>CABFVK010000004.1_pt1 | contig 400180 bp, 376 predicted proteins | sample 7065491 | NCBI WGS metagenome assembly CABFVK01 (sample SAMEA5704812, study PRJEB33009) | decomposition metagenome | isolation source: culture collections or soil
CCTCCCTCCCCGTCATCCCCGCCAAGGCGGGGATCCAGGGCGACAGAGCGACGCCCTGCGTGACTCTGCGCTCCCGCCCTTGCGGGGATGACGGAGGGAAGAATGGCTGACGACATCTCCGAACGCGCCACCGAACCTCAGGCGCTGGTCGACCAGCTTACCCGGCTGCTCGACGTCGAGCGCATCGACACCGATCTGTATCGCGGGCCCCGCCAGCCCGGCGGCGTCGGCCGGGTGTTCGGCGGCCAGGTGGTCGCCCAGGCGCTCCAGGCCGCGCAGCGCTCGGTCGAGGACGACAAGCTCGCCCATTCGCTCCACGCCTATTTCATGCGCCCGGGCGACGAGAACCACCCGATCATCTACCGCGTCGTGCGCGATTTCGACGGGCGCAGCTTCGCCAATCGGCGGATCATCGCGATGCAGGGCGGCCAGCCGATCCTCAACATGACCGCGAGCTTCCAGCTGCCCGCCGACGGCCTGCACCATCAGTTCGACATGCCCGACGTACCCGATCCGGACAGCCTCGTCTCCGAGCGCGACCTGCGCGAGGCGATCCGCGACGAGGTTCCGGAGAAGTTCCGCCGCTTCTTCCTGCGCGCACGGCCGATCGAGATTCGCCCGGTCAACCCGCGCAACTGGTTCAAGCCGGTGAAGAGCGCGCCCGTCCAGCACAGCTGGTTCCGCGTCGTGGCGCCCCTGCCCGACGATCCCGCGCTCCACCGCGCGATGCTGACCTACGCCACCGACATGACGCTGCTCGGCACCTGCATGCTGCCACACGGCGTCAGCTGGATGAACGGCGGGGTGCAGACCGCCAGCCTCGATCATGCCGTCTGGCTGCACGAGCCGTTCCGCTTCGACGAATGGCTGCTCTACACTACCGACAGCCCCTGGGCCGGCCATGCGCGCGGCTTCAACCGCGGGCGCATCTATGCCCGCGACGGCCGCCTCGTCGCCAGCGTGGCGCAGGAGGGGCTCGTCCGCGTCAAGGACTGAGCCCCCCTAGGGGTGCACGTCGACGCCCAGCGCCGTGAGCAGGGCGAATTGCTGGTCGGCGGAGACCATCATTCCTTCGACGCTGCCGAGCTCCCGCAGCACCATCCCGGCCAGGTCTCCCCCGCGCAGATCGGCCCGCGCAAGCTTCGCGCCGGCGAGCTGGGCATTGGTGAAATCGCAGCCACGCAAGTCCGCGCCCTCCAGCTCGGCATCGAACAGCAGCGCTTCGCGGAGCCGCGAGCCGGTCAGCGTGCAATCGGGCATGCGCAGCTCGCTCAGATCGGCGAGTTCCAGATTGCAATCGGCGATCGTGCCTGCCCATTTCACCAGCCGGCGCCCCAGCGCATGGCCGAAATCCACTTTCTGGAAGACCGCACCCCGCAGGTTGCAGCCCCGGAGCTGGCCGGCATGGAGGCTCGATCGCTCGATCCGGGCGAAGGACAGGTCGCAACGCTCGAACCGCGCCTGGTCGAGCTGCGAGAAGGCGAACTGAACCCCGACATGCCCGGCATCGTCGGCGAAGCTGCAATTCTCGAAATCGGCATCGCGCAGATCGACATTGGCGAAGCGGCACCGGATGATCCGGCAATCGCGGAACCGCGCGTCCTGCAGGCAGGTCCCAGTCAGCCGGACATCGCGCAGCACGCAGTTCTCGAACCGCATTCCCGCCAGGTCGGCGTCGCCGAACTCGCGCGCGGACAGGTCTTCGCCACACGCCACGCCGCCTGCCTCCAATGCCATGCCCCTTCTCCCGTCCGGCCTGGATAACGCCCCGACGCGAACGTATCAAGAACATATGGATCGCCCGCCTCCGGAACGCCTCCTTCCGCCCAGGCGTTGGGAGCGGAGGCGCCATGGTGGGGAGTTTTGGAAATGGCAATCGGCATGCTGCTGGCGGCACTGGTCGCGCAGGACCTGGCGCTGGTGACCGCCGATGCGGCCGATCCCGTGGCGATCGCCGCTCGGCTCGACCTCACTTCCTTCCCCAATTCCACCGCCCCGCGCCGCAAGGACGGGCTGCGCACCTTCGCCGATTATGGCTTCACCAGCGTGGTGCGTGACGGCAATGCCGCGGTGCTCGACGCCGCCGACAAGAGCTGGACCTTCCGCGTCAGCATCCTCGATCGCCGCGACAAGGCGATGAAGCTCTGCATCCTCGATCGCGCGCTGAACGGCGGCAGCTATTTCAGCGTGAAACCGATCGAAGTGGCCCAGGGCAAGGACGGCCTGTTCCGCGCCACCGGCAATTCCGTCGCCGATCCCAATTGCGCCTGAGCCAGGAAGCATTAGATCGCGGAGCATGGAAACCGCCCCGCGCCACTTCGCCTATGTCACGCTCGACGTGTTCACCGATACGCGCTTCGGCGGCAATCCGCTCGCCGTGTTCACCGATGCTCGGGGCATGACCGATGCCGAGATGCAGGCCCTGGCCGCCGAAATGAACTATAGCGAGACGACCTTCGTCCTGCCCCCTGCCGATCCGGCCCACTCCGCCCGCGTCCGCATCTTCCATCGCACCGCCGAGATGCCCTTTGCCGGCCACCCCAATGTCGGCACCGGTTTCGTCCTTGCGGGCCTGCGCCCCGACGCCGGCGACACGCTCCGCTTCGAGGAGATCGCCGGGCTGGTCAAAGTCCGCATCGCGCGCGACGATGCGGGCCGTGCGCTCGGTGCCGAAATCGATGCGCCCCAGCCGCTCCAGCTGCTCGGCACGCTTCCGGTGGCGGATGTCGCTGCCTGTCTCGGCCTCGACACAGCGGACCTGGTCACCACCACGCATGTTCCCACGCGCGCCAGCCTGGGCGTGGATTTCGTCTTCGTCGAAGTGACCGAAGAGGCGCTCGGCCTCGCCCGGCCCGACATCGCTGCCTATCAGCGTCTCGCCGATGCGGAGCGCGACAGCGCCGCGCGCCTCTCGATCTTCCTCTATGCCCGCGAGGGCAATCGCGTCCGTGCCCGCATGTTCTCCCCGCTCAGCGGCACCTGGGAGGACCCCGCGACCGGCAGCGCCAACGCCACGCTCGGCGCCCTGCTGCTGTCGCTCGGCGACGCGGAGACAGCCCGTTTCGAAATCCGCCAGGGCGTGGAGATGGGCCGCCCGAGCAACCTTGCCGTCCGCGCCTGGCGTGCGCCCGGGGGCATCCGCGCCAGCGTCGCCGGCCGCTGCGTGCCGGTGTTCAGCGGCAGCGTCGCGCTCTAGTTCTTCGGCCGCACCACATAGGCGCTGGGCAGATACAGGAACACCTCGGTCAGGCTGGCCCGCGCCCATTCGACCGGCCGGTCCAGGCCACGCACTTCCACGCCATAGCCCGTGCCGAACTTCGCCGCCGTCGCCTCGGCATCCGCTGCGATCAGCCCGATGATCTGCGGGCGATACTGGTCGGGATTGACCACCGAGAGGGTGAGATCCCCCTTTTCGGTCATCTCCGCCCGGCCGACGCTCGGCACTGCCTTGAGAAAGCGCGTAATCCGGTCGAGCGCGGTCTTGGCGTCGACACCGGGCGCGAGGCGCGTCTTGACCAGGAACACCGTCTTGTCGGTGTCCGGCCGCCCGTCGTTCGACAAGGGGAGGTTCCGGTAGTTGGCCACGGTCAGCGGCTCGACGACATATTCGCCCGTCGCCAGTTCCACGTCATATCTGCCGGCCAGGTCGATCGCGCCCCGGATCATCGCATAGATCTCGTCGCGGCGCTTGCCCGCCTCGCGCGTGTCGCCGGCAACCCGCACTTCCTGCACCGCGAAGTCGGCCGTGCGGCGCAGGGTGATGATCGGCATGGTATCCGAATAATCGTCCGCCTCGCGCCGCGAGCCGGTCACCACGATCTCCTGCGCACTCGTGGCCTCGACCGCCTGCTGCGCGAAGGCCGGCCCGACCGATATCAGTGAGAATGCCGCCAACAGCCATTTCATGTTCATGCCCGCTCTCCCTCTGTTGCTCGGGAGATTGCGAAGCGGCCCGCCCCAAGTCAATCAGAAGGCCGGCTTGCCGAATTCCTGCCGCGTCACCGGGTGGCTCGACGAAAGCCCGCCATCCACTACCCAGGCCTGGCCGTTGACATAGCTTGCCGCGTCGCTCGCCAGGAACAGCGCCACGCGGGCGATCTCTTCCGGCACGCCGGCGCGGCGCAGCGGGTTCAGGCGCCCGAGCTTGTCTTCCTTGCCGTTCTCGCGCGCATAATCGAACGCGCGCTGCGTCATCCCCGTCTCGATCAGCCCCGGGCAGATCGCGTTCACCCGCACGCCCGATCCCGCGAATTGCTGCGCAGCGGTCTGGACCAGGTTGATCACGCCGGCCTTGCTCGCCGAATAGGCCGGGCCGCCGGCGCCCGATCGCAGCCCGGCCACGCTGGCCGTGCAGATGATGGCCCCGCCGCCGCGCTCCACGATCCGCGGGCCCGCATGCTTGATCGCCAGCGCCGGGCCGATCAGGTTCACGCGCAGCACTTCGCTCCACAGCTCCACCGACGTGTCGAAGATGCCCGTGGCACCGCCCGAGATGCCGGCATTGGCATAGAAGATGTCGAGCCCGCCGAACCCGTCGATCGCAGTGGCAACCAGGTGCTCGACATCGGCCTCGTCGCCTGCATCCATGCGCACCGCGATCATCCCCTCGCGGCCGGCCACCGTCTCGTCGACCGAGGCGCTCAGATCCGCCGCGACCACCCGGGCGCCCGCCTCGGCAAATGCCCGCGCCGTCGCCCGCCCGATCCCCGAGCCGGCGCCGGTGACGATCGCAACCTTGCCTTCGAACTGCATCTTCAACTCTCCACCATCAGACGTCGCGCGCATCAGATCGTCACGCCCCCGTCGATCACCATCACCTGCCCGGTCATGAACGCGCTGGCCCGGCTTGCCAGATACACCACCGCACCGGCAATCTCCTCCGGCTCGCCGATGCGGCGCAGCGGCGTGGTCGCGTTGGTCGCGCTGGCCCGCTCGGGATCTTCCCACAGCGCCCGGGCGAAATCGGTCCGGATCAGGCCCGGCGCGATGCAGTTCACCCGCACATTGTCCGGCCCGAACTCCACTGCATAGTTGCGCGCCAGCTGCAGGTCCGCCGCCTTGGAGACGTTGTACGCCCCGATCACCGGCGATCCGCGCAGGCCGCCGATCGACGAGACGATGACGATCGATCCCTCGCGCCGCGCCCGCATCTCCGGCGCCACGAGCTGGATCAGCCAGTGGTTCGAGAGGATGTTGTTGTCGAGGATCTTGCGGAACTGCTCGTCCGCGATCCCCTCGAGCGGCCCGTAATAGGGGTTGGACGCCGCGTTGCAGACCAGCACGTCGATCCGGCCGAATACCCGCCGGGTCTCGTCGACGAGATGCCGGAGCGCCGCCTTGTCGGAGATGCTCGCCGCCACCGCCAGCGCGGTTCCCTCGCCGTGCGTTGCGTTGAGCGCGGCCGCCACCTCGTCGCACGCATCCTGCCTGCGGCTGGAGATCACCACCTTCGCGCCGTGCCCGGCCAGCGCCTCCGCCGATGCCCTGCCGATCCCGCGCGAGGATCCGGTGACGATCGCCACCTTGCCGGTCAGATCGAACAATCCGCGCATATCCATTCCCCGGTGTTTCGTCGTCCCTGCGAAGACGGGGATGACGGCGTCTTGGTGCGACGACGGTGCTAAGCCCCCGCCTCCCGTGCGAAATGCCATGCAGCCGCCACCAGGCCGGGAAGCCGCTCCACCGTCGCCGCCGCCTGGGCGCTGGAGGCGTTGCCGTCGATCATCCGCTTCTTGATTCCCTGCACGATGCCGGTCAGCCGGAAGAGGTTATAGGCGAAATACCAGTTGAGGTCGGGCACTCCGTCGCGCCCCGTTGCGGCGCAGTAGCGCGCGACCACCTGCTCGATCGTCGGGATGCCCGTCCCGGGGCCGGTCAGCCCCTTTACCCCGGATCGGCCCTCCGGTTCGGTAACCCAGCTCATCAGGAAATAGGAGAAGTCCGCCAGCGGATCGCCCAGCGTCGACAATTCCCAGTCGAGCACCGCCGATATCCTTGGCCCCTCGGGCGCGAAGATCATGTTGTCGATGCGGAAGTCGCCATGGACGATGCTGGTGCGCGTCTGCTCCGGCACGGTGCGCGGCAACCATTCGATCAGCCGCTCCACCTCCGGCAGGTCGTCGGTCTGGCTCATCCGATATTGTTTCGACCAGCGCTCGACCTGCCGCGCGAAATAATTGCCCGGCTTGCCATAGCCGCCCAGGCCTACCGCCTCATACTCCACCGCGTGCAGCGCCGCGAGCGTGTCGACGATCGCTTCGTAATGGGCGGTCCGCTCCGCCGGCGCCATGCCGGGCAGCGCGCCGTCCCACAAGGTCCGCCCCTCCACCATCTCCATGATGTAGAAGGGGGCGCCGAGCACCCCGGGATCCTCGCAGAGCCCATAGGGCCGGGCGACCGGGAATCCGGTCGGGTGCAGCGCCGCGATCAGCGCATATTCGCGCTCCACCGCATGCGCGGAGGGGAGGATCGGCCCGAACGGCTTGCGCCGCAGCACATAGGCGCTCGCGCCGGCATCGATCCGATAGGTCGGGTTGCTCTGCCCACCCGGGAACTTGGTCACCGCGATCGGCCCGGCGAACCCGGCGACATTCGCGGCCAGCCAATCCGCCAGCCGGGCTTCGTCCAGGTCGCTCATGCGAATTCGATCACCGAGCGCACGCTGTCGCCCTTGCGCAGCTTGTCGAGCGCTTCGTTCACCTCGCCCAGCCCGATCCGCTCGGCGACCATGGTGTCCAAGTCGAGCAGCCCGTCGAGATACATCTGCACCAGCCGCGGCATGTCGATCGGGAAGCGCGTGCTGCCCAGCAGCGAACCCTGGATCTTCTTGCCGGTCAGGAAGGTCGGCCCGGACAGGCTCACGCTCTGCCCCGGCGCGATCATCCCCAGGATCGTCGCGGTGCCGCCGCGGCGCAGGATGTTCCAGGCCAGCTCGGCGGTGTTCGGCCGGCCGACCGCCTCGATCGCATAATGGACGCCGCCGCCGGTCCGCTTGAGCACGTCCTTGGCCAGCCCGTCGGCCATCGCGTCCAGCGCATGCGTCGCGCCCAGCTTCAGCGCCAGTTCGCGCTTCTCCGCCACCGGGTCGATCGCCAGGATCATGCCGGCGCCGGCAATCTTCGCTGCGTTGATCGCCGCCAGCCCGATGCCGCCCGCACCGATCACGGCGACGCTCTCGCCGGGGCGCACCCGGCTGTCGTTGAACACCGAGCCCGCGCCGGTGATCACCGCGCAGCCGAGCAAGGCGGCGCGGTCCAGCGGCATCTCCTTCGAGATCGCCACACAGGCATTTTCGTGCACCAGCATCTGCTCGGCAAAGGCGGAAAGGTTGAGGAACGGCGCCAGCGCGGTCCCGTCGCCGAGCGACAGCCGCGGCTCCGCATCGGCCGGGCGCCGGGTGGAGGGATCCACGCAGAGCGAGGGTCGCCCGGTCACGCACATCTCGCAGCTGCCGCAGAACGCAGTGAAGAAGGTGATGACGTGATCGCCCACCTTCAGGTGCGCGACGTCGCTGCCGACCGCCTCGATCACCCCCGCCGCCTCATGCCCCGGCACCGTCGGCACCGGATGCGGGAAGGCGCCGTCGACGAAGTGCAGGTCCGATCGGCACACGCCCACCGCCGCGGTGCGGATCAGCACTTCGCGCGGGCCCGGCTTGGACACGTTGACATCGGTGATCTCGAGCGGCTTGCCCGCTTCGTAGAGGACTGCAGCCTTCATCCTACTCCCCTCAACCATCATCCCCGCGCAGGCGAGGATCCAGGGTTTCTCTTCCGTCTCGCCAGCGACTCAAGATCCCCGCCTGCGCGGGGATGACGACGAATTATCGGCTCACCCCAATCTCACCCGACGAAGCCCGGTCCGCCTTGAAGTCCGCATACTTCCCGAACTCGTTGCGCGCGATCGCCCGGCAATGCACTTCGTCCGGCCCGTCCGCCAGGCGCAGCGTGCGGATGCCCGCCCAGTCGTGCGCCAGCGCGAAATCGCCCGAGACGCCGGCCCCGCCATGCGCCTGGATCGCGTCGTCGATGATCTGCAGCGCCATTTGCGGCGCCTGCACCTTGATCATCGCGATCTCGAGCTGGGCTGCCTTGTTGCCCGCCTTGTCCATCATATCCGCCGCCTTCAGGCAGAGCAGCCGCGTCATCTCGATGTCGATGCGGGCGCGGGCGATGCGCTGCTCCCAGATCGAATGGTCCGAGATGCGCTTGCCAAAGGCCACGCGGCTGACGAGCCGCCTGGCCATCGCCTCGATCGCCTCTTCCGCCACGCCGATCGTCCGCATGCAATGGTGGATCCGCCCCGGCCCGAGCCGTCCCTGTGCGATCTCGAAGCCGCGCCCTTCGCCGAGCAGCACGTTCTCGGCCGGCACGCGGACATTCTCGAGCACCACTTCGCCATGCCCATGCGGCGCATGATCATACCCGAAAACCGAAAGCATCCGTTCGATCTTCACGCCCGGGGCATCCATCGGCACCAGGATCATGCTCTGCTGGGCGTGCTTGGCGGCGCCGGTATCGGTCTTGCCCATCACGATCGAGACGGCGCACCGCGGGTCGCCCACGCCCGAGCTCCACCATTTCCGCCCGTTGATCACATAGTGATCGCCGTCGCGCACCATGCTGGTCTGGATGTTGGTCGCATCCGAGCTCGCCACCGCCGGCTCGGTCATCAGAAAGGCCGAGCGGATATCGCCCTCCATCAGCGGCGCAAGCCACCGATCCTTCTGCGCCCGCGTGCCGTAGCGGTGGAGGACTTCCATATTGCCGGTGTCCGGGGCCGAGCAGTTGAAGCACTCGGACGCCCAGCCGAGCCGCCCCATCTCCTCGGCACAAAGCGCATATTCCAGGTTGGTCAGCTGCGTGCCGCGAAACTCGAAGCTGTCGTCGACATGGGCCTGGCCCGAATGCGGCGGCATGAAGAAGTTCCACAGGCCCGCAGCCTTGGCCTCGGCCTTCACTTCCTCGATCACCGGCAGCACCTTCCAGCGATCGCCCTCCTTCTGCTGGGCGCGATACTCGCCGTCGCGGGGCCGGATGCGCGCGTCGATGAACGCCTTCACCCGGTCGCGGAAATAGGTCTCGCGCTCGCTCAGCGTGAAATCCATGGCGCATCCTCTCCGATTTCAGTTTCAGGACCGGAGTAGAGCATACCGGATATTCGGTAAAGTCGGGCCGGCGCGAAAATCGGCACAACGGCGATTCGAAAAAACGCTTTGGCTTCACACCAAATCCGTTAGACTGGTTGCAATGAATGCACCGGGGAAAGTCGAAATCGCAAGCGCGACGAAACGCTTCCAGGCCAAGCGGGATGCGATCCTCGCCGCGGCCGCGGACGCGATCAACGAGCAGAGCGCCAAGGGCATGACCTTCGCCGACGTGGCCCGCCGCGTCGGCCTCAACACCACGTCCGTAACCTATTATTTCAAGCGCAAGGAAGACCTTGCCGCCGCCGCCTTCGAGCAGACGCTCGACCGGCTGGAGGCGATGCTCGAAGATGCCGCGCGCGAGCCCACGCCCGAGGCCCGGGTGGCGCGCTACCTCAACATCAACATGGAACGGCTCGCGCGCATCCGCCGCGGCGCCGAGCGCGACTTCGCCATCCTGTCCGACCTGCGCGCCATGGAAGACCCGATCAAGCGCGAGCTGCTCGACCGCTGGCGCGACGTGTTCCGCAAGACGCGCGCGCTCTGGGGCCCCGCCGCCAGCCGGGCCGAGACCGACCTCCACGGCGCCCGTGCGCACGTGCTGCTCGAGAACACCTTCTGGCTCACCGCCTGGCTGCCGCGCTACGAGGTGGACGAATATCCGCGTGTCGAGGCGCGCCTGATGGACGTGTTCCGCACCGGCATCGCCGCCCCGGGCGAAGCCTGGACGCCCGCAATGCTCGACATCGAGCATGACGAGCCCGAGCCGGGCCGCGAGGCCTTCCTGCTCGCCGCCACGCGGCTGATCAACGAGCTCGGCTATCGCGGCGCCTCGGTCCAGAAGATCGCTAGCGAGCTCAACGTCACCAAGGGCAGCTTCTACCACCATCTCGACGCCAAGGACGAGCTGGTCATCGCCTGCTACAAGCGCAGCTTCGACATCATCGCCGACGCCCAGCGCCTGGCCGAGAATGCGGGCGGCACGCATTGGGAGCAGCTGGAGAGCACGATCGCCACGCTGCTCGACTATCAGTTCAGCGAGCGTGGCCCGCTGCTGCGCACCACCGCGCTCTCGGGCCTGCCGCCCCAGGTCCGCTCGACGATGATCGACCGCTCGAACCGCATCGCGCGCCGCTTCGCCGGCATGCTGTCGGACGGCATCGCCCAGGGTTCGATCCGCGCGATCGACCCGCTGGTCGCCTCGCAGACGCTGATGGCGCTCCAGAACGCCGCGTTCGACATGCGCAAATGGGCCAGCACCATGCCGCGCGAGCGCGCAGTGGCCTTCTATGCCTCGACGATCGCATTCGGCCTGTTCGACGATCGGGTGCTGATGGCATAAGCACGCGAACCAGCCCAGTCATGGCAAGCACTGGGAAGTAGCGCAGCGGGGGAGCCATCATGCCGAAGATAAGCACCTATGAGAATTTGGGGCTCCCCGACGGTGCACGACACACGATATTTGCGATTTCCGTGCTCCTATTTCTGTCCCCCTATCTGGCCGGCGCCGATTTCGGCATCGCCAAGGTTCCGGAGATCAAATCGCACGCCATCGACTTGAAGATCATTGGCCCTGCCCTGCTGGCCATGGTCTTGCTCGGCTATGCGAAGATCTGGCCACGCAAGGTGGCGACCAAATCGAACAGCGTACCCTTGGCCTATATCGCGCGCGAGAAACTGCGATTCGGGCTGAATCTTGGCTGGCAGCTCGCTCGGTTCGAACTGACCGATGACTCGCCCTTTCCGGAAGCGGCGAAGGCCGCCATGGCCATCAAGGCGGAGATCACCGATCTGCTCGCAGCGGACTCCTTCCCCAAATCCGTTCAGGATCTTTCCTTCCGCGAACTGATGAGATCCGTTCTATCCTATTATTGTGCTACCGATATGGAGAAGCACGGTGCAATCCTCGTCGGCGTGGCGGCGATGCGCGCTTCGCTGATCGGGGTCAGCACCGATCAGGGCAGGAACGCGGAAATGTCCGATCTCGCCCTTTCGGCCCTGGCCGAGGCAGATCACGCCATCATCCCCGACAAGCAGGGTTTTTTCGAGGCGCTGCTCCAAAAGTCCCCGAATACGATCACCGACCTCGCAAGGGTCGTTGAAGAAGACTGCCGCTAGGGCCGCCGCCCCTTCATCCCGGGCCGCTTGAACCAGAAGCTCCACACCGCCAGGCTGCCGAGCAGCAGCATCGCCAGCCCCGATACGGTGAGCAGCAGCCGGTAGAACAACCCGCCCACCTTGGCGGCGTGCACCGGATAGGCGCCGTTGAAGATCTGCGCGCCCCTGGGCAGCGCCAGCGCGTCGATCGATCCCAGCACGTGCCCGTCGGCGGCATCGAACCAGATGTTCGAGCGGCCATTGGGCAGCCACTCGCCCGCCCGCCGCATCCGCACCAGGATCGGGTCACCGGCCTTGCGCGGCAGCGAGAGGATGCGGATCTGCGCATCGGGGAAGCGCGCATGCGCCGCCGCCACGATCGCCCGCCAGTCGGGATGCGCCGCCAGCGGACCGCTCTTCGTGCGAGGCGGCTTCATCGCCGCCGCATCGGCCGCAGGCGAGGAGAAGGGCGCAGTGAGTATCGCGGCGAAGGGCTTGAAGATCATCATCGTGCCAGTCACCGCCGACAGCAGCAGCAGCGGTGCCACCACGATCCCCAGGTCACGGTGCTGCATCACGATCATCGGCCGGCTCAGCCGCTTGGGCCAGAGCCGGAACCTGAAGGTCCTGCGCGTCCGCCACCACAGGATCGTGCCGGTGATCACGAACAATATCGCCGCGAGCCCGGCAATGCCGATCACCGTCTCGCCGACATCGCCGGTGAAGAGATGGTGGTGCAGGTCGAACAGCCACAGTTCCGGGCGGCTCCATTGGCTGTCCCAGCGCGTCACCACATTGCCGGCCTGGTCGGCATAGGCGCCCGCGCCCTTGGCCAGGCGCAGCTGGTGCAGCCCGAAGCGATCGTCGGCATAGACGATGCTCTGCACGGCTGGTTCGGCCGCCATCAGCCTCGCCGTGGTCTCCGCGATCGCGCCTTCGTCCGCCACGCGCACGTCCACCGCATGCGGCAGGGTGAGCGCCAGCCAGCTCTCCTCATGGACCAGGATCGCGCCGGTCAGCCCCATGATCGCCAGCACCAGGCCGAGCACTCCGCCCGTCCAGCGATGGACCAGGTCCAGCCAGTGCATCGCGCCGCGCCGCATCAGAAGCGATAGTCCCAGCCCAGCGTGAAGGTGCGCCCGCGCCCGGCATAGAACACCGTGTTGTCGTTGGGCAGGCGCGTGTCGGAGCTATAGTCGATGTACATCTTGTCGAACAGATTGGTGACGCTTAGGCTCAGCCCGCCCAGCCTGGTCTGGTAGCGGACATAGGCGTCGGTCAGCACATAGCCGCCGAAATCGTTCATGAACAGCTTCTGCGGGTGCAGCGGATTGGCATCGTCGATCGCCCGCGCCTTGCCGTCGAAGCGGCGCGACAGGTAGAATTGCGTCTGCACGCGCGCGCTGAACGGCCCGCTGGCATAGTCCGCGGCCAGGTTGATGCGATCGGGCGAGATGTTGGTGCCGTCGAGGTCGGTGTCGACCTTGCCGTCGGGCACCGCGTCCGCGTCGTAGCGGCCGTTCAGATGCGCATAGCCGATGCTCGCCTTCAGCCCCGGCACCGGCAGCTTCACGCCCAGATTGACCTCGAGCCCCTGGATCTCCACGCGCTGGCGCTGCACGTCGAATATCCCGCTCGCGCGCGCGATCAGCAGCTGCCCCTTGTCGCTCGACGACCAGAAATAGGTGACCGAGCCGTCGAGCGGCCCGCGCTTCACTTCCACGCCGATCTCGCGGTTGTTCGAGACGATCGGCGAGATGTCGAGATAATGGTCCAGGTCGACGCCGGGCACCTTGATCGCCCGGGTGATGCGGCCGACGTCGGGCACGGTGAAGCCCTCGGCATAGCTCGCATAGGCGCGGATGCCGGCGACCGGCTCCACGATCACGCCGCCGTTGAACAGCAGGTCCTCGAACTTCGGCTTGCCGCCGGCCACCGCGACGCCGCCATAGGTCGCCTTGTTGGGCGCGACATAGGTGGTCGAGGCGAGCGTGTGGTAATCGTCGATCCTGATCGCGACATTCTCGTAGCGCGCGCCGCCGGCCAGGCGGAGCTTGCCGCCGAACAGCTTGAGGTTCGCCTGGGCGAAGGGCGCCAGGCTGCGGAAGTCGCTGGGCGGCACCCACACGCGGCCGGTGGCGATCAGCCGCTGCTCCGTCTTGTCGATCAGCGCGTCGAAGCCCAAGGTCGCGGTCAGCGCCTCGAAGCCGGGCACCGCGCGCTCATAGCTCAGCTTGGCGCCCAGCTTGCGCGAGCGGTTCTCGGACTGGTCGAACAGCTTCTCGGCCGGGTCGAGCCTTGGGTCCTGGAAGGTCGCGATCGGCGCGATCTCGCCGCCGAACCGGTCGTGCGTGCGGTTGAAGAAGATCTGGCCGACGAAATTGCCGCCGCCCAGCGCCGTATCGGTATAGGTCAGCGCCACGCTCTCGGTGCGGCTCGCCGCCGGCTTGCCCGGGGCATCGCCGCGGATCGCGCTGGTCGGCAGGCCGGTGGCGCGGTTGCCCGGCACCGCGACATAGTTGCCACCGCCCTTCAGCTCGAAACGGCTGGCGATCAAGTCGATCCGGCCGGTATCGCCCAGCTGGTAGCCGATGCGCGAGAACAGCGAGACCGTGGTCGAATCCTGCGTCTCGCCCTGGGTGAGGTTCAGCCCGACGCGGCGCCCGTCGCCGTCGTAGAAGACGCCCCGCTTCTCATAGGCGGCGCCGAAGCTCGCGTCGAAGCGGCCGGACTTCCATTGCACCAGCCCCGCGGCCTTGCCGCCGATGCCGTCGCTTCGGAAGTCGTTGTCCGCGGTCCCCTGCAGCAGCACGCGCCCGCTGATCCCCTCGGTCTTCGGCGCGCCCACCGTCACCTGGTTGACGATGCCGCCGGTGCCGCCGATCCCCTGCAGCGCGTTGGAGCCATAGATCAGCTCGACCCGGTCGACGAAGAAGCCGTCGATGGTGAAGCCGTCGCGGCTGCCGTCGCGCATCGGCGTCGATTGCGGGATGCCGTTGATCGCATAGAGCGGCGAGCGCCCGCGCAGCGTCTCGCCCGCACCGGACAGCTTCTGGCGCGTCGGCGAGAAGGACGGGGTGAGGTTCGCCACCGCATCGGTCACCGATCCCGAGATCGCGATCTGCTGGTCGAGCCGCTGCTTGTCGATCACGTCGATGGTGAGCGGCAGCGCGTTGGGCGGGAGCACCGTGCGCGCCGCGGTGACGATGATCTCCTCGGAAGCGTCCGCATCCTTTCGCGGTTCCGCCTGCTGGGCATGGGCGACCTGCGGCAGGGTCGCGGCGAGCGTCAGCAACGGCAAGGAAAGCAGCGAAGGGCGCGCGCGCACGGCCATGTAGGAGACCCCCAGGAGTTTCGCCGTGCCGCCACGGGCCGGCCTGTTCGCGGGAGCCGCTAGCAGCGAGGAGATGCTATTGCAAGCTAGTCGCAATAGCTCCTTTGCGAGGCACCGACATCGCTTCAGCCCGAATTGGCCGCCCGCGCCGTCCGCCGGGCGGTAAAGGGGACCAGCAGCAACAGCACCGCCAGCATCCAGAAAGCGGCCCGCAGCCCGACCGCCTCCGCCACCACGCCGATCGCCGCGGGCCCGGCAAGGATTCCGGCATAGCCAAGCGTGGTGATCGCTCCGATCGCCAATGCCGGCGGCATATGGGTCTGCGCCCCCGCGATGCGGAACAGCACCGGCACGATGTTCGACGCGCCCAGCCCGATCAGCAGGAACCCCGCCAACGCGATCGGTGCGACCGGCACGCTAAGCAGCACCAGGAATCCTGCAACTGCAATCACGCCGCCGCCGAGCAAGGTGCGATAATCGCCCAGGCGTGCCGTGAGCCTGTCCCCCAGCAATCGCCCGCTCGTCATCGCAATCGCGAACAGGATATAGCCCAGGCCGCCTTGCGTCGCGCCGACCAGCCCCATCTGGGTGATCAGCAGCGCGCTCCAATCGAGCATCGCACCTTCGGCAAGAAAGGTTGCCATGGCGAGCACCGCCAGCAGCACCACTACGCCGTGCGGCCGCACGAACAGCGGCCCGTCCTCGCCTGTCATTGCCGGCAGCAATCGCGGCCAGGCGACCAGCATCGCCGCCAGCATGATCCCCGCGCACACCAGGCTGCCGGCGAGCGCGCTCATCTTGAGCGACAGGAAGATCGTCATCAGCCCGGCACCGGCAAAGCCCCCGATACTGAACAACGCATGAAATCCGGACATCAGCGGCTGTTTCGCCGCGCGTTCCACTTCCACCGCATGCACGTTCATTGCCACGTCGAGCGAGCCGAGCGCGGCACCGAAGAGCAGCAGCGCGCCGCCAAGCGCAACGGGCGTAGCGGCGATCGTCAGCAGCGGCAGGATCAGCGCAAGCGCAATGCCGCTCGTCACGATCACCGGCTTGCCGCCATAGCGCGCGCTGAGCGGCCCGGTTGCCAGCATCGCTGCGATGGAGCCGATGCCGATGCAGAGCAGCAGCATGCCAAGCATCGCAGCATCGATGTGAAGGCGCTGCTTGGCAAAGGGCACCAGCGGCGCCCAGCAGGAGATCCCGAACCCGGCGACCAGGAAGGATAGACGAGTGGCCAGCCGCGTGGCCGGGCGATCGGCGGAAATCATGGGATGCTCCGGCAGGTTCAGGCGGGATCGGCGACGAGGATGGCGCGGCACCCCGCCGCATCGAGCGAAGCGCGTTGCGCGGCGGAGGCGCTCGCCTCGACTACCAGCATGTCGATCTGGCCAAGCGCTGCGACCTGGTGCGGCGCGGCGCGGTCGAGCTTGTCGTTGGCGATCAGCACCACCGTGCGCTCGGCCCGGGCAATGACGCTACGCTTGAAGGTCGCATCGGCGAGTTGCGCTGCTCCCACCCCCTCCTCCGACACCGAACAGGCGCCGATGAATGCGCGGTCGAACCGCATCTGCACCAGCGCCTGCAGCGCCACGGCATCGACGCAGCCGCCGATGATCGGATCGGCCTCGCCACCCAGGACGATCAGCTTCAGGTCCTGCCGCCGCAGCACCGCCGCGGCGATGTCGATCGAATTGGTCGCGATGGTCAGGTCATTGTCTTCGGACAGGAATTCGACCAGGGCAAGGTTGGTGCTGCCGCTGTCGAGAAACAGGAACTCGCCCGGCCGGATCGTCGTCGCGGCAGCGCGGGCCAGCGCACGCTTATGCCCCTGGTCGCCCTCGATCCGCGCCGCCATCGGGGCCGAGATCGGTGAAATGGGCAGCGCGCCGCCATAGACGCGCCGGCACTTTCCCTCGGCAGCCAGGGCACGCAGATCACGCCGGATCGCATCTTCCGAAACCTCGAACTCGGCGGCCAGGGCGCCAGCCGAAACCGGCTGCCCATCGGCAAGGCGCGCGGCAATTGCATCGCGCCGCGCATTGGGGAGATCAACAAGCATGAATCGGCAATATCGTGCATGATCATGCGAGTCAACGCACGTGATTGTGCACAATCTAGCCGTTTCGCTGTCGCGGCGCCTCGAAGCGCAGCCCGCCGCGCGTCTCCACCGTGATCGGTCCGCGCGGCTTGGCGGGCAGCGCCGCCTTCACGCGCCCGAACAGCCGCCGCGCGTCGCCCGCCCGGCGCGTCCGCACGCAGAGCGTCGTCTCCCCTTCCCGCCCCCAATGCTGCTCGTCCACCGCGCGCACGCCGCGATCGCGCGCGAGCAGCGCCCGCACCCGTTCGAAGGCGGGCCTGTCGATTCCCATCGCATAGCTGCCGAACCGGACGCTGACGGCGCATTCGCCCGCCGGCGCCGCCTGGGCAAAGGCCGATGCCGGCGCCGCCGACGCGAGGAAGGCAAGGATGGGCAGCAGGAACGAGCGCATGGGCCATTTCTCCAGAATCGATGCCGTTCTCCGGCCTGCCGGCTGAACCGCGTCTGAAACAGCGAAACGGGCCCGCGGATCGCTCCGCGGGCCCGTCCCGATCCCTCCCTCAGGCGTCAGAAGCGCGAACGCAGCGTGATGCCATAGGTCCGCGGCTCGGCGAGATAGGCCGAGAAGATCTGCGACCCGCCCGGATAGCCCGGCGTCGGCGTGGTGCTCACCGCCTGGAAGGGCGAGCTGAAGCCAACCTGCATGTAATTGGCCTTGGTCGCGTTCTGGACCCAGAACTCCAGCGCCCAGAGCTGGTCGTTGCCGCTGATGCCGATACGGCCATTGACCACCACGAAGCTCTGCTGCTCCTTCTGCGGGAACAGGTCCGAGCCGGTGTTGTAGCGATCCGCCAGGCGGGCATCGACATAGAGCAGGCCGCGCAGCGATCCGCCCAGCGACGGCGTCCAGCCCGCCGAGCTCGTCACCACCCATTCGGGTGCGTTCGAGAGGAGCTGGCCCGGCAGCAGGCGCAGCGCCGGATCGAGCGGCGCGCCGCTCCCCGAGCCGACCAGGTTGTTGGCATATTTGGTCTTGGCATAGGTCACGCCGAAGTTGAAGTTCAGGTCGCGCACCGGCGACATGCCCATTTCGACTTCGAAACCGGTCGAGACCACGCCCGGCTTGATCTGGTTCGACGGGCAGGCGCCGGTCGTGGCGCTCAGGTCGCGATCGCCGCCGCCCAGGTCGACCTTGCAGCCATTGATGTTCTGGACCAGGTACACCGTGCCGTTGAACGTGTTCAGCTGGAAGTTGCTGAATTCCTGGCGGAAGCCGGCGACGTTCAGGTTGAAGCCCCTGGTCGAGAGCTTCATGCCCGCTTCATAGGCGGTGACCGTCTCCTCCTCGAACTGGAGCACATCGGCATAATAGCCGGCATTGGCCAGGCTGATCGGGAAGATCGGCAGCGGCTGGGCCGGGTTCGGGTTCTTGAAGGCCGAGCGATCGAGGTTGAAGCCGCCGGCCTTGTAGCCGCGCGAATAGCTTGCATAGAGCAGGATGTTGTCGACCGGCTTCCACGAAAGGATCGCGGTGCCGGTGAACTTGTTCTCCTTGCGCTGGTCGTTCAGCGTCAGCCCGTTGAGCGCCGAGGACGAGCCGCCCTGGCAGCTCAGCGTGATGATGCCGCCCGCGAGCGGCGCCAGGGCGGGCACGCCCATGAAGGGCAGCAGATTCGCCTGCTGCACCGGGCATATCGTGTTGGTATTGTTGAAGTTCGCGTTCAGCTTCTTGGTCTCGTTGGTGTAGCGCAGGCCCACCGTCAGATCCACGTTGCTGGTGACGTGAAAGATATTGTGCGTGAAGAAGGCGAAGTTCGAGCTGGTCTGGTCGAAGTTCGCCGTGTCGTCACCGACATTGCGCACGGTGTCGAGCCGCTGCAGCCCGCCGACCATCGCCGCGCCCGCCGCGCCGAGCGGCCCGAGCGTGTTGCTCAGCACCGCGACGCCGGTGGGCGTCAGGCAGCCGACATTGTTCGGATTGTAGAAGGCGCTGAACGAGCCATAGACGATGCGGCAGGCGGCGAACCGGCCATAATCGTTGCCGAACTTCAGCTCGCTCTTCGTGTCCAGGTCCTCGTGTGCGTAATAGCCGCCCACCAGCCAGTCGAGCTTGCCGCCGAACGCCTCGCCGTGGAAGCGCAGCTCCTGCGTGAAGGTCTTGAACTGGCGGCCGCTCTTCGGGCCGAAATAGAGGATGTCGGCCAGGCCGTAATCGGCATCGGCCGCCTGGGTGTTGTCATAGTTGCGATAGGCGGTGATCGACGTCAGCTCGACGCCGCCCAGGTTCCAGTTGACCTCGCCCGAAAAGCCCCAGTCCTTGGTCTTGCCGGTATAGGAGCGGTTGGCGCTGGTCGCGATGCGGCGCGAATAGGCGTTGTTGTAGCCCGGGAAATACTGCGCGAAGGTCGTGCCCGTGATCCCGGTCAGCACCGTCGCCACCGGCGTGCCCGGTGCGATCAGCCCGGGATTGGTCGGCGAGACATAGGCATTGGCCTGCGACACGTCGGCGGTCGCATAGACGGCGGCGCAGCAATCCTCCTTGCGATAGCTATAGTCGCCGATCAGCCGGACGGAGAGATCGGAGCTCGGCTGGAACAGCAGCTGGCCGCGGACGAGATAGCGGTCGCGATTGTTGATGTCCCGCCCGGTATTCACGTCGTGATAGAAGCCGTCGCGCTTCGAATAGAGCCCGTCGAGGCGGAACGCGACCTGCTCGGAGAGCGGCCCCGTCACCGCGCCCTGCAGGCGCCACGCGTCGTAATTGCCGTAGGTCGCCTCGGCCATGCCGCCAAAGGTGAACTCCGGCCCCTTGGTGGTGACGCTGAGCATGCCGGCCGAGGCGTTGCGCCCGCCCAGCGTGCCCTGCGGCCCGCGCAGCACTTCGATGCGCTCGATCTCGCCCAGATCGTTCAAGCCCAGGCCGGTGCGCGAGCGGTAGACGCCGTCGATGAAGGTCGCGACCGAGCTTTCCAGGCCGGGATTGTCGCCCACCGTGCCGACGCCGCGGATGCGGGCGGAAGTGTTGGCATCGCTGCCGGTCGAGGAGACGAGCAGCGAGGGGGCGACCTGGTTGAGCGCGCGAATGTCGTTGGCGCCGGTGCGCTCAAGCTGGGTGGCGGTCACTGCCGAGACGGCGAGCGGCACGTCGGCGAGCACCTGGGCGCGGCCCTGGGCGGTGACGACGATCTCGTTGGGATCGCGTGTTCCCGTGTTCTGCTCGGCCTGGTTCTGGGCAGTCGCGTCGGCCGGCGTCTGGCTGTCCTGCGCGAAGGCAGGGGCCGCCAGAGCAAAGCTGAGCGCAGGAACAGCAACGCACGACAAAAGGCGTAACCGCATCATCATCATCTCTCCCACCACGGGCCAGAGCACTTTGCCGGCTCCATACCCTATCCTCGAATACTGACAGGTCCCGGAGGGACGTCAAGCAGAACAAAGGTTGCAAAAGGGGACTAACTCAGCAGTGTTGCGCAAATGTCATATATTGCTGGCTTATGTCTCCACCGCTTGGCCGAATCGATCTTCGAATGCCGGCCCGTCATTTCTACGCGGTTCGTCAGCTCCAAGCCGTCATCCCGCGAAGGCGGGGATCCGGAGTGGCAGCGCGATGCCCTTCATGCCTCTGAATCCCCACTTCCGCGGGAATGACGGCGCGGGACCCATGAGAATAGCGGCGATCGAAAATGTCGCCGGCGCGCCTCAATATCCGTTCAGCCGAGCGAACCGGTCGCGATGCCAGGCGGCGTTGCCCCATTGCGCCTCCAGCACCCGCGCGCGCTTCAGGTAGAAGCCCGCGTCATGCTCGTCGGTCATGCCGATGCCGCCGTGCAGCTGGATCATCTCGCGGCTGACCAGGTGCAGCGTCTCGTTCGCCACCGCCTTGGCCAGGCTCGCTTCCTGCGCCACGTTCGCGCGCCCGCTGTCGATCGCCTCCAGCGCGCCCTCCACCGCCGAGCGGCACAGCTCCAGCTCGGTGAACATCTTCGCCATGCGATGCTGCAGCGCCTGGAAGCTCGCCAGCACCTGCCCGAACTGGACCCGCGTCTTCAGATAGTCGTTGGTCTGGGCAAAGGCGCTCTCGGCCATGCCGAGCATCTCCGCCGCACTCGCCGCCGCCGCTCGGTCCGCCACCTGCGCGATCAGCTCCGCGCCGCCGCCCAGCGCCTCGGCCGGCGCGCGGTCGAACGTCACCTGCGCATGGCTGCGCGCGTCGGTCAGGTGACGCGGCGACCGCGTCACGCCGGCATCGCCCGAGACGAGATACAGCCCGTCCGTCGCCGCCACCACGAACAGCTGCGCGCTGTCGCCCTCGGGCACGAAGGCCTTCACGCCGCTGAGCTTGCCGCCCTCCACTTTCGTCGCGATCTTCGATGGATCGAAACGCGGGCCCTCGTCGATCGCCAGCGTGGCAACCAGCGCGCCCGCCGCGATCCTCGGCAGCCATTCCGCCTTCTGCGCTTCCGATCCGCCCATCAGGATCGCGCTGGTCGCCGCCGCAGTGGCGGCGAGCGGCGTCGCGACCAAGTTGCGGCCGAGCTGCTCGAGCACCAGGCCCAGCGAGACATAGCCCATCCCCGCCCCGCCCTGCGCCTCGGGCACCAGGATGCCGGCCCAGCCCATCTCGGCCTGGGCCCGCCACATTTCCGCGTCATAGCCGGCGGCCGGGGCGGCATCGCGCATCTTGCGAAACGCAGTGACGGGGGCCTCGTTGTCCGCCCATTCGCGCGCCATGTCGCGCAGCATCGTCTGTTCTTCGGTCAGGATTGCCATGAAACTCCCTCTCTCCGCTTGCGGGGAGAGGGTCGGGGAGAGGGGCATGCCACCCGCGCTCTCCCCCTCTCCCCGGCCCTCTCCCCCGAAGGAGAGAGGGAGCAACTATTGATGGTCCAGCATCCCCAGGATGCGCTTGGCGATCACGTTGTTCTGGATCTCGGTCGAGCCGCCATAGATCGACACCGCCTTGCCGAAGAGCCAGCTGCGCACGTCCTTGATCGCGTCTTCCTCGAACCCGTCGCCGTCCCAGCCGAGGCCGGCCAGCCCGCGGATCTCGATCAGCAGCTCCGAGCGCTCCTGCATGATCCGCGCGCCGACATTCTTCATGATCGAAGTGGCGGCGCTCGGCCCCTGGTTGGACTTGGCCTCCAGCGCGGTGCGCCGCAGCGTCAGCATGAAGCTGCGCAGGTCCATCTCGTGCCGGGCGATCCGGCCGCGCAGATCGGCGTCCGCGATCCGCCCCTCGGCATCCACGCCGACATGTTTCTTGGCGATCTGCCCCAGCGAGGCGCCGGCGAACATCCGCCCTGCCGCCGATCCGCCGCCCGACAGGCTGGAGCGCTCGTGCTGGAGCAGCCGCTTGCCGATCGTCCAGCCCTCGCCTTCCTGGCCCACCCGGTTGGCCTTGGGCACCTTCACATCGGTGAAGAACGTCTCGCAAAAGGGCGAGCTGCCCGAGATCAGCCGGATCGGCTTCACTTCCACGCCCGGCGTGTCCATGTCGACCAGCAGGAAGGTGATGCCCTCATGCTTCTTCGTCTTGTCCGTGCGGACCAGCATGAAGCATTTGTCCGCCCATTGCCCGCCGCTGGTCCAGGTCTTCTGGCCGTTGACGACATAATGGTCGCCATGGTCCTCGGCAAAGGTCTGGAGCGAGGCGAGGTCCGATCCCGCGCCCGGCTCCGAATAGCCCTGGCACCAGCGCACCAGCCCCTTGGCGATCGCCGGGATATGCGCGCGCTTCTGCTCCTCCGAGCCATATTCGAGCAGGGTCGGGCCGAACATCATCACGCCCATGCCGCCGATCGGGTTCCAGGCGCCCGCGCGCTGCATCTCTTCCTGGAGGATCCGCGCCTCGGCCCGGCTCAGGCCGCCGCCGCCATATTCCCTGGGCCAGGTCGGCACGCCCCAGCCCTTGTCGCCCATCGCCTGCTGCCAGGCGGCTTCCTCGGGCGAATTCTCGTGCGGGCCCTCGATCGCGGACATCGCATTGTCCTTGCCCTTCAGGGCTGGCGGGAAATTGGCCGCGATCCATGCGCGGGCCTCGGCGCGGAACGCATCCAGGGGATTCGCCGGGGCGTCGATATCGGGGGCCGTGGCCATCACTCTACTCCGGATGTTCTTGTCGTTTCGAATTTGCGGTACGGCTACGCGGGCGTCAAGCCATTCCATCGTCGCGCGCGCCGCCCCTCCGCCATCCCCGGCCATCCTTCATGACCGCCACTTGCCACGGCGGCATTGTTCCCATTATGTTCCGAAGATATTGCGCGTGGCGGGAATGCCCGCCTCTGCTAAGGGGCCGGAAAAGGGGATAATCATGAAGTTCGAACATCGCGCGGTGCCGATCGTGCTGATCGCCGTGCTCATCGACGTGATCGGCTTCGGCATCGTCATGCCGGTGCTGCCCGCACTCGTCACCGAGCTGGGGCATGTCGAGCTCGACGCCGCCACCCGCATCGCCGGCTGGATGCTCGCCGCCTTCGCCATCGCCGGCTTCTTCGCCGGCCCGGTGCTCGGCAATCTGGGTGATCGCTATGGCCGCCGCCCGGTGCTGATCCTGTCGATGGTCGCCTTCGCGATCGACTATGCGCTGATGGCCGCCGCGCCCAGCCTCGCCTGGCTGTTCGTCGGCCGAGTCATCGCCGGCATCGCGGGCGCCACTTTCGGCCCGGCGAGCGCAGTGATCGCCGACGTGACGCCGCCCGAGAAGCGCAGCGCGGTGTTCGGGCTGGTCGGCGCGGCGTTCGGCGTCGGCTTCATCCTCGGCCCGGCGCTGGGCGGGATCAGCTCGGTGCTCGGCCTGCGCGCGCCCTTCCTGATCGCCGCGATCTGCGCCGCACTGAACGCGGTGGTGATGTTCTTCTTCCTGCCGGAAACGCTGGCGAAGGAGAATCGCCGGCCCTTCCGCTGGTCCGACGCGCACATCATCGGGGCCTTCCGCCCGCTCTTCCATGCCGGCAATGCCGGGCCGCTGCTGCTCGCCTGGTTCTTCTGGCAGCTCGCCGGCACCGTCTATCCCTCCACCTGGTCGTTCTGGGCCGCGATCCGCTTCGGCTGGGATGCGACGGCGATCGGCTGGTCGCTCGCCTATGTCGGGTTCCTCACCGTGCTGGTGCAGGCGCTGCTCACCGGGCGAGTGATCAAGCGGTTCGGCGAGCGCGGGGCGGCGCTGATCGCGCTCTGCGCCGCGTCGTTCACGCTCTTCTCCTATGCCTTCATCCAGCAGGGCTGGCAGGTCTATGCCTTCTTCCTGGTCGGCGCCTTCGGGGCCTTCGCCTATCCGGCGCTCAACGGCACCTTGTCGGGCATGGTCGGCGCCTCGCACCAGGGGGCGCTGCAAGGCGGCATCTCGAGCATGAACAACGTCGCGGCGATCCTCGGCCCGCTGATCGCCACCCAGGCGCTGGCAGCCGGCTCCCATCGCGGCTTCGACGGCGCCGCCTTCCTCGTCGCCGGTACGCTGATGGCCTGCGCCGCGCTGATCATCGCGCTGTTCGTGCACATGCGCCCCGCCCCCGCCGCGGAACCGCAACCGAGCGAATAGGCATTTTTTCGAAGAATGCGTATGGCCTTCGTCCCGGCGCTCTTCTAGGCGTGCCGGGAACGGGGGAGAAGCTATGCGTACCGAAGCGATGCTCACCGGCGAATTCGCCACATTGTCCGATCTGATCCGCGGCCATGCGGAGGAGCGGCCGGACAAGCCGGCGATGATCTGCGAGGACCGGTCGATCGGCTATGCCGCGCTCGATGCGATGCTCGACCGCGTCGCCGCGGCGCTCCAGCGCGAGGGGCTGGCCAGGAACGAAGCGGTCGCGATCCTGGGGGCGCCCTCGATCGAATATGCCTGCACCTTTTTCGGCGCGCTGCGGGCCGGCTGCGTCCCCACGCCGCTCCAGCCTTCGGCCACGCCGGCGCAACTCGCCGCGATGATCGCCGATTGCGGCGCGAAGATCCTGTTCCTCGATGCCACCGGGGCAAGGGCGCTGGGCGACGCGACGGTCGCGGCGCAGCGCGTGGCGCTGGACGACGGCGATGCCGGCATCGCCTTCCACGCCTTCCTGGCGCCCGAGGGCAGCAGGCCCGTACCGGTCGAGGTCGGGCCGGACGATCCGTTCAACATCATCTACAGCTCCGGCACCACCGGCGTGCCCAAGGGCATCGTCCAGCCCCAGGCGATGCGCTGGATCCACATCGCCCGCGCGCCCGGCGGCTTCGCCAATGCGGTGACGATGATCGCCACCCCGCTCTATTCGAACACCACGCTGGTCAGCTTCATCCCGACGATCGCCTGGGGCGGCACGGCGGTGCTGCTCGGCAAGTTCGACGCGCACAGCTTCGTCTCTCAGGCGGCGAAGCACCGCGCCACCCATGCGATGCTCGTGCCCGTCCAGTATCAGCGGATCATGGCGCTGCCCGATTTCGACAGCTTCGACCTCTCCGCCTTCGTCCTCAAGACCTGCACCAGCGCGCCCTTCTCGGCCGCGCTCAAGGCCGATGTGCTCGCCCGCTGGCCGGGCCTGCTCGTCGAATATTACGGCATGACCGAGGGCGGCGGCACCACTGCGCTGCTCTGCAACATGCACCCCACCAAGCTCCACACCGTCGGCACCCCGCTGCCGGGGCAGGACATCCGGCTGATCGACGAGGCGGGCAACGAAGTGCCCCAGGGCGAGATGGGCGAAGTGGTCGGCCGCTCGGGCGCGATGATGAGCGGCTATCACGGCCGCGCCGAGGCGACGCGCGACGCCACCTGGCACGACGCCGAGGGCAATCGCTACATCCGCCACGGCGATGTCGGCCGCTTCGACGAGGACGGCTTCCTGATCCTGATGGACCGCAAGAAGGACCTGATCATCTCGGGCGGGTTCAACATCTATCCCTCGGACCTCGAGGCGGAGCTGGGCGCACACCCCGGCGTGGCGGATTGCGCAGTGGTCGGCATCCCTTCCGAGCAATGGGGCGAGACGCCGGTCGGCTTCTTCACCGGCCCCGGCGACCCGGCGGAGGTCCTCGCCTGGTTCAACGCCCGGGTCGGCAAGACCCAGCGCCTGGCCGACCTGGTCAAGCTCGACGAACTGCCGCGCAATGCGATCGGCAAGGTCCTCAAGCGCGAGCTGCGCGACCGGTACGCCGCGGCATGACGCCGCTCGCGGACATATTGGCCGGCGCCGTGCGCACCGACGGCGGCTTCACCACGGCCGTGCCCGCCGACTGGATGCAGGGGCGCACCGCCTATGGCGGCCTCTCCGCCGCGCTCGCGCTCCAGGCGGCGCTCGAAGCCGAGGCCGACCTGCCGCCGCTCCGCTCGGCCCAGATCGCCTTTATCGGCCCGCTCGCCGGGGAAGTCCGCGTTACCGCCACCCGGCTGCGGCGCGGCCGCAACGCCGCCTTCCTCCAGTCCGACGTCGTCTCGGAAGCGGGGCTGGGCCTGCGCGCCACCTTCGTGTTCATGGCACCGCTTGCCTCGGCACTCGCCCATGACACGGCGGCACGCGCGCCCGTGTCGCCGCCGGCGGCGGACGCCGAACTCTATACGGGGCCCGAGGATTTCTTCACCGGCAACTTCAACTTCCAGGACCATCGCGAGGGCACCCGCCCGGCCGAATGGCTGCGCTGGGCCCGGCTGCGCGCGTTCGACGGCCTCCACCCCTTTGTCGAGCTGATGGCGATCGGCGATGCGCTGCCGCCCGCGGCCTTCAAGCTGATCGAGGAACGCCGCACGCCGCTCAGTTCACTGAACTGGCAGATCAATTTCCAGACCGCCGAGCCCCGCACCACCGATGGCTGGTGGTTGCTCCACGCCGCCGCCGACACCGCGCATCACGGCTATTCCACCCAGCGCATGGCGATCTGGAACGCGGCGGGCGAGCCCGTCGCCGAGGCGATGCAGGGAGTCGCCATCTTCGGCTGAGACAATTTGCGACAGTTTCCCGGGCGCATGACAAACCCGTGCGACAGCTGCTGTCCAGAACCGGATCCTGTCGGGGCCACACCCCCCGGATGCACAGGAGTTCGATCCCCGATGAAGAAGTTCGCCCTCGCCGCCGCCTTCGGCGCGACGCTGCTGGCCGCCCCCGCCTTCGCGCAGGACGCCCCGCCCCCCCCGCCCGGCGGCGGCATGTTCGACCGGCTCGACACCAATCACGACGGCGTGATCACCAAGGAAGAGTTCCAGGCCGATGTCGCCGCCCGCTTCGCGCGGCTCGACGCCAACCATGACGGCAAGGTCAGCGCGGAAGAGCGCGCCGCCGCGCGCCCCGGCGGCGGTGGTGGCCGCGGCATGGCCGGCGACATGACGCTTGCCGACATGCAGGCCCAGGCCGAGCGCCGCTTCGACCGGCTCGACACCAATCACGACGGCAAGATCGATCAGGCCGAGTTCGCGGCGATGCGCGCTCGGATGGAACGTCGCGGTCCCCCGCCGGGCGGCTCGGAGAGCAACTGAGCCCGCCCGATCTGGCCCGGGCGGGTTCGCCTCCTCACCCGCCCGGGCACCCCTTGTCTTGCGGCATGCCCATGACTTACGAACCCGACATGCCGGACACGCCGCACCTCCTGCTCGTCGAGGACGAACGCTCGATCCGCGAGCCGCTCGCCCAGTATCTCACCAAACAGGGGTTCCGGATCACGCAGGCCGGCGATGCCGAGGGCGCCCGCGCCCGCATGGCCGCCTATGCCATCGATCTGGTGGTGCTCGACATCATGATGCCCGGCGAGGACGGCCTGTCGCTCTGCCGCCACATCCGCGAGAGCAGCGACACGCCGGTGATCCTGCTCACGGCCCGGGGCGAGGAGACCGACCGGATCGTCGGCCTCGAAATGGGTGCGGACGATTATGTCGTGAAGCCCTTTTCCCCGCGCGAGCTCGCGGCTCGCATCAAGGTGGTCCTGCGCCGGCTCCAGGCCGGCGGCATCCGCCAGCACGCGCCCGACGCGGGCAGCTTCGCCTTTGCCGGCTGGGTGCTCAAGACCGGCGAACGCGCCCTGGTCGACCGCGAGGGCGTCTCGGTTCCGCTTTCCACCGGCGAATACAGCCTGCTCCACGCGCTGGTCACCCGCCCGCGCGCGGTGCTGACCCGCGACCAGCTGCTCGACCTGACCCAGGGCCGCGAGGCCGCCGCCTTCGACCGCGCGATCGACAACCAGGTCAGCCGGCTGCGCAAGAAGATCGAACCCGACCCCCGCAACCCGGCGATCATCAAGACCGTCTGGGGCGGCGGCTATACGCTGGCGGCCGAAGTGACCCGGCTTTGATCGGGCGCATCCGCCTCTTTCCCCGCTCGCTTCCCGGCCAGATCGCGCTGCTCGTCGCGGTGGCGCTGTTCGTCGCCCAGGCGATCAATTTCGGCTTCCTCGTCCGCGAGCGCCAGAACGCGCGCTTCGCCCAGGTGATCGTCCCCACCGTCACCCGGCTGATCGACGCCGCCGAGCGGCTCGGCGCGCCGGTGAACCCGCGCCCGGACGCGCCAGGCATGGCCGATCGCCGCGGCGGGCATGACGGGCACGAGGGACGTCGCCAGCTGCGCGGGCGCGTCGATTTCGGCCCGGCCAACCCGATCCCCGCCGAGCTCACCCGCCGCAGCGACATCGAGCGCGACTTTCGCCGCGGGCTTACCGATGGCGGCGTCGCCGTCGGCCAGGTCATCGCCGTGGTCCGCCCGATCGACGGCAGCCGCCCGCTCCTGAAGCGCATGGACCCCGCCCGCGCCGAACGCCTTCGCCGCATGGGCGCCGAGCTGATGGTCGCGGTCGAGCTTCCCGGCAGGGGCTGGCTCTCGCTCAGTTCGGCCTGGCCACGCTCGGAGCGTGCCCTGATCTGGCAGCTGCTGGCGCAGACGCTCATCCTCTATATCGTCGTGCTCCTGCCCGTGCTCTGGGCCGGCCACCGCATCGCCCGTCCGCTGCGCAAGCTCGCCACTGCCGCGCGCGATTTCCATCCCGGCGACGGCGCCCGCCCGGTCGAGGAGAGCGGCCCCAGCGACGTGCGGGCGGTGATCGCCGCCTATAACGCGCTCAGCACCCGCGTGACGGGCATGCTCGACGAGAAGGACCGCATGCTCGGGGCGATCGGGCATGACCTGCGCACGCCGCTCGCCGCGCTGCGCGTCCGCATCGAATCGGTGGAAGACGAGGACGACCGCGCCCGCATGGCCGACACGATCGACGAGATGAACCGCACGCTCGACGACATCCTCAGCCTCGCCAGGCTCGGGCGCCCGAGCGAGCCGCCGACCGATGTCGACCTGTCCGCGCTGATCGACGCAGTGGTCGAGGATTTCCGCGATCTCGGCCGGGACGTGACCTTCGAGGAAGCTCCGCGGCTGCGCATGCACCTGCGCCCCGCGCTGATGCGCCGCGCGGTGCGCAACCTGATCGAGAACGCCGTCAAATATGGCGGTGGCGCCGAGGTCCATCTGCGCCCGGGCGATCAGCGCGTCGCGATCGAAGTCTGCGACCGCGGCCCGGGCATCCCGCCGGAGAAGCTGGAGAAGGTCTTCGATCCCTTCACCCGCCTCGAGGAATCGCGCAACCGCGAGACCGGCGGTGCCGGCCTCGGCCTCGCGCTGGCCCGCGCCATCGTCCGCGACGCGAGCGGCGAGATCAGCCTCGCCAATCGCGAGGGCGGCGGCCTGGTGGCGACGATCACCCTGCCGCGCAGCTGATCCCCGACGGCCTCACCGCCCTCGCGCGCTCATTTCGGAGGCGTCTTGGAATAGGTCGGCCAGCCGCGGACGATCTCGTGCACCACCGGCGCGCCGACGCGATACAGGCCGTCCAGCGCCGGCAGATAGCCGGCAAAGGATTGCGGCCCCTCCCGCACGAGCTGCTCCGACGCGGGCACGCCCCTGGGCGGCATGTCGAAATTGCTCGCCGCGCGGAGCAGCAACACCCGGTCGGGGTCGACCCGCCCTGCCCGGCCCAGCGCCGACAGCGCCACCATCGCCCCGGCATCGTTGGTCTCGGTGGTGCGGAACGTTCCGCGGCCGTCGGTCATGTAGGCGACCCAGCGGCGCGCCCATGCGTCCAGCCGGCCGCCCAGCCAGAAGGTCTCGGACGAAAGCGTCGATCCGATCGCGACTTCCGGCGCCGACCGGGCCCGGGCCTGGTCATATTCCTCCCGAACGGCCCGCATCCCGGCATTGTCCGGAAGCGCGACACGAACGGTCAGCCGATACGCCCAGCGGGCAAGCGACGCGTTGAGCATGGTGACCGTCCGCGCGCGGTTCGTGCGGAACGGGCCGGTCCAGCCGCGAACGTCCTCCGGCGAGCCGGCCGCCACCCGCGGCTCGGGATAGGGCCTGGTCCTGCCGGCGGGGAAATATCCTTCCGGCCAGTCGGCGGGGATCTCGCGGGCATCGATCTCATGGGCGACGTCGCCGTTGACGACGAAATCCGTCCAGATCAAGTCGCCGATGGTTCCCGTCTCCGGCGAAGTGCCCGCAATGCCGTTGATCAGCCAGTAGGAGCGCGAAAGGTCGAAATTCGCATCCAGGCCCAGCGCCATCAGGTTCACGGCGGGGTGCAGGCTGTTGGGCCCGATCTTCATTGCGATGATCGATCCGTCGGCATTGGCCCAAACGGGGTTGAACGCGCCCTTCACCGGCAGCCGCCGCTTGAGGTTCAGGCCCTCGATCCAGTGATGCAGCTCGCCCGGCTTGTCGGCATCGCCCCAATAGCCCTTCTCGCCATAGGCCTTGCTCGTCTCGAAATATCCCAGGATCACCACCTTGGGGTGCAGCACCGCGGCCCCGGCATTCGAAGACAGGACGGCCGATATCAGCGCCGCCGCCATTCCAAGCTTCCTCATCCCGGTCGCACCCCTTCCTGCCTGCTCGTCGCGCGATCATGATAGCGAGGGCCGGGGTTGCAATCGATGGCCCTGCGGCAACCACGGTCGCCGTTTCGCGTTTGCAGCTTCGGGAAACAACCAAGGGAGGATTTGCGAAAATGCGCGCGATGATCGCCATGACGATGCTGGCCCTGGCCGGCTGCACCCAATCGACTTCGACATCCGGACCGGCACCGGAGGTCCGCGGCGGCGGGCTGAGCCCGGTTCCGGCCTTCAACGGCGGCGGCGAAGGCTGGAGCATCGACATCACCTCCACGGGCGGGGGCGCCCATGACGCCAGCCTTGTCTGGGCCAGCGGTTCGCAGCGCGGCGATTTCAAGCTGTTCTATCGCGGCCAGCCGGCGGACGCGCCGAGCACGCTGATCGTCCTGAGCGGCGAGATGCGGGCGGGCGGCGCGCTCCGGCCGGTGATCGTCGAGATCAAGCGCGAGCCCTGCAAGGACGATGCGGGCGCCAGCTTCCTGCACAGCGTATCGGTGACGGCCGAGGGGGTGGTGCCGGGCACCAGCCAGATGCGCGGCTGCGGCCACCTCGCCATGCGCTAGGGGGAGCATCGGCCGCTTCCGTCACGCCAGTCCATACGCGTCCCGAAACGAAAAAGGCCGGGGCTTCCACCCCGGCCTTTCGCATCCAGATCGGTGTAGAAACCCGGCGATCAGCCGACGATCTCTTCCGGCTTGAAGAAGAAATCGATCTCGATCGCGGCATTCTCGTCCGAGTCCGAACCGTGCACCGAGTTCGCCTCGATCGATTCGGCCAGTTCCTTGCGAATGGTGCCGGCATCGGCATTGGCCGGGTTGGTGGCGCCCATGATGTCGCGGTTGCGCTGCACGGCGTTCTCGCCCTCGAGCACCTGCACGACGACCGGGCCCGAGATCATGAACTCGACCAGGTCGTTGAAGAAGGGGCGCTCGCGATGGACGCCGTAGAAGCCCTCGGCCTGCTCGCGGCTCATCTGGATGCGCTTGGAAGCGACGACGCGCAGGCCGGCCTCCTCCAGCATCTTCGTGACCGCACCGGTGAGGTTGCGGCGGGTGGCATCGGGCTTGATGATCGAAAAGGTCCGGTTCGCGGCCATGGCCGTGCGGCTCCTGCTTTTGAAGTTGTGGAAAAGTCGCGGCTCCCTAGTCCCCGGCGGCGCGCGATGCAAGCGCTCCTGCCGAGCCGGGCCGGTCCTGCGGCGCGATGTTCCGTCATTGTTCCTTCCGGAGCCCCTTGAACCGTGAAGATTGCGCGATTGCCCGCGGGCGGTTCCAGGTGTCCGGAATGTCCGGAACTCAGGCCGCCTTTTCCCAGCGCCCCTCTGCGTTCTGCTTCCAATAGTTGCGCTCCACGCCCTCGCGGTCGGCCAGCGCCTTCCAGGCGATGCGCGCCTCGGCGATCCGCTCCTCGTCGAAGAAGTGGAAGGCCCGGTCGAAACCCAGCGCCTCCTCGCGCCACATGCCGTCGGCCAGCGCGACGTTGCGCGCGCCATTGGCCGGGGCACCGGCCTCGGCCGCGATCAGCACCGGCTGGCGGTCGTCGTCGGGCCCGCCGGCCTGGCCATGGGGCAGGAAGCTTTCGGGCGCATAGGTCCAGAGCAGCTGGTCGAGCCGGGCGCGCTGGCTCGCCTCGGCCGCCACGATCAGCAGCCGCCCGCCGCTCTCGATCACCCGTTCGGCGATGCGGGGCAGCGCGCGTTCCAGGGGAAGCTGCGTCAGATGGTAGAAGTCGACCTGCATGGCTCCTGTTAGCGCTTCCGTGCGTTCGGGCCAACGCACGTGACGTTGCGGTGGCGCAACCGCTGCGATAGGGCGGTGGAAGCCGCGTGCACGGGAGTTGAAGCAAAGGTGGGAATCGAAGTGACGCGCAAGGCCTTGCTGCTGTCGGCCGCGCTTGGCCTGTGCCTGGCGGCCGAGGCGCGCGCGCAGACGCAGACCGAGCCGACTCGGGGCGCCCCCACCCCGGCGCCGGCCCCGGCTGCGGCCACCGACCTGCAGACTCCCGCGGTCGAGCCGCCGCCCCCTTCGCCGACGGCGCTTCCCGAGGGCGAGGACCAGATCCAGTTCACTGCCGACCAGCTCGAATACGACAATGAGCAGGACGTGGTGACCGCCACCGGCGACGTGCGCCTCTATCGCCGCAGCGAGCGGCTGCGCGCCGACAAGGTGGTGTGGAACCGCAAGTCCGGCCAGGTGGTGGCCGAGGGCAATGTCGTCCTGGTCAATCCGCAGGGCGACAGCGCCTATGGCGACAGGATCGAGCTGACCGATACCCTGAAGGACGGCGTCGTCCAGAACATGCTGGTGGTGCTCGACGCGGGCGGCCGCGTCGCCGCCCAGCGCGGCGAGCGCCACGAGGACGGCAGCTTCACCGTTCACAATGCCGCCTACACGCCCTGCGCGGTGAGCGATTCGGAAGGATGCCCCAAGGAGCCGACCTGGAAGGTCACTGCCGACCGCGTGGTCTATGAACCCGACAAGAAGCGGCTGCGCTACACAGGCGCCCGTGTCTCGGTGTTCGGCTTCGCGACGATCCCGCTGCCGGTCTTCTCGCACCCGGTGGGCGGCCAGAGCGCCAGCGGCATCCTGTCGCCCGACCTGCGCTACAACCGCACCAACGGCTTCCAGTTCGCGCTGCCCTATTATCTCAGCTTCGCGCCCAATCGCGACCTGACGATCACGCCGCGTATCTACACCAACGTGCTGCCGGTGCTGCAGGCCGATTATCGCGAGCTGAATTCGCTCGGCGCCTTCCGCCTCAGCGCCTATGGCACCTATAGCCGCCGGGCGGACGATCTGACGGTTCCCGTCACTCCGGCCACCTCGAAGAACGATTTCCGTGGCTATCTCGACGCGGTCGGCAATTTCCAGCTCGATCCGGCCTGGAGCGCCAGCGCCTCGCTGCGCCTGACCACCGACCGCACCTTCCTGCGTCGCTACGATATTTCGCGCGACGATAGGTTGCGTAACAATATTCGCGTGGAACGCATTGATGCGGATAGCTATTTCTCGATCAACGCCTGGGTGGTGCAGACGCTTCGGGTCGGCGACCGCCAGGGCCTGCAGCCCTATGCCCTGCCCGAGATCGACTATCGCCGCCGCATGGACGACGGGCTGGTGGGCGGACGTTTCGAATTCCAGCTCAACACCCTGGCGATCGGCCGGTCGGACGGGCAGGATTCGCAACGCGCCTTCGCCAGCGCCCGCTGGGACCTGCGCCGCCTGACCAACTGGGGCCAGGAAGTGACCCTTACCGCCTATGCCCGGGGCGATCTCTACAACGCGTCGCACACGAACCTGACCAGCGTGGTCAGCTATCGCGGCGAGGATGGCTTCCACACCCGCGGCATCGCCGCCGCGGCGGTGGACGTGAAATGGCCGCTGATCGGCAGCCTGTTCGGCGGCACCCAGCGGATCACGCCCCGCTTCCAGGTCGTCGCCTCGCCCAAGATCGCCAATCTGGAAGTCCCCAACGAAGACGCCCGCGCGGTGGACCTGGAGGATTCGAACCTCTTCGCGCTCAACCGTTTCCCCGGCTATGACCGGTTCGAGGATTCGACCCGCTTCACCTGGGGCATGGACTACGCGCTCTACCTGCCAGGCTTCTCGATCGACGCGAATATCGGCCAGAGCTACCGCATCTCGTCGCGCCCCACGCTGTTCCCCGACGGGACGGGACTGACCGACCGGGTGTCCGACATCGTCGGCCGCACGGTGATCCGCTTCCGCGACTTCGTCAGCTTCACGCACCGCTACCGGCTCGACAAGGACAACCTCGCCTTCCGCCGCAACGAAGTCGACATGACGCTCGGCTCGCGGGCGACTTATGTCCAGCTCGGCTATCTGCGCCTCAACCGCAACATCAACGCGTCGCTGGAGGACCTGCAGGACCGCGAGGAACTGCGGCTCGGCGCCCGCGTCCAGATCGCGCGCTTCTGGTCGATCTCGGGCTCGACGCTGGTCGATCTCACGGATCGCAAGGAAGACCCGACTTCGCTCGCCGACGGGTTCGAGCCGGTGCGCCACCGCGTCGGCATCACCTATGAGGATGATTGCCTCAGGCTGGGCTTCACCTGGAAGCGCGACTATGCCACCACCGGCGATGCGTCGCGCGGCAATTCCTATCTGTTCACGCTGGCGTTCAAGAATCTCGGGCGCTAGGCTCGGCGACAGAGGGGAACCGCCGGTAAGCCTAAGTTCAGGCACAATTGGCCAGTAAGCGCCACGCTTCCGGCAGATTTGAGGGTACGGATTCACGTGAACATTGGTGTTACCAAGGCGATCCGCGCAGGTCGCTCGTCCGTTCTGGCGCTCGCGATCTCCAGCCTGGCATCCGCCGCCATGGCGCAGACCGCCCCGCACGCGCCGGCACCGGCGCCGCCGACACAGGAAGATCAGGAAGCGGCGCTCGCCGCCCAGCTCGATCTTCCCCGCGATCTCAAGCTGTTCGGCAAGGCCGATCCGAACGTCCGCAAACCCACGGCGATCGTGAACGACACGGTGCTGACCGGCACCGACGTCGATCAGCGGCTCAACCTGATCATCGCGCTCAACAAGCTCAACCTGAAGCCGGAAGAGCGCGATCAGTATCGCATGATGATCCTGCGCCAGCTGATCGACGAGACGCTGCAGATCCAGGAAGCCAAGGCCAATGAGATCACCGTCGACTCCAAGGAGATCGACCAGAGCTTCGCTTCGGTTGCCCGCCGTCTCCAGAAGACGCCGGAGCAGATGCGCGCATTCCTGCGCCAGGCCGGCGCTTCGGAGCGCACGATGCGCAAGCAGGTCGAGGGCGAAGTCGCCTGGAGCCGCCTGCTGCGCCGCAAGGTGGACATCAACGTGAGCGACGAGGAGGCCAAGGCCATTCTCGACCGCCTCAAGGCCGCGCAGGGCAGCGAGGAATATCACGTCTACGAAATCTACATGAACGCGACCGACGACCGTAAGCAGGAAGTCTATGCGGGCATGCAGCGCATCATCCAGCAGATGAAGGAAGGCGCGCCGTTCGACTATCTCGCCAAGACCTATTCGGAGAGCTCGACCAAGGGCCAGGGCGGCGATCTCGGCTGGGTCCGCCTCGCCCCGGGCATCCTGCCGGACGAGATGGCCAAGGCCGTCGAAGAAATGCAGCCCGGCCAGGTCGCCGGCCCGATCCCGCTCACCACGGGTTTCTCGGTCGTCTATCTCGCCGACAAGCGCAAGGTAGGCATGGCCGACCCGCGCGGTGCCAAGCTCTCGCTGCGCCAGATCACCATCAACTTCCCCAAGGGCACGAACGAGGCGCAGGCCACGGCGCGTGCCGGCCAGTTCGCCGCGGCGACCCAGGCGATCAAGGGCTGCGGCGATGCGTCCAACGTCGCTGCCGCGCAGAACGCCGAAGTGGTGGAGAAGGACGGCGTGGTGATCGGCGACCTGCCGCCCGCGCTCCAGCAGATCATCCTGCCGCTGCAGGTGGGCCAGGTAACCCAGCCCTTCGGCACGATCGAGGATGGCGTCCGCGTCCTCGTGGTGTGCGGCCGCGACGATCCGCCGCCCCCGGGCCTTCCCTCGATCGAGCAGATCCAGGACGGCGAATCCGACAAGCGGACCAATCTGCGTGCGCAGCGCATGCTCCGCGATCTGCGGCGCGACGCGCTCATCGAATATCGCTGAAGTGACCCGGCCGCTCGCCATATCGATGGGCGATTCGGCCGGAATCGGCCCCGAGATCACAGCCAAGGCATGGAAGGCGCGGGAGCTCCACTCGCTCGCGCCCTTCTTTGCCATCGGCTGTCCCGCCGCCGTCGAACGCGTGTGGGACGGTCCGGTCGCCCGCATCAACAATCCGGACGAAGCAGCGGGCGTCTTCGGGGACGCGCTTCCGGTGCTTGCGGTAAGCGACACCTGCGAAGTCACCCCGGGCAGCCCCGACGAGGCCAGCGCGAAGGCGGCGCTCCAGTCGCTCGAACTGGCGGTGGGCCTCGCCAATGCCGGCGCGGCCGGCGGCGTGGTGACCGGCCCGGTATCGAAGGTCCAGCTCTACAAGATCGGCTTCACGCATCCCGGCCAGACCGAATTCGTCGCCGAACGTTGCGGCATCGCGCCCGAGAACGCCGTGATGATGCTTGCCGGCCCCACGCTGCGAGTGGTGCCGATCACGGTACACGAGCCGCTGGCCCGGGTGCCCGAACTGCTCACCATCGACCTGGTGCTCACCAAGGCGCGCGTCACCGCACGCGGGCTGCTGCGCAATTTCGGCATCGAGCGCCCCCGGCTCGCCTTTGCCGGCCTCAACCCCCATGCCGGCGAAAGCGGGGAGATCGGGCGCGAGGAGATCGACGTGCTCCAGCCCGCCATCGCCCGGCTGCGCGAGGAAGGCATCGACGCGATCGGACCCTTCGCCGCCGATGCGATGTTCCATGCGCGTGCCCGGGCCGGCTATGATGCCGCGCTCTGCCCGACGCACGACCAGGCGCTGATCCCGATCAAGACGCTGCACTTCGACGAAGGCGTGAACATCACCCTCGGCCTGCCCATCGTCCGCACCTCGCCCGACCATGGTACCGCCTTCGGCATCGCCGGCACCGACGCTGCCAATCCCGGGGCGATGATCGCCGCAATCAAGATGGCTGCCAGCGCCACGCAGCGCCGGGCCGAAGCCGCGGCGTGACCGAGCTTCCGCCTCTCCGGGAAGTCATCGGCAAATATGGTCTCAGCGCGAGCAAGGCGCTGGGCCAGAATTTCCTGTTCGACCACCAGCTCCTTGCCCGCATCGCCAAGGTGCCGGGCAGGCTCGAAGGCGCCGAAGTGTTCGAGGTCGGCCCCGGCCCCGGCGGCCTCACGCGCGCGCTGCTCCAGGGCGGGGCCAGCGTCACCGCGGTGGAACGGGACCGGCGTTGCATTCCCGCGCTGGAGGAACTCGACACCTATTTTCCGGGCAAGCTCCGCGTCATCGAAGGCGATGCGCTGGAAGTGGACGCGCCTGCGCTGTTCCAGGGCAAGCCCCATGTCGTCGCCAACCTGCCCTATAATGTCGGCACGGCGCTGCTTGTGGGCTGGCTCTCGGCCGAATGGGCGCCCTGGTGGGCCAGCCTGACGCTGATGTTCCAGAAGGAAGTCGCCGAGCGGATCGTCGCCGGCCCCGGCACCGAACATTATGGCCGGCTGGCGGTACTCGCCCAGTGGCGCTCCACTCCGAAGATCGCGATGAACGTCCACCGCTCGGCCTTCACCCCGCCGCCCAAGGTGATGTCGGCCGTCGTCCACATCGTCCCCGGCGCGTCGCCGGAGGGCGTGCGGCTGAAGACGCTGGAGACGCTCACCGCCGCCGCCTTCGGCCAGCGCCGCAAGATGCTGCGCCAGAGCCTGAAGGGCGTGCCCGGCGCGCTGGCGGCGATGGAGTCGCTGGGCATCGATTCAAGCCGCCGCGCCGAGACGGTGACCGTCGCTGAATTCGTCGCGCTGGCCCGTATCCTGGGTTGAACCCCTCAAGGAGCGGGCGGCACCGGCACGGCCCGCCGGGGCAACCCGACAGGCGAAATCCTATATTGCAGGCCGGATCGGGGCCTGGGCAAGCGGGATCAGGGCTTGGCCGTCGGCGTGGCGCTCGGCGCCGGCACGGGCTCGGCCTGGGCGGTGGTGACCGGCGGCCCCTTGGCGATCGCCGCCGAGAGCTGAGTCGCGTCGGCACATGCCTTGGCGCAAAGCTTCTCGATCTTGGCCAGATTCTCCTTGGCGCGCTCCATCGCACCCTTGGCGACCATCGCCTCGCCCTGGCCGCGCAGCGCCGCGGTATCGTTCGGCTCGAGGCTCAGCGCCTCGCGATAGAGCCGGATCGCCTTGCCCGGCAGGCTGTTCTTGCGGGCGATCTCGGCGAGGACGAGATAGGCTTCGCGATTGCGTGGATCCACCGCCAAGGCGCTCTCCAGCGCATCGCCCGCGCCGTCGACATTGCCGGCTGCCAGCGCCGCGCGGCCCTGCCTGACGAGTTCCATCGAACGCGGATCGATCTGGTTGTCTGCACGCTGCGCCATCAGCGAGGTGGAAACCGACAGCAGCAGCAACGCACCGGCCGCCCCAATCGCAGTGAAACGCATCACATTCTCCGAAATCTGCCCCGTCGCTATCATGGCCGGCGCATCCTCGCGACAAAAAAGCCATCGGTCGAGTCCGCAAGCGGGGTGAAGCGCAGTCCCGGGCCATGCGGCGTGCCGGCGCCGAGCGACAGCGGCTGGGCGCTCCAGCCCGGATGCCGGTCGAGGAACGCCTGGGCCTGACCCGCACCTTCCGCATCGAGCAGCGAGCAGACGACGTGCACGAGCACGCCGCCGGGGCGCACAAGATCGGCGCCGATATCGAGCAGCGCGGCCTGAGTCGCGACATAACGGTCCAGGCGCTGCGGCGTAAGCCGCCAGCGCGCCTCGGGATTGCGACGCCAAGTGCCGGTGCCGGAGCAAGGCGCATCGATCAGCACCGCATCCGCACGGCCGGCCTGGTCGGCGAGCATCGCTGCCTCCTGGTTCGGGTTGAGGAGGCGTGTCTCGGCAATAGACACCCCCGCCCGCTCGGCACGGGGCATCAGCCGCGAAAGCCGCGGGCGATCGATATCGCAGGCGAGGATCGAACCATGGTTCGCCATCGCTGCGGCCAGTGCGAGGGTCTTGCCGCCGCCGCCGGCACACAGGTCGATGACGTGCTGCCCGCGCTCCACCCCCGCCGCCAGGCTGACGAACTGGCTGCCGGCGTCCTGCACTTCGAGCCGGCCCTCCTTATAGGCGGGCAGCTGCTCGACAGCCGCATCCGACGGCACCCGCAGGCCGGCGGACAAGCACGGCAGCGGCACGGCGCCGGGGATCTCGGCCTGGATCGCCGCCGGGTCGGCCTTGAGCGTGTTGACGCGGATATCGAGCGGCGCGCGCTCGAGCAGCGCCGCCTGCTCATCGGCATCCAGGCCGGACAGGGCGAAAGCCTCGGCCAGCCAGGCCGGCAGCACGCCCGCCGCGGCGACGGGTTCATCGGGCGCGATCGACGTGGGACCATAGGGCGATCCGTCGAACAGTGCAGCCAGCTCGGGCTGGCGCCGGACCAGCGCCAGCATGGCGGCGCGGCCGCTCTCCGGGCGCTCGCCGAGCATGCGGATCGCGTCATAGACCAGCGCGCGGATGGCCCGACGATCCTTGGAGCCGGCATAGCGGCGTTCGCCGAACCAGCGGGCGATGATCGTATCGGCCGATCCACCCTGATCGCGGGCGGCGGCGATGATCTTGTCGAGCAGGTCGATGGCAGCCTGGAGCCGTGCCGCGGGGTTCACGCCATCAAACTCGCCGAACGGGTGCACGAGCGAACGGAAATGGGAAAAATCGTGCCACGCATCTTTCCCGCACAAGCAGAACATTTCCTGTTTTGACAGCGAAATCTCGACAATCCGCCCCTATCCGGCCAGGGACGCGGGCATCCTCCGATCGTAAGGGCAAGCATATGGCATTCACGGCGAAGATCCTGCTCCTCGGCTCGGGCGAGCTTGGCCGCGAATTCGCGATCTCCGCCAAGCGGCTGGGCGCCCAGGTGATCGCGTGCGATGCCTATGCGGGTGCACCCGCGATGCAGGTGGCGGACGATTTCGAAGTGTTCCCGATGCTCGACGGCGCGCTGCTGCGCGCGGCGGTGGAGAAGCACCGGCCGGACTATGTCGTGCCCGAAGTGGAGGCGATCCGCACCGAAGTGCTCGCCGAGCTGGAGGCGGAGGGCTTCGCCATCGTCCCCTCCGCTCGCGCGACAATGATGACGATGAACCGCGACGGCATCCGCGAGGTCGCCGCCGTGGAGCTGGGCCTGCGCACGTCCCGATACCGGTACGCCGAAAGCCTGGAAGAAGTGCTGGCCGGGGCCGGGCACACCGGACTGCCCTGCGTGATCAAGCCGGTCATGTCCTCTTCGGGCAAGGGCCAGAGCACGGTGCGCGAGGCGGGTGCGCTGGAAGCGGCCTGGGACTATGCCGTGGCCAATATGCGCGGCGACCGCAAGCGCGTGATCGTCGAGGAGTTCGTCGACTTCGACTATGAGATCACGCTGCTGACGATCCGCACGCGCGCCGGCGTGCTCTTCTGCCCGCCGATCGGCCACCGCCAGGAGCGCGGCGACTATCAGGAGAGCTGGCAACCCGCCGCCATGTCGGCCTCCGCCATCGCAGATGCGCAGGACATGGCCCGCAAGGTCGTCGACGATCTGGGCGGCTATGGCATCTTCGGCGTGGAGTTCTTCGTGAAGGGCGAAGAGGTGATCTTCTCCGAACTGTCGCCCCGCCCCCATGACACCGGCATGGTGACCTTGATCTCGCAGAACCTAAGCGAGTTCGACCTGCACGCACGGGCGGTGATGGGCCTGCCGATCCCGTCGATCGCGCTGCGCGGACCTTCGGCAAGCGCCGTGATCCTGGCGGACCGGGCTTCGGAGGCGCTTTCCTATGCGGGGCTGGCCGAGGCGCTGGCCGTGCCGGGCGGCGAGGTGGACGTGCGCATCTTCGGCAAGCCGAATTCGCGACCCTATCGGCGAATGGGCGTGGCGCTCGCCCTGGCAAGCGATACCGATACGGCGCGACGGGTGGCGGCCGAGGCTGCAGGCGCGGTGCGGATCGGCTATGGGGACTGAGCGGGCAGCCCGCTCCTGCCTCCCCCTCCTATCGCCGCGCGCGAACCTGCGCGGCGGACAACCGGGCCGCTTGCGAAGGGCGGTGCCGAATGCGCTGGCTTTCCTGATCGGCACGGGCCCGGCGGGCCGGCCGGCGCGTTGACGGTGACGATGCGGGACAGGGAGCTGGCGCGATGCGGGTCCACGAACAGTCAAGGGGATATCACCGGGGTGCAAGGGACTATGCCGCCGGCCGGCCGGGCTATCCGCCCGAAGCGCTCGCCTGGCTGCGCGAGGTTCTGCACATCGGCCCGGGCCGCCGGGTGCTCGAGGTTGGTGCCGGCACCGGAAAGTTCATCCCGGTGCTGCGGGAAGCCGGCGGAGACATCGTCGCCGTCGAGCCGATCGCCGAGATGCGGGAGCAGTTGGTCCGCGCCCATCCCGACGTGGAGGCGCTGGCCGGAACCGCCGAGGCGATCCCGCTTCCCGATGCCTCGGTCGATGCCATGGTCTGCGCGCAGGCCTTCCACTGGTTTGCCACGCCCGCGGCACTGGCGGAAATGCACCGGGTGCTGGTGCCGGGAGGGATGCTCGGCCTGATCTGGAACGGCCGCGACGAGGCGGTGCCCTGGGTCGCGGCGCTTTCCGAAATCACCAACCGCCATGAAGGCGACACCCCGCGCTATCGCACCGGCGCATGGCGCAGCGTCTTCCCCGCGCCCGGTTTCGAACCGGTCGACGAGCGCCATGTCCGCAACGCCCATATCGGCACCGCCGAGCAGGTGGTGCTCAGGCGCACGCTTTCGGTGAGTTTCATCGCCGGGCTTCCCGCGGAACAACGCGACGAGGTCGAGCGCGACATCCGGGCGTTCATCGCCCGAACGCCCGAACTGGCCGGCGGGGGCGAGATCGCCTTTCCCTACGAGACAAGCATGTACGCCTATCGCAGGCGCTGACGCCATGCCCGTTCAGTGCGCCGCTCCGAACCGCTCCACCAGCCTCGCCGCCGCCGCCAGCGCCGCCAGCGCCACCGCGGCCCCGATGATCATATCCGACAGATAGTGCGTCCCCTCGATCGGAGTCGCCAGCAGCATCGCGAGGGTGAGAAGGATCAGCGGCCAGCGCAGGCGGCCGCAGCGCCAGGCAGCGGCGATGTAGAGAACGCCGGAGGCGGTATGGAAGCTCGGCGCCGAGACCAGGCCGCGCAGCTCGTCAAGGTTGACCAGCCCGACCTGGTGGGCGCGCAACGCCGGGATCAGCTGCTCCTGCCATATCGCGCTGGTCGGCATATAGGGGATCGGACCCTTCCAGAGATATGTCAAAGGGCCGACGGCGGGCATCAGCAGGTAGAGGCTCAGCGTGATCAGCGCGGCCAGCCAGAAGCCGGCAAGGAAGCGGTGCGCCTCGCGCCGCTCGCCTCGAATCGCGAAGGCCGCGAGGAGCACGGCCGGAATCAAATAGATGCACTGATAGGCAGCCACGCCGAGCCGCTGGAGGCTGGGGCGGGCGGCCACCGTCTCGTACCAGGCAAGCCAGTGGAAGTGCAGCGCCTCGTCGATCCGCTGGAGCGGGGCATCGGCAAAGCCCTGCGACAACGCGGCCAGGGGATAGGAGCTCACCGCACCGGTCAGCGCCATCGCCGTGAACAGGCCGAAATAGTCCGCGCTATCGGATGCCGGTTTCGCCCAGCGGAAGCCGGTTCTGGCAAGCGCGGGTCGAACCGCGAAGGTGAGCGCGAGCCCGACGAGATAGGGCGCATTGCCTGGCCGCAGCAGGTCCACCCGGAGTTCCGCCTTCCACAGCAGCACGGCACAGATCGCCACGCTCAGCCCGAGCGCACCCCACAACTGCATCGTGGAGAAGCCGGCCGATGGGGATGGACGATGCTCCGAAACGGGGTTGGCGGGAATCTCGGGCGCTGCACTGAGCGGGCGAAAAGGGGCGTAGCCCGGCAGCAGTCGGGCGCGATCGAAACTTGGCACTATCCCGATGGATAGCGAATTACCAAGCGCACGCAATCACTTCGGCCGAGCCGACCTACCCACCCGTCTTAGATCGGGAACCGTCGCTCAGCGGGTCGGGTAGTTCGGCGCTTCCCGCGTGATCGTCACGTCATGGACATGGCTCTCGCGCAGGCCCGCATTGGTGATCCGCACGAAGCGCGCCTTCCGCTGGAATTCGGGGATCGTGCCCGCGCCGACATAGCCCATCGAGGCCTTCACGCCGCCGACCAGCTGGTGGATCACGTCGCGCGCCGGGCCCTTGTACGGCACCTGGCCCTCGATGCCTTCGGGAACGAGCTTGAGCTGGTCCTTCACGTCCTGCTGGAAATAGCGATCGGCCGAGCCCCGCGCCATCGCGCCGACCGAGCCCATGCCGCGATAGGATTTGTAGGCACGGCCCTGATACAGGAACGTTTCGCCGGGCGCTTCCTCGGTGCCCGCCAGCAGCGAGCCGATCATCGCGCTCGAGGCGCCGGCGGCAATCGCCTTGGCGACGTCGCCCGAGGTGCGGATGCCGCCATCGGCGACCACCGGCACGTCGTGCTTCGCAGCTTCGTTGGCGGCATCCATCACCGCCGTGAGCTGCGGCACGCCGACACCGGCGACCACGCGGGTCGTGCAGATCGAGCCCGGCCCGATGCCGACCTTCACGCCGTCCGCGCCGGCGTGGATCAACGCCTTGGCCGCTTCGGCGGTGGCGATGTTGCCCGCGATCACCTGGACCCGGTTGGACAGCTTCTTCACGCGCTCGACGGCGCGCGATACGTCCTTGTTGTGGCCGTGCGCGGTGTCGATCACGATCAGGTCGACCTCGGCATCGACCAGCGCCTCGGTGCGTGCGAAGCCCTTGTCGCCCACGGTCGAGGCCGCGGCGACGCACAGGCGGCCGGCAGCATCCTTGGTGGCGGCGGGATAGTTCACCGCCTTCTCGATGTCCTTCACCGTGATCAGGCCGACGCAGCGATAGGCGTCGTCCACCACCAGCAGCTTCTCGATCCGGCGGGAATGGAGCAGGCGGCGCGCCTCTTCCTGGGCAACCCCGGCACGAACGGTGACGAGGTTCTCATGCGTCATCAGTTCGGAAACGAGCTGGTCGGGACGCTCGGCGAAGCGGACGTCCCGATTGGTGAGGATGCCGGCGAGCCTGCCGCTCGCCTCGACCACCGGCACGCCGCTGATCTTGTGCTGCGCCATCAGCGCGCGGGCCTCGGCCAGCGTGCCGTTGGGGGCGATGGTGATCGGATTGACGACCATGCCGCTCTCGAAACGCTTCACCGCGCGAACCGCCTCCACCTGCTCCTCGATGTCGAGATTGCGATGGAGCACGCCGATCCCGCCCAGCTGGGCCATCACGATCGCCATATCGGCTTCGGTGACGGTATCCATCGCCGAGGAGAGGATCGGAATGTTGAGCGAAAGGCCGCGGGTCACCCGTGTGCGGGTATCGGCCATGCTCGGCAGGACTTCGGATTCTCCCGGATAGAGGAGAACGTCATCGAAGGTGAGGCCGAGGGGGATGTCCATGGGGTGCGCCAATGTCCTGATTCGGAAGTTGGCGGCCCATGTAACCGCGAGGGTCGGAAAGCGCTAGGGGGTCGGCATCATGCGGCGTCATGCACAACAGGGCCTGCTCGATCGCGATCTGCTGGCGGAGGCTGCGGACAAGCGCCGTGGAGGCGCGGCAATAGGCCGGCCAGTCCTCCGCGATCTCGCGCAGGCCCCAGGCGCCGACATGCATCGTATATTCGATGCTCGTGTCGATGTTCGACTGGCGCAGCGCCGCGAATTGCTGGGCGATGACGCCGCCGGCCTGGCGCTCGCGTGCCAGGCAAAGCGCGTCGACCGTGTTGCGGCGCTCGCCGTTGACCCTGGAGATATAGAGGCGGACGCGCGACAGCCGCAGCTGATCGAGCTCGGGCTGGGCGAGGAGCGACTCGATCTCGTCGAGCGCCGCGAGCAGGTCACGATGCAATATGGGCAGGCCGGGCATAAGGTCATCATAGAGGCTCTCCGCCCAACCCGGCCGGCTTCAGGCTCCGAAATGTTCCGTAGTGGTCCGATCGGCGGCGCGCTCGAGCAGGGCCCGTGCCTGGTCGACATGCATCGCCTCGATCATCCGCCCCTCATACCGCTCGGCCCCTCCCGTCGCCGCCGCGATCAGCGCGCGGGCATCGGCGATCTCGGCCTCGCTCGGACCGAAGGCGCGGGCGGCGATGGCAAGCTGGCCGGGATGGATCAGCGACTTGCCGTCGAAGCCCAGCGCCCTCCCCTCGCGGCACTCCGCCGCCAGGCCCTCGGCATCGTCGAGCCGATTGAACACGCCGTCCAGCGCCCAGACCCTGCCGGCGCGGGCAGCGAGGACGATCGTCTGCAACGCGACCGACATCTGCGCGCGGCCGCTCGACGGCGGCAGGCGGAGCGTGGCGGCAAGGTCGTTGGTACCGGCGATCAGGCCGGCCACGCCCGGTACCGCGGCGATCGCGGCGGCGGCGAGCACACCGAGCGGAGTCTCGATCATCGCCAGCAGCGGCTTGCCGAGCGCACGCGCCACCTGGGCGACCTCGGCGGCCCCCTCGGCCTTGGGCAGTACTGCGAAATCGGCGGCGGACGACGCCACGGCGGCGACATCTTCCGGATACTCGCCCGATCCGATTCCGTTCAGGCGGATCGCGGCGAGCCGCGAGCCGAACCCTTCGGCCACCGCCGCCACCGCGGCGAGGCGGGCCTGTGCCTTGTCCGCGTCCTTCACCGCGTCTTCCAGATCGAGGATCACGAGGTCGGCGGGAAGCTCCCGTGCCTTCTCGATCGCGCGCGGGTTCGATGCCGGAAGGAACAGGGCGGTGCGCGGTGCGAGACGGGCTGTGATCATACCCCTTCTCTATGCTAGCAAGGAGCGGATTGGCGAGGGCCACATTCTTCTGGGCCGCGTTCTTTCGGGCCAGGTTCTTTTGGGGGAGTCGGAATGCTCGTACTCAATGTCTTTCTGGGCGCGGTGGCGGCGGTGGTCGTGCTCTATCTCTTCTCCAGCGTCACGATCGTCCGCCAGGGCTATCAGTACACGATCGAGCATTTCGGCCGCTTCACCACGGTCGCGACGCCGGGCTTCAACTTCTATCCGGCCTTTTTCTACCGGGTCGGCCGGCGCGTGAACATGATGGAGCAGGTGATCGACATTCCCGGCCAGGAGATCATCACCAAGGACAATGCGATGATCTCCACCGACGGCGTGGTGTTCTTCCAGGTCCTCGACGCGGCCAAGGCGGCCTATGAGGTGTCGGACCTCTATATCGCCCTCCTCCAGCTCACCACGACCAACCTGCGCACCGTGATGGGCTCGATGGACCTGGACGAGACGCTGTCGAAGCGCGACGAGATCAACGCGCGGCTGCTCTCGGTGGTGGATCATGCGACGACGCCCTGGGGCGTCAAGATCACGCGCGTCGAGATCAAGGACATCCGCCCGCCCGCCGACATCGTCAACGCGATGGGCCGCCAGATGAAGGCCGAGCGCGAGAAGCGCGCCAACATCCTGGAGGCCGAGGGCACCCGCGCCTCGGAAATCCTGCGCGCCGAGGGCCAGAAACAGTCCAAGATCCTCGAGGCCGAGGGCCGGCGCGAAGCGGCCTTCCGCGACGCCGAGGCGCGCGAGCGCTCGGCCGAGGCCGAGGCCAAGGCGACCCAGCTCGTCTCGGACGCGATCGAGGCGGGCTCGAGCCAGTCGCTCAACTACTTCATCGCGCAGAAATATGTGGAAGCCGTGGGCAAGTTCGCCACTTCGCCCAATGCCAAGACCATCCTGTTCCCGGTCGAAGCGACGCAGCTGATCGGCACGCTGGGCGGCATCGGCGAGCTGGCGCGCGACGCGCTGGGCGGCAGCGGCAATGGCGGCGCGCCGCGTCCGCCCGCGCCGCCGGCACCGTCGCGCCCGCGGCCGTTCGGACCCCAGGAGAGTTGAGATGAACTTCGACCAACTGCTCGCCGTGCCGGGTCTGGCCTGGCTGATCCTCGCCGCGCTGCTCGCCATCGCCGAGCTGCTCGTGCCGGGCGTCTTCCTGGTCTTCATCGCTGCGGGAGCTGCGGTGACCGGCATCGTCACCCTGCTCGTACCGGCGTTCGACCTGGTGTTCGAGGTGTTCCTGTTCGCGGGAGCCTCGGCAGCGGCCGTGGCGGTCGGGCGGCGCTGGTATCGCACCAATCCGGTGCCGAGCGAGGATCCGCTGCTCAACGACCGCGTCGCCCGGCTGATCGGCCAGGTGGTCACCGTGGTCGAGCCCATCGTCGCCGGCCAGGGCCGGGTGAAGGTGGGTGACGGCGAATGGCTCGCCAACGGCCCGGATACCCCGGCCGGCGCGCATGTCCGCATCACCGGCGCGCGGAGCGGTTCGCTCGACGTCGAGCCGGCCTGAAGATTTTCGTTTCGAGGAATTCCGAATGAACACCACTCGCCGCCAGTTGCTGCTTGGCGCAGGCTCGACGCTCGCGTTCGCCGGCGCGCCCGCCGGGGCCCGTGCCCTGCTGGCCGACAATGACGCGCCGGCCCAGGCGCTGATCGACAGGATCGCCGAGCAGATGCTGCGCGATTATCCCGAGACGGCAACCACGCTGGGCGTCGACAAGGACAAGCGGGCGAACCTGAAGCACCAGTTGACGGACCGCTCGGTCAAGGGCCAGGCGAAGATCGCGGCGAACCTGAGAAAGGGGCTGGCCGACCTGGCCAAGCTCGACATGAACGCGCTGAGCCCGGCGATGCGGACCCATGTCGACGTGATCCAGGCGAGCTTCTCCAACGCACTCAAGGGCTTCGCCTTCGGCTATGGTGACGTGGCCACGGGCAGCTGGCGCAACACCCCCTATGTGGTGGTGCAGAATGTCGGCGCGTTCCTCGACTTGCCGCGCATGCTCGACAGCGATCACCAGATTGCGACGCCCGAAGACGGCGAGGCCTATCTCGACCGGCTGGAAAGCTATGCCGAGCAGGTGGACGGCGAAACCGAACGGCTGAAGCGCGCGGCGGCCAGAGGCGTGATCGCGCCCGACTTCCTGCTCGACAAGTGCCTGAAGCAGATCAGGCTGGCCCGTAGCGGCGATCCCGCCGGCTGGGGCGTAGTCACCTCGGTCGCCAATCGCACCGCTGGCATGGATGGCGATTTCGGCGAGCGGGCCTGGCTGCTCGCCAGGGACAAGCTCGCGCCCGCGCTCGACCGGCAGATCGCCGAGCTGCAGAAGCACCGCGCCCGCGCGACCGGCGATGCCGGCGTGTGGAAGTTCAAGGACGGGGACGCCTATTATGCCTGGGCACTGAGCGCGGGCACCACGACGACGATGACGCCGGACGAAGTCCACCGGATGGGCATCGAGCAATTGGCGAAGATCCAGTCCGAGATGGACGCCATCCTGAAGAAGCAGGGCTATTCGCAGGGTTCGGTCGGCGCACGGATGGAGGCGCTGGCCAGGGATCCGCGCTTCGCCTTCCCCGAGGGCGATCCGGGTCGCGCCGAGATCCTCAAATTCCTCAACGAGCGCGTCGCGGATATCCGCAGCCGCATGCCCCAGGCCTTCCACACGCTGGTGAAGGGCAATGTCGAGGTGAAGCGGCTGCCGCCCGAGGAGGAGCCCGGCGCGCCCGGCGCCTATGGCGGTGCGGGCTCGATCGACGGGACGATCCCGGGCAAATTCTGGATCAACCTGCGCACCACCAGCCTGCACACGCGCTTCAGCCTGCCCGATCTCGCCTATCACGAGGCCATCCCGGGCCATGTCTGGCAAGGCGAATATGCCAACAGGATGCCGCTGATCCGCTCGATCCTGGCCTTCAACGCCTATTCGGAAGGCTGGGCGCTCTATGCCGAGCAGCTGGCCGACGAGCTGGGCGTCTATGCCGAGAATCCGGCGGAGAAGCTCGGCTACCTCCAGTCGCTCGGCTTCCGGGCCTGCCGGCTGGTCGTCGATACCGGCCTCCACGCCAAGCGCTGGACGCGGCAACAGGCGATCGACTGGTTCGTCACCGCCAACGGCTCCTCGGTGGAGGAAGTCTCGGGCGAGGTCGATCGCTATTGCTCCTGGCCGGGCCAGGCATGCGGCTACAAGGTGGGGCATAGCGAGATCAATCGCCTGCGCGACCATGCCAGGGCGGCGCTGGGCGAGCGCTACGACTTCCGCGCGTTCAACGATGCGGTGGTGCTGGGCGGCAATGTGCCGATGACCGTGCTGGGGCATGTGATCGATCGGCACATCGCCGAGCGGAAGGGCTGATGCGCGCCATCGTTCGCGCCCGTGCCGCGCTGATCCGCATGTATCGCGGCAGCTGATGGTCTGGCGCCCAGGCCACGCGGCCGTCGCGGCGCTGCTGCTCGCGATCGAGGTGGCGATCGCGCTCTACGCCCGCGATCGCTTCATCCGGCCGTATCTGGGCGACGTGCTGGCGGTGATCCTGGTCCATTGCGGGCTGCGCGCGGTGCTGCCTATCCGGCCCCTGCCCGCCGCGGCCACGGCGTTCGGGATCGGCGCGCTGATCGAACTCGGCCAGGCGATCCACATCCTCGACCTGCTCGGAATACGCACCATCCGGATCGTCGCGGTGGTGCTCGGCGGGAGCTTCGAATGGCTCGACTTCCTCGCCTATGCCGCCGGCGCAGGAATCGCGCTGGCAGTTGATCGAAGAGTATTGCACAACTAGTACAGCCGGCGAACCACAAGAGGTCGGGAACGGTGGCGTTGCGGCGGGCGCGGCATGAATTCTGGGGCGACGGTCCCGCCTATCGCGCGATCGGCGGCTTCACCTATCACCGCCTTGCCGCCACGGCGCCCGAGCACGAGGTCGAGACGCACACGCATGACGAGGCGCATTTCGTGCTCGTCCTCTCCGGCGGATACAAGTCCTCGGCCAGGGATGCGCCGCCGGTATCGCGCACGCCGCTGCTGGTGTTCAACCCGCCCGGCACGACGCACCGCGACCGGTTCCACGAAGGCCAGGGCAGCTTCCTCGCCATCTCGGGCGGATATGAACGCGGCGAAGGTCCGGCGGTGCGGGTGCTCGATCCCTATGCGATCTGGACGGCGCATGCCGTCGCGGCGCAGTTCGACCGGGCGGCCCCCACTCCCCTCGCCTTTGACGGGCGCGCGCACCAGCTGGTCGCCAGCGTGCAGCCGCTCGCGTCCGACGAGGCGCGACGTGCCGCCAGGCCGCCTTCCTGGTTGCGCCGGGTGTTCGAGATGAGCTTCACCGCGGACGACCCGGAACTATGCGTCGCCGACCTTGCCCGCGAGGCGGGGGTCCACCCGGTGCACCTCGCCCGCGTCTTTCGCCGCTATCTCCATTGCACGCCGGGCGAATTGCTGCGCGGGCGGCGGCTGGAACGGGCGGCAGCGATGCTGGGGGGCGGCACCGCCTCGCTGGCCGAAGTGGCCTGTGCCGCCGGCTTCGTCGACCAGGCGCATCTGAGCCACGCCTTTCGCGAAGCCTTTCGCGCAACGCCGGCGCGCTGGCGGCGGGAAGTTGCGCGGATACAAGACGGTGGCGTGCCGGCGGCGCAAAGCGGCTGACGCAACCGATGAAAGGGTTTCGATGCGTTCCGTCCTTCTCTCCGTCCTGTTGGCCTCGGCAATGACCCTCCCCGCTCCTCTCGCCGCGCAGGATGCGAAACAGGATATCACCGGGCTCTGGGCGGCGAAGAAGCGCTTCGGCCCGGATGTGCGCGGCACGCTCACCCTGGTCCGGGAAGCGTCGGGCTGGCGCGCCGAGATCGCCGGACGCAAGGCGGCGGTGACGCAGGCGGGCGACACGCTGCGCTTCGCGCTGGCGGGCGAACTGGGCGGCTTTCGCGGGCGAATCGAAGGCAACCGCATCCGCGGCCATTGGATCCAGCCCCGGAGCGTCACCGGCGGGATGCGCTATGCGACTCCGGTGGTGCTCGCCGCCGCCGGCCCGTCGCTATGGCGCGGCGAGGTGCGGCCGCTCGACGAGAGCTTCACGCTCTACCTGAAGATCGACCGCGAGGCGGACGGGCGGCTCGGCGTGTTCCTGCGCAATCCGGACCGCAACATCGGGCGCAATGTTGACCTCAGGCATATCGAGCTGAAGGACGGCCATGTGCGGCTGCTCGGCAAGCCCGGCGGCGCAACCGAGGAAGTGGAGATCGCCACCGGCAACTTCGATGCCGGCAACCGACTGCTCTCGATCGCCATTCCCGGGCGCGGCAACAGCTATGATTTCGAGCCGGCGGGGGCGCTGAGCGATTTCTATCCCCGCCCCGGACTCACGGCGCCCTATGCCTATCGCCCGCCGCTGCCGAAGCAGGACGGCTGGCCGGTGTCCACGCTGGCGGCGGAGGGGATCGACCGCACGGCGATCGAGCGTTTCGTCCAGATGCTGATCGACCAGCCGATCGACTCGGTTCACGCTCAGGATATCCATGCCGTGCTGATCGCCCGGCACGGGAAGCTGGTGCTGGAGGAGTATCTCCACGGCACGGACGGCGACGCCCTGCACGACACGCGCTCGGCGGCGAAGAGCCTCACCTCCGTGCTGGTCGGCGCGGCAATGCAGCAGGGCACGCGGATCGGGCCGGAAACGCCGGTCTATGCGACGATGGAGAAGACGCTCCCCGCCGATCTCGATCCGCGCAAGCGGGCGATGACGCTGGGCGACCTGCTCGGCATGGCATCGGGCTTCCACTGCGACGATCGCGACCCCAAGGCGCCGGGCAACGAGGACGTGATGCAGGATCAGGAGGCCCAGCCCGACTGGTATCGCTATGCGCTCGATCTGCCGATGGTCGCGCCACCGGGGGCGAGCCGCGTCTATTGCAGCACCAATCCCAACCTTGCCGGCGGCGTGCTGGCACGGGTTACCGGCGAGCCGCTGGAGCAGAGTTTCGACCGGCTGATCGCCCGGCCGATGCAGTTCGGGCCCTATGCCCTCAACCTGCAGCCGACCGGCGAGCCCTATATGGGCGGCGGCGCGCAGTTCCGGCCGCGCGATTTCATGAAGCTGGGCCAGCTGATGCTCGACGGCGGCACCTGGCAGGGCAAGCGCATCCTGAGCGCCGACTGGGCGCGACGCTCCACCGCGCCGAGCGGCGAGCTGCGCGGGCTGCACTATGGCTATCTCTGGTGGGGGATCGACTTTCCCTGGCAGCGCGGAAAGCTGCCGGCCTTCTTCGCGGCTGGCAATGGCGGCCAGGTGGTGATGGTCGTGCCGAAGCTCGACCTCGTGGTGGCGATCTTCGGCGGCAATTACGGGGACAAGGTGACGTACGTGCCCCAGGAGAAATACGTGCCGGACCATATCCTGCCGGCGATACGCTGAAACGCGAGGCTCGCCCGGCCACCCGCCGGGCGAGCCTGCGCGGATATCAGCTCTTGGTGCCGAACAGGCCGGAGGCCAGGCCGCCGAGCTGGCCGAGCACGCCCTCGCCGCCTTCCTGCATCAGCTGCGAGAAGCGGCCGAGCGAACCCTCGCCACCGATATGGCCGATGATCTCCTGGAGCTTCTCCACCGGCAGGCCGGTCTCCGAGGCGGCACCCTCGGCGGTATCGGTGTCCATCGGGTGGAACTTGGCGAGCGCCTGCACCGCCTGCTCGACATGCTCGGGCGAAAGCCCGACCTTGGAGGCGAGATTGGCCACGTCCACGTTCTGCGAAACCTGGCCGAGAATGCCGTCGAGAATGCTCATGCTGTTGCTCCCGTTACGAGTGATCGGAACGGGAGCAATTTAGCACAGGTTGAAGCGCCCGCCCACAGCCGCCGGAATGGATCGCGCTCAGGCGGTAACCTTGGGCGCCGCCTCGCGCACGCCCGCATCGACATGGTCGGCGAACTGGGCGAAATTCTCGACGAACTGGTCGACCAGCCTGCCGGCGGTCGCATCATAATCCGCCTTGTTCGCCCAGGCGGCACGCGGATCGAGGATCGCGCCGTCCACCCCCGGCACCGCGACCGGCACCATGAAGCCGAAATTGGGATCCCTGCGGAACTCGGCCTGGGCCAGGCTGCCGTCGAGCGCGGCGTTGAGCAATGCCCGCGTCACGCGGATCGGCATGCGCTTGATGCCCGGATCGGTGGCGCGGCCGCCGCTCCAGCCGGTGTTGACCAGCCAGCAATCCACGCCGCCCGTCGCGATCCGCTCCTTGAGCAGATTGCCATAGACCGCCGGATGGCGCGGCATGAAGGCGGCGCCGAAGCAGGTGGAGAAGGTCGCCTCGGGCTCGGTCACGCCGATCTCGGTGCCCGCCACCTTGGCGGTGTAGCCCGAGAGGAAGTGATACATCGCCTGATCGGGCGTCAGCTTGGCGATCGGCGGCATCACGCCGAAGGCATCCGCGGTCAGGAAGATGATGTTGCGCGGCACCGGGCCGAGATTCCGCTCGGAGGTGTTGGGAATGAAGTCGATCGGATAGGCACCGCGGCTGTTCTCGGCGAGGCTGTTGTCCGCGAGATCGAGGGCGCGGCTCTCCTCGTCCATCACCACATTCTCGAGCACCGTGCCGAAGCGCCTGGTCGTCGCGAAGATCTCCGGCTCGGCCTCGGCCGAGAGGTTGATCATCTTGGCGTAGCAGCCGCCCTCGAAATTGAACACGGCGGTGTCCGACCAGCCATGCTCGTCGTCGCCGATCAGCGTGCGCGAGGCATCGGCCGAAAGCGTGGTCTTGCCGGTGCCGGACAGGCCGAAGAACACCGCGGTATCGCCGTCCGCGCCGATGTTCGCCGAACAATGCATCGGCATGATGCCGTCCTGGGGCAGCAGATAGTTGAGGAGCCCGAAGACGCTCTTCTTCATCTCGCCGGCATAGGCGGTGCCGCCGATCAGGATCAGCTTCTCGGTGAAGCTCACCGCGATCACCGTCTCGCTGCGACAGCCATGGCGCTCCGGATCGGCGCGGAAGCTGGGCAGGTCGACGATCGTATACTCGGGCACGAAGCCGGCAAGGTCTCCGGCCGGCGGACGGACCAGCATCGTGCGGATGAACAGATTGTGCCAGGCCAGCTCGTTGATCACGCGCACGTTGACGCGGTGCTCGGCCTGCGAGCCGCCGTGGAGATCCTGCACGAACAGCGTGTCGCGATCCGCCAGCGCGGCAAGGAAATCGGCCTTGAGCGCAGCGAAATGCGCCGGGCTCATCTCCTTGTTGACCTTGCCCCACCAGACACTGTCCTCGGTGGCGGCGTCGCGGACGATGAACTTGTCCTTGGCCGAACGGCCGGTGTGCTTGCCCGTGGTGACGACCAGCGGGCCGTCCTTGGCCAGCTTGCCCTCGCCGCGGCGCACGGCGTGCTCGACGAGCTGCGCGGTCTCCAGGTTCCAGATGATATCGGCGTCCGTCCCGATGCCCATCGCATCGAGACCATGGCGCGGGGTGCGCTCGGTCAAATTGGCCTCCGTCTCCAAGTGCTTGCCCGGATTGTTGCCCTCCGGTGCAATAATATTGCGCGGCCTTGAACCTCAGCCGGACGGGGGTCAACCCGAGTAAACGTTGTCAGCCGATTGAGCGGCAAAGAACTTTCGGTTACGCCACGGATTCAATGGACCCGAGTGCCACACAAGCATGACCGCAACGATCGCGTTGGTCGACGACGACCGCAACATCCTCACCTCCGTCTCGATCGCGTTGCAGACCGAGGGTTTCCTCACGCGCGTCTATTCGGACGGCGAGAGTGCGCTGAAGGCATTGATCGACAATCCGCCCGACCTGGCGGTGCTCGACATCAAGATGCCGAAGATGGACGGGCTCGAGCTGCTCCGCCGGCTGCGCGAGAAGAGCACGATCCCGGTGATCTTCCTCACGAGCAAGGATGACGAGCTGGACGAGGCGCTGGGCCTGGCGATGGGCGCGGACGACTATATTGCCAAGCCGTTCAGCCAGCGCCTGCTGATCGCGCGGATCCGCGCGATCCTGCGCCGTACCGAGGCCACGCAGCCGAGCGCCGAGGGCGGCGAGGAAGTGACCGCCGAGGCGCTGGAGCGCGGCCGGCTCACCATGGACCCGGCGCGCCACCGCGTGACCTGGAACGGCATCAACGTGACGCTGACCGTTACCGAGTTCCTGATCCTGGAGACGCTGGCGCAGCGCCCGGGCATCGTGAAGACCCGCAACCAGCTGATGGATGCCGCCTATCAGGACGACATCTATGTCGATGACCGCACCATCGACAGCCACATCAAGCGCGTGCGCCGCAAGTTCCGGCAGGTCGATTCGCAGTTCGACGCCATCGAGACATTATATGGCGCGGGCTACCGGTTCTCGGACGAATAGGGACGAGCGCGACCTCGCGCTCAAATGGTCCAACCGGGTCAGCCTGACGCCGCGCATCCTCGCGGTGAACATCTTCGCGCTGGCGCTGCTGGGCGGCGGCTTCTCCTATCTCGATTCCTATCGCAGCCGGATCGTCGACAGCCGGGTGGAGCAGGCAGGCCGAGAGGTGCGGCTGATCGCCCAGGCCCTCGCTTCCGCCAAGGACGCGAAACGCCGCGACCTGCTGGTGCTCAGCCTGGCGCGCGACACGGGCACGCGCATCCGCCTGTTCGACGAGAAGGGGAAACTGCTCTCGGACAGCAAGGCGCTGGGCCTGCGCAACGTGGTGCTGCGCGATCCGGACAAGGATCCCTGGGGGCTGGAAGCGGCGCGCTTCCTCGATGCCGTGATCGACACGGTGGCGGGGGCCGACCGCGCGCCGCTCTATCGCGAGCGCCCGGCGGATCAGGGGCTCGACTGGCCGGACGTGCGCACGGCCCTCTCCGCGCATGGCACCCCCGCGACGGTCTGGCGCGCGCCCGATCGCACCCCGGTGATCACCGCCGCCGCGCCGATCACCGAGCTGGGCGTGGTGATGACCACGGTGAACGCGCGCGACATTACCCAGACGGTGCGGGCCGAGCGCTTCCGCCTGGGCATGGTCCTGCTGTTCGTCTCGGTCTTCTCGATCCTGCTGTCGCTGTTCCTGGCGCGCACGATCGTGCGGCCGCTGCGCCTGCTCGCGCGCGCCGCGATCCGGGTGCGGCTGGGGCGCGCGCGCGAAGTGGTGGTGCCCCGCCTGCCCGATCGCAGCGACGAGATCGGCCTGCTCGCCCGCGCACTGTCCGACATGACCCAGGCGCTGCGCGCACGGATCGACGCGACCGAGGCCTTTGCGGCGGACGTCACCCACGAGCTGAAGAACCCCCTCGCCTCGCTGCGCTCCGCGGTGGACGGCATGGCGGCGGTGAAGAAGAAGGAGCATCGCGACCAGCTGCTCGAAATCGTGCGCGACGACGTGTTCCGCCTGGACCGGCTGATCACGGACATCTCGGAGGCTTCCCGGCTCGACGCCCAGCTCAGCCGCGCCACCTTCGAGCCGGTCGATATCGGCGCGATGATCCAGGCGCTGCTCGACCAGCGCGAAGCGCGCGGCATCCCGAACGGCATCCGCATCGCCTTCGATCGCGGGCCGGGCGTCGAGCTCACGGTGCTCGGCGAAGGCGCGCGGCTGGAACGCGTGTTCGAGAACCTGATCGAGAACGCCATCTCCTTCTCGCCGCCCAGGAGCCTGATCGCGATCTCGGCTTCGAGCGACGAGGATTATCTCACCATCCGGGTGGAGGACGAGGGGTCCGGCGTACCCGAAGAGGCACGCGAGAACATCTTCCGCCGCTTTCATTCGGTGCGCCCGCAGGACGAGGCATTCGGCCAGCATTCCGGCCTGGGGCTTGCCATCGCCCGCACGATCGTCGAGGGCCATCAGGGGAGCATTTCAGTCGAATCGCGGGAGGATCGATTGAGCGGGGCGCGATTCGTGGTGCGACTGCCACTGACGGGACGCAATTGATGGCGGAGCTGTCCTCGGAAGCGATTCTGGGCGCCTGCGTGGCGATCGGCGGCCGCGGCGTGCTGATCGAGGCACGCGACGAGGCCCAGCGCACCGACCTGCTGCTCCGCCTGCTGGATCGCGGTGCCACCCTGGTGGCCGATACCCGCACCGTCTGCGTGCGCCGCGGCGCCGAGCTGCTCGGCACGGCACCGACGGGCACTGCCGGCCGCGTCGAGATTCGCGGCATCGGCTCGGTGGAGCTGCCCTGCCTCGCCGAAGTGCCGGTGGCGCTGATCGCGGTGGTGCTCGACACGGCGCCGCGCCTGCCCGAGGATCGGCGCAGCCAGCGCATCGCCGGCGTGGACGTGCCCGTGATCGCGCTTGCCCCCAGCGAGCCGGCCGCACCGATCAAGATCGAATATGCGCTGAAGGCGTTCGCGTGACGAGCAAGCGCCCGAAGCAGATCCTGCTCGTCACCGGCATGTCCGGCGCCGGCAAGTCGACGGTATTGCGCACGCTCGAGGATCTCGGCTGGGAGACCGTCGACAACCTGCCCCTGCTGCTGCTCAACCGCCTGCTCGATACTGCGCCGGGCGACGCCGACGACGATCGGCCGCTCGCCATCGGCATCGGCACCCAGACGCGCGGTTTCGATCCGGAGAACATCGTCCGCCGCATCAAGAAGCTGCGCGAGGAGCACGGCCATGACGTCGGCACGCTGTTCCTCGAATGCTCGGGCGCCGAGCTGGAGCGGCGCTACTCGGAGACGCGCCGCCGCCATCCCATGGCCCAGGATCGCCCTGCACAGGACGGCATCGCGCACGAGCGCGAACTGCTCACCCCGCTCCGGAGTTGGGCGAACCGGCTGATCGACACGACGGATCTCAGCGCCAACGAACTCGCCCAGCAGATCCGGACCACTTTCTCGGGCGCCGGCCTGAGCGACACGATCCTCTCGGTCGTCTCGTTCGGCTTCGCCCGCGGGCTCCCGCGCGATGCCGACCTGGTGTTCGACATGCGCTTCCTGCGTAATCCGCACTGGGATCCGGCGTTGCGCCCCGGCACCGGCAAGGATCCCAAGGTCGCCGCCTATATCGCGGCCGACCCGGCCTATCCGGCGGCGATGGCGCAGATCGAGTCGCTGCTGCTCCTGCTGCTCCCGCGCTACCAGGCCGAGGGAAAGGCGTATGTTACGATAGCGTTCGGATGCACCGGAGGCCGTCACCGTTCGGTGCATGTCGCCGAACGGATGGCCGCGCGGTTGCGCGGCGCGGGTTTTTCGCCCACGGTGACGCATCGTGATACGAAGACCGCGCCGCAGGACTCGCTGGAGGGGGCCCCGGTGACCACGGCAGGGGGCGGAGTTTGAGATGATCGGTTTGGTGCTCGTGACGCACGGACGACTCGCGGAGGAGTTCGTAGTCGCGATGGAGCATGTAGTGGGCAAGCAGGAGCAGGTCGCCTCGATCTGCATCGGGCCCGAGGACGATATGGAAGGTCGCCGCGCGGATATCGCCGCGGCGATCAAGAGCGTCGATTCGGGCCGGGGCGTGATCGTGCTGAGCGACCTGTTCGGCGGTACCCCGTCGAACCTCGCCATTTCGCTGATGGAAGCGGGCCGGGTCGAAGTGATCGCCGGGATCAACCTGCCGATGCTGATCCGTCTGGGCAGCGCGCGCAAGACCATGAAGGTCACCGAAGCGGTGGCCGCGGCGCGCGACGCAGGCCGGAAATATATCACGATCGCATCCGAAGTGCTGGGAGAGGCCGCCGCTTGAACCGCTGCATCCGTATGGTCACGATCGAGAACAAGCGCGGCCTGCACGCGCGCGCCAGCATGGCCTTCGTGACGCTCGCCACCGCCCAGCCGGTCGAACTCACCGTCGAGAAGGACGGCAACACCGCTTCCGGCACGTCGATCCTCGACCTGATGATGCTGGGCGCCGCCAAGGGCGATACCATCTCCATCAGCGCCGAGGGGGATGGCGCCGACGGCGCGGTCCAGGCGCTGGTCGCGCTGGTCGAGGCGCGGTTCAACGAGGAATAGCCTCGGGCGGAAATTGGCATTAGGGCATCGCCGATGCCTCGCGAGATAACCGCCTTTTCCAATCCCCTCATCAAGCGCGTCCGCAACCTGCGCGACAAGAAGCACCGCCGCGAGGAAGGCCTGTTCCTCGCCGAAGGCCTGCGCATCCTCACCGAAGCGCACGAGGCCGGGCGCGTTCCACAATATCTGTTCTTTTCGAAGGACATGGCCGGCCACGCACTGGTCCGAACGCTGATCGCCGCCACCGAGGCCGCGGGCGGCTGGGCGATCGAGACCAATGCCGACATCCTCTCCAAGCTCTCGGGCAAGGACAATCCCGGCGCGGTGGTGGGCGTCTATCCCGACTTCGCCGTGACGCTGGCCGATCTCGACCGGAGCCGGTCGGGCATCTGGCTGGTCGCCGAGCGGCTGCGCGATCCGGGCAATATGGGCACGATCCTGCGCACCGCCGATGCGGTGGGCGCGGGCGGGCTGATCCTGATCGACGACTGTGTCGACCCCTTCTCGGTGGAGGCCGTGCGCGCGAGCATGGGCGCGCTGTTCACCGTGCCGGTGGCCCGGGCGAGCTGGGGCGATTTCCTGGTCTGGCTGCGCAAGGCCCCCGGCCAGCTGGTGGGCCTCAGCCTCGACACCGAGCACGACTATCGCGCGCCCCGCTACGAGGCGCCGACCTTCCTGCTCACCGGCAACGAGGCACAGGGCATGCCCGGCTTCATGGCCGAGGCCTGCGACCTGCTGGTCAAGATCCCCATGCTCGGCAAGGCGGACAGCCTGAACGCCGCCGTGGCCACCGCGGTAATGGCCTATGAGGTGCTCGGCCAGCAACGAAGCTGAACCTCCGATAATCGTTACGGCCATGGAGCGTTCAGCCCGGTCCGCGCATTTCCCGCGGCGAAGAGGAGTGAGACCATGCGCATTTCGACGATCGCCGCCGCCAGCCTGATCGCGCTGACCGCCCTGCCCGCCGCCGCCCAGGCCCAGGGCGAGTATCGCGCTTCGGGCACCGAGCCCTTCTGGAGCCTGACCATCGGCGCGCGGACCATGCGCTTCGAGGCGCCGGGCCGGCCCACGGTCAGCGTCCCCACGCCCAGGGTGATCCACGGCTTTGCCGGCGAGATCTGGCAGACCCGCCGGATCGACGTGAACACCAACCACCGCCAGTGCAGCGACGGGATGAGCGACCGCGTCTATCCCGACACGGTGACGGTCACGGTGGACGGCCGCGCCTTCAAGGGCTGCGGCGGCGAGCCGCGGGTCAGCGCCAGCGTGATCGACGGCAACTGGCGGATCGAAGCGTTGAACGGCCGGCCGGTGCTGCGCGGCACCAGCCCAACGGTCGTGTTCGACCAGGGCCGCATCTCGGGCAATGCGAGCTGCAACCGCTTCACCGGCAGCTATGATTTCGCGCGCGGCCGGCTCAGCACCGGCGGCGTGGCCAGCACGAAGATGGCCTGTATCGATCGCGGCCGGAACCTGCAGGAACAGGCCATTCTCGGCCTGCTCGGCGAGCGCCTGAGCGTGTCGGGCAACCGCGCCGGCAAGCTGGTGCTCACCGGCGCCCGCGGCCGCACCATGACCCTGGCCCGCACCCGGCCCTGAGCGATCGCCCGGGCTATTCGGCCGCTTCCGCCGCGTCCGGGCCCGCCACCAGCTTGGTGAGCGGGCGCGGCGCGCTCTCGACCATCGGCAGCGGCTCGATCTCCTTGGTGCCGCTCGACACTTCCAGCGCCTCGAAACGCTTGGCCTGAGTCATCACCTGGCTCTCCAGGCTGCCGACCATCGCATTATAGGCACCCGTCGCCTGTTCGAGGTTGCGGCCCATCCGGGCGACATGGCCGCCCATGGTGGCAAGCCGCGAGTGCAGCTCCTTGCCGAGCCGGGCGATCTCGGCGGCTTCCTCGGCCAGCTTCTCCTGACGCCAGACGCTGGCGACGGTGCGGGCGATCGCGACGAGGTTGGTGGGCGTGGCGAGCAGCACGCGGCGCTCGAACGCCCATTCCCACAGCGCATCGTCCTGTTCCAGCGCCGCGGTCAGGAAATGCTCGCCGGGAATGTAGAGGATCACATAGTCGGCCGCGTCGCCGAACTGCGCCCAATAGTTTTTCGAGCCGAGCTGTTCGGCATGCCGGCGGATCGCGGCGGCATGCGCGGCGAGGTGGGCGGCGCGGCTGCCCTCCTCATGCGCCTCGCTGGCGTCGAGAAACGCGTTCAGCGAGCATTTCGCGTCGATGATCAGCTTCTTGCCGCCGGGCAGGCGCACGATCACGTCGGGGCGCAGCCGCCCGTCCTCGGTGTTCACCGAAACCTCGGTCTGGAAATCGGCGTGCTGCGACAGGCCGGCCTGTTCGAGCACGTTGCGCAGGCTCTGCTCGCCCCAGCGGCCGCGCGCCTTGGGGCTGGCGCGCAGCGCATTGACCAGCTTGGCGGTCTCGTCGCGCACCTGGGTGTGGCCGGCATGGAGCTGCTGCACCGCCTCGCGCAGCGCCTGATAGCTGCCTACCCGTTCCTTCTCGACTTCGCTCAGGCCCTGCTGGTAGCGCGTGAGCGTCTCCTGCACCGGGGCGAGCAGCGCCTTCATCTTCGCTTCGTTGCTCTCCCCCGCCTGGGCGAAGCGCTGATCGGCGCGCTCGAGGAAGCTCTTCTGCGATTCGCCGAGGATGCGGTGCGCCAGCTCGGCGAAGCGGCTCTCCATGCCGCTGGTCTCGGCCTTGAGGCTGGCCAGCTCGATCTGGGCGCGGCCGAGATCGGCGGCGGCAGCCTTGAACTCCGCCTCGCGGGCATCGCGCTCCGCGCGCATCTGCGCCGCCGGACGCCCGCCCAGGAACATGCCGAGGCCGAGCCCCGTCACGAGCGCGGCAACTGCAATCAGAACCGCCAACAGATCCAAGCCTCGCCTCCCGAAAGGTCACTAAAGTCACGACAGGCGCGCATGCGAGCGCCCGCGCGCGGAACATATACCGAACGCTACGCATAGGACAGCGGGAATTTCGAGGGCGTGCACCGCCGCCCCCGACCGGCCTCAGGCGGCGGCCTTGCGTGCCTTGGCAAGCTTCTTGAGGATCATGTCGCGCTTCAGGCGCGACAGATGGTCGATGAAGACGATGCCCTGAAGATGGTCCATCTCGTGCTGGATGCAGGTGGCGAGCAGGCCCTCGAACACCTCGTCATGCGCGGCGCCCTTCTCGTCCAGCCACTTCACCCGGCAGCGCGCGGGGCGCTCGACATCGGCGAACTGCTCGGGGATCGACAGGCATCCCTCGGTATAGACGGACTGTTCCTCGGCCGGATCGAGAATCTCGGGGTTGATGAAGACGCGCGGCTCGCGGATCGGCTTGCCTTCCTCGTCCTCGCGCTCCTGCAGGTCCATGACGATCACGCGCCTGGGCACGCCCACCTGGATGGCGGCAAGGCCGATGCCGGGCGCGTCGTACATGGTGTCGAACATGTCCGCGATCAGGTCGCGCAACTCGTCGGTCACCTCCGCAACGGGTTCGGAGATGAGGCGCAGGCGCGGATCGGGTACTTCGACAATGGGTAGAATGGCCATTGGCCCAATTTAGGCCGACGGGGCGCATGTCGCAAGATTTGGTTCGCGCGAACGGATTTCAGGCTACCGGCCGTCGCGCTCGCAACGCCTGGGCCAGCGTGCCTTCGTCGAGATAGTCGAGCTCGCCGCCCACCGGCAGGCCATGGGCGAGCTGGGTGACGCGCACCGGATAGGTCTCGATCCGTTCGGCGATGTAATGGGCGGTGGTCTGGCCCTCGAGCGTGGCGTTCATCGCGAGCACCACCTCGTCGATCCCCCCTGCGGCGATCCGGGCGACCAGCCTGTCGATGCGCAGATCCTCGGGCCGGACTCCCTCCAGGGCCGAGAGGCGCCCGCCAAGCACATGGAAACGACCCGGGAACAGCCGCGAGCGATCGAGCGCCCACAGGTCCGCCACTTCCTCGACCACGCAAAGCGCGCGCGTGTCGCGGCGCGGATCGGCGCAGATCTGGCAAGGGTCCGACGTGTCGACATTGCCGCAGATCCCGCAGGTGGCCAGGTTGCGGCTCACCGCGCCCAGCGCCGAGAGCAGCGGATCGAGCGCCGTCTCGCGCTTCTTGAGCAAGTGAAGCACCGCGCGGCGCGCCGAACGGGGGCCGAGGCCGGGAAGTCGCGACAGGGCCTGGGTGAGCGCTTCGATCTCGGGAGATGCCATGGATGGAGATGTAGCCATGCAGGAACAGAAAGGAAACCATGCCGTTGTCCCGCGGCACTTCCGCCCTCGTCCCCGCCAAGGTAGGGATGACGGGAAGGTGCTGGGCGGCTAGAGACCCGCCTATGCGAGTGATATTCATGGGAACCCCGGATTTCGCGGTGCCGGCGCTCGATGCGCTGGTCGAGGCCGGGCACGACGTCGTGGCGGCCTACAGCCAGCCGCCGCGCGCCGGCGGGCGGCGGGGCAAGGCGCTGACGCCTTCGCCGGTGCATGCCCGGGCCGAGGAACTGGGGATCGACGTGCGCACGCCGCTCTCCTTCCGGAAGGAACCGGAGGCGATCGCGGCCTTCGCCGCGCTGGAGGCGGATGTGGCGGTGGTCGCCGCCTATGGCCTGATCCTGCCTCAGGCACTGCTCGATGCGCCAAGGCATGGCTGCCTCAACATCCATGGCTCGCTGCTGCCGAGATGGCGTGGCGCCGCGCCGATCCAGCGGGCGATCCTGGCCGGGGATGACGAGACCGGCGTCGGCATCATGCAGATGGAAGCGGGGCTCGATACCGGTCCGGTACGGCTGGAGGAGCGGATTCCCATCGGCGCCCAGGATAGCAGCGGCACGATCTCTCACCGGCTTTCGCTGCTGGGCGCCAAGCTGATGGTGCGGGTGCTCGACGACATCGCGCGCTATCCACCGCAACCCCAGGCGGCGGAAGGCGTGACCTATGCCGCCAAGGTCGACAAATCCGAAGCGCGGATCGATTGGAGCGTCGGCGCCCGGCAGGTCGATCGCCATGTCCGGGCGTTCAACCCCGCACCGGGGGCATGGTTCGAACATGCCGGCGAACGCATCAAGGTGCTGACTGCCCATATCCAGAGCAGCTCCGAAAATCCTGGCGATATCCACTACCGCACTACGCCGGGCCTCGTCCTGGACGCCCAACTCGCGATCGGCTGCGGAGACGGCGCCATCCGGCCGGATACCGTGCAACGCGCGGGCCGTGGCGTCATGACGGTAACCGAGCTGCTGCGCGGCTTTCCCGTTCCTCCGGGTACCCGGCTTTGACGCGGTTCGCGCTTACGGTGGAGTTCGACGGGCGGCCCTTCATGGGCTGGCAGCGACAGGACCATGGTCCGAGCGTGCAACAGGCGATCGAGGAGGCCGCCTTTGCCGTCACCGGCGAGCGCGCCTCGGTGCAGGCGGCGGGGCGCACCGATGCGGGCGTCCATGCGCTCGCCATGCGGGCGCACATCGATATCGACAAGCCGATTGCGGCCTTCCGGCTGATGGAAGCGCTCAATGCCCGCGTGCGGCCCAATCCGGTGGCGATTCTCGATTGCGCCGAAGTCGCGGATGACTGGCACGCGCGTTTCTCGTGCGTTGCACGCCATTATGAGTATAGAATCTCGACAAGGCGGGCGCCGCTCACCTGGGAGAAGGGCCTTGCCTGGCGGGTGATCCCGCCGCTCGATGCGGGGCTGATGGCACAGGGCGCGGCCCGGCTGGTGGGTCGACACGACTTCACTACCTTCCGCTCGGTCCATTGCCAGGCCGACAGCCCCTTGCGCACGCTCGACCGACTCGACGTGGTGCAGGATGGCGAGCGGATCAGCGTGTTCGCCTCGGCCCGCTCCTTCCTCCACCATCAGGTGCGCTCGATGGTGGGGTGCCTGGTGCTGGTCGGCCAGGGGCGCTGGAGCCCCGACGACATGCGCGCGGCGCTGGAAGCCCGCGACCGCGCGGCGCTGGGCCTCAACGCACCGTCGGACGGGCTGTTCTTCCTCAGGGCCGACTATCCCTGAAGTCCCTCCCGCGCATGGGCGGATTACCCCTGCCGGCTGAACCGCGCTGCCAGCTCGACATGGGTCGACCAACGGAACTGGCCGACCGGCTGAATCCAGTCCAGAGCGTACCCACTCTCGCATAATATCTGCGCATCACGCGCGAACGTACTGGGATTACAGGAAACATAGGCGATAAGAGGGGTTCGCGCCTTGGCAATCTCGGCCACCTGCTCCCGTGCGCCGGCGCGCGGAGGATCGAGGACCAGGGCTTCGAACTTGTCGAGATCGGCGCCGGTCACCGGGCGGCGGAACAGGTCGCGATGGTCGGCGAAGACCAGCCGGCGGGCCTGCGCCGCCGCGGCCTTGAGCGACAGGATCGAGTCGCGCGCCGCTTCGGCCGCATAGACCTTGGCCTCGGGAAAGGCGAAGGTGAAGGTGCCAAGCCCGGCGAACAGATCCGCGACAGTGCCGGCATTGCCGACGATCTCGCGGGCCGCGGAGACCAGCGCCGTCTCGCCCTCGGCCGTCGCCTGGAGGAAATTGGCCGGCGGGAATGGCACGGCGACGCCGCCGAGCGTGATGGTGACGGGGTCCGGCTCCCAGCGCGCGGTGGGGCCCAGCCCCTCGTCCATCGCGAAGCGGGCGAGCTGGTGGCGCTGGGCGAAGGCAGTGATCGCCTCGGCGGCGGCCAGCCCCTCGGCCTCCAGCCCGTCGAGCAGCAGGTCCACGCCCTGGTCGGCCCTGGCGAGATGGATGTTGATCCGCCGCGATGCCGGCAGCATCGCGGCGAGCAGGCCCCGGAGCGGCGCAAGCAGCGCGAACAGTTCGGGGGCGAGGACATGGCATTCCTGCAGGTCGATCAGCGCGTGGCTGCCCTGCGCGGTGAAGCCGATATGGACCTGGCGGCCGCGGCGCTCGGCATGGAGCGTGGCGCGGCGGCGAGTGCGCGGCGGCGACAGCTGGGGCGTGCGGATCTCGGTCTCGAGCTTGTGCTGGGCGAGCGCGCCGGCGATCCGGTCGACGATGAAACCGCTCCACGCCGCATCGTCGAGATGCTGGAGCTGGCAGCCGCCGCATTCCGGGAAATGGCGGCAGGGCGGCTCGCGATGGTGCGGACCGGGGAGGATAGCGCCATCGGCGCCGATCCGGTCGCCGGGCGCGGCAAGGGGCACGTAACGGCCATCGGCGGTGACGCCCTCGCCGCGCCCCGCGACGCGGAGGACTTCGCTCAGAGACATTCGGAGATCGCCTGGGAAAGATGCATCGGCAGCGCATCGGCGATGAAAGCCGGCCCCGCAAGAGCCGCCGCACGAGCATGGAGCCAAACCGCTGTTTCGGCAGCATCCTTATTGCCCGCAGCAACTTGCGCGGCAAGCGTGCCGGCAAGCACGTCGCCGGTGCCTGCGGTGGAGAGCCAGGACGAAGCCCGGGCGAGCACGCGGGCCTCGCCACGGGGCGTGGCGATCACCGTATCGGCGCCCTTGTGGATTATGGTCGTTCGAGATTCTGACGCTGCTGCAATAGTTTGCACGATCTTGTCGCCATTACCTTCGAACATCCGGCCGAACTCGCCCGCATGGGGCGTGAGCCAGGTCGCGGCGGTGCGGCGCTGCAGCCAGGCGGCAGCGGATTTTCCCAGCAAGGTCAGCGCGTCGCCATCGAGGATCAAGGGAAGATCGGCGTTCAGCGCGGCCTTTAGCAGCCCTTCGGCGCGGCGATCGCGGCCCAGTCCGGGGCCGATCAGGATTCCCCCGATACGCTTCTCGGTGAGGAAATCGGCCAGATCGTCGCCATTCGCGATCCTGTGGCGCACCAGCGCGTCGGGACCGCCGCTGCCCTCGTCGCGGCAGGCGAGGATCGTGTAGCCGGCGCCGCCCGCCATGGCGGCATGGGCGGCGAGCCGGGCGGCGCCGGGCATGTCGCCCTCGACCACTACGACCAGGCCGCGGCTGTACTTATGGGCACGCGGCCCCGGAGCCGTCAGCTTCGGCCGGGCAACGGTGCGCCAGTCGCTCTCCACCGGGATGCCGATATCGGCGAGCAGGACCTGTCCGCAGCGTTCCAGCCCGGCATCGAGGAGATGCGCGGGCTTGAGCGCCCCCAGCGCCAGCGTCGCGCCGATCCCGCGTGGCGCGCCCAGATCGGCGCCGCTGTCGGTGGCCAGGCCCGAGGGCAAGTCGATCGCGAGGGAGAAACGGGCGGCGGCGACCAGCTCGGCCAGGACCGGCGCGATGCCGCGCTCGAGCGGGCGGGTGAGGCCGGTGCCGAACAACCCGTCGACCAGCACCGGGCGCGGCCGGGCCTGGTAGAGCGCGCCCACGTCCCCGCCCCAGCGCTCCAGCATCGCCCGCGCAGCAGGCGTGCCGGGCTCGCCACAGGCGGCGACCGCGACGTCATGGCCGGCTGCCTTCAGCAGGCGCGCGGCGGCATAGGCATCGCCGCCATTGTTGCCGGGCCCGGCCAGGACGAGGATCGGGCTGCTCCGGGCGAAGCGCGCCACAGCGCCCGTCACGGCGGCGCCGGCACGCTCCATCACGTCCAGCTGGGGTTCGCGCCGGAACAGCGCCTCCTCGGCGGCGCGCATCCGGGCAGCGGTGACGATCGGCGCGCCGGGCGGGATCATTGCCCTGCCCTCGCCCCGCGCACCGTAGCGGGCAAGCGATAGCGCGCGCCGCCGATCGCGACTTCGATCAGGTCCGGGGCAAGCGGCGTCACCACGGCCTTCTCGGCACCATCGGCGGCGACCACCCCGCGCCCGTCGGTAGTGACGAGCAGGCGGCGGAACCCGCCATCGGGATGGCGCAGGGTAAGGAACAGCCCGTCCTGCGACTGGACCCGATCGATCGTGCAGGCGAAGGAAAAGGCCTCGGCACCGGGCGGCGCGCATTCGATGCGGCCCTCCGCCTTCTCCCGCTTCTCCGCCTGGACCTGGTTGCGGGCCTCCGCCGCCTTGTCGCGGACCTGGGTGTCGCAGGCGGCGAGGAGGACGAGCGCAGCCAGCGGAAATGCCCGTTGCGCGCCGCCCCCGGCCCCGGGGGAGAGAGAAGGACCTGGTCTAGATATCCGCGAAGACATGGGTTTCGGCGCTGGCTCCCGGGTGCGTTACCGCTCCCTTATAGGCAGGGCCGACATTCCGGGAAAAGCGCCAGAGCGCGCCGGACTGGTAATCGTTCGCGCGCGGCCGCCATCTGGCGCGGCGTTCGGCGAGCACGTCCTCGGGCACGTTGAGGTCCACGGTGCCGGCCTCGGCATCGATGCTGATCTCGTCGCCATCCTCGACCAGGGCGATCGGGCCGCCATCGGCCGCCTCGGGCCCGACATGGCCGATGCAGAAACCGCGCGTGCCGCCCGAGAAACGGCCGTCGGTGATCAGCGCCACCTTCTCGCCCAGCCCCTGGCCATAGAGGGCCGCGGTGGTCGACAGCATCTCGCGCATGCCGGGACCGCCCTTGGGCCCTTCATAGCGGATGACGACGACCGTCCCCTCCTCGATCGCATTGGCCTCGACCGCGGCAAAGGCATCCTCCTCGCGCTCGAACACTTTGGCCGTGCCGGTGAACTGGAGCCGCTTCATCCCCGCGACCTTCACGATCGCGCCCTCCGGCGCCAGCGAGCCGCGCAGCCCGACCACGCCGCCGGTGGGCGTGATCGGCGTCCTGGCGTCGTAGATGACCTTCTGGTCGGGGTTCCAGGTGACCTCGTCGATATTCTCGCCCAGCGTCTTCCCCGTCACCGTCAGGCAGTCGAGGTGGAGGAAGCCCTCCGCCGCCAGCGTCTTCATCAGCATGTAGATGCCACCCGCCTCGTGCATGTCGCGGGCGACATAGCGGCCGCCGGGCTTCAGGTCGGCGACATAGGGCGTGGTCTTGAAGATCTCGGCAACGTCGAACAGGTCGAACGCGATGCCCGCCTCATTGGCCATCGCCGGCAAGTGCAGCGCGCCGTTGGTGGACCCGCCCGTCGCGGCGACGATGCGGGCGGCGTTCTCGAACGCCTCCCGCGTGCAGATGTCGCGCGGGCGGATGTTGCGGGCGATCAGCTCCATCACCTGGCGGCCCGCCGCGACCGCGATCTCCTCACGCGATTTGTAAGGAGCCGGAGCCATATTGCTGTTTGGCAAGGACAAGCCGATCGCCTCGGCAACGCAGGCCATGGTGTTGGCGGTATATTGGCCGCCACAGGCGCCATGCCCCGGACAGGCCGCCTTCTCGATCTCGGTGACTTCCGAGAGCGGGCATTTGCCGGCGGCATAGCGGCCGACGACTTCGAACACGTCGATCACCGTCAGGTCGCGGTCATGCCAGCGGCCCGGCAGGATCGAGCCGCCATAGACGAAGATCGACGGCACGTTGAGGCGGAGCATCGCCATCATCATGCCGGGAAGCGACTTGTCGCACCCCGCGAAGGTGACGAGCGCGTCGTAGCAATGGCCGCGGACCGACAGCTCGACCGAGTCGGCGATGACTTCGCGGCTCACCAGCGAGGACTTCATCCCCTGGTGCCCCATGGCGATGCCGTCGGTCACGGTGATGGTGTTGAAGCGACGGGGCATGCCGCCGCCCGCGTTCACACCCTGGCGGCACCAGTCCGCCTGCTGATCGAGCGTGGTGTTGCACGGCGCGCTGTCATTGCCCGCCGAGGCGATGCCGACGAACGGCCGGGCGATCTCCTCCTCGGTGAGGCCCATGGCGTAATAGTAGCTGCGGTGCGGGGCACTCTCCACGCCGACGGAAACATAGCGGCTGGGGAGCTTGGACTTGTCGAATCGCTGGGTCATGATGCGCAAGCCTATGTCGCGAGAAGGCGGTTTTACGCAAGACTATTGCGCAAACTTTTTGTGGCGGAGGAAGAAGCGCGCCTGTGCCCGGCCTCCCATCTGCCGTCGTCCCGGCTTTCGCGGGGATGACGGCTATCGGAGCAAATGCCCCGCCAGCGCCGCCAGCACCGCCGCCCACTCCGCCACCCCGGCATCATCGCGGATCAGGTCGTTGCGGATCTCGATCGCGACCGAGGGGATGCCCTGCCCCTCGGCATGGCGGTTTAGCGTCGCGTTCAGCAGCCGGCCCGAATAGGGCTCGTTGTCACCGGTGACGAAGCCGTGCTCCCGGAAGAAGGCGACCGTCGGGTGCGCGGCGCGGACATCGCGGTTGTAGAGCACGCCCACCTGCCAGGGCCGATCGGTGCCGCCATGTTCCAGGCAAGGCGTGAAGCTGTGGATCGAGAGGATCAACCTGGGCCGCTGGGCGCGGACATGGTCGCGAAGCACGCGGTGATAGGGCGCATGGAAACGGGCGATGCGCCCGGCCCGGTCGACCGTTTCGTTGCCGGGGATCGGATGGCCGTCGCTCCGGTGCGGGATCAGGCCGATATGATCGGGTTCGCGGTGCAGGTCGATCACCAGCCGCGAGACCGTGGCAAGGATCGCCGGGCAGCCGAGCCGGGCCGCCAGCGCGCGCGTGACGGCGGCGGCGCCGATATCGATGGCGATGTGATTGTCGAGCAGCGCGGGATCGATGCCGAGATCGATGTCCGCCGGCACGGCGCTGGAGGCGTGGTCGCACAACAGGAGCACGCCCCGGGCACTGCCTTCCAGGATCTCGGCGGCGCTCACCAGCCGGGGCTCCGGCGCGCGCGGAAGGCGGCAAGGCCCTCGGCGAATTCGGGGCCGCCGAACGCGTCCTCGAAGTCGCGGTCGGTCTGTTCGCCGCCCAGGGTGCGCTTGAGCAGCCTGACCGCCTGGGGGGCGTTGCCCGCGATCGCGTTCGCCATGGCGGTGGCGGTCTCGATCGCCTTGCGGGTCTTGAGCTCGACCAGCCCGATCTTGTGGACCTCGTCGGGCCGCAGCTTGTCGCCGGTGAAGAGCAGCAGCGCAGCCATGCCCCTCCCCACCTGCGCCTCCAGCCGGGCGACGTCCTCGCGCGGATAGCCGATCCCCAGCCGGGCGGGCGTGATCGCGAATTCGGCCTGGGCGCCGGCGATGCGGATATCGGCGGCGAGGATCAGCGCCACCGCTGCGCCGAAGCAGCCGCCATCGACCGCAGCGATCACCGGCATGGGCAGCGCGGCGATCGCCTCGATCCCCTCGCGCATGGCCTGGCGGAAACGGGTGCGCAGCGCCGGATCGGCCTGGAGCTGCTCGAACTCGCGGATATCGGCGCCGGCGGAGAAGATGCCGGGCACGTCGGACCTGAGGATCACGGCGCGGGCATCGCCGACATCGCGCGCCGCGGCGGCCAGCGCCTGCCAGGCCGCGGTGGGGAGCGCGTTCTTCGCCTCGGGCCGGGCGAGCGCGATGGTGGCGACATGGCCGTTGCGGGTGAGATGGATCATGGCGCGGATCGGCCCGAATGGGGCGGCGCTGTCAAGGGGATGGGTGCCAGGATGGGGCGGGCTTTCGCCCGCGCCACCGACAGACGTTCTGCTCCCGGCAGTCGATCCGCTGGCCATGACATAGGCCGAAAAGGGGAAAGACCGGGTGTGCGAGCATGGTTAATGGCGAGGGGCGCCAGGCAAGCCCCGGGAAATCAGGTCAACCGAGTCGACAGCATCCACCAGCCCCGGCCGGACAGCGCCGCCGCCGCCGCATCGCGGCTCGCCTCGCCGTCGAACAGCGCGAAGCAGGTCGCGCCGGAGCCGGACATGCGCACCAGCCCCGCCCCCGGCGCACCCGCCAATGCGTCCAGCACATCGTCGATCACCGGCGCAATCGCCCGGGCCGGCGGCTCGAGATCGTTGCGGCCCGCGCGCGGATCGGCCGGAAGCGGCCCGCGATCGATGCCGTCCCAGCGGCGAAACACCTCGGCAGTGGAGACGGCGACGCCCGGATTGACCAGCAGCACCGGCGTGCCCGGCAGGCCGGGAACCGGCTCCAGCCGCTCGCCCCTGCCCCGCCCGATCGCAGTGACGCCATGAAGGCAGGCCGGGACGTCCGAGCCCAGCGCGGCGGCGATGGGGAACATGTCCGCCACCGAGATGCCGTGCAGCCGCCCCAGCGCCCGCAGCGTCGCCGCCGCATCGGCCGAGCCGCCGCCGATGCCCGAGGCGACGGGCAGGCGCTTGTCGAGCGTGATCGCGTGCGCGCCATGGCCGAATTCGCGGGCGAATTCCGCGGCCGCGCGGGTAACCAGATTGCCGCCCTCCCCGGCGAGCACCCCGGCGAAGGGGCCGGCGAGCATGAAGCTGTCGGCCTCGGCGCGCGTTACGCTGACGATGTCACCATGCTCGACAAAGGCGAACAGCGTCTCCAGCTCGTGATAGCCATCCGCCCGCCGGGCGCGCACGTGCAGCGCCAGGTTGAGCTTGGCCTTCGCGGTCTCGACGATCATTGCGTCAGCCCGTCGGCGAGCTTGGCCTTGAGCCGGGCAACATCGCCCTCGTCGGCGGTCACTTGGGCAGCGCGCCAGGCGTAGCGCGCCTCCACCCGGCGGCCGAGCTTCCAATAGGCGTCGCCCAGATGCTCGTTGGCGCGGGCGCCGCCCGGATCGGCGCGCACCGCCGCTTCGAGCAGCGGCACTGCCTTGGCCAGCTGGCCGTCGGCATAATAGGCGCGGCCGAGCGAGTCGGTGATTTCGGGATCGTCGGGCTTCAGCTTGCTGGCACGCTCGAGCAGCGCCTGGGCCGCGGGCAGGTCGACGCCGCGCTCGACCTGGGCATTGCCGAGCCAGGTCAGCGCTTCGGGCTCTTCGGGCGCAAGCTGGACGGCGCGCTGGAGCTCGGGCAGTGCCGCGTCCCAGCGGCCGGCGCGATCGAGCGCGGCGCCGTGCAGATAGTGAAGCTCCCAACCGCCATCGCCGCCCGTCCGCGCAATCGCCCGGGCGAAGGCGTCGGCCGCATCGGCATAGCGCTCGACCTGGAACAGCAGCTCGCCATAGTCGCGGATCTCCTGCGCGCTTGCCCCTGCCGGCGCGGCCAGCGCCCGGGCATCCGCGAGCGCCTCGGGCAGGCGGCCGGCGCGGCGGAGCGCGGCGATCCGGCCGGCAGCGGCGCCGCGCGCGAACGGGCTGTCGGCAGCGATCGCGGCCAGCGTCGCCAGCGCCAGGTCGGTCGCGTCGCTGCGCGACAGGGCGTCGGCAAGCCGCAGCCGCGCCCGCTCCTCCTGCGGATCGAGCAGCAGCGCCGCACGGGCGAGCAGGATCGAGAGCGGGGCGATATCCTCGCTGCCCAGGTCGCTGGCGAGGCTGAGGAAGACGTGCGCCGCACCGAAAGCGGCACCGGGCCTGCCGGCCTTCGCCTCGCGCTTGCGCCAGGCCGGGGAAGCGCCGGCAAGATCGCCGAGGACGAACTGCGCCTGGTCGCCCTTGCCGGTGCGGAGCAGCGCGATACCGGCATCGATCCGCCGGTCCGACGCGTCTTCGGTACCGCGCGCGGCGGCGAGCGCGAACAGGCCCTGATCGGCCTTGCCCGAGGCGATCAGCAGCAGCGCGCGATTGCGGCCGGCAAAACGGGATGCGAGCGGATTTCCCCGCGCGGTGTCGAGCAGCGGCAACGGGTCCTGGCCGCGATCGACCGCGAGCCAGGCGCCGAGCACGGGCACCATGAAGTCGAGCTGCGCGCGCGCGAGCCGCTCCAATGCCTTTTCGGCGCCGAGCCGGTCCTTGCCGTGCAGCGCGACGGCGAAGGCGAGCAGGTCGGTATCGGGCGGCGCGGTGCCGGCCTTGACCAGCACGGCGGCGGCGCGGGTGGCGAGGGCGAAGTCGCCGGCCGCCAGCCCCTGGCGATAGGCGCGCATCGCCAGCACCGGATCGTCGGGCACGGCGGCGAGCGTGCGGGCATAGCCGGCGGCGGCGAGCACCGGCTCGCCCGCCGCATCGGCGGCGCGGGCACGGGCATAGTCGCGCAGCTCGTTCGGCGGCGCGGCCCGCTGCGCCGTGGCGGGCAGCGCCGCCAGCAGCGCGAGCGCGAGGCTACATGTTCGGATAATTGGGTCCGCCCCCGCCTTCGGGGACCACCCAGTTGATGTTCTGCGTGGGATCCTTGATGTCGCACGTCTTGCAGTGGACGCAATTCTGCGCGTTGATCTGGAAGCGCAGATCGTCGCCTTCGCCGACCACTTCGTACACACCCGCCGGACAGTAGCGCTGGGCCGGCTCGGCGTACACCGGAAGATTGTAGCCGATCGGGATTTCCGGATCCTTCAGCGTCAGATGGACGGGCTGGTCCTCCTCGTGATTGGTATTCGAGATGAACACCGAGGTGAGGCGATCGAAGGTGAGCACGCCATCGGGCTTGGGATAGTCGATCTTCGGCGCCACCGATGCGTGCCACAGGCCCTCATTGTCGGGCTTGTGCTTCATGGTGAAGGGCCAGCGCAGGCCGAGCAGCTCCATCCACATCGCCGCGCCGGCGAGCAGCGTGCCCCAGGTGTCGCCGAACTTCTTGACCAGCGGCGCCACGTTGCGCACGCCGCGCAGTTCCTTGTAGACCCAGCTCTTCTTATAGGCCTCGGGATAGGCGGCCAGTTCGTCCGCCTCGCGCCCGGCGCCGACCGCGGCGAAGGCCGCTTCCGCCGCCATCATGCCGCTCTTCATCGACGTGTGCGTGCCCTTGATGCGCGGCACGTTGAGGAAGCCCGCCGCGTCGCCGATCAGGGCAGCGCCGGGCGCGACCAGCTTGGGCACCGACTGGAAGCCGCCGTCCGAAATGGCACGCGCGCCATAGGAGACGCGCTTGCCGCCCTTCAGGATCGCCGCGATCTCCGGATGGGTCTTCCAGCGCTGCATCTCCTGGAAGGGCGAGAGATAGGGGTTCTTGTAGCTGAGCCAGGTGACGAAGCCGAGCGCGACCTGCCCGTCCGCCTGGTGATAGAGGAAGCCGCCGCCATTGGCGCCGTCGGTCAGCGGCCAGCCCTGGGTGTGGATCACGCGGCCCGGCACGTGATGGGCGGGATCGATGTCCCAAAGCTCCTTGATGCCGATGCCGTAGATCTGCGGCTGGCTGTCCGCATCGAGCGCGAAGTTGCGGATCAGCTGCTTGGTCAGGTGGCCGCGACAGCCCTCGGCAAAGAACGTGTATTTGGCGTGCAGCTCGAGGCCCGGCTGATAGTCGGGCTTGTGCTCGCCGTCGCGCGCCACGCCCATGTCGCCGGTGGCGACGCCCTTCACGCTGCCATTGTCGTGATAGAGGATCTCGGCCGCGGCAAAGCCCGGGAAGATCTCGACGCCCATTTCCTGCGCCTTGTCGGCCAGCCAGCGGCAGAGATTGCCGAGCGAGCCGGTATAGGTGCCCTTGTTGTGCAGGAACGGCGGCGTGATGAACTCGGGAAAGCCCGACTTGCCCTTCTCGCTGAGCACCCAGTGGTGATTCTCGGTCACCGGCGTGGCCGCCAGCGGGCAGCCATCGTCGCGCCAGCTCGGCAGCAACTCGTCCAGCGCCCTGGGGTCGATCACCGCGCCGGAGAGGATATGGGCGCCCACCTCCGAGCCCTTTTCGAGGATGCACACCGAAAGCTCGCTGCCCGCCTCCCCGGCCAGCTGCTTCAGCCGGATCGCCGCCGAAAGGCCCGCGGGGCCTGCGCCGACGATCACGACGTCATAGGGCATCGACTCCCGTTCGCTCATCATCGCATCCTTCATAATCTTGGCCTGGCACCTGCCGCATCGCTTGTCGTCGCATGCTGGCAACGTCCTGTCCCTTGGTCGATGAAGGCAGATTGACCCGCCCGTCAAGGCATGACTCTTAGGCAGCGTGGGAGGCGAGTACACAGCGGATTGGGGGCGTACCCTGGCGAGCGCGCTCGAATGGTGGCGCGACGCGGGGGTCGAAACCCTTCAGGAAGAGGAGGCTCGCGACTGGCTCGCGCGGCCCGCCCCGGTGCAGCCGGCACAGGCTGCCGTAACGTCGCCCCAGCCCGAAACCCTGCCCGATACGCTTGCCGCCTTCACGGCCTGGCGCACCGGCGAGACCGTTCCCGAAGCCGCCTGGCTGACTCCGCGGATCGGCCCCGGCGGCCCCGCGGATGCCGCGCTGGTGGTGCTCACCGACATGCCCGAAAGCGACGATCAGGACGCGCTCCTGGCAGATGGCGCGGCCGGAAAGCTGTTCTCGCGCATGCTGACTGCCGCGGGAATCGCCCGCGATTCGGTCTATTTCCTGTCGCTCGCCGTCGCCCGTCCGCTGGCCGGGCGCATCCCGCCCGACCAGGAGGGCAGGCTGATCGAGATCGCCAAGCATCACCTGAAGCTGCTCCAGCCCGCCAGGCTGCTGATCCTGGGCCAGGCGGCGAGCCGTGTCGTGGTCGAGGCGAACGACGGCGCATCGGCCAATGGTTTAGTCGATGTTAACCATTTCGGCGGAAAAACACAGGCAGTGGCGAGCCTGCACCCGCGTTTCCTGCTGGAGCGCCCCGCCGCCAAAAGCGAAGCCTGGAAGCACCTGTTGCTGTTGACCCGGGGGAGCCTGTGACCATGCGTATCCTGTTTGCCGCCGCGTTGCTTGCGTCGCCGGCGCTCGCCCATGCCGCCGACCTTCCGGGCGCGGACGGTGCCAACACCGCCGACGACGGCGTCGCTGCCCCCGCCCCGCGCGAAGGCGACGGCATTCCCGATCAGCTCGATTCGGACCAGAAGGCCGGATATCGCAAGGTATTCGCCGCGATCCACGCCCAGCGCTGGCAGGATGCGCAGCTCCAGCTCGATTCGATGAAGCCGGGCCCGCTCCATGCGATCGCGCGCGCCGAGCTCTACACTGCGAAGAACTCGCCCAAGGTCGAACTCGCCCCGCTGCTCCAGCTGATCGGCGATGCACCCGAACTGCCCCAGGCCGACCAGCTCAGCCGCATGGCCAGGACGCGCGGCGCCGCGGCCACCCCCGCCATCCCGGCGGCGGCGCGGCTGATCTGGTATGACGGCGCGCCCGTCCGCCAGCGCGCCCGCTCGATCAAGAGCGACACCGCCGCCACCGAGATCGCGCTCGCCATCCAGCCCTATGTGAAGGCCGATCAGGGCGCCGAGGCCGAAGGCGTGGTCGCCAGGTTCGAGGCAGACCTGACGCCCGAGGCCAGGACGGAGTGGCAGCAGAAGGTCGCCTGGATCTATTACGTCGCCGGAGACGACGGCAATGCCCGCCGCGTCGCCGCCAAGGCACAGGACGGCGCGGGCGACTGGGCGCCCCAGGCCGATTGGGTCGCCGGGCTCGCCGCCTGGCGCGAACAGGACTGCAGCGGCGCCACCGCCGCCTTCGAACGCGTCGCCACCCGCGCCGCCGATACCGAGCTGCGCTCCGCCGGCCTTTATTGGGGCTCGCGCGCCGAAATGGCGTGCGGCCGCCCGGACAGGGTGGCGACGAAGCTGCGCGCCGCCACGCAATATGGCGAGACCTTCTATGGCCTGCTCGCCAAATCGGCGCTCGGCATCGAGGACAAGCCCGGCAAGGGCGAGAAGTTCGTCGCCGAGGACTGGCGCGCGCTGGAGCGCCGCCCGAACGTGCGCGTCGCCGCCGCGCTGGTCGAGATCGACGAGGACGGCCTGGCCGACGAGGTGCTGCGCTACCAGGCCAAGATCGGCAACCCTTCCGAACATCTCGCCCTCACCCGCCTGGCCGGCCGCCTGAGCCTGCCCTCCACCCAGCTCTGGCTCACCCACAATTGCCCGCAGGGCACCCAGCCGCTCACCGCCGCGCGCTATCCGGCGCCGAACTGGACCCCGGCCGGCGGCTGGCGCGTCGACAAGGCGCTGGTGTTCGCCCACACGCTCCAGGAATCGCGCTTCAACTCGGAGATCCGCAGCGCGGCCGGCGCGATGGGCCTGATGCAGGTGAAGACCGGCGCGGCGATCGATATCGGCCGGCGCAACGGCAGGACTTATGCCGCCAGCGACCTGACCAAGCCTTCGGTCAACATGGAGATCGGCCAGTCCTATCTCGAGCAGTTGCGCGACCAGCCCTTTACCGGCGGGCTGCTGCCCAAGGTGATCGCCTCCTACAATGCCGGCCCCACTCCCGTCGCCAACTGGAACGCGATGATCAAGGATGGCGGCGATCCGCTGCTCTACATCGAGAGCATCCCCTATTGGGAGACGCGCGGCTATGTGATGACCGTGCTGCGCAACTATTGGATGTACGAGAACCAGGAAGGCCGGAAATCGAGCAGCCGCGAGGCGCTGGCGCAGGGCATGTGGCCGAAATTCCCCGGCATGCAGGGTCCGGCCGCAGTCAAGCTCAACATGCGCAAGCTCGCCTTTCATCAGGACGGCAATGCCAATCGATGAAGCCATCGCGTTCCGCCCGGTGCGGATCGCGGTGCTCACGGTCTCCGACACGCGGACCATGGCCGACGATCGCTCGGGCGACCGGCTGGTCGAGCGGCTGACTGCCGCCGGGCATGTGCTGGCAGACCGCATGATCGTGACCGACGATGCGGATGCGATCGTCGCCCGGCTCCACGCCTGGATCGACGATCCGCAGGTCGAGGTGATCCTCACCACCGGCGGCACCGGCGTGACCGGCCGCGACGTGACGCCCGAGGCGCTCGCCCGCGTCCAGGACAAGGAGATACCGGGTTTCGGCGAGCTGTTCCGCTGGCTCAGCTACCAGTCGATCGGCACGTCCACGATCCAGTCGCGCGCCACGGCTTGCGTGGCGCGCGGCACCTATGTCTTCGCCCTGCCCGGCTCGACCGGCGCAGTCACCGATGCCTGGGACGGCATCCTGGCAACCCAGCTCGACATCCGCCACAAGCCCTGCAACTTCGTCGAGCTGCTGCCGCGGCTGGGGGAGCGATAGGCACACGCCATTCCCCGACGAAGGCCGGGCTCCAGTCTCGGCACAATTGGATGGGTAGCCGCCGCGGAACCGAAGCGTTGCATCCCGATGCGACCCCGCTCCTCCCGGAAGGGAGGGAACGGAACCCTATTTCTTCCCCCCGGCCGCCTTCTCCTCCTCGTCGAGGAAGGTGAACAGGTCGCCGGTCATCGACGACCACCAGTCGATCGTGTCGGCGAAATTCGCATAGCTCACCTTGCCGATGGTGGTGGCGTCCATCCAGGTGGAAAGGTCGCCGTCCTTGTCGATCACGATGCGCAGGAAACGCTTCTTGGCGTTCCAGCGATTGGCCAGCCCGGCATCATACCAGGGCTTCTTCTTGTACCAGGAGAAGAACTGCATCGACGTGCAGCCCTTGGCGGTGCCGCAATCATAGAATTCGATGGTGAAAGGGGATCCGTTGGCCGCACTGCTGATATAGGGCTCGCCGCTGTCCTCATGCTTCTTCAGCTCGGCCTTGTAGCCTTCGCTCTGGAGCAGCTTCACCACTTCCTCGGGATGCGCGATGTCGACCATCCGCGCCGGATCGCCCTTCTGCGCCGCCGCCGGCATCGCCCACAGGCCGGCCGCCAATGCGACCGCGATCAAAGCCTTGCCCATCACTCCCCCTCTTCCTTCGGTTCCCAGGCGGGAAATCCACGGCCGCCGCCGGGAGGAACTTCCCCAGGGCCCCATCCTATCACGGCGCCGCGGCGCGGCAATCATTCCGGCTCGTTGACGAACACGCCGAGTTCATTCCCCGCCGGATCGCGGAAATGGAAGCGGCGACCGCCCGGAAACGCGAAGATCGGCACGGTGATCTCGCCGCCCGCGCCCGTCACGCTCTCGAATGCCGCCTCGAGGTCCTTCACCTCGACGATCGGCAGCAGCAGCGGGATCGGCTGGTCGCCGGAGCCGTTGATGCCCAGATCGGTGTCGCCGGTGGTGGTCGCTGCGTAATGCGGGGCAAAGTCGGTGAATTGCCAGTCAAACGCCCTGGCGTAGAAATCGCGGGTGCCGGCCACATCCTTCGCGGGCAGTTCGAGATAACTGATTCGTGCCATGTTCGCCTCCAATGTTCTTGATATGTTCTAATCCTGCGCCTAGGCTTTGGCAATGGCGAAGAATCGTCCGGTGCGCGGCGCCACCCTCAACCAGGAAAGCAGCCGCTTCAACCTGCCCGCGCGCGAAGCGGACGGCGACTGGCTGGATGCGCGCGCGGCGCTGGACGACGCCCCGCCGCCGCTGCGGACCACCGTGACGGTGGAGCGGGCACGGACGATCATCACCCGCAACCAATCGCCCGACATTGCCTTCGATCGCTCGATCAACCCCTATCGCGGCTGCGAGCATGGCTGCATCTATTGCTTCGCCCGGCCGACCCATGCCTATCTCGACCTGTCGCCGGGGCTCGATTTCGAGAGCAGGTTGTTCGCCAAGCCCGATGCGCCCGCGCTGCTGCGCGCGGAACTGGGCAAGCGCGGCTATGTCTGCCGGCCGATCGCCTTCGGGACCAACACCGATCCCTATCAGCCGATCGAGGCCGAGTGGCGGATCACGCGCGGCTGCATCGAAGTGCTGGCCGAACAGGATCATCCGCTGACGATCACCACCAAGTCCAACCGGGTAACACGCGACCTCGACCTGCTCGCGCCGATGGCCAGAAAGGGCCTGGCGGCGGTGATGATCTCGGTTACTTCGCTCGACCCGAGGATCGCGATGACGGTGGAGCCCCGCGCCCCGCATCCCGAGAAGCGGCTGGCCGCGATGCGGCAGCTGGCCGATGCGGGGGTGCCGGTGTTCGTCTCGCTGGCGCCGGTGATCCCACAGGTGACCGATCACGAGATCGAGCGCATCCTGGAGCGCGCCGCCGAAGCCGGCGCGCGCACCGCCTTCTTCCTGCCGGTCCGGCTGCCGCACGAAGTCGCGCCGCTGTTCCGCGCCTGGCTCGATGCGCATTTCCCCGATCGCGCCGGCAAGGTGATGGCGACGATCCAGTCGATCCGCGGCGGCAGGGACAACGACCCCGATTTCCACACGCGCTTCCGGGGCCAGGGGCCCTGGGCGGAACTGCTGCGGACGCGGTTCCGGATGGCGGCGAAACGCCATGGGCTGGACCGGGAAGTGCTGCGGCTGCGGACGGACCTGTTCCGGCCGCCCAGGGGGGCGCAGGGAGAGCTGTTCTAGCGCCTTCCTAGCGGCACATCGTCTCCAGCGGCAGCAGCGCCGGCGCCTGCGGTTCCTTCAGCCCCCTGGCCGCCACCGCGCCGTTCAGTCCCTGGGGCTGTGGTACGAGCGCCGGGTTCACCTCGGATGCATAATGGGGGTCGCGCTCCGCTTCGTCGATCGAGACGAACCGATAGCCCTTTTCGCGATAGAGGGCGATCAGTTGCGGCATCATGCGTGCGTCGAACGCGCCCAGGTGCAGGAGCAGCACATAGGGGATGTCGCGGCCGTAGAGCGCCTGGCTCATCGCGCGGGCGCGATCGGCCTGGACCGCGGCGGTGCCCAGCCAGGCGTGCTCCATCTTCAGGATCGCATCGCCGTCACCCCTGGCCACGCAGCGCGCATAGGCGTCGTTATAGGCCCAGTCGGAGAAATCCATCGTCACCGTGGCGACCTTGTAGCCCCGCTCCGCCAGCAGCTTGCGGATGCGTGCGCGGCGTGCGGGGTCGGTCGCGGCCTCGGAGAGGAAGGGATAGCGGAACCAGCGCCAGTCGGCAGCGCCCATCCTGGCCGCGAGGATCGGTTCGTTCTTCTCCAGCTCCGCCAGGAATTGCGCATCGCTCAGCTGGTCGAGATTGGCATGGCTCCAGCCATGGTTGCCCAGCGTCAGTCCCGCCGCGCGCCATTTGCCGAGCACCGGCGCCGAGGCCGGTTCGCGCTCGAGCTGCACGCCGTTGACGAAGCCCATCGCCGGCGCCCCGCCGGCCTTCAGCGCGGCGATGACCTGCTCGGCGATGCCGGCCCGGCTCTGTCCTTCGGGCAGGGACGCGTGGGCGGGGAGATCGTCGAAGGTGAAGGCGATCATCGGCGCGGGCCCCGCCGGCGCGGCGGCCACCCTGCCCGCATCCTTCACCTTGTCGGAGAACAGCGACAGCGGCACCGCATCGGCCATCGCGCGATAGCCGTCCATCGAGGGATGGAGCCCATCATTGTCATATTCCCTGCGCAGCCGGGTCGGCGCGGCGGGATCGCGGAGCGCGGCGTCGAGGTCGATCACGCCGTCGAAATTGCCGGGTGCGCGAATCCAGGCGTTCACCGCGGCGCGATCGGCCTCGTTCTGCGCATCCGGATGGTAATAGGCCGAGCCGCCATAGGGCAGGATCGTCGCGCCGATCGCCTTGATCCCGCGCGCGCGGGCGCGGGCGACCATCTGGCGATAGGCACCGATCATCCCCTCCACGAGCGCAGCGTGCGCATCGGGCGTGGCCGGGGCGTCGCGGGTGAGCGTGCCGAGATCGTTGACGCCCTCCAGGATCACGAGATGGGTGACCCCCGGATAGCTCAGCACCTCGCGGTCGAACCGGGCGAGCGCATTGGGGCCGAGCCCGTCGTTGAGCAGCCGGTTGCCGCCGATGCCGGCGTTGAGCACCGCCATGTCGGCAAGCGCCGGCGTGGCGCGCAGGCGCAGCTGGAGCGCGTCGGTCCAGCGCTGGTTGCTGTTGGCAGGCACGCCATAGCCATCGGTGATCGAATCGCCGAGGATCACCACCGCCGACGCCTTGGCCGACACCGTCTCGATCGCGCCGATCTGCACCCAGCGATCGACCTTGCCGGCGCCCGGCAGGTCCGGATCGCGCACATGGTCGCCATGGAGATAATAGCTGGTCGCGCGCGAGCCCGGATGGCCGGTCTGCTGTGCCGGGGCATCGGGCAGATAGAGCGTGATCGCCAGGTCCGCGCCCGCCTGCACCGGCAGCGCGACCGGATCGGACCAGTAATCCGCACCCGCCGGAATGGTGACGCTCCTCGCCCCGCCGAAGCGCAGCGCCACCAGGCTCGCGGCATCGATCCGCGGCGAGGCGGGGTCGGCCGCCCGCGCAATCGTCGCCGCGCCGAGGCGCAGCGGCTGGGTGCCATAGGCGTTGGTGAAGCGCACGCGCAGCCGGGTGCCGGCGATCTGGATGCGCACCACCTGGCGCAGCGTGGCGTCCTTCAGATCCTCCGTCGGCAGCGCATTGTTGCCCGGGATCATCTGCGACGTGGCCCAGGCCGTCACCCAGCGCTCGCCCGGCGCCGCCGCGGCGCCCAGCAACAGGACCAGCGCCGCCAGGCGCACGATCAGGCCCATATCCCCTCTCCCTCTTGCGTCCATGCGCCATGTCGATGCGCCATCATGTCCATGCGCCATGTCGATGCACTATGATAGCGCTACCATATCGGAGCCGCGCCGCTGCGCAATGGCCTAGTGCAGCCTGCCGGCGAGGAAAATGGTGGCCACCGCGCGAAGGCAGGTGGCCCCTAAGTTAGGACCGGGCAGCGGAAAGAGGGATCCAAACGCCGCCCGGTGGTCTGAGACCTGCGCGCACCATAGCCGTCCACGATACAGACACAATATGGAAACATACAGTAGTCGAACAGAAACATGTGGCCGATTGCACCTGCCAGGCAGCGGGCCTAGGCCAAGTGCCAGATCATAAGGACCCTTCATGCGCGCGCTTGCCTTCGCTTTCGCCCTCACGCTTCCCGCCGTCGCAAATGCCCAGGACGTCCAGCCTACCGGCAAGCTGCCGGACACGGTGACTCCCCTCGCCTATCGGCTCGACCTGACGATCGTTCCCGAAAAGCCGCGCTTCAGCGGCCACGCCGAGATCGACGTGCAGCTCAACCGGGCTGCCCAGACGGTATGGATGCACGGCCGCAACCTCAACGTCACCAAGGCGGTGGCGGTGGTCGCGGGCAAGGAGATCCCGCTCGGCTTCACCCAGAAGAGCCCCCATGGCCTCGCCCAGATCGACTTCGGCAAGACGGTGCAGCCGGGGAAGCTGACGCTGAAGTTCGACTATGACGCGGCCTTCGGCACTGGCGCTTCGGGGCCCTATCGCGTCGAGGTGGCCGGCAGCTGGTACAGCTGGACCCAGTTCGAGTCGATCGATGCGCGCGCGGCCTTTCCGGGCTTCGACGAGCCGGGCTTCAAGACTCCCTTCACCGTGTCGCTGACCACCAAGCCGGGCTTCGTCGCGCTGAGCAACGCACCGGAAACGGGCAAGCCGGCCAAGGTCGGCGAACTGGTCAGGCACCGCTTCATCGCCACCAAGCCGCTGCCGACCTATCTGGTCGCCTTCGTCGTCGGCCCCTTCTCGACCCTCGGCGCCAAGGTGGCGCCCACGCCCGAGCGCAAGACGCCGCTGCCGCTGCGCATCGTCGGCACCCAGCCCTACAAGGGCCGGATGCAGTTCGCGCTCGACAATTCGGGCCCGATCGTCGCGCTGCTCGAGAAATATTTCGGTCAGGCCTTCCCCTTCCCCAAGCTCGACCAGATCGGCTCGCCGGTGATGCCGGGCGCGATGGAGAATGCAGGGGCCGACATCTATGGCGACGGCATCCTGTTCGTCGACGAGGACGATGCCACGTCGAGCAAGCAGACCTTCGGCATGGTCGTGGCGCACGAGCTTTCGCACCAATGGTTCGGCGATCTGGTCACGCCGGCCTGGTGGGATGATATCTGGCTGAACGAAAGCTTCGCCAACTGGATGGGCTATCGCATCGGCAACGAATGGCGCCCGGACCTCGACATCGGCGTCGACGCCATCTCTGAGGGTTTCGAGGCGATGGACCTCGACGCCCTGGTCGCCGGCCGCCCGATCCACCAGAAGATCAGCAACGATGCGGATATCGACGCGGCGTTCGATCAGATCACCTATGGCAAGGGCGGCCAGGTCGTCGGCATGATCGCCGGCTATATGGGCGACGAGAAGTTCCGCGACGGCGTGCGCCTGCACATGTCGCGCCACAAATATGGCAACGCGACCACCGACCAGTTCTTCGCTTCGCTGGCCGACGCCGCGCACGATCCGCGCGTGCTCGAATCGCTGCGGAGCTTCGTCGACCAGCAGGGCGTGCCGGTGGTGACCTTCCACCGCGCCAATGGCGTGCTCACCGCCAGCCAGCAGCGCTTCGCCTATTTCGGCACCAATGCGCCCGCCGAACAGTGGATCATCCCGCTCTGCATCCGCCAGGGCGATGCCAGGAACTGTACGCTGCTGGACAAGCCTAGCGCACCGGTCGTCGCCAACGGCACGGGCACGCTCGTCCCCAATGCGGGCGGCTGGGGCTATTATCGCTTCGACCTCGATCCCGCCGACTGGGATTCGCTGATTGCCGCTGCCCCCACCCTGCCGACCGGCGAGGCGCTGGCGGTGGACGACAGCCTGTGGGCGAGCTTCTATGCCGGCAAGGCGAACACCGCGCAGCTCGTCGCGCTCGCCCGCGCGATGGCCCGCCATCCCAAGACCAAGATGCAGCTCGACAACGGCACCCGGCTCGCCGGCCTGCGCGATCGCGGGCTGATCGGCGCCGCGGCGCTGCCCGCCTATCGCAAGCTGTTCGTCGACATCTACGGCCCGATGCTGGCGAAGATCGGCTTCGATCCGAAGCCCGGCGCGCATGCGAACGACAACGCCGACACCGTCGAGCTGCGCGAGCAGCTGGTCGGCTTCGTGGCGGACAATGGTCATGACCCCGTGTTGCGCGCCAGGCTGGCCGCCGCCGCCGACGCGCGGCTCGCCGGCGACGCCCATGCGCTCGACGATGCCTTCCTGCCGCTGGCGCTGGCCATTACCGTCCAGGATCGCGGCGTGCCCTTCGCCAGGACGCTCGCCGAAATGGCACTGGCGGGCAAGGCACCGGACCTGCGCGAGGCAGCGTTTCGCGCCATCGCCTCTTCGGGCAATGCCGATGTCGCGAAATGGTATTTCACCGAGTTCAACGATCCCCGCTACAAACCGCGCCAGCGGCTGTTCGGGGCATCGCTATTCCTGAAGGACGCCGACACCCGCGACGCGGCGCTCGAATATATGCTCGCCCATTTCGACGAATTCTCGAAGCTGACCGGCGGCGGCGGCATCTTCTCGGGCCGTTCGGCGGAGATGTTCAAGGCGCAATGCTCGCTCGCGGCGGCCGACACGGTCGACGCCAAGCTGCGGGCCGAAGGCGGCAGCAGGCTTGGACTGGATCGCGCAGTGGAGGGTATCCGCAACTGCGCCCGCTTCAAGGATGCCAAGGCCGGAGAAGTCACGGCAGCGTTCGCCGGAATGTGAGAAGACAGGCCCCTTCCCCTTTCCGGGGGGAGGGGCGGCATTCTCAGGCCGCGGCCAGCTTGAAATCCTTATATTGTTCCCGGATCGCGGTCTTGAGCAGCTTGCCCGTGGCGGTGTGCGGCAGGCTCTCGACGAAGAGCACCTCGTCGGGCAGCCACCATTTGGCGACGTGCTGCGCGAGATGCGCCTGCACCGCTTCCGCCGTCACTCCGCTGCCCGGCTTGCGGACCACGAGCAGGATCGGCCGCTCCTCCCATTTGGGGTGATGCACGCCGATCGCCGCCGCTTCGGCCACGCCCGCGCAGCCGACCGCGGCATTTTCCAGATCGACCGAACTGATCCACTCGCCGCCCGACTTGATCACGTCCTTGGCGCGATCGGTGATCTGCATCGTGCCGTCCGGATAGAGGACCGACACGTCGCCCGTGTCGAACCAGTTGTCGGCATCGACTGCGGACTCGTCCGCCTTGAAATAGCGTTCGACGATCCACGGCCCGCGCACCTGCAGCCGGCCCGAGCTCTTGCCGTCGCGCGGCTGCACCCGGCCCTCGTCGTCCACCACGCGCAGTTCGACACCATAGGGAACCTTGCCCTGCTTGCAGACCTGATCGACCTGCTGCTCGAAGCTGAGTTCGTCCCAGTTCCACGAGGGCGCGCCCATCGTGCCGATCGGGCTCGTCTCGGTCATGCCCCAGGCATGGTTCACGCGGATACCCATCTTCATCAGCCGCTCGATCATCGCGCGCGGCGCGGCCGACCCGCCGATGGTGACGATCCTGAGGAACGCCGGCTCCTCGCCGGTGGCGTCCATGTGCTGGAACATCGCGAACCAGACGGTGGGCACGCCGGCGGTGTGCGTCACCTTCTCGCGGTTCATCAGTTCGCACAGGACCAGCGGATCGTTGACCGCCGAGAAGACGAACTTGATCCCCGCCGCGGCGCCCGCCCAGGGCAGGCCCCAGCCGACCGCATGGAACATCGGCACGATCGGCATCGCCACCGCCCGGGCCGAAAGGTCGAACACGTCGGGCTGCATTTCGGCAAGGGCGTGGATCACGCTCGATCGGTGGGTATAGGTCACGCCCTTGGGATTGCCGGTGGTGCCGCTGGTGTAGCAGATCATGCAGGGCTCGCGCTCGCTGCCCGTCACCCAGCTGTAATTGCCGTCCTCGGCGGCCAGCAGCGCCTCGAACCCGTCCGGCCCGTCGCTGTCGAAGCAATAATAATGCTCGATCGTCTTCCAGTGCGGCTTCAATCGCTCGACCAGCGGCGCGAAGGCGCGATCGTAGAACAGCACCTTGTCCTCGGCATGGTTGCCGATGAAGACCAGCTGATCCTCGAACAGGCGCGGATTGATCGTGTGGACCAACCCGCCCATGCCGGCGGCGCCGTACCAGGTGACGAGGTGGCGGCCATGGTTCATCGCCAGCGTGGCGACCCGGTCGCCCTTCCGCACGCCGAGCCGCTCCAGCGCCTGGGCCAGCTTGCGGGCATCGCGGGCGATGCCGGCCCAGGTGGTGCGCGTCTCGCTGCCATCCGCCCAGCGGGTGACGATCTCGCGCCCCCAATGCTCGCGCGCGGCGTGATCGAGCAGCGTCGTGACGCGCAGCTCGAAATCCTGCATTCCTCCAAGCATCCGGCTCTCCATACCGATTTTTCGAGAGCGTAACCCGCGAAGCGCGCGGGTGTCGAGAGCGGGGAATGTAAGGAAGGATGTCGGACACCGCATGCGCATTCCCCTCCCTGGAAGGGAGGGGAGCAGGGCGGACTAAGCCGCCTCGGCCAGCTTCGCGGCCGCGCTCTTGAGCGTCGCCCAGCGAACGCCCGGCACATTCTCGATCTTCTGGGCAAGCTCGCCGTCCAGCCGGAAGTCGCGGCCCAGCACCAGTTCGGCCTCGCCGCCGGGAATGCCCACGCGCACCAGCACCTCGCCGCGTCCGCCGCGCTGGTCGCCGATGATGCCGGCGAGCACCGGCACGGCGCGGACATCGTCGATCGCGACGTCGAGCACCAGCCGCGCCGTGTTGGCCAGCCCCTCGAAGGGCTGGACGCGCTTGATCGAGACGCGCGGCGTATCCTCGCCCGGGCGCTTGTCGAGCTCGACGGTCAGCACCGCGCAACCGCCGGCGCGGGCGCAATCCTCCAGGTCCTTGGCGGCGCTGTCTTCGAAGCAGGTCGCCAGCGTCTGCGCCGATTTGTCCGAGATCGTCGCCATCAGATAGCGGTTGCCGCGTGCGGAGGTACGCGGCCGGCAATCCTCGACCAGCGCCGCGATCGTCGCGCCGACACGCGCGCCGGCGGGGATGTCCAATTCGCCCAGGGTCGCGATCTCGCGCGCGCCAAAGCTCTTGGCGAGATGCTGGAAACGGTCGAGCGGGTGCGCGGAGAAATAATAGCCGAAGGCGTCGCGCTCGGCCCCGATCCGATCGGCCAGCGACCAGTGCGCGCTCTGCGGCAGCTGGATCGCGCCGCCGCTCGGCTCGGATTCGCCGAACAGGCCGCCCTGCCCGCTGGTCTTGTTCGACCAGGTGCGCTGCGCGACTGCCAGGATCGTCTCCGCCGCGGCGAACACCCCGGCGCGATTGTCGTCGAGCGCATCGAATGCCCCCGCCCCCGCCAGCGTCTCGACCTGGCGCTTGTTGAGCAGCCGGGGGTCGACGCGCTTGGCGAAATCGTCGAGCGACTTGAACGCGCCGCGCTCCTCGCGCTCCTCGACCAGCAGCTCCATCGCGCGCTCGCCCACGCCCTTCAGCGCGCCCAGCGCATAGCGCACCGCGAGGCCGTCCTCGGTCTTCTCGACGAAGAAGTCCGCCTGGCTGCAATTGATCTCCGGCCCCAGGCAGGCGACGCCCAGCCGCTTCATGTCGTCGGCGAAGATCGCCAGCTTGTCGGTCTGGTGGATGTCGTACGCCATCGAGGCGGCGAAGAATTCGTGCGGATGGTGCGCCTTGAGCCAGGCCGTCTGATAGGCGAGCAGCGCATAGGCAGCGGCGTGCGACTTGTTGAAGCCATAGCCGGCGAACTTGTCGATCAGGTCGAACAGCTCGTTGGCCTTGGCCGGCTTGATCCCGTTATGCTCGGCACAGCCCTTCACGAAGGTCTCGCGCTGGGCATCCATCTCCGCCTTGATCTTCTTGCCCATCGCGCGGCGGAGCATGTCCGCGCCGCCCAGGCTGTAGCCAGCCAGGATCTGGGCGGCCTGCATCACCTGCTCCTGATAGACGAAGATCCCATAGGTCTCGTTCAGGATCGGCTCGAGCAGGTCGTGCGGATAGACGATCTCCTCGCGCCCGCCCTTGCGGTGGCCGAAGCTCGGGATGTTGTCCATCGGGCCGGGACGATAGAGCGAGACGAGCGCGATGATGTCGCCGAAATTCGTCGGGCGCACCGCCGTCAGCGTGCGCCGCATGCCCTCCGATTCCAGCTGGAACACGCCCACCGTGTCGCCGCGCTGGAGCAGGTCATATACTTCGGTGTCGTCCCAGGCGAGCGCGTCCAGATCGACGTCGATGCCGCGGTCGGAGAGCAGCTCGACTGCCTTTTTCAGCACCGACAGCGTCTTGAGGCCGAGAAAGTCGAACTTCACCAGACCCGCGCCTTCGACATATTTCATGTCGAACTGGGTGACCGGCATGTCCGAGCGGGGGTCGCGATAGAGCGGCACGAGCTGCGACAGCGGCCGGTCGCCGATCACCACGCCGGCGGCGTGCGTCGACGAGTGGCTCGGCAGCCCCTCGAGCCGCATCGAGAGGTCGACCAGATATTTGATGTCCTTGTGCGCGTTATACTCGGCAAGGAACTCGCCGACGCCGTTCAGCGTGCGCTCCAGCGTCCAGGGATCGGTCGGGTGGTTCGGGATCTGCTTGGCCAGGCGGTCGATCTGGCCATAGCTCATCTGCAGCACGCGGCCGACGTTCTTGACCACCGCGCGCGCCTTCATCGTACCGAAGGTGATGATCTGCGCGACGTGATCGGCGCCGTATTTCTGCTGCACGTAGCGGATCACCTCGCCACGCCGGGTTTCGCAGAAGTCGATGTCGAAGTCGGGCATCGAGACGCGTTCCGGGTTGAGGAAGCGCTCGAAGAGCAGGCCGAGCTTCAGCGGATCGAGATCGGTGATGGTCAGCGCCCAGGCGACCGCCGAGCCCGCGCCCGAGCCGCGACCCGGCCCCACGGGGATGTCGTGCGCCTTCGCCCATTGGATGAAGTCGGCGACGATCAGGAAATAGCCCGGGAAGCCCATCTGGATGATGACGTCGAGCTCGAACTGCAGCCGCTTGTCATAGACTTCGCGCTCGGCCGGATCGGTGATGCCGGCCCTTTCCAGCCGCTTCGCCAGCCCCTGCCACGAACGCTCGCGCAGCATCGCCGCCTCGCCTTCGCGGTCGCCGGCCAGGCTGGGCAGGATCGGCTTGCGCTTCGGCGCGGCATAGGCGCAGCGCTGGGCGACGACGAGCGTGTTGGCGACGGCCTCGGGCAGGTCCGCGAACAGGCTCTTCATCTCGTTCGCGGGCTTCATCCACGCATCGGGCGAGGAGCGCGGGCGATCGTCGGAAGCCACATAGGAGCTGTTGGCGATGCACAGCATCGCGTCATGCGCTTCATGGAAGGTCGGTTCGGCGAAGCAGCTCGGGTTGGTCGCGACCAGCGGCAGGTTCCGGTCATAGGCGAGGTCGAGCAGCTTGGGCTCGGCCCGGCCCTCCACTTCGTCGAGCCGGCGGACGATCTCGACATAGAGCCGCTCGGGGAACAGCGCCTCGAGCCGGCGCGCATAGGAATCCGCCGCAATGTACTGCTGCTCGGCATAGAGCCGCGCCAGCGCCCCCTCGCGACCGGCAGTGAGGCAGAGCAGCCCCTCGGTCCGCCCTTCCAGCGCGTCGAAGGGTATGTGCGCATCCTCCTCGACCGGGCGATCGAGATGCGCCATCGAGACGAGGTCGCACAGGTTCAGATAGCCGGCCTCGTCCTGCGCATAGAGCGCGAGCCAGTCGATCGGCGCCGCGACACCGTCCGGCATGTCGGGCCGCTTGACCGCCAGCAAACTGCCGATGATCGGCTGGATACCCGACTTGATGCAGGCATCGCCGAAGCTCATCGAGGCGTAGAGGCCGTTGCGATCCGCCACCGCGACCGCCGGAAAACCCAGTTCCTTCGCACGCTTGGCGATCGCCTTCGGCTCGATCGCGCCCTCCAGCATGGTGAAGGACGAGAAGACCCGAAGCGGAACGAAGCCGGAATGCATGGCCCAAGTGTAGGGAGCCGCTCTCGGCAGCGCCACCCGTGGAGAGCGTTGTCCACAATTTTCAAGTCCTTGGGCTCAGGATTCTTCCCTACGCGCGGACTCGGACGGGTGCTCTCCTGAATGGCGGCTTCATTACCGATCGTTCACATCATGGTTAACGGCAATAAACATTTCGCCGACGAAACGGAACGGTTCATCGGCGGATCAGAATTAGGCGCTATTATGGCAAACATAAGGCAAGCAAGGAAACCATATGTGGTTTCAGTGACTTACCAGAACAGAATCACCCCTTTCTGACGAGTCGATGCCCATGAATGCCCTTTACCATGGTAGCGAGCTCTGCGAGGTCGATGCGGACGGCAGCGTCGCCGTCCCGGCCTTTCTCGCAGCCGCGCTGCCTCCCGAAGCCAGCCCCGAGATCATCGTCGCCAAGCACCAGGCGGACAGCTGCCTGGTCGGCTATGACCGCGCGCACCTTGCCACGCTCGCCGAGCGTGCCGAGCGCCGTCGCCTGGCCGAGGAGGAACAAGGCGCGGAAGCCCGCGACCATTATCGCCGGATGCGCGACATCTTCGGCCTTTCCGAACGGATGCGACGCGACGCCAAGGGGCTGCGCATCCCGGCTGCGATGCGCCATCTGGGCCGCATCGGCGACCTCGCCCTGTTCGTCGGCGCCGGCGACAGTTTCGAGATATGGAACCCGGCGCTCGCCCTCGAAAGCGGCGACGAGCATTTCCGCGCCCTGGCCGAATTTCGCCTGCGGATGCGCGGCAGCAGATCCAAGGGAGTGCAGTGAGATGCGTATCCGTTGCAGCGTGATGGGCCATGCCGCCGGCACCATCCATCATCACAACCAGGGGCTCGACTTCGCGGTCTGCCACCATTGCGGCCGCGACCTGGTCCGCCCCGAAGGCGGCGAGTGGAGCGAAGTGCCGGTAGGATTCCAGGTCGTGTGGCGCGAATTCGGCCGGGCGAGCGACGCCGCCTCGGTCGCCGACCGAATGGCGCGGATGGCGCCGCCACCGCGCCGCCGCGACCCGCGGAACGCCCGGCCCGCGCCGCGCCGCGATCCGCGCGGCCGCCCGTTCAGCGCCGACTTCGGCATGCTCGGCGCGCTCGCGAACCTCGGCAAGCTGGTGACCAGCGAGGTGGAAGACGACAGCACCGGCATCGAGGCCGATGGCCAATATGTGATCCGCCTGCCGCACACCGGCACGACGAAGCACTGAGCCAAGCGATGCCTTAGGGGACTGGGCCGGCACAGCCCCATCCCCCAAGTGCCGGCGACGGGGCGCCCTCCTCCCGCTCCGCCGCCGGCCAGCTTCTCAAGCGATGCTCGTTCGCAGCACCCCGTGCTCCGCTTCCCGCCGCGGCAGGTCCGCCACCCCGTCCGTAGCGCCGATCGCCTTGGGCAGGCCCAGCATGCTCAGCAGATAGCCGACGATCGCGCTCCCGCCATAGCCGACCAGCGGCGTCGGATAATTGCCCAGCGCCGCCGCCAGCACGATCGCCAGCCACAGCGCCCCGAACACTGCGTAGCCCGGATCGCGACCCCACCTGGCACGCGCCGGCACCAGCAACAGCAGCGATCCCGCCACCACCATCAGCCCGGCGAGCGGGTGGACGGCGAAGGCAGTGAACAGGATCTGGTCGACAAAGGGCATGGCCGGCTGCACGTCTGGCTGGAGCAGCGTGGCGACCGAGCCGGCACTGGCAGCCAGCAGTGCCAGCCAAACCTTCCGCTCAGGGCGGACCAGTGCCAGCGCGGCGAGTCCGGCGGCGAGCGCGCCCGCCATCGCCCGGTCGGGCTGCAGCGCCAGCGCGCCCGCCGCAGCGATTACGCCCAGCATCGAAAGCCGGTCCCGCACGGCGGCGAAGCCGATCGCCAGCACCGGCACCAGGACGAGGCTCGGCTGGATGCTGAGCCCGTAGATCGAGATCCAGCGCGTCGCACCCTCGTTCGAGACGCCGAGCAGGCTGGCCGCGAGCAAGAACAGCCCGAGCGCAAGCAGGACCGGTCCCGCCGCGAGCAGCCGCGTGCGCGGCAGGTGCGTGACGATCCCGACAGCAAGGAAGCCGATCAGCAGCGCCGCGAGGTTACGCAGCGGATAGCCGAACGGCGCGCCGCCGATCGCCATGTACGCGATCCCCAATCCGGTCGCGCCGATCGCGCAAAACCCCACCCACCCTCTTCCATGCCACATCGCCCCGTCTCCTCCATGAACCCGCATCGCCTCGCCGATCGCGCCCCGCAGACAACCGAACGCGAAGCGGAGGGCTTCCGCCGGCGCCGCAATCTCTCCGGTCTCGCGTCGCATCGCCTCGCCCCAATGACCAAGCCGCGCGGGCAGCAGCGCCGCGGCAAGGTCGACGAGCGCCATCGCCAGCAGGCGGATCATGCCGGCTTCCCCGCCAGCGCCGGTGCCACGCCGCGCAGCAGCTCGCGCGCAAGGGCCCGGCCATCCGCGCTGAGCCGGTAAGCGTGCCGCGCCGGCCGCCCTGGCTCGCTCGGCGGCTGCCACTGCGCTTCGAGATGCCCCTGCCCCTCCAGCCGGATCAGCAGCGGATAGAGCGTGCCCGATTTTATTCCGGCCGCCCGGCCCAGCGCATAGCCGTGCGACCAATTCTCCCCCGCCTCCAGCAGGATGGCGAGAAGGTTGCGAGCTGCCGGCGAAAGTGAGCGGTTCCGAACCATGGGACAATAAATCTACCTAGGTAGACTTAGAGTCAACCCCCTCGCCTCGGGCGCGACTTATCCACGGGTTTCCGCTCCTCACGCGGGCGCGCGCGGGCGCGGGGTTGGCAGGATGCATCGGCATCGTTAGAGCCGTACGACACACTCAAGAACCCGAAAGCGTGATCCTTTGACCGACGAGACCATCCTCGCCGACGACCCCTCCGACATTACGCCGATCTCGATCGTCGACGAGATGAAGACGAGCTACCTCGATTACGCGATGAGCGTGATCGTGGCGCGCGCGCTCCCGGACGTTCGCGACGGTCTGAAGCCGGTCCACCGCCGCATCCTCTACGCCGCGCAGGAAGGCGGCTATGTCGCCGGCCGCGCCTATCGCAAGTCGGCCCGTCTGGTCGGCGACGTGATGGGTAAATACCACCCGCACGGCGACAGCTCGATCTACGACGCGATGGCGCGCATGGCCCAGGATTGGGCGATGCGGGTGCCGCTGATCGACGGCCAGGGCAATTTCGGCTCGATGGACCCCGATCCGCCCGCCGCGATGCGCTATACCGAAGCGCGCCTCGCCAAGGTCGCCTCGGCGCTGCTCGACGATATCGAGAAGGACACGGTCGACTTCGTCCCGAACTATGACGGTTCGGAGAGCGAGCCCGCGGTCCTCCCCGCCCGCTTCCCCAACCTGCTGGTCAACGGCGCCGGCGGCATCGCGGTCGGCATGGCGACCAACATCCCGCCGCACAATCTGGGCGAAGTGGTCGATGCCTGCCTCGAGCACATCAAGAGCATGCTCGGCCAGCGCGAGTTGCTCACGCTCGAGGAGCTGATGGAGATCGTACCCGGCCCGGACTTCCCGACCGGCGCGCTGATCCTCGGCCGCTCGGGCTGCCGCAATGCCTATCAGACGGGCCGCGGCTCGATCATCGTGCGCTCGCGCCACGAGTTCGAGCAGCGCGGCGACCGCCGTTCGATCGTGCTCACCGAAATCCCCTACCAGCAGGGCAAGAACGCGCTGGTCGAGAAGATCGCCGAAGCCGCCAAGGACAAGCGCATCGAAGGCGTCAGCGACATCCGCGACGAATCGTCGCGCGAGGGCGTTCGCATCGTCATCGACCTGAAGCGCGACGCTACGCCCGAGGTCGTGCTCAATCAGGTCTGGCGGAATACGCCCGCCCAGTCGAGCTTCCCGGCCAACATGCTGGCGATCCGCGGCGGCCGCCCGGAACTGCTCAACCTGCAGGACATCATCCAGGCCTTCGTCAAGTTCCGCGAGGAGGTCATCACCCGCCGCTCGAAGTTCGAGCTGGCCAAGGCCCGCGAGCGCGCCCACATCTTGCTCGGCCTGGTGATCGCGGTCACCAATCTCGACGAAGTCGTCCGCATCATCCGCGGTTCGTCGAGCCCGGCCGATGCCCGCGACAAGCTGCTCGCGCGCGAATGGCCGATCGCGGAGATCGCCCAGTACATCAAGCTGGTCGAGGCGGTGGAAACCGAGATCACCGGCGACGTCTATCGCCTGAGCGACGCCCAGGTCCGGGCGATCCTCGACCTGCGCCTCCATCGCCTCACCGCGCTCGGCCGCGACGAGATCGGCGACGAGCTGAAGGAACTGGCCGATTCGATCGCCGAGCTGCTCGAGATCCTGGGCAACCGCGCCAAGCTCTACGAAGTGATGGTGGAGGAGCTGACCACGGTCCGCGCCCTCTACGCCACGCCGCGCCGCACCGAGATCGCTCCGGCCGCCGACGGCATCGAGGACGAGGATCTGATCGAGCGCGAGGACATGGTCGTCACCGTGACCGTGCAGGGTTACATCAAGCGCACCAGCCTCGACACGTTCCGCGCCCAGAATCGCGGCGGCAAGGGCCGCGCCGGCATGGCCACCAAGGACGAGGATGCCGTTACCGAGCTGTTCGTCACCTCGACGCACACGCCGGTGCTGTTCTTCTCGACCCTGGGCAAGGTCTATCGCATGAAGGTCTGGAAGCTGCCCGAGGGCGGCCCGGCCACGCGCGGGCGGCCGATGATCAACATCCTGCCGCTGGCGGCGGGCGAGACGATCTCCACCGTGCTGCCGCTGCCCGAGGACGAGAGCGAGTGGGGCAAGCTCCATGTGATGTTCGCCACCGCCAAGGGCTCGGCGCGCCGCAATTCGATGGACGCGTTCAACAACGTGCCCTCGAACGGCAAGATCGCGATGAAGTTCGAAGGCGAGGACGCCGATGACCGGCTGATCGGCGTGGCGCTGCTCGACGAGGGCGACGACGTGCTGCTCGCCACCCGCCAGGGCAAGGCCATCCGCTTCGCTGCCGACGACGTTCGCGAGTTCCAGAGCCGCAACTCCACCGGCGTGCGCGGCATGAAGCTGGCGACGGGCGACGAAGTCATCTCGCTGTCGATCCTCCACCGCGTCGGCACCACCAGCGAGGAGCGCGAGGCCTATCTCCGCTTCGCGCCGTGGAAGGCCGAGAAGGAAGGCGAGCCCGACCTGGCAGCCGATCGCTTCGAGGAACTCAAGAACCGCGAGCAGTTCATCCTCACCGTCTGCGCCAATGGCTATGGCAAGCTGAGCTCGGCCTATGAGTATCGGCGCACCGGCCGCGGCGGCCAGGGCATTACCAATATCGACAATATCGGCCGCAACGGCCCGGTGGTGGCAAGCTTCCCGGCAAGCAAGGGGCATCAGCTGATGCTGGTCACCGACCAGGCCAAGATGATCCGCATGTCGCTGGGCGACCTGCGCGTGATCGGCCGCGGCTCGGCCGGCGTGCGCCTGTTCAACGTCGCGGACAACGAGCATGTCGTCTCCGCCGCGCGGATCGAGGAAAGCGAAGGCGATGCCGAGGCGGAGCTGGGCGATGGCCCCATCGCCGGCGACCCGACCCCCGACGGCACCACCGGCGAGGATCTCGCACAAGGGCCCGAGGACGGGCAGTAGGACCGTATTGGCATGACTGCGCCCCGGCGAAGGCCGGGGTCCGGTTGCAATGTCGCTCGAGAGGTTGACGCGCCTCACTCGCTGCGTCGAGACCGGGTCCCGGCCCTTGCCGGGGCGCAGCAAGGCTCAGGAAACGCCATGGCCGACAATATCGCCTACAAGATCCTTACCGCGGATCAGATGCACGTCCTGGAGCATGAAGGCGTGTTCGAGGGCGCGCCCATCGACCTGGCGGACGGCTATATCCACCTCTCCACCGCTGCGCAGGTGGAGGAGACGCTGGGCAAGCATTTCTCCGGCCAGGCCGGCCTGTGGCTTGCCGCCGTCGATCTGGAGGCCATGGGCGATGCGGTGCGCTGGGAGCCCTCGCGTGGCGGCCAGCTGTTCCCGCACCTCTATGCCCCGCTGCCGCTGGTCGCGGTGACGGCGTACGGCGAAGTGCATTACGAGCCGGACGGCGCGCTGCGCCTGCCGGTCGCGGGGTGAGGCCACCGATCGCGAAATAAAATTGCCCCTGCCCCCGGAAGGCGCTTGACGGGCATGCAGCTGCCCCGTAATTGCCCGCTTCCGCAGCGCTAACGGCCCCTTCGTCTAGCGGTCAGGACGTCGCCCTCTCACGGCGAAAACACGAGTTCGATTCTCGTAGGGGTCACCAGCGGCTGAAATATGCCGCGCCTGCCATCCTGCACGCCCCGGGTTCCCGTTCAGAACCGCTGCTGCATGCTCTGCGGCCCCTGTGCGATCCGATAGTCGACCGGCCCGGCCATGGTCAGCGTCTGCTGCCAGACCTGCCCGGCATAGAGCCGCTTCGCAGGCAGCGTCACGCACACTGCCGGACGCGCGGGATCGCACTGCTTTCCTTCATAGATCTCGACATTGCTGTTGCCGGCATTGCGGAGGGTCAGCACGTTGCCGTTACGCTCCCCGACCACTTTCACCGTCGGCTGCGCGGGACGATAGATGACGAGCACGTCATAGCCTATCAGCAGCTTCAGCGCGGTGACCGGCGCACTGACGGGCCCCGCGACCGGCTTGACGGCGACGCGGTAGATCCGGTCCGTCGCCCCGCGCGGCACGATCGCCGCGATGCGGATGAGCTTGTGCTCGCCTGGCTGGAGGATCAGCCGTTGCGGGGTGACGAGCAACCCGCCTGCGCCAGGATCGGTGATCGGCGTCCTGGTTTCGCCCGGGTGGCCGGGAGACACGATCTCGGCGGGCTCGACCGTCACATAGGAGACTTCGGTCCCGTCGTTCCATATGTCGATGTCCTGCGCGATCGCACCCGAGGGCAGGATATCGACCACGGCCTGGCTGAGCACGATCCCCGCCCTGGCAGGCAGGGCGAGGAGCCCGATGGACGCTGCGGCCGCAAGGATGCGCGTGCTGGTGAGAAAACGCGTCAGGGTCTGCATTGGACGTCTCCGATTGCGGAATATTCGTTCTGCGATGGTTTCGCGCTGAGCTTCGCCCGGCATGTCCGGCCGTCGGTTGCGTGCACGACGATTTGCGCATCGCCCGGCGCCTGCAACTGGAAATAGCCCCGCATGTCGCTTGCGGCGATGGCTCCGTCCGTGACGATATCGGCATTGGCGACCGGGCTGCCATCGGGCCAGGTCAGCCGCCCGAACATCGCCAGCACCGCGTTCGCCTTCCAGTCCAGCACCGCGACGGTGCCCGGATAGACGTCGACCGATCGGGTCTGCGCGTCGAAACTGACCAGTTCGCTGCCGGCCGGACGGATCCTGACCTTGTACCGCCGATAGGGCGTGACCGCCAGGTTCAGATGCTCGCCGGCGGCGAGTTCGCCGCGGGGCGCGTCATCGACCAGCACCACGAAGCGCGCGTTGCGGGCAGTGCCGCGCACCCGCACGCTGATCACGCTGTCATTCTGGTCGCGCGCGCCGATGTGGAAGATCCCTCCGCCCGCGGCGAGCGAAGTCTGTGCGGTCAGGGCATATTGGCTGGCGCTGCCCGTGCCCCCGATCCGATGGACCACGCTCGCCGAGGCGAAGCCCGTGGCATTGCGCTCGCTGGCGGAAGCCTGGAGCACTGTGCCGTCGCCGCTATGCTGGACGGTGCCCGCTGCATCGAATTCGCCGCCCAGAACGCCGCTGCGATGGATCGAGGCCGACACTTCCTCGACATCGTCGAGCCGCCGCTGCCGCTCGCCGAGGCCGGTTTGGAAACCAGTTTGCACACTGAATGAGGATCTTGGACGAAACACCTGAAACTGAAGGCCAAATGCCACGGATTTTCCATGGTTCGTCGCGGCATATGTGCCGTTGAAGGTCAGCTGGAACTGCCGCCGCCGCAATACCGTCCATCGCACCGATGGGCCGATTGCATAGGATGTGGGGCGTCCTTCGTCATGCCGCAGATAGGCGCTGACGCCGATCTGCCCGCCGCCGACATAGTAGGAGATATTTCCGATCGCTTGGGCAAAGCTGGCGCTAGCTCCCTGAAAACCTTGGATAACAGGGTTAGGCGACGAGAAATTGTCATAGACATAGTCGGCGAGCGGGATCAACGGCGCCCGATCGCGGCTGTGAACATAGCGCAGGTCGAAATTATAGCCGAACGCGCCGCCCGTCGTCGAACCGGCCTGCCCGACAATGCCATAGTCGCCCGCGCTCGAGCCCAGTACCGCGAGGCGAGTCTGGAAATTGGGCGCGAGATAGGTCACGCCGACTTCGCTCAGCGCCTTGCGATCGGTCAGCATCACGGTCGCGTCCCAGGCAATGGTGGGGCCGGCGCGCCCCGCCAGTCCCGCCGTCAGCAGGGGCACGTGCGAGACCGACAGCCACTTGTCCTTGCGATCCACGGCCAGCAGGCCCGCATTGGCGAAGAAGGCAAGATGCCCGACCGGGGCGATGGCAGTGCTCTTGGTGAAGAAGCGCCGCTCGGTGCGCGTCGCCCCGCTCGCCTCCTGAACGCGGAGCTCGACCGGATAGGAGCCGTCCGGAAGTGCGGCAGTGTCGAGCGTCTGGTTGCCGGCCTCGAAGCTCTGGGAACTCACCAGGCGGCCCTCGACATAGATATCCACGCGCGATCGCTGGCCGAGGAAGACGACGAGCGGGCTGCCGAACAGCTGCATCCGATCGGCACGCGTGTCGAACTGGGAAGCGATGCCGACGCCGAGAATGCGCCTGCGCCCGACCAGATCGGCGCCGGGCGCGTAGAACAGCCCCCCGCTGTACCGCGTGCCGGGGCTGTCGCGCTGAACCGCGAGCGTATCGACGTCGAGGCCCCGCCCCGACGAAACCGAAGCCTCTGAAATCAGGCGGGTATTTCCAGCGCCGATGATCGCGCGGTTATAGATGTTGTAATTGACCGCCTGCCCGTCGCCGCCTGCAATGGCGCCGCCCACAACGTCGACGAACGAGAGGCCCTTGCTATAGGGCTGGAGGAAGCGATCGACGGTCGCCGCACGGATCGCCAGCAGATTCGGGTTCAGATAGAGGTCGATGCGGAAACGCCGCGGATCGAAAACGATCGCGGCCGCTTCGGGGTGCGGAGTCTCGCAAGGGCTGGACGTGTCCGCGCACAGGAACCGGGCGTTCGCATCCAGCGCGCCGGTCAGGGCATGCGTGACGGCCCCGGCATCGGCGACATTCGGTATCGCCGCGACGACGCTTGCGGGGCGGGCGAAGCGAACCTCTCCGGGCTTCGCCTCGATGTCGAACTGCCCGATCCGGACGCCGCCGAAGAAGACATCGGCGACGAGCCTCTGCGCCTGGGCGAGGTCGGCGAAGTCGCTCGGCATCGCGGCCGTCACCATCACGGGCCTGGCCGGGCCTGCCGGCGAGGGCCCGCGCCCCTCGACGCCGCCGGCCTGCCGGTTGCCCTGCGCCGCCGCCGAGGGAATGGCACCGATGCCCGCCGCGGCCAGCAGCGAGAGCAGCGCAACGCCGATCGCGCGGCGCATCCGCATCAGTTCGCCGCGAGCATGATCGTGAGCGTGCCGCTATAATTCCCGGCGGTGGCCGTGGTCAGCGCGGCACCGCGCAGGATGATGATGAGGCTCGAATTGGTGACCTGAAGAAGCGGGCAGCTCAACAGCACCGTCTGCCCGGTCAGTGCCGCGCCCGATACGAGATTGGTGCCCGAGCTCTGCCCGGCGGAGGTGTTCCACTGGACTTCATAGGGAAGCACGCTCGCCCCGTTGGAGAGCGTGAACGCGCCGCCGGCGCCGGAACCGGTCGCCGTCAGCGAATAGCGGCCGCCCAGCAGCCCGCTATAGGCGCACACCGACTGGCTCCGGACCTGATCGACGCCGACATTCGTGATCGCGCCGAACGACACGTCGCTCAGCTGGGTTATCTGCACGTTCTGGGCGAAGGCCGGCACCGGCATCGCCGCCAGGAGGAGCGTTGCGAGCACCCCCGCCGCCGTGGATCGGGAATGGGAGCGACCCTGCATGGCCGAACCCTTCCTGATCGCCCGGGGGCTATTGCGGCGTTACCAGCAGGGTCAGCGTGCCCGTATAGCTGACTCCCGCCTCCATCCCCTGCAGGTTCGGCGCGGAGATCGAGACGATGAGGCTCGAAGTCGTCGCTGCGCCGGTGCTGCAGGTCGGGTTGGCGGCGGTCGTGGTCAGCCCCCCGAGCGCGGTTCCCGCGGTCAACGCGCTGCCGCTGGTCTGCCCGGTGCTCGCTGCCCATTGCACCGAATAGGGCACGGTCAGCGAGCCGTTGGCGAGCGTGAACGCCCCGCTGGTGCCGCTGCCGGTCGCGGTGATGCTGTATCCCTTGGTTGCCGTGTTGCTCCACACGCAGTCGCTCTGCGCGCTGGTCGCGGCGGTGGCCGGATCGACGGCCGAGAAGGATATGTCCGTCAGGCCGGTGATCTGCGCGCGGTTCGCGACGCTTGCGGTGATGCTGACCGAACCCGTCGAAGTGGCGCCCAGCGTACCCTGCGTGGAGGAAAATGCCGGCGGAGCAGCCACCAGCGCGCTTGCCACGACGCACAGACGGGCAGTCCGGCGGGCGGGAACGAAAATCTTGCCAGTATCGATCGCCATTTACCTTACCTCGCTATTGAGGTTCCACGAGAATTTCTCTCGGCAAGCGGCAGATTATTACAAGGCGGATTAAACTATCGTCGATTCGCGACCTCGGCAAAATCCGTATTATCAGGATAGTTAGCGCCCGGACGATCGTCGCGCCGAATGGGGGTCCTTCCGTCGACGCTGCTCGCCTTGGCGCTCGCGAACGCGCGAATTTCCACGCGAGCGCGGGTCATGGCGAATAGCGTAATTTACGTCCTGCGCACCGCCCGGCCGGCACGTTCACTTTCTCCGGGCGCCCCATGTGTCGGCAAATGGCATGCACGCCCCGTGCCGCGAGAAAAATTGCGACATAATCGCCGACGGAATAGTTCCGATCCGGAGGAAATTGCCGGAAAATCAACATCCGAACAGCTTCCGAACCTTCCCAATTTTGATACATATTTGCACCTAGACCCGCAGTTGCATTGCGCGTCTAATATCCCCGGAACAACCTGACAGCACGAAAGGTGCGCTGGTGACAGGCTTCAAGCTGACCTCGCCCCGCTGGCGCGCCATCGGCATCGTCCTTGTCCTTCTCCTGGTCATTTTCGCTGCCTGGCGATGGAACGCCTCCCGCGAAGGCGGCTCGGGCGGGCGGCACCGCGGCGCGGGCCAGCCGATCACGGTCGGCGTCGCGCATGTCGGGCGGATCGACATGCCGATCCGGCTGGCGGCGATCGGCACCGTCCAGCCGCTGACCACCGCCACGGTGCGCACCCAGATCGCCGGCACGCTGTTCAGCCTGCACTTCACCGAAGGGCAGATGGTGACGAAGGGGCAGCTGATCGCCCAGATCGACCCCCGCCCCTACAAGCTCGCCCTGGCCCAGGCGCGCGCCAACCTTGCCCGCGACCTCGCCCAGCGCGACATGGCGGCGACCGATCTGAAGCGCTACCAGGGGCTGCTTGCCCAGGATTCGATCGCACGCCAGCAGGTCGAGACCCAGGCGGCGACGCTCAAGCAGCTCGACGGCACGATCGGCGCCGACCGCGCGGCGATCGGCACGGCCGCGCTCAACCTGGCCTATACCTCGATCCGCGCGCCGGTGAGCGGACGGATCGGCCTGCGCCAGGTCGATATCGGCAATTACGTGACGCCCTCGGACACCACCGGGCTCGCAGTGATCACCCAGATCGACCCGATCGACGTGACCTTCTCCCTGCCGCAGAACCAGATCGCGACGCTGCAGGCGCGGCTGGCCAGCGGCGGCGACATGCCCGTCAGCGCCACCGATTCCACGGGGGCCACCACGCTCGCCCAGGGCCGCTTCCTGACGCTCGACAACCAGATCGACCCGACCAGCGGCACGGTGAAGGCGAAGGCGCGCTTCGGCAATGGCGGCGGCGCGCTCTTCCCCAGCCAGTTCGTCAATGTCTCGGCCGAGATCGGCACCGTGCACCAGGGGCTCGCCGTGCCCGTCAACTCGGTGCGGCACGGCGCGAATGGCGATTTCGTCTTCGTGATCCAGCCCGATCGCACCGTGAAGCTCACCCTGGTGAAGCTGGGACCGAGCGACGGCACCAGCATCATCGTGGCGAGCGGGCTCCCCCAAGGCGCGGCGGTGGTAACCGACGGCGCCGATACCCTGGATGACGGCGCCCGCGTCTCGCTGCCGGGCAAGCAGGGTGCTGGCGGCGGCAGCGGGGGCACCGGCCAGCCCGGTGGCGGGCACAGGCACCGGCACGGCGCGGACCAGTGAGCGCGGACGAACAGCCCGGCCCAGTCGAGCGGGCGGGCCCCTGGCACGTCTTCATCCTGCGGCCGGTGGCGACCACGCTGCTGGCGGTGGCGGTGCTGCTCGCCGGGCTGGTCGCCTATCGGGTGCTGCCGCTGTCGGCGCTGCCCGAAGTCGATTACCCGACGATCGAGGTGCGCACCCTCTATCCCGGCGCCAGCCCGGACGTGATGGCGCTCACCGTCACCAGCCCGCTCGAGCGCCAGTTCGGCCAGATGGCGGGGCTGGCGCGGATGTCGTCGCAATCCTCCGCCGGCGCCTCGGTCATCACGCTCCAGTTCAAGCTCGACCTGTCGCTCGACGTGGCGGAGCAGGAAGTGCAGGCGGCGATCAACGCGGCGGGCACACTGCTCCCGTCGGACCTGCCCGCCCCGCCCATCTACGCCAAGGTCAATCCCGCCGACGCGCCGATCGTGACGCTCGGCCTCACCTCGCGCACCCGCACCCTGGCCCAGATCGAGGACCTGGCCGACCAGCGCCTTGCCGCCAAGATCGCCCAGATGAGCGGGGTCGGCCTGGTCACGCTCTCGGGCGGCCAGCGGCCCGCGGTGCGCATCCAGGCCAATGTCCAGGCGCTGGCATCGTACGGGCTCTCGAGCGAGACGCTGCGCACGGCAATCGCCGCCGCCAACGCCAACGCCGCCAAGGGCAGCTTCGACGGCCCCACGCGCTCCTGGTCGATCGACGGCAACGACCAGCTCGGCACCGCACAGGAATATCGCGACCTGATCGTCTCCTGGCGGAACAATGCGCCGGTCAAGCTGAGCGACGTCGCCAACGTGGTCGATTCCACCGAGAATGTGCGCCTCGCCGCCTGGATGAACCGCACGCCGGCAGTGATCGTCGACGTCCAGCGCCAGCCGGGCGCCAACGTGATCGCCACGGTGGACGCGATCAAGGCGACCTTGCCCGGGCTCGAGGCGCAGCTTCCGCCCGACGTCCATGTGACGCTGCTCACCGATCGCACCGCCGGCATCCGCGCCTCGGTGGCGGACGTGCAGATGGAGCTGGCCTTCGCGGTCGTGCTGGTGACGCTGGCGATGTTCCTGTTCCTGGGCAGCCCGCGCGCCACCTTCGTCGCCAGCCTCGCCGTGCCGCTATCGCTCGTCGGCGCCTTTGCCGCGATGTATCAGCTCGGCTATTCGATCAACAATCTCACGCTGATGGCGATGACGATCGCCGCGGGCTTCGTCGTCGACGACGCGATCGTCGTCATCGAGAATATCCAGCGCCATATCGAGGAAGGCGACACGCCGCTCCAGGCCGCGCTCAAGGGATCGGGCGAGATCGGCTTCACCATCGTTTCGCTCACCGTCAGCCTGATCGCCGCGCTGGTGCCGCTGCTGTTCATGGGGGACGTGGTCGGCCGGCTCTTCCGCGAATTCGCGGTGACATTGTCGGTGACGATCGTGATCTCGGCCGGCGTCGCGCTCACCCTGGTGCCGATGCTCTCGGGCCGCTGGCTGCGGCGCGAATCGGAAGAGCGGCTGATCGCGCCGGTCCGCTGGTCGCTCGCGACGTTCGACCGGGTGGCGCACGGCTATGCCCGCGGCCTCGCCTGGGTGCTCGAGCGCCAGCGGCTGGTGCTGCTGCTCTTCGCCGGCACGCTGGCGCTCACTGCCCTGCTCGCCTTCGCCATTCCGAAGGGGCTGTTCCCCGAACAGGATACCGGCCAGCTCCAGGCCGTGGTGATCGGGCCGCAGGAAGCATCGTTCGCACGGATGCAGGCGATCCAGACCCAGGTGGCCGACGCGGTGCTGCGCGATCCGGACGTGGACAGCCTGAGCGGCAATGTCGGCGTGGATGGCGTCAATCCGTCGCTCAACCAGGGGCGGATGCTGATCAACCTCAAGCCTCAGTCCGAGCGCGGCAGCCAAGCCGCGCTGCTCGAGCGGCTGGCGGAGCGCGCCCGCGGCATTCCCGGCGTGCAGGTCTATTTCCGTCCGGTCCAGGACCTCACCATCGATTCGGAGGGCGGGCCGACGCGCTACCGCTTCGCGCTCCAGGGTGCGAACCAGGCGCAAGTGAACCAATGGGCGCAACGGCTGACCGCCGCGCTGCGCCGCGAGCCGGCGCTCGCCAACGTCACGTCCGACGTGCTCGACCAGGGCCGCGCGGTGACGGTCATCATCGACCGCGAGAGCGCCGGGCGGCTGGGGATCAGCGCCTCGACGATCGACAGCGCACTCTACGACGCGTTCGGCCAGCGGATCGTCTCGACGATCTTCACCGCCGCCAGCCAGTATCGCGTGATCCTGGAGAGCCAGCCGGGCATGCTCACCTCGCCGGATGCGCTGAACAGCCTCTATGTCCCCACATCGAGCGGCAGCTCGGTCCCGCTCGGCACCGTGGCGCGCTTCGACAAGGGCACCGCGCCGCTGCTCATCACCCGTGTCGGCCAGTTCCCGGCCGCGACGATCGGCTTCGATCCGGCGCCGGGCGTCTCGCTGGGCGCCGCGGTGGACGCCGTCGCGCGGGTGGAGGCCAGGATCGGCGTGCCCACGTCGCTCGATACCCATTTCCAGGGCGCTGCGGAGGCGTTCCGCAGCTCGCTCGGCAACGAGTTCTGGCTGATCCTGGCGGCGGTGGTGATCGTCTATATCGTGCTGGGCGTGCTCTATGAGAGCTTCATCCACCCGCTGACCATCCTCTCCACCCTGCCCGCCGCCGCAGTCGGCGCGCTGCTCGCGCTGATCCTGTCGGGCGAAGGGCTGGGCGTGATCGGGATCATCGGCATCGTGCTGCTGATCGGCATCGTCAAGAAGAACGCGATCATGATGATCGACTTCGCGATCCGGGCCCAGCGCGAGGAAGGGATGGAGGCCGATGCCGCGATCCGCCAGGCGGCCCGGCTGCGCTTCCGCCCGATCCTGATGACCACCTTCGCTGCGCTGTTCGCCGCGCTGCCGATGATCTTCGGATCCGGCATGGGCTCCGAGCTGCGCCAGCCGCTCGGCCTCGCCATCGCCGGCGGCCTGATCGTCAGCCAGCTGCTCACCCTGTTCACCACGCCGGTGATCTTCCTGGCATTCGAGCGACTGGGAGCCCGTTTCGGGCGGCGCCCGCCGCCTGCGGAGGCTCCGGCGGCGGCATGAACCTCTCCGCCCCCTTCATCCGCCGGCCGGTCGGCACGCTGCTGCTGACGCTGGGGCTGATGCTGGCCGGCGTGGCGGCGACGCTCTCGATCCCGGTATCTCCCCTGCCGCAGATCGACCTGCCGACGATCAGCGTCACCGCCACGCTGAGCGGCGCCAGCCCGTCGAACATGGCCTCCAGCGTCGCCGCTCCGCTGGAGAAGCGGCTGGGCACGATCGCGGGAGTGACGCAGATGACGTCCGCCTCCTCCACCGGATCGACGCGGATCACGCTGCAGTTCGACCTGGGCCGCGACATCGACGGCGCCGCGCGCGACGTGCAGGCGGCGATCAACGCGGCGCGTGCCGACCTGCCCTCGACGCTGCGCACCAACCCCACCTATCGCAAGGTCAATCCCGCCGACGCGCCGATCATGATCCTGGCGCTCACTTCGGACCGGCGCAGCCCGGCCGAGATCTTCGACACGGTCTCGGCGATCGTGCAGCAGCGGCTGCTCCAGGTGGAGGGCGTGGGCGATGTCGAGCTGGGCGGCGCGGCGCTCCCTTCGGTGCGGGTCGACGTCAATCCGCTCGCGGTGGCGCGCTACGGCATCCCGCTGGAGGATGTGCGCGCCGCCCTGTCGGCCAGCGCCGCCAACCGCCCGCGCGGCCTGATCGAGGGAGCCGGGCTGGCCTGGCAGATCTATGCCGACACCCCAGGCGTGCGCGCCGAGGATTTCCGCGACCTGCCCGTCGCCAGCCGCAACGGAACGCTGGTGCGGCTCGAGGACATCGCCAATGTCCATGACGGGCCCGAGGATGTGCGCACCATGGGCCTGTTCAACGGCCAGCGCGCGGTGATGGTGGTGATCACCCGCCAGCCGGGCGCCAACATCGTCGCGACGGTGAACGCCGTGAAGGCGGCCCTCCCCCGGCTCCAGGCGTCGATCCCCGCCGATGTGAAGCTGCACCTGGCCAGCGATCGTACCACCACGATCCGCGCCTCGCTGCGCGAAGTGGAGATCACCTTGCTGATCGCCACGCTGCTGGTGGTGGGAGTGGTGAGCCTGTTCCTGCGCTCGCTGCGCGCCACGCTGGTGCCCGCCATGGCGGTGCTCACTTCACTGCTCGGCACGGTGGCGGTGATCTACATGCTGGGCTTCTCGCTCAACAACCTCTCGCTGATGGCGCTCACCGTGGCGACCGGCTTCGTCGTCGACGACGCCATCGTCGTCGTGGAGAACATTGCCCGCCATATCGAGCGCGGGATGAAGCCGGTGCAGGCGGCGCTCACCGGCGCCCGCGAAGTCGGCTTCACCGTGCTCTCGATCTCGGCGAGCCTGATCGCGGTGTTCATCCCGCTGCTGTTCATGGGCGGGGTGGTCGGGCGGCTGTTCCGCGAGTTCGCGGTGACCATGTCGGTGGCGGTCGCGATCAGCCTGGTGATCTCGCTCACCGCCACCCCGATGCTCGCCGCGCTGCTGCTGCGCGGCGAGGAGCGCACGCCGCGCTTCGCGCAATGGTTCGAGCGCGGCTTCGAGCATGTGCGCACGCGCTACTCCCACGGGCTGGACCGCGCCCTGGCGCATCGCGGCATCACGCTGGCGCTGCTTGCCGCGACGGTGGCGCTCAACGTGGCGCTGATCGTCCAGGCGCCCAAGGGCCTGTTCCCCGAACAGGATACCGGCTCGCTGATGGGCGGCGTGCATGTCGACCAGAGCATGTCCTTTTCCGCGGTACAGTCCCGTCTCGTCCAGATCGTGGGCATGGTGAAACGCGATCCGGCGGTGGCCGATGTCGTGGCCTTTACCGGCGGATCGCGCACGGGCGGCGCGTTCCTGTTCATCATGCTGAAGCAGGGCAAGCGCGATCCGGCCCGCACCGTGATCAACCGGCTGCGCCCCCAGCTCGGCCGCATCACCGGCGTGACGGCCTTCCTCAATCCCGTGCAGGACCTGCAGACCGGCGGGCGCAGCGCGAACAGCAGCTATCAGTACACGCTGCAGGCCAACGACCCCGTCACGCTGCGCGCGGCGGGCACCAAGCTCGTCGACCTGATGAAACGCGAGCCCCAGACCTTCACCGATGTCGATATCGACCAGCAGGACGGCGGGTCGGAGACCTATCTCACGGTCGACCGCGTCGCCGCGGCGCGGCTGGGGATCACCAACCAGGCGATCGACAACGCCCTGTACGACGCCTTTGGCCAGCGCCAGGCAGTGACGCTCTATTCGGGGCTCAACCAATATCATGTCGTGCTGGGCGTCGCGCCCGAGTTCAGCACCTCGCCCGAGGCGCTGAACGGCACCTATGTGCCTGCCGGAGGCAGCAGCGCGGCGGCGACCGGCTCCGCACCGGTATCCACCACCGGCGCCGGCCGCGACGCCTCGACCGGCAACGCAGTGAACACCACCCCCGCAACCATCGTGCCGATCTCCACCATTGCGCGCTGGCAGAACAATTCGACGCCGGCGGTGGTGAACCATCAGGGCGGCGAGCCTTCGGCCACGGTGTCGTTCAACCTGCCCAACGGCGTCACGCTCGGCCAGGCGGCGGAGCGACTCATCGCCATCCAGCGCAGCGCCGGGCTGCCCGCCACCGTGCATGGCGGCTTCGCGGGCAATGCCCAGCTGCTCCAGCAGTCCATGGGATCGATGCCGCTACTGATCCTCGCCGCGCTCGTCGCCATCTATCTGGTGCTCGGCATCCTCTACGAGAGCGCGATCCACCCGATCACCATCCTCTCGACCATTCCCTCGGCAGGCGTCGGCGCCGTCGTGGCGCTGATGCTGGCGGGGATGCAGCTCGACGTGATCGGGCTTATCGCGATCATCCTGCTGATCGGCATCGTCAAGAAGAACGCGATCCTGATCATCGACTTCGCGCTGGACGCCGAGCGCGGCCGCGGCCTCGCCCCTGTCGACGCGATCCGCGAGGCGGCGCTGCAGCGCTTCCGTCCGATCGTGATGACCACGCTCGCGGCGGCGCTCGGCGCGCTGCCGCTGGCGATCGGCTTCGGCGAAGGGGCCGAGCTGCGCCAGCCGCTGGGCGTCGCGATCGTCGGCGGGCTGGTCGCCGCGCAATTCCTCACCCTGTTCACCACGCCGGTGGTGTTCCTCGCCCTCGACCGGTTCCGCCGCCGCAGCCCGCACGAACGCCTGCTCGCGCGCCATGGCCCGGACGAACCCGGACTGGAGCCCGCATGACTCGAACCCGCCCCCTGCTCGCCATGCCCGCGCTCGCCGCGGCGCTGCTCTCCGGGTGCAACCTGGCGCCCCCCTATGCGCGGCCGGGCATCGCCACCGTTCCCGCCAGCTTCAAGGAAGCGCCGGGCTGGCGCCCCGCCACCCCTTCGGATGCCATGGCCAAGGGCGAATGGTGGACGATGTTCGGCGATCCCGTGCTCGACGATCTCGAGCGGCGGGTGATCGTCTCCAACCAGAATCTCGCGGCGGCCAAGGCCACCTATGACGCGGCCCGGGCGCTGGTGCGCGAGCAGCGCGCCGCCGCGCTCCCCACAGTCAGCCTGCAAACTAATGCGAACGATAGCGGGGGCCTGGCGGCGAACAGCAGCATCAAGCCCGCGGGCTCGATCCAGCTCGGCCTCCAGGCCAGCTGGGAGCCGGACCTCTGGGGCAAGATCGGCAATACCGTGTCGCAGGCGCGGGCACAGGCGCAGGCGAGCGCAGCCGATCTCGCCAATGCCACGCTCTCGGCCCAGGCCGAACTGGCGCTCGACTATGTCCAGCTGCGCGGCATCGAGGCGCAGAAGGCCGCGCTCGACGCCACGGTGGTGGACTATGAGCGCGCGCTGACCATCACGACCAACCTCTACAATGCCGGCGTATCGGCGCGCGCGGACGTGCTGCAGGCGGAGACCGCCCTGCGCAACGCACGCGGCGATGCCGCCGACCTGGTGCGCCAGCGCGCGCTGCTCGAACATGCGATCGCGGTGCTGGTGGGGGAAAATCCATCGAGCTTCTCGATCGCGCCGGCCGCGACCTGGAACCGCGCGGTGCCCGAAGTTCCCGCCATCCTACCCGCCGAACTGCTCGAACGCCGGCCCGACATCGCCTCGGCCGAGCGCGGCGTGGCGGCGGCCAATGCCAATATCGGCGTCCAGCGCGCCGCCTTCTTCCCGACGATCGGGCTCACCGGCCAGATCGGGCAGCAATCCTCGGCGCTGGGCGCGTTGTTCGGGGTGGCGAGCAGTGCCTGGTCGCTGGGGCTCACCGGCGCGCTGACGCTGCTCGATTTCGGCGCGCGTACGGCCAAGGTGGATCAGGCGCGCGCGCAATATGCCCAGACGGTGGCGAGCTATCGCCAGGCCGTGCTCACTGCCTTTCAGCAGGTGGAGGACCAGCTCGCCGCCGTGCGCGTACTCGATACCGTCGCGACCGAGCGTGCGGCCGCCGCCACCGCCGCCAATGCGGCCGAGCGTATCGCGCGCAACCAATATGGCGCGGGCACCGTCGCCTATTCGAGCGTGATCGTCGCGCAGAACACCGCGCTGGCGGCACGCAACACGGATATCCTCGCCGTCGTCAACCGGCAGGTCGCCGCCGTCTCGCTGGTCCAGGCGATCGGCGGCGGCTGGCATGCGCCCGACCCGGGCGTGCCGCTGCCGCGATGACCGCACCCTCGCCGGCGAGGCAAGGGTGCGGGCCATGCCCTATCGGCGCTTGATTACCCGCTGCTCGACCACCTGATCGAGAGTCCAGCGGATCGAGGACGCATCCGCCGGCGGATTGGCGATCTTCTCCTCGATGATCCGGATGCGATACTCGATCCCCGGCTGCGGTTCGAAGCCGACGATGCCGCCATAATGGAGCTGCCAGGGATCGCTTTCCTTGGTGCGCACCTGGAGGCAGGTCATCGGCGCAACGCCCATGCACGGCTTGGTCTCGGCCGAGACGTAGAGGAACTTGCGCGGCGCGTTGGCGGCCGGCTTGTGCGCGGCGCGATAGGTCAGCGTGGCGCCCCTCGCGGTCCGCAGGACGAGGCGGTCGCCGTCGATCCGATAGGAGCGGACGGCCCCGAGGATGGCGACATAGGCGCGCTCGGTCGCCATCCCGGGCTCGGGACATGCCATCAGGGTGCTTGCGAATCCGCCCTTGCCGTCGCCGAACCGGATCGTCCGGCCCTTCACCCGATAGGCACCGCCGGCGCGATTGCATCCCGTGTCCGCGGAGAAGCTGTGGCGGCCGGCGTCGAAGTCCAGCCGGAGCGGCCTGCCCTCCGGAAGCTTCCGCCCGCTCCATGCCACCAGATCCCAATGATGGGCGGCCAGGGCGGCCGTGCCGGCCCGTTGCGGCGCGGGTGCGGCCACCGCGGCGGTTGCGCCCGCCGAAGCCAGGGCAAGGAGGCCAATCGCGGCCCGACCGGCCCGATGCGAGAAAATCATTTCAAACTCCCGTTGATACTGGCGGCGCCTGTGGACGCCGCGGAATGAACGAGACGTGTCCCCGCCGTTGCCGGCCAGAAAGGCAGGCTGCGCCGGCCGGGAAGTGACGGCGCGATCCTATGCCAGGTCAGCGCGATTGACGAGAGCCGCCGGCTTCCCAATGATCCGGGCAGTTCCGGCACATCGATGACGATGGCCACAGGATGGACGCGGAGAGAATGACGACAGGCGTGACGACGGACGAGACACCGGTCTTTCCCGACAGCTTCAACATGGCCGACTATTTCGTGTTCGCGAACATAGCCGCCGGGCGCGGATCGAAGACCGCCCTGCTGTTCGAGGGCCAGGCGATCACTTATGACGAAGTGGCCGCCAGGGTGACGCAGGTCGCCGAGCGGCTCCTCGCATCGGGCCTGCTGCCGGAGCAGCGCGTGCTGTTGTGCATGCGCGACTGCCCCGAATTCGTCTATGCCTGGTTCGGCGCGCTCAAGGCGGGCGCGGTCGTCACCCAGATCAACCCCATGCTGCCGGCCGCCGACTATTCCTATTATCTCGGCTATGTGAAGCCGCAATTCGCCTTCATCGACGAGACGAGCCTGGAGGCATTCCAGGCAGCGCGCGCGCAGGCCCGCCACTGCCGGGATCCGAACGCGGTGATCCTGGTCGGCGAGGCGCCCGGCCTTCCCGGCTTCGACGCCTGGATCGCCGCCTCCACCCCCGCCGCGCCGCCGCCCTGGCCGACGCGCAAGGACGATCCGGCGGTATGGCTCTTCACCAGCGGCACCACCGGGCAGAGCAAGGGTGCCGTCCATTGCCATTTCCACTTCGCCTACAACACCGAAGTCTATGCCAGGCGCTTCATCGGCATGACGGAGAACGACATCACCCTGTCGGGCCCGCGGCTCTATTTCGGCTATGCCACCGGCACCAACCTGATGTTCCCCTTCGCAGTAGGCGCCACCGCGATCCTGTTCCGCGAGCAGCCGACGCCGGACAATCTCTTCGCGCTGATCGAGCGCCATCGCCCGACGGTGCTCACCAACGTGCCCACGCTCATCAACAAGATGCTGGAGGCGGAGGCGCGCGCGCCGGACCTGTCGAGCATCCGGATGATGTGGAGCGCCGGCGAGGCGTTGCCGCGCGAGCTCCACGAGCGCTGGAACGCCCGTTTCGGCGTACCGATCATCGACGGGATCGGCAGCGCCGAGAGCTTCCACATCTATATCAGCAACCGCCCCGGCGACATCCGCCCCGGCAGCCTCGGCAAGCTGGTGCCCGGCTATGCGGCCGATCTGCTCGACGATGCCGGCATGCCGATCGCCGGCGGCGAGATCGGAGTGCTGCGCATCCGCGGGGATTCCGCAGCGCTCTACTATCATGGCGACTATGCCAAGTCGAAGCGCCACCTGGGCGGCGGCGCGATCGTCAGCGGCGATCTCTTCCGGCGCGATCCCGAGGGCTATTGGTATTATGAGGGCCGTGGCGACGACATGATCAAGAGCGGCGGCATCTATGTCAGCCCGCTCGAAGTGGAGGGATGCCTGAGCGAGCACCCCGCCGTGCTCGAATGCTGTGTGTTCGGCCGTGCCGATGCCAATGGCCTGGAGAAACCGGTGGTAGTCATCGTGCCGCGGGAAGATGCGCCGGCGAGCGAGGCGCTGCAGGCGGATCTGCTGGGCTTTGCGCGGGCGCGCCTTGCCCATTACAAGGTGCCGCACCGCGTCTTCTTCTCGCCCGATCCCCTTCCCCGGAACGACCGCGACAAGATGGACCGCAAGAAGCTGCGGGAGATCTGGCGATGATGCTCGGCGACCAGCCCTGGACGCGCGTGCGGGCGGCACTGGCGAGCGGCGTGCCGGTGGTGGCGATCCTGCCGCTCGGCGCCGTGGAGGCACATGGGCCGCATCTGCCGCTGTGCACCGACGTGATCATCTCCGAAGGCATGGCGCAGCGCGCGGCCGCGCTGCTCGAAGGCCAGGGCATGCACGGCTTCGTGCTGCCCGCCCTCGCTTATGCCCCCGCCCATTATGCCGCCGAATTCCCCGGCACCATCTCGATCGGCGAAGCCACCGCGCGGGCGGCGATCCTGGATATTGCCGCCAGCCTCAAGGCACAGGGTTTCGCTTGCCTGGCGCTGGCGAACAGCCATTTCGATCCGGCCAATGTCGCGATGCTGCGGGGATTGGCCGCGGAAGTCGTGGCGCTGGGACTTCCTCTGGCCTATCCCGATTTCACCCGGCGCGCCCTGGCGGCGGAACTGACCGAGGAGTTCGTGTCGGGCGCCTGCCATGCCGGCCAGTTCGAGACCAGCCTGGTCCTCGCCGATCGGCCCGATCTGGTGGACGAGCCCGCCCGCGCCGCGCTCGCCGACAATCCGGCCAGCCTCGTCACTGCCTTCGCCGCCGGCGCCAGCACCTTCAGCGAGGCCGGCGGGCCCCAGGCCTATTTCGGCTATCCGTCCCGCGCCACGGCAGGCGAAGGCGCCGAGACGTCCGCGATCATGGCCGAAGCGATCGTCCGCGCGGTGCGGACGGCAATGTCGGGACCGGAATAGCGCCGCGCCGCAGGCCCCTGCCCGAACGAGCCGGTCGCGCGAAGCGGCATGTTCGTCGCAGCCAAATTGCCGCGCCCCCGGTCCCGCCCGCATTTCGTCGCCGTCCGGGCCTTAGCAAAGGCTGCTGCAACCCTTCGGGCGGCTAAGACCCCGCCATCCCGGAGGAGTCTTTGTGCCCAACCCGGACAAGGGCGGCGCTGCGTTTGGTTCCGCGGCGTCGCCCGACCCGGTTGGCTCGTCATTCGAACTCGAGGATCGCCGCGTCCACGGCCAGGCTGTCGCCGGGCCCGAAATTCGCCGCCTTCACCACCCCCGCCCGCTCGGCGCGCAGGATGTTCTCCATCTTCATCGCTTCCACCACGGCAAGCGGCTGGCCGGCCTCCACCTTGTCGCCGGGCGCGACATGGAGCCGCGTGAGCAGACCCGGCATCGGCGCGAGCAGGAACCGGCTCATGTCGGGCGGGACCTTCTCGATCATATGGTGCCGATATTGCGCGACATGCGGCGGATGGACTTCGACCAGGTGCGATGCGCCATGCGCCGTCAGCCGCCACGCCGCGCCCTTGCGATCCACCGCGACGCTGAGCGCCGCGCCATCGATCTCGGCATCGAGCTGGATGTCGCCGAGCCGCCAGTCGCTGTCGAACGCCACTTCCACGCCGTCGAGGAAAAGCCGGCCGGCATCGGCCGAGATCGCGAACCGTTCGCCGCCGAGCGTCACCACCCGTTCGCCCGGGATCGGCTGGTGCGCCGCGAGCTGGCCGGAGATGCAGGCGGCCCGCTCGGCGCGTTGCAAATCGATCGCCGCGGCGATCACCGCCAGCCTGCGCTTCAGCGCGTCCGACGCGGGCGCACCATGGAAGCCCTCGGGATACTCCTCCGCGATGAACCCGGTGGTGATCGCGCCCGAGCGGAAGCGCGGATGCTGCATCAGCGCCGAGAGGAAATCGATATTGTGGCCGATCCCGTCGATCCGGAACCGGTCGAGCGCCGCCACCTGCAGGTCCGCCGCCTCGTCGCGCGTCTCGCCCCAGGTGATCAGCTTGGCAATCATCGGATCGTAGAACATCGAGATCTCGCTGCCCTCGGTCACGCCGTCATCGACCCGGACATAGCCATGGTCGCCATGGGTGCCCGGGCCGCCATAGGGCGTCTCCTCGCTCGCCGGCGGACGATAGCGCACCAGCCGGCCCGTGGAGGGCAGGAAGCCGCGATAGGGATCCTCGGCATAGACGCGGTTCTCGATCGCCCAGCCGGTGAGCTTCACATCGTCTTGGGCGAAGGCCAGCTTCTCGCCGGCCGCGACGCGGATCATCTGTTCGACCAGGTCGATGCCGGTCACCGCCTCGGTCACGGGATGCTCCACCTGGAGCCGCGTGTTCATCTCGAGGAAATAGAATCCCGCGCCGCTCTTGTCGGCGCCCGAGACGATCAGCTCGACCGTGCCGGCGCTGAAATAGCCCACGGCCCGCGCCAGCGCGACGGCCTGCTCCCCCATCGCCCTGCGCATCTCCGGCGAGACGAAGGGCGACGGCGCCTCCTCGACCACTTTCTGGTGGCGGCGCTGGATCGAGCATTCGCGCTCGCCCAGATAGACGATGTTGCCATGCTGGTCGCCCAGCACCTGGATCTCGATATGGCGCGGGCTCTCGATGAATTTCTCGATGAACACCCGATCGTCGCCGAAGCTCGCCAGGCCTTCGCGCTTCGTCGCCTCGAAGCCCTCGCGCACATCGGTCTCGCTCCAGGCCAGCCGCATGCCCTTGCCGCCGCCGCCGGCCGAGGCCTTCATCATCACCGGATAGCCGATCTCGTTCGAGATGCGCACGGCATGCTCGGTATCCTCGATCACCCCGACAAAGCCCGGCACGACGTTCACGCCCGCCGCCTTGGCGAGCTTCTTGGACTCGATCTTGTCTCCCATTGCCGCAATGGCTTTGGGCGGGGGCCCGACAAAGGCGATCCCGGCCTCGGCACAGGCCCTGGCGAAGCTCTCGCGCTCGGAGAGGAACCCATAGCCGGGATGGATGCAGTCCGCCCCGGTCTCCCGCGCGGCGAGCAGGATCAGCTCGGCCTTCAGATAGCTCTCCGCCGCCGGCGCCGGCCCGAGCCGCACCGCCTCGTCCGCCATCAGCACGTGCGGCGCGCGCGCATCGGCATCCGAATAGACCGCCACCGTGGCGATCCCCATCTTCTTGGCAGTGCGCATCACGCGGCACGCGATCTCGCCGCGATTGGCGACCAGGATCTTCTTGAACATCAGGCCCTCTTAAATCCGAAAAAGATCACCACCAGAACGATGCCGGAGCCGAGGATCGGCGTGAACCATTCGAGCGGATCGCCAAAGCGAAATCCGGCAACCCACGCGCCGGTCCAGACCGCGGTCAAAGCAAGAATGGCGCGCAAGGCGCGGTCTCGCCCAGACCCTCGCGCCTCGAGATTCCAGCCGGCGCTCCGCATCATGCGTACGCCCAGCCAGAATCCGAGCGCCGACGCCGCGATTATGAACAAACCGGCCAGCAGGCCGAGCCATGGGTTCACTCCGCCGCCTCCAGCTCCACCTTCACCTCCGCCTGCATCGGCTTCACGCCCAGCCGCGCGAACAGCGCAGCGTCCTTGTCGTCGCCGGCATTGCCCGCGGTGAGCAGCTTGTCGCCGGTGAAGATCGAATTGGCGCCGGCCAGGAAGCACAGCGCCTGGGTAGCGTCGCTCATGCTCTCGCGGCCCGCGCTCAACCGCACCATGCTCTCCGGCATGGTGATCCGCGCCACCGCGACGGTTCGCACGAACTCGATATCGTCGATCTGCGCCAGCGGCGTGTCGGCGAGCATGTTGCCGAGCACCGTGCCCTTGATCGGCACCAGCGCATTGACCGGCACGCTTCCCGGGTGCACCGGCAGCGTGGCCAGCGCATGGATGAAGCCGACGCGGTCCGGCCGGGTCTCGCCCATGCCGACGATGCCGCCGCAGCACACGTTGATCCCAGCCTCGCGGACATGCTCGAGCGTGTCGAGCCGGTCCTCGAAGCTGCGCGTGGTGATCACCTCGGCATAGCGCTCGGGCGACGTATCGATATTGTGGTTGTAGTAATCGAGCCCGGCATCGGCGAGCATCCGCGCCTGCTTTTCGCTGAGCATCCCCAGCGTCATGCAGGTCTCCATGCCCATGGCGCGGACGCCCTGCACCATCTCCACGATGGCGGGCATGTCGCGATCCTTGGGGTTGCGCCAGGCGGCCCCCATGCAGAAGCGCGACGAACCATGGTCCTTGGCCTGCGCCGCCGCCTGGAGCACCTGGCGCACGTCCATCAGCTTGGTCGCCTTCAGCCCGGTCTCGGCAGAGACCGACTGGCTGCAATAGCCGCAATCCTCCGGGCAGCCGCCGGTCTTGATGCTGAGCAGCGTCGAGAGCTGGACTTCGTTGGCGGCGTGATTGGCGCGATGCACCTCGGCGGCGCGGAATACCAGTTCGGTGAACGGCAGATCGAACAGCGCGGCGATCTCTTCACGGGTCCAGTCGGTACGCACTTCAGCTTTCAAGCGGCTTCTCCAGTTGTTCCATGTGCGCCGCGGCAAGTTGCAGCCAGCATCCGGCGTTGAACCCGCCATAGCCCGATCCGCCCATAGAGTACTGCGTTTCATACAAGCAGCGCGCATCCACATAGGCCAGCCACGTCGTATGGAACGCGTCGAGCGCCTCCACATGATGGCCAGCGATTGCGCAAGGCCCTTCATTCTTGTCGCAGGCGCGCTGCTCTTCGCGGTCCTCCGCAGTCAGTTTAGCGCGGATCGTAGCGATTTCGGCATCCAGATCATGCTGGACCGCAATGGTCAGCGCACCCGAGCAGAAATTGAATACGACCTGCGAATATTGCCCGCATTGCACCAGCGCTCGACCGACCCGCGCGCTGGCCATACCCTTCGCGCGCCACAACGCAAGCGCTTCGGAAAAACGGCAATCCTCGTTCACCACATAAGCCGTGTCCGGGCAGCGCCCGAGATAGTCCCCCGCCGCCGCCTTGGCCGCAATGATCCGGGCTGGGGTTTCACCCGCCGCCGCGCGTCGATCGATCTCCCGGCGATCCGCCCTGTCCTTAGCCCGTGACGCCTCGACCATCGGGTCTTGACTCATCGCGCCCTGCGCCGCGGCCGGGCGCACCAGGCAGAACAACGCCAGCAGGACCAGGGCAGCGCTGCGGATCACTCTGCGGCTTCCTCCACGGGCGGCATGTTGTGGCCGAGAAGCCTCAGCACCTCTTCGGCGGCTTTGACAAGGTTGGTGCCCGGCCCGAAGATCGCCTGCACCCCCGCCTCGCGGAGGAACTCGTAATCCTGCGCCGGAATCACCCCGCCGGCGACCACCTTGATATCCGCCCTGCCCGCATCCTGGAGTTCGCGGATCAACTCGGGGATCAGCGTCTTGTGCCCGGCGGCGAGGCTGGAGGCGCCGACCACGTCGACATCGCTCGCGATTGCCAGCGCGGCGGCTTCCCGCGGGGTCTGGAACAACGGGCCTGGAACCACTTCGAAGCCCAGGTCGCCGAACGCCGACGAGACGAGATTAGCGCCGCGATCATGCCCGTCCTGCCCCATCTTGGCGACCAGCATGCGCGGCTTGCGGCCCAGCCGGCGCCCGGTGGCGTCCACGCCGTCCTTGAGCCGCGCCCAGACCGCGTCGTCGGCATAGGCGCCGCCATAGACGCCCTGCACCGGCGTCGGCTGGGTGGCGTAGCGGCCGAAACCCGCTTCCATCGCCGCGCTGATCTCGCCCAGCGTGGCGCGGGCGCGCGCCGCATCGACGGCAAGCTCGAGCAGGTTCCCGCTGGTCCGGGCGCCTTGCTGAAGCGCGAACAGCGTCTTCTGGCAGGCCGCCTCGTCGCGTTCCGCCTTCACGCGCTTGATCCGCGCGATCTGCGCCTCGCGCACGGCGTGGTTGTCGACATCGAGGATGTCGATCGGCTCTTCCTCGGCCTTGCGGTACTTGTTGACGCCGACGATCACCTGCTCGCCGCGGTCGATCCGCGCTGCCGTTGCCGCCGCCGCCTCCTCGATCATCGCCTTGGGCCAGCCCGCGGCCACGGCCTTGGCCATGCCGCCCTCGGCCTCGACCCGCTCGATGATCTCCCAGGCCTTGTCGACCAGCTCCTGGGTAAGGCTCTCGATATAATAGCTGCCGCCCAGCGGATCGACGACCTTGGTCATCCCGGTCTCTTCCTGGATGACGATCTGGGTGTTGCGCGCGATCCGGGCCGAGAAGTCGGTGGGCAGCGCGATCGCTTCGTCGAGCGCGTTGGTGTGCAGGCTCTGCGTGCCGCCGAGCATCGCCGCCATCGCCTCGATCGTGGTGCGGATGACGTTGTTATAGGGATCCTGCTCGGTCAGCGACACGCCGCTGGTCTGGCAGTGCGTGCGCAGCATCTTGCTACGCTCGTCCTTCGCCTCGAGCCGGGTCATCACCCGGTGCCAGAGCACGCGCGCTGCCCGCAGCTTCGCGATCTCCATGAAGAAGTTCATGCCGATTGCGAAGAAGAAGCTCAAACGCCCTGCGAACTTGTCGATATCCAGGCCGCTGGCGACGCCGTATTTCACATATTCCATGCCGTCGGCGATGGTGAAGGCAAGCTCCTGCACCTGCGTCGCCCCGGCTTCCTGCATATGGTAGCCGGAAATCGAAATACTGTTGAATTTCGGCATATTGGCGGACGTATATGCGAAAATGTCCGAAATGATCCGCATGCTCGGTTCGGGCGGGTAGATATAGGTGTTGCGGACCATGAACTCCTTGAGGATGTCGTTCTGGATGGTCCCGTCGAGCAGGCTCTTGTCGACGCCCTGTTCCTCGCCCGCGACGATGAAGAAGGCGAGCACGGGGATCACCGCGCCGTTCATCGTCATGCTGACGCTCATCTGATCGAGCGGGATGCCGTCGAACAGGATCTTCATGTCCTCGACGCTGTCGATCGCCACGCCGGCCTTGCCGACATCGCCGGTGACGCGCGGATGGTCGCTGTCATAGCCGCGATGCGTGGCGAGGTCGAAGGCGACGCTCAGCCCCTTCTGCCCGGCCGCGAGGTTGCGGCGGTAGAAGGCGTTGGATTCCTCGGCGGTCGAGAAGCCGGCATATTGGCGGATCGTCCAGGGCCGGCCGGCATACATCGAGGCCCGTACGCCGCGGGTGAACGGCGCGAAGCCCGGCAGGCCGGGATCGAGATGTGCGGTGTCTTCCGCCGTGTAGAGCGGCTTCACCGCGATGCCCTCGGGCGTGTGCCAGGTCAGGTCCTTGCCCTTGACCTCCTTGGCCGCGAGGGCCTGCCAGCCGGGCAGATTGGGTTTATCCGTCATCGCAAAAACTCATCGTCATCCCCGCGAAGGCGGGGACCCAGGGTAACAAAGCTACGTCCCGTTTGGCTCTGGATCCCCACCTTCGCGGGGATGACGAAGAAAGGGGTGCTCAATGCCCTTCCCCTTTCGGCGTCTCCATGATCTCGGTCAGCACCCCGCCCATGTCCTTGGGGTGGACGAAGAAGATCGGCGTGCCATGCGCGCCGATGCGCGGCTCGCCGAGCACCTTTACGCCCTTGGCCTCGAACCAGGCTTTGGCTTCGTGGATATCGGGCACTTCATAGCAAAGGTGATGCTGCCCGCCCGCCGGGTTCTTCGCCAGGAAGCCGTGGATCGGCGAGTTCTCGCCCAGCGGCTCGATCAGTTCGATCTGGCTGTTCGGCGTGTCGACGAAGCAGACCTTCACGCCCTGCGCAGGCAGGTCGAAAGGTTCGCGGATCACCTCCGCGCCCATCACATCGCGGTAAAAGGCGATCGACGCGTCGATCGAAGGCGTCGCGACGCCGACATGGTTGAGGCGGCCGAGTTTCATGATTCATCCTCGATTGGGCGTTTCATGCCCGCCTTGTGCAAGGCCGCGCTTGCTCGGAAGCGAATGCGTGCGCAGCGTTCCCGCACATCTTCCGTCGCATCATCGGCGCAACCACAGAACTGCGAAAGCCATTCGAGATCAGAGCGATCGAGCCAAAGCGCCGCGCGCCCCTGCACCTGCTCCGCGATGGGATCAGTGGGTGCGACGGGCTTCATAGCGGAATATTGTCATGCTTCTTCCACGGGTTCTCGAGCTGCTTGTTGCGCAGCTTCCTGAGCCCCAGTGCCACGCGGCGGCGCGTGGAATGCGGCATGATCACCTCGTCCACGAAACCCTTCGAAGCCGCAACGAACGGGTTGGCGAAACGTGCCTCATATTCGGCGGTGCGCTCGGCGATCTCCTCGGGCGTCTTGCCCCGGAAGATGATCTCCACCGCGCCCTTGGCGCCCATCACCGCGATCTCGGCGGTCGGCCAGGCATAGTTCAAGTCGCCGCGCAGGTGCTTCGACGCCATCACGTCATAGGCGCCACCATAGGCCTTGCGGGTGATCACGGTGATCTTGGGCACCGTCGCCTCGGCATAGGCGAAGAGCAGCTTGGCGCCGTGCTTGATGATGCCCGAATGCTCCTGGCCGACCCCCGGCAGGAAGCCCGGCACGTCGACAAAGGTAACGATCGGGATCTCGAACGCGTCGCAGAAGCGCACGAAGCGCGCGCCCTTCTTGGACGAGTTGATGTCGAGGCATCCGGCCAGCACCATCGGCTGGTTCGCCACCACGCCCACCGTGCGCCCCTCGATCCGGCCGAAGCCGATCAGGATGTTGCCGGCATGGCTCGGCTGCAACTCGAAGAATTCGCCCTCGTCGAGCGTCTTCCGGATCAGCTCGTGCATGTCGTACGGCTGGTTCGCGCTCGGCGGGATCAGGGTATCGAGGCTCGGTTCCGCGCGATCCCAGGGATCGTCGCACGGCCGCTCGGGCACTTCCTCGCGGTTCGAGGCGGGAAGGAAGTCCACGAAGTCGCGGGCCGCGAGCAGCGCCTCGATGTCGTTGTCGAAGGCCACATCGGCGACCCCCGACTTCGTGGTATGCGTCACCGCACCACCCAGTTCCTCCTGCGTGACGATCTCGTTGGTAACGGTCTTCACTACATCCGGGCCGGTGACGAACATGTACGACGAATCCTTCACCATGAAGATGAAGTCGGTCATCGCGGGGGAATAGACCGCGCCGCCGGCGCACGGGCCCATGATCAGCGAGAGCTGCGGCACCACGCCCGATGCCAGCACGTTGCGCTGGAACACTTCGGCATAGCCGCCGAGCGATGCGACACCTTCCTGGATGCGCGCGCCGCCGCTGTCGTTCAGCCCGATCACGGGGGCGCCGACCTTCATCGCCATGTCCATGATCTTGCAGATCTTCTGCGCGTGTCGTTCGCTGAGCGAGCCGCCGAACACGGTGAAGTCCTGGCTGAACACGAAGACGAGGCGGCCGTTGATCGTGCCCGATCCGGTGACGACGCCGTCACCGGGGACGATCTGGTCCTGCATGCCGAAGTCGACGCAATTATGCTCGACATACATGTCGAGCTCTTCGAACGAGCCCTGGTCGAGCAGCACTTCGATCCGCTCGCGCGCGGTGAGCTTGCCCTTGGCGTGCTGCGCGTCGATCCGCTTCTGCCCCCCGCCCAGGCGGGCGGCGGTGCGGCGGCGTTCCAGTTCCTCGATCGTCGACGACATGCGGTTCCCCATTGGATAGCGGCGGCTTCTGCATCCGGACATGCGGCGACCGCAAATGCAATGTTGCGAAGTTGCGAGCAGCTGGTTTGCAGATATAGTGCGGATATGCGCAGATCGCTTCGTCCCGCTCCCTCGCCTCCTCTCCCAGCCGGGAAGCGGACATGACCCCTCCCCGCCGGCGCCTGTTCGAAGGGTTCCGCCTGCGCGAGCTGCGTCGGCGCACGGAGCTGAGCCAGGCGGCGATGGCGGGGCGGCTCGGCATCTCCGTCTCCTATCTCTCGCAGATCGAGAATAACGACCGCCCGATCACCGACATCGTCCTCGTCGCCCTCAGCCGCGAATTTCCGCTCGAGGCGTTCGGCGACGTCGATGAGAGCGCTTCTTTGCTCCGCACGATCGATGCCGCCACCGATGCCGGCGTCCCGGCAGAGCGCATGGGCGAGGCCGATGTGCGCCGCGGCATCGAGCAGCAACCCTTGCTCGCGAAACGCATGGTCGCGCTGCACGAAGCCTGGCGGCGCAGCCAGGAGCAGCTCCGCGTGCTCGACGACCGCTATGACAGCGGCTCGACCGACGCCGCCCCGCTCCCCTGGGAGGAGGTCCGCGACTGGTTCCAGGCCGAGGGCAACTACATCGATGCGATCGACCGGTCGGCGGAAACGCTCGCCGCCGATCTCGATCCCCACCGGCCGAACCGGGGCCTCGAGGATCGCCTGCGCTGGCATGGCGTGCAGGTCGTGGCGCAGGATGGCGACGGCAGCGAACTGAGCCGTTTCGATCCCCGCGCACGCCGCCTTGCGGTCAACAGCGCGCTCCCGCCGGAAAGCCGGGCCTTCCTTCTCGCCCACCGGCTGGTCCGCTACGAGTTCGAGAACGAGATGCGGCAGGTTGTGGAGGATTCCGGCCTCGCCTCCCCGGCTTCGCGCGAGCTGCTGAGCATCGGGCTGGCCAATTATGCCGCCGGCGCGCTGCTGATGCCGTACGGCGCATTCAGGGACACCGCGCGCGAGGTCCGCCACGACATCGATCGTCTGCGCCAGCGCTTTGGCGCGAGCTTCGAGCAGGCCTGCCACCGGCTCTCGACGCTCCAGCGCCCGGGCGCACAGGGGCTGCCCTTCTTTTTCTGCCGGGTCGACATGGCCGGCAACGTCACCAAGCGCCATTCCGCCACGCGCCTCCAGTTCGCGGCACTTGGCGGCGCCTGCCCGCTCTGGATGGTGCACGAAGCGGTGGCGATCCCGGACCGCATCCTCGTCCAGCATGCCGAGATGCCCGACGGCACGCGCTACGTCTCGATGGCCAAGGGCCTGGTGAAGCCCTCGGGCAGCTATGCCCGCCCCCCGCGCCGCTATGCCGTGGCCCTGGGTTGCGAGGAGTTGCATGCTGCGGACTTCGTCTATGCCGACGATCTCAGGCCCGGCGGCGCGGCCACGCCGATCGGTACCAGTTGCCGCATCTGCCCGCGCGGGGATTGCGACCAGCGCGCCTTCCCGCCCGCGGCATCGGCGATCGCGATCGATCCGGATCGGCGTTCGGTGGTCCCGTACGGGTTCAGGTGAATCGCCTGCCGCACCCGATCGAAGCGGCCCGAGAGCATCGCGAATGCTCCGAAACGACCGCGATTTCGATTGTCGGCGCTTGGCACCTCAAGCAGCCTCTCCCAGCCGCGTGACCGGCCTGCGCCATCGCCGCACACGGAGACCTCAATGCACGAGATTGCGAACACCTACGCCGAAAGGAGCGACGGCGACGGCGTCGCCCCGCCTGCCGCGCTTGCCCCCGACCCCGCTCCGCATGCCAAGCCGCTGAGCGATCTGGAAATCTACAACGTCTTCCGCGACTATATCAAACATGAGGACGGGCTGATGAATACCCGGTTGTCCTCCTTCCTCAGCATGAATTCCTTCCTGATCGGCTTTTCCGTGCTTGTCCTCGGCGGCATGCTCAGCGCGGCTTCGAGAATGCGCCCGGATACCAAGCTCCTCGCCTTGCTGGCGCTCGGAACCCTGGTTCACGCGATACTTGCCTATATCGGCTATGATGCCGCGAGGCTCACCAGATCATCCATCCAGGCCGCTACCGACTCCCTCAAGATATTACGGGAGAAGGGAAATATCCGGCTTGCCGCTCCGATCGCGCGTGGCGACTTCCCGCATCTGACGGATGCTCGAGAGCTCAGCGACAGGGAAAAGGCTGCCCTCGAAAGGGGCAGCGGCATAATGCGCGGCTTCCCCCGCCATATGCAGCGCATGTGGTTTATTATGGGGACAACACCCGTATTGGTAACGGGTCTCGCCGCATATCTGTGGTTCGGCACGGCGTATTTGGCGTATTTCTAGAACCCGCCCCGAAGCGCCAACTGCCAGCGACAACGGTTGCAGACGCCGTCAAGGACGTGGCATACCCGATCCACGAAAAGCCTTGGGAGAGGTATGATGGCCACCGCGCTGCGCAATTCCACCATGACCGAAGCCGAGTGGGAGGCTCGCCAGCAGCTCGCCGCCTGCTACCGGGTGTTCGACATGCTCGGCTGGTCCGAGATGATCTACAACCACATCACGCTCAAGGTGCCGGGCGAGGAAGGCGCCTTCCTCATCAACCCGTTCGGGCTGCACTTCAGCGAAGTGAAGGCGTCGAACCTCGTCAAGATCGACATCGACGGCAACAAGCTCGACGACTCGCCCTATCCGGTGAACCGCGCCGGCTTCGTCCAGCACGCGCTGTTCCACCGCCACCTGCCCGATGCGCACTGCATCGCGCATACCCACACCACGGCGGGCATGGCGGTCGCCAGCGTCGAAGGAGGTTTGCGCCCCACCAATTTCTATGCCTGCAACTTCGCCGGCCAGATCGCCTATCACGATTTCGAGGGTGTGACGGTGCGTGACGAGGAAGGCGAGCGGCTGCTCGCGCACCTGGGCGACATGCGCGTGATGCTGCTCCGCAATCACGGCATCCTGGTGATGGGCAGGACGGTGCCGGAGGCGTTCATCAAGCACTGGTCGCTCCAGCGCGCCTGCGAGATCCAGATCGCCACCGCCAGCATGGGCGCGCCGATCACGGTCCCGGACGAAGTCGTCGCCGTCCATCAGCGCGACCTCCACATGGCCCAGGTTCCCGGCGGGCCCGGCGCGGCCGATTTCGCGGCGATGGTGCGGCTGGTGGACCGGACGGACAAGAGCTGGCGGGAATAGGGGCCGGCACCTCCGCGACCCCGAACGTCCTCCCCCGGCCCTTTGCCGGGGGGACGATAGCGTATCGGGAACGGACCTGACGCTTATCCGAACCGATAGCCGCTTACCGTCCATCCCAGCACGTGATCGCGATAGTCGCGCACCGCCGGCCCTTCCCCGCCCGCACCCAGCGCGACCATCAGCGGCAGGAGATGCTCCTCGCGCGGATGAGCGAAACGGGCGTGGGGCAGCCTGTCCCAGGCCGCCACCCGTGCGGCGCGCCTTGCCGGATCGGGGTCCGTCACTGCCTCGGTCAGCGCATCGTCCCACATATCGGCATAGGGCGTCACCTGCGGCCCGCGGGCGCGCAGATTGTGGAAGCTCATCCCCGAACCGACGATCAGCACGCCCGCATCGCGCAGCGGGGCAAGCGCCCTGCCCAGCGCGATGTGGTCGGCCGGGTCGAGATCCTTGCGCAGCGACAGCTGGACGAGCGGGATATCCGCTCCGGGTACCGCCACCATCATCGGGATGAAGACGCCGTGATCCCAGCCGCGTTCGCGCTCCTCTCCGACGGGAAAGCCGGCGCCTTCGAGCAGCGCCTTCACGCGCTCCGCCACTTGCGGGGAGCCCGGCGCATCCCAGCGCAGGCGATAGGTATGTTCCGGGAAGCCATGATAGTCGAACAGCAGCGGCTGCCCATTGCCGGCATGGACGGTGACGACCTCCTCTTCCCAATGCCCCGAGACCAGCAGGATCGCCCCGGGCCGCTCGGGCAGCGAGCCGATCAGCCCGGCGAGATAGGCCTGCATCGGCCGCCACATCGGATCGGGCGGGCCGCCATCCGGGTCCATGAAGAAGCAGGGGCCGCCGCCGTGCGGAATGAAGAGTGCGGGAAGTGTCATGCCGTTGATGTCGGCCCCGGGGCATCCCGGCGCAATGGCGGTTTCGGAAACGGCGCGTTTCCCGCTACACCCCCGGCATGACTCGCTTCACCGTCAACAACCAGCCGGTCGCCTACAAGATGGATCCGCGAACGCCCCTGCTCTGGGCGCTGCGCGACGCCTCGAACCTCACCGGCACCAAATATGGCTGCGGCACCGGCGATTGCGGCGCCTGCACGGTCGATGTCGACGGCACGGCGCGCCTGGCATGCCAGGAGACGATCGGCGCGCTCGAGGGCACGTTCGTCACCACGATCGAGGGCCTGTCCAGGGATCGCAGCCATCCGGTGCAGCAGGCGCTGATCGCGGCGAACGTGCCGCAATGCGGCTATTGCATTCCGGGGGTGGTGATGGCGGCCGCGGTGCTGCTGCGCGGCAACAGGAACCCCAGCGAACAGGACATCAAGGACGCCATCCCCAATATCTGCCGCTGCGGCATCTATCCGCGACTGGCGGAGGCGATCCAGAACGCCGCCCGCATCGCCCGTGGCGACGTCGCCGTGCCCGAGGCCGGGCATGACGCGCCGGGCGCCCCCCAGGCCGGACCCTGAATTGTTTCAAATGCTTTCAATATGCTGACAGGCGAATTCAGAGTCGCGTCAGTTGCCGGGGCCTAAGGAGGGGATACCCCCGAAAGCCCGGCGCGTTGCCGGTCCCAGCGGAGACATTCAGATGAAGAAGACCTTGCTCGCGGCGATCATCGCCGCAACAGCCCTGGTCCCGCCGGCACTGGCGCAGGAACGCGGGCATCGCTGGGGCGGCGGCGACCGTTCCGGCGGCAATGCGGGCGCCGCGCAGCCGGCCCAGGATCGCGGCGACCGCGGGGATCGCGGGGATCGCGGCGGCGACCGTGGCGGCTGGCGCCAGTCCCCGGGCCAGCCGCAGCAGCCCGCGCAACCCACGCAGCCGCGCCCCGAATGGAACGGCGGCGGCAATACGCCTCCCAACGGCTGGAACCGTGGCGGCTGGAATCGTGGCGGCGACCGTCCGCAGCAGCCCGGCGGCGGCCAGGTTTCCCCGCCCCAGGATCGTCCGCAGCAGCGCTGGGACGGCAATCGCGGCGGCAACGACCGTCGCGACTGGAACCGCGACGGCAATCGCGGCGGCCAGTGGGACCGCGGCAATCCCAATGGGAACCGCGACCGCAACTGGAACAACGATCGCCGCGGCAACGACTGGAACCGCAACAATGATCGCGGCTGGAACGACCGCAACCGCTGGGACAACAATCCCCGCGGCGGCTGGAACCGTGGCGGCTGGCACGGCAACGATCGCGGCCGCTGGAACAATGGCTGGCGCAACGACCGCCGCTACGATTGGCGCGACTATCGCAACAGCAACCGCGGCATCTACCGCCTGCCGCGCTATTATGCGCCGTCGGGCTGGGGCTATGGCTATCGCCGCTTCACCATCGGCTACACGCTGAACTCGATCCTGTTCTCGTCGCAATACTGGATCAACGATCCGTATTATTATCGCCTGCCGGAAGTCTACGGCCCGTATCGCTGGGTGCGCTACTATAACGACGCGCTGCTGGTGGACGTCGAGACCGGCGAGGTGGTCGACACCATCTACGACATCTTCTGGTAAGCAAGCCCGCATCTTGCCAGAAACGGGAGGCTCGGCCCATCAGGGCCGGGCCTCTTGCTTTTGGCTCCAGCCCCCGCATGCTGGCGGCGATGACGAGCCCCATGGCCCCCGATCCCGACCGCGCCGAAACCGGCCGCCGCGCCACCGCCCGGCTCGAGGCGAATCCGCTGGTCCGCCACGCCGGGCTCGATGCGCTCCAGCTCTATCACCTGCCCAATTTCCTCAGCCGCACCGAGTGCAAGGCGCTGATCCGGATGATCGACGCCGATGCGAAGCCCTCGGTGGTGCTCGCGCAATATCAGGAGCCCGGCCTGCGCACGAGCTATACCTGCGATCTCGAACGGCAGGATCCGGAGATCCGCCGGCTCGACGCGCGCCTCGCCGATCTGCTGGGCATTCCCCTCGATCACGGCGAGCCCATCCAGGGGCAGCGCTACGCCATGGGCCAGCAGTTCCGCGCCCATTGCGACTGGTTCCGCGACGATGTGGACTATTGGCCCGAGATGAAGGCACAGGGCGGCCAGCGCATCTGGACCGCGATGATCTACCTCAATGACGTCGAGGAGGGCGGCGAGACGTGGTTCCCCCGCGCCGGCATCCGCCTCACCCCCACTCGCGGCCTGCTGATCGCCTGGAACAACCTGGCCGCCGACGGCAGCCCGAACGACGCGACGCTGCACGAGGCGCGGCCGGTGCTCGGCGGCACCAAGTACATCATCACCAAATGGTTCCGCGAACGCCCCTGGACGCCCACCGGCGCCCGGGCCTATTGACCGCGAGCCCCGCAGGCGCAAATTGGCCGTCGTGAGCAAGAATATCGGCAGAGTATCGGGTACGCCCTCCCCCAATCGCGCGCGCATCGGCCGCGAGGTGGTGGCGAAGCTGGAGAACAACCCGCACATCAGGCGCGCCAAGGTGGAAAATGCGCAGATGTTCACCTATCCCGATTTCCTGAGCGAAGCCGAATGCGACATGCTCGTCGCCCTGATCGAGGCGGCCGCACGCCCTTCCACGCTGCTCGCGATGCACGAGGATCCCGAGTTCCGCACCAGCAGCTCGACCGATCTGGACCGCTGGTCCGAGGAAATCTGGCCGATCGACGACCGCATCGCCAATGTGCTCGGCCTGCCGCCGGCGAATGCCGAGACGATGCAGGGCCAGCGCTACACGCCCGGCCAGCAGTTCCGCGCGCATTGCGACTATTTCCACGAAGGCGCGGAATATTGGGACAAGATGGTCGAATATGGCGGCCAGCGCACCTGGACCGCGATGATCTATCTCAACGAAGTCGACGAAGGCGGGGCGACCTGGTTCCCGCGCGCCGGCGTGCGGTTCAAGCCCAGAAAGGGGCTGATGCTGATCTGGAACAACATGATGGAGGACGGCACGCCGAACTACGACACGCTGCACGAGGGCATGCGCGTGCTCGAGGGGACGAAATACATCGTCACCAAATGGTTCCGCGAGAATGCCTGGATCCGCGGCCATGTGCCGACCTATTATGCCGGCGGAGAGCAGCGGACCTGACCTCCCGGGAAAGGCGGGGAGCCTAGATCAGCCCGGCACGCGCCAGTGCCGCATCGACTGCCTTGCGGCTCGCCTCGCCCGCCGGAGTCATCGGCAGGCGCAGCTCTTCGGGAAAACCCGGACGAACCCGCGTCAACGCATATTTCACCGGACCCGGCGAGGCATCGGTGAACATCGCGACGTGAAGGGGATAGAGCCGGTCGTGCAATGCGAGCGCCCGCGCGGTATCCCCCGCCGCCCAGGCCGCCTGGAATTCCGCACAGAGCCGTGGCGCGACGTTCGCCGTTACCGAGATGCAGCCGGTGCCGCCCATCGCGTTGAAGGCGAGCGCAGTCTCGTCGTTGCCGGAAAGCTGGATGAAGTCATGCCCGCAGCCGGCGCGCTGCTCGGTCACGCGGGCGAGCGCACCCGTCGCGTCCTTGACGCCGAGGAACTTGCCCGGAAACGCCTTGACGATCCGCGCCATCGTCGCGGGCTGGATGTCGGTCACCGTGCGGCCCGGCACATTGTAGAGCACGATCGGCAGGTCGGTCGCTTCGGCCACGGCCTCGAAATGGCGGAAGATGCCTTCCTGGCTGGGCCGATTGTAATAGGGCGGGACCATCAGCGCCGCATCGGCGCCCGCATCCTGCGCGGCCTTCACATTCTCGATCGCGACCAGCGTGTCGTTCGAGCCCGCACCTGCGAGCACGGGCACGCGGCCCTTCGCCTGGTCGGCGCAGACGCGGACGACTTCGAAATGCTCCTCTTTCGGCATCGTCGCCGCCTCGCCGGTGGTGCCGCAGGGCACCAGCGCGGCAGAGCCTTCGGCAATCTGCCATTCAACTAGCGCGCGATAATCTTCCTCCGCGAAGCTGCCGCCACGGAACGGCGTCACCAGCGCGGGAATGGAGCCCGAAAACATGGTCCCAGAATCTTCCTTAATTCCCCAATTCGGGGCTGGCAGATAGGGGCGACACGCGTATCATGTCCAGTATGCTTGCTCCGCTACTCAAAAGTGCGTTGCTGTTTGCCGGCGTTTCGGGGCTCGCCGTCTCTTCGCAGCTCACGCAGGAACAGATCCAGTGGTACAAGGTGGCGCTGGAAGCCGGCGTCCCCCGCGTGCCGCCCCCCTATATCCAGGCCAACCAGCTCGCCGATGCGCTGGTGGAATGGAAGCGACTCCAGCAGTCGGACAATTATCCCTTTTCCGACTATGCCAATTTCCTGCTGCTCCATCCCGGCTGGCCCGGCGAGAAGAGCCGCCGCGCCGCCGCCGAGACCGTGCTGGAAAGCGGCACCTGGGCGCCCGGCCTGGTCATCCGGTATTTCGAGCGTTTCCCGCCGCTGACCGCCGCCGGGCGCACCCGCTATGCGGAGGCGCTCGCCGCCTCGGGCCGCCGCGCCGAAGCGGAGGAGCAGGCTCGCCGCGCCTGGCGCCACGGCGTCCTGCGCCCGCGTGACGAGACGGCTCTGCTCGCCGGCTTCTCTTCCGCGTTCACGCCGGCGGATCACGATGCGCGGATGGACATGCTGCTCTGGGCAGGCGCGCTCACTGCCGCGCAACGCCAGCTCGCCTATGTCTCCCCCGGCATGCGCCCGGTGTTCGATGCCCGCATCGCCTTTCGTACCAAGGCGCCGGACGCCGATGCCAGGGGCGCCGCCGCCCTCGCCATCGGCCGTGCCAATCCGGGCTTCATCGCCGATCGCGCGCTGTGGCTGCGCGACACCGGCCAGAGCCCGGCGATGCGATCCTATCTCGCCCAGCCGCGCCAGCTGGCCTCCTATCCCGGCGATGCCGAGAAATGGTACGAGGCGCTGCTCACCGGCGCGCGGGGCGCCCAGTCGGACGGCCAGTTCAGCCTGGCATATCAGATCGCCAGCCAGGTCGATGACGCCTTCCCGCCGGGCACCGACATCAGCGAACAGCCTCTGGGCGAGCGCGACGACTATACCAGCCTCACCTGGCTGGCCGGTTCGGTGGCGCTCAACAATCTCGGCCGGGCGCGCGACGCGATCGGGATGTTCGATCGCTACGGCCATGGTTCCAAGACGCCGACCACCCAGTCCAAGGGCTTTTATTGGGCCGGTCGCGCCGCCGAGGCTTCGGGCGACCAGACGGCAGCGACGCGTTTCTATGGCAAGGCAGCGGGTTTCCCCGACGTCTATTACGGCCAGCTCGCCACCGAACGGCTGGGCCAGCCGCTGAAGCGCCCGCCCGATTTCAACGCGAAGGTCGCCGACCCGGCGGTCCGCGATGCCTTCTTCAAGAAGGAAACGGTCCGCGCCGCGCAGCTGCTCGGCACGATGGGCAATCGCCAGGACCAGGGCCTGTTCATCCGCCAGATCGCCAATGACGCGACCAGCGATACCGATCACATCCTCGCCGCCGAGCTGAGCCGGGCGATCGGCCGCCCGGACCTGGGCGTGCTGGTCGGCAAGAGCGCGCTGCAGAACGGCCTGTCCGACTATACCGCCGCGGGCTATCCGACGGTGGCGGTGCCGGCATCGCAGCAGGATTACTGGACGATCGTCCACGCCATCGCCCGCCAGGAGAGCCAGTTCGATCGCGATGCGGTGAGCCATGCCGGCGCGCGCGGGCTGATGCAGCTGATGCCGGGTACCGCACGCGAAGTCTCGACCAAGCTCGGCATGAGCTACAATCCGGGCTCGCTGAACTCCGATACCGATTACAACATCCAGCTCGGCTCGACCTATTTCCAGCGGATGTACAATCTCTACGGCAGTTATCCGCTGGCGATCGCGGCTTATAATGCCGGCCCCGGCAATGTGAACAAATGGATCGCCGCCAATGGCGACCCGCGCCTGCCGGGCGGCGACATCGTCCAGTGGATCGAGAAGATCCCGATCTTCGAGACCAAGAACTACGTGCAGCGGGTGATCGAGAACGCAGTGGTCTATGATCTGCTCAACCCCGAGCGCTCGCGCTCGAAGGGGCCGGCGAACACGAGCTGGTATCTGGGGAAGAACAAGCCGGGCTGAGGCGCTTGCGCCGCCTCGCGCCATCCCGCCAAGGCGGGGATCCAGGTCGCCAAGGGCATGGTTCCGTTACGCCGGATCTCCGCCTTCGCGGGGATGACGGTTTGGGCTACGGGTTAGGAATGGACCGCCCCAACTATATCACCCCGGCAGGCTATGCCGCGCTCCGGGCCGAATATGACGCGCTCTTCGCCACCGAGCGCCCCGCCCTGGTCGAGACCATCTCCTGGGCCGCCGGCAATGGCGATCGCTCGGAGAATGGCGACTATATCTATGGCCGCAAGCGCCTGCGCGAGATCGACCGGCGGCTGGGCTGGCTGTCGAGGCGGATGAAGGCGGCCAAGGTCGTCGATCCGGCGCAACAGGCGGACAAGAGCCGCGCCTATTTCGGCGCTACCGTCACCATTGCCGACGAGGACGACAATCACCGCATCCTCACCCTGGTCGGCGACGACGAGGCCGATGCCGGCAAGGGCCTGGTCGGCTGGAACGCCCCGATCGCGCGCGCGTTGCGCGGCGCCGGGATCGGTGACCTCCGCCGGGTGATGCTGCCCGGCGGGGAGCGCGAATATGAAGTGATTGCGATCACTTACCCCTAGCGCGCGACGAGCCGCGCCTTCGCCCGATTCCCTCGCATCTTCAAATTGATAGAGTTGCATCCAGGCCGAAGGGATGCGGCCGGGTAAAAAATGGGCGTGGGGACATATGACGGCACAGCGTATCTATGTGTCGGGGCGCGTGCAGCGCGTCGGCTATCGCGACTGGGCGGTGCGCCTTGCCAAGCAACTGGGCGTGCGGGGTTGGGTTCGCAACCTGAATGACGGACGGGTGGAATTGCTTGCCGAGGGCGATGACGAGGCGCTGACCTCGCTCACCGAAGCCTTGCGGGAAGGCCCGCCCATGGCGGTGGTCGATCATGTCGAGGCCTTTCAGACAGCAGGCGACAAGCACGCCAAGGGCTTCACCAAGCGCTTCACCGCCTGAGAGCCGGGGCAGCGCGCGCCTGGAAACGATCGGTTTCCGGGGCGTCGGTTGACCGGATGGGCATGAGATGAAACATTTCAGCCTCGAAACGGCGCGCAGGGGCGTGTCCGGCGAGGAGAAATGTCCATGCCCATTCCCGCAAGCTGGTCGGCCCGGCTGCTGAGCGTCCTGCGCATCGTCGCCGGGCTCGGTTTCCTGCAGCACGGCGTATCGAAGTTCTTCGGCCTGCCGCCCTTTCCCTATCCGCTCAACCCGATGCTCTATGCCGCGGGCACGATCGAGCTGGTCGGCGGCGCATTGCTGGTGATCGGCCTGTTCACGCGTCCGGTGGCGTTCATTGCGTCGGGCATGTGCGCGGTCGGCTATTTCATCGCGCATTTCCCGAACGGCTTCTTCCCCGCCGCGAACGGGGGCGAGGCGATCATGCTCTATTGCTTCGTCTTCCTCTACCTCGCGGCCGCCGGCGGCGGCGCGTGGAGCGCGGACGCGGCGACCAGAAAGGCCTGAGATCGAATGCTGACCGTGCCGGCAACCCGGCGCGGTCAGCAGCGATAGGCCGCCAGCGCGGCCTCGAGCTTCGCCTTCACCTGCTCCGGCGGCAGCCTGGCCAGCGCATCGAGCGTCATCGTGTCGCCCAGCTGCCTGGCCAGCACATAACCCAGATAATAGCCAAAGCGCGGCGGCCAGCCGCCCTGCGCCTTTCCGCCCCTGCCGAAGAAGAAGGTCGCATAGTCCTGCTGGTCGGTCGACCCCAGCTTGGTGCGCACCAGGCACATCGCCTGGGCGAGCTTCGGCTCCACCTCGGGGCGGATCGGGCGCGGGAAGGTGAGCAGCAATGCCCGGTCGTCCGCTCCCGGGTTCATCCGCGCCGCGACATAGACGGCCAGCCCTTCCTGCCAGAGCGAGCACCATAGCGCCGGGCAATCCGGGAAATATCTTGCGTGGTGGAAATGGAACAGCTCATGGTCGAGGAAGGGCCCGATCGTGCCGCCGTCATGGATCCTGGCGATCATGTCCGCCCCGAAGATCGCCACCGTCCTTCCACGGAGTTCGCGCGTGCCGCCGTCCATCTCGCCCAGCGAGTGGATCAGGTAGATCGGCATGGTGGGCGCATAATCGGGAAAGACGCTGCGAAAACGCGCATTGGCCGTCGCATAGGCCCCGGTGAAGTCGCGCGCCGCGGCCAGCAGCTTGTCGCGCGTCGCCGGATAGCCCTCCAGCGCCTTCTGGACGCGCGCGTCATACTGCGCCTCGGTGGCGCCGAAGCGCGGTTCGTAGAATCCCGGGAGCAGCGCATCGAACTTCGCCCGGAATGCCTTCACGCGCTCGGCGGGCGGCATGACCGTGCTCGCCGTCGCGAAATCGTCGAACGCTTCGACCTGGGACTGGAAGGCCGGCGCCTGCGCCGCGGCCGGTGCCGCCGCGAACAACGCGGCCGCCAGAAGGATCGATCTCGTCACCGGGGCCCCTTTTCCATCCGCATCACCAATGCAATGCACCATGTCGCATCCGGCGAAGCAAGCGTCAGCGCCAGTCGCGCAGCATCCGCGCCAGCCCCGCGGTGACCCGGGCGAGCCGCCCGTAATCGATCTTGTCGGGAGTATCCTCCGGCGTGTGATAGTGCGGATAGCGGAACGGCGCGGAACGCCCCCGTCGCCCGTCGCACCAGCGGCCGCGCCGAAACGGGCCCGACAAAGGCGACGAAGTTGCCCGTGTCCGGATAGAGCTGCGCGAGCGGAAACGGGTAGTGCTGGCTGCCGCGTTCGTCGCGATAGAAGCCCATGGTTTCCAGCGAGAACATCGCATCGGGCTTCTGCCCCTTCTCCGCAAGCGCCAGCGCATAGACCAGGCTGCCCATCCGGTCGGTCTTGAAGAAGGGCGGTTCCTCGTTGGCGAAGAAGGCCAGCCGGATGCGGACATTCGCCCGGCCGCGCAGATCGCCGAGCAGCCGCCCCAGTTCGAGCAGCGCCGCGGTGCCGCTGCCATTGTCGTTGGCGCCCGGCGCCGTGAATGCACTGTCGTAATGTGCCCCGACCACCAGTGTCGGCGCCCCGGGGGAAGCCGGCTCGATCACCGCTTCGAGATTGACCGCGTGCCCATCATCGAAGGGTTGACGCAGAACGGCATGACCCTGCCCGGCAAGCGTCCGCTCGATATAGGCCGCGGCGGCGGCATAGGCCTCTGGATGACCGACATTGTGCGGCTTGCCGGCGATCGCGACGACATGACCGTGCAATCGCCCCTCCAGGTCGCGTTCCTCCGGCGTCGGCGGTGGCAGCGCCCCCCGCCACGATGTGCCGGACACCGCGGTCATCCACATCAGCACCGCCACCGGCAAGGCGAAGAGCAGCCCCACCAGCGCCAGCGCGCTCAGCCGGATGCCATGCTCCCGGATCCACGCGCGCATCGCCTCTCCCCCTTCGCCGCGAACGCTACCGCGCGGTTCGGGGACCGTCTATGTATCCGTCATGAAGCACGCGTTCATTCTGGCCGCCGCGACGCTCGCCGGGATCGGCACCGCCCAGGCGCAGGACCTGCGCCCGCTCTGCCCCGACCGACCGGGGCTCGATACCCCCGCCTGCACGGTGGACCGGGGACATCTCGTGATCGAGAGCGGCGCGATCGATTGGTCGCTCGAACGCGATTCCGCCCAGCGCACCGACAGCTGGACCTTCGGCGACCTGCTGGTCCGCTATGGCATGACCCAGGACATGGAAGTGCAACTCGGCTGGACCGCGCTGGGCGCGGTGCGCACGCGCGACCGGGCGAGCGGCACTGTCACGCATGCCAGCGGCACCGGCGATCTCACCCTGGCGGTGCGCCGCAACCTCTCCCACCCCGACGGCTCGGGCTTCGCCGTGGCGGTGATGCCCTATGCCACCCTGCCCATGGGCGGCGCGACGATCGGGGCCGGTGACTGGGGCGCCGGCCTGATCGTGCCGCTCAGCTACGGCCTCACCGACAGGCTCGGCCTGTCGCTCACTCCCGAAGTCGACGCGGCGGTGGACGGCGACCGGCGCGGACGCCACCTCGCCTATGGCAGCGCGATCGGCCTGAGCACCGTCCTCACCGCCTCGCTGAGCAGCGCGATCGAGTTGCAGGCGCTGCGCGACCAGGATCCCGCCGGGCACGCCACCCAGGCGCTGGCCAGCCTGTCCCTCGCATGGCAGCCGCGGCGCGATCTCCAGCTCGACGTCGGCGCCGTCGCCGGGCTCAATGCCGCCAGCCCGGATCTGGAAATCTATCTGGGGATCGCGCGCCGCTTCTGAGTCGGGCGCGATCCCCGATGGCGCTTCAGGCAGCGACCCCGCGGAGTTCGACGACCCGGCCGCGGCGCGCCGTGCCGGCCGCGCCACCGGTGCGGAAGCGGCCCGCCTGATCGGCGAGATTGCCCACTTCCTCGGCAAGGTTCCGCGAAGCAGCCGAAGTTTCCTCCACCATCGCGGCATTTTGCTGAGTCGACTGGTCCATCTCGTTCACTGCGGTCACGATCTGGGTGATCGCGGTCGACTGGGCCTGGTTGTCCGCCGCCATCGCGTCGAGCAGCCGGTGCACCGCGCCGACGCCGCCCGAGATCGCCTCCAGCGCGCTGTCCATGCGCTGTACGGCTCCCACGGCGGTGCCCACTTCGTCCTGGGTGAGCGTCAGCTGTTCGCGGGCCCGCTTCGCCTCTTCCTCGGCCCGCATCGCGAGCGCCGAGACCAGATCGGCGACCACCGCAAAGCCAGGCCCGGCTTCGCCGGCGCGACCCGCTTCCACCGCCGCGTTCATCGCGAGCACGCGGGTCTGGAACGCGATCTTGTCGAGGCCCTCGATAACGTCATCGATGCCGCGCGCGCTCTCGCTGACCCGGCCCATCGCGGTGACGGCCTGCTCGGCAAGCGCACGACCGTCGCCGACCACCCGGATCGCGTCGTCGGCACTGCGCACCGTCTGGTTCGCCGCCTCGGCGGTGCCGCGCAGCCGCTCGTCCATCTGGGCGAGCGCAGCCGAAGTCTCCTCGATGCTCGCGGCATTGCCTTCGGTACGGCGTGCCAGGTCCTCCGACGCCTGTGCGATCTCTCGCGAGCCCGTCTGGATCGCCGTGGCGCCTTCGCTCACCGTGGCGATCAGGACCCGCAGAGCCGCGAGCGCGCTGTTGAAGTTCGCCTTCAGTGCCGCATAGCTTTCCGGGAATTCGGCATGGATCTCACCGGTCAGGTCGCCATCGGCGAGCGCCGACAGGCCCTGCTCCAGCGCGGTGGTGACGATCCTCTGCGTCTCCGCCGCCGCGGCGGCGGCATCGCGCTCCTTGGCGATCACCGCCTCCAGAAATGCATCGACCGAGCGGGCGATGTCGCCGATCTCGTCATGCTGGTCGAGATGCGGAACCTTGGCCGTGCCGTTCTGGCGCGCAAGGCCGTGGATCACCTCGGCAAGGCCCTTGATCGGCACGACGACCTTGCGGCTGACGATGTAGAAGGCACCCCCCAGCACCGCGAGCGCGACCAAGCCAAGCAGGATCACCACGGTGGTGGCGACATTCGCCAGGCCCAGCGCCCTGGTGGTGACGTCGCCGGCGACGCTGATCTGCATGTCGACCAGCTTGCCGACCTTTTCGGAGACGGGATCGACATCCGCATAGAGCTCGTTGGTGACGAACCGGTCGAGCGCAGCCCGGTCGCCGGCGCGCAGGATGCCCTCCAGCCGGACGACTCCCTCATCCGCCCTGGCGATCACCCCCTCGGCCTCACTCGCCAGCGCCTCTTCTTCCGCGGTGGCGTCGGTCGCGGCATAGCGTTTCCATGCCGCATCGACATCGGCCTTGCCCTTCCCGATATCGGCCGCCGCCTGGGCGAAGCTGATATTGCCGTTGCGCGCCTTGTGCGCGGCATCGGTGATGCGCACCGCATAATTGTCGGCGACCAGCTTCAGGTCCTTGAGCGGGATCACCCGATCGGCGAGCACCGTATGGAGCGCCGCCCGGCTGGCGGTCGCGGACCAGGAAAAACCCGCGATCAGCGCGCCGAGGACGATGCCCAGCATCGTCAGCGCGGCGAGCAGCTTCTGCTTCAACGTCATCATTCAACTCCAAAACTTCGTAAATTACGAAATTTATAGAGCCGAATCGAAGTGCGGCATGGCGGGCGGGGAAAATCGCCGGGCAGAACGCCAGCCGGGCGCGGCGGCATCGGCCACCGCGCCCGGCTGGCGCGCATATGCGATCAGCGCGTCAGCTTCTTATAGGCCAGCGCGGTCGGGCGGTCGGCAGCGTCGCCCAGGCGGCGGCGCTTGTCTTCCTCATAGGCTTCGAAATTGCCCTCGAACCATTCGACATGGCTGTTGCCCTCGAAGGCGAGGATGTGGGTGGCCAGACGATCGAGGAAGAAGCGATCGTGGCTGATCACCACGGCGCAGCCCGCGAAATTCTCGATCGCCTCTTCCAGCGCGCCCAGCGTTTCCACGTCGAGGTCGTTGGTCGGCTCGTCGAGCAGCAGCACGTTGCCGCCGCGCTTCAGCATCTTGGCGATGTTCACGCGGTTGCGCTCGCCGCCCGAGAGCTTGCCGACATTCTTCTGCTGGTCGGCGCCCTTGAAGTTGAAAGCGCCCACATAGGCGCGGGTCGACTGGTCGTGCCCGTTGATCTTCATGTAGTCGAGCCCGTCCGAGATTTCCTCCCAGACGTTCTTCTTGTCGTCCAGGTGATCGCGGCTCTGGTCGACATAGCCGAGGCGGACGGTGGTGCCCATCTCGATCGTGCCTTCGTCCGGAGTCTCCTGGCCGGTGATCAGCTTGAACAGCGTGGACTTGCCGGCGCCGTTCGGGCCGATCACGCCGACGATGCCGCCGGCCGGCAGCGTGAACGAGAGATTCTCGAACAGCAGCTTGTCGCCGTAAGCCTTGGAGATGTTCTCCACTTCGATCACCTTGCCGCCCAGGCGCTCGGGCACCTGGATGACGATCTGGGCGCCGCTCGGCTTGCGGTTCTCCTGGCTCGCCACGAGCTGGTCGAACTTGGCGATACGCGCCTTCGACTTGGTCTGGCGGCCCTTCGGACCCTGGCGGATCCATTCGAGCTCGTCCTTGATCGCCTTCTGGCGGCCGGATTCCTCGCGGTCCTCCTGCTCCAGGCGCTTGGCCTTCTTCTCCAGATAGGTCGAGTAATTGCCCTCGTACGGGAAATACTTGCCGCGATCGATCTCGAGGATCCAGCCGACGACATTATCCAGGAAATAGCGGTCGTGGGTGATCATCAGCACCGCGCCGGCATATTCCTTGAGGTGATTCTCCAGCCACTCGACGCTCTCGGCGTCGAGATGGTTGGTCGGTTCGTCGAGCAGCAGGATGTCCGGCTTCTGGATCAGCAGCCGGGTGAGCGCGATGCGGCGCTTCTCACCGCCCGAAAGGTTGGCGACTTCCCAATCCGACGGCGGGCAGCGCAGCGCTTCCATCGCGATCTCGAGCTGGTTGTCGAGCGTCCAGCCATCGACCGCGTCGATCTTGGTCTGGAGGTCGCCCATCTCCTCCATCAGCGCGTCGAAATCGGTGTCGTCCTTGGGATCGCCCATCTCGGCCGAGATCGCGTTGAAGCGATCGACCATGTCGGCCACCTCGCGCGCGCCGTCCTTGACGTTCTCCAGCACGTTCTTGGTCGGATCGAGCTGCGGCTCCTGCGGCAGATAGCCGACAGTGATGTGCTCGCCCGGCCAGGCCTCGCCCGAGAAGTCCTTGTCGATGCCCGCCATGATCTTCATCAGCGTCGACTTGCCGGCGCCGTTCGGGCCGACGATGCCGATCTTGGCACCCTGGTAGAATTGCAGGTTGATGTTGTTCAGCACCGGCTTGGGAGCGCCGGGGAAGGTCTTGGTCATGTCCTTCATGACGAAGGCGTATTGGGCGGCCACGTGGCGGTCTCCGTTCGCAGGTCTGGATATGCAGGAAGTTCGGGCGCGATGTAGCGACGGGACGCGGAAATGGCAACGCAGCGGTCATGCGCCTGCAATGCTGGGCTTCCCCTGCCGTCGCCTCCGCGGAACGGCCTGGCGCGGCCGCGGAAACGCAGCGGAAACCCGCGCCGCATTGCCGAACGTTTCGGCTGCGGCTAGCGTCCGCCGCCATGACCAAGCGCATCCTGCTCGCGGCCGTCGCCGCCCTCGCCCTGCCCCTTCCCGCCCTGGCCCAGGGCGCCGCGCACGATCCGGCGGCCCTGCGCGATGCGGCTCTCAAGGACGATTTCGCCTGGGAGATCACCGAAGGCCTCACCACCGAGATCGGCCAGCGCCTCGCGGCGACCGAAGCGGAAACCCGCGCCCGGGCCTGGGCAGTGAAGAAGCTCACTGCGCTCGGCTTCCGGAACGTGCGCATCGAGACCTTCCGGATGCCGCTCTGGGTGCGCGGCGCGGAGACCGCGGAAGTGGTCGGTCCCTCGGCGCAGAAGCTCGTTCTCGCCGCTCTCGGCAATTCGGGCTCGACCGGGCCCAAGGGCGTCGAGGCGGACATCGCCTTCTTCCCCACGCTCGCAGATCTCCAGGCCGCGCCGGCCGAGGCCGTGAAGGGCCGGATCGTCTATATCGGCAATACGATGACGCCCACGCAGGACGGCTCGCAATATGGCTATTTCGGCGGCGCCCGCCGGGCCGGGCCGAACCTTGCCGCCAGCAAGGGCGCGGTCGCCGTGCTGATCCGCTCGATCGGCACCGATCACCACCGCAATCCGCACACCGGCGTGACCAACTGGGCCAAGGACGTGAAGCCGATCGCCGCCGCGGCACTTTCGCTGCCCGATGCCGACCAGCTGGAGCGGCTGCTCCGGCGCGGCCCTGTGCGGCTCAGGCTGCTGGTCACCCCCGAGTTCAAGGGCGAGGCGGAATCGGGCAACGTCATCGCCGAAGTGCCGGGGAGCGACCCTTCGGCGGGGATCATCGTGGTGGGCGGCCATCTCGACAGCTGGGATCTCGGCACCGGCGCGATCGACGACGCCGCGGGCGTGGCGATAACCACCGCCGCCGCCAAGCGGATCATGGATGCGGGCCAGCCGAAGCGCACGATCCGCGTCGTGTGGTTCGGTGCGGAGGAAGTCGGCGGCTTTGGCGGCGCAGCCTATGCCAAGGCGCATGCGAACGAGCGCCATGTGCTCGCCCAGGAATCGGATTTCGGCGCCGATCGCGTCTGGAAGTTCGAAGTGAACCTGCCCGAAGGCGCCAAGCCGATCGCCAATCGCCTGGCGACCGTCCTCGCCCCGCTCGGCATCTCGCGCGGCCGCGGCACGGCGCATGGCGGCACCGATGTCGGACCGATCATCAACACCGGCGTGGGCGTGATCGATCTCAGCCAGTCGGGCCTGCGCTATTTCGACTATCACCACACGCCCGACGACACGCTGGACAAGATCGATCCGGAACAGCTCCGCCAGAATGTGGCAGCCTGGACGGCGATGCTCGCGGTGACTGCGAACGCGCCCGAGGATATCGGGCCGATCGCCAAGGGCGGCGGCGAGTGAGGGAACCCTATGGCGGCCTCGCTCATTGATGGCCACCAATGGGCAAGATTTGGGCAAAAAAATGTCCTAAATTTTGCCATCGGGTGAATTTGCGATTGACGCATACGCAACGACCGCTATGCCAGCGGTTCGCGACGGCAATCGGGCCGGTTGCGAAACGTTTGAGTTCCTTTAGGAGCACCACATGAAGAAGATCCTCATTGTTGCTGCGACCGCCGGCCTGATGTCGCTCGCGGCTTGCAACGGCGGCACCACCAACACCACCGCCGAGAACGTTGCCGACTCGCACGAGGCGAATGCCGCTGCGTACGAAGCTGCCGCCGACAACACCACCAACGCCGCCGCCGAGGCGACCCTCGAGAACGCCGCGAACGTGGAAGAGAACAAGGCCGACGCCGCCACGGCGAACGCGCACTGATCTCCGTTCGGCGCCGGCCATCCGGCCGGACCGAGGAATAGGAAGGGCGCTCCCGAAAGGGGGCGCCCTTTCCTGTTGGGGGCAATCGCGCGCTCCGCTATGCCCGGTCGGATCGAGGGGAGGAAGAATGGGCGCAGTAGCAACGAGCCAGGCCGGCAAGCCGCAGCGCTGGTGGCAGATGCTCTATGTGCAGGTGCTGATCGGCATCGCGGCGGGCATGCTGGTCGGCGCGATCTGGCCTGCCTGGGGCGCATCGCTCGAATGGCTGGGCCTCGCCTTCGTCAACCTCGTCAAGATGATCATCGCGCCCGTGATCTTCCTTACCCTGGTGACGGGCATTGCCGGCGCCCGCGAATTGGGCTCGCTCGGCCGCGTGGTCGTGAAGGCCTTCGCCTATTTCCTGTTCTTCTCCACCCTGGCGCTGATTCTGGGCCTGATCGTCGCGCATGTCGTCCAGCCCGGGGCGGGCATGCATGTCGATCCGCACGGCCTGAGCGAAGCCAAGGTCGCCGGCTTCGAGAAGCAGGCCCATGAGACCAGCATCACAGGCTTCGTGATGGCGATCATCCCGACCACGCTGGTCTCGGCGCTCACGGCGGGGTCGATCCTCCAGGTGCTGTTCGTCGCCATCCTGTGCGGCATTGCGCTTGCCAGCATCGGCGAGCGCGTCCGCCCGCTGGTCGATCTGCTCGAACAGGCATCGGAAATGGTGTTCCGCATCGTCGCCATCCTGATGCGCGCGGCGCCCGTGGGCGCGTTCGGCGCGATGGCCTTCACCATCGGCAAATATGGCGTGGAATCGCTGCGGGATCTCGCCTGGCTCGTCGGCACCTTCTATTTCACCTCGGCATTGTTCGTGCTCGGCGTACTCGGGATCGTAGGCTGGCTGGCCGGCTTCTCGATCTTCAAGCTGCTCCGCTACATAAAGGCCGAGCTGCTGCTCGTCCTTGGCGCCTCCTCCTCCGAAGCCGCCCTCCCCGCGCTGATCGACAAGCTGGAACGCGCCGGTTGCGACAAGGAAGTGGTCGGCGTGGTGGTGCCGGCCGGCTATTCGTTCAACCTCGACGGCACCAACATCTACATGACGCTCGCTGCGCTGTTCATCGCCCAGGCAACCGGCGTGCACCTCTCGCTCGGCGAGCAGCTCATCCTGCTCGGCACCGCCATGCTCACGTCCAAGGGCGCGGCGGGCGTCACCGGCGCGGGCTTCGCGACGCTGGCCGCGACCCTGATGGTGGTTCCCTCGATCCCCGTGGCGGGCATGGCACTGATCCTCGGCGTCGACCGCTTCATGAGCGAGTGCCGCAGCCTCACCAATTTCATCGGCAACGCCGTGGCGACGATCGTGGTGGCGCGCTGGGAAGGCCGGCTCGACCGCGAAGCCTTGCGACGCGCGCTCGACGGCACGGCCGACGCGGCGCCCGCACGCGCCGCCATCGAAGCCGATATGGGGTGAGGACCGGAAAATGGTCGGGGAGACAGGATTCGAACCTGCGACATCTTGCTCCCAAAGCAAGCGCGCTACCGGGCTGCGCCACTCCCCGACGCGGATTGCGGCCCTAGGCCGTGATTGCGAACTACACAAGGCAATAGCTTCGCCATTGCCCGCGATCCGCCGCTGGTGGGCCCGGCAGGACTTGAACCCGCAACCTAGCCGTTATGAGCGGCCAGCTCTAACCAATTGAGCTACAGGCCCCCAGCAAACCGGCCCTAGCGGAACCTCAGGCCGGGCCGCAAGTCGCCGCGACGATCTGATCGACCGATGCGGCGCGCACGCCCAGCCGGTCGAGCAGGGCGAGCACCTCGTCCCACCAGCGCAGGAATGCCGCCAGATCCGCCTCGGTGCGCACATAGGGCGTGTGGCCGGGCTCCACCGAAGGCGAATGAAAGGCGAAGTTGAGCAGCCGCAACCCTTCGCCCACCGCGACGCGAATCGCCTCCCTGGCCTCGTCCAGCGGCATATCCTCGGGTGTGAGCGACACGCGCGAAAGCATACCCAGGCGGGACGCGATGCCGATCCCGTGCGGGAAACGGCCCAGGCTGCGATGCAGCCCCGCCCCGCCCCGCCGCAGGCGGCCGGTGAAAACCGTGGTGAAGGGCAGCTCGATCAGCTCGCCCAAGCGGAACGCATGATTGGGCACCGCAAGGAAATCGGGCCCGCCCTCCGCGGAATAATCATAGGCCGATCGCATCGAGCTATCGATCCGATAGCCGAGCTCGGCAAGCAGCGCCGGCGTCTCCGGCCCGATCCCGTAGCGGCCGGCGCGATAGACGAGCGGACGGCGCCCGAAGGCGCGCTCCACGGCATCGGTGAGCGCTGTCAGCTTGGCGCGCTGCAGGCCGATCGGGAGATTGCCCGTGAAGCTGTTGAATCCGTTCACTTCCTCCCGGTGCGGGGGATTTACCCAGGGATGGAGCTGGGTACCGATCGCCGAGCGCCCGTCCTGCATGACTTCGCGCAGCACGTCGATGGCGAGCGGCGAAGTCGCGATCGGATAGTCGACCAGATAGGCGAGCGGCACGCCCGCGGCGGCGAAGCGGGCATGTACCGCAGGCAGCGCGGCCATATGCCGGGTCCCGTCCGCATCGGAACTGAGCGGCGCACCCCAGTCGAACTCCTCCTCGGTGTCGACGAAGATGGTGAAGCGCGTGCCGAAATCGTCCGGCCAGTGCAGGCGCGCACCCGGAACGGGCGCGGGCACGCGGTAACCGCCGCGATCTGGAGCGTCACCCCCCACTTCAGCTTAGATGTGCCTGGCCCACCTGCTCGTTTACGGCGGCCGGAAGCCGCAAAGTCAAGCTTTCGCGGCCGATGACGAGCGTGCCGCCCAGTTCGCGGGAGAGGTTCCGGGCGAGCCGCAGCGCGAATCCGGTGCCGAGCAGCGTCGCGTCCTCGCGCTCATCGTCGATGTCGAGCACCGAATCGCCGGGATAGTCGGCAAGGGCCTGGGGGCGATCGATGGTGATCGACACCATCTCGGCAGTCTCCAGCGCCATGTGTACGCCGATCCGTTCACTGTGCCCGCTGGCCGAAACGAGCGTTGCGAGGAGGCGCGCCAGCAATCGCTCGACCGCGCGGCGATCACCGGTGACCGAAAGATCGGCGATCGGCAGCGCGATCACCGAGCCGCGCAGTTCGGCAAGCGGCGCGAGGTCGTCGACGATCGTCGCGAGCACCGGCCGCAACGCGATCTGGCCGGGCACGAGCGAAAGCGCCGCGCTGTCGATCCGCGCGGCGAGATCGAGATCGTCGATCGCGCCAAGCAGTTCGCGCGCCTGGGAGCGGATCACCTGGGCCCGGTCGCGATAGGCATCGCCCACGGGGCCGAGCATCTGCGCCTCGATCATCTCGGCAAAGCCCGCGATCGCATTGGTCGGCGTGCGCAGTTCATGGACGAGCTGGCGGAGTGAATCGGCCGGCATCGCCGGCGCCGGCGCAGTGCGCACCGGCTCGGCGCGTTCGTCGACTCGCGGCCGGCGCGCGGTTCCGCGATAGCCGGTGAAGCGGCCATTGCCGGGATCGAAGACCGGGATGGCCGAGATCAGCCAGTCCCCCGCAGCATCGGATTCGCCTTCCACCGAAAGCCGGGCATTGGAGAAGCCGGCGCGGCGCCGGAAAGCCCCCGCGGCGACACCATCCACGCGCGATGCCTCCGATACGCCGGGAGCAGCCTGGCTATCGAGCGATACGCCGATCAGCGGCGCACGGCTGACGCCGTCGACCCAGCGGATCATGCCCTTGGCATCGGTCTCGAAACGGAAGTCGTCGGCCGGGCGCGGTGCGGGCGGGTCCTGCGGGCCGGTTTCCTCGCGATGGCGCCAGAACGCGTCGATCCGCGCCACCACGTCGGCAATCTCGAAGGTGCCGTCGTCGTCGCCCGCGGCTTCTGCCGCAATCTGCCGCACTTCTGCGGCCAGGCTATCGCTATACTCCATGGCCGGACCCTGCGCCCCTGCCTCCGGCAGCGCAATCGCTTCGGCGGAATCGGCTGACTCGTCTGTCCCGGATTGGACCGGGCGGATCGGAATTTCGGCCTCTTCGGCTACTTGCGCCGCCGAAGCGGTGATCGACGGCGCCAGGCCGGCAAGTGCGACGAAGGAAAGGTCCTCCACCAGCGGAGGGGCCTCCGCTTCGGGTGCGACTTCGGGCTCGGGCACCGGCACGGACCCGATATGGGCCTGCGGCTCCGCCAATCCGGAGTCGACCGGATCGAGGTCTTCGGCCGGCAAGCCCTCCCTCGCTTCGTCGACTGGAGCGGCGACGGGCAACCGGCCCAGCAATGCGGCAAGGGTCGCCTCGTGCGCCGGCAACCGCTGGGGAGTGGTGGAACTCCAATAGACCAGGGGCTTGCCCTCGGCCTCCGGCGCGGCTGCCGCCATGGATTCGTGCGAGTCCGCATTCGCTGCGTCGAGATGCTCGACCGCCTCAATCTCGGCCGGCACCGGCTCGGCCGGGCGCGCGTCGACCACCTCGGCCCAATCGATTGCCGTCACCTCGGCCATCACTTCCGGCTCGGCGGTCACGGTTTCGACCGGGACTTGCTTCACCGTCTCGTCGGGCAGCACGAAATCGATCGGGCCGAAACTCTCCAGCGCGCGACGCACCGCCGGGCTGAGGTCGCGCCGATTGCGCAATATCGCGCGTGCGGCCGGTGCGAGTTCGGGCAGCAGCTGGATCCACTCGGCCGAATTCATCCGCGCACTGCGCAGCACGGGCAGCGCCACCTGCAGCTCGTCGAGCGCGAACAGGCGCACGAGCGGCGGCGGCGGATCGGCATGCTCGAGGGTGCGGGCGCTGGCGGCACGCACCGGCAGCGGCACGGATTCGCGAATCGTGCGGAGCACGCCCATCGCACGATTGCCCGCAACGGCACGGCGACGACCGATCAGGTCGACGAGCTGCCGCCAGGCGGACTGGACGCCATAAGGCGTGCCCAGATCCGAGGCCAGCACCGTCTCCAATGTATCGTCGAAGCGCAACGCGTGCCCACCTTTACCCGGCGCAGCAACACGCGCCGTAAGGAATCCTTAACCCGTGAAACGTCGGTTCGGAACTGTCGATTTCGGCACGTCGCATTGTGGGACAATTGCGTTGCGGCGTAATAATATTATGTCTAAACGCAACACACGGAAACGAATCAACAGATAGAAGGAACATAAATGCGATTCGACGATATCGACGTACGGATCCTCGGCCTGTTGCAGGACAATGGCCGCATGACCAATGTCGAGCTTGCCGAACGCGTTGGGCTGACGGCGCCTCCCTGCCTCAGGCGGGTGCGGGCCCTGGAGCAGCAGGGAGCGATCACCGGCTATCATGCCGCGCTCGATCCGGCCGCACTGGGCTACAACCTCACCGTGTTCGCCATGGTGAGCCTGAAAAGCCAGGCGGAAGCAGACCTGCGCGCCTTCGAACAGATGATGGCCGACATTCCCGAAGTCCGCGAATGCCATATGCTCAACGGCGAGATCGATTTCATCCTGAAGATCGTCGCGCCCGACCTGCAGAGCTTCCAGCACATCCTGACCACGCGCCTCACCCCGGCGCCGAACGTCGAGCATGTGAAGACCTCGCTCACCATCCGAACCTCCAAGGCGCTGCCCGGCGTGCCGGTCGCCTGATACGAAAAGGGGCGGCATCGCTGCCGCCCCCTTCCCTGTTCGGCGCGAAGCCGCGCTCAGCTGAGCGGCGGCGTTTCGAGCGAGACCTGCCAGAGCAGCGCGACATTGACGTACGGGCCGGTCTTCACCGCCTGGAACGCCGTCTTCGCCTCTTCCTTGCGGCCGAGACGCTGCAGCGCGATGCCGCGGTGCAGGTTGATCTCATTGGCATCCGCGCCGCCCTTGGCCAGCGCAGCGTCGTAGAGCTCGAGCGCGCGCGCATTGTCGCCGGCGGCGAGCAGCGCGTCGGCATTGCCGGCACCGCCCTGCTTGGCCAGGACGTCGAGCGACGGGCTGCTCTTAACGCCGGCCTGGGCCGCGGTGTAGGTGCGGTTGCCATCGGGGTCGGTCGTCGGCAGCTTGCCGTTCTTGCGCCCCTCTTCGATCACCGAGATCGCTTCCCAGGGCAGGCCCGAGGACTGGGCGGCATAGGCATAGTCGGCATAGTCGCCGCGATCGGCGAGCGAGTTCGTGATGCGGCGAAGACGATAGAGGTCGATGCGCTCGGTCTTGGCGGCCCGATCCGAGCCCTTGGCGCCCTGGCCGAGCACTTCGATCGCCCAGCGCCAGTTCTTCACCGCCGGATAGTCCTTCAGATAATAAGCGAGCCAGTCATAGGTCGCCTCGCGATTGCCGGTGGCGGTCACCTTCGGAATGGCGAACTGATACCAGGCCTCCGGCGCCTTCTGCCCCGTCGACTTGGCAAATTCGATCGCATTGCGCGCTTCGGCGGCGGCCTCGGCATTCTTGCCGGTGGCGGCGTAGGAATTCGCCAGCATCAGCGGAATGTCGACGTTCTTCTCGCCCAGCTGGCGCGCCTTGGTCATGTAGTTGATGACGTCGGCATGCTTCTTCTGCGACGCGGCGGCCTTGCCGAGCAGGAAGTTCAGACGCGCATTGTAGGGGCCCACTGCGTCCGGCGCGCTGCGCGGGCTGGCCACCAGCACCTGCAGCGGCGCGATCTGGCCCGCCTCGTTGCCGCGCCCGAGCTCGAGCTGCAGGCGCATCGAGGCCGCGAAGAATTTCTCGTCGTCATTCTTCGCCGCAGCTTCGGCAGCGGTGATCTGCGGTTCGGCGGTCGCCCAGTCCTTGGCCTTCACCGCGGCTTCGGCGGCAGCGGCGGGCTTGCGGAATTCATCGCTGACCTGAAGCTGGTTCGCAGCCGGGGCGTTCTTGTCGTCCTTCTTCTTCTGCGCGGCAGCAGGGGCCACCGTCAGCGCAGTGGCGCCCAGCGACAGCACGGCGGCCAGCGCGAGCTTGGAAGCGAAGTTCATGCGAAACTCTCCTAAACGGGGAAAGGGCGGGGGCTTTCGGCGCACCTCTAGTTGCCCCACACGCGCCGTTCAAGCCGATCCCCGTCGCCGATGCCGGTTCTGCGATGAACGTCATTTTAACGGCCGGGCTCTCCCTGAGGCGTCGGAGGCCCCCGCCCGCCCTTCCCGGCTCTGCAATCCAACGGCCCGCCCCACAATTCGAACGACTCGTCCGCATATTTTGGTTGATGTGCGTTAACCCTGTGGATAAGTTTGTGGACAGCACGAGTAACTCGTTGCGTTGGAGGGGTAAAATGAGTTCCCTGTATCTCGGGTGCGCGCTTTGTGAAGTCGATGCGGAAGGCAATGTCCTGCTTGCCGACACCATGGCCCGGACGCTGGGTCTTCCCGCCCCGGAGGAGCCCTTGTTTCTCTCAACCCACGAACGCGATCAGTGCCTCGTCGGCTATGCCAGATCGCATCTCCAGGAGATTCGCACGCGTACCGAGCGCTGGCGCCTTGCCGACGAGGATGCCGGGCGCGATGCGCAACGGCATCATGAGCGCATGCGCCGGCTGTTCGGCATCGTCGAGGTCGCGCCACGCAGCGAGCAGGGGCTGATGCTCCCGGCGGTGATGCGCCATCTCGGCCGGATCGAAAGCATGGCGCTGATCGTCGGCACCGGCGACCGGTTCGAAATCTGGAACCCGCGACTCGCGGTGACGCATGTCGACGGCCGGTTCCGCGAGCTCGCCAGCTGGCAGGTCATGCATCGCCGCGCGCCCCGCGCCGGCTCGCGCCGCACCCGCCCGGTCCGCCGCTGATGGGCGCGCTGCGCTGCCGGCTGCTCGGCCATGCCGCGATGCCGACGCATTATCGCAGCGGCGAAACGGAATTCTCGCTGTGCATCCGCTGCGGCGACGACCTGCTTCGCGCGGTTGGGGCGGAGGAATGGGAAGAGGTTCCCGCCGGGCAGAAAGTGGTCTGGCGGCGGCGCGACCGGGGCGGCAGCGCCGCGGCAGTGGCCGAACGGATGACCTTGCCCCCTGCCCCGCGCCGCCATCGCCCGCGCAACGAACCGCCGATCGAGGCGCGCGGCCAGCGCCGCAGCCGTCCGCGCCGGGCCGGCGCCGTGATGCTGCTGGGGCTCACCGGTCGCTATGTAGTGGCCGGCCTCTTCGATCGCCTGCGCCGCCCCGCCCGGCCGGTGCCGCCGCAGACGCGCCTGCTTCCGGCACCGGGCCGGATTACAGCAGCTTCTCGATCTCGGGGCCAATCGCGTCGGGGCTGGTAGTCGGCGCGAACCGCTCCACCTTCGTGCCCGTCCGGTCGACGAGGAACTTGGTGAAGTTCCACTTGATCCCCTTCGAGCCGAGCACGCCCGGCGCCGCAGCCTTCAGCGCATCGAACAGCGGCGCCGCATCGGGGCCATTGACGTCGATCTTGGCATAGACCGGAAAGGTCACGTCATAGGTGAGCGAACAGAAATTCGCGATCTCCTCCGCATCCCCCGGCTCCTGCGCGCCGAACTGGTTGCAGGGAAAGGCCAGCACCGAGAAGCCGCGATCCCTGTACTTGCGGTGCAGCGCCTCGAGGCCGGCATATTGCGGCGTGAAGCCGCATTTCGACGCGGTATTGACGATGAGCAGAACCTCGCCGGCGTGATCGGCGAGCGTGGTCTCCGCGCCGCCGGGCTGGCGGACGGGAATGTCGGTGATCGCAGTCATGCGGCCTCTCCTTCGTAGCGGGCCATCAGCAGTTCGATATTGCGGCGGACGCCGGGCCATTCATGTGCCAGGATCGAATAGACCACGCTGTCGCGCATATGGCCCTTCAGGATCAGATGGCCGCGCAACACGCCGTCCATCCGCGCGCCCAGCCGCTCGATCGCGCGGCGCGAGGCCTGGTTGAGGAAATCGGTGCGGATCTGCACGCAATTGACCCGAAGCTCGTGAAAGGCATGGTGGAGCAGCAGGTATTTGGCCTCGGTGTTGAGCCCCGTCCGCTGGACGCGTGGCGCATAGAGCGTGCCGCCGATCTCGACGCGGCGATGCCCCTCGCTCATCCGCAGGAAACGGGTGGCACCGGCGATTCGCCCCTCGGCATCGAGCACGGTGAACGGCAGGCTCCGCCCCGCCGCCACGTCATTCTCGATCCGGTCCATCCAGGCGTCGATGCTGGCATCGTCGGGCACGGTAGTGTGAAACAGATGGCGGAGCCCGGCAAAGGCCAGGAGCAGGTCGGCACGATCCGCGCGCGCCATCGGGCGGAGCGTGACGTGACGGCCGGCAAGCGTCGGGACCTCGCGCCAGGCCGTCATTTGTCGATCCTGGTGATCGGACGATCGAAGCGCCCCGGCAGCGCCATCGACCAGGCTATGAAATCGACGCGCCCAAGCGCATCGCTCTCCGGCAGCATGCCCACACCGAAACTCTCGCGCGGGAACCTGCTGTCCGAGCTGTTGTCGCGATTGTCGCCCATCACGAAGAGGTGCCCGGCGGGGACGACGACGGCGGCGAAATCGTCCTGGGGCGTGGCATGCTGATCCAGGATGGCATGCGGCTGCGCCTCCCCGGGGAACTGTTCGAGCATTTTCCGGGCGGGCGAGCCAGGCTCATCCGCGGTTCCCATGCCGATCTGCTTCTGCGGCACCGGCTTGCCGTTGATCGAGACGATGCCGCCCGCCAGCGCGACGCTGTCGCCGGCAAGCCCGACGACGCGCCCGACACGCTTCTCCTCACCCAGTCGATAGACGATGACCTCGCCACGCGCCGGTCCCTTCGGGCCGAGATCGCGCGGATAGAATCGATCCCCCACCTCGAGCGTAGGCCGCATCGATTGGGAGGGGATGTAGAGCGGGCGGAACTGGCGCCCGGAGTCGAAGGCATGGCGTGCGACCGGCCAGGCAAACCAGATGCCCGTTGCCAGCGCGAGCGTTCCGAGCCCCAGGGTGACCGGGATCCAGCGCTCGCGATGCTTCACTCCAGATGCCCCTCGTGCAGCCGCACCACGCGATCCATCCGGGCGGCAAGGCGCTCGTTGTGCGTCGCGATCAGCGCGGCCGAACCCTGGGTGCGGACCAGGCCGAGGAATTCGGCGAGCACCTTGTCCGAAGTCGCCTCGTCCAGATTGCCGGTGGGTTCGTCCGCCAGCACCAGCGCCGGCTTGTTGGCGAGCGCCCGGGCAACGGCGACGCGCTGCTGCTCGCCGCCCGAAAGCTGGCTCGGCCGGTGCGTCAGCCGGTGTGCGAGGCCGAGTGCGGTGAGCAGTTCCTCCGCGCGCCTGTCCGCATCCGCGCGCAACGCGCCGTGGATCATCTGCGGCAGCACGACATTCTCAAGCGCATTGAAATCCGGCAGCAGGTGATGGAACTGGTAGACGAAACCCAGATGGTCGCGGCGCACCGCGGTGCGGCTCGGGCTGTCGAGCTGGGCGGCCTCCTTGCCGACGATCTGGATCGATCCCTGGAAGCCGCCCTCGAGCAGGCCGACGGCCTGGAGCAGGGTCGACTTGCCCGAGCCCGAAGGGCCGAGCAGCGCAACGATCTCGCCCGGCTGCACCGCGAGGTCGATGCCGCGCAGCACTTCGATCGTCTCGCCGCCCTGGCTGAAGCTGCGCTTGAGGCCGTGCGTCTGGAGGACCGGCACGACGCGTCCCTCAGCATCACTCATAGCGCAGCACCTGCACCGGATCGGTGCTCGCAGCCTTCCAGGCCGGATAGAGCGTGGCCAGGAAACAGAAGATCAGCGCCATCACGCAAATGCCTATCGTCTGGAACGGATCGGTCTTGGCCGGCAGCTCGGTGAGGAAGCGCATCTGCGGATCCCAGATATTCTGGCCGGTCACCAGCCCGATGAACTTCACCACCCCTTCCCGGAACGTGATGAAGAGGAAACCCAGCACGCCGCCCGCGGCCACGCCAAGCGCGCCGATCGTGGTGCCCACGGTCACGAAGATCCGCATCAGTCCGCCGCGCGTCGCACCCATCGTACGCAACACCGCAATGTCCCGCGTCTTGGCGCGCACCAGCATGATCAGCGAGGAGACGATGTTGAACGCCGCGACCACCAGGATGATCGAGAGGATGGTGAACGAGACGGTGCGGTCCACCGCCAGCGCCTCGAACAGCTCGGAGTTCATCATCCGCCAGTCGGTGATCTGGCCGACGCCGCTCACCTTGTCGTTCAGCGGCTGAAGGATCTGCGCCACCCGGTCCGGGTCGACAGTCTCCAGCTCGATCATCGAAACGCCGTCGCCGAGCAGCAACAGGGTCTGCGCGTCCTCGATCGGCATGACGGCGAAGACCTTGTCATAGTCATAGACGCCCACCTCGAATATGGCGGCGACCTTGTACTTCACGATGCGCGGCATGGTGCCGAAGGGCGTCGCCGCTCCGGCGGGATTGAGAATCGATATCTCGCTGCCCACCGTGGCCCCCAGCGATTCCGCCAGGCGCGAGCCGATCGCGACCTGCTCTCCCCCCGGCTTCAGGCTCTTGAGCGACCCGACGACTTCCTTGCCCTTGAGCGTGGGATTGCTGAGGATGTCCTCCATCCGCATGCCGCGCAGCTGGATGAACTCCGCCCGGCCATTATAGGTGGCGAAGAGCGGCTGCTCGATCAGCGGCGTCGCGCTGGTGACTCCGGGCGTCTTTCTCGCTTCGTCGAGCACCGCGCGCCAATTGCGCAGCTGGCCGCCATAGCCCTGGACCACGGCATGGCCGTTCAGCCCGGTGATCTTGTCGAACAATTCGGCGCGGAAGCCGTTCATCACGCTCATCACCACGATCAGCGCGGCAACGCCGAGCATGACGGCGACAAGGCTGAACCCGGCGACGACGGCGATGAACGCCTCGCTCCGCCCGGGCAGCAGATAGCGGCGGGCGATCATCCGCTCATAGCGTGAAATCAACAGCATGCGGGCCTTGTAACTCGCCGGGAAAACAGGTCTCCTGCCGATCTAGGGCAGATGGCGGCGAATTCCTACTGCCAACCGCTATGTTGCCGATTCAACACAGGGTGAGACCAATCTGCGCCTACCCCTTGTAATGCCAGTGACAAAACGGGTGCGTGCGCCTAGCAAAACTCCTGTCGAAGCGCAGGCGAAAGGCCGTGGTTCGGGGAGGCTCCAAGCCCCGCTCGTAGGCAAGTACGAGTGTGCGGGCTGGGCCTGACAAAGGGGGCTGACGAGCATTCGTCACGCAGGCGCCCGGATCGGAAACGGTCCGGGCGTTTGCCGTTTTCGGCCCGTTGGAAATCCCGCCTTTTCGGCGCTATTCCGAAAGCGGGCGATAGCTCGCCTGCTGCTCGGGCGTGGGCAGGCTGATGATATGCGTGACCACGCCAGGATGCAGCGGCGCCAGGAATTGCAGGCCGGCCGCGGCGCGGTTGCTCCAGACCACCCTGGCGGGCAGCGGTTTGAAACCGGGCAGCCGCAACACCGTTTCCATCCCCAGTTCGAGGAGGAAACCGGTCTCGAGCCGACAGCCCAGGCGCGAAATCTCGACCAGGCGCACGTCCTGGAAGCAGAAACGGGATTCCTTCACCGCAACCGCAATCGATACCGGCCAGCGCATCGCCTCACGCCGGTCCACGCCCTGCGTAATCTTCAGTCCTCTTCGATCGCCACGCATTCCCCAACCCCGACTCTAATCCCCTACCCAACCAAGATCGGCTTGCCGCAACGCAGCCCGTTCACGCGAACATCGGCCTGCCCGACACTGACTCCGAGAAGCCCGGTGAGACTGCCGAGCAGCGAATCGAGCGGCGCCGCCGCCCCCTGAAGCACCGTCCCCACCGCCGCGGTGACCAGCGATAGATTGATCCCGATCCCCAGCGTGTTGACCTGCAGATCCATGTCGCGGACCAGCGATGCCGCCACGCCGGCGGCGATGTCGTTGGTCGACACGGTATGCGTCTTGCCGGCGGCGATCTCCTGGGCGGTGAACGTCACCTGCTGCGCGCCCGCGCCACCCAGATTGACGTTCGACTGGCCGGTCACCTCGGCGAGCAGCAGCACTTTCACCAGCGTCGTCCGGCGGGGGGTGATCGCCGTGCCGAAATTGCCCAGCGACGCGGTATCCACGTCGCCGATCGCCACCTGCCCCGCCGAGGTGGTGACGTCGAGGCCGACCGTGGCAGTCGCCGGCGTCGGGCATGAGATGCTCCGCAGCGATGCTTCGGCCTTGGCCAGTTCGACGAAGAGCGGCAGATGGATCGAAGCCGCGCCCAACAGGCCCGCACCACCCACCTTGGTGTCGACATACAGACGAGTCTGCGCCGTGCGCACCTTCACGCTGCGGTCCTTGGCCACTGCAAGCCAGGGCGACTGCGCCGGCCGCTCGCCGATCGCCAGCGATACCTTGGTGGAGAGGAGCCCCGGAACGCCCGCCGCGAGATCCAGATCGACCTGGCGCTTGCCGGTGGCGATCTGGAGCATCTCGCGAACGAGCGCATAGCTATCGGCCTCGATCGGGCGCGAGGGATCGGTCTTGGTCTCGCCGGAGAGCGGGCCGAGGTCGATAATCTTGGAGAGTTGCACGGTGACCGGCGGCACGCGCGCGGCAATTCCGCGCAGCGCCGATTGGGCGCTCGAGTTGCCCGTCGCCGCGGCCAGGGCATTGAGCGCCTTGGGCAGGCTGACATTGGTGGCAAGCGTCTCGCCAAAGGTCAGGCCCTGGAGACTGGTCTGGGTGCGCAGCGCGTCGATGAAGGAAAGGAGGTCCACATCCGCGGTCACCAGCCCCTGCGCGTCCATCACGTTGAGGTTCAGCTCGGTCCCGGCGAGTCCCGAAAGCAATTGGCCGGGCAATCCGCCGCTCACCGATGCCAGACGCGAGCCGATCGAAAAGGAAGCGAGGTCCACCCGCGCCGCCGTTGCCGTCACCGACACGCGCGCCGTGGGGCGTCCGGTAAGAAACTTGCCGAAGAACAGCGGCACGTCCCGGCCCATGACGAGGCGGACGGCGTTGCCGTCGCCGGACGCGACGAAACGCGCGGCCGGTGCCACGGTGCTGTCGGCGGAATAGGTGCCGCGTTCCAGCTTCTCGATGTTCGCGTCGCTCGCCTGGTTCGCCGCCATTGCCTGGCGCGCCGCGGCATCCGCCGACTGGCTGTTCGCCGCACTCAGCGCCGCCGCATCCGCAACACCTTGCAGCCGCCTCTTCTCCAGATAGAGCGAGCCGGTATCCACCGCGAACGCCGCCGATCCCGCCAGCATCACGAACCCGCCGGCGAAGAGCATGGTGACATTGCCGCCACGATCGACCCTGAAGCGGCGAAGGAAGGACCGGATGGCCATGGCGCACCTCATGGGGCGGTGAGCGTCACGGTCGAGCTGCGCTCGATCACCTTGCTGGGCAGCGGCACCAGCTTGATCGAAAGCAGCGGATCGTTCGACGCGTCATAGGAGAGGTGGACCGTCAGGGTGCGCCCATCATCGTCGATCAGCGTGTCCATGCGCTCGGGCTTGAGCGTGCCGGTCTTGCGCAGATTGGCATCCAGCGCGGTGCGCGCCAGAGCGGCGCGTTCATTGGGGTCCAGCCCGCCGACCGCCGCACGCGCCGCCTCGTTCGCTGCCTGCTGCACGCTGTTGGCGCAGAGGAACCAGCCACCATAGGTGACGATCCCGCAGATCAGCATCAGAAGGATCGGCAGCGAGAAGGCCATCTCGATCGCGGCCGCACCGCGCCGTTCGCGCCACAGCCCGCGGCCGGCGCGGAGCGGCTTCTCGGCCAGGGAAGGCGAACGCGAACACATGCGCGATTCTTCGCACAGGAGAGCTTCCAAATCGCTCGCACGCCTGCCGGCACGATATCCGGATTTTCAGTAAACCTTGGCCGCGAAGGCACGAACCCAGAGCCGCCCGGATCGGGACGATCCCCTTGATTTTTCACACCATTTTCGACCTAGGCGGTCTTGATTTACGTTAACTTTGTTGTATTCTACATGTCAAACTGAAATTGAGCAAATTACGCAATTCTCGAATCTACTGCGGTCGCAACGTAAAAAACTGCCGTCGTCCCGAAAACGTTCGAGAGCATTCAATTATGCAACGCTCATCAGTGCAGACTGTTTCATCAGCTGAACTTACGCGCAATTTCGCATATTGGCAGGACCGCGCCATGCACGGCCCCGTCACGATCACCTATCACGGACGTCCACGCTACGTGCTGCTGGCAGCCGAGAGCTGGGATGCCGAGCATGCGATCGGCGAACGGGACGGCACGCATCGCGAACTCGAATATCAGTTCCTCGTCGAGCATATGGACGGCGGGCTGCTTGTGATCGATCCCGAGTTGAAGGTCACCGATGCGTCGAGTGCCGCCGCGCTGATCCTGGGGCGCACGCCCCCCGCGCTGATCGGTTCGCCGATCACCGATGCCCTGCCCGCTTCCACGCACGCCACCATGCTTTCCAGCCTGCGGCACGTGCTGCGCAGCGGCGAGCAATCCCAGTTCGATCTTGCGCTCGACGAGGAGAGCGGCACGCGACTGCGCATCCGCGCCTTTCCCTGGGTGGAGGGCGTCGCGCTGCTGGTACGGGTCAGCTATGAGGGCGACGAGGAAGCCCGGCTGGCCGAGCAGACAGCGCTGGAAAAGGCCCGCGCTGCGCATGGCCGGATCGAAGTGATCCGCCTGACGGTGCGCGGCACGGTTACGATGGTCGAGGCCGAGTTTGCCCGGATGGTCGGGCTGGCGCGGGAACGCATCCTGGGGCTTCGCTTCGTCGACCTGCTCGCGGTGCGCGACCGCACCGTTGCGCGCGATGCGATCGAGCGCGTGCTGAGCGGCCGTTCCGAGGCGGAGGCATTCGATGCGCGGCTGCTATGCGGCGGCGCCGAGGAGATCGGCGCGCGCGTCTCGATCGCGCCGCTCGCCAGCGGCTATGCCGTGGGCGGAGCGATCGTGATCGTCACGCTCGATCCGAACACGGAAACGGTTCAGTAGCAGGAAGGTCGCTGCAGCGCCGCAGTGCGCGAGATCGAGCGCTTGAAGGTTCCCACCACCTGGTTGGTGAGAGCGTCGGTACGGCTCGCTTCCGCGCTGAGGCGGCCGCAGGAGAGCGTGACGCCTGCCCAGGTCACTGCCCAGCCGATGCGCGGATTGCCGATATTGCCGCCCTCGAGCGTGACATTGCCATGGATTTCCGCAGGGGCGCCGCCATCGATCTGGACGCGCGCCGCATCGTTGAGCCGGGCGGCCCAGCCCCCGTCCCCGCCTTCGCCGGGCCGCAGATCGATACGCGCCGGTGAAGCGGAACTGCGCCTCGCCCCGCCGACGACCTGCTCCTCGGGCATCGCGACGCCGCCGGGGCGCCCATTCGCGACGGCGGAGACGATCTCGCTCACCTGCTTCACCCCGGTGATGTCGCCACGCACCGCCACGCCGAGCAGCACCGTGATCACGCCGAGGACCAGCGACACGCGGACGCCATTGGGGATGGTAAGCCGCGAGAGCACCAGCACCGAGATGCAGAGCGACGCGATCAATGCGACATTGGTATAGCCCGAGGGCGCGAAGGCGGAAGAGTTCACCCAGATCAGCCCGCCGCAGATCTGGCAGGCAGAGACCAGCGTGGCGAGCAGGCCCGCATTGCTGAAACTCGGCAAGGATCCCGTGGCTACACGCATGATCTTCCCAATATAGGAGATCGGGATACTTGATGTTGGTTAAGCTTCGCTCAAATTGTCCGGTGCAAATCGACAAGAAAAGAAGGGAGGCGGTGCGGGCGCCGCCTCCCTTCCCCAACCTCCCCCGGCCATGGCAGGAGGTCAGTCTCGCAAGGTTCAGAAGCTCTTGCTGATCGTCAGGCCATAGGTCCTCGGATCGCCGGGCTGGCCGACGACCAGGCCGGTGCTGCCCGACTGGACCGAAAGCAGCTCGAAATAGCGCTTGTCGAAGACGTTGCGGACCCAGCCATAGATGTTGAGGTCCGAACGCCGCCAGCCGAGGCGGACGTTGGACAGCGAATAGGCGTCGATCCAGGTATAGGCGGAGGGCGACGGGTTGGACGAGAATCGCGAGCGCCAGCTGCCATCATAGCCCAGATAGACATTGCCGTCGCCCACGGGCTGGCGCACTTCGCCGCCCCAGCTGAGCGACCATTTCGAGATGCCCGGCAGCACCTGGCCCGAAATGTCGCAAAAGGCAGGGCTGCGGCCGCCGGGCGTTCCCGCCGGATCGGTGGCCCCGCCGGGCGCGGTCGCGGTGCCGCCGGAAAGCTCGGGCGGGCACGGCGCGTTCTTGAAGTCGGTATATTTGGCGTCGGTATAGGCACCGTTGAAATAGAGATTGAGCCGCTGGCTCGGGCGCGCCGCCAGGTCCCATTCGAACCCCCGCACCCGCACCTTGCCGGCATTGGCGAGATAGCCGCGGATCACGTTGATCGCGTTATTGTTCACCGTCGCCTGGTAATCCTTGATCTCGGTCCAGAAGGCGGCGGTATTGAAGGTCACCCGACGATCGAGGAACTGGGTCTTGAGGCCGATTTCGAAGTGATCGACCTTCTCCGGCTTCACCGTCTGGGTGGAGAGATCGACGCCGGTACTGGTCGAATTGAGCGGCAGGCCCGAAAGGTTGATGCCGCCCGACTTGAAGCTGCGCGCATAGGTCGCATAGGCATGGACGTCGCGCGACACGTCATACGAGACGGTGATGTCGCCCGAGACGTTCCAGTCGCTGAAGCGCGGGCTGTAGCGCTGCGGTGCCAGCGTGTTCAGCTGGTCCGCTGTCGCCGTACCATTCGCCAGCAATGCCGCGACATTGTCCGCCGTCGCGACATAATTGTAGCGCGCGTTGTGAATGCTGACGACGGCCTCGTAGAAGCCGGACTTCTTGTCATAGTTCAGGCGCAGGCCCGGCTGGATATGGAGGCCGTCCACCGGCTGCCAGTTGAGCTTGCCGAACAGCGCGAAGCTGGTGTTGTCGAAGTTGATCGTGTTGGTCGAGGTCAGCCCGTTCAGCACCAGCGGATTGCAGGCCGCCGCCGTCGCCGTCGCGCATCCGGTGGCTCCAGGCGGAACATTGCCGGGGTTGAGCAGCCAGCGGCTCGCCGCCGAACCCTGGACCTGCGAGCCCTGGGTGTTGATCGTCTGGTGGAAGAAGAAGGCGCCGAGCGTATAATTCAGCCGGCCGTCGCCGTTCGAGCTGAGCCGCAGCTCCTGGCTGACCTGCCGCTGCTGCGACGGGTTCTGGGAGATGGTGGTGATCGGCAGGCCGGTGAAGTCGCGGTCGTTCTTCGGCTGCCAGTCCCAATAGCGCCATGCCGTGACCGAAGTCAGCGTCGCCGGGCCGAGATTCCAGTTGGCGACCAGCGAGGCGCCGCCGATTTCCTGGCGCGACTTGATCTGGGCATCGAGATCGGTCTTGCGGTCGAACGGATCGGTGCTCGGCGGCGCATAGCCGAACGCCGCCGCGAGTGCCGCATATTGGCGGGACAGCGGCCGCTGGGTGGCGCCGACCCGGGCATAATATTGCACGCAGCACAGCGGGTTCTGGAGGTTCCAGTCGCCCGCCAGCGTGAAGTCGAGATCGTCGTTCACCTTCCAGAGGAGCTGGCCCCGGAAACTGCTCGTGCGCTGTTTGTGGAGATCCTCGCCGGTGCGGACATTCTCGATCGTCCCCTCGCGGCTGGTGACCGCGCTGGAGATGCGGATCGCGAGCTTGTCACTGAGCGGGCCCGAGACCGAGGCCTTGGCCGAGATCAGGTCGTAATTGCCCAGGCTCAGCTCAACCTTGGTCTCCGGCGTGAAGCTCGGCGCCCGGGTAGTGATGTTGATCGCACCGGCAGTAGTGTTCTTGCCATAGAGCGTGCCCTGCGGCCCGCGCAGCACTTCCACTCGCTCGATATCGACGAAATCGAAGGTCGAGGCGCCGATGCGGCCGATATAGACCTGGTCGAGATAGAAGCCGACGCCCTGCTCGATGCCGTCATTGGTAAGGCCGAAGGGCGCGCCCAGACCGCGGATGTTGATCGCCGAGTTGCGCGGGTTGCTCGAATAGAATTGCACGGCGGGCAGCGAGGTCTGCAGCCGGTTGAGGTTGGTGGCGCCGGTCTGCTCGATCGTCGAGCCGCCGATCACCGACATCGCGATCGGCACGTCCTGGGCCTTTTCCTCGCGGCGACGCGCAGTGACGACGATCTCGCCGCTGCCGCTTTCCTGCGCCGGCCTGGCCTGCTGCTCGTCCTTGGCGCTCGCGGCAACCGGATCGTCGCGCAGCGCTCCGGCGGGTGCCGGCGCGGTACTCGCCAGAAGCAGCAGTGAAAGCGAAGCAAGGCTCATCATCATCCCCTTTGGCCGTGTCGCGCCTAATCTCCACTCATTTGATGGATATTAGCGAACAAGGAGATGTTTAGCGATCCCTAGCCTGGGTTGACCGGCGATCGCGGCCCGCGTTCCAGCGCATCTTGAAAGCCATGCGATCCAACACGATCTCAATTTCAGGCGGTGCCCAGCAGGGGCCGCCGGCCCGGCGTCGCGGGTCACCGGACGCCAGGCACATCGATCAATTCGCTTCGCATGGAGGTCTTGATATGCGTCAGTTCGATTTCACACCCTTCCGCCGATCGACCATCGGGTTCGACCGGCTGTTCGACCTGCTCGAGGCCAGCGCCCGCGCGCAGGCTTCCGAGAATTATCCCCCGTTCAACCTCGAGCGCGTCGCCGAGGACCGCTACCGGATCACGATCGCCGTCGCCGGCTTCAAGGCCGACGAGATCGACATCACCGCGCAGCAGAACCTGCTGCTCGTGGCCGGTAAGCGGCGCGAGGAGAACGAGAACAACCAGGGCGCCTATCTGCACCTGGGCATCGCCACCCGCAGCTTCGAGCGCCGCTTCGAACTGGCCGACTTCGTCCGCGTCGAGAGCGCCGACCTTGCCGACGGCCTGCTGGTGATCGAGCTGGTGCGCGAAGTGCCCGAGGCGATGAAGCCCAAGAAGATCGCGGTGAATGCCGGCGGCCAGCCGCGCCCGATCGCGCACCGCGAGGCCGACGCGGCCTGACGGACCGACCATGGCTTGCGACGTCTTCCTCCCTTTGGACGTCGCAGCGGGGGGCGCCCGGACCATGGTTCGGGCGCCCTTTGTCTTGGGTGCGGGAAACGGTCCTCCGGGCCTGCAAGTTCGCCTCGGTAACTGCATTCCTCTCCCGGAGGGGGGAGGCATGTGGGCGGCACTTGGGATCGCTGCATGGATGCCGGATGGGCATCGCCCGAGTTCGCAAGCGATACGATCACCAAAAAAAGAAGGGAGAGCTTTCGCCCTCCCCTCTTCAATGCTCGCACTTGCAATATAGCGCGCCGCACGTTTCTTTTCAAATTTAAAATCGATTTTCTTATATGAATTATCAGAAGGAAGCCCAGTCGTCGGCGCGAGTGAGCGCGGAGACGGCGGCAGCCGGCAGCGGCTTGACCGGCGACACATAGCCGGGCGCGACCTTTTCGCGAATGCCGCTCGCGGCGGGCGCCGGCCGACGTGGCGGCGCCTGGCCCGCGCCGATGTTGAACGCCGAAGCCTGTTCCGAGAGAAGCTGGACTTCCGAGCTCAGGTTACGCGAGGCGGCCGAAGTCTCCTCCACCATCGCGGCGTTCTGCTGGGTCGCCTGGTCCATCGTGCCGATCGCCACGGCGATCTGGGTGACCGCCGAGGACTGCGCCTCGTTGTCGGCCGCGATGTTGGCGAGCAGATCGTGCACTTCGTCGACATCGCCCGAAATGGCGACCAGCGCGCCGTCCACCTTCTGGACCATCGCCACGGCATCGACGATGTCCGCCTGGGTCGCGGTCAGCTGGTCGCGGGCGCGGCCGGCTTCCTCCTCGGCGCGCATCGCGAGCGCCGAGACGAGGTCGGCAACCACCGCGAAACCGCGGCCCGCCTCTCCCGCGCGGCCCGCTTCCACTGCTGCGTTCATCGCGAGCACCCGCGTCTGGAAGGCGATCTTGTCGAGTCCCTCGATCACCGAATCGATGCCCTTGGCGCTTTCCGACACGCGCGTCATCGCCTGGACGGCATCGTCGGCGACCGAACGGCCGTCGCCGACCGTCGCGATCGCCTGATTGGCGCGCGAGAGCGTGCTGCCCGCCGCCTTGGCCGTCGCCTTGAGGCGGTCGTCCATCTGGCTGATCGCAGCCGAAGTCTCCTCGAGCGACGCCGCGTTGCTCTCGGTGCGGCGGGCCAGATCCTCCGAGGCCTGGGCGATTTCGCCCGAGCCGGTGCGGATGCTCGCCGCCCCCTCGACGACCGAGCCGATCAGGGTACGCAGCGCAGCGAGCGCCGAGTTGAAGTTGGTCTTGAGCGCGCCGTATTCGGGCGCGAAGTCGCTCGAGATCTCCGTGGTGAGATCGCCCTTCGCCAGATTGTCCAGCCCCGTGGTGAGCTCGGTGACGACATGCCGCTGCTCGGCCTCGGCGACCAGCTTCGCCGCATCGGCCTTTTCCTTCGCGACAGCGGCGTCGCGGAAGACCAGCACCGCCTTGGCCATGCCGCCCACTTCGTCCTTGCGCTCGGTGCCCGGCACCTCGATCGTGTTCTCGCCCCCGGCCAGACGGCCCATCAGCGAAGTCATTCCCTTGATCGGCCGCGCGATCATCGTGGTGAGCAGCCAGCCGAGCAGCACCGCAATGGCGATGCCGAATGCGCCGCCGAAGGTGAGCGCGGCGACCGCTCCGGCGCGTGCATCGGCTTCCACCTTCTTGGTCGAGGCCACGCGTTCGTGCTGACCCCGGTCGATCTCACCCATGATCTCGCGGATCGCGCCGAGTTGCTTGACGCCGGCCAGCTGCTGCGCCTCCGCCTGGGTCGCGGGATTCCGGGCAAGCGTGATCATGTGATCGAGCTTGCCGTCGAGCTCCTGGACGGCGTTCACCAGCTTGTCGAGCCGCGCCCGCTGCTCGGGCACCTTGGTCTGGCTCCGGAAGGCCTCGGCAGCCGCGCCGATCTTCTTGCGGGAATCCTGATAGGTGGCCAGGAAATCCGGATTCCGAAGAATGACATAGGCACGCACCGCACTCTGCCCCTCGAGGATCTGCATCATGATCTGGTCGGAGCTGGCCGTGACGTCGAATGCGCGTTCCTTGTCTTCGGAGGCGGTTCCGACCGTCTGCAGGCTCGAGAAGAGCAACCAGCCGATACCGGCGAAGATGCAGACGAGCGCGACGAAGGCCGCCGCGAGCTTACGCGGTATCGGCATATCCTGAATATTCATCAATTCCCTCCCTGCCGGACCGGGGGGCCGGCATCCGAAACTATTTTCGGGCCAGACGCGAGAAGCCTGCGAGCGGAGGGCGTTTCGATCTATCCCAATCCTTGTCATAGGAGAGGGCCGGGCCGATCGAACCGAATTGGGGGAATATATTTTTCCGATTTGTGTCCAGGCGCGAGCCCGGACTTCCCCGGAACGGGAAACTACCGCGATGAGGGCCCGATCAACCAGGGCTTGGCATAGCCCGTCGGCCGGGCGGCACCGTCCAGCCGCTCGACGCGAAGGATCCTGACCGGCTGGAGGATCATCTGGTCCTTCATCGCATCGCGGCCGCCGCCGGTGGGGAGTGCGAGGATGCGCTTCACCACCTCCATGCCGGAGATCACCTTCCCGAACGCCGCGAAGCCGCGATAGGCTCCGCGCGCATCGAGGCCGGGGTTCGGCCCGACCATGATCGAGAAGTTGCAATTGGCGCCATCGGGATTGGGGCCGTGCGCCATCGAGACCGTGGCATCGAGGTGCCGAATGCCGGTCTGGCTGGTCGGCTCCAGCAGGACGGAGGGCAGCATGCGGCGCGCATCGGTGCCAATGCCGCCCTGGACGAAGCCCTGGCCGGGCGCGCCCTTCCGCCGGGCCGAACGATAGAATTGCGTGCCGTCGAGCCGGCCATCGTCGACATAGGCCATGAAGTTGGCGACGGTCTTCGGCGCGCGCTTCGCATCGAGCGCAAGCGTGATGTTGCCGGCCGAAGTGACGATGCGGACGCGGACCGTGGCAGGCTCTTGCGGCGCGGCGGCGGCGATGAGGAACGGGGCGAGGACGGCGAACAGGATACGCATGCGCCGTTCGCTAGTCGATGCGGATCCGGATTTGGAGGGGGTTTCGACACGGAGTGCCGGTTTCGGGGAACAGGGCATCCGAGCTGCCATGGTCCCGGCGCCGCGAAGCTAGAGCAGGTAGACGAGGATGTAGCGCGCGACGAGGGCCAGCATCACCAGCCGGGCCCAGCGCGCGCCGCGGACGAACATCGCGGCGGCCATCAGCAGCGCGAGGATCGCGGTGAGGCCGAGCGACAGCGGGCGCAGCAGGTGCGGCGCGAGCGCGGGGAGGCTGGCATACCAGGCGAGCTGGCAGAGCAGCAGGCCGAACATCACGCCGATGACGATGCGACGGACGCGGAAGAAATGCGCGTCGAAATCGGGCTGACCCTCGATGGCGCGCGGGAAGACGAGATGGGCCGCCAGATAATAGGCGCTGGCGAAAAGGGTGATCGCCATCAGCGACTTGCCCGATACGCCGACGACGTCGCGCACCGTCCAGGCCGCCTGCCAGAAGGACAGCAGGTCGAGCATCACGAAGGCGCCGAGCAGCGGAGTCAGCCAGCCGATGCGGATGGCCGAGCCGGGGCGAAGACCCGCCTCGATCGCCCGGGCCAGGCCGCCCAGCACCTCGGCAAGCGAAAGCCCGAGCAACAAGCCGAACAGCGCGAAGATGAACTCGAAATCCGACATGCGGCGTGCCCCCTGCTTCCGCTGTTAGCCTGGCGGGTCGGCGACGGGCAATGTCGGTTCGCGCGGACTATGCCGGGACGCGAAGGGGAAGCGAACCCCGCTGCCCATGTCTTCGTGGCGTCGTTGCGCGAACAGGAAGGCCGGGCACCAGGCCCGGCCTTTCGCATTTCGGTCCGATCGGGATCAGACCAGCCGGCTCTGCCGCACCGCGGCCTGGATGAAACTGGCGAACAGGGGATGCGGATCGAAGGGCTTGGACTTGAGTTCCGGGTGGAACTGCACGCCGACGAACCAGGGATGGTCCGGCCGCTCGACGATCTCGGGGAGCGAGCCGTCCGGCGACATGCCGGAGAAGACCAGCCCGCCGCGCTCGAGCACGGGCTTATAGGCGGTGTTGACTTCGTAACGGTGGCGGTGGCGCTCGCTGATCTCCTCCGCTCCGTAGATCGAGGCGACCACCGAATTGCCGCCGAGCTTCGCGGGATAGGCGCCCAGGCGCATCGTGCCGCCCAGATCGCCGCCCTCCTCGCGCTTCTGCAGGCCCTCCGTGGTCATCCACTCGGTGATCATGCCGACCACGGGCTGCTCGGTCGGGCCGAACTCGGTGGTGGAAGCGTCGGCAACGCCGCCGGCACGGGCGCCTTCGATACAGGCCATCTGCATGCCCAGGCAGATACCGAAGAACGGCACGTTGCGCTCGCGCGCGAAGCGGACCCCGGCGATCTTGCCCTCGCTGCCGCGCTCGCCAAAGCCGCCGGGGACGAGGATGCCGTGCAGCGGCTCGAGCGCCGCGGTGATCTCTTCCTCATTGTCATGCTCGAACAATTCGGCGTCGAGCCAGCGGATGTTGACCTTCACCCGGTTGGCGATGCCGCCATGGGTGAGCGCCTCGGTGAGCGACTTGTAGGCGTCGGGCACGCCCATATACTTGCCCACCACGCCGATCGTGACTTCGCCCTCGGGATTGAGCACGCGGTCGACGATCTCCTCCCAGCGGCCAAGGTCCGGCGAACCGGCGACGTCGATGCCGAAGGCCTTGAGCACTTCGACGTCGAGCCCCTCGGCATGATATTGGAGCGGCACGCCGTAGATCGTCTTCGCGTCGAGCGCAGGGATGACCGACGAGGCGGGCACGTTGCAGAACAGCGCGATCTTGGCGCGGTCGCTCGCCGGCAGCGGCTTCTCGCTGCGGCAGACGATGACGTCGGCATGGACGCCGAGCGAAGCCAGCTCGCGCACGCTGTGCTGGGTCGGCTTGGTCTTCAGCTCGCCGGCGGCGGCAATATATGGCACCAGCGTCAGGTGGACGCTGACCGACTGGTTGCGGCCGAGATCGTTGCGCAGCTGGCGAATCGCCTCGACGAAGGGCAGCGACTCGATGTCGCCCACCGTGCCGCCGATCTCGCACAGGACGAAATCCAGATCCTCAGTGTCTTCCTGGGCGAAGGCCTTGATCGCGTCGGTGACGTGCGGGATCACCTGGACGGTGGCGCCGAGATAGTCGCCGCGGCGCTCCCGCTCGATGATCGTCTTGTAGATCCGGCCCGAGGTGATGTTGTCCGACTGGCGCGAGGCGACGCCGGTGAAACGCTCGTAATGGCCGAGGTCGAGATCGGTCTCGGCGCCGTCATCGGTCACGTACACCTCACCATGCTGGTGGGGCGACATCGTGCCGGGATCGACGTTGAGATAGGGATCGAACTTGCGGATGCGGACCCGATAGCCACGCGCCTGCAGCAGCGCCGCGAGGCTCGCCGCCATGAGACCCTTGCCTAGCGAGGAGACCACGCCGCCGGTGATGAAGATATACCGCGCCATGGGAGAAAACGCCTAACGTGAATGGGCGCGCACCGGCAAGCGTGCGACTCACGCCGGTGCGCAGATTTTTTGTGGACAGGCCCCGGACGCGCCGGGGCCGGCGAAGCTTATTGGGCCAGCGGAACCGCGCTGTTGCCCTGCCCGGCCGGAGCCGCCGGCGCGGTCGAGTTGCCCGGAGCGAAGGGCGCCGCGCCGCCCCGAGGCGCCGTGGTCGGCAGCGCCTGCGGCGCCGCGGCCGGCGCGGTACGCTGGAGCGAGGCGTCGATCGTCGCGCCGTGGCGATTCGCGGCCAGGAAGGCCAGCAGGATCGACATGGCGATGAACGCCGTGGCGAGGATCGCGGTGGTGCGCGTCAGGAAGTCCGCCGCGCTGCGCGCCGACATCAGGCCCGAGGGGCTGCCGCTCGAGGTGAGGCCGCCGCCCTCCGACTTCTGCAGGAGGATCACGCCGACGAGACCCGCGGCGATGAAGGCCTGGACGATGAGCAGGAAGGTGAACATGAAATGCGCGGACCTCTTGAAGAAAGGCGGCACATAGGGGAGCCGCCCGCTCCGATCAACCGTTGGCAGGCCCCTTCTCGCCGCACGCGCCCAACAAAGCTGTAACATTTCGCATCCGGACTGAAACCGGATCGGTTCACGCGCGTTATGAGCTTCGGCCCCGGCGTACCGGGGGCGTTACAACTAGAGTAGATGCCGTGAACGCAATGACCGACAGCTCGCTTTCTTCCTGGAAGAACACGCTCGTCGACTATGTGCGATCGGGCGAACCGGACCTGACCAATCGGCAAATGGCGCTGCTGATGCTCGTCTATCTCGATCCCGGCCCCCATACCGTGCGCGGATTGGCCCGGGCTTTGAACGTCTCGAAGCCCGTTGTCACGCGTGCCTTGAATCGTCTAGGCACGCTCGGCTATCTGCGCCGTCAGCGCGACGATACCGACAAGCGGAACATCTTCGTCGCAAAGACCGCGGAAGGGGCAGAGTTTCTTGCAGAATTCGGGCATTTCCTCACTGGCCAGCACATCGAGCCAGTCGCCCGCAGGGCCAGCGCGTAAGCGTTTCTCGCTGAAGGGCCGTTCGGTTCCCATCGATCCCAGGGTCGATGCCGTTCGTCGTGACCTGGCAGACGTACGTCTGGCGGATCGGGTTTTCGCACCCCATTATGCGGCGCCTATGCCCCGCATCATCACCACGTCCATATCGCTCCACGCCGGCCCCAAGCCCGATACGGAGACTCTCGCCCAGCTTTCGGCGGGGGATTCGTTCGAAGTGCTCGAATTCGCCGGCGACCATGCCTGGGGCGTCGCGCCCGGGCACAAGCTGGTCGGCTATGTGCCCGCCGCGATGCTGGAGCGCCCGGCAGCATGACGATTCGCGTCTTCATCGACGGCGCCGTGGGCACCACGGGCCTGGAGATTCGCGAGCGGCTGGACGGCCGCGACGGGATCGAGCAGATCATCCTGAGCGACAAGGACCGCAAGGACGCCGCGAAGCGCGAGGATGCGCTCAATTCGGCGGACTTCGTGATCCTCTGCCTGCCCGACGATGCCGCGCGCGATGCGGTGGAGATGATCAAGGCCGCCAAGGTCCGCGTGATCGACGCCTCGAGCGCGCACCGCGTCGCCGATGGCTGGTCCTATGGCTTTCCCGAACTGGAGCCCGGCCAGGCGGCCCAGATCGCCGAGGCGGCACGCGTCTCCAATCCCGGTTGCTACCCCACCGGCTTCCTCGCGCTGGTCCGCCCGCTGATCCGTGCCGGCCTGGTCCCGCACGACCATCCGCTGACCGTCAACGCAGTCTCGGGCTATTCGGGCGGCGGCAAGTCGATGATCGCCGAGTTCGAGGATGCGGGCGCACCGGACCATACCGACACCGCGTTCCGCAACTATGGCCTCAACCTCGCGCACAAGCACGTGCCCGAGATGACCAAGCACGCCCGAATCGTGCACCCGCCGATCTTCCAGCCGGCAGTGGCGCGGACCTATCGCGGCATGCTCGTCGAAGTCCCCCTGCCCCTCCAGGCGTTCACGCGCCGGCCGTCGCTGGACGCCATCGAGAACGCGCTGCGCGAGGCGTACAAGGATTCGCCGATCGTGCGCGTGTTGCCCGGCGATGTGGCGACGGTGCGGATCGAGGAAGATGCGGGGACCGACCGGCTTTCGCTGCGGGTCTTCGGCAATCCCGAAACCGGCCAGGCCCGGCTGGTGGCGACGCTCGATAATCTGGGCAAGGGCGCAGCGGGCGCAGCGGTACAGAATCTCAACATCATGGCGGGGTTCGAGCAGACCGCGGGGCTGGTGCTCTAGGCCTGCGCGCGACGGCGCGAAGCAATTGGGAGGCCGGGCGCGATGCCCGGCCTTTTTTGTTCGCACGCGATGAAGAGGAAGTTTTGTGCACGCGGAGACGCGGAGGCTGTCTCGCGCCGCGCAGCGGTGCCCCCCACCACGACACTTCCACGAGTGCTGCCGCTGACACGGCACGGGCGCAAGTCGCGAGCGCAAATCTCCGCGTCTCCGCGCCTCCGCGTGGACCATTCTCTCCCTTCTGCTTCATCGCGCCGCCGCGACGTTGCGCGAACATGGTTTGCACCGCTCCGCGCGCCGGCTGTCACCGGTTTCCCCTGGTAACCATTGCCACCGGCCTTGATCTTTGCGCCCCTTTGGTGTCTCGCGGGCTCGAAACGACGACAGAGAGGCGATCCATGCGACAGCCCGCGGGCAAATTGCTTTTGTTCGGTGCCACCGGCGACCTTTCCCAGCGGATGCTGCTCCCCTCCCTCTATGGTCTTCACGCCGACGGATTGCTGCCCGAAGGGCTGACCATCACCGGCACCGCACGTTCGGACTATGACGATGCCGGCTTCCGCGCATTCGCCCGCGAGGCGCTCGATCATTTCGTGCCGGCCGACAGGAAGGATGACAGCGCTGTCGGAAGCTTTCTCGAGCGCCTCTTCTACCAGCGGCTCGACGCCTCGAAGACCGAAGGCTTCGCCGCGCTGGCCGAGAAGCTGGGCGACATCTCGAACGGGCTCGCCATCTTCCTGTCGACCGCGCCCTCGCTGTTCGGCCCGACGATCAAGGGGCTCGAATCCGCAGGGCTGACCGGTGCCAATGTCCGCATCGGGCTGGAAAAGCCGCTGGGCGTCGACCTCGCCTCCAGCCGCATCGTCAACGACATCGTCGCCGAGGCCTTTCCGGAGGACCGCACCTTCCGGATCGACCATTATCTCGGCAAGGAGACGGTGCAGAACATCCTGGCGCTGCGCTTCGGCAATTCGCTGTTCGAGCCGGTGTGGAATGCGCAGGGAATCGATCACGTCCAGATCACCGTCTCCGAGACGGTCGGCCTGGAAGGCCGCGCGGGCTATTATGACGATGTCGGCGCGCTGCGCGACATGGTGCAGAACCACATGCTCCAGCTCCTCGCGCTGATCGCGATGGAACCCCCCGCCCGCTTCGACGGCACCTCGATCCGCGACGAGAAGGTGAAGGTGCTGCGCTCGCTTCGCCCGGTCGCGGGCGTCGACGTGCCGAACCTGACCGTGACCGGCCAATATGGCGGCGGCGCGGTGAAGGGCGAGATCGTCCGTTCCTACGACACCGACCTGGAGAAGCCCTCGGACACCGAGACCTTCGTCGCGATCAAGGCGCATGTCGACAATTGGCGCTGGCACGGCGTTCCCTTCTACCTGCGCACCGGCAAGCGCCTGGCGGAACGGCGCAGCGAGATCGTGATCCAGTTCAAGCCCGTGCCGCACTCGATCTTCGCGGATCGCGGGGGCGCGCTCCAACCCAACATCCTGGTGATCCGCCTGCAGCCCGAGGAATATATCCAGCTGCGCGTGATGGCGAAGCAGCCGGGGCTCGACCGCGAGGGTATCCGCCTGAAGGAAGTGCCGCTGAACCTGAGCCTCGAGCACGAGTTCGCCGGCACGCGCCGCCGCATCGCCTATGAGCGGCTGTTCCTCGACCTGATCGAGGGCGATCCCACGCTGTTCGTCCGCCGCGACGAAGTGGAGGCGCAGTGGGAATGGATCGACGCGATCCGCGAAGGCTGGAAGGCGGGCGGCGTGAAGCCCAGACCCTATGCCTCGGGGAGCTGGGGCCCGAGCGCCGCGATCGCGCTGACCGAGCGCGACGGGGTGACGTGGAACGAGTGAGCTACACTGGGGCGGCGCCACGAACTTAGCCGTCCTCCCTGCGCAGGCAGGGAGGACGAAGATGGGATATTTGGCGGGAGATAATCGTCGAACAGTTCGGTGCGACGATGATCTTGCGCCAGGAACACCCACCCGAACACAAGGAACGAACATGACGACCGAAATCGAATGGTGGGACTATGACGATGCCGACGAGATGGCCGAGGCCGTCGCGGGCGATATCGGCTTCATCATCGAGAGCGCGATCGACGCCCGCGGTGCCGCGGTGATCGCGCTGGCGGGCGGCAGGACGCCGCTGCCGATCTACGAGAAGCTGGCCAAGGCCAAGATCGACTGGAAGCGCGTGACGATCATCCCGGGCGACGATCGCATCGTTCCGCTGGGCGATCCGCTGTCGAACGTCACCGCGATCGGCAAGATCTTCATCCCCAAGGGCGCGCGGGTCATCCCGCTGGTGAGCGACAAGGCGCCGGACTACAAGGCGGCGGGCCGCTCGGCGGATGCGCTGCTCCAGGACGTGCACTGGCCGCTCGACCTGTGCCTGCTCGGCGTGGGCGGCGACGGGCATTGCGCCTCGATCTTCCCCGGCCCCGATTTCGACGAGGCGCTGAACGGCCCGAAGGAACGCCGCGCGCTGGGCGTGATGCCCGATCCCCTGCCCCCGGAAGCCCCCGTCGCCCGCGTGACGCTGTCGCGCGCCGCCATTGTCTCCGCCCGCGCGCTGATGATCGCGATCGTCGGCGAGGCCAAGAAGGAGGTGCTGGAAGCGGCGATCGAACAGGGCGCCTCTTCGAGCTATCCGGTCGGCCGGGTGCTCGCCGATGTCGAGCTGCCCGTCGATATCCACTGGGCAGCGTAATCCGAGGCCAAGTCATGACCCTGCATTCCGAAATCGCCGCCGTCACCGATCGCGTCATCGAACGCTCCAAGGCGCGCCGCCGCGCCTATCTCGCGCTGGTCGATGCCGAGCGCGAATCGGGCAACGACCGGCCCAAGCTCGGCTGCGCCAACCTCGCCCATGCCTATGCGGGCACCGACGAGCAGCGCGACCAGCTAAAGGCCGGGCATTCGATGAACATCGGCATCGTCACCGCCTATAACGACATGCTCTCGGCGCACGCGGTCTATTACCGCTATCCCGAGCAGATGAAGGTCTGGGCGCACGAGGCCGGGGCCACCGCGCAGGTGGCCGGCGGCGTGCCGGCGATGTGCGACGGGGTGACCCAGGGCTATCAGGGCATGGAGCTCTCGCTGTTCAGCCGCGACACGATCGCGCTGAGCACCGCGGTCGCCCTTTCCCACCGCACTTTCGAGGGCGCGGCGCTGCTCGGCATCTGCGACAAGATCGTGCCCGGCCTGGTGATGGGGGCGCTGCGCTTCGGCCATCTGCCGATGGTGCTGGTGCCAGGCGGACCGATGCGATCGGGCCTGGCCAACAAGGAAAAGGCCAAGATCCGCGAGCTGTACGCAGAAGGGAAGATCGGCCGCGACGAACTGCTCGACGCCGAGATCGCGGCCTATCACTCCAAGGGCACCTGCACTTTCTACGGCACCGCGAATTCCAACCAGATGATGATGGAGGCGATGGGCCTGCACATGCCGGGCGCGGCCTTCGCCAACCCCGGCACCAAGCTGCGCCAGGAGCTGACCCGTGCCGCCGTCCACCGGCTCGCCGAGATCGGCTGGAACGGCGACGACTATCGCCCGATCGGCCATGTCGTCGACGAAAAGGCGATCGTGAACGCGGCAATCGTGCTGCTCGCCACCGGCGGCTCGACCAACCATCTGATCCATGTGCCGGCGTTCGCGCGGGCAGCCGGGATCACGATCGACTGGGACGATTTCGACCGGCTTTCGCGCGTGGTGCCGCTGCTGGCGCGCGTCTACCCCAATGGCTCGGCGGACGTGAACGGCTTCGAGGATGCGGGCGGGCCGAGCTTCGTGATCCGCGAGTTGCTGGACGCCGGGCTGATGCACGGCGACACGCTGACCGTCGGCAAGGGCGGTATGGCCGATTATGGCCGCAAGCCGGAAATGGCGGGCGACCAGCTGGTATGGACCGAGCATGGCGCCCGGAGCGGCGACGACACGATCCTGCGCACCGCCGATGCGCCCTTCTCGCCCGAAGGCGGCTTCCGCATCCTCAAGGGCAATCTGGGCCGCGCCTGCATCAAGGTCTCCGCCGTCGAGCGCGAGCGCTGGACGATCGAGGCGCCATGCCGCGTGTTCCAGGACCAAGCCGAAGTACAGGCCGCATTCAAGGCCGGCGAGCTCGATCGCGACGTGGTGGTGGTCGTGCGCTTCCAGGGCCCCAAGGCCAACGGCATGCCCGAACTGCACAAGCTCACGCCGCCGCTGGGCGTCCTCCAGAATCGCGGGTTCAAGGTCGCGCTGGTAACCGACGGGCGCATGTCGGGCGCCAGCGGCAAGGTGCCGTGCGCGATCCATCTCAGCCCCGAGGCACTGGGTGGCGGGCCGATCGCCAAGCTGCGCGACGGCGATGTGGTGCGGCTCTGCGCCGAGACGGGCGAGCTGAACGCCCTGGTCGATGCCGCCGAATGGGATGCGCGCGCGCACGTTCCCACGCCCCCTCCGGCGATCGGCACCGGCCGCGAATTGTTCGCGATGCTGCGCCACCATTGCGACGAGGCCGAAAGGGGCGCCTCGGCAATGCTGGCGGAAGCCGGGCTGTAGGTTCAACCGCCATCCCGGCTTCCGCCGGGATGACCGGGGCATCGTGAGAACGGTTACCCTTTACTTCTGCGCCGCACGGGGGAAGAAGGGCGCAGCCGGGTCTGGCAACGTTGACAGGCCACGGCGCGAGAGAGGATCAGGAGCCCGAATGGAAGTCGTCGCGGTCGATATCGGGGGCACGCACGCCCGCTTTGCCATTGCCGAAGTGGCAGAGGGTCGCGTGGTCTCGATCAGCGAGCCGGTCACGCAGAAAGTCGCCGAGCATCCCAGCCTGCAACTCGCCTGGCAGGCCTATGGCGAGGCGCTGGGCCGCGAATTGCCCAAGGCGGCGGCGCTGGCGGTGGCATCGCCGGTGGGCGGCGACATCATCAAGCTGACCAACAATCCCTGGGTCATCCGCCCCGCCCTCATCCCCGAGCGGCTGGGCGCCGATACCTGGACGGTGGTCAATGATTTCGAAGCGATCGGCCATGCCGTCGCGCAGATGGGCGAGGAGCATTTCCTCCATCTGTGCGGGCCCGACGAACCGCTGCCCGGCAAGGGTTCGATCACCGTGTGCGGCCCGGGCACCGGACTGGGCGTGGCGCAGGTCTTCCGCCACCGCGCCGGATATGACGTGATCGCCACCGAGGGCGGGCATAGCGACTTCGCGCCGCTCGATCCGATCGAGGACGCGCTCGTGAAGCGGCTGCGCAAGACCTATACCCGCGTCTCCAAGGAACGCGTAGCGGCCGGGCCGGCGATCGTCTCGCTCTACGAAACGCTGGCCGAGCTCGAGGGCAAGCCGGTCCATCGGCTCGACGACAAGGCGATCTGGAGCCTGGCGCTGGACGGCAAGGACGAACTGGCGGTGGCGGCGCTCGATCGCTTCTGCCTGAGCCTGGGCGCGGTCGCCGGGGACCTGGCGCTGTGCCATGGCCCCAGCGGCGTCGTGATCGCCGGCGGTCTGGGCTTGCGCTTGAAGGACCATCTGTTGCAGTCGGGCTTCGGCCAGCGGTTCGTCGCCAAGGGCCGGTTCCAGGGGCTGATGTCTTCCATTCCGGTGAAGCTCATCACGCACCCGCAGCCGGGCCTGTACGGCGCCGCCGCGGCATTCGCGCAGGAGCATGCCCTTTGAATATCGAAGCCATCATGAAGACCGCGCCGGTGATCCCGGTGCTCGTGATCGAAGACGCCGCTACCGCCCGCCCGCTGGCGGAGGCACTGGTGAAGGGTGGCCTGCGCGTGCTCGAAGTGACGCTGCGTACCGGGGCGGCGCTGGAAGCGATCGCCGAGATGAAGCAGGTCGAGGGTGCGATCGTCGGCGCGGGCACGGTCGTGAATACCGATCAGTTCGAGCAGGTGATGAAGGCGGATGCCGAGTTCATCGTCTCGCCGGGCCTGACGGACAGGCTGGGCGACGCAATCACCCGCAGCGGCGTGCCCTATCTGCCTGGCGTTGCCAATGCCGGCGACATCATGCGCGGGCTCGACCTGGGGCTGGAACATTTCAAATTCTTCCCGGCCGAGACTTCGGGCGGACTGAAGGCGCTGAAGGCACTCGCCGCGCCCTTCTACCAGTGCAAATTCTGCCCGACCGGCGGGATCTCGGCCGCGACCGCGCCGGAATGGCTGGCGTTCGATCCGATCCTGTGCGTGGGCGGATCCTGGGTCACGCCGAAGGGCGCGAGCTACGAGCAGGTCGAGGCGCTGGCGCGCGAAGCGGCTTTGCTGAAGGGCTGATCGCCTGGAAACCCGGCTTTCGTCGGGGGGGTATAGTGATAGCGGGTCAAAATTACATTTATGACCACATGCTGGAGATGCGCTCGGATATTCGACGCAGCGCGCCTCATTATCGAACAGCGGTCCAAGCGGCCTTACGACAATGAGATGTTCGCGCTGCTTGCAGACATTCTCGCAAAGACTGGCTCTCTATTCCGGGTTGGGAATCATGGCGGCGTCGTCAGGTCGAGCGAATGCTCGATTTAAGTCATGGACCAGCTTGAGATCGGTCACTTGCCAGCTCAACCTGCGCCGCTCGAACCTAATTGCAATGGTGTCGCGGGGGTCAATCGACACATGAAACTGATTGAAACCGCCGTGATGAATTGATGTGAGGTCGAGTGGCTTTCTGGCCCGGTTATCCGGCGGCAATTGCGCCGCACGCTCCATTGCCACTTGAATTGCCTGCGGGCTAATCATGCCGTCGATCATTGCGTTTACCGACTGGACCCGCGTTGCCGCATACTCCGGGGTGAGGTGCGCGCCTGAAGATCGTTATCGCGCCATTCGGGATTGCCGCGCTCCTTACACCGCACCTTACAGGCAATGACCGGAAAGAAGCGGATGCAGCATGGCGAAAGGACGGCACGTATCGCAACGCATAGATGGATTCTATTATTTAAGCAGTGCCCATATCGGAATATCTTCTTTTCCAGTAATTCTCCCTTCTTCTTTGTCCAAGATCCCTGAAATGCACGACTAAATTCTGAGCAGCATCTCTATTTCCCTGCCTAACGGCCCGCTTGTACCAGTATGCGGCATCCTCATGCCTGCCTATATCATCAAATATGTTCCCAAGATTTACCTGCGCAGAGACATACTTCTCATTAGCGATTATGAGATACAATTCTATAGCAGACGAAATCTCGCCATTTTCTTCAGCAAGAAACGCCTCATCAAATATTCTCAATTTATTTTCTTCACTCATCATGATCGCTACCCTCGCACTTCTTTGAGACGCTTCGGAGAGCCGGGCATCGGAGGCTATTCCCGCAAAGGGATTTGCAACCCATTCTCCACCCATAGAGTATGGTGATGACCTCCTACTGCGCAACCACCACCACTGCACCTGCTGCCGTGATAGTACCTAGAACCGCGCCACACGGCTCAAGTAAGATGCATGCGCCGACAACGCCAATCCCAAGGATACCAAGGGCAGTGCCTGCAGTGGGAGAAACCCCATTTATAGCACGGGCATTGGATGGTGATGCTACTTCCGGGCTGGGAGTTGGGCTAGGCGTGGGCGCCCCCTTTCCGGAAACGGGTGTTCCGTCGGGATATTTGCTATTGGGATGCACGCCAGTCCCATCTCCTCCCTTTCTGCCATCTTGAGGCCAGGACCCATAATGTGTTTTCCCGTTGGGATCTTTCCATTGGCGGGTTCCAGGGTTCGGCCCGGGGCGATATTTCTTATCAGCATTGCCGCTTCCCGCCGCGCTGCTAGTCCTACCGGCTTCGCCATTGCCAGGTCGACCACCGCCCCCCTTCTTTCCGGCGCCACCCGGATCGATAGCTGCATTGAGGCCGCCATAGGTAACGCATACGCTACCAGCTGAACATTCCCTCCCCACCAAACTGAAATCCTCGGCAAAATTGCCTGTCGGGTCTCTGCCGTTGACCGGATCATTCCCGACATAAGCATAGAGATTGACCTGATCCTGATACCCGATGGGGTCGGTCTGCAGGAACCGCCCGAGGGTGGGCGAGTAGATGCGGGCCTTGTAGTGATACATGCCCAGTTCGGGGATCCAGGCCTGGCCGGTATATTGGAACCTGCCCATGTTGCCCGCCCCCGGGATGCCATATTCATCATAACTGTTGATCGCGAGCTTGTTGCCGCTGGCATCGGCGACCGACACGATCGAGCCCTGATGATCGACCTGCATGCTGCGCAGGTCGGCGAGCGATGCCCCCTCGTACCAGAGCATCGGATCGTCTTCGCCAACACTGTGCACATAGCGCCGCAGCAGATTGCCCGACCCGTCATATTCGACCGTGAGCTGGTCGCCGTCATAGAGGAAGCGCGTATCGCTCACTCCGGCCCGATAGACCTGGTAGAGCCGCCCCAGCGGATCATAGACCAGGTTCACGCCCGCCGAGTTCGCGACCAGCCGGTTCTCGGCGTCATAGGCGTAGCTGGTAGTGCCATCCGAGATCAGGTTGCCATTGGCATCATAGCCGAAGCCGGTGCCGGCCACGCTCGCATATTGGTTGAGCCCGTTCGGCGCATAGCCTCGATTGACGTTCACGAAACCCGTGAACGCATAGGCATCGTTGGACCGCGTCCTGCTGACGATCTGGCTTGCCGGATTATAGCCGAGAGACGTCGTCACATCATAGGCCGAGCCGGCCAGGTCATGGGTGATGCTCGCCGGCCGCGAGATCGGATCATAGCCATAGGTCGAGAAGACCGAACCGCGCCATTCGCCCCAGCGGCGCCCCTGGCTGTCCCAATCGAAATGCAGCCGCTGGTACAGCCCGCTCTCATAGGTGTCCACCGGCCGGTCGAGACCGTCATAGGCATAGGTGAAGACATTGCCGTCCGGATGGGTGATCCGCGTCCGGTTGCCGTCGGCATCATATTGATAGCTCAGGCTGCGGCTCACCCCGGCCATGCTGGTGGTGCTCGATGTCAGTCGCCCGAACCCGTCATAGCCGTTGGTCACTGCATCCGCGCCGCTCGCGCTGTCGAACCGCGCCGCCGTCTGCAGGCCGCGCAGATCGTAGCTGTAATAGACGCTGCGCGTCGCCGAGGGGTTCACGCTGGTGCAGGCATAGCCCGCCACGCACGCCGTCGGCACGATCTTCGAGCTCATCCGGTTGAGCGCGTCGAAGGTATAGCCGAACACCCGCCCGTCGCGCTTCCTCAGCGACGTGCGGTTGCCGTTCGCGTCATAGCCATATTCCTCGCGGTCGTTGGCGTTGACCGCGCCCGCCGTCGCCAGCGCATTGGCAGGCGTCGAGGGATTGTAGCCGCCCGGCGCGCTCGCCGAGGGGAATTGCCACTGCACCTGGCGATCGTGCCCGTCATAGACCAGCCGCGCCTTGTTGCCGTTCGCGTCTACGACATATTCCTGCTTGCCGTTCGCCGTGTAGCTGTAGGTCGCATAGGCCTGCTCCAGGCTCGAAGCCACGGCCTTGCGCACCTGCACCAGTTGGCCGGCCGCGTCATAGACGTTCTTCGTGATCCGGTCCGGGCCCTGGCTCCCTTCCGCCCCCAACGCACAGGCGCTTGCCGGCAGGCTTCCGAACGCCGCCAGGTTCATCCGCACCGCCGTACACTCCAGCCGGCCCAAAGCGTCATAGCTGTATTGCGTTACCTGATGGATCGGGCCGTTGACCCCCTCGCGCACCCGCTCGTGCGTTTTGCGGCTCATCACGTCATAGACGGTCTCCACCGTCTGGTGGATAGTGAAGCCAGTCCAGTCCTTCGGCTCCGTGGCTTCCGGCATCCAGTCCGCGAGCTGGCCCTTCTCCACCTTCACCAGGCGACCAGCCGCATCGTAGCTGTTGCGCACCGCCAGATAGCGCAGCGGCCCCACACCGTCCGGGTCCGGCGCAATCGTGCCGGTGACGCGATCCGCCAAGTCATAGCGCGTGGCACTCGTGAAATCCGACGGCAAGGCCTGCGCCATCGCGGCGACAGGCATGAACAGGGCGGCCACACCGAGCAGCCGGGTAACAATCTTCCTCATCGATGCTTCCCCCGCCTACGGTCTACGAGCAGCTCGCGAGGCCGGCCCGCGGGCTGGCTTCGGAGATCTTGCGTCCCTTCCAGTCGTATCCGTAGCAGGTGCGCAAACTCACCCCGCCCGAACTAACCACCCTGCCGCGCAGCAGCAGATTGTCCGCAGTGCCGCTCGCGCCATATTCGTAAGCCGTGATCGTGATCGGCGCCGCCGGATCACAAGTCAGAGCGCTGCTGCCCGCATAGGTCTGGCATATCGTCTCGGTATCGGACACCCAGACCGGCGATGCCGCCGCGACCAATGCCCCGCCAGCATTCTTCACATAGGCATATTTCTGAACATAGGTGTTGAGCTTGAGCGGGCGCGCTGCACCCACGGTGGGCGCCGGCCGCAACTCGCTCGTCACACCGCCCCAGCTCGCATAGGCATAGTCGGTCTGGTTGCCCTTCGCGTCGGTGATCGACAGCGGCAGATTGCAAATCGCCGGATTAGAGCAGGAAGCCGGGAAGACCTTCGTGTCCTGGTCGACGTTCGCGGGGCCACTGCCAGGTTTTGCGACAAACGACGTTTTGCTACCCACGAGATTCCCGTTGTAGCTGTAGTTGACGATGTTGCCTTCCGGAGAGGTGATCGAGAACAAGGTCCGGCCTACATATCTGGATGTATATACTTGGCCGTTTTCGTTTTTGTAGTAGACCGGCGACCCGTGGACGAAAGTCATATCCGACGTGGCGCCGTTAGGCTGCGTCACTTTGCTTCCTTCCTGAGGATATGGATCGTCCGGAACGGCGAGCTCATACGCGCCGCAATCGCATTCAAATCCCCAAGTTGCTCCGTCGGCGGTAACTTGCGCGGTTACGTTGGGCTGGCCAGTATACACGTTACCCGTGTTGGTGTTGGTAATTCTGCAAGTCGTCGTACCAGGATCGGTAAGGCACGAAAGATAGCCGTTGGCATCGTAGCTATAATTCGCGGTGTTATTCATCACATCGGTCACGCTGGTCAGCCTTGACGACGTGTATCCGTAATTAACCTTTAGCTTGGCCGCCGCGCACGTCGAAGAAGTAGTGACATAAGTCACAGCGAGGCTGTATCCACAGGCCGAAGTCACGCGCGTCGAGGAATAATCAAAAACCAGCGCATAGCCACGATTGCTGATGATCGTCTTCGGCAAGCCGGAAACATAGTTAAAATTGAGTACCGTTCCGTCCGGGTAGGTAATCGATGAAACTTTCACGAGGCCTGTTCCAGAGAGAAATCTATAGATCACTCCCCCGCGATCCGTGAAAACCATCGCTCCACCGACGGATGTCAGCGTTGTACCGGCCTCATCGATCTCCGGGTAGGTACTAGGAGGCCAACCCGAGAATCTATAGACCGATCGACCAATGCCGACGAGAGACGTTGCCTGACCGTTGAAGTAATCCTGCCTGGCGTATATATCGAAATTGTGCGTCCAGCCATAACCAAAATAGTTATTCGACGTCCAATTCCCGGGCCTGTCCGCAGTTACATACGATCTGTCAAGTGACATCCCACCGATAGAGAGATCCTTTACAGAAGTTACGAAACTACCCGTTGCGCGATCGACACCAGTTGGACTCAATGTGTACATTCTAGGCGGCATAAGTTGCGCATGCGCATGGCCACTTAAGAAAATCAGCGACATCACCGTGCACATTAATGCGCCACGAACTGCCGTAACAATCTTCGGAACGGCCGATTCAATCCTAAAGGACATCACTTGATCCACCAATCTGGATAGCGCTTCGCAGGATCTGCGAAATCTGCTCATATTGACCTGGTCGTTGGAACATGCTTCCGAGAGCATCTACGTGGAGCATGCTCCGCCGAGATCGCCGGTGCTACTGAAGAGCCGCCGCAATTCTCATGGCGCCCCAGTGACGTTCACATTGGTCCGATTGCCCGCCTTGTCGTAGCTATAGTTGCTGGCAACGCCGTTGCTCACGCCACCCTCCTGCTCGACCTTCACCAAGCGGCCCAGCGCGTCATAGGTATAGTTCGTTGTGTCGTTCGCCGGAGATGGTGGTGCGGCCGTGGCAGCCAGCATCGCGACGCCCAGCAAAATTGCTGCGGACATTGTTAGGACGTTCCTGACGTTACGCATCGCCTCCCCCTTTTGAAACGCCCTCCCGACATGCATAGCTGATGCCGGGCCGAACTATTGCCTTCAGCACCATATCGGCGCGCACCATTTAGTCCACGGCCAGTTTCAGCCACAGCCCCGATTAACCTCTAATGCCCTCTTCGAGCCTGCCTGTTCGATGGCAAGACCGACTGGTGACCCCAATTTTTGCTCCTCCGGCGCCGCCGATGCCTACAGAAGTGCCTAGGATTCCCATCACCAAACCGTCGATTGAGAACGGGCGCCGGAATATATGTAGTTGGACGGGCGTATTCTGCATCAAGCCGCCCGCAGATGCGAAAGATCCTAATGGGGCAAAGGCTCCAGGGAAGCCGGGCGAAGATCAGGGATTCTCCGACCCCAAGAATGGCGAGGATTGGGGGAAGGTTGAAGAAGGACCATTGAAAGGTAAGAGCGGCTGGGTTGATGCCGATGACATGATATGGGTGCCTACCGGTCATGGGCCGTTGGCACACGGAGGCCCCCACTGGGATGTTCAAGATCGCCCCGGAAGAGATCACAGGAACGTATTTCCAAAGAAATAATTACAAATAAGAATCTTAATTTGAAATCTCATCGGTTAACCGGAAATAATCTGCGTCGATGTTACGAGAATATCATTATCTATTTATACAAATCGCTATCGGATGGGCATTGCTTTATACAACGGTGTTACAAATAATTGAGTATGGTATATCTCAGTATGAAAAATATCCAGGTCATAGATGGTGCTGTGAACGCCACCTTTAGCGTTTTCCAGGCAAAGGAGGACGAGTTCCTCGCCATTTTTCCAGATGGAAGAGATATGGAGCTGGCAGAAGATCTATTCGAACGACTTGGTGATCAAGCGGCAGCCTCGGTGCTGGCACCCATCTGGGATCGTCCTATCCTGAAGCGAGATGCACTGGGGATTCATGGCACGTTGTTTTATGACAACGAAACAAGAAGAGAGTGCATTCCTCAATCAAAACGCGAAGTAGATTGGGATAATAATTCTATAAATCCCGCGCAAAGAGAACTATTCTCTCGAAACCGATGACAAATTAATTGCGATTTCGATAATACCAAGGCAAATAGCCTTTACGATGCTGTGATTGAACGACGCCGATAAGCCATTTAAGGCGGCGGGGGCATTGCACTTGACGAATTTCCTGACCGTGGTCAAAAATACGATTTTGATCCGCCATCACTATACCCCCGGCTTTCGTCGGGGGTGACGGTTCGGCCGACCATCTGATAGCCGTCGTCATCCCGGCGAAAGCCGGGATGACGACTATATCGGAAGGCGACGCGAAGTCGCAGCTCCTCGGTGCCCGGACCGAATGTCCCATTTCCATCCCGGCGCATCCACCCCAGATGGGTGCCATGGAAAAGACCGGCACGCCCTCCCCCCATGCCACCGCGATCCGCGAAGAAAAGCGGCGCTCCGCTGCCGAGATGGGGATCGACGATGCCTTCGTCTCCGAATTGGTCGACCGATTCTATGTGCGCGTACAGGCCGATCCGGTGCTGGGCCCGATCTTCGCGGAGCGGATCGCGGATTGGGGGCCGCATCTCGATCAGATGAAGCGCTTCTGGCGCTCGATCCTGTTCAGCAGCGGCGAATATCTCGGCCGGCCGATGCCGCTGCACCTCGCGATTCCCGGGCTCGACAAGCCGATGTTCGCGCGCTGGCTCGACCTGTTCGCCGCGACGCTGGCAGAGATTGGCGACGGGGATGCAGCCGAGCACGTCCATGAACGCGCCCGGATGATCGCCAACAGCTTCCTGAACGGGATCGCGATCCACCATCACGGGAAGCTGGGGCTGGAGCCAGGCGAAGGGTTCGCCTGAAAGCGGGATCAGTTCCTGCCGGCCTTCGCCTCCGGACGGGCCGGCGGGTTGCTCGAGGCCGCGGCACGCAGCGCGTCGTCATACCAGGTCGCGAGATCGCGGTGCATCTCGGGGAGCGTGTCCGGGTTCAGATACACCATGTGCCCGGCATGATAATAGGTGAAGCGGATGTTCTTCTGGAGCTGCTGGTCCAGCAGCATGTGGTTGACGTCGAATTCCGCCCCGTAGAACGGCGTGGCGAAATCGAAATAACCGTTGATGAACAGCACCTTGAGATAGGGATTGGTGCGCATCGTATAGGCAAGGTCGACGGCACTGTCGGGCGCCAGATGGGTGCCGTCGCCCGGGGCGCGATGCTTCCAGTCCCATTCGAAACCCGGGCCGCGCGCGCTCATGCGATAGGGCATGTCGGTCTTGTAGCCGAGCACCCGGGTCGCATAGTCCTGAAACGTCGCGACAAAGGCGCCCGACACCGCAGTCGAGGCGGGATCGTCCTCGGGGCTGTCCGCATTCGCATCGGTTACGTTCAGCAAATAGCGCGAATCGAGCCGGCCCACGGCCAGGCGGCGATCGCGCAGCAGCTCGGTCTGGAAACGCGGCAGGGTGAGGCGCAGGTCGGCGCGCAGGATATAGGCCTCGCCGATGCCGGTATATGCGCTCATCTTCGCGGCGACCGCCGCCTTTTCCTCGGGCGAGATCGTCGATCCCTTGGCCAGCGCCGCGGCATAGGGACCGCTGGTGAAGGCCCGTACCTCGTCGAGAAAGGCCCGCAGATCGGCCGGCCGGTTCGGCAGCCGGTCGTGATACCAGGCAGTCGCCGCCATGGTCGGGAACAGGGTGAGATAATTCTGGTCGTAGCCCGGCTGGCGTACGCCATAGTTCATGATCGTCGAGAACTGGACGATGCCGTTCAGGCTGAGGCCGGCAGCCTCCAGCTTGGCGGCGACCACCGGGTTGCGCAGCGTACCATAGCTTTCGCCGAACAGGAATTTCGGCGACGCCCAGCGGTTGAACTTGCTGGTGTAGCGCTGGATCGCGCGAGCAAAGCCATCGGCGTCCTGATCGACGCCCCAGAAATCCTTGCCCGTCTTGTCGCCCAGCGGCCGGGACCAGCCGGCGCCGATCGCGTCGACGAACACCATGTCGGTCTTGTCGATCAACGAATGGGGATTGGGGCCGAAGCCATAGGGTGCGGGACGGATATATTCGGGATTGGCCGTCGTCACGCGCACCGGCGCGAAGCTGCCCATGTGCAGCCAGATCGTAGGCGAGCCCGGGCCGCCATTGTAGAAGAAGGTGACCGGGCGCGGCCCCTTCCCCACCCCGTCCCGGGTATAGGCGGTGTAGAAATAGGATGCGGTCGGCTTGCCTTCGTCATCGCGGATGGTGAGCGTCCCGGCGGTGGCGGTATAGGCGATGCTCTGCCCCGCCACCGTCACGGCGCCGTGGCTGACCGCGCTGGCTTCTTCCACCGGCGGGCGTGCCCATGCCGCCTCGACCTCCGCCTTCATCTGCTCGCGATAGCCCTGCCCCTTGGCGGCCGGCTGCTCGGCCTTTTCCTGCGCCTGGACCGGCGCGGCGGTGGCGAGCAAAAGGCTGGTCAGAGCAAGGCGATGCATGCGGCGATTCCCCGGTTTCGTGGCGATGACGAAACAATGTTACACGCCGCGATTCGGGAAACAAGCAGAGGGGCGGGCGAAGCCTACATCTCTCCGCGCGCGCGGCGGATGGCATACCATTTCTGCACATTGGCGTTGTGCTGCTCGAGCGTGTCGGCGAACACATGCCCGCCGGTGCCGTCGGCGACGAAATAGAGCGCCGAGGATGTCGCCGGATCGAGCACGGCATCGATGCTCGCCCGGCCGGGATTGGTGATCGGGCCGATCGGCAGGCCGGTCTTCTCGTACGTGTTGTAGGCGTTCTTCGCGTGCACCTCGGAGAGGAGCGGACGGCGACCGAGCGGCTTGCCCTTGGTGATCGGGTAGATGAAGGTCGGGTCGGCCTGGAGCATCATGTTCTGCCGCAGGCGGTTCGAGTAGACCGCGGCTACCGTGCGGCGTTCCTCGGGCTTGCCGGTTTCCTTCTCGACGATCGAGGCGAGCGTCAGCGCGTCGCGCGGATCGTTCACCGCGATGCCCGGCTTGCGCGCTTCCCAGGCCTTGGCCAGATAATTCGCCATCGCCTTCTGCATGCGATCGAGCACCGACTGGCGGGTATCGCCGCGATTATAGGCATAGCTGTCCGGCAGCACGGTGCCTTCGACCGGCACCTGGATCTCGCCGGTCAGCTGCGGCGCCTTCATCAGCGTCTCGTAGACCAGGATCGACGGCGTGCCCTCGGGGATCGTGACGAAACGCTGGAGCGTGCGGCCGCCCTGCATCATCTTGAGGATGTCGGACTGGCTGAGATGCGCCGGCACGCGATATTCGCCCGCCTTGATCGCATCCTTGCTGCCCAGCAGCTTGGCGAGCACGAGGAACTGGCGCGCCGAGCCGATCGCGCCGGCCTTTTCCAGTTCGGTGGCGGCGCGCGACAGGCTTGCCCCGTCCGGGATCATCACCGTCAGATTCTGCTTCGCCGGCCCGGCCCCGCCCCAGAGCTGGAGCACGCCCATGCCGAGCGCGACCAGCACCAGGATGCCGACGAGCAACGCGCACCCGCCAAGCCGCCGCTTCTTGCGGGGCTTGGCAGGCTGCGTGGCCGGTGCCGAGTTTGGCGCGTCGTCAGACAGACTTCATCACCAGGCTGGCATTGGTGCCGCCGAAACCGAACGAATTGTTCAGCACCGCGCGGACCTTGCGCTGCTTGGCGACGTGCGGGACAAGGTCGACGCCCGCGCAATTCTCGCTCGGATTGTCGAGGTTGAGCGTCGGCGGCACGACCTGGTCGCGCAGCGCCAGGATGCAGAAGATGCTCTCCACCGCGCCCGCGCCGCCCAGCAGATGGCCGATCGCCGACTTGGTCGAGCTCATCGACAGGTCACCGATCGCGTCCCCGAAGAGGCGGCGAACCGCCCCCAGCTCGAGTTCGTCGCCCAGCGGAGTCGAAGTGCCGTGCGCGTTGATATAGTCGATGTCGGAAAGCGCGAGGCCCGACTTCTTCATCGCCATCTGCATCGAGCGGAAAGCGCCCGAGCCCTCGGGATGCGGCGCCGTGACGTGATAGGCGTCGCCCGACAGGCCATAGCCGACGACTTCGGCATAGATCTTCGCGCCGCGCGCCTTGGCGTGCTCATATTCCTCGAGCACGACGATGCCCGCGCCCTCGCCCATGACGAAGCCGTCGCGGTCCTGGTCCCAGGGGCGGCTGGCACGCCACGGCGCGTCGCGGAAGCCGGTCGACAGCGCGCGCGCCTGGCCGAAGCCGGCGATGCCGATCGGACAGATCGTGCTCTCGGCGCCGCCGGCGAGCATGATGTCGGCATCGTCCATCGCGATCATGCGCGCGGCATCGCCGATCGAGTGCGCCCCGGTCGAGCAGGCGGTGACGACCGCATGGTTCGGGCCCATCAGGCCGTATTTGATCGAGACCTGGCCCGAGATCAGGTTGATCAGGCGGCCATGGACGAAGTGCGGACTGACGCGCTTCGGGCCCTTCTCCGCCAGGACGAGCGATTCGCTCTCGATGCCCGGCAGGCCGCCGATGCCAGAGCCGATCGAGCAGCCGGCGCGGAAACGGGTTGCCTCGTCCATGTCGGTGAGGCCGGCATCCTCGATCGCCTGGCCGGCGGCATCGATGCCGTAGACGATGAACGGATCGACCTGGCGCTGCACCTTGTGATCGACACGCAGGCTCGGATCGAAGCCATATTCATGGCCCGCCGGTTTCACTTCACAGGCATAGTTGCTCTGGAAATCGGTCGCGTCGAAGCGCGTGATCGTGCCCGCGCCGGATTTGGCGGCGATGATGTTCTTCCAGGCAGTCTCGACATCCGCGCCCAGCGGGGTGACGAGGCCAAGGCCGGTGACAACTACACGGCGCATCCGCTTTCTCCGTCAAAACTTCTCGAAATTCGCGCATGAAAATCGGCGAAATACCTGATTTCATGGTCAAAACAAAACGGCTCCCCGCCCAACTCTCTTCGAGCCCGGGACGGGGAGCCGCTGGATTCTCAAGCTCGGCCCATAAGGGCGCGATCGTCCGGGGACGATCAGCCCGCCTGATGCTCGGAGATGTAGGAGACCGCGTCGCCGACGGTGCTGATCTTCTCAGCCGCGTCGTCGGGGATCTCGACGCCGAATTCCTCTTCGAACGCCATCACCAGCTCGACGATGTCGAGGCTGTCGGCGCCCAGGTCATCAATGAAGCTCGCCGTCGGCGAAACGTCGCCGGCATCGACACCGAGGTGATCGACGACGAGCGCAGTCACGCGGGTGGTGATCTCTTCCTGAGTGGCCATGGTCCCTGTTTTCCTTTGTAGCTAGGGGCTCAATATCGTTGGAACGCACCTAGATCGCACATGATGTCGTTGCAAGAGGGTGCGCGCCGGTGCCGATGCGGTCAGGCCTGCGAAAACTGCCAGGCCGCATAGCGGACGGTGCTGAGGAAGAGGAAATATTTGTTGAGCAGCGCCGCATTGGCGCGCGTCTGCTTCGCTTCGTCGGTGACCGAGGCGATCACCAGCTGCTGCATTTCCTCGGTGGTGAGCGGACGGTCGCGCGTCTCCTCGGGCAGCGCGTCGAACTTGTTCTCGAGCTCGTTCGGATCGAATCCCTGGGCGACGACGGCCTTTTCGGCGATCGGCTGGCCAAGCCTAGCGAGCGTGTAGACTCGCGCGGCCCACAGCGCCGCCTCGGACCATTTGTGCGCGTCCGCGCATTCCTTGGCCGCGATCGAGATGCCGCTGCCGACCGCCGGATCATAGGTGGGGCGCACCGCGACGCCCTCTCCCATGTTGCGCGTGACGTCCTTGCCGATCTGCTCGGTGAGGGCCGGCTTGAGCTTGCCGATCACGCAATCGATCGTCGCGAGATCGGCGGCCTGGGCCGGGACTGCGAAGGCGGCAGCCATGAGGGCCGCGATTCCGAAAAGACGCATAGACATCGAACTCCAGCCCCCGCCAGGCTCACAGCATCGCCATACCGCCGTTCACATGCAAGGTCTGGCCGGTGACGTAGCTCGCTTCCCTGCTGGCGAGGTAGACGACGGCGGCGCCGATATCCTCGCCCTCGCCCAGCTTGCCCGCGGGAATGCGGCCGAGCAGCGCTTCCTTCTGCGCATCGGGCAGCACGTCGGTCATCGCCGAACGGATGAAGCCCGGGGCGACGCAATTGACCGTGACGTTGCGGCTGGCCAGCTCCTGGGCCACCGCCTTGGACATGCCGACCAGGCCGGCCTTGGACGCGGCATAGTTTGCCTGGCCCGGATTCCCCGTCGCGCCCACGACCGAGGTGATCGAGACGACACGGCCGAATCGGGCCTTCATCATCGGCTTGGCGGCGGCGCGGATCAGGCGGAAGGCGGCCTCGAGGTTCACGGTGATGACCTGTTCCCACTCCTCGTCCTTCATCCGCATCGCCAGATTGTCGCGCGTGACGCCGGCATTGTTGACGAGGATGTCGAGCTGGCCGAGCGCCTCGACCGCCTGCGGCACGAGGGCATCGACCTGCGCCTTGTCCGAAAGATTGCAGGCGAGCGCGACATGGTCGCCGCCCAGGCTGGCGCGGAAGGCTTCGAGCTTGTCGGCATTGCTGCCGGACACGGCGAGCCGGGCCCCTTGCGCGGCCAGCGCCCTGGCGATCGCCGAGCCGATACCGCCCGAGGCGCCGGTGACGAGGGCGGTCATGCCAGTGAGGTCGAACATTGAGGTCTCCAGAAGAAGGAAGTTATTGGTTCACGCGGAGGCGCGGAGACGCGGAGGGGGCATAGTCGTTCACGATTCGCCTGAGCCCCTCCTTCAACGTCGCGACGCCGAAGTTGATCAACAGCCCTACGGGCTGTTTGGTCAGACGCAAATAGTTGAGAAGCTGCTTCCCATGCGCTGCGGTCAGCCGCTCGACCGACTTGATCTCGACCAGCAAGCGCTCGTCCACGGGCAGATCGATACGGAAAGCAGCTTCAAATCGAAGGTTGTCGAATTCAATGTCGATCGGCCGTTGGCGCGCCACCGAATACCCCATCGTCATCAGCTTGCTGGCGAGGATGGCCTCGTAGACGCTTTCGAGCAGGCCCGGCCCGAGCTCCCGATGCAGCCGCAGCGCCACATCGACCCCGTCGCCGCTGATCTGCTCGATATCCTTCAAGCCCGTTCTCCGCGCCTCCGCGTCTCCGCGTGAACCGATCTCTTCTTCCTATTCCTACAGCGTCTTCGCCAGCGCTTCGATGTCCTCCATCGTCACCACGCTCACCGGCGCGGCGTCGGGGGCGATGCGCTTGACCATGCCGCCCAGCACCTTGCCGCCGAACTCGACATAGTCGCCCACGCCCGCCGCGAACATCGCCAGCACCGATTCGCGCCAGCGGACCATGCCGGTCACCTGCTCGACGAGCAGCGCGCGGATCGTGTCGGGATCGGCGACCGGCGCTGCCGTGACGTTGGCATATACCGGCACCAGCGGCGCGCGGATCGAGACCGCCGCCAGCGCCTCGGCCATCGCATCGGCGGCCGGCTGCATCAGCGGGCAGTGGAAAGGCGCCGAGACCGGCAGGAGCAGCGCGCGCTTGGCCCCCATCTCCTTGGCGATCGGCAGCGCGCGCTCGATCGCCTCGCGATGCCCCGAGATCACCACCTGCGCCGGATCATTGTCGTTGGCGACGGTGCAGACTTGGCCCTCGGCCGCGGCGTCCGCAATCGCCTGGGCCTTTTCGCGGTCGGCACCAAGGATCGCGGCCATCGCGCCGATGCCCACGGGCACCGCGGCCTGCATCGCATCGCCGCGGGTCCGGAGCAGCTTCGCGGTGGTAGCGAGATCCAGCGCTCCGGCGGCGCAGAGCGCGGTATATTCGCCAAGCGAGTGGCCCGCGACGAAATCGGCCTTGTCGGCAAGGCGGATGCCGCCTTCCTTCTCCAGCACGCGCAGCACCGCGATGGCATTGGCCATGATCGCCGGCTGGGCATTGGCGGTGAGGGTCAGCTGATCCTCGGGGCCCTCGGTCATCAGCTGGAACAGCTTCTGGCCCAGCGCCTCGTCGACTTCCTGGAAGACTTCGCGGGCGGCGGCGCTCGCTTCGGCAAGGGCCTTGCCCATGCCGACGGCCTGGCTGCCCTGGCCGGGGAAGATGAAGGCGCGCATGTCTCTCTCCTGTCGGCGGCGCTGCAATGGGGCCGCGCGTTAGAACCGCGCCCTGCCCGACGCAACCCCGCGCGCGCAGCGCGGAAGCTGAACGGACCCGGCCGACTTGCGAAACATTGCGACCATTTCGCGCATCGAACGGGAAATACCTGCGACACGGCCAGCCCAGATTGCCCTCGACGCCGGCGCAATCCGGCGTCGCCGACAATGAGGAGTGCAGTCATGAAGAAGTTCGTTCTCGCCGCCGTCGCCGCGTCGCTGGTCGCCACCCCGGTGCTCGCCGCCGCCCCGCAGCACGGCCGCCCGCCGGTGCAGCAGAAGGTGGTCGTCAAGAAGAAGGTCGTCGTCACCAAGCCGGGATATCGCAACTGGCGCAAGGGCGAACGTTTCGACAGCCGCTATGCCCGCGACTATCGCCAGATCGACTATCGCCACTATCGCGGCCTGAAGGCCCCGCCGCGCGGCTATCGCTATGTCCGGTCGGGCAATGACGCGGTGCTGGTCGGCATCACTTCCGGCATCGTCGCGGCGGTGTTCGCGGGCGCGATCCGCTGAAGCGGAACGCCTGACGGGCACGCGAAACGGCAGGGCCCCACCCTGCCGTTTTACGTTTGCGCGAAAGAATCCGACTCCTCGTTTCGGCTGCGTTAGTGTTATGGTTAACGCGCGTCGACTGGGAGGAATGCAGGATGTTCAGGGCAGCCGTTACGGCCCTTGCCGCCGCCATGCTCGTGCCGCTGGCGGCGTTGGCGGCCGACCGCGACGATGGCGGCCTTGCGCCCGATTTCGAGGGCCAGGTCGCCTATTTCGGCAACTACACCGGCAAGACCTCGGTCACCGCCGATCTGCGCCGCCGCGAACAGACCCCCTGCCCCTATCAGGACCAGCGCTGCTACCAGCAGATCGTGGGCGGCGGCGTGAAGGTGGTGCTGAGCTTCGACGGCGAGCACGTCACCGGCTTCTATTATTCGGTCGGCGGGTTCGAGGGGCCGAACGGGCTGCGCGAAGGCACGCTCATCGGCCGGCGCACCGCGATGGGCTGCGAACTCTACGAGGCGGACGGCACGATGTGGCAGGCGACGACCTGCGGCTCCAAGGGCTTCCAGGGCCAGATCGTCTCGGTGCGCGGCATTCCCAAGCAATCGGAAGTGAGCTTCTCCACCGTCGGCATGTTCGTGCGCGACACTGGCTGGATCACCAAGCTGGGCGAGGAAGAGGCGCGGCGCGACCGGCGGATCAACTGGCTCAGCCAGAAGATCGACGGCCCGGGCGCGCCCGAGAGCCGTTTCCGCGCGGCGATCGAGCTCGACAGCTTCTCGCGCCATTTCCGCGGCATCGACATGGGGCGGGTCTCCGAACCGGTGCGCTCGGGCAAGCCCCGCAAGAACCGCGAATGGTATCTCGACAGCAGCTACACCCGGCAGGACGGCAGCACCGGCAACATCCGCGGCGTGATCTACAACGACCGGCTGCGCTGCCTCCAATGGGACGAGGAGCCCTGCGGCCCGATCCACCCGCCGGCGGACTTCCCCAAGCCGCGGCTCGACGATGACGGGGGCTGGCTCTCGCGCAGCCCGGCACCGATCGTGGCGAGCGACACCCGGCCGATGCCGCGGCCGCGAGGGAATGGCGCCGGCAATGGGGACCGTTACTAGGGGAAAGGAGGGCGCCGCTTTCGGAGCACCCTCCCCTTCGGATCAGGCGCGCTCGACCACGATCTGCTTCACATGCGCGGCGCCACCATGGGTGGTGTCGTCATTCCACAGATAGATTGCGAGATCGGTGAACGAGATCGGCACCGCCGGGGTGCCGATAGCCGGCCGCAACTCGTGCCATTGATAGTCGCTGGTCAGCGTGATCGTGCTCGCGGACGCGGTGCCGCCGAAATTCTGCGGCTGCACATAGAGCTGCTGTCCAGCGACGCTGGCCTTGGCCAGGACGCGGATGACCACCGGGCCGCTCACCGGACGCTCGTCGTCCCGGAAGAGCAGCAGCGAACCATAGCTGCTCAGCGCCGGAATGACGAAGGCGCCATCGACCACCTTGCAGCCCGTGCCATAATTGCCGGCGGAGAGGCCGTTCGTCGAAGGCGACAGCACCCAGAGGTCACGATACTCGCTCCGCAACGGCGGCGAATCCTCGGTGACGAAGGGCACCGGCAACGACTGGCGATTGTCCCGCACCACGATCTTCTGCCGCACGAATTCATCGTGCACGTAGAAGGAGCCGGCGCCGCCATACCAGTCGACGGTGCCCCAGCCGAGGCTGAGCGAAGTGTTGCCGACAAACTCGAAGAGCGCGCCCCTTCCGTCGCCGCTCACCTTCAGAAACTGGGGGCACATCTGAATGGTCTCGTTCTCCGGAGACTTGCCGGAAAACGGGACTTCGAGCCGGTTGCGCTCGAAGCTGGTAATGTAGTTGTGCTCGATGTCGAGCACCGGCCCGACCAGCGTGTAGCCGTTCTGTTTCTCGAGATAGCTGTCGCGCACCATTAGATGGCGATTGCTCGACTTGATGAAGGTCCGGATCGGAGCCAGCAAGTCCGCGCCGTCGATCAGCATGCCGCTGCCGAACGTGTCGACCTTCTCGGTATGGATCAGCGTGTCGCAATCGAGGATTCGCGTGCGGTTGGTAATCGTCTCGAAGTCGCTGCCGCGCCCCCAATAGCCGCGCTCGAACCGCTCGATGGTGCACTGGTCGACCACTGCGGAGAAGCACTTGTTCAGGTTGATGCCGAACGAACCCGTCGCCGAGACGCTCGGGCCCAGGAGCGACAGGCGCCGGAAACGCGGGCGCATGATATAGCTCTGGCCAGCACTGCCGCTGGCCTCGGAGAAGTTCCCGTTCGGGTCGTTGAGCTGAATGCCCGAACCGGCACAGGCGAGCCTGAAATTGGTCAGCTCCGGGCCATCCATCAGGTTCAGGCCGGTCGGCGCGTAGTAGACGAACGCGAGATCGGTCGTGCAGCGGATCTGGGAGGCCGTGACACCGGCGCCGGTCAGCCGCGTGCCGGGACGCAGCGTGATCGGGCCTTCGAAATCGACGACATTGGCGTCTTCCGGGAGCTCGACATGATATGCCGCATTGATCGCATTCTGCAGCGCCGTCTTGTTCGCGGACGCCGATGCGCTCGAGGAAAAACCATAGCTAGAAGCGAGTACCATCAACTGTCTCCATTCCGGATGGAACAAATGGAGAACATTTGAAATCCTACATTGCAAGCACCAATCTGCGCGCCTGCTTGCGTTCCCGCCCCACCTCCGCTAAGGGCGCCCCTTCGTTCGGGCATGGAAGCGATTCCCTGCCCTTTCGAGCCATTGATTTGAAACGACAGCCGGAGGGGCGCCGCACGGGGTGGCGTCAGCGATCGGCCAACAGTGAGAAAGACGCATGGCTCTTTACGAGCACGTGTTCCTTGCGCGCCAGGATCTGGCACAGGCGCAGGTGGACGCTCTGGCGGAAGCCGCCACCAAGATCGTCGAGGACAATAACGGCAAGGTCGTGAAGACCGAGACCTGGGGTCTTCGTTCGCTCGCCTATCGCATCGCGAAGAACCGCAAGGCGCATTACGTGATGCTCGAGATCGACGCGCCGGCCGGCGTGGTCGCCGAGTTGGAGCGCCAGACGCAGATCAACGAAGACGTGATCCGCTACATGACCGTCAAGGTCGACGAGCTGGAGCAGGGTCCCTCGGTGATGATGCGCAAGGGCGACCGTGAGCGCGGCCGCGGCCGTCGCGATCGTGACGAGGCCGGCAACACCGGTTTCGGCGGCGAATAAGGAGACATAGACCATGGCACGCCCGTTTTTCCGCCGCCGCAAGAGCTGCCCCTTTTCCGCGAAGGACGCTCCCCGGATCGATTACAAGGACGTCCGTCTGCTCCAGGGCTTCGTCTCTGAGCGCGGCAAGATCGTCCCGTCGCGCATCACTTCGGTGAGCGCCAAGAAGCAGCGCGAACTGGCCCAGGCCATCAAGCGCGCCCGTCACCTGGGCCTGCTGCCCTACATCGTTAAGTAAGGGAGGCTCGACCCATGGAAGTCATTCTGCTTGAGCGCGTCGACAAGCTCGGCGCCATCGGCGACGTGGTGAAGGTCAAGGACGGGTTCGCCCGCAACTACCTGCTCCCGAACAAGAAGGCGCTCCGCTCGAACGCCGCGAACCGGAAGGTCTTCGAAGCCAACCGTGCGCGCATCGAGGCCGATAACGCCGCGCGTCGCACCGACGCCGAGAAGGAAGCCGGCACGTTCAACGACGTGTCCGTCACCCTGATCCGTCAGGCTTCGAACACCGGCCAGCTCTACGGCTCGGTCGCGGTGCGCGATCTGGTCGAGGCGCTCGTCGCCGACGGCCACAAGGTGACCAAGGCGCAGGTCGTCCTCGACAAGCCGATCAAGGCGATCGGCGTGTACGAGGTGCGCGTCGCGCTGCACCCCGAGGTGTCGGTGACCGTCAAGGTCAACGTCGCCCGCTCGCCGGAAGAGGCCGACATGCAGGCCCAGGGCGTCGACGTGATGGCGCAGATGTTCGAGGAAGGCCGCGACACCACCGGCTTCGTCGAGGATTATGATCCCAATGCCGAGCCGGGCGCGACTGCCGAAGTTCGCGAGGAGGCTCCGGCCGCCGACGAAGGCGAGACCGCCGAGGGCTGATCGCCCCCGTAACGGGAAAATGAAAGGGCCGCTCCGGAATGCCGGAGCGGCCCTTTTCCTGTGCGACCCGTCAGGGAATATCAGTATTCGAGAAGGCCTCCGGGCAGATCTTGAATATATATCCGCATTCTCGAATGAAACTATTGCATCACGGACAAGAAACACAGGCTCCGATTATCGCAGCCAACGGAATCAACGCCAACACTACGGGCAAAACCTTGTTCATATCGATCAGAACCTTGCCTGTTGTTCACCGTATAGAACGAGCCTCGCCAGGCAAGGTTGCAGCGGGCGTTAATCTTTTGTTCGGAACGCGTTCACCCGGATCTGGCCTATAGGGGCACGATGCCACCTTTCCTGCCCCTCGCCCTGGCGATCGCCATGCCGCCCCAGGCCGGCCTGGAGGCGGCGGTGCTGACCGAGATCAATTTCGCGCGCACCCGGCCGCGCGACTATGCCGAGCGGCTCCGCGACTATCGCAAGTTCTTCAGGGGCAGGATCGTCCGCTATCCCGGCAATCCGGATGGACTGCGCACCGCCGAGGGCACGCGCGCAGTGGACGAGGCGATCCGCTTCCTCGAGCGCCAGCCTCCGCTGGAGCCGATCGAACCATCCGCGCTGCTCGCCCGCGCGGCGCGCGACCATGTCCGCGAACAGGGACCGAGCGGCCGCACGGGGCATATCTCGGCCGATGGCGGCAATCCACGCGCCCGCGTGCAACGCCGCGGCGGCGGCGACTATGTGGCCGAGGTGATCACCTATGGCCCGCCCAGCGCAGTCGAGGTGGTGCGCCAGCTGATCGTCGACGATGCGGTGCCCGGTCGCGGGCATCGCAGGACATTGTTCGCCGCCGAAATGCGCTATGCCGGCATCGCCTGTGGGCCGCACAAGGGCTATCGCGTGATGTGCGTCGCCGATCTAGGCCGGCGGCCCGATGGCCGTCCCTAAGGTTAACTCCCGAATATCCGCTTGCCTTCTCAGGCGGTTAAGCGGATGCCGCTATCCGTGACATAACGGACGGGCGCGGGGCCCGGCCGGCTCCGGGGGGAGCCCGATCGTGATTGCCAAGAGCCGTTGGACTGCCGCGCTCGGCGCGTGCGCCCTGTTGCTGGCCAGCAGCGCCGCCTCTGCCGGCGAACGTGCCGCCAATGTCTCGCGTCTCGAGCGCGACGTGCTCGCCGAGATCAACCGCGCGCGCGAGAATCCACGCGAATATGCCGAGATGCTGCGGGAATATCGCGAATTCTTCGACGGCCGAGTGCTGTTCCTGCCCGGCGACAGCAACGGCGTGATAACCAATGAGGGGATCGCCGCAGTCGACGAGGCGATCGACTTCCTCGAACGCCAGGAACCACTGCCGCCGCTCGGCCGCGCCGAACTGCTGGCGCTGGCGGCGCAGGACCATGCCGACGAGCAGGGCGCCACCGGCGGCAGCGGCCATGCCTCACGCGACGGGCGCACGCCCGGCGAACGCGTGCGGCAGCGTGGCGGCGACATCTATGTCGGCGAAGGCATCTGGTATGGCAGCGGCGACGCGGGTGCGGTCGTCCGCAGCCTGATCGTCGATGACGGCGTGCGCGGCAGGGGGCATCGCGCGCTGCTGTTCCAGTCGGATTTCCGCTTCGCCGGCGTCGGCTGCGGCGCGCATCGCCGCTTCGGCAGCATCTGCGTGGTCGATTTCAGCGGCACCGCCGACGGCTCGCCGGTGGTGCCGGACTGGGCCAGGGCGCGCGGCGGCCAGGTTTTTCGGATGCCGGCGACGACCAGGCGCTGAGGCGCATTGCCAGCCGCTCCCTTATCGGTGAAGGATCGTGCCTCGATGGCTTATCTGGTGCTGTTCCTCGCCGGGGCGCTGCTCTGCAACGCGATCCCCCACCTCGCTGCGGGCCTGCGCGGGGAGCCCTTCCCCACGCCCTTCTCCCGCCCGCGCGGCGTGGGGCTCTCGACCCCGCTGATGAACTTCTACTGGGGCTCGGCGAACCTGCTGATCGGGATCTCGGCGCTGCTCAGCTATTCGCTGCGGACCTACGGCATCTGGCCGGTGATCGCGGGATGGCTGGTGCTGGGGAGCTATTGCGCCTGGCATTTCGGGAGGGTGCGGCGCTAGTCCTCCCACATGCGGGGAATGATCGTCCTCATAGTGAATGACCACGAGAACAGGCTCGCCCGCGATCACTGATTTGCAGGTAATGCATGCAACGTTCGGTGCCTGATCAAATTTCCAATCCAGGTCGCCCCTCACTTCCGCCCGAACAGCTTCTCGATATCGCCATGCGCCAGCTTCACCCAGGTCGGGCGGCCATGGTTGCACTGGCCGGAATGCGGCGTGACTTCCATCTCGCGGAGCAGCGCGTTCATCTCGGCGACCGACAGCACCCGCCCTGCCCGCACCGAGCCGTGGCAGGCCATGGTCGCGGCGACATGGTCGAGCCTTTCCTTCAGGCTGAGCGCCTCGTCGAAGCTGGCCAGCTCATCGGCGAGATCGGTCACCAGCGCGTGGACGTCGCCCTTGCCGAGCGCGGCGGGCACCGCGCGGACCAGCATCGCCCGGGGGCCGAAGCGCTCGAGATCCAGGCCGAACTCGGAAAGCTCGCCGGCGCGGGCCTCGAGCCGGTCGCAGCCGGGCTCGTCCAGTTCCACGACTTCCGGAACGAGCAGCCCCTGCGACGCCACGCCGCCTTCGGACATGGCGCGCCGCATCCGCTCCAGGACGAGCCGCTCGTGCGCGGCATGCTGGTCGACCAGGACTAGGCCGTCCTCGGCCTCGGCGACGATATAGGTCTTGGCGACCTGGCCGCGCGCCACGCCGAGCGGATGCTGGATGCCTTGCGGGACGGGCGCGAGCGCCGGCTCGGCGCGAGCGAGGGGCGGCGGGGCCGAGAAGCCCGGGCGACGGTCCTGGACGCTCGCATAGCCATAGGTCGGCGCCGGGTCATATTGCGGCGCCGGCGTGAAGCCGGGCTCGGCGTCCCAGAGCCGCGGCGCAGGAGCCACCGGAGCACTGGCCTCGCTCGTCCACATCCCCAGGGCCGCCTCGCTCGGCCGCTGGGCGCTGCGATGGCCCGCCTCGTCGAGCGCGCGGCGCAGACCGGAGACGATCATCCCGCGCACCAAGGCCGGGTCGCGGAAGCGGACCTCGGTCTTGGCCGGGTGGACGTTCACATCGACCTGGTCGGGCGGCACGTCGAGGAACAGGGCGACCACCGGATGGCGGTCGCGCGCCAGCATCTCGGCATAGGCGCCGCGGAGCGCGCCGATGAGCAGGCGGTCCTTCACCGGGCGGCCGTTGACGAACAGATATTGGTGATCGGCCACGCCGCGATTGAAGGTCGGCAGGCCGGCGACGCCGCCAAGGGTGATCCCCTCGCGCTCGAAATCCACCGCAACGCTGTTCTCGGCGAGCGCGCGATCGGTAAGCCCGGCGACGCGCTCCGGCCCCGTCTCGCCGCCCTGCACCTGCAGCGCCTTGCGCCCGTCATGCTCGACCGAGAAGGCAATGTCGGGCCGCGCCATGGCGAGGCGCTTCATCACGTCGAGGCTGGCGGCATATTCGGCGCGGGGCGAGCGAAGGAACTTGCGGCGCGCCGGCACCCGGCCGAACAGCGCCTCGACTCGCACGCGGGTGCCCGGCGGCAATGCGGCCGGGCCTTCGGAGACGAGCACGCCATTGTCGACCACCCGGCTCCAGCCCTCGGCGCCGCGCACCCGGCTTTCCAGCGTCATCCGCGCCACGCTGGCGATCGAAGGCAATGCCTCGCCGCGAAAGCCGAGGGTGGTGACCTGGTCGATCTCGTCGTCGGGCAGCTTGGAGGTGGCGTGGCGCTCCAGCGCGAGCGCCATTTCGGGTGGCGACATGCCGCAGCCATCGTCGGTGACTTCGATCAGGTCGGTGCCGCCGCCGGCCAGTTTGACGGCAATCCGGGCGGCGCCGGCGTCGATTGCGTTTTCGACCAGTTCTTTCAGCGCGCTGGCGGGGCGTTCGACCACTTCTCCCGCTGCAATTCGGTTGACAAGGTGTTCGGGCAGACGGCGTATTGACATGGTCGTTGCTCTAGCCCAAGCGGCGGCATCCCGCGACCCCAACCGCATGGCAACCAGGCCGGATTCTTCAGTCCGTCCCGGAAAGGTCCCGGACTAGATATTTTGTGCGATTAGCCGGCGGCGGGCGCCCGCCCGGCAGGACGGAAACATAGATGGCATTTCCCCGCTTGTTCAATTTCATGTCCCACGACATGGCGATCGACCTCGGCACCGCGAACACGGTGGTGTACCTCCGCGGCCGCGGCGTCGTCCTCAACGAACCGTCGGTGGTGGCGGTCGAGACGCTCAACGGCGTCAAGCGCGTCAAGGCGGTCGGCGACGACGCCAAGCTGATGATGGGCAAGACCCCGGGCAGCATCGAGGCGATCCGCCCGCTGCGCGACGGCGTGATCGCCGACATCGACATCGCCGAGGAAATGATCAAGCACTTCATCCGCAAGGTGCACGGCCAGCGGCGCTTCATGCGCTGGCCCCAGATCGTGATCTGCGTGCCCTCGGGCTCCACCTCGGTCGAGCGCCGCGCGATCCGCGACGCCGCGTCGAACGCCGGCGCCTCGCAGGTGTGGCTGATCGAGGAGCCGATGGCGGCCGCGATCGGCGCCGACATGCCGGTGACCGAGCCGATCGGCTCGATGGTGGTCGATATCGGCGGCGGCACCACCGAAGTCGCGGTGCTCTCGCTGCGCGGTCTCGCCTATTCCACCTCGGTCCGCGTCGGCGGCGACAAGATGGACGAGTCGATCGTCAGCTATGTCCGCCGCAACCACAACCTGCTGATCGGCGAAGCCACGGCCGAGCGGATCAAGCAGGAAGTCGGCGTCGCCAAGCCGCCGGCGGACGGCATCGGCCAGACGATCCACATCAAGGGCCGCGACCTCGTCAACGGCGTGCCCAAGGAAATCCAGATCAACCAGGGCCAGATCGCGGAAGCGCTGTCGGAACCGGTGGGCACGATCGTCGAGGGCGTGCGCATCGCGCTCGAGAACACCGCGCCGGAACTGGCCGCGGACATCGTCGACCAGGGCATCGTCCTCACCGGCGGCGGCGCGCTGCTCCAGGGAATCGACGAAGTGCTGCGCGACGAGACCGGCCTGCCCGTCACGATCGCCGAGGACCCGCTGACCTGCGTGGCGCTCGGCACCGGGCGCGCGCTGGAAGATCCGGTGTTCCGCGGCGTCCTCATCTCGGTCTAATCGGAGCAAAGGGGTATGGCGCCGCCACGCAACCGGCGCCCGGGGTTTTCGCGGCGGGCGCAATACGGGCTCTTCCTCGGTTATGTGGGGCTGGTCGGCGGAATGCTGGTCGCGGCGGGCCTCTTGCTGCTTTCGATATTCAATCCGCCGGCCTTCGGCGCGGTGCGGGGTTTCTTCTCGGAGATCACCACGCCCGTCGCCTCCGCCTTCACCTGGGTGCGCACCAGCGTCGCCGGCGTGCCCGAAGGCGTCTCCAGCTATGTGAATGTGCGCGGCGAGAATGCGCGGCTCAAGAAGCAGATCGCCGACAATGAACTGCTCGTCGAGCGCGCGCGCACGCTCAACCAGGAAAACCGGCACCTGCGCGAGATGCTCAAGCTGCACGACGTCTCCACCGATGCCGTGGTGGTGGCGCGGCTGGTGGCCAGTTCGATGGGCAGCACCCGGCGCTATGCCACGCTCAACGCGGGCGGCTGGCAGGGCGTGAAGGCCGGCCAGCCGGTGCGCCAGCCCGACGGGCTGATCGGCCAGGTGGTGGAGACCAGCCCCAATACCGCGCGCGTGCTCCTGATCGTCGATCCGGAGAGCATCGTCCCCGTGCGCCGTACCCGCGACGGCCTGCCCGCGATCGCCACCGGGCGCGGCGACGGGCTGCTCGACATCCGCTCGGCGAGCGTGGCGACGATGATCTTCCAGCCGGGCGACACCTTCGTCACGTCGGGCACCGGCGGCATCTTCTCGCCGAACATCCCCGTCGCGCGCGTGATCCGCACTTCGCGCGACATCGCGGTGGCCCAGCCTTCGGCCAATCCCGACGCGCTCGATTTCGCGCTCGTCCAGGCGACGTTCCTGCCTGACCCCACGCCCACACCGTCCCCCAAGCCCTCGCCCAGCGCAAAGCCAAAGGCCGGGAAGAAATAGCGGTGACCGACTATATTCCCCTCGGCCGCAGCGAGAAGATGCCGCGCAGCATCTGGCTGGCGCCGCTCTCGGTGGTGCTGGGGTCGATGACGACCTTGCTGCCGGTGGTGGCCACGGTGCCGTTCCTGCCGCCCTTCGGGCTGATGATGCTGCTCGCCTGGCGGCTGATGCGCGGCGATTCGATGAAGGTGTGGATGCCCGTCCCACTGGGCTTTTTCGACGACATGCTGAGCGGCCAGCCCCTAGGCAGCGCGATGCTGCTCTGGTCGGCCGCGGTGCTGATGGTGGACGTGCTCGATACGCGGCTCGTGTGGCGAGACTTCTGGCAGGACTGGCTGATCGCCGGCGGCGCGATCGCCTTCGTGCTGATCGGCGGGCGGCTGGTGGCGGCTCCCTTCACTGCCCATGTCGATACGGCGCTGCTCATCCAGATCCTCATCTCGGCGGCGCTGTTCCCCGTGGTTGCCCGGTTCTGTGCGTGGCTCGATCGGGATAAGAAGCGACAATAATGGCCCGGATCACCGAAGCAGCGCAGGCTTACAGTTTCTCCCGCCGCGCGCTGGTGCTCGGCGGGATCCAGGGCGCGGCCGCGCTGGTGCTGGCCGGGCGGATGACCTGGCTGGCCGTGTTCGAGAACGAGCGCTACCGGCTGACCGCCGAGAGCAACCGCGTCCGCCTGACGCTCACGCCGCCGCGGCGGGGCTGGATCGTCGACCGCAGCGGCATTCCGATCGCCAACAATCGCACTGCGTTCCGCGTCGACATGATCCCCGACCGGATGGAGGACAAGGAGAAGACGCTGGGCATGCTCCAGCAGATCCTGAGCCTCTCCGAAGAGGAAATGTCGCGCATCCGCACCGATCTGAAGCGGGCGGCGGGCTTCCAGCCGGTGCAGGTCTCCGACAATCTCGACTGGGAGCGCTTCGCCGCAGTGAGCGTGCGCGTGCCGGAGATGCCCGGCGTGCAGCCCACCCGCGGCTTCTCGCGCAACTATCCGCTGGCCGCCGGCGTCGCGCATCTCGTCGGCTATGTCGGCACCGCTTCGGCCGAGCAATATCAGAAGGAAAAGGACCCGCTGCTCGTCGCCCCCGGCTTCAAGCTGGGCAAGGACGGGCTGGAGAAGACGCTGGAGGATCGCCTGCGCGGCACGCCGGGTGCCAAGCGCGTCGAGGTGACGGCGCATGGCCGCCTGGTCAAGGAACTCGCCACCCGGCCCGACCAGCCGGGCGAGACGGTGAAGCTCACCATCGACGCGCTGCTCCAGGAATATGTCGCGCGGCGCCTGGGCACCAATTCCGGCTCGGCGGTGGTGATCGACGTGAGCAACGGCGACATCCTCGCCATGGTCTCGATGCCCGCCTACGATCCCAACAGCTTCTCCGACGGCATCAGCCGCAACGAGTGGAAGATGCTGAGCGAGGACGACCATGTGCCCTTGATGAACAAGGTGCTGCAGGGCCTCTATCCGCCGGGCTCCACGGTGAAGCCGATGAACGGGCTGGCGCTGATGCATGCCGGCGTCGATCCCAATGCCCGGGTGGTGTGCTCGGGTGCGCTGCGCGTGGGCAACGGCGTGTTCCACTGCCACAAGCGCGGGGGCCATGGCGCGCTCGACCTCAAGCATGCCATCATGCAGAGCTGCGACATCTATTTCTACGAGATGGTGCGCCGCGTAGGCTATGACGCGGTGGCCCCGATGGCGCGCGCGCTCGGCCTGGGGCAGAAGTTCGATCTGCCCTTCTCCACCCAGCGCTTCGGCACCGTGCCCGACAGCGCCTGGAAGCTGAAGCGCTACAAGCAGCAATGGACCGTCGCCGATTCGCTCAACGCCTCGATCGGCCAGGGCTATGTGCTGGCCAATCCGCTGCAGCTGGCGGTGATGGCGAGCCGGCTCGCTTCCGGGCGCCAGCTCGTCCCGCGGCTGCTCGCCGACGCCCCGCACCAGGATGCCCCGCCCCTCGCCTCCACGCCCGAGCAGCTGGCAATCATCCGCGACGCGATGTTCGGCGTGATCAATTCGGGCGGCACCGGCGGCGCAGCGCGGATCCAGGTTCCCGGCATCACGCTGGCCGGCAAGACCGGCACCGCGCAGGTCCGCCGCATCACCATGGCAGAGCGTGCATCGGGCGTGCTCAAGAACGCCTCGCTGCCCTTCAAGCTGCGCGACCACGCGCTGCTCGTCTGCTTCGCTCCGGCCGAGAACCCGAAATATGCCGCCGGCATCGTGCTCGAGCATAACGGCCACACCATCCGCAACCTCGACACGCCGATGATCGGCCGCGACATCATGACCTTCCTGTTCGACCGGAAGCGCGCGATGGAATCGCTGCACCGCGAGGAACCGACCTGGGGCGGCGACTATCGCACCCGGATGGCCGAGCAGGCCAAGGCCTTCAAGGCGGCGCAGAGCGCGCCGCCGCCCGAAGCGCCCGAGGACGCGGCCGAGGCGGCGAGCACCGTCGCTTCCGAAGCCGCCAACGCCACGACCAGCAACACGATCGACAGCAGCGCGGCCGAACGCGGCAGCGTGGAGGCAGACTGATGGCCACGCTCCAATCCTCGGGCCTCGGCCCCTCGGGCATCGTTCCCGGGCCGCTGGCGCAGCTGCCCTGGCGAATCATCGGGCTGGTGGTGGCGATCGGCATGTTCGGGCTGGTCGTGCTCTATTCGGCCGCGAGCGGCAGCATGACGCCCTGGGCGTTCAACCAGGGCCTGCGCTTCTTCGTCTTCCTCGCCATGGCAATCGGCCTCTCGCGCGTGCCGGAGAGCTTCTGGGCACTGGGCGCCTTCCCCATGTACATCGTCATCGTGGTGATGCTGGTCGGCGTGGAACTGCTCGGCGCGGTGGCGGGCGGCAGCCAGCGATGGCTCGACCTCGGTTTCATCCGGTTGCAGCCCTCCGAGCTGATGAAGCCGGTGATCGTGATGGCGATGGCCCGTTTCTACGAGATATTGCCGGCGGGCGAGATCCGGAAGTTCGGGGCGATCTGGCCCGCCTGCGTGCTGATCGGCATCCCGGCCGGCCTCGTCATGCTCCAGCCCGACCTCGGCACGGCACTGATGATCACCGCGGGCGGGGTGACGATCATGTTCCTGGCCGGCATCCCGCTGCGGCTGTTCATCGGCGGCGCGCTGGCGCTGGCGGTGGCGGCGCCGCTGGCGGTGAACTTCGTCCTGCACGACTATCAGCGCAACCGCGTGCTGATCTTCCTCGATCCCGAGAGCGATCCGCTGGGCACCGGCTATCACATCAGCCAGTCCAAGGTGGCGATCGGATCGGGCGGCGTGTTCGGCAAGGGCTTCCTGCAAGGCACCCAGAGCCATCTCGACTATCTGCCCGAGGGGCATACCGACTTCGCGCTGGCGACGATGATGGAGGAATGGGGCCTGATGGGCGGCTTCTTCCTGATCGTCGGCTTCGGCATCCTGATCCGCTGGGGGATCGGCGTGAGCATGCGCGCGCAGAGCCGCTTCGCGCGGCTGACGGCGGCGGGCCTTTCCGCCACCATCTTCTATTACTGCGCGATCAACATGGCGATGGTGATGGGCCTGGCGCCGGTGGTGGGCGTGCCGCTGCCGCTGATCAGCTTCGGCGGCACGGCCGTGATGACCTTCATGATCTGCTTCGGAATCCTGCTCTCGATCGACCGCCAGAGCCGTCGCGTGCAGCGCTGGTGATTTTTTTGTGATTGGGGCTTTACAAGCCGCGAAGCGCGACGCTAAAGGCGCCCCTCCACTGCGGAGGCGCACCCACCAAGAGCGCCGAAACAAGCCGGAATGGACGCATAGCTCAGTTGGTAGAGCAGCTGACTCTTAATCAGCGGGTCCTTGGTTCGAGCCCAAGTGCGTCCACCATATTTCCTTGAAGAATCAGCAACTTAGCCCCGCCGGGGCCGGCGATTACGCCGATTACGCGGCCAGCCTTTGGTGCTACGTAATCGCTACGTAATCGGTTTGATGCCTGCTCCAGGCTCGTCTGGCGCAAGCGTTCGTAGCAATTCTCGCCTCGCGCTAAATGCCGAGGACGGGAATTTAGCCTTCGGAACCGTAGTGTGACCGGCGATCATCTCTCTCCGAAGGCAGCGGCCAGAGGTTAAAATTCTTTCGGGCGCGCCAAAATATCCAAAAATATCAGTGATGTATGATCTCCTCCTGCTCTGGATCGGCGCCTCCCCCGGCTTTCAGATTACGAATCGGCGGGTCATTTCATCGCTCTAGGCTGTGGTGACATTTTAGTTATTTGAGCCATAGCATGATGCTGGCGAGTTTGACGAAGCCGAGGAAGTTTGCGGCGATTTTGTCGTAGCGTGTGGCGATGCGACGCCATTGCTTGAGCTTGGCGAAGAACCCCTCGATGCCCCACCGCTGCTTGTAGGCGATGCGATCATAGCGGTGCTGATATTTGCGATGGCGGCGGGGCGGGATGACCGGTTCGCCGCCTTGCTCGTAGATCAGGTCGTGCAATCTGTCCGCGTCGTAGGCGCGATCAGCCAGAACCTTGTCAGCGGGGATACTGCGGATCAGATCGCAGGCGGGTGCCATGTCATTTTGCTGGCCGGGGCCGAGAATGAAGCGGATCGGCAAGCCGAGGGCATCGACTACGGCATGGATTTTGGTGCCGAACCCGCCTCTGGATCGCCCGAGAGCCTGGGCTTGAGTGCCCCCCTTTTTACCCGTGCCCCGGCCGCTTGGGCCTGAGCGCGGATCACGGTCGCGTCGATCGCCAGCCACTCGATATCGGGATCATCCGACACGGCCTCGAATATCCGGTCGATCACGCCTTGCTCGACCCAGCGGTAATAGCGCCGCTTGGCGGTTTGATAGGGGCCGAACTTCTCCGGCAGATCGCGCCAGCGCCCACCCGAACGCGCCAACCAAAGCAACGCATCCAGAAAACGCCGGCCGTCGCTACGCGGGCCCCGTCGCCCCTTGCGACTGCCAGGTACGAAATCCCGCAGCCGCTCCCACTGATCGTCCCTGAGAACCTCGCCTTCCACACCAGCCTCCAAAAGCCAGCGTTGAATCAGAAATCCTCAATCCCGTGAATCCCTAAAATGTCACCACGACCTAGTGGTTTGCCTGGAAGCAGACGCACTTTCGGCCTAGCCAGCTACGACGGACAGAGTGTTATGTTAAAAGGCCGGCTGATCGATACAGGTGATAAACGACCTCAGCGCATCATCTCGTTGTCATGAAGGTTCTCATTCTGTACGCGTTTAGAACTGGAAAGGAGGAGTGTTGATGTCTACCAAGCAGATCGTCGCGCTGCTCCAATCCCGCCTGGACGGAGATGACGAGCAATTCCTGTCGATTGCGTTGCAGATAGCCGCGCAGCAAGCCCGTCAGGGCAACAAGGACGATGCCGACGCGCTCAAACGCCTCGTTCAGACCACCCGAGAACGCCTCGCGTCGGGCACACCCAAGGGCCAGGCCGCTATTCCTCTCGCCCGTCCGCGTGGGGAATTGCAGGGGCTTGTCGAGAGCGCCTATCCTAAGACGAAACTCGACAGCATGGTGCTTGCCGACGACGTTCGCGCGCGTCTCGACCGCGTGGTCCGGCAGCAGCGCGACCGCGCGGTGCTGCGCGAGCATGGTCAAGTGCCGGCAACCCATTTGCTCCTAGTGGGGCCACCCGGAACCGGGAAAACAATGACCGCCTCGGCGCTAGCCGGCGAACTCCACCTTCCGCTGTTCACAGTGCGGCTCGAGGCGCTGTTTAGTCGCTTCTTCGGCGAAACCGCGGGAAAACTGCGCTTGCTGTTCGACCAGATCGCCCAGACCCGGGCCGTCTATCTTCTTGACGAGTTCGACGCGATCGGCGCGCGGCGCGGTGATCCCAACGACATCGGCGAGGTCCGCCGCGTCCTCAACTCTGTCCTTGCGTTCATGGAGGAGCCCAACTCCACCGACAGCCTCGTGATCGCGGCGACGAACCATTCGGAGATCCTCGACAAGGCGCTCGCCCGCCGCTTCGACGAAGTTGTCGAATATTCCACCCCCGACGCAGCAGGCGCGCGGGCGCTCGTGGAGAGGCGCTTGGGCAGATTCAAACTCGGCGCGCGTGGCTGGGGAACCCTGAACCCGCTTGTCGAAGGCCTTAGTCAGGGTGAATTGGTCCGAGCAGCCGACGCGGTCGTGAAGGACGCAATTCTCGCCGGGAAAGACAAGGCGACGGCCGATGATCTTCGCGCCGCGCTCCGGGATCGACAAGCCTTCCGTGACAAGTTTCGCTCGGATCGGGGGAATTGACGACGGTCTGCATCGCTCAACTAGAACAATCATGCAGACCCAACTGGGGGGTGAATGCCCGACAATGCTGACTTCGCCGGTCGCGCGCTTCCGCACGTCGCCATCGATCTGTTTCGTGACCCTGGTCAGTATCGGTTTCCCAACCGACCACAGGATCGCAAGCCGAAACGGGACGATTACCACGCGCACGCAGACGCCCTTCTCCAGCAGCTGACGGCTGCGCTGGGCGCGTTACCCGTGCCTGGCGCTGACGATCGTGTGCCGATCGCTGGGCTTAAGGCCGGAACGATCGTCGAAATCGAAACGCTGGCGCCCGACGGAGATCGGGTGAAGGCCGCCAAGATCCCCGCGATTGAATTTCCGGGTCAGGACATCGTCGTCCTGCGGTCACAACGGAATGACGATCGCACCGAAAGCGCTGTCCTATTCGTCCCAGATGATGCCCGCGGATTTCTACGCGACAAGATCGAACGCTATGGCGAAGATGATCTCGGCAACCGGGCTCGGCCAGACGTCGATCGTTTCGAGACGATTGAAGCGATCCGCGCTGCGGTCGTCGGCGCTCTTTTCCAAGGGCCTGTCGATCTCGCTGAACCGACAGCGAACTGGTGGGAGCTGTGGATTCGGCAGCCCGAGCTTCGTGCCAATGCCGTCGCCGACGCTGCGCGCAATGCCGAGCTTGATGTCCACCCGGAGCGGCTGATTTTTCCCGACACCGTAGTCATTTTTGTCCATTCCACGGCCGCCCGACTGGTCGATCTCGCCAGGCGAATGCCCGGCGCGGTGAGCGAAATCCGAAAGGCGAGTGGAACGATCGAGCCGTTTCTTGATCAAGGCGATCACGCTCTCGGCCAGGCCGCCTTCGTTGCGGAGCTGGCACAACGAGTCACCGCGCCTGCAAACGATGCTCCGACGATCTGCGTGATCGATACGGGGGTTTCGGCCGGCCACCCGCTCATCGCTCCAGGTCTCGCTGGCGCATGGGCGTTCGATGACCGTTGGGGAGTAGACGACCATGAGCCGCACGGCGGTCATGGTACGGCGATGGCGGGCCTCGTTCTTTATGGCGACCTCGAACCCGCAATGAACGATCAGCGCGCCATTGCGCTCGCGCACTCTGTCGAGTCGGTCAAATTCCTTCCCCCAAGGGGCTTCGATGCCACGGAGCCCGCCAACTATGGTGTCGTCACCCAGGCGGCGGTGGCGAAAGTCGAAATCGATCGCCCCGATGCAATACGCAGCTTCTGCGTCGCGACGTCATCGCCCGACTTCTCACCGGCCCGGCCATCGAGCTGGAGCGGGGCGATCGACCAACTCTGCGCCGGCGCCATGCCCGGCGAGCGAACTGACAATATCAACGCTGCCAGGCATCCCAAGCGTCTTCTGCTCATCGCCATCGGCAATGCGCAACCCGGGCAGCGCGAAGCGGTCGAGACTCTCAAATCGCTCGAAGACCCGGCGCAGAGCTGGAACGCGCTGACGGTCGGCGGCTACACCACCAAGGAGGCGATCCCGGTTGACCCACCGGGGCTGAGGCCGATCGTCCCCGCCAATCACCGCAGCCCGTACAGCCGTGGATCGTGCGATCTGCCGGATGACCTGACTCCCATCAAACCGGAGGTATTGTTCGAAGCCGGCAATATGCTGGTCGATGCCACCGGATATTGCGGCGTTCATCCGGCGGTTTCTCTGCTCGCCGCCGGCTCCGACGTCGAGCGCGAGCCGCTCATCCCGTTCAACGCTACGAGCGCGGCCGCCGGTGTCGCCGGCAATTTTCTAGGACGATTGAAGGCTGGCATTCCCGGCTATTGGCCGGAAACCTATCGTGCATTGACGGTCAATGCTGCGGACTGGCCCCAGCCGATCCGCTCACGCCTGATCGGTACTGGAGCGCATTGGAAATCGATTTCGAAGGGCAAGCGGCAGAAGATTCTGCGCGAGGTCGGCTATGGCGTTCCCGACCTCGATCGCGCGATCCAGTCCGCAGCCAACGATGTCACGATGATTGCCCAGGCGGAGATTCAGCCCTTCGCCAGCATCAACGGCCAGCCGCCCGTATTCAATGAAATGCACTTTTACGATCTGCCGTGGCCGCGAGCGATCCTGCAAGGTCTTGAGAACGAGATCGTCATCCTGAAGGTGACGCTTTCCTATTTCGTCGAACCGAATGTGTCCGGTCGCGCCGCGACACGCCCGGATACGTACCGCTCGTTTGGCCTGCGCTTCGAGATGAAGAAGCGAACCGAAACCGCGGCCGCCTTTCGACGCCGGATGACCGCCCGGCGCGATCCCAACGAACAGCCGGCGAATGAAGCCAGCCATTGGCTGCTTGGCCCGAATGCCGTTCAGGCCGGTTCGCTGCATTGCGACCTTTGGCGCGGCGCGGCCGTCGATCTCGCCAGTCATGATGCAATCGCCGTTTACCCAGTCGGCGGATGGTGGAAGTCGCATGTCGGCCAGCGCCGCATGAACGACAAAGCGCGCTATGCCCTGATCATCTCATTGAGCGCGCCTGGACTGGATGTGGATCTCCATGCCGACATCACAGCAAAGGTCGATGCCAAGGTGCTGGAAATTGCAGCCGCCCAGATTGAGGCGGCGCCGGGTCACGAATGATGCGGCTGAACGTGTCGGAGCTTATTCGGCCATATCTGACCAACCGTAGCCATGGCCGATAATGAACAGGCACTCTGCGAGGCCCTGATCCGGCTTTTCGAAGAGGATCTCGGCGCGGAGCGAAGCGACGTCACCTACCCAGAGACCGACCATTCGGGTCCGCCTGTCGAGATGCGCCTGCGGCTGGGCGCGGCCCGGTTTGCGATCGAGCACACGCTCATCGAGCCGTTCCCGCTGGCGATCCAGACCGGCAAATGGTTCCAGGAACTCACCGCCGAGATCGAGGCGGTGCTCAACGGCTCGATGCCGGCGCCCGGCACCTACCAGCTCGTCTTTCCGATCCACCCGACTGAGGGCAAGCCTCGACGGACACACGCGGCTCTGCGCGAGCACATCATGCAATGGGTCCGCTCGGCTGGCGCCGAGCTGCACGCCGAATGCCCCGCGCGCCTCGACAGGGATCACCAGCCGCACGGCTATCGCGGCGTGCGCACGACCGAGATCGACGGCATACCGTTGTCGCTCTCGCTCGTGGTGCATTGGTCGGAAAAAGGCCACCGTGACGGCGCGCTCTTCCTGGCTCGCTCTGTCGGCGACGATGTCCAAGACCAGCGTCGCATCCGCATCCGGACGGCGCTCAACAAGAAGCTGCCGAAGCTGGCGGCGTGCCGGGCAGACGGCGACGTCACCGTGCTCGTCCTCGAATATGCGGATACCGCTCTGACCAATCAGGTGCTGGTCGCCCAAGCGCTTGAGGCGGAGCTGGTCGATCGGGATGACTGCCCCGTCCATATCTTCCTCGCCGACACGACCGGCGACGAGATGTGGTATTTCTTTCAGCCCGTCGCCGACCAGGTGTTCTCGATCGACATGGACTATATCGACGTCGTGCCGCCTACGACCGAGACTCTTGAAGGCGGCGTGCGATGTTCGACGTGAACGAGATTCGTGATCCAGCCATCGCGCTGAGCGGCCTGACTGGAGTCGATCGCGCCCTCACGTTCCACTATGACGAGACGAACAATATCCGCCGCCTGCACCTCACGCCCGATGGGCTGAATGTGCGCGCCCCGCAGTGCTTCGTTCTGGGCGGCGTCGTTCATCCCGGACCCGTGCCGAGCCTCGATTTCGAGGACCTCCGTCGCGCGTTCGGACTCCAGAAATCCTCGCTGGAACTAAAGCTGGAGCAACTCGGCAAAGGCGATTTCCTATCGCTGCTCAACGCCCCCCGGATCGGACTCTTTCTCGACTGGCTATCGGCGTCGGGCGTCCATGCGCACTATCAGGTTCTAGACCCCCTCTACTGGTCGCTCGTCGACGTCGTCGATTCAATCGTCACCGAGGACGGCAATGTCCAACTCATGATGATCGCGCCGTTGCTCAAGAACGACCTCTATACCGTGCTCCGTGAGGATGTCGCCGGGACGGCCGAACTGCTCGGGCGCTACAGCTATCCCGACGTCGGTCGCCCCCAGCGCCCGGCGTTTGTCGCGGAACTACGGGATGTGCTCGAAGCCCGCTCCGAATTGTTGCCGGACTTCAACTATCAGATGTTGAAGGGCCTCCTTGAGATCGCGGCCGGTCTCGACAGCTTGCCGTATCTCGAAGACGAGAGCCCTAACATCCTGATCGACGGCTTCGGGGACTTCTATCTGCACCGCCTCGCGCTGTTCAAAAACGCCACGCACATCCTCGACATCGAGACGACGATCCAGGCCTACCTTGCCGGCCTCGATCTTTGCGACGGCGCGACACCGCTTTGCAATTTCACTTTCGTCGACTCCCGCGCCACGCCCTGGGTGCAGGTATCCGACGCGCTCGTCGGCCTGCTCGGCAAGCTCTTCAGCTATGCGAGCAATACGCCGGTGGACGAGATCGAGACAGCGCTAGCCAATCTCAACGCCCGTCAGCACGAGGCGCTCGACACCCTGATCGGCTTCCTCGACCGCTCAATTGAGGAATGCCCCGCCTTCGCCCACTATGTCGTCTCGCTGAAAGACCATCAGCACCGCAGTGCGATCCTCGGCTTTTAGAAAAGGCAGGGCCTAGCGAGCCGGCGTATTCCAATGCCAGTTCGGCCGCTCCCATCGCGGAAGCCCTCTAAGCACTCCGTCGACTGCCTCTTCCATTTCCATACGCCGAATTTGCTTACCGCGACTGAAGCGCAACTGAGGGCGCTCATCGGGGTAGCTGTCCTTTCCTTCCAGGCCCACGCCCAAAATTATGAGTTCTTCCACATCGGACTGGATCTCGCCGTGGGCACGGTAAAAGTCCGCGTTTTCGTAGCGGATGGCCTTTGATAGCCGCGTATCCACCGGCTTGTTGGAAATGACCCAGCAGCATCGGACATCGGAGCGCTGATAGCGTTCGGTACGGGCACGGAAGTCACGCAAATGCTGACTGGAGAGCTGCACTTCGAACGCCATCCTTTTCCCGTCGCCCAAGGTCACGAGAACATCGGCGATCCACTCGGCCCCTTCGGAATCGCAACCAGCCACCTCAAGCTCGGCGCGGTATCCCAAATTACGCGCCGCCTTAACGATATCGATCTTGAGGCGGGTATGAGCGTAGCTCTCTGGCTTGGGCAAGATGCCCGAATAACCCGGATGATGTGCGAAGAAGTGAAGTCCGCGAATTGACGTCTTGGGAACCGCCGGCCAGTCGGTGCGAGGCATTAACCAGGTGCCGCGAGGCGCCGCGCGCATCCCGTTCCACTCGGCGTCCGTGATCGAGAACGCCTCCGCCATAATCCCAGAGGTCGCGTGATAAGCAATCTGGCCCAATTCGACGCTCCTATTCTAGGTTTCTCTTAGGTGAGTCAGGTTGGGCAGAGCCAGAATTATTGAAGTCCTCCAGATGAGAATCTGTTCAGGGGCGATGAAGGGTGGATAAAAATGGGGAAGGCCTTCCCCTGCCGGCGAGCCCGTTCCGGTCTCGCCGGACCCCTTCAAGCGGGGGCACCCCGCAACGCCTCGTGTTTCTGTAAATCCGCATCCGCGGATTTGCGGTTCTCAGCAGATACGGAGATCAGGCCAGGGCGTTCGCCGGCCCGATCGCATGGTTGGTCGTTGCACTCCCGCGATGGGGTGGGCGTCGCTTCCCTATAGGCCCGCCGCGCCGGGCCGCAACGCGCGTGCCGCGCTTACCTTCTCTTCGTTTCGGCCCTTCGGGTGCTGCCCGGCTCCGTCGGCGGGCCCGCCGGTCGCTCTTTCGCCGCCCACCCCATTCCGGGGTGCGTGTGGTTTTGAAGGAGTAAGGACATGAACGCCGTTACCGAAATCATCGCTGCCGAGCCTGTCTCTGGCGTCGAAATCTTCGTTCCGCTTAACAAGCTCAAAAAGTCCCCGAAGAACGCGCGTAAGGTGCCGCATGGGGATGCTGCTATCGAGGCGCTGGCCGCCAGCATCCACCACAAGCGGATGATCCAGAATCTGGTGGTCGAACCCGAAACCAATGAGGATGGCGCACCGACCGGCTTCTATCTCGTCACCGCTGGCGAGGGCCGCAGACAGGCGCAGTTGCTCCGCGCCAAGCGCAGGCAGATCAAGAAGACCGAGCCGATCCGCTGCTATCTCGACACCGAGAACGACCCGGCGGAACTCAGTCTGGACGAGAACGTCACCCGCACCAACATGCACCCTGCCGACCAGTTCGAGCGGTTCCACGAGCTTTCGGAAAACAAGGGTTGGGGCGCGGAGGAAATTGGCGCGCGGTTCGGCGTGTCGGCGCAAGTGGTGAAACAGCGGCTGCGCCTTGGCGCGGTCAGCCCCAAGCTCATTCAGGTCTATCGCGAGGATGGCGTGACCTTGGATCAGCTTATGGCGTTCGCCATCACCAGCGATCATGCCCGGCAGGAACAGGTTTTCGAGAACCTGTCCTATAACAGGGAGCCGTGGCTCATCCGGCGCGACCTGACCGCCAACAACGTGCCCGCGCACGATCCCCGCGCCATGTTCGTCGGAGCGGATGCCTATAGCGAAGCGGGCGGCATCATCATCCGCGATCTGTTCACTGAGGATCGGGGCGGGTTTTTCGAGGATGCGGGCTTGCTCGACATGCTCGTCGTCGAAAAGCTGAAAGAGGTTGCCGCCGAGGTGTTGGCCGAGGGCTGGCAATGGGCCGAGGCGTCTATCGACTTTCCCCACGCCCACGGGATGCGGCGCTATTATTCCGAAGCCGTCACCCTGTCGGACGAGGACGAGGCCCGGTTGACCGAGGCATCGGCAGAGCATGACCAGCTGACCGAGGGCTATTCTTCCTATGACGAGATGCCCGAGGACGTGGGAGCCAAGGTCGAGGCGTTGAGCGACGAGATCGACGCCATCGCCGCCAAGCGAACGGCCTATGATCCCGATGTGATTGCGCGGGGTGGCGTGTTCGTGGTGCTTGCGCCGAGCGGTCAGGCACGGATCGAACGCGGGTTCGTGCGGCCCGAGGACGAGAAGCTGGCCGAACCGGATGCCGAGGACACCGAAGACGATGTTGTCGGCGGCGATGACGAGGACGAGTTGGCCGAGGATTTGGAGGACGAGGAAGGCGCGGACGTCGAGGAAATCGATGACGGCAAGCCGATCCCCGACAGCTTGATCCGTGATCTGACCGCCCACCGCACGCTTGGCCTTCGCCTTGCGCTTGGCGAGCAGCCGGACATGGCGATGATCGCCCTCACCCATGCGTTGGTGTCGCAACTCTTCTATCATAGCGACGCCTATTGCCTCGAAATCCGGGTGAGCAGCGAAGCCCTTGGCGGACATGCCGAAGGGATCGCCGACACCAAGGCGGGCGAGGCGCTGGCCTATCGTCATGACCAATGGGCGGAACAACTGCCCCGTGACGTGGCCGATCTGTGGGCGTTCATCGTCGCGCTGGATGGCGACAGCCGTTCGGTGCTGCTGGCCCATTGCGTGTCTCTCAGCATCAATGCGGTCAAAGTGCCGTGGGAGCGTCGGACCCGGCCGTTGGAGGCAGCGGAGGCGCTGGCGACGGCGGTGGACCTCGACATGACGGCCCATTGGACGCCGACCGTTCGCAGCTATTTCGGGCGTGTCACCAAGGCGCATGTCGGAAAAGCTGTGCGTGAGGCGGTATCCCCCGAAGCCGCCGAGCGGATCGCACCGATGAAGAAGCCGGACATGGCCGACACTGCCGAGCAGCTTATGGCGGCGACCGGATGGCTACCGTCCGTCTTGCGGACCCGCGCCGTTGCGGAGCCGGAGGGTTTCGAGGCCGAGGTTGAACCCGAAGCGGCCGAGGCGCACGAGGTGGCGGACAGCGATCTGGTCGAACAGCCGTCCGAAACGCAGGCGCCAAATACCGAAGTGAAGGACGGCGAAACGCATTACGCCGTCGCCGCCGAATAACGGATGGGCCGGGATCGCGCAGGCGGTCCCGGCCTCTTCGACCTTCCCGAAATTCGCCGCGCGTCCTGGGGACGCGCGGCCTTTTGGTGTTACCGGCGCTCGCCGGGCCAGGCCCGGCTCGCGGTCAAACGCTTCCGATCGGGTTCACCTATTTCTTTTTGCCTTTTGGCTTCTTGCCCTTGGTTTCGTCTTGGCCCAGCGCCGAAGCGGCAATGGCCTTGATCTGCTCGACTGTGGGCACGATGCGGTCCGCCAGAATATCCGACGCAAGCTGGGATATTTTCTGGGAGGTTTCATTGAGAACCGACCTAGATGACGCCTTCTTTGCGACCGGCGCCTTTACCTTGGGCGGTGCAGCCTTGGTCGCCTTCGGCGTGGAAGCTTTGCTGGCCGCCTTTGCAGCGGGAGCCTGTTTAGCGGGCTTCGGTGCCGGGGCCGGTTTTGGTTTGGCAGCGACCACAGGTTTTGCGGCGGCCTTTTTGGCAGGCTTACTGGGTGATTTAGCCACGGCTCTCATCCCTTCACTCTATTATCGGGCGCGATTACCCTCTTGTTGACACAAGAGCTGCCCAAATAGCGCGCAAATGTCGATTCTCATCATCTCGCGACTGCCGACATCGGATGGGCAGAGCGTCAACCGCCGCGTGGCCCAGGTGGCATTGGTCGCCGCCGCGATCGTCACCCACGATCACTTCAACAGCGGCGCGATCACACCGAACTGCTGGAGAACCGAATAAGCGCGGCGTTGGCTCCATCGGCGCGGTGCTGGATTTGGTATGGCAATAGACTAATACGATGCCGATAGGGGGGCATCGAAAATGTCAATTTGGATCATGGAGTTCGGGCGTTCGCAGGATGGTGTCTCTCGTGCCGGCTGATGTCACGGCAGCGGCCACCCGCCAGTTTCAATTTGTCCGAGCCGGCGACGCCCCTGCGCCGCCGCTGGAGTGGGGGCAAGGCCAAGAGCAGGTCCGCAAGGCGATCAGCGAAGCGCTCAACGCGCGTAATGTTGCATTCCTGCTGGGCGCCGGTTGCTCGTCGCTCATGGAGGACGACAAGGAGCGCGGCATCTCGACGATGGCGCCGCTTGCGAAAGAGTTCTGCAGTCATCCGACTGGCGAACTCGACGACAACCTGGAACTCGTCGTTCCGCCCGCTTGGGCGCTCGACAAGGACGACGTGGAGTACCTGGCAAAGTTAGGCGCTAAGCTCACGGGCACGGAATACGCGCGCAACCTAGAACGCCTGATGGAATTGCTTCACAGCCTTCGCTTCGTCTTCTCGCGCAGCGACAAGCCCGAGCACGGAGTGAGTGGGGCGAAGGTCGAGGCCATCATTAAAAAGGTTCAGGACTTCCTGTGGGTGCGCTGCACCGACGGCGCGTTCGCGCACGGTGACGGCGCAGTGCTTGAACTGTACGAATCCTTTTACCGGAAACTCGTGATGCGCGACCGGTCTCTGCCGCGGCCATGGGTGTTCACGACTAATTACGACCTCTTTAACGAGCGCGCGATGGACCGCCTCGGCCTTCCCTATGCGAACGGCTTTTCGGGCGTGGTCGAGCGCCGCTTCAATCCGGCGACCTTCCGATACGCTCTCGCTGAGCAGCTTGATCTATCGAACCGGAAGTGGTCCGCCGTCGATGGGTTCGTTTACCTATGCAAGGTTCACGGTTCGATCAGCTGGACCGAGGACGACCACGGTCTCTTCCCGGTGCGGGAGCTGTGGCCGCAGGATGCGCCCAGCAAGGTCATGATCTACCCGACTCCAGCCAAACAGAACTCGAGCCTCGGATCACCCTACGCAGACCTGTTCCGCGAATTTCAGTCGAGGATCGTGCGGGAGCAGAGCGTTCTAATCACTGCCGGTTTCGCCTTCGGCGACGAGCACCTCAATAACATCATCTACCAGGCGCTTACGATCCCCACCTTCCGGCTGATCATTTTCGCCGATCCAAATTCGGAAGGCGAGATCGCAAAACTCCGCAAGCTGAATGATCCCCGCATCTGGATCATCGGTGGCGACGGCCCGACCGACGACACCCGCGCACACTACTTCAACACCGTGGTCGAGCACTTCCTGCCACAGCGGCCCGCTGAGCGCATAGACGACGCTGTGAAGCTCGTGCTTGAAAACCTCGGCCGCAAGAAAACCGGGGGCGAAGATGAGCTCTGACGATCGTCGCCGCGCAATCGGCAAGGTCACGTCCGTCGCCGCAGACCGGTTTGTCATCGAGATGCTCGGCGGCACCGACAACTTCACCGTCGTCGGATTTGACGACCTCCATTATGTTGCCCGACTGGGCTCGTTTCTTATGATACCCGCCCAGTCCGAGTACGTCGTCGCAGAGGTAATCGGACTTCGCGAGCGGGACGTTTCCGGCGGTGGTGCCGGCGACGGGCAGCTCGACAAAGCGAACTCCGCGAAATACCTCGACGTTGTTCCCGTCGGGATGCTGCCGACCGACGGTGACAAGAAGTTCCGTTTCGGCGTCTCGATCTTCCCGTCGCTCTATGCAGATGCGCTCTACGCCTTGGATAGCGAACTCGACCGGATTTTCGACACCGAGACTGACGCGGTCCCGGCGCTGGGGCACGATGGCGCAGACTGCGTGCCCACCGACGCAACGAGATACCGCAACCTTGGGATCGGCCAGTCGGTCGTCTTCGAGGATTACGAGGTCAAGGTTCGGATCGACGACTTTTTCGGGGGCCACGTCGCAGTCCTCGGCAATACGGGCAGCGGGAAGTCGTGCACGGTCGCGTCGATACTTCAGGCGCTGTTCGAAAAACCGGACGAGCATCACGCGCGCGGCGCCACGTTCGTCGTCCTTGACGTGAACGGCGAGTACGGCCGAGCGTTCGGAAGACTGCCGGAGATTGCGGACATAGGCGTCAAACGCCTGATCCTCGACGGCTCGGCATCCGAGGGCCGCTTCCGACTCCCGCACTGGTATTTGGATCTGTCGGAATGGGAACTGCTGCTTCAAGCCAGCGAGCGCACCCAAGTGCCCATCCTCCGCATGGCGCTCGGACTGGCGACACTGTTCGGAGCGGCGGACGCCGGTCAACTGAACATCATCCGCAATCATATGCTGGCCACCTGCATCACACAGATTCTCGGCGATGAGACACAGCCGGGCGCGAAAGAGACGAGGATTCGCGGCGTCCTCCAGCGTTTCAGTACTGCTGAAATCAATGTGGGCCATCTCGGCGCCTGGATCTCGGTCAGCTACGGCAACATGGCGGGCACTGACGAAGCACATGGGTACTTGACGGGCGATGATCATAACGCCGGCTTCATTGTCCCTAATCTGAAGCTCCCAGACTATGATAGCACGCCGTTCGACTTCTCCGCCCTCGGCGACGCCATCGACCTAGCGTTGTTGTACGAGGAGGCGCACGGAAATCGCCAGATACGCGATTACTGTGCGCAGATGGTCACGCGATTCAAGGCCCTGGAGGAGCGTGGCGACTACCGCTTCCTGCGCCACGACGCCGCAGCGGCGGGTGATCGCTCCACCTTCTTCGCGAGCCTGTTGGGCCTGAGTCCGATCGCTGGCGGCCATACCAAGGGTGCGCAAATCGTCATTATCGACATGAATGCTGTCGAGGACGAGGTAGTCGAACTGGTCAGCGCGGTGATCGCCCGCATGATCTTCCGCCTCCTGCGGCAGGCCGAGCCGCGCAACCGCTTCCCCGTCCACCTCTTGCTCGAGGAGGCGCACCGCTACGTCGCGTCTACGCCGTCTCGCTACGCGGTCGACGCGAGCCGGATATTCGAGCGGATCTCGAAGGAAGGGCGAAAGTACGGTCTGTTCCTGCTGGTCGCGTCGCAACGCCCCAGCGAACTATCGAAGACTGTCCTGTCGCAATGCTCGAACTTCGTCGTCCACCGGATTCAAAACCCGGACGACCTGTCCCAGATCAGGCAGATGACGCCCTTCATCTCCGACAGCGTGCTCCGCAGACTGCCCTCACTGCCGAAGCAGCACGCGCTGGTGTTTGGCAACTCGGTCAACCTGCCCACCACCTTCAAGGTGCGACGCGCCGAGCCCCTTCCGGCAAGCGACGATGCGAAGATCGTGGACCTGTGGTTCCACGAAGCTGGACGGCCATCCGTCCTGCCGCTGATGCCGGCCGCCGCCCCGGCGATCAGCAATGACTAGCCCGACTCCGGACGAGATGGTCGCTGCGCTCGAAGCGCAAGGAGATTTCAGGGTGCTGCGCCGATTGCGGCCGAGCGAGCCCCTACAGGAGGCGCCCGCCGGCACGCGGCGCGCGCTGCTCGTGGACGTCGAGACGACAGGCCTCGATCCCGACAAGGACGAAATCATCGAACTGGCGATGGTTCCATTCTTCTATTCCGCCGACGACGCTATCGTTGGCATTGGCGACGCTTTCAGTGCGCTAAGGCAGCCGGCGCTACCTATCCCAGCCGAGGTGACGAAGCTCACCGGCATCGATGACAGCATGGTCGTGGGCAAATCGATTGATCCGGCAGACGTGGCCGCGTTCGCGAGCAATAATCTTGTAATCGCCCACAACGCGCCCTTCGACCGACGATTCCTGGAGAGGTTTTGCTCGGCGCTGACGCAGAATCCGTGGGCCTGCTCGATGAGCGAGGTGCCGTGGGCCGCCGAGGGCTTCGAAAGCAGCAAGCTCGCCTATCTCGCGCTGAGCAGCGGCTTTTACTACGACCGGCACCGCGCGGTGAACGACTGCCATGCGGCGATCGAACTTCTCTCCCGCACGCTTCCAGTCACCGGCGGACGCGCGCTCGCTGCCCTTCTCGCCTCGGCGCGTGGAACGACCCTCCGGTGCTGGGCAGAGAACTCGCCATTCGAATCGAAGGACGTGCTGAAGCAGCGTGGGTATCGTTGGAACGGTGACGACAACGGTCAGCCTCGGGCTTGGTGGATCGACGTCAGCGAAGCCGACATCGAGGCCGAGAAGGCGTTCCTCCGCGCCGAGATATACAAGCGTGACGTGACCTTTCGAACGGCGGCAGTTACAGCGTTCAATCGCCATTCCGGTCGCATCACGCTCATCGGACAAGGATGATCAGCTAGGTAACAGGCCAGGCAACACCGGCATCGGTTCGCCGCGTGAAGCGCGGGCGGCATTGGCCGCTGCGGCGACCGTCACCCATTCCACCCGCCAGTCGAGCCGCAGAACATCGCCCCCGCCCTCGCGTCGAATCTGTGTGATACCGGCGCCTTCCTCGCTCACGGCGAAACGGCAATCATCATCGTCGCCATAGGCCGCTTCGATCAGCGTGCCGTCCGAGAAGCTCAGCCAGCATCGGCCATCGCTGCCGTCCGGCACCCGCAACTCGGCCTCAATGTCTCCCATCACAGTCAATCGTTCGCGGTTCTCACCGCGGATTAGCACGCTCATTCCTTTTGTCCTTGTCCGAGTCGGAAAGCGGCAAAATGGAACAAACATAGAACATAATGCAAGAGCGCAGTCCTTTCGCCCACTAAAACGCCGCCGCGCAGGCGCACGATGCGGGCCGGATTGGTCGGCGCGACCAGGGCTGTTGCGGCGGCAGCGAGCATCTCGGCCAGGGCGCAAGGGGCGGAAAATCCCGGATCGTCCAGCGGGAACGATGGGCGGCGGCCGGGATGACAGCGCGCACGGCGCCGACCCCAATACCGTCTTCAACGGTCAGGGCGAGAGAGAGCCAGGCCAGTGCTTCCCCGTCATTGTCACGCGCGGCGAAAGCGCCAGCGTCCTGATCGCGGTAGGCCAGTCCCTAACATCGTCAGGTGAACGCACCACCGACCACCAATCACCGTTCCTCTCAATCAACTGCACCAGCACGGCCTCTCAAATGGCTGGATCTGGCCGAGGTTCGCCCGCCTTCCCGCAACAGCGGCGGGCGGCTTTTTTCCGCCGCCGGACAAGCCGGCTTTGCATCGCGAAACAAAAAAGCCGCCCGCCGCCGTCCTCCGCGATGCTGCGGCCCTGACGGGTGCGCGGTCGTTCGCCCCCCGGCCGGTCGATCGCCATCGAGGCCGCGATGGTGCGGTCCGAGCAAGAAGGAACGACGACATGGCCATCATCGGAAAATTCATCAACGACGAGAACGACCAGGGCTTCACTGGCACGATCAAGACGCTGACCCTCAACTGCGACGTCGAAGTTCGTCCGGTGGAGAAAGACAACGACAAGGCGCCCGACTTCCGCATCTACACAGTCGAAGATGGCATCGAGATCGGAGCCGGCTGGAGCAAGGTCAGCCGCGAACGCCGCGACTACGTCTCCATCAAGCTGGACGACCCCAGCTTCCCCGCACCGATCTACGGTTCCCTGGTCGAAGTCCCCGACATGCCGGGCGACCACCATCTGATCTGGTCGCGCTGACCAATCCGGACGACGCCCCGCTCCTCGGAGCGGGGCGTTTCGTCATGCTCAGGACCGCGAGAGACTGCGGGCGGGCCGTTCGGCCCGGCGCCTATCGTGCAGGGTGCTTAGGGCCAGCCCTCGGCGCACTTCGGATCGTCTTCCGCCCAGCTTCAGTCGCGATGCTCCTTGCAGCCGGTTCCCCGCGAAGCCGCCCCTCCGTTTGCACACCCGGTCTCGCCGACGGGCAGAGTTTGCAGCGCGGCTTGGCGCTTCGCTGAAACTCAGACCCAAGGAAGGAACCGACCATGTATCAACTCGCCACCCGGTTTGGCCGCAACGCCCATCAGATTACGGGCCGCGAACCGCTCGATAACGAGGCGCTCTATCGTCATGTGCCGTCGATCTTCGCCCGTGAGGCGCACGACAGCCGGTCAGACCGCTATGTCTATGTGCCGACCATCGACATCGTGGAGGGGTTGCGTCGGGAAGGCTGGAATCCATTCTTTGCCGTCCAGTCCGTTCCGCGCGACGGCAGCCGCCACGGCCACGCCAAGCATATGCTGCGCCTGCGCCGGGATGGCGGCATCGGCAAGGCCGAGGCCGCCGAGGTCATTATCGTCAACAGCCATGACGGGACCAGCGCCTATCAGATGTTCGCTGGGATGCTGCGGTTCGTCTGCACCAACAGCATGATTGCGGGCGACCGTTTCGAGGAGGTCCGCGTTCCTCACAAAGGCGGCATTCAAGACCAGATCATCGAGGGCGTGTTTACCGTCGCGGAGGATTTCCCACGCCTGATCGACGCCACCGAGGCGATGAAGGACACCCGGCTGACTGCGCCGGAGCAACAGGTTTTTGCCGAGGCCAGCCTTGTCGCCCGCTATGGCGAGGAGGAAAGCCCGGTGCGCCCCGACCAGATCATCGCCCCGCGCCGGCGCGAGGATGTCGGGCAAAGCCTGTGGTCCACGTTCAACGTCATTCAGGAAAATATCATGCGCGGCGGGATCGACGGGCGCAGGCAGAACGCCGAGGGGCGTATCCGCCGCAGCCGGACCCGTCCGATCAACGGCATCGACCAGAATGTCGGCCTCAATCGCGCGCTCTGGACGCTCGCCGAGGGAATGCAGAAGCTCAAGACCGGCTGACCGCAAGGGCGGCTTTCGGGCGGCCCCACCGCCTTTCCGTATCTCCGCAGGACCGGATCGCCGGGTTTGCGGAGATACGGAACTCAGGCTTTACGGACATCAGGACTTACGCCGATCCGTCGATGCGGATTGGCGGCCGCCACGCGCCCACAAGGGACGCGCGGCCGCGCTCGCCGGGCCATGCCCGGCTCGCAAAGTCGGTTCAGGTGGACGCGCTGGCTTCCGGTTTTGAGGGAGGTAGGTTAAGTTCATGGGGTGGACAGGATGAGGGACGCATAAGCAACACCCTCAGTTGAAAAGGAGGGGGCCGTGGCCATTCTTCTAGTGTTGGGCATGATTGCCGGCCTCTACATGCTGGCGATGCTGTTCACGCTCGCGGTCTATGCTCTGCCGCTTTACGCTGGCCTCAGCGCCGGATTCTGGGCGCAGAGCGCGGGCTATGGCGTCCTCGCCTCCGTTGGCATTGGTTTCGGGGCGGCGATCCTGACCTGGGTGATCGGGCAGTTCCTGTTCGCCACCATCCGCTCACCCGCCCTTCGCGTCGCCCTCGCGTTGCTGTTCGCCATTCCGGCAGGACTGGCGGGCTATCATGCCGTCCACGGCGTCGCGGGCCTCGCGCTCGATCCCGGCACGATCCGCACGACGCTTGCCTGGATTGGCGCCTTTGTGATCGGCGTGTCCGCTTGGCTCCGTCTCGCCAGCGTCGGCCCCGCCGCGCGGCGGGCCGTTCCGCAGGCGGATCGCGCCCCGACCATCACAGCCCAAGCGCAAAGCTGATCCGCCCGTCGGGCGAGACGCCTATGACGGGACCGGGGTCTCGGCGGATGGTTCTGGTGTATCGTCCAACAGGGCGGCGGGGCGGACCCGCAAGGCCTGCGCGACCTCCCAAAGGGACAGCAAGGTGACGTTCTGCGCTCCGCGTTCGACGGAACTCACATAGGCCCGATCGACACCCATCCGCTCGGCGACCGCTTCCTGGCTCAGGCCTGCGGCGACACGATATCGACGCACGTTCGCGCCAAAGACTTTGCGGATGTCCATCCGCAGGTTAGAAAGCAATCGCGTATTATCGTGCTACGTATTATAATACGCGGGCGCGGCGTCTGGGTGATTTCTAACGCGAACTGTCGAACATCTTATGGAAGTACCGAACCTTCAGTCATCCGAAAATGGGGGCAAAGATGACCCATGTCGGGACCGACCAGTTCGGTCCAATATGGATCGATCTATGCTATGGCGCGGGCTATGACGGAGAAGCCGCCACACCGGAATGATTGCGGGACCATCCCGGCATTCCAGGACTGTCCGCCACAGACCGAGCGCGTGAGCAGCTATGACGAGCGCCACTTCGTGACCTATCTGCGTCTTCTCGAAGCGGCCAAGGAAGGCGCGGATTGGCGCGAGGTTGCGAGAGTGATCTTCGGGCTGGATGCCGACGCCGATCCGGTGCGCGCCAGAACCGTCCATGACAGCCATCTCGCCCGCGCACGGTGGATGACCGAATCGGGCTACCGGCACCTGCTGGAACCGCGCCTGCAATAAGGCCCGCCGATCTCTAGCCTAGCGTGGAGATGTTGCAGGCTCTGCGCGTCACGAAAACGGCCAGACAACCTTACGCATCATCGGTGGCTTCACTCCACTTCCGGCTGCTTCACGTTTGCCGCTTTCGACTCGGAGAAGTCGCGAGGGAGAGCATGGATGCAATCTGTAAGTGATTGGCGTTCGCCAAAAACAGCCGAAGATTTCGCTCATCTGGACTATGCGGATTTCGCTCAGGAGTTCCTGCGGCGCAATCCCGATTACTGCCGCGAATATCATGATCTGATGCGCCGTCTCATCGACCAGCCCGTCGACGAGGATATCGAGATGGCCCGGCTGGGGCATCGCTGGGGGTTGTCATTTCGCGTGTGTTCCCGATCTTTCCGCCATCGATGCGCCCGCCTTATGGGCGCCCGATGCCGCCAGCGCGACAGTCGTTCTGGTCGCCGCTCCGGCTGATTTCCATACTGCCCGGCCGGTCGATCCGGCGTTGCTGGGAAAGATCGTCGCGGACCGCGCGCTGCCGGACGGTCGCCATCTGGTGATTGCCGATGACGACGGTGTGCATCGCCTCTGGCTTCCCGATCCTGATCCCGGCCGACCGCTCGCGATCATGATCCCGAATGACGATCATGCCTTGTTGCGCTCGGCGATCGCCCATCGCCTCGTGCGACGGATGGACGGGCTACGGCCAGGACCGCTTCCGGCCGCCTTTCAGCCGACGCGGTTCCAGCGCCAGCGTCTGACGCTGTTGCTCAATCTCCTCGATGCCTATCAGGCTCGCGCCGGCCGCCGCGAGATGGCGAGCGTCATCGTCTATCCCCGGATGCGACCGCTCACGGGACGCGAATGGGCGGCCTCAGCCGAGCGCCGCCGCACGCAGCGCCTGCTCGACGAGGCGCGTGCGATCATGTCGGGCGGCTATCGCGCGCTCCTGCTCGGGGTCGAACGATCGCCGAAGCGGGGACATTTCTAGACCCGTCCATTTAGCCACTCCCTCGGGGCGCCGCCACTTCGCCAGGTTCGCCTCCAACGCATCAGCGCCCGCCCATGACGGCCGGCGCCTCGCTGGAGGATCATCATGCTTCAACCCGCCCACATCGTCACGCCACGCTTTCTCAAGACGCCCGACGCCGCCATCCATCTCGGCCTGTCCGCCCGCACGCTGGAGAAGCATCGCTGCTACGGGACGGGGCCGGTGTATCGCAGACTCGGCGGGCGGATCGTCTACGCGATCACAGATCTCGACGCCTGGGCCGAGCTGGGCGCGCGCCGCTCGACCTCTGATCCAGGCAATGGCGTCGTCCATCCGGCCAAGCGCCTGCCCGCCGGCGCCGTGCAGCGCTGAGCGTCCGCCCGTGTCCGGTCAACGCCCCGCCCGCATCACGATAAGCGCCGAGCGTGCGCAGCTCGATCTGTTCCGGTCGATCCCCGGCGACCTCGCGCCGCGCGACGCCCAGGATTTGATGGCCTGGCCGTTCTTCTCGCTCGCCAAGAGCAAGCGCGCCGCGCCGATCGACTTCCGCATGGGCGAGACCTGGATCGTGGTCGAGGCCACGACCGAGCATGGCATGGCGACCATCTGGGACGCGGACGTCCTGATCTGGGCGGCGAGCCAACTCGTAGAGGCGCGCGACGCGGGCCGAGCGACATCGCGGCTGATGGCGACCACGCCACACGAAATCCTGACCTTCATCGGCCGCGGCACGTCGTCTCGCGACTATGACCGGCTAAAAGCCGCGCTCGACCGGCTTCAGTCCACCACCATCGCCACCTCGATCCGGCAACCATCCCAGCGCCGGCGGCATCGCTTCTCCTGGATCAACGAATGGAAGGAGCGGCTCGACGGCGATGGCCGTCCGCTCGGGATCGAGATGATCGTCCCCGATTGGTTCTATGGCGGCGTGCTTGACCAGGCGCTCGTGCTGACGATCGACCGGGCCTATTTCGATCTGACCGGCGGGCTGGAGCGGTGGCTGTACCGCATCGTCCGCAAGCATGGCGGACGGCAGAGCGGCGGCTGGAGCTTCGATGTCTCCCATCTCCACCTCAAGTCCGGGGTGCTGTCGCCGCTCAAGCGGTTCAGCTTCGAGCTACGCGCCATCGTCCGGCGCCAACCGCTTCCTGGCTACCAGCTCGCGCTCGAAATCGCGCTCGGCCGCGAACGGCTGACCTTCCAACCCATCCCGGTCGATCCGTTCGACGCAGCCATGCGCCGCGTCGGCTACCCGCCTGTGGAAAATCCGTGATGGGAGTCGTGCTATCAGGAACCGCCGGAGTCGTGCCATCAGGAACCGGAGAGTCGTGCTATCAGGAACCGAAAACGGTCCTAAGTCACGATAAACAAAAGCCGAATCCGCCCCTTAACTTAGCTAACATAGAATCCTTCGGATTCTTACTAACCTGGCGATCTGCATCGCGGCCTGTGGATAACGTCAGCAGCCGGCGCCCGCACCGACTGACGACGTCGGCATCAATACTACGCCATCCTACGAAGGGTCGCGATCGGCAACGATCGGCCTGTCACCAGCCTGCCAAGGCGTTCGCCCCTACGCTGGAGCGCGCCCGATGATCGTGGCGCTGCTCAACCAGAAAGGCGGGACGGGCAAGACCACGCTCGCCTTGCACCTCGCCGGGCAATGGGCTCGGCAGGGTGCGCGTGTCACCCTGGTTGATGCCGATCCGCAGGGCTCCGCGCTGGATTGGTCGCAACAGCGCGGCCACGAAGGCGCGGTCCGGCTGTTCGGTGTCCTGGGCCTGGCCCGCAATACGCTCCACCATGAAGCGCCCGAGCTGGCGCGCGATGCCGAGCATGTCGTCATCGACGGGCCGCCGCGTGTCGCCGGGCTGATGCGTTCGGCATTGCTCGCCGCCGACCTCGTGCTGATCCCGGTTCAGCCTTCGCCGCTCGACGGCTGGGCGTCGGCGGAAATGCTGTCGCTGCTCGCCGAGGCGCGCAGCTTCCGTCCGCAGCTCGCCGCCCGGTTCGTTCTCAACCGCTGCGCCGCGCGCACCGTCATCGCCCGTGAAACCGGCGCGGCGCTCGCCGATCATGATCCGCCCCTGATCGGCACGAGGATCGGCCAGCGTGTTCTGTTCGCCGAGGCGATGCAGCGCGGCCGGCTCGCCTTCGAGATCGACGAACACGGACCCGCCGACCGCGAGATCGCGGCCCTGGCGGTCGATGTCGCAAGGCTCGCGCCATGACCCGGTGTGGGTTTCTGGCGCGGCCCGGCAGTCCCGATCACTGGGTCGCGGCGCCCGATCCGTCGCCCGCCGATGATCCGCGCGCGAGCGCCGCGTTCACGGCGAGGCTCACGATCGACGTGACGCCTGATCTGCGGCGGCGGCTAAAGCTCGCCGCCCTGACCCGCGGCACAACGGTCGCCGACATGCTGCGCGAGCTGCTCGCGCGCGAATTTCCCGACGCCAATGGAGATGCGCCATGAACGACAATGCGCCCACCCGCGCGCATGGAATCCGCACGCCGACCGCATTGTCCGGCGATGGGCTCACCCATGTCGAGCTGACGTGGATCGAGAAGCGGATCGAGCATTGGATTCGCTTTGGCCGTCAGACGGCGGACAAGATCATCGATCGCCGTCGCCGCACCGTCGGCTTTGCGCCGGGCAGCATCTTCGCCTTCGTCCGCTGGTCGTCCAACGACTATGGCACGATCATCTCGCGCATCGACATCGTCCGCGTCGTCACACCGGACGAGGCCTATTCCACGCTTCCCTTCGTGCGCCCCGGCGGCGAAATCCTGCTGAAGATCGAAGGCTGGCCGAAAGTCGCGCAGGTGCTGCGCGCCATCGACGCCGTCGATCTGATCGGTGTCGATCCGGCCGATGCCGCGCCCGACCATTGGCGCCATGTCCACAACCGCATCGCGGCCGGGCATCGTCCCCGCGACTATACGATCGAGCGCCACCGCGCCTGGCTGCTGCGCCGGGAGATCAAGCCATGACGCGGCGGGGCTATGCCCTGATCGCTTCGATCTCGGCGACGGCGACGATGATCGCCCTCTTCATCAACCCGCCGCCACGGTTGATCTGGAACGTCAGCGCCAGCGTGCCGACCGGGCTCTACGCGGTGCGCAGGATCGACGCGCCGAAGTTGGGCGACCTGGTCGCCGTCGCGCCGCCGGAAGGGCTTGCACGGTTCCTGGAGACGCGCGGCTATCTGCCCAGAAACATCCCGCTTCTGAAGCACGTCATGGGGCTGCCGGGTCAGCGCGTTTGCCGGATCGGCCGGCGGGTCAGCATCGACCGTCAAGCGATCGGCGATGCCCGTGAACGCGACAGTCACGGGCGTCCACTGCCTGTCTGGCAGGGCTGTCGGACGCTTGGGGAAGACGAGCTGTTCCTGATGAACCCGGACGTCCCCGACAGCCTGGACGGCCGGTATTTCGGACCGCTTCCCACCGCCACGATCCTCGGCCGGGCGACGCCGCTCTGGACCGATCCGCCGCGCCCAACCCGCGCCGCTGCCGGGTGATCCGCAGCGCCCATCCAGCAAGGAGAGTCGATCATGCAACTGTTGTTAGGGGAATTCGTCCGCACCCAGGACGGCTATCAGGGACGTATCGAGACGCTCGGCATCGACGCGGAACTCCATCTCGTGCCGATCGAAACGCGCGAGGCGGAGAACGCGCCGGACTATCGCATCCACCTCAATGCGGACGATGGACCGGAGGTCGGCGCGGCTTGGAAGGAGACCGGCAAGAAGGCCGGCGCCTATCTCTCCATCCAGCTCGACAGCCCGATTTTCGTGCAGCCCATCCGCGCCAACCTGTTCCGCACCGACGAGACCGGCGCGGTCAATCATCTGCTCTGGAGCCGCCCGCAGCCGCGCAAGGAGCAGGACTGATGCTGGGCGCGCGTCACCGCCAAAGCGTGCGTGTCCTGTCCGTCATGACGGCGGCGGCGATCGCATTCGGATTGCCGCCGATCGGCGGAATGGCGCGCGCCCAACTGGCCGTCGCGCCACCGTCGGCCGCACCCTCCATCGCCACCTTCGTCACCGAGGCGGCGCGGCGTTTTGGTCTTCCCGAACACTGGATCTACGCGGTCATGCGCGTGGAAAGCGCGGGTGATCGCCGCGCTGTGTCCTCGGCCGGGGCGATGGGCCTGATGCAGATCATGCCGGCGACCTGGGCGAGTTTACGTGCCCGCTACGGCCTCGGCGACGATGCGTTCGACCCGCGTGACAACATCATGGCGGGGACGGCCTATCTGCGCGAGATGCATGATCGCTACGGTTCGCCGGGGTTCCTGGCGGCCTATAATGCGGGGCCGGGTCGCTATGACGAACACCTGAAGCGCGGCCGTCCGCTCCGCTCGGAAACTGTCGCCTATCTCGCCAAGCTCGCGCCGATCGTCGGCGGCGATGCGACCTCTCAACATGTCGCCGCCGCAGCGCCTGATCCGCTGGCCTGGACACGGTCGGCACTGTTCGCCGTGCGATCCACCGTCATCGCCACCGTAACCGTCGAACCTTCGGATGCGGAGCCAACGACGGTCAAATCCGATGCGCCCGCAGCACCAGAAACCACCGTGATCCCGGCAGTCGGAGCACCGGCGGAAGGTCTCTTTGTCGCGCGTTCCGGCCAGCTTCCGCGATGATCTGCGGATCCCTTCTCTGCGCAGTTCATGGCGTTACGAACGCCATATCGGTGCCTGCGCTATCTCCGGCGTCCGATGGCGTGCGCCGGGATACGGGAGAGCGGACGGGCGCAGTATCGGCGGGAAGGAAGGTCGCAGAAAGATCACGGCAAAAACGATGGCGAGATAAAAGCACCGCCGTCGGCCGGTGCGCATGTGGTTGGTTTGCTTGCGCTTTTAGCGCCGTCGCCCGCAATGACCTGCCGTCGCCTGGGCCAGAAACGCCAACGAAATCAACATATCATGCGCCGTCGCAGCCGCTTTCGTCGCCCGGAGCATCTCGATGAGGGATGGCGAGGACGATTTTCGGGTTCGGCCAGGAAAGGGACGAGACGGCGGCAATGGGAGCGGTCGCAAGGCCAAGACCCTGGTGGCCCAGGTCCGGCGCGCGGCGGCGAAGGCCGGCTACACGCGCCGCGCCCCCGGCGTTCGGCGCGGCGGCACCGGGCAGCATGGCCGAGGTCGGCGGGCGGCGCTGTCAGCGCGCCGATCGGCGACCGGCCGGCGGGTCGTCATCAAGGCCCGTGTCGTGCGGCACACCGGCGCCCGGTTTCGGGCCGCGCCCCTCGCACGGCATGTCGCCTATCTCGAACGCGACGGGGTGACGCGCGACGGCCGTGACGCCTCGATGTTCGATGCGCGATCGGACGCGGCAGACGGCGATGCCTTCGCGGAGCGGTGCGAGGATGACCGGCACCATTTCCGGTTCATCGTCTCGCCCGAGGACGCGGGCGAGATGGCCGACCTGCGCACCTTCACCCGCGAACTGATGAGCGACATGGCGCGCGACCTCGACACCACCCTGGACTGGGTCGGGGTCGATCACTGGAACACGGACAATCCGCACATCCATATCCTCGTGCGCGGGGTCGCCGATGACGGCAAGGATCTGGTCGTTGACCGGGATTATATCCGCGAAGGTATGCGCGCCCGCGCCGAGGGGCGCGTGACGCTCGAACTGGGTCCGCGCACCGAACACGACATCCAGGCCGCGTTGACCCGCGAGGTCGATGCCGAGCGGTGGACCAGCCTGGACCAAAAGCTCCAGCGATTGGCCGACGAGAACATGGGCATCATCGACCTGCGGCCCGATCCGTCCGGCGCGCATCCCGATCAGCGGCAACTGATGGTCGGGCGGGCGATGAAGCTGGAGCGCCTTGGCCTGGCGGTGAAGATCGAGCCCGCCTGCTGGACGTTGAAGCCCGACCTCGAGACGACCCTTCGCGACATCTCGATCCGCGGCGACATCATCAAGACCATGCACCGCGCGATGGCGGCGACGGGGCGAAGCGCCGATCCGGCGGGGTTCGCCTTGCACGGCGACGAGGTGAGCGATCCGGTTATCGGACGCCTGGTCGAGCGCGGGCTTCACGATGAACTATCGGGCACCGCCTATGCCGTGATTGACGGCGCCGATGGGCGCACCCATCATCTGCGTTTCAATGATCTCGATATGACCGGCGATGCGCCGCCCGGCGCTGTCGTCGAGCTGCGATCATGGGACGATGCCAAGGGGCAAGCAAGGCACTCACTCGCCACGCGCTCGGATTTGCCCTTGGAAGCGCAGATCACCGCCCGCGGTGCGACCTGGCTCGACCGCCAGCTCGTCGCCCGCGATCCGGTTGCCACCGGCGCGGGGTTCGGCGCCGAGATCCGCAGCGCGATGGCCGCGCGCGCCGATCATCTCGTGGCGGACGGCCAGGCGCGACGACAGGGCCAGCGGCTCAAAGTCTCGCGCGATCTTCTCGAAACGCTCAAGCGCCGCGACCTGGACGATGCGGTTCAGCAGATCGCCGACCGCACGGGTCTCCCGCACCGCCCGTCCGCCTCGGGCGACTATGTCACCGGCGCCTATCGCGAGCGGGTGACGCTGGCCTCGGGCCGGTTCGCGATGATCGACGATGGGCTTGGCTTCCAGCTCGTGCCGTGGCGGCCCGCTTTGGACCCGCATCTCGGAAGCGCCGTCACCGGCACGATGACGCCGGGCGGCGGCGTCAACTGGACCTTCGGCCGACAGCGGGGGCTGGGCCTGTGATCGCACCTCCCTCCAACCGAAAGGTCATCTGATATGTCCGCCACCAAGATTCTGTGGGGTCAGATCATCGCCGTCTTCACCGTCGTCCTGCTGGGCATCTGGGGCGCGACCCAATGGACCGCCGCGGCGCTGGGGTATCAGTCTCAGCTCGGCCCGCCCTGGTTCATGCTTGGCGATACGCCGATCTATGCGCCGCCGGCCTTCTTCGCCTGGTGGTTCTCGTTCGACGCCTATGCCCCCCATATCTTCCTGACCGGCGGCTATATCGCGGCATCGGGCGGGTTCGTCGGGATCATCGTCGCCATCGGCATGTCGGTCTGGCGCGCGCGGGAAGTGAAGAACGCGCAGACCTATGGCTCGGCCCGGTGGGCGCAGGCCCGCGATGTTCGCGCCGCTGGACTGCTGGGCGACGACGGCGTGGTGCTCGGCAAGTTCGGTCCGCGCTATCTGCGCCACGACGGCCCCGAGCATGTGCTGTGCTTTGCGCCGACCCGCAGCGGCAAGGGCGTCGGCTTGGTCGTACCGTCGCTCCTGACCTGGCCGGGATCGGCGATCGTCCACGACATCAAAGGGGAAAACTGGACGATCACCGCCGGGTTCCGCGCCGGGTTCAGCCGGGTGCTGTTGTTCGATCCGACCAACGCCGCGTCGGCCGCCTACAATCCGCTGCTGGAGGTCCGCAAAGGCGAGTGGGAAGTGCGCGACGTTCAGAATGTCGCCGATGTGCTGGTCGATCCCGAAGGGTCGCTCGAAAAGCGGAACCACTGGGAGAAAACCAGCCATGCGCTGCTGGTGGGGGCCATCCTGCATGTGCTCTACGCCGAGGCCGACAAGACCCTGGCCGGTGTCGCCGCCTTCCTGAGCGATCCGAAGCGGTCGATCGAAGCTACGCTCGCGGCGATGATGTCGACGCCCCATCTGGGCGAGGCCGGCGTCCATCCCGTCGTCGCCAGTGCGGCACGCGAACTGCTCAACAAGTCGGAAAATGAACGGTCGGGCGTGCTGTCCACCGCCATGTCGTTCCTGGGCCTCTATCGCGACCCCGTCGTCGCGCAGGTGACGCGGCGCTGCGACTGGCGGATCGCCGAGCTGATCGATGGGGAACGGCCGGTCACGCTCTATCTCGTCGTGCCGCCCTCCGACATCAGCCGGACCAAACCCCTGATCCGGCTCGTGCTCAACCAGGTCGGCCGACGCCTGACCGAGGAGCTGACCCCGCGTGGCGATCGGCACCGCGTCCTGTTGATGCTCGACGAGTTTCCCGCGCTGGGCCGGCTGGATTTCTTTGAATCGGCGCTGGCGTTCATGGCTGGCTATGGGCTGAAGGCGTTCCTGATCGCCCAAAGCCTCAACCAGATCGAGAAGGCTTACGGCCTGAACAACTCGATCCTCGACAACTGCCATGTGCGCGTCAGCTTCGCGACAAATGACGAGCGGACGGCGAAACGGGTGTCCGACGCGCTCGGCACCGCGACCGAAATGCGGGCGATGAAGAACTATGCCGGGCACAGATTGAGCCCCTGGCTTGGCCACCTCATGGTCTCCCGTTCGGAAACCGCCCGCCAGCTCCTCACGCCCGGCGAGGTAATGCAGCTTCCGCCCGCCGATGAAATCGTGATGGTCGCCGGCGTCTTGCCGATCCGGGCGAAGAAGGCGCGCTACTATCAGGATCGGGCTTTCGCCGAACGTCTCCTGCCACCGCCCGCGTTGGTCCCTCCCGACCCCAAGACGTTGCCCAAGGATGATTGGAGCACGGCCGCGCCTGTGTCCGCGGCGACAAAACGGGCGTCGCCCACATCGGCAAAGCCGGGCAAGGCCGTCGCCGCCGATCCCGCCAATGGCGGAATCCGCCGCGAACCGGAATTGCAGCCCCATGAGGATATCGCACCCACGCCCGCGATCCCGAAACATGAGTTCAATTTCGGCGATGACGATGGCGGCGACGATGATGCCGCGCGCAATCGCAAGCTCATGGACCGGATGACCGGCCTTGCCCGGCAAGCGTCGCTCGATCCCAATGACGGGGTGGATCTGTGATGGCCCCCAAGCGCATCAAGCACACCTTCCGGCTGCCGCCCGACCTTTCGGCCCAGCTTGCCGATTTCGCCGGGCGCAAACGGATCGCCCAGGCCGTCGTCGTTGAGACGGCGCTTGCGTCCTTCCTGTCGCCGGATGGGTCGGACCGCCTGGAGGCCGCATTGAGCCGGCGCCTCGACCGGCTGAGCCGCCAGGCCGACCGTCTCGCCTATCATGTCGAGGTGTCGAACGAGGCGCTGGCGCTGTTCATCCGCTTCTGGCTGACGAACAATGCGCCCCTTCCCGACACGGTCCTTGCGGCAGCCCAGGCGATGGGGCGCGAGCGCTATGAGAGCTTCATTGAAGCCCTCAATCGTCGGATGGAATTCGGGCCGCGTCTGACGAACGAATTATCGTTCGACGTGCCGGGCAAGACCGAGTCGGACGCCGGATCGGCGCCATGACCGGCGGATAGGACGCCGGGCGGCGATCCCCAAACCCGCCGTGTCCCTGTCTTTCTGCGCCACACTACGACGACGCTAATTGCTTGTTGCAGATCAGCTTTTGCTGCGTCTCTTAATCACCCCCGATCACTGGCCTCCGTTTGGCCGGTGCGTTCGAGGGGACCGACGTGGCCGTTCATCCGATCCGATCCGAAGCGAGTTTGCGCGGCGCGAAGATGCTGCGCACGGCGCTCGGACCGTCGATCTCGGCCTGGCTCGAAGACCCCACCGTCATTGAGGTGATGCTCAATCCCGATGGCCGCCTGTGGGTCGATCGGCTCGGCGAAGGCATCTCGGAAACCGGCGACCGACTGTCGGCGGCTGACGGCGAGCGGATCGTCCGTCTGGTCGCGCACCATGTCGGCGTCGAGGTGCATGGCTCCAGCCCGCGGGTCTCGGCCGAGCTGCCGGAAACCGGCGAACGCTTCGAAGGGCTGTTGCCGCCGGTCGTCGCCGCGCCGGCCTTCGCGATCCGCAAACCCGCCGTCGCCGTATTCACGCTCACGGACTATGCGGCTGCCGGCATCATGTCGCTGGCCGAGGCCGAATTGCTGCGCAGCGCGGTCGCGGCGCGGCGCAACATTCTGGTCGCGGGCGGCACCGGCACCGGCAAGACCACCTTGACCAACGCCCTGCTCGCCGAGGTCGCCAAGACCGGCGACCGCATCGTCCTGATCGAGGACACGCGCGAGCTTCAGTGCGCCTCACCCAATCTGGTCGCGATGCGAACGAAAGACGGCGTCGCGTCGCTGTCGGATCTCGTGCGCTCATCGCTGCGCCTGCGGCCCGACCGCATCCCCATCGGCGAGGTGCGCGGCGCCGAAGCGCTCGACCTGCTGAAGGCCTGGGGCACCGGCCACCCCGGCGGGATCGGGACGATCCATGCCGGCACCGCGCTCGGCGCCATCCGCCGCATGGAGCAGCTCATCCAGGAGGCGGTCGTCACCGTCCCGCGGGCGCTCATCGCGGAGACCATCGACCTTGTCGCCGTGCTTGTCCGGGACGGCCACGGCCGCCGGCTCGCCGAACTCGCCCGCATCGAAGGGCTTGGCCCTGACGGCGACTATTCGCTCACCCCCGCAGGAGACCAGCCATGATCCACCATGCCCTCTCGGCGCGGCGGCGCCTGTTCGCGCTCGCCACGTCCAGCTTCATCGCGCTCGCCGTCGCCATGCCGGCCCAAGCGGCCGGGTCGTCGATGCCGTGGGAGGCGCCGCTTCAATCGATCCTCGAAAGCATCGAGGGGCCGGTCGCCAAGGTGATCGCGGTCATTATCATCATCGTCACCGGCCTGACCCTGGCGTTCGGCGATACGTCGGGCGGATCGCGCCGGCTGATTCAGATCGTCTTCGGTCTCTCGATCGCATTCGCCGCGTCGAGCTTCTTTATCAGCTTCTTTTCCTTCGGCGGCGGGCTGCTGGTCTGATGGACAGCCGCGAACCGATCCCCGGCTATTTCGCGCCGGTCCACCGCGCGCTGACCGAACAGATCCTGTTGGGCGGAGCGCCGCGCGCCATCGCCATCGCCAACGGCACCCTGGCCGGGGCGATCGGGCTCGGTCTGCGCCTCTGGCTCGCCGGCCTGGTCATCTGGGCGATCGGTCACGCCTTCGCGGTGTGGGCGGCGCGGCGCGACGCACAGTTCGTCGACGTTGCCCGCCGGCACCTGCGCTACCCCTCATTCCTGCGCGCGTGAGGCATTGGCCATGATGTCCTTGCGCGAATATCGCAACACCACCGCCAGCCTGGCCGACTATCTGCCGTGGGCGGCCCTGGTCGCCGAAGGCGTCGTCCTCAACAAGGACGGCTCGTTTCAGCGCACCGCCCAATTCCGGGGACCGGATCTCGACAGCGCCACGCCCGCGGAACTGGTCGCGACGACCGGACGCCTCAACAATGCGCTGCGCCGGCTCGGATCGGGCTGGGCGCTGTTCGTCGAAGCGCAGCGCGGTCCCGCGCAGGACTATCCCGCCTCCGATTTCCCCGACCCTGTTTCGGCGCTGGTCGATCTGGAGCGGCGCGAACAGTTCCGCGAGGAAGGCGCCCATTTCGAAAGCGCCTATTTCCTCACCCTGCTGTGGATGCCCCCGGCGGAAGATGCCGCCCGCGCGGAAGGCTGGCTCTATGAGGGGCGATCGGGCAGCGCCGTCGATCCCTGGGAACTGCTCAAGGGTTTCATCGATCGCAGCGATCGGGTGCTGCACCTGGTCGAAGGCTTTGTGCCCGAAGTGCGCTGGCTCGATGATGCTCAAACCCTCACCTATCTCCACAGCACGATCTCGACCCGACGCCAGAATGTGCGCGTGCCCGAGACGCCCATGCATCTCGACGCGCTGCTGGTGGATGAGCCGCTCACCGGCGGGCTCGAGCCGCGTCTGGGCGATCATCATCTGCGCACCCTGACGATCACCGGATTTCCGACCGTCACCTTTCCCGGCCTGCTCGACGAGCTGAACCGGCTCGCCTTTCCCTATCGCTGGTCGACCCGGGCGGTGATGCTCGACAAGACCGATGCCACCAAGCTTCTCAGCCGCATCCGCCGGCAATGGTTCGCCAAGCGCAAATCGGTCGCGGCGATCCTGAAGGAGGTGATGACCAACGAGGCGTCCGCGCTGATGGACAACGACGCTTCCAACAAGGCGGCCGACGCCGATCTGGCGCTGCAAGAGCTGGGCTCGGACATGATCGGCCAAGCCTATGTCACCGCGACGGTGACGGTCTGGGACACCGATCCCGGCATCGCGGCCGAGAAGCTGCGGCTGGTCGAAAAAGTGATCCAGGGCCGCGATTTCACGGTGATCCCGGAGGGCATGAACGCGATCGAGGCATGGCTGGGGAGCCTGCCCGGTCACGTCTATGCCAATGTCCGGCAGGCGCCGATTTCCACCCTCAATCTCGCCCACATGATCCCGCTCTCGGCGGTGTGGGCGGGGCCGGAACGGGACGAGCATCTAGCAGCGCCCCCACTGCTGTTCGGCAAGACCGAAGGCTCGACCCCGTTCCGGTTTTCCCTTCATGTGGGCGATGTCGGCCACACCTTGATCGTGGGTCCGACCGGCGCCGGCAAATCGGTGCTGCTCGCGCTGATGGCGATGCAGTTCCGGCGCTACAGCGGCGCGCAGGTGTTCGCCTTCGACTTCGGCGGTTCGATCCGGGCCGCGGCGCTGGCGATGGGCGGCGACTGGCAGGATCTGGGCCGCAGCCTCTACGACGGCGCCGCGGCTTCGGTGTTCCTTCAGCCCCTCGCCCGGATCGATGAACCGGCCGAGCGCAACTGGACGGCCGAGTGGCTCGCCGCCATTCTCGCCGCCGAAGGCGTCACCATCGACCCGCAGGCCAAGGAGCATCTGTGGTCGGCGCTCGGATCGCTGGCCTCGGCGCCGGCGACTGAGCGCACGCTGACGGGCTTGGCTGTTCTGCTCCAGGCGCAGGATCTGAAGCAAGCGCTCGCGCCCTATTGCGTCGGCGGTCCCTACGGGCAGTTGCTCGATGCGGAATCCGAACGTCTCGGCGACTCCAGCGTCCAGGCGTTCGAGACGGAAGGCCTGACGGGGACGGGCGCCGCGCCGGCGGTCCTGTCCTACCTGTTCCACCGGATCGAAGGGCGGCTCGACGGGTCGCCGACCCTCATCATCATCGACGAGGGCTGGCTGGTGCTGGATTCGCCCGCCTTCGCCCAGCAGCTTCGCGAATGGCTGAAAACGCTGAGGAAGAAGAACGCCAGCGTCATTTTCGCGACGCAGAGCCTCGCAGACATCGAGACCAGCGCCATCGCGCCGGCCATCATCGAGAGCTGCCCGACGCGGGTTTTCCTGCCCAATGACCGGGCCGTCGAGCCGCAGATCACCGCCATCTACGAGCGGTTCGGATTGAACGCCCGGCAGATCGAGATTCTCAGCCGGGCGACCCCGCAGCGCGACTATTACTGCCAGTCCCGGCGCGGCAACCGGCTGTTCGATCTTGGGCTCGGCGACATCGCGCTGGCCTTCACCGCCGCATCTTCCAAGACCGACCAAGCCCGCATCGCCGACCTTGTCAGCGTCCACGGCCGTGAGGGTTTCGCTGCCGCCTGGCTGCGCGCGCACGGCCTCGACTGGGCTGTCGAGCTGCTCACCCCCGCAGAGAAGGAGAAGATAGGATGATCCGTTCCCATATGCGCCGCGCGCTGATCGCCGGCGTCGCAGCGATCGGCCTTGGACTGGCCGCAGCCCCCGCCAGCGCCCAATTCGGGCTGGGGGGCATCGTCTATGATCCCACCAACTATGCGCAGAATGTCCTGACCGCCGCGCGCTCGCTCCAGCAGATCAACAACCAGATCCAGAGTTTGCAGAACGAGGCGAACTCGCTGATCAATCAGGCGAAGAACCTCGCCAGCCTGCCGTTTTCTTCGCTCCAGCAGCTCCAGCAGCAGGTCCGGCAGACGCAGCAATTGCTGAGCCAGGCCCAGCGCATCGCCTATGACGTCCAGCAGATCGATCAGGCGTTCAGTGCCCGCTACCGCAACATCAACCTCAATGCGTCCGATCAGGCATTGATCGACGGCGCCCAGGGACGCTGGGAAGACAGCGTCGGCGCGTTCCAGGACTCGCTGAAGGTGCAGGCCGGCGTCGTCGGCAATATCGAAGGCGCACGGAGCACGATGGACGGTCTGGTGACGGCCAGCCAATCGGCGACCGGCGCCTTGCAGGCGACCCAGGCCGGCAACCAGCTTCTGGCGCTCCAGTCGCAGCAACTCGCCGACCTGACCGCGATGATGGCGGCGCAAGGCCGGGCGCAGGCGCTGGAATCGGCGCAGCGCGCCGCCGCGCAGGCGCAAGGTCGGGAACAGCTCCGCCGGTTCCTGACGCCGGGCGTGGGCTATCAGCCCGGCAATGCCCGGATGTTCCACGAATGAGCATCTCGGTGGACTCCAAGCTCCTCGCACGGATCGGCGCCATCGTGTTCGTGGCGATCGCGATCACCATGACGGCGATCCAGATGCGCGATGCCTCGAAGGGGTCGCCGTCGCCCGAGTCCGCCCATGCGACGGTCATCGAACCCGACGCCGATCCGCTGCGCGGCGAGCTGATCCGTTGCCAGGCGATCGGCGCGGCGGGCGCCAGCGATACCGCCTGCCTGCGTGCATGGGCGGAGAACCGGCGGCGTTTCCTCGCGCCAGGCTCTCGGCCGCAAGCGGCAATCGCCGAACCGATCCAGGCCATTCCGGGCACGGCGAGCGATGCTGTCGTCAAGGAGAGCACGCCCGCGCAGGACGCGGGCCGCTGAGATGGGCGGCACCGGCGTCATCGATCGGTTTCTGGAGGTCTTCACTTCCTACATCGACAGCGGTTTTGGACTGCTGGGCGGGGAAGTCGCGTTCATCGCCACGACCCTGATCGTCATCGATGTGACGCTGGCAGCACTGTTCTGGACCTGGGGGGAAGGCGACGACATCATCGCCCGGCTGGTCAAGAAAACCCTCTTCGTCGGCGTCTTTGCCTACATCATTGGCAACTGGCAAACGCTGGCGCGGATCGTCTTCGAGAGCTTCGCCGGCCTTGGCCTGAAGGCGTCGGGAACGGGATTCACGACCGCCGAACTGCTCCAGCCCGGCCGCGTCGCGCAGGTCGGCTTCGATGCCGGGCGGCCGATCCTCGCATCGATCTCGGAGCTGATGGGCTTCGTCTCGTTCTTCGAGAATTTCATCCAGATCGCCGTGCTGCTGCTGGCCTGGGTGATCGTGCTGATCGCCTTCTTCGTCCTCGCGATCCAGCTTTTCATCACGCTGATCGAGTTCAAACTGGCGACGCTGTGCGGGTTCGTCCTGATCCCGTTCGGGCTGTTCGGCAAAACCGCCTTCATGGCCGAGCGCGTGCTGGGCAATGTGATCTCCTCGGGCATCAAGGTGTTGGTCCTCGCGGTGATCGTCGGCATCGGATCGACGCTGTTCACCGAATTCACGACCGCGATCGGCAGCACGCAGCCGTCGATCGAGGACGCGATGACCATCGTGCTCGCCGCCCTGGCGCTGCTCGGCCTGGGGATTTTTGGTCCCAGCATCGCGAGCGGCATCGTCTCCGGCGGGCCGCAACTCGGCGCGGGCGCCGCAGCCGGCACCGCGCTAGCCGCCGGTGGCGCTCTGCTCGGCGGCGCGGCCGGCGCGCGTCTCGCCGCAGGCGCTGCGGGCGGTGCGGTTGCTGGCGCTGTTCACGGCGGCGCTCATGCCGCCGGCGCCACGTCGGCGGCCTATACGGCGGGATCGGCTGGAAAGAGCGGCATGGGCGGTGTCGCCGCAGGGCTCGGCGGCGTCGGCAAGGCCGCGACCAGCGCCGCCATGTCGCCCCTGCACCGCGCGGCGGAATCCGTGAAGCAGAGCTACCAGGCCGGGGCCGGCGGATCATCCGCCGCCGCATCCAGCCCGTCCGCGTCATCGGGTCCGCCCGCCTGGGCGACCGCCATGAAGCGCCGCCAGGCCATGACCCACGGCGCGAACGTCGCCGCGCACACGCTGCGCGGCGGCGACGGTGGCGGCAGCGGTGCTTCCATCGACCTCAGCCAGAAGGATTGAGCATGTTCCGCAGACCCAACACCAACTACGGGAAAGCCCCCCAGCCGGAGACGCCCTACCAGCGTGCGGCGCAGGCCTGGGATGACCGGATCGGCTCGGCGCGCGTCCAGGCGAAGAACTGGCGCCTTGCCTTCTTCGGCGCCCTGACGCTCTCGGGTGGGCTTGCCGCCGGCCTGGTGTGGCAGGGCGCGCGCGGAACGATCGTTCCCTGGGTGGTTCAGGTCGATCAGCTTGGCGAGGCCCAGGCCGTCGCCCCGGCCGAGGCAGGTTATCGGCCGACCGATCCGCAGATCGCCTTCCACCTCGCCCGCTTCATCGAGCAGGTTCGCAGCGTCTCGGCCGATCCGATCATCGTGCGTCAAAACTGGCTTCGCGCCTATGACTTCACCACGGACAAGGGCGCGCTCACCCTCAACGATTACGCCCGCACCAACGACCCCTTCGCCAACATCGGCAAGGTCCAGGTGGCGGTCGATGTCTCCAGTGTGATCCGGGCCTCGCCGGATAGCTTCCGCGTCGCCTGGACCGAGCGGCGCTATCAGGACGGCAGCCTGGCCGTGACGGAGCGCTGGTCCGCGATCCTCACCATCGCCGTGCAGCCGCCGCGAGACGTCGAACGGCTGAAGAAAAATCCGCTCGGCGTGTTCGTCAACGCCATCAACTGGTCGAAGGAGCTGGGCCAATGACGCATTTCCGTAAATCAGCAATTCCGGCTTTGCTGATAACCGCATCCACGCTGACGGCTTGCGCGACGACCGCCGCACGCCCGCCCGCAATCCGCTACGACGATGCCGCGCCGGCCATGCTGACCGTCGAGCCGCCAAAGCCCGTTGAGGTGGTGGCGATACCCGAGCCGTTGCCGTTGCCGGGCCAGTTGAAGCCAGTCGACGACACACCACGGCCCCCGGAGGCCGCCGATCCGCGCCTGCGCGTCGGGGCGGCCAACGCCGCCGCCCGCATCGAGCCAGTGCGTGACGGCTTCCTCAATGCGATCCAGCTTTATCCCTGGACGGACGGCGCGCTCTATCAGGTCTATACGGCGCCGGGCCAGGTCACGGACATCGCGTTGCAGGAAGGCGAGCAGCTCGTGGGCGCCGGGCCGGTGGCCGCGGGCGATACCGTCAGGTGGATTATCGGCGACACGGTCAGCGGCGTTAGTCCGACGGCGCGCATCCATATTCTGGTCAAGCCGACCCGCGCGGACCTCATCACCAATCTGGTCATCAATACCGATCGCCGGACCTACCATCTGGAGCTTCGAGCGACGCCATCGACCTATATGGCGTCGGTGTCCTGGACCTATCCGCAGGACCGCCTGATCGCGCTCCGGGGTCAGAATGCAGCCGCAGCCGACGCGGCTCCGATCGCCGCCGGGGTGGACGTCGCCTCGCTCAATTTCCGCTATGGCATCGAGGGTGACAATCCGCCGTGGCGGCCGATCCGTGCGTTCGATGACGGCCGCCAGGCGTTTATCGAGTTTCCGGCCGGGATCGGGCAAGGCGAGATGCCGCCCTTGTTCGTGATCGGTCCGAGCGGTGCGGGCGAACTCGTCAACTACCGGGTCTCGGGTCGCCACATCATCGTCGATCGGCTGTTCGCGGCGGCGGAACTTCGCCTCGGCGACAAGACGTCCGAGCAGCGGGTCAGGATCGTGCGCGATGATGGAAGGTCACGGCGATGAGCGAGGCCGAACCGCCGCTCGCCGAAAGCCCGGCGCCATCCCCTGCCAGTCCAGCCGCGCCGGCAAACCTGCGTCTGCGCAGCGATCCGCCTCGCGTCATGCGCCTATCGCGCAAGGTGCTGGCCACCCTGGGCGTCGTGGCCGCCACGGGCGTCGGCGGCGCTTTGATCTACGCGCTGCAACCTTCTGAAAAGGGCGTTGCCGAGGAGCTATACAGCACCGAAGGGCGCGCGACGGCCGACGGCCTCAACAGCGCGCCAAAGGACTATGCCGAGATTCCCCGGCTCGGCCCGCCATTGCCGGGCGATCTTGGCGGCCCAATCGTCTCCGCCCAGCAGCGCGGGGAAACCGTGCCCGTGCCGCCGATCGGCGCGGCGTCGCCGGGCGGCGGGCCGCCAAGTGCGGCCGATACCGCGCGCGAGCGTGCGGTGCAGGAGCGTGACGCCGCTCGGACCAGCCGGCTGTTTCTTGGCGCCGGGGCGGCATCGGCGGGCGCGGGAGCAATGCTCGATCCGCTCGCCGCCGCGATGCCGGGATTTCAGGGCCTCCCGGCGCCGACGCCAACGGCGGCGAGCGACATCGCGGCGGCAAACCCGCAGTCCGAAGACAGCGCGCAGAACGGTCAGACCGCCAAACGAGCGTTTCTCAATCCCTCGGCCGATCGCAATCTCACCAATACGAACCGCGTGGTGGCCGCCGCATCGCCCTGGGTGGTTCAGGCCGGCAGCGTCATCCCGGCGGCGCTGATTACGGGCATCCGGTCCGACCTGCCTGGCCAGATCACCGCGCAAGTGACCGAGAATGTCTATGACAGCCCGACGGGCCGCGTCCTGCTCATACCCCAGGGTGCGCGGCTCATCGGCGAATATGACAGCCAGGTCTCGTTCGGCCAGAACCGGGTGCTGCTCGCCTGGGATCGCTTAATCCTGCCCGGCGGCAGATCGATCATGCTGGAGCGCGAACCTGGCGCCGATGCCGCAGGGTTCGCCGGTTTGCAGGACCGCACCGACTATCATTGGGGCTCGATGCTGCGGGCTGCGCTGACCTCGACCCTGCTCGGTGTGGGATCGGAGTTGGGCGCCGATGACGATGGCGAGCTTACCCGTGCGTTGCGGCGCGGGTCGCAGGATACCATCAACCAAAGCGGCCAGCAGATCGTTCGGCGTCAGCTCAATGTGCAGCCGACGATCACCATCCGGCCGGGCTATCCGCTGCGGGTGCTCGTCACGCGCGATCTGATCTTGCCCGCGCTTGTCCAGGAGATCCGGCGATGACGAAACTGAAACTCGGCAGCCTTGTCGACGAGAAGCCCGTGAAGGTGACGGTTGAGCTGCCCGCCGCGCTGTTCGCGGACCTTGCCGCCTATGGCCAGATATTGGGCGAGCAGGGAGATGGCGCGGCGACCGTTGAACCCGTTCGCCTCATTGTGCCGATGTTGAGCCATTTCCTCGCGACCGATCGCGGTTTCGCCAAGGCGCGGCGCACGCATCAGGGGCCAGCGAAGGCCGGGTAACGCTCGCCGATTACGCTGAATAGGCTTTTCAGGGCGGGGTTGTCATTGCCGTCCCGCCAGAATGCCGTGAAATCGACATGCGCCAGGCCCGACGTATCGTGGATCTCGCGTAGCACCGTCCCTGGATATTTGACGCCGCTTGCCGTGTCGCAAACGAGGGTCAGGAACCGGCCGGTGGACACCATGTTCAGGATATTCTCGCGGCTGACACTCCGCATGGCGATGTCGGGTTTCAGGCCAGGTTCCGCGAGACGTACCCGCAGGAGATCGGCTGCGTCAGGACCTGGATCGGCAGCGGGCACCACGAAATTCTCGTTGCGGAGATCATGCCAATAAATCCGGTCCGCCTCCGCCAGCATATGTTCCTCGGGCAAGGCCACCAGCCATCGTTCGGGCCAAAGATGCCGTCTCTGAAGGCCGACGCCCATTAGCTCGCCTGGGATAAGCGCGATGTCGATCAGGCGAGACATCAGACCCCGCTCCAGTTCTGCATGGCCGCCCTCGATGCCGATCAACTCAACGCCAGGAAAGCGATGGACGAAATCAAGCAAGGTCGCGCGTAGATGGCTCGCCGATAGAGATGTGCTGAACCCGAACGTCAGCGTTCCGGCTTCCCCGCGCCCCATCGCGCGGGCGCTGATGCGAAGGGCATCGATCTCCTCGACGATCCGACGCGCGGTTTCGAGGAAATCCGCGCCCATTTTCGTCGGAACGGCGCCTTGGGTCGATCGCTCGAACAGGGTCATGCCCAGGCGCTGTTCCAGCAGCGCGATCCGTTTGCTCAGCGTGGTCTGTTTGACACACAGCTTGCGCGCGGCTTCCGCGAAGCTCCGCGTTTCCCCGGCGACGACCGCGAAACGCAATTGGCGCAGCTCAAATGGCATCAAGGGCCGGTGCTAACTACGGCCTCTGGCAAACCGAAAACCACGTCGAACGCCGTGGATGCGATCAGTATCCCAAGTGCCTCGAACAGCACGACATAGACCACCCGTCTTCTCATTCCCTGCATTGGTCTCACCTGCCAGAAACAACTTGGCTCGTGCCAATCATCAAGTTTCTTGCCATGTAAAAATAGGTTTGCTTCAGTTTTGATTAGAGGAGGAGGCGAACTGCAATTCGCTCGATTTTCTCATTCAGACAGTAGAATTTGACGGAGGAGTTGACCCTTCGGATATCTCCAGTCCGGACAGCCGATAACCGACCTGGAGTTCGGTTATCAGATGATGTGGTTGCGAAGGATCATCCTCCAGCTTCTGGCGCAGTTGAGCCATATAGATGCGGATGTAATGGGGCCGTTCCGAATAACCCGGTCCCCAGACCTCCATCAGCAACTGCCGATGCGTAATGACTTTACCGTGTCCTCGAATGAGGGCCGATAGCAGTCGGAATTCGATCGGCGTCAGATGCACCGCTTCGCCGAAGCGCAGGATCTCATGGGTTGCAAGATCGACTGTGACGTCTCCGAAGCGCACGATCGACGATGCGGCAGCACCATTGGAAACGATGCTGGACCGCCGCAGTTGGGCGCGAACTCGAGCGAGCAATTCCGGCACACCGAACGGTTTCACGAGATAATCGTCGGCGCCGGCGTCCAACGCCTCCACCTTCTCCGTCTCGTGTTCGCGAGCGGACAGAACTAGGATCGGCGACGAGACCCAACCGCGCAGTTCCCGGATCAGCGTTTTGCCATCATCGTCAGGCAAGCCCAGGTCAACGATGAAGAGGTCGGGCTTGCGACTGGCCGCGTCGATGCGCGCGTGCTCCGCGGTTGCCGTCTCGAAGACATTCATGCCTTCCTTTTCCAACGCCAGCCGCACGAACCGGCGGATATCGGCCTCGTCCTCCACGATCAGGATGCGCGGTTTAATCATGCCCGGTCTCACTCTCAATTTCGGGGGGGGCGCCCAAGGGCAGGCGGATTTCGAACACGGAACCATGGGGAGCACGCGACTCCGCGTGGATCGTCCCGCCGTGCGCGACAATGATGCTTCGGCAGAGCGATAGGCCCAGGCCCACGCCCGCGATGGACGATTCCTTCTGCCCGCGGCTGAATGGTTCGAACAGCTTCTCGGGATCGGCACCAGGCAGGCCCGGACCATTGTCCTCCACTACCAGGTACATGGATTCGCCCGAGGTGCCGGCACGGACAAGGACCGTGCTTCCCGGCGGAGTATATTTCGCGGCATTGTCGAGGAGGTTGATCAACACCCGTTCGATAAGGGGTGCATCGACCTCGACCAGCGGGAGAGCAGCAGGTAGGTCCGCTCTGATCAGCCTCGGGGCCAGAACCGGCGCCGATCGCGAGAGCGCGCTGCCGACGATCTCTCCCATCGTATGCCAGTCCTTGTTCAGCCGCACCCCTTCGCTTTGCATGCGCGCGAGGTCGAGGAGATTTGTGACCAGGCGCTTCAGCTCATCAGCCTGCATCCGGATCGACCGCGCCAGTTCGCCGCGCTCGCCTTCGGACAGATCGGCCGGATGTTCGAGCGTCTCCGCGAGGCCGCGTATGGCAGTCAGCGGGGTTTTGAGATCGTGCGATACGGCCGAGAGCAGCGTGTTGCGCAGCTTCTCGCCTTCCATGCGCAGGATCGTGTCCTGAGCGACCTCGACAAAATGGATGCGCTCGAGCGCTAGAGCGATCGACGAACAGCACGCATCCAGCAGTCGCCGGTCATCGGGATTGGTCGTTAGCGGTTGATCCCCCGGATAGACGGCAAGCACGCCCCGAGGCGCCATCGGCCCCTTCAAAGGTATGTATAGGGCCTCCGCCGCGTTGAGCGTCTGGGTTCCAAGTCCAGCTTCCTGAACATGATCATAGCTCCATTGCGCGACCGACAGGTCAAGGAACCGGTATTCGCGTGTCGCGACCAGCTTGTTGTCCGCGCCCGGGAGCAGTAATTCCAGCCGGGCGTCGAACAGCGGCGCGATCGCCTCCTCGCAGATCGTGCTGATTTGCTCGATCTTGATCACGCCCGAGAGATTCCGCGCGACCCGTGCGAGAGCAGAAGCGCGCCGCTCGCCAGCTCTTGCGACGCGTGCTTCTGACCGCAATCGCGCCGCAAGCTGGCTGATCATCAGCGCGACGGCCAGCATCAGCGCGAAGGTGAAGATATACTGCGTGTCCGATACTACGAACGACAAGCGCGGCTCGATGAAGAAGAAATCGAGCATCGCGACACTCAGCAGCGATGCCCAGGCGCCGGCCATCCGGCCGAGGCGCAGGGCGACGAAGACGACCACCACCAGGAAGAGCATGACGATGTTGGCGACATCGAAGACACGCAGCAGCAGGTTCGCGACGAACGCCCCGACACTGCACGCGGCCGTCGCGATCAGCAGCGCTTTCGCATATCCGGGTGCAGTACGTTCCGGCCGGAATCTGAGCGGCTGCCCCCCCGTGCCCTGTACCCCCAGCAGGATCAGACCGATTTCCGGATTGGCACGCGCGATCCGCTCGGCGAGCCTGGGTCGGAAGGGTATGACGTTCCGCCCGGCCGGATTGCCCATGACGAGCTTGGTTGCGTTGCGCTTGCGGGCATAATCGAGCAGTGTCTGCGTTACATCTTGGCCAGGGATGTTCGCGAACTCCGCACCCATGCCCTGGGCGGTAGCAGCGAGATTGAACAGGGTCTGTCTCGCCTGTTCATCGTCGCCTTGATGGGGCTGATCGACATGGACGACTATCCAGTTGGCCTCAAGGCGTTTGGCAAGTGTGGCGCTCTCTCGAACCAGTGCTTCCTGCGATCGATGCGCACTCACGCACACCATGACCAACTCGCGCGTTGGCCAGACCTTCTGAATCGCATGCGAAATGCGATAGGTGCGGACGTCGGCATTTACCCGATCTGCTACCTTTCGCAGCGCCAACTCGCGCAGCGCGATCAGGTTGCCGCGCCGGAAGAAATTCTGCCGTGCCCGCTCGATGGAGACAGGAAGATAGACCTTACCCGCGCTCATGCGGGTGAGGAGGTCGTCCGGCGGCAGATCGACTAGCACCACATCGGTCGCCCGATCGAAAATCCGGTCGGGAACGGTCTCTCGGACCCGGACGCCGATGATGCCGCCGACGATGTCGTTGACGCTGTCGAGGTGCTGGACGTTGACAGCCGTATAGACGTCGATGCCGGCGTCGAGCAGCTCCTCGACGTCCTGCCAGCGCTTTGCGTGACGGCTACCCGCCGCGTTGGTGTGCGCAAGTTCGTCAACGATCAGGAGCTTGAAGCCGGAGGCGAGCGCGCCGTCGAGATCGAATTCCTTGATCGGCCGCCCGCTTCCGACCAGCTTGAGGGGCACCACTGGGAGCCCCTCGGTGAGCGCCTGGGTTTCCCTGCGCCCATGGGTTTCGACGATCCCGATCCCGACCGAAGCGCCTTCGGCGTGCAACTGGCGCGCTGCCTGGAGCATCGCGAAGGTCTTGCCCACGCCGGCACAGGCTCCGAAGAATATCTTCAGTTGGCCCCTGCCGGAGCGGTGGGTTTCTTCCTTCACGACCTGCAGGAGGTCGTCGGGATCGGGTCGTCCATCCGTCATCGTATCGAACTATTACTCTGTTTCCGACATAGGTTGAATCCAACGCGCCTTAGAAAAAGGGCGTCAGCACGATGTCGATCAGCTTGATACCGATAAACGGCGCAATAATCCCGCCTAGGCCGTAGACGATGAGGTTGCGGGTGAGGAGCTTATCCGCCGGCTCCGCCCGATACTTCACGCCTCTGAGCGCCAGTGGGATGAGTGCGATGATGATCAGCGCGTTGAAGATCACGGCCGACAGGATCGCCGAACTTGGGCTATGCAGACCCATGATGTTGAGCGCGCCCAACGCCGGATAGGTCGCCACGAAAGCAGCAGGGATGATCGCGAAATATTTCGCAAGGTCGTTCGCGACCGAGAAGGTCGTGAGCGCACCGCGAGTCATGATCATCTGCTTGCCGACCTCGACCACGCGCAGCAACTTGGTTGGGTTGCTGTCGAGATCGACCATGTTGCCGGCTTCCTTCGCCGCCTGCGTGCCGCTATTCATCGCGACGGCGACATCTGCCTGAGCAAGCGCCGGAGCGTCGTTGGTGCCGTCACCGGTCATGGCAACCAGGCGGCCCTCCGCTTGGTATTTGCGGATCAACTCCAGCTTATCCTCGGGTGTCGCCTCGGCGAGATAGTCATCGACGCCGGCCTCGGCCGCAATCGCGGCGGCGGTTAGCTGGTTGTCGCCGGTGATCATCACCGTCTTAATGCCCATTGCGCGCAGCTCGGCGAAGCGCTCTTTGATGCCGCCCTTGATGATGTCCTTGAGCTCGATCACCCCGAGTACCTGAACACCGTCAGCGACGACCAGCGGTGTGCTGCCGCGCCGAGAGACCTCATCGACGATCTTGCCGACCTCCTGAGGGAAGACTCCACCCAGCTTTTCGACGTGCGCCCGAACGGCACTGGCCGCACCCTTGCGGATCTGACGGCCATCGATGTCGATACCACTCATGCGGGTGTGGGCGCTGAACGCGATCGCTTCGGCGCCGTTCAGCTCTCTCCCACGAATGTCGAACGCATTCTTAGCGAGGATAACGACCGAGCGGCCTTCCGGCGTCTCGTCGGCGAGCGAGGCGAGCTGCGCCGCGTCGGCAAGAGCACGCTCGGACACACGTGGGGCGGGAATGAACTTGGTCGCCTCGCGATTGCCGAGCGTGATTGTGCCTGTCTTGTCGAGCAGCAGCACATCGACATCGCCCGCCGCTTCGATCGCGCGACCCGATGTGGCAAGCACGTTCGCCTTCATCATCCGGCTCATGCCGGCGATACCGACTGCGGACAGCAAGGCGCCGATCGTCGTCGGAATGAGGCAGACCAGAAGCGCGATCAGCACGGTGATGCTGACCAGCTTGCCGCCGCCCGCAACCTGCACGCTGAAGCTCGAGAAGGCCAGCAGCGTCACGCACACCAGCAGGAAGATCAGGGTCAGCGCAACCAGCAGGATCGTGAGCGCGATCTCGTTTGGCGTCTTGCCGCGCTTAGCGCCCTCGACCATCGCGATCATGCGATCGAGGAAGGCCTCTCCGGGATTGGCAGTGACCTTGGCGATGATCCAGTCGGAAAGCACACGCGTGCCGCCGGTGACCGAGCAGAAGTCGCCGCCGGCCTCGCGGATCACTGGTGCGGATTCACCGGTGATCGCGGCTTCGTCGACCGACGCGGCGCCCTGAACGACCTCGCCGTCGGCGGGAATGATTTCACCCGCCTCGACCAGGACGTACATGCCGACCTCCAGCTCGTCGCTTGGCATAGGCCAAGACTGGGCTCCAAGCTTCGGCTCCTTCAGAACCTTAGCAAGGACCTTCTGGCGGGTCGCTCGTAGTGCGTCCGCCTGCGCCTTGCCTCGGCCTTCGGCGAGCGCTTCGGCCGCGTTGGCGAACAGCACCGTAAACCAAAGCCAGGCTGCGATTGCAAAGATGAACGCGCCGGATTCTTCGCCCTCGCCGGAGAGGGATCCGAACCACAGCAGGGTAGCAATGATGCTACCGAGATAGACGACGAACATCACCGGGTTCTTCATCTGAACCTTGGGCGACAGTTTCTTGAAGGCCTCACCGATCACGGAACTCCATGAAACGGGCTTGAGACTTCCGCTCATACCTGCGCCCAACGGCGCAGCAGCGTCTGCTTGTGACATGATCGTACCGCTTTCTTAGTGCGTCGCGGCGCGGCCCTTTGAGGCCGCGTCCAACGCTAGATTGAGTTGCAGAACGTTGATCCGCGGATCGCCGAGCACGCCGAGCTGACGCGCGGTGGTTTTCTGGTCGACGAGGCTCAACACCTCTTCGGCCGACATCCCGCGAGCCTTTGCCACGCGTGAGGCCTGAAGCCGGGCGTTGGCGATCGAGATGTCGGGATCAAGGCCGGACGCCGACGCGGTGACAGCATCAACCGGAACCTTGGCGTCCGCGGCAAGGCCATTCTCCTCGCGATAGGCTTTGGTTCGCTCGGCCACGGCATCAAGCAGCTTCTTGCTCAACACACCCTGGTTGCTCGCGGCGCTCGCGCCAGCATTGTAAGGCTGGTCAACTGTCTTGGACGGATCGCTCGGATCCGGCCCGGAGGTCGCACTTGGTCGGCCGTGGAAGTATTCCGGCTTAGTGAAATATTGGCCGATCACGCCGGAGCCAATAGTCTGTCCACCATTCTCGATCAGGCTCCCCCGAGCCTGATCGGGGAAGAGGAGCTGGGCGACGCCGGTCGTCGCCAGCGGATAGCCGATGCCCGTCACCACCATGAAGAACACGGCGGAAACGATGACGGGTCGGGCGATGCCGTGCATCACGGGCACGGACGACTTTTCAGCCGCTTGGTTTATCTCGCGCATGGAAATGTCCTTAGAATGTCGTGCCCGAGAGCATCAGCAGATGCTCCACGATTGGTCCGAGAGCGAGTGCCGGTAGGAAGGTCAGGCCGCCGACGACCAGGATCACAAACACCAGCAGGCCGGTGAAAAGTGGGGTCGAGGTCGAAAGCGTGCCGGGACCAGCCGGAACCGCCTTCTTCGCAGCCAGAACGCCTGCAACGGCGAGCATGGGCAGCAACGTCAGATAGCGGCCGACGAGCATTGCCAAGCCGATCGTCGTGTTGAAGAACGGCGTGTTGGCGTTGAGGCCGGCGAACGCTGAACCGTTGTTCGCGGTTCCGGACGTGTAGGCGTAGAGCACCTCGCTGAACGCGTGCGGCCCGCTGTTGGCGAGGCTCGCCATTACCGAAGGCGTGATACAGGCAAGCGCGGTAAAACCGAGAATGCTGAACGGATGCGCCAGCACCGCCAACATCACGAATTTCATTTCTCGCGCCTCGATCTTCTTCCCGAGGAACTCAGGCGTACGTCCAATCATCATACCGACAAGGAAGACGGTGAGGATGGCGTAGGTGATGAGGTTGATGAGACCGACGCCGTCACCGCCAAACACATTGTTGAGCATCATCTGGGCGAGCGGAACGAAGCCACCCAGCGGGGTCAGCGAGGAGTGCATCGAGTCGACCGAACCGGTCGTTGCCGCGGTCGTCGTCGTCACAAACATGCTGGTCTGAGCGATGCCGAAGCGAAGCTCTTTGCCTTCCATGTTACCGCCAGCCTGATAGGCGGTCTGGGCCTGATCGACGCCCATCGACGCCAGCATGGGATTACCCGCCTGCTCCGAACTATAGGTCAGCGTGAGGAAGCCGAGGAACATGACGAGAAACGCTGCGAAGATCGCCCAGCCCTGCCGACGACGCATGATCATCGCGCCAAAGACGTAGGTGAGCGCCGACGGGATCAGCAGCATGCTGAGTATGTGCAGCGTATTGGTGAGCGCCGTCGGGTTCTCGAACGGATGTGCGGCATTCATGCTGAAGAAGCCACCGCCGTTGGTGCCGATATGCTTGATCGTCTCGAAGCTCGCCACCGGCCCGAGGATGATCTGCTGCTTGGCGCCTTCGAGCGTGGTTACAACCGTATCTGCGGTCAGCGTCTGCGGCATCCCCTGCCAGACATAGATCAGCGCCATCACGAAGCAGAGAGGGATCAGCAGGCGATAGGCGACGCGCGTGAAATCGACCCAGTAATTGCCGATATCGCCCGTGCTCTTGCGGCTGAGGCCGCGGATGAAGCCGCCAGCCACCGCGACGCCCGTCGTGGCGCCGACCGTCATCAGGAACGTGATGACCGCCATCTGGGAGAAGTTCGATAGGCTCGATTCGCCCGCGTAGGACTGCCAGTTGGTATTGGTGATAAAGGATGCGGCGGTGTTGAAGGCCAGGTCCGGTGCCTGCGATGCGCGCTGGAGCGAGTCGCCCGGGATGAACGCCTGCAGCCGCAGGATGAGATAACCCAGCAGCATCATGGCCGCGTTGCTGAGCAGCAGGACCATGCCGTACCGCTTCCAGGACATTTTCTCCTCGGGATCGACGCCGAGGATACGGTACGTGCCCCGCTCCACGATATTGTGGGCCGGGGCGGTGAAAAGATGAGTCATCCATTTGCCGAGCACCACGGCCAGGCCGGTCATGATCGCAAGGATGATCGCGAATTGGGTAATGTCGTTGAACATTGAAAACGCCCCCTCAAATCTTGTCGAGGGCGAGGGTGAACCCCGCCGTCAGGACGAAGAAGACGAGGGTCAACGCTACGAATATGAGGTCGCCCATGGTTGCCACCGATAATTAGAGTTTACGGGATTCGGTCCGACGCCGGAGTCAGAAGCGCTCTGGCTTCACGAGGGCGTAGAACAGATAGACGAAGAGCCCTGCCGCCGAGATTCCGGCCAGCACGGCTGCGAGATCGGTTGCCATTACAGATCCTTCCCCTGCGCTTTAGGGGCGCGGCGATTTGCCTGAGGCTTGTTGTATTGGTGATAGGTGTAACGCATCATTTGCCAGCTCCGCTTTGCGAATTTCGCCGGAGCGCATCTAATGGCGATGATATAAATACGGCGCTGAATCTTTATGCGTTCGCGTAAAGATCGTATAAATATCTCGTGAATGATCGATCGAAATCTGATCAGATCATTTGCATTACGGATTTTGGCACGGAGACCGTGCATGCCGCAATATAGCTCGACGATCCTGTCGTTTCAATATCTCGGTATTTACACCATCTTTATACAGTTCGAATGAGATTCGACGCCAAATTTACAGGAACGCCCTTAACTGCCCCGTGCATTGACCTAGCAAAGAGGGAATGCACGTATGAGTTTCTGTATTCGGCCGACACACGCGAACGGGGCTCGCAATGGAAAGCAGCGAGGCGGACGTAAAGCGGTCGGGGCGCATCGGCTGGCCCTTCTCTGCGCCTGCGGTACACTGTTCACTGGCACTGCTGCATGGGCCGATCCTGTCGGCGCACCCAGCTTCTCTGGCCCACTGGCTCCCAATGCAAAACCGCTCACGGTCGATGCCGGTCCGTTCGGCGAAGTGACGGTAACCGGCCAGGTCAGCGGGATCGCCATGGCCCAGAGCCATGTAACAAACGCGGCCGGCACCGTGACTTCCGATACCATGGCCGATTTGTCGAACGCGCAGATCGAGATCCAGACGACCAGTGGCCCGCTACAGCTCTATGTGCAGGCCGGCACGTATGCGCTGCCTTCGCTCGGCACGCCCTATCTGCGTTCAGGCAAGGCATTGGACCAGCTCTACGGGCCGGTCCCGGTCGCTTATGCAAAGGCGGTGATCAGCCCGGACCTCTCCATTTCGGCTGGCCTGCTCCCCACCATGGTGGGCGCCGAATCCACCTTCACCTTCCAAAACATGAACATCGAGCGCGGCCTGCTCTGGAACCAGGAGCCGGCAATCAGCCGCGGTGCTCAGATCAATTACACGCATGGCAAGCTAAGCGCCGCCGTCTCGCTCAATGACGGCTATTATTCGGGCAAGTTCAACTGGGTGTCGGGCATGCTGTCCTATGCCATCGACAGCTCGAATTCGATCACCCTGATCGGTGCGGGCAGCCTCTCGCGCTCCCGCCATGCCTCGTTTGCGACTCCGGTGGCGCAGAACAACGGCAGCATCTTCAATATCATCTATACCTATAATAGCGGGCCGCTGACGCTCACGCCCTATCTCCAGTACAATCGCGTCGACCGTGACGACGCACTCGGGATCAGCCGGTCAGCGGAGACCTATGGGGGGGCGCTGCTGGCGAAATACACGATCTCTAACAGCTTCTCGCTTGCGGCGAGGGGCGAGTATCTGAAATCCTCGGGTCAGGGTTGCGGCATCGATCCCGACTGCACGCAGACCAATCTCCTTTACGGTCCACATAGCGATGCCTGGTCGCTGACCTTCACCCCGACCTACCAGAAGGGCATCTTCTTCGCGCGTGCCGAGGCGTCCTACACCCGGATCGGCAATCTCGCGCCAGGTTCGGGCTTTGGCCAGGATTTCAACGAGCGCGATCAGGCGCGCGTGCTGCTCGAAACCGGTTTCCTGTTCTGAATTCAAGGGTGTGGCGTGCGCGACCGGCGCGCCACACCTATCATCTAGTTTAACGAGCCGGACCGCCTTTTCAGGAAGACGATCCTAGCAAACCCGCCGCCGAAGGGCGAGCACCGGTCTTAATTAGACCGTGAATCCATACATCAGAAGGGCCGAGACAGGCCGCTGGCCCGACTTGGGTTGTCGGGTCAGCGAGCCTCAAAGCCTTCATGATAGGTGACTTCGCCCTTGGCTGGGTCGCCTAACAGAATCATCGACTGAAAATACTCGGGTGGAACGTCGCCGTAGCGAAGGGCGTGATCGCTTGTGAAACCAAATCGGCGATAATAGTTCGGATCGCCTAGAACGACGCAGCCGGCCGCGCCGCGATGCTTGAGCAGTCTCAACCCCTCCTCGATCAACGCGATCCCAATTCCGCCGCGTTGCAGGCTTGGCGAAACCGACACTGGTCCCAAGCCAAACCAGCCAAGGTCCTCGCCGTCGATCAGCACAGGCGAGAAGGCGACATGACCAATGATCGTGTCGTCCTGCTCTACGACGAGCGAAATGGTCAAGGCACCAGCCTGCCTTAAAGCAGCAACAATCGCCCCCTCGGTCTGACTGCTGTGCGCGGCGCCGTTGAAAGCGGCATCGGTCAGCGACCGAACGAGGGAAGTGTCTGCGGGAGTTTCAGAACGGAGAATCATCACGATATGTTGGCGCCCCGACTGGCAAACCGCAACCGCCGCCTTCGCTTATCCGAGGCGCAGTAACCGGAATGCCGAAATCCCGTGAAGAAGCTCCGGCTGGGCGACACCTTGGCATGATAGTCGATCCGAGACTTATGTAAGACGAATTGCGGCATCTTTATACAATCACTACGCCGAAGAGAGAATTCCGTCTCGAACCTTTATGCCGTCACCAATAAATAGATCGCCACATCGGGGTTTGTGGCAATGGACGACTGGCATCACGACTGGAAAACGGACATCGGGCTGAGACTGTGCGGCGCGACGTCGTGCGGCATATCCTATCTCGCGATTCACTCCCTCATGGCCCTGCGCTTTGCCGACGGTCATTTGCCGCAAGGGGCGCTGCCCTTCTTTCTCGCAGCGGTCGGCTTTCTGTGCGCGAGCGGGGGAGCCGTGCTGCTGGGCCTCGGCCATCATATCTTCGACCAAGTCGAGATCAGCGAGCGCTGGCGCACCAAACCTCGGGCGGAGAGCCATTCAGCCAAGCTTATGGGCAAGGCTGACCCCAAAGGCCCCGACGATGAGCATTCTTCTCGTTTCGTCATAAATCAGGACAACACGCGTGTATTCGATCTCGTCCGCCGGACCTGAAGGCCCGGCGTCGATCCTTGTCGTTGCCAAGGATGCCGCCGGCCGCTGGCTGGTCCAGGAAGCACTAGGCCGATTATGTCGGCACTTTGCTTCGCTTGAAGCGGCCCTGAGCTTTGCCGACCACGCACCACCCCCGTTCGCCGGTGCGGCCATCGCCATCTCTTGCAGACCTACGGCCCCTGTAGCGAGCGCTGAGGGGTACAATGTCAAATCTTGAATATCGGCAGCCGCGTCGCGTCGTGACCCGTCTTCTCCGATCACATGCCCGCCCTGCGGCGGCTTCCCCCTCGTCCGAGCCGAAAACGCGCATCACGGGACGGCTGTCCCTGAAGTCCGCGAACATGCCTCGACCTCCAGCGCCTGACGACGAGCAGGGCTGACCCTTCCCAACCAAGAATGGAGAACTGCCATGGCCAGCTTGCCGGCCTTTGATTCCACGACCGCCTCTGCGCCCCTGAATGAAGCCGCCGATGCCTATGATGCGGTAGGCGATGCCTATCTGCGCTATGCCGATGGCGACGCCCGCGCGCTCTTCGAGTTTTCGAGCCGGTACGGCTTCGCGGATCGCGAAATATGGCGCCGGATCGATGCGGAGCTCGTCTCCATCAGGTCGTCCGGGCGCACCAGCATCCGTATCGTCGATGCAGGATGTGGCCCCGGCACCTGGCTCCTGCGCTGTGCACTACGCGCCAGAGCGCTCGGCTTCACCGCCGTCGAAGGCCTCGGCTTCGATATTTCGCCCGCAATGATCGATCTGGCCGTGAAAGGGCGCGCGGCCTTAAATGATGCCGCGATCAAGCTCGACTTCACGGTCGCGGACATCACCGATGGCCTGATCGCCGAGAAGAGCGCAGATATCGTCCTGTGCCTCTACGGCGTGCTCAACCATCTGCCGGTTTCCCAGCACCAGGTGGTCGCTTCGCAGTTGGCACATGCCGGCCGCTCACTGTTCGTTACGGTGAGAACGATCGGCAGCCTGCCATCAATCTTCATCGCGGGTATCGAGCAAGCCCGGGACTTTCACCAGGACAACGAGCGAGACAGGCTGGAGATCGACCTCGTCGATGGCCGCCATATCGAGTTCCCCTCGCATCTTTTCGCGGCCGATGAGTTCCAAGCCCTGTTCGCAACCTATGGGTATGTCGTTGAGCGGACGGGCCTCGACCTCTTCCACGGGCGCTTCGCACCGGATCACCGCTGGAATCCTGAGGGAATGGCAGACACCGCCTTCCGGGAAGCCCTCGAACGGCTTGAGCATCTATGCGCCAACGATCCCTGCTTCCTCGACCGCGCAGCGCACGTCCTGCTCCATGTCAGAGGGAGGCAAGAATGAACCGCCGTGACATCCTGCATCGCCTGGCGGGCGTCGCCCTTGTGCTCGGAGCCGGGGCCAGCACGCTCCTGCACCGGGAGGTTTGGCTGGCTCATGCTTCCGGTCCAGCGACTGGCCTGGAAGCAGTGCTCGGACTGTTGACCTTCGCCTTGGCGAGCCTCGGCATCCTGCTCGTCATCGGCGGTGCCAGACTTCGGGACGGTTGGAAGCGCGACTGCGATCGTGCCGCGCGCCGCCGCGAACAGCGCGTAAAGCCGGACCAGGGTACGGTCGATGCCGAAGCCGAGCACCGTCGCATCATGGTAGCTGCGGTGGATTCCATGGCATTTGCCGGCGGCCGTGCCGCGATCGCCACATTCCTCGTCATGCGAGCACGCCAAGCCGCGCTCGATGCGAGGCTTGTCCGCAAAACCACCACCGAAAAATATGAACCCGGAGCACAGTAGTGACCGAACCCAATCTGCATTTTGTGATCCCGACCTACCGTCTCCGCGATGTTGGAGAAACCGTCGAGGCCTATGACGAGAATTTCGCCCGCAGCGGCCAGACCGCGCCGATCGTCGTGTTCGATGACAGCTCGGTCGCCAATCACGATAAATATTTCGGATCGCTCGAGGCGACCAAGACCACCAACGAACTGTGGTACGTCGGACCGGCCGAAAAGGAGCAGTTCGTCTCTTACATCTGCAAACGCCTGCGCGACCGCAAACTGGATGTGCTGGTCCGGAATCTTTTCCGGCCGAGCTATGGCGGCAATCGCAATTTCACTCTGATGTACACGCTGGGCGACCTGATGGTCAGCGCCGATGATGATATGCGGCCTTACGCCCTGATCGAGGACAGCCCGGAAGCGCTAGGCGAGAACGAGATCAGCCGCGGCAAGCTGATCCCCCGCGGAGCCAATGGCCACACGCGCAAGTCCTACGACATCCTCGAATCCTTTCGTGACATATTGGGCAAGACTGTTGCCGAAGCGCCCGCCAACTACGACCAGGGCGAACTGGTCATCGATAGCGCGATGGACCTGGAGTCCAACAATTCGCTCGGCTTCGCCCGCGACAACGCGCTCACCCTACAGGAAGGGCGCCTGTCTCGCGGTGCTGTCGTCAAGATGGCGCAGACCTTCCGCACCGGAACCAACGATATAGACGCGGTGGATTTCGTCGACATGTTCCTCGACGATCCGGACGAGATCGACGCCGAGCGCCTCAACGACACCTATGTGCTCGTGAATTTCAGGCCGTGCCTTACTAACCTCAACTGGCGGATGGACTGCGGGGTCGCTGGCTACGACAATCGCACGGGTCTCCCACCCTTCTTTCCAACGCGCCTGCGCTTCGAGGACTATATCTACCGGCTCTGGATACAGCAGCCCAATATCGTCGCGGCACACGTCGATTCCGCGCAGACCCACATCAAGAACAGTTACATGCGTAACCCGCTGGCATCGGAAGTGTTCAACGAAGCGATCTGCGGACTGCTGAAGCGCAAGATCCGCACCAGCCTGAGGAAGACCGACGAATGGTCGATTACCTTCGACTATGACGGAGCCGTCTCCCTGGAGGACAGTGAACAGATCCTCGATAGCGCCCGTGCACTGCATTCCCGTGTGCTTCAGCGCATGGCAGATGCCCAGTCGTCCGAGCGGCGTGATGCGCTTGGCCATTTTGCGGCCGGTCTGTCGCGGACCTTCTATGATTTCGAGCCCGACTTCTTCCAACAGAATGTCAGCCGCATGGTCGATGACGAGGTGGGCCTCATTCGCTCCTCGCTCGAAATCTGGCCAACATTGCTCGAAATCGTCTATTTCAAGCGGCATTGCCGCAGCCTGCCGATGCGCCGCGTCAAAAACAAATCGGCACGCCCCTCGCAGACGCGCCCGGTAGCAGCCTGAACCAAACGGAGGGCCTACTATGCCGGTGGTGGCTGCTTTTTTGTATCGTAATGGCGAACGCGTGCGCGAGGTCGCGATCGAGGAGCGGATCAACTGCCCGACCGACCGTTCCGAATTTGTCTGGATCGGCATGTGTGATCCGACTGCCGAGGAGATGGAGCAACTGCGCGCCCATTATGACCTCCATCCTCTTGCGGTCGAGGATGCGCTCAAGGCAGACCAGTTGCCAAAGGTGGACGTCTATGGTGGTCAATTGTTCATCATCGCTCGCACCGCGCAATATGAAGGCTCTGCCATAGCTTATGGCGAGACCGCAATATTCGTCGGGCACAGCCACATTATCAGCGTGCGCTACGGATCGGCTCGATCGCATACGCCGCTCCGCGATCAGCTCGAAGCCGCGCCCTCTTTGCTTGGGCAGGGCGTAGACTATGTCCTGCACGCCATCCTCGATTATATCGTCAACGGCTACCTCCCCATCGTCGAGACGATCGAGGAGGAAGTGCTGGCGATGGAGCAGCATACGCTCGACAGCTTCATCGGGCGCGAAGAGATCACGCGCATCTTCATGCTGCGCCGCGAGTTGATGCGGTTCCAGCGCGTCCTTGCACCGATGAACGAGGTGGCGACCAAGTTCGTGAAGATCGATCTGCCGTGCATCGACGGCAATGCAAGACCCTATTTCAGTGACGTCCGCGACCATGTGCGCCGGGTTCAGGCAATGGTGGACGATTTGCGCGAGGTGCTGACTTCGGTTTTCGAGTTCAGCAATCTACTCGAACAGCAGCGTACCGGCGTGATCACCCGGCAACTGGCCGCCTGGGCAGCGATTCTCGCGGTGCCGACTGCGATCGCGGGCATCTACGGCATGAACTTCGAGTACATGCCAGAATTGAAGGCCCACAACGGCTATTTCGTCATTCTGGGTGTCATCATGACCATTTGCGTCATCCTTTACGCCCGTTTCAAACGGACTGGATGGCTGTAATGCCGATACATAGGACGCAGAAGCGAGCAGGACTACATTTTCGACGCTGTTCGTATGTTGCACGCGCTATTCCAAGCGGTGGTTGTCCACCTTTGCGGCGCTGGTGATGCCACTCAACATCAACGCCCGATCAGGCGATGTGATCGGGAGATTCTCGCTAAAGGTTGGGGTCAGCGGCATACTGGCCGCCTTCGATCCATATCCGTTTTGTCTGGCGATGGGCAAATGGATCAGCCTCTACGCCTTCGTCACGCTCTGTTTCGCGCTTCTCCGGCGCGAGACATTTGAGCGCGACACCTTCACCCGTTGGGACGAAACGCTCTGGCTGTTGGCGACAGGTCTGATCTTCACCGGAATTCACAAGGGACTGACTGGTGCGTTGTGATAGCGGTGCGAACTCAACGCGGTGATCTCCTCCTGCCAAAGGAAGGAATCGAACCCGCAGGGCAGTAGAGGCCCGTTGTGCAGAGTATTGCGAGCCTGCAACGGCTGGGTTATGATGGTTCGCACTGGCCTGGCGACATAGAGTTCAGAAAGCTCGGTGCCAACCGCGTTACGCTGCAGCGCAGGGGCGCATTCGCGCCGATCACGACGCTCCTTGCACTATCACGCGGACACACTGACCAGTCATTTCGACGCGCGCCCTGAACGACGGACACCTGTGGCTGTTAAAGGACTGTCGGCGTTGCGCACCAGAATCGTGAGTTGCTTGGACCATTTGTCGAGGGCGCTCCGCTTCTCTGGATCATAGCGGTAGAGATTGTAAACGCCGGCGACACCGGCGGTCGTCCCGCTGATGTGGTTCAAGATCGCCTCTGTCACTTCAACAGGGACACCGAGCGCCTGGAGGTTCGTCGTCCCAGTACGTCGGAGGTCGTGAAGCCGCCACTGCGGCAACTCAACGGATTCAGGCTTCTCACCGCGTTTGGCTGCTCGATCACGTAGAAGGCCAAGCATCTTCTCGTCGAGCGCCTTCTTCATCTTGGAAAAGCCAGAAATGCCGGTTTTGCCAGTCGTCGTGAACACAAACCCCTTCCGAGCAACCGCAAGTGACTCCAATTCAGATAAAGCTAGGACATTGAGAGGGATGCGGTGTGGTTGGTCGTTCTTCGCTCGCTCTGCCGGGAGCTGCCACATCGCAGCATCCAGATCGACCTCCGCCCAATCCATATTGGCGACCTCCTCGCGCCGGGCCATCGTGCAAAGGAGAAGCCGGATGTAGGGGCGCCAGAGCGAACCGAGTTCCGCAGCCGCGTGCCAAACCGCAATGACTTCTTCCGGCGAGAGTATCCGCCGACGGGCCGCGACTGCTTTCGGCGCCTTCATCCGGTCGATCGGCGAGCGCTCGATATCACCTCGATCCTCCGCCCAATTGAAAAGCTTGCGAAGGGTCGAATGGACCAGCTTTTTCATGCCTGGCCGGTCATTGTAGCGATCGAGGTGCTGAACAACGTCGGCCCGTGTGATGTCGCGGATCGATTTGTCGAAATGAGGCTTGGCAGCGTTCAGGATACCCTCAGCCGTTTTCCACGAGTCCTGCCAGTTCGCCTTCAAATAAACATCGACGAAAGTCTCAGCGTAGGTACCGAAAGCGAATGTCTCGGCGTCCGCCCGGCGCCGGGCTTCATCTGCGATCCGCTGCGCCTCCTCCTCTTCGCGGCGCGCCTCCTCCTCAATCCGCAGACGCTCCTCCTCGACGGGATCGAGTCCTTGACGGATCTTGATCAACCGACGCTCGGCCTCCCTGCGCGCGGTTTCGACGGTCCAGGGATTTCCGAAGCCCCCGATCGTCATGCGCCGGGCTGGTTTGCCCTTCATGCGATACTGGAGGACAAACGACTTCACGCCCTTGGGCGAGGTCCGAACGCCGAAACCACGAAGCTCGGTGTCCCAGACGAAACTGTCCTTCCCAACCAGCGCTTCAATCGCGTCAACGCTGGTTTTGGTGAGCCTCCGATTTGCCATCGAGCATTGCCTCCCGCGTAATCGCCACGTAATCACTTTGATGCCAGCACTGGCGTAACACGGGACAGGCTCTTCGGGAAGCAGATATGTATTTCAGTCACTTAGCGTATAATGGGAAAGTGTGGGATACAGCAGGAAAGGCATGGCCGCTGACTCTTAATCAGCGGGTCCTAGGTTCGAGCCCTAGTGCGTCCACCATTTTTTCAATGACTTACCGGTATACCCTCATAGGGTTTCCAAAGATTCTAGGTACTACGTAAGCACCGGGTAAGCACGGCGCGCTCGACAAAGCGCGCGCCACGCCCCACGATCTCAAAGAGTTAGTGCCAGAGTCCGCTCGCATCGACCACTGAGAGTTTGTCACGCCGCGGTGACCGTCGTGATGTGCCGCCCCCACTTCCCAAGCGCCGCACGCTTCTCCTCGTGATATTCGTAACACTGATAGACGCCGACAATGGTTCCTCTGAGGGCGGAGACGTGGTTTAGAACGGCTTCCACAACCTCTCTCAGTACTTTTCTGGCCTGCATGCCAGTTGCAACCGTGCGCCGCAGGTCATGAAGCCGCCAAGGCGCAACCGCTGTTCCCTCGCCTCGTGATCGCAACGCGTTGGCGATCTCGCGGTCCCATAGCAGCTTGATCTTGGAGAACCCGCTGAGCGGTGTCCCGCACGTCGAGGGAAACACCAAGCCAGACGATGGCCAAGTCGTCCCACCCGCTGCGCCGTCGAGCAAAGCTATCGTCAGTTGGCTGAGCGGAACAACGTGCATATAACCATTCTTCGTCCTTTCTGCCGAGAGAACCCACTCCTTTCGCGGCCGGCTGAGTTCCGACCAGTCCGGCCCCACAGCTTCTCCGCGCCTCTGGCCGGTCAGCATCATCATCCGGAACAAGGCGCCGTAGTTTCCCGGCAACCGAAAGCTCTTCGTCCAGGCGCAGGCCAATTCAACATCCGACAGATATCTGGTGCGCGGCTTTGGCCGCGCCGGGGCCTCTGCCCCCTTCGCCGGAGAGTGTTTGAGATCGTCTTGGCTCATCGCCCAATTGAACATTTTCCGAAGCGTCGCGTGCATCGCTCGGGCGACCGAGGGTATGTTGTCGAGGCGTCGGTAGATCGCCGCCAAATCCGCTCGTTTGATATCGGAGAGCTTCGTGCTGCCGATTACCGGAATGGCGTAATTGTCCAGCATGGCGCGAATGCGTTTCCAGTCTTTCCAGCGATGCTTGAGGTACCGTTCCGTGAAGGCATCGACGTAAGCATCGAAACGGAGCTCGGCTTCCTTTCGTCGACGCTCGCGGCGCCTTGCGACCGGGTCCCTCCCCTTCGTGACCTGCCTGGCCAACCGCTCAGACTTTGTCCGTGCCGTTTGCACCGTCCATGGTGATCGATGCCGGCCGATCGTATAGCGCCTGGAAGCCGATCCCCTGCCGCCAAGCCGGTACTGGAAAATATAGGATTTCGTACCGCCGGGCGTCACTCGGACACCGAAACCAGCTAATTCGCTATCCCATAGAAACACATCCTTGCGCTGCGGCCTCGCCATATCGACCATTCGTGTGGTCACCTTCTTAGTTGACACCATTCTCTCCACGTAAGCACCGGGAAAACACCGGCGCGCAGAGGAACGTCGCTCTTATGGGATCGGATCAATGGCACGTTTCGTATTGACGCCATTCGCGATGCGCTACCGCGAGACGGGTTTTGGGCCGTTTGCCGACCGGCAGCTTTCAGAAACGAACCCAACGATAGCCACTGTTCGTGTCCAGTCTAGCATCGCCTGACGAACACTAACGCCCTATTTGCCGACTTCGCGCAGGTCAGGCGGACATCGCATTTGCGATGAAGCCACTAGTGGCCTCCGAACATCGATCGCAGCAACTCCATTCCTTCCGGCTTCGGATTTACGATCGCACTGTCGATCAAGGCAATCCTCGCATTGCATATTCCGGTGGCGGGACCCTGCTGGCGCATTGCCTTCTCGAAATCCGCCGGACGCAAACGGGACCGCTGGACGGCGGTCCGCAGCAAGGCCGGCGGTATCGAGAAGGACCATTCCTTCTCCGCCTTGTCTTTGGCAGGCGGCGTGCCGGACAGCACGGCACGGGTAACCAGCCTCCGATGGATATCGGAGAATGACGATAGTTCACTCCGAACCGTCCTTCCCGCAATCAGATCGGCGCAGTCCTGCGGCGTTCCTCGCTCCGCCCAGCGCAGGCGGGATTCGTAGAATTTCGCGTAATCCATGATTAATTTTTCATCGGACCCGTGCAGCGCTTGACTGAACACGGAATCCAGTTGTGCGTTCGCGCCGCTAACGAACTGCGCAAATTGGGCCGCGCTACCCTGATTGCCCGTCCTGGCGGATTGCCATTCAACTTCCAGCTGCTTGTATAGCGACGGATTAGCGGCAAGAACGCGATCGGCTGTCAGCGTCACGTCAAGGCGCTGCAACGTCCGTGTGAGGTCGCTCTTGAAATCGAGCATGACGGATGGCGCTGCCACCGTGAAGGGGGTCGTTGTCGCCGGAGGTGCGAACGGCATGGGTGATCGCGCTTGTTCCTGCGAGCAGGAAGCCAGCCGCCCCATCACAATCAAGCCGAGCAGAATAGGCGTATAGGTAAATGCGACGTCGCGCCTGACGTTGCGGCCTATCCCCGTCAGCGAGGGCCCCCATATGTTGCGCCGTCGCCATTCACGAATCCAGCGCAGGGGCGCGACGGCATTGCGCTGATGCTCGATGCGCGCCAGCCACCAATCCAAGGTATCGCGGCGTACACCCGGCAATATCGTAGGATGATTCGCCTGAAGATAGGCGATCAGAAATTCCATCCGGGGGCCGGGCCACCAGGCGCCCACCAGCGACAGCCATTGCCTTGGCGGTGGCCTGCGCAGCTTGGCAAGCAGGCGGGCGTATGCGTGCCTCTCGTTCGGCAAGCCGATCTCGAAATAGCGATCCTCGACCCGCTGGAGAATCCAGTTGACGATGGGTGGCCGCCGCAACTCGGTTTCAGACGCATTCCAGCGGAAACGAGCTATGGCGGGTTCGATCATGGGATCGCTGCGCGGCGTCCCTTGCGTGATCGTCTCCGCGAAGAAGCGCTCGACATTTTCCGAATGATCGATGTTGAGCATCGCGGGATCGGCGAGCACTTGTTCCGAAAGTGCGGCGATCTCGTCCCAGGTCGCGCCGCTTTCCGGGTCGAGCACATAACGGTGAAGTTGCCGGAGCGCCTCGAAATCGACTTCCGGCGGACCCGGCTGCTCCGCGACCATTTCCGCCACAGGGGCGACGGTCTCGACAGGGTCGCCATCGGATTCCATGGCGGCGAGCTGGTGCTGGCCGTCTCCCTGTTCTGCGAGATGCATGGCCCAGTCGCGGGCCTCCCGCAGCGCCAGGAATGCAGCCGGATCACTCTCCGGATCGATCCCCTTGAGCAATCGGGCATAGGCCTTGCGGATCGCGGCCACATCTTCGGTCGGGGCGATCCCCAGCCTGTCCCACGGACTAGTCACAGGTAACGCTCGCCTTCAACCTCATCCAGGCGACTACTGACCATTGTCAGCGCCTCCGCGATCACGCGAGGATCCTGGCTCGCCAACGCTCCCTCGAAATAGGCAAGCAATTGGCCGATTATTTCGCGCCGCTCCCCCACGAAAGATTCATAGCAGCGCTCGGCACGCCCAATCAGCGCCCGATTGCCGGCTTGGTCCCGAGGGTGGATCTTGAGCTCGGCAAGCGCCGCACGCCGTTCTTCGAGCTCGCCAACATCGAGATCCTCGTTATCCTGAACGACGAGTTGCCGCTTCTCGCCCGTCGCCGGAACCGACACATCGACTTCAAGCAGACCGCTGACGTCATAGCTGAAGCGGCAGTCAATCACGATCTCCCCGACCGCGCGCGGGGGCACGGCGATGCTGACCTCGCCCAGCTTCACATTCGCTGCGACGCTCCGGGATTCCCCCTGATAAATCCCGAATTCGACCTTCTTCTGTTGAGGATACATGGTCTGAAACCGATGGATCCGGCTCGCGGGCAGAACCGTGTTGCGTTCCAGGATCGGGGCGAACACACCGTTGTGTACCACGCCGCGGTGATCGGTTTCCGCGATATTGACACCGAGCGTGTAGGGGCACACGTCGGTAAGGCGGATTTCCGCCAGATCCGCATCACGCGCCTTCAATCCGGCCTGCACTGCAGCGCCCAGCGCAATCGCGTGATCGGGATGGACCGCACTGTTCGGAAAGCGTGAGAACATCCGCGTCACCGTCTTGCGGATAATCGGCATGCGGGTCGCACCACCGACCATGACGATCTCGCTCATGGTTTCCGCCCGGATATTGCTGTCGCGCATGGCGCGCAGCACCGGCTCGCGCAACCGATCGAGCAACGGCGCGGCGGCATCCTCAAATTCCGCGGCGGAAATCTCGGTGGAAATTGCGATGTCTCGCAAAACCACATCGAACATCGCGGTATCTGCCTCACTCAGCGCGCGACGCGTGCGCTCGGCAGCCGCCCGGACGACCTCCACCGCTTTGGCTTGACTACCCACCGACAAGTTCAGCTTTGCCTTGGCGAGATCGACGATCACGTCGTTGAAATCCTCGCCACCCAGTCGGTTGTCGCCAGCTGACGCGCGTACTTCGATGATGCCATCGAATATCTCGACAATCGATACGTCGAAGGTACCGCCTCCAAGATCGAACACTAGGAAAGGCTCTCGGTCTTCGCGATCCACAATGCCATAGGCCAACGCCGCAGCCGTCGGTTCGTTGACCAGCCGCTCCACCTTCAGCCCGGCAAGCTCGCCAGCGCGGCGCGTCGCCTTGCGCTGACGATCGTTGAAATACGCCGGCACCGTGATGACCGCGCCGGTGACTTCTTCGCCGCAGTGACGCTCCGCGTCTTCCTTCAGGCTGCGCAGCACGAGGGAAGACAGGTCCTCGGCGGTGAATTGAATACGACCGAGGAAGATCGGCTTCTGGGATCCCATGAGCCGCTTGAATGCTGTAGCGGTGCGATCGGGATACACGGACTGCCGTTCACGCGCAGCCATGCCGACCAGCACTTGCTCATCCTCCGTCAAGCTCACTGCCGAGGGCGTCAGAAAGTCGCCCAGGCTATTGGGGATGAGTTCGGCTCTGCCGCCATGCCAACGCGATACAGCACTATTTGTAGTGCCGAGATCGATACCAACGATCACGCAAGCCTCCATGTCTGACGCCATTCCCCCCGGAAGGCATCTCGACGCTAAAAAGTATAATCTGCTGGCAAGCAAGAGCAAACAAAGCCTAGTCGCCGCTGTTCACGCCAATCCTGTTTGAGCAAGCGAATCAATGGCTACCGGTCGCAACCTCGCTTGCTACGTTTCGGTCATAGTCCGCAGGCTCCTGCCGAGCACCGCTCGGCGCTAACAGTTTGAATTTAGATGCTGAGCGGATGGCCGCTTTGGGGTTCCGCTGCCACCGCGCTGAACGACCGGCATTGGGGCGCAAGGCTGACTGGCGGCTTTGTCAGGTGTCGAAGGCTGATATCGAAAACCCGGGCCTTTCAGTCGGGCGGTACGGAATGACCGACTTTAGGTGGTTGATGTTCAACTAAGGCAAGCTGGAAGTGAAAAAACTGAAGGCTCGCGTAAGAGGCCGATCTTGCTAATCAGCTTGGTTTGAGAATCCGACGAGGGCACCCCGCGCCACTCGCCAGGGAATGCTTACTGGCGTGCCCCCGGAGGAGTTGCACGTCCCTACGAATGGCCAGCCTCGGCAAGTAGCTTGGCAACTTTCGCAAATTTTCCTTTGCCTGTCGCCGTCAAGAGCACATCGCGCGCTTCCTCAGCAAGCGCCTGTCCTGTTATTGCCCGCGCTTCAACGATGACCTCAAGCAAGCGAAACGCATTGTTCGCTCCAAAATCCAGTTTCGGCAGCCATAGCTGAAGCGCATCGCTGATCACCTTGGCGTGGAGCGGCGAGATCTGAACGACCTGCATCAACGCGTCGCCGAGCCGGTTCAGCTTTATCCACTCGCCTTCAGCCAGCCGGGCCATCATCGATGCGAACAGCTCCGGATCGAAGAGCCGCGCATCGATGCCATCGATCAGCGCATCGACCGCGAGCCCGCCGGCATCGGCGTCCTTGCCGACGAGGCCCAGGCACAGCAGCAGATGGCCCGCCTCTCGCCACGGCCGGCCATGCTGGAACAGCGGCTGGAAATAGCCATGGCTCGGGGTCCAGCTGCTGCTGTTGTCGTCGGTCCTCAGCATCAGCCTCGTGACGCCGCGCATACAGGTGGCGGCCGGATTCTGCGGCCAGACAAACGCGAGCCAGTGCGCCACCCACGGCGAGTTCATCTCTCCGGACCAGTAGCGTTTTGTGTCCATGCGACGGTTGAGAGCGGCGGTCGGCAGTTCGCTCCAATCGGCACGGGTGCGCGCGCCAAACGCGGCAGTGACCCGTCCAAGCAGTCCAGCCCGCCGCTCGGCAGCTTCGTCCCGCCCCTCGCAGGTCACGGAAATCGTGAACTCCGGAATCTTCCAGCGCGTCCTGTCATACTGATGAGCCTTGTGGGACGAACGCCAGATATAGCGTGCGGGCCGAACGCCGTCGGGCAGCGCATCGTCCAGATTCAGCGGCGCCAGTTCTTCGGTCCAGTCCCGGTACGGATCGCGGCACCGTGCCGCCGTGATCCAGGCTGCGGAGTGGGAGCGATCCGACCGCGCTAGGCGCGCTTCTCCGCCCAGGGCGAAATCGACGATCCCTCGCAATGGAGCGGGAAGCCCGACGGCACGCTCCAGCGCTTCCCGCCGGTGATCCGGGGCCAGCCGGAGCAACGATAAGCGAAAATCCATGCTGTCGGCGGAGGCGCCGCCATGTGCCTGGATCAGCCGCTCGACCCAGACTAGCGGATCGATCCATCCGCCCTTGTGCGTGGGCGCAGAGAGGAGCGGCCGCCTTTCGCCGCGATGGATGGCCTCGGCAATCGCACGAAGATGCGCCCTCACTGGCACGAAGCCGTCCTCCAGCGTGTAATATTGCGATTCCTCGCCGGGCGTTCGATAGAGCCGCCCCGTCAGCCAAGTGTACAGCAGGTCGAGCAGCGCGCCGCCGACGCCCACGGTTCCCAGAACAATGCTGGCCGTCCCCCGGCCGGTCTTCAGGCGGTGCAGCAGTGGAGCGACCTTCGCATCGAAATCCGTGGGCCGGTCATTCGCGAGCCGCGAAATCGCATCGATGATTCGCTCCACCTCATCGGGGGAATCCACGGTCTCCACAGCATGCAGGACGGCTTCGATCAGCGCTTCTGCGGTTTCGATGGGAGCGATCTTATCTTCCGGCAGAAGGATCGGCTCCGCGAGCCGATCGCTCGCGATCGGGTGATAGTCGAACCTGGTTTCGGTTGCCTCCGCGACCAATCCGCCCGGTTCGGTGCCTCCTGCCTCTGGATCGGCGGAGTCCTGGTCGTTGGTCGTGACCAGCTGCGCAAAACGAGCACGATTGCTTGCCGCCACGAACGGCTCCCTGTCGCGCAAGTTCGCCAAATCCTCGGATGCCAGCTGGGCGGCATTCGCGCCCAGGATGTCGAGGGCCAGCGCCTGTACGTCGGCTTGCGCGTGCTGCAGTGCTTCCCCAACGACCGAAAGTGCCGCCCGCGCATGGCGCTTCTGCCGCGCGATGATCCGCTTGAGCAACTTCAGCGCCGCGACCGCATTGCCCTTACCATCGCTCGAAAGGACCAGCGGCAGCTCACGGAGCACCGGATCGATATCCAACGCGCTCTTCTTCTCGACCTCCGAGAGCATCTCGATCGCGAATTTCACGACGTGGCCGACGGGATGGCAGAGCAGGTCGATATAGTCGGACTGGTGCCGGCGGAGTTCGGCCTCGCTCGGCCCCATCTTCTTGTAGAAGCCGTGGAAGCCCGAAAGCTGATTCTGCTTGAAGTCGAGCTTCAGTCCGTCGAGCGCCCACTGAAGCAGGGCCGCACGATCGAGATGGCCCTCGGCGGACAGCTTCAGCAGCGCCTCCGTCCAGGTCTCATAGTCGGACGCGGCGCCCTTGGTCAGCCAAGCGTTGGTGTTGAAGGCAATGCTCTCGACTCGGAAGAGGCCCTCGACGTCGGCCAGCAGGTCAGGATCGGCAAGCAACTGGGTCGTGATCGGCGGGACGACTTCATTCTTGTGATAAAATCCTGTCCGCATGAGGTAGCCCGCGAACATGCGGTAATAGCCATCCACTTCGGGCTTCGCGCAGACACCATCCCGGATCCATTCCCGCAACGCGGCGAAATTCAGATGCGTGAATTCAGCCTCGAGTTCATGGGCGATCCATTCGTTCAGCCATGCCGGGCGCCGATCACGCAGGATGCGGTCGAGCAACGGCACCTGTTCGTGCCACACATGAACCTGGCGCTTCTTGACGATCGACAGCGGCCCAACCGCGAACAGCGCCAGCATGGCATGGCGCGTTTCTGCCGCGTTCCAGTAATTCCATTTGTCGCCCTTGCGGCTAGCCAAAATAGCCTTCAGTCGGTCTGATGCGTCCTTGTCCGTCACGCTGCTGTAGAGCTGCTTGTAGAGCTTCTGAACCGGTGCCGACAATTTGGCGCGCGCCTTCTCATCGAGCGGTGCAAGCGCGCGCTGCAATGCCCAGCCGTCCTTCGGATCGAGGACCAGCGCTTCGAGCTCGTCATAGGTCATCCGGCCACCGCTTCCGCGTCTTCCGCTACGATCGATGCCGCCAGGATATGTTTGCACGGGCCACGCTGGCCCTGATATTTGCTGAACCAGGGGCAGGTGCAGCTCTGATGGTCCTCGCAGATACGGACGCGGTGGAGCGTGCCGGTGCCCTGCACTTCGAAGGTCGCGACCGCACGGTCGTCATCGGGCAGACGCCGAACTAGTCCGCCGTCGACCAGCTTGCGCGCATTGCCGAGCCGCGGCTGCATTTCCTCCACCTTGTCGAGATCGAACGGCAGTTCGCGGTGGAAATATCGCTGGGCTTCAGCGTCGAACCCAGCCATCCCCCTGCTCCCCAGCACCGCCAGCGCCGCCTCGACCTCCGCCGTATCCAGGCCGAAGCTGCCGGCCATTACATCAGCGTCCACCCGTGACTGCCATCTCAGTCCGGCGCGCACCTTCGCGATTACCGCGTCCTCCGGCGGTTTGGCGAGCGTCGCGAGAATCTGCCCCTCGCCGGAAAAACCGCGAAAAACCTCGGGGCTGATCATCAGGAAAAAGGAGCCGACCGCGTAGCGGACTTCCCAGGCGCTGGCGCCGCTTTCCTCGTCGCACCAGATCCGCACGCTCTGCGCGCGCGGCAGTAGCGGCTCGATCACCTTGACGCGATGCGTCCCCAAGATCGGCACGGCGCCCTTTTGCGGCCGCTGGCTCAGCCGGATCGACCGAGCGGCCGAGACCGCATAGCTCGGCATCCTCGGCTTGGCCGCTTTGGGGAGCGTCCGGACAAAGCGCAGCGCTTCGACCGCGCTGACTTCCATCATCAACTGCAATCGCGGCTGATAGGCCTGCACCTCGCTGAACCCCTTTATCCAGCGCAGCGGTAGTTTGACCTTCTTCTCGACGGTCTTCTCATTGCCCTTGCTGAGCACCACCTCATCGGCACCAACCGCGAACTGCACATCCTCTTCGTCACGCAGTCGGAGAAGCGCATTACGCATCGGCTGGTTGAAATCGACGTTGGTCGTCCCGCGCCCATGGCATTCGCCGTCGAACGCCTCCGTTGGCAGGTCGACGCGCGCATAGACGCCGCAGCAACCGCTGAAGCCCTCCAACCGCAGCATCTCCTCATTGCTGGTGAGCACGGGGTCGAGAATGGCGGGCCGGGGCAGGAAGAAGTGCGTTCGCACGACATCGCTCAGCGTATAGAGCATCTCGCCGAGTATCCGCGGCTGTCGGACGCGGCCGTCGAAAAAGTAGGGGCGCTGCTGGTCCGCGTTGCAGGTCGCAAGCGAGAGCTGGGGGCGCCCGGAGGCAGCAGCTACGCCTGACGGGAACGCGTACTGATATGTGAAATCGATCGCAGCCGACACAGCCCTTCCCCCCCACGCATCTTGGATAGATGCAATTGGCGACGCAACAGTTCGATTGCACGTGGTGAAAAATCTATTCTCGAACTAGGCCGTGAACGGAACCGCGTGTTGCTCGCGCTTGAGCAGGGCCCGCTTGCGCCATACGCCCCAGCGAAGCCCGAGAGCGAACCGTCCTTCTTCACGACACGGTGGCACGGAACCAGGATCGCGATCCCATTCGAAGCGATCGCTTCGGTGACGTCCCGCGCATCGCGCGTACCCAGCTTCTCCGCGAGCGCGCCATAGCTGGTCGTCCGGCCCACGGGGATTTCCCGCAGCAACTCCCACACCCGCTTCTGATAATCGCTACCGCGCAGATCCAATTCTATGTCGCCGCCGGTCATCGGGTAATCGACGCTCTTCGCCAAGCTGGCGACCAGATCGGCCATGCGGACATCGTCGCGCACGAGTTCGACATCGCCGAGGCGATCAACCAATAGACGTTCCGCGTCAGGCGGTGAATCGATGAATTCGAAGACGCTCAATCCCTTCCCGGACCTTGCCGCGACGAACTCGCCCAGCGAACTTGAGCCGATTGAATAGTCGATACGCTCGGGCATGATTGCACCGCCTGACCTCGTTGTTGCGCCTGAGAATGATCGCGGATCCCGCGTCTCGTGCTCCGGTTTTTAATTTCAAATCCGATCGCTACGGGCGAGGGAAGCGCCCAAGCCCCTCGCCCGCTTCCAGTCACCGGCTCAAGTCGCGTCGTGGAAGATGATCCCGACCGTGTGACGCTTACCGGAGCGCAGCCGGCTCACGCCGTGCCGGAGGTTCACCCGGTACGTGCCGCGCGTTCCCTGCACCGGCCGATTATGGACGGCGAATGCAACGGCATCGCCCTGCCGCAGGGGCACGACCTCACAACGGCTCTGCATGCGCGGACGCTGCTCGGTCAGGACGAACTCGCCACCGGTGAAATCCTCGTCCGGCTCGGATAGCAGGATCGCCAGCTGAATGGGGAAGACATGCTCGCCATACAGGTCCTGATGAAGACAGTTATAGTCGCCCGGCACATATTGGAGCAGGAGCGGCGTCGGGCGGCGCTGTCCGGCCTGATGGCAACGTTCCAGGAACGCGGCATGGTCGTCGGGATAGCGCGCCTCGATCCCCATCCGCTCGTTCCAGGCGTTCGCGAGCCCGGCGAGATGCGGATAGAGCGCCGTCCTCAGGCCGCCTACAATGTCGGGCAGAGGATAGCGGAAATAGCGATACTCGCCCTTGCCGAACCCATGACGCGCCATATGCACATGGCTTCGAAAATGGCTCTCGTCGGGATAGAGGCCGGCGATGGCCCGGCACTCCTCCACCGACAGCAGCTTTGGAAGCACGACCGATCCCTGCCCGTCGAGCTCGCCCATGAGCGCCTGCCAATCATAGCTGCCGACCCTTGCCTCCGCAGCTATCGCTCCGGAGGCCGGCTTATGCGCGGAAGTCACCGCGGTCACGCCATCGCCTCCCGCGCGATCAGGGTGCGCTTGCGATCGAGGCCCCATCGATAGCCGCCAAGGCTGCCATCGCTGCGCACCACCCGGTGGCAGGGAATGGCCAGCGCGACAGGGTTCGCGGCGCAGGCGCCGGCGACCGCGCGGACTGCGTTGGGGACACCGATACGGCGCGCCACTTCGGCATAGGTCACGGTGCTCCCGCTCGGGATGCCGCGCAGTACGTCCCAGACGCGCTGCTGGAACGGTGTACCGCGCAAATCGAGCGGGAGGGCGAGTCCCTCGACCGGGCGTTCCACGAAGCGGACCAGCCGCGCCAGGTCCGTGGCGACCGCGGCGTCGTCCCGCACCAGCGTCGCGCCGGGGAAGCGCCCCTTCAGGTCGGCCGCCAACTGTTCGTCGTCATCGCCGAACAGGATGGTGCAGACACCGTCAGCGCTACGCGCAACCAGCATGCGCCCGATCGCGCTATCGCCCATCCCGAAGCTGATCTTATCGATGCCGCCATCGGCCCTCGCCCCGCGCGCTGCGAACCGCGCGGGGCTCTTGTTCGTCGTGAGGTTCATGGCCAATACTCCTTGTCTGGTTCCTCATGGAGCTTGGTATTCCGGGGCCCGGTCGATCGAACTCCGGTCCTTGCTTTCGAATCGGATTGTCCTTCGTCTTCGAATTTCCCGGAGGTTCACCGAAGGCGCGCCATGCAATCAGGAGAGGCGGAGGACACCCGCCTCGGCGAGCACATAGGTCTCACCGGTGCAGAAGCGGATCTCGATATCGCCGTTGCCAAGAACGTCCCACGCAGCCGTTCCTTCGGCCACGAACCGGGCAAAATAGCCCACCACGAGCGCCTTGACCGGATCGCCCTGGAGCAATTCCACCACCACACCGAGCGAGGCCGGTGTAGCGCACAACCTTGATCTGATGTCCGGATCGATCGCGCCCAGCATGACGAGATATTCCTTACCCTGTCGCGAAAGCGGCCAAATCGCCGGCGACTTCCATCTGCATCGTCCGCAGGGATCACCGACAGCCTGGACGCCGGCACTCCGCAAATTCTCTTCAAATCGAAGAAAGGTCTCAGAATGCGACGCGAAAAGTCAGGTTGATACGCTGACGCCCGAGTACTTCATGATGGCCGTCCTTGAGTTCGGCAACGCCATGGAATCGAAGACGCGATGGCCCGCCCCAGACGGCGACATCGCCATGGCGCAGCCCGATCCTGCGGACGGGATCACTGCGCTTCATGCCGCCGAACTGGAAAGTGGCCGGCAACCCGAGCGAGACCGAGACGATCGGATGCGCAAGGTCCAGCTCGTTGCGATCCTGATGAAGCGACAGGCGCGCGCCCGGGGCGTAGCGGTTGATGAGGCACGCATCGGGGTCGAACCCGGGATATCCCGCCGTCTCGGCAGCGGCCGTCGCCAGCCCCGCGAAGCAGGCCGGCATGACCGGCCAAGGGCGGCCCGTATGGGGATCGATCGCGTCGTAGCGATAGCCGCTGCGGTCGGTAACCCATCCGGCGGCGCCGCAATTGGTCATCGCAACCGACATCGCATAGCCGCCCGGCGTGACCATATGCCGGAAGGGCGCTTGTGAGACGAGCTGATCGAGCGCCGAAAGCAGTGCGGGCGCCTCGGACAGCGCATAGCCGCGCAGGAGCACGGCCCCCTCGCCAAGCGCCTCCCTCGGCTCGCTGGTAGCGAGCTTGTCGAACAGGTCAGACATAAGCGGCATCCGCAATCGAAGGGTGCAATACCGGCCGATAGCCGGCGGCCAGCACCTGCACGACCGATGGCGGCGTCAGCAGACCTTGCGCCCGATCGAGCCGTTCGGGCTCCGCATAGCCTTCACAGGTCCAGCGCCAGGCCCAACCGCGACTGAGAATATATGCATATCCCTCTGCGAGAACTCCGGTGCCGTCGGGAAGCGCGGCGAGCGGGAGCGCAAGCGGGTGGACGCGCTTCTGACCACGATCGAGCCGTTCGTGATGGAGGATCAGATCCATCTGCGCCGCTGACGGGCGCGCTCCGCCCTTCGCCGCGACCCAAGCGCCGCGAAAGCGCTCTGCAGCTTCCCTGCGACAGAGGAAGCAAGGCCGGTGGCCGGCTGCCAGTGCGACCGCCTCGTCGAGGAAGAAGAGCTCGGTCCAGCTGCGACCGCCCATGACGGTGCGCCGGCGTCCCCTGTAGTCGCAGGTGCACGTCAGCCATGCACGGCTCGCCCAACGGCGGCGCAGCAGCGTCCTGGTTGCCAGGTCATGGAGGATTCCACGATTGCCCGTGAACATGCCGCGCTGCGCGATCGCGACGATCTCGCCAAGAGGGGTGACACGGTTCTGTAGGGGCATTGCCGCTACTCCAGGACGTTGCCGCGATCGCGCGGGATCCGCCAAAGATACCAGGACGCGACCGTTCGGTGCGGTGCCCAGGCCAGGGTGATCTCGCGCAACTCCCTCGGCCTGGGCTGCTCGGGGAGCGACTTGAGGACGCGATAGCCTTCCCGAACGCCGAAATCATCGGCAGGCAGGATATCCAGACGCTCCAGCGAATACATGAGCAGCATCTCGACCGTCCAACGCCCGATGCCCTTGATGGTGGTGAGCCGCGCGATCAGTGCTTCGTCCGCCATTTCCACCGCCACATCGCGCGGAGGGACGAGCCCCGTGAGCGCGGCCTCCGCGATCCTCTGGATGGTCGAGATCTTCGCGGCAGAAAAGCCGCAGACACGCATCGTCCCGAAGTCCGCAACGGCAAGCGCCCGCGCTGTCGGAAAGCCGGTGCTGGGAAAGGCAGTCTTGAGCCGCTCGATGATCGCATCTCCTGCCTTCGCCGTCAGCTGCTGATAGGCGATTGCGCGGACCAGCGCCTCATAGGGTTCGCGCGCCGCCTTCGGATCATGACGGCACGGCCCCACCTGTGCGATGAGCGCGGCCCAGTCGGCGTCGATCGATGCGAGAAAGGCGACGGCAGTCTCGTATCGCGACGCGAGACCGCTCACGCCCAGGCTCCGGGAGCATCCCGCAATCCGGGTCCCGACAAAGTTGAGGGAATGCCGAAGAGAGCCGCGGCGCGCCGTGCGGGATGAACGGGATGCCAGAGCGACGATGCCAGCGCGATCAGGCGCATTGAAGCGCCTCGCGCTCGATCAGGCTACGCTTGCGCTCCACCCCCCATGCATAGCCGGAGAGCGCTCCGTCATTGCGGACGACGCGGTGACAGGGGATCGCCACGGCAAGCTGGTTCGCCGCGCAGGCCCCAGCGACGGCGCGCACCGCCTTGGGCGAGCCGATCCGGCGGGCGATCTCGGCATAGGAGACCGTGGCGCCGGCCGGGATCTCCCGCAGCGCCTGCCAGACGCGCTGCTGGAATACGGTACCGCGGACATCGAGCGGCAGATCGAAGCCGAGGCCGGGCTGTTCGATCAGACCGACAACCCGGGCGACCAGCGCCTCATAGTCGCTGTCCGCACCGATCAGCGCTGCCCTGGGAAAACGGTCCTGCAGATCGCGGACCAGCGCGTCGGGATCCTCCCCAAGCAGGATCGCGGCGACTCCCCTGGTGCTCGATGCGACCAGGATGGCGCCGAGCGAGGTCGCCCCAATGGCGAACCTGATCTCCTCGTTCACCCCGCCGGCCCGATATCGGGTCGGCGTCATGCCGAGCATGTCCGTCGCCTTTTCATAGAAGCGCCCACTCGAGTTGAAGCCCGCACCGTAGATCGCTTCGGTGACGCTACCGCCTGCCGCGAGTTCCTCGCGCACCTTCCGGGCCCGATGGGCATCGGCATAGCCCTTCGGAGTCAGGCCGGTGAATGTCTTGAACAGGCGATGGAAGTAGCTCGGGCTGCGACCGATTGCTTCCGCAAGCGCATCGAGCGAGGGTTCGTCCTCGCTTTCCTCGATCATGCGACAGGCTCGCGCGACCAGTGCGGCGTTCCCGGCTTCGGCGGACGGTCCATCGGGATTGCAGCGCATACAGGGTCGGAAACCCGTCGCCTGCGCATCAGCGAGTGTCTCGTGAAGCTGCACGTTCTTAGGGTTGGCGGTACGCGACGGACAGGACGGCCGGCAATAGACGCCCGTCGTCGCGACCGAATACCACAGATGCCCGTCGGCAGATTTGTCGCGTGCGACGATGCGCGCCCAGCGGGGGTCCTCCGCCACGGGCAGCGGCCGCGATGTCACGGAATTGGAGGGCGTCTCGGTCATTTCAGGCCTATCATCGAATGCCGGTCCAAGATGCCGCCGATCGAGCGGCAACACACTCCGGTCCTTGTCTTCAAATCGCGAATGGCTCGCCCCGGAGGGAATCGATAACCCAAATGAGGCCCGCACCATTGCGTGCGGGCCTCATCCGGCGACCGAAGGGGTGACACGCGTCATGACCGCGCATCGCACTTCGATCAGGCAGCCTTGATCAGACCCAATTGCGTCAGCGCGGTCACGCCGTCGTCGAGGCCGACCTCCTCGACGATCTTGCCGTCGATGACCTTGAGCACCGTCGTGCCGGTGAAGTGCATCTTGCGGCCGGTCGCCGCGGGCAATCCGCCGATCAGGAAATCGTCGAAAGCAGGACCCGTATGGGTGCCGCCCCCTTCCCACTGGCCGATGACATAGTCACCCTCCGCAATCAGGTCGGTCACGCCCCAGAAGTTCAAGTCGGGGAATGCGCTGCGGAAATCAGTCATGAACGCCTTGATATCGTCATGACCGCGGCGCGGCTCATGCAGGGAGTATTTCAGCAGCATGTCGGGAGCCGCGATCTCATCGACCACCGACAGATCGACATTCTCGCCCCAGAACAGCGTGAACCAGCGGCCGACGACTGCCTTGTTGGCTTCTTCCTTGGTCATTTGAATTGTCCTCATCGAGTGTTCCGCTTGGTGCATCGAGACGGCGCCCGATGACCAAGACCGGGAGCTAGCCGCCCTCGAATCCAGTCGAACTCCGGTTCTTCTCCCCGAATCGAAAGCCGATTGGCGGGCAGGAACCGGAGTTCCGTGCGCGGCGGCTTCCACGACTTTGCGAGCCAAGGCCGCCCCATCCGGCAGCCGCGCCGTCCGCCGGGACGGCCGATCCCGCAAACGAGCAGAGACAGGACAGCCATGAACGCGATGCTACCCGGCACGCTGCACCATCTTGTGAGACCTGCCCCGCAGCATGCCGTCCTCACCAGGACGCTGATCGCGGACGGCGGCGCGGCGCGGCTTGCGGCGCAGGACGCGCCCGACCTGCGTCTGTTCCCGGAGACCGAACGAGCGGCATCGCTGGCGGCCAGCCTGCGCCGGAGGCCAGCGGGCGATCTCTGGGTCTTTGGCTATGGTTCGCTAATCTGGAACCCAGGCTTCAAGAGCGTGGAACGCCGCATCGCCCGGATTGACGGATGGCATCGCGCATTCTGTCTATCGATGCCAGCCGGACGCGGCACCCCTGGCGCTCCCGGGCTGGCACTCGGGCTCGATCGGGGAGGAAGCTGCCAGGGCATGGCCTATCGAGTCGCCGAGGAGGATATCGAGTCCGAGCTACCCATCCTATGGGACCGCGAGATGCTGCTCGGCGGCTATATTCCGCAATGGGTCGAGCTGCTCGCTTCGAACGGGAGGATGATCGGCCACGCAATCACGTTCGTGATCAATACGGGGCATGATCTCTACGCGGGCGACCGTCCCTGCTCGTCCGTGGTCGAATGCCTGGCGACGGCGGCCGGAAACTGGGGCTCCTCGGCCGACTATCTCTTCAGGACTCGTGACGCGCTGCGTCTGCATGGCATCCCCGATACCAAGCTGGAAAACCTTGGCGCCCTGGTGGAAGCCGTGCTGGCCGGCCTGGAGCTTGCCAAAGTCGCCTGAACCAAGGACACCGGGCAACACGTCCGTGGGAACCGGCGCGGCGCCTTCGGAGGCTTCCACAATTGTACATATGGCAAGGTTTTGGCGAGATCGGCTGTCTTGTCGCACCGGCAGTATGATGAAGATTTTCAGACTGAAGCGGAAAGCGCGATAGTCACGTCACGTGGTAGTAGGTGCTCCTGGGCTCACGATGTCGCTCAGCCCAAGGACAACGCCCAGCAGGATCAGGATGGTGCCGATGCAGGCGTTCGCCAAACGCTGCCGCGCAAGCACTCTTGCGCGAATTGACGGCCGCGAGAGAAATGTGGCGACCGCTGCAAACCAGATCAGATGCGATAGCGAGATAACGGCTCCATAGCCGAGCTGCGCTGCGAGCGGCATGCCTGGCCCGATCACTTGCGCATATAGGCTGACGACAAAGACCGCGGTCTTCGGGTTCAGGCCGTTGGTCAGCAGTCCCATCGTCAGCGAACGCGAGCCGGACAGGCGGGATGGCAGTGTGGTGTCGAGGGTCGAGGCCGGCTGCGACAGGGCCATCGTGCCGCCCAGATAGATCAGATAGGCGGCGCCACTGATCTTGAGAACGATCAGGAACTGCGGAAACAGCCGCTCGACGATAGCGATGCCGAACATGGCATAGCCGATGTGAAACCAGCACCCTATCGCAATGCCCAGCGCGGCGAGCAGCCCGGCACGGCGCCCGTCGATGCAGCTCAGCCGGGATACCATGGCGAAATCGGCGCCAGGGCTGACCACGGCCAGCCAGATAATGCCGAGAATAAGGAAAAGCCCTTCCATGATCGTAGCCTTCGTAAGAGGAACAGCCGCGATCTCGACCGCCGGAAGCGCTTTGAAAATCGAATGTTCCTCCGCTAGATCAGTGAGAAAATCTCACGGACAGTCATGCGATATCGCCGCCTTCCACCGCTGAATTCATTGCGCGCCTTCGAGGCGGCGGCCCGTCATTCGAGCATGGCTTCGGCGGCGGCCGAATTGCACGTGACGCATGGCGCCGTGTCGAAGCAGATTCAGATGCTAGAGCAGGAACTCGGCGCTCCGCTGTTCGAACGGCGCAATCGCGGTATCCATCTCACGCCCTCCGGCCGCTGGCTCGCCGAGCGGCTGGAAGCGGTGTTTGCCGACCTGCACCGAACCATGCAGGATTTTCCAGATGTCGGGGAAATCCCCGGCCCCCTGACGATATCGTGCGAACCGACGCTTTGCCTACGGCTGCTCATCCCCGCGCTCGCCGATCTGAAGATTGTGACAGGCCTAGATGTACGCGTGCTGGCTGCCGGCGGCCCGGTCGATTTCCGACGCGATCAGGTCGACATTGCGATCCGCCGAAGCGATTTCGCTCTGCCGACCGCGGTCGAGACGATGATACTCGCCGATGAGCGAATGGGCCCGGTCATGCACCCGGTGCTCTCCGCTCGGGATATGGAGACCCTGCCTCGCTTGCAAAGCGATACGCGTCCAACGGCCTGGGCTGCCTGGGGACAGCGGCACCCCACCAGCCTTGTCGGACCAGTCATCCCCTACGAGCATTTCTATTTGGCGATCCAAGCGGCTGAAGCGGGCCAGGGCATGGCGATGGCGTCGATCCATATGGTCGCCGATGCCCTAAACGACGGGCGGTTGCACGCTCCTTACGGATTCTTGCCCGATGGTACGCGTTACGTTGCGATTTGGCCGACTGGCCAGGGAGACGATCGGCGGGACGCCCTCATTGCCTGGCTTCGCGACCGTATGACCCGCTCATTGGGAGAATGATCGCGGCAATGCAGCCGGTCGCGGATGGCTTTGCCATACCGAAAAGGTCGCAAGCCCAAGCCCGATGATCTTGGACCGCGACGCTCGCGAATTCTACCTACAACAGGCGGCGGCGCAGAAACCCCTCGTCCTTATAAGGCCGAAGATGGTGCCCGCTCCGCATCGCCATGTAGCGCCCTTCCTTCGAGGAACCCGTCTCGGCGCTAGGTCTCAACGTGATAGAGAAGTGGATCTCGGCCATGACGTCATCAGCTGTATCGCAAGCTCTCTATCTGGACGATATTGCGGTTGGCGATGAATTCGTCAGCGGAAGATATCATATCGACGCGGAGCAAATCATGGCGTTCGCTTCGCAGTTTGACCCGCAGCCGTTCCACACCGATCCTGAAGCGGCGAAGCAGAGCTTCTTCCAGGGGCTGGCCGCGAGCGGCTGGCACACCATGTCGATTACGATGCGGCTGATCGTTGAGAGTGTGCCCTTTGCCGGCGGAATCGTCGGCGCGGGCGGCGAATTGTCATGGCGACGCCCAACGCGGCCGGATGACGTCCTGTATGTCCGGAGCAAAGTGGTGGAAATCATACCATCGCGCTCCAAGCCGGATCGCGGAATCGTGATGGTGCAAAGCCTGACGCTCAACCAGCGTGACGAGGTGCTGCAGGACTCCACCGCGAAGCTGGTCCTGTTCAGGAAACAGGTAGGCTAGCAGATAGCGAGGGCGGGCGAACGATCAGCGCGCGGCGATTTGGAGCAGCTGATCGAGCGCCTCCTTGGTCTGATGGATAATCGGGGACATTGGTCCGCGCGGAAAATTCAGGAAGATCGAAGAGGTTGCGCCATTTTCATCCAGCGGCCGGTAACAGACATCGGTGGTCCGCATTCGCTGCACGGTAGCCGGGACGACACAGACCCCGGCTTCTGCCGCTACCAGCCCAAGTGCTGCAACCACGTCGCGGATCTCCGTCTTTCGAACGGGCATGAAACTCGCCCGCTCCATGAGGCGCGCCACCGGATCGGAGCGGTGGCCCATGGTTTCGTCGCGATAGGATATGAAGGTGTCCCCCGCGAGATCGGCGAACCGGAGCGCGCGGGTACTTTCTGCGGCAAGCGGATGATCAGGGTAAAGCGCAACGAGGAGCGGTTCCTCGCGGATCACCATCTGTTCGATATGCTCGTCGCTCACGCGCTCGCGCCCGACTCCAGCATCGATCGTTCCATCGTGAATGCCGGCGATCTGCGCGCTGGTGGATAGCGCGCGAAGGTCGATGTCCAAGTGGGGGTTGAGCGCTCGCAAATGCTTGATGACTGCCGGCAGATGGCCATAGAGGACCGACGTTTCGAAGCCGATCCGCCATGTCTGCCGCCCGCCCCGGCCATAGGCGATCGTATCGACCTTGAGGCGGTCGACACGGGAAATGACTTCCTGCGCGCGCTCCTTGAAGAACTCGCCCGAGCTGGTGAGCCGCATCGGCCTGGCGTCGCGGTCTATCAGACGTACGCCGAGTTCGTCCTCGAGATTGCTGATCTGCCGGCTGAGCGGCGGCTGCGCGATATGCATCTCCTCGGCCGCGCGGGTGAAGTTCATCGTGCGCGCAACGGCGAGGAAATAGCGAAGCTGTCGTAGCTCCATAGCAATCTTACCGATAAAATTGTGCCCCGGAACAACGATCTTGGACCAGCCTCGCCGTGATTTCCACAGCGAGTTTCATGCAGTCCGCTGTCGGCGTCCGCGAAGCACGGGCCGGGATAGCAGCGCCCCCGTCATCCGGTTTTCTGTTTCCGGACGACGGGTGACACGTGGTCAGCATCGATGCCGACACTCAATCGGCGGCAATCACCTGGTCGGTCTGCGCGGGGCGACGGCAAAGCCACACGACCGCGATCATGGCGACTGCGAGGATCGAGCTGATCCAGAACAATTCGAGTGACGAAAGCAGGTAAGCCTGATTGGTGACCTGGCGGTAGAGCGTCCCGGCCGCTTGCAATGGACTAAGTCCATAGGACTGGAGCTGGTCGACCGCGGCACGATAGACTGGAGAGGTCTCGCTCCCGACCTCGCTCAGCCTGGCCTGATGCAGCGCCTCGCGACGATCCCAATAGGTGGTGATGATCGAAGCGGCGAAGCTTCCCGCGGTAATCCGGGTGAAGTTCGAGAGACCGCTCGCCGCGGGCACGCCCTCGGGCGGAATCCCGTCAAGCGTGATGGTGAGCAGCGGTACGAAGAAGATGCTGAGGCCGATGCCCTGCAGCGCGAGTGGTGCGGCAAGGACAAGGAAGCTGGCGTCTGGCGTATATTGCGACCGCAGCCAGAATGATCCGCCAAGGCAAAGAAAGGCGAAGGTTGCGAGCCAGCGTGCGTCAATCTTGAGCTTGCTCACCAGCGGCCCGGCCAGGACCGCCATCACGCCTGAGGGCGCAGCGACGAGACCGGCCCAGGTGGCGTTATACCCCTGGTATTGCTGGAGCCAGAGCGGAAGCAGCAGGTTGTTCGCGAAGAAAATCGCGTAGCCAAGGCAGAGCGCGAGCGCGCCAAGCAGGAAATTCCGACGGCGGAAGATCGAGAGATCGACGATCGGATGCTTCTCGGTCGTCTCCCAGATCACCCAGGCGGCGAAGCCGATGACCGAGAGGATCGCAAGCGTGACGATCAGCGAGTTGTGGAACCAGTCCCGATCCTTGCCCAGATCGAGCATGGTCTGAAGACTGAACACCCAGAAGGCGAGCAGCACGAGCCCGACGGTATCGATCGGCAGCTTGCGCGTCGGGGTCTCGCGGTCACGCAGATAGTGCCAGGTCAATGCTGCCGTGATGAGGCCGAACGGCACATTGATCAGGAAGATCCAGCCCCAGAAATAATTGTCGGAGATATAGCCTCCCATCACCGGGCCGAGCGCCGGCGCCGCCAATGTCGTCATCGACCAGATGGAGAGGGCCGTACCGCGCTTGTGCGGCGGGAAGATCGACAGCAGCAGCGCCTGGCTACCGGGAATCATCGGCCCGGAGACGCCGCCTTGAAGGATGCGGAAGAAGATCAGCGAAGGCAGGTCCCAGGCGATGCCGCAGAGAAGCGACGCGATGGTGAAGGCGATCACCGAACCGGTGAAGGTTCGGACCACGCCGAAGCGACCCATCAGCCAGCCGGTCAGCGGCACCGTCACCCCATTCGCGACGGCGAACGAAGTGATGATCCAGGTGCCGCTGTCGGTACTGACCCCGAGGTTCCCGGAGATGGTGGGGAGGGAAACATTGGCGATCGTGCCGTCGAGCACCTGCATGAAGGTACCGAGCGCCAGCGCGACTGCCGTTATGGCCAAGGCCTTGCCGGCCAGCGGCACAGGTGCCGCGCCGGTTGCCGACGGAGCGCTCACCGGACACTCCCGAGGTTACGGGCGATGATCTGACGGATCCGCGCCTCGACCTGCGGACCGCCGTCGACGACTTCCTGCGTTCCGCCGGCGGGCGGCGTGCTGCCCGCGACCGTCGGGCCCGAGCGGTTGCTGGTGTCGACGGTAGTCGTCACGGACAGGCCGATGCGCAGCGGGTTGCGGGCGAGTTCCTTGGGATCGAGCGCGATGCGAACCGGCACGCGCTGGACAATCTTGATCCAGTTGCCCGAGGCATTCTGCGGAGGGAGCAGCGAGAAGGCATTGCCCGAGCCGGCGCCCAGACCCAGCACCTTGCCGTGATAGACGACGGACCGGCCATAGATGTCGGCCTCGATCGTCACAGGCTGACCAACGCGCATATGCTGCAATTGCGTCTCGCGGAAATTGGCATCGATCCAAAGGGCATCGAGCGGCACCACGGACATCAACGGCGTACCCGCGGCGACGCGCTGACCGAGCTGCACGGTTCGTTGTGCCACAACCCCGGCGACTGGCGCAGAGATGTGCATATAGGCCCGGCTGATCGCGGCCCGGCGAACCTGCGCGATTGCCGCGAGCACCGCCGGATTGTCATAGACGCTGGTTCCTTCGACCGCGCTGACCGCTTGCGCACGCTTTGCCTCGGCGAGGCGAACCTTCGCCCGGTTGACGGAGACGGCGTCGCCGGCGTGGCTCACTTCCTCGCTCGACACGGCACCATCGCTGGCCGCCTCCCGGCGACGCGCAAGATCGTTGTGCGCTTTGCCGAGATCGGCTTGCGAAGAGAGGATTTCAGCCGAAGCCTCGTCCACGGCGGCGCGTTGCGAGCGATAGGCGCGGACCGCCGAACCGAGCTGCGCCTCGGCCGAGGCGAGCGCGACATCCTCGGTCGCCGGATCCAGGTCGATCAGCGCCGCACCGCGGTTCACATGCTGGGTGTTGTCGGCGTGAAGCGCGATGACAGTCCCGCCTTCGCGCGTTGTGATCGAAACGACATTGCCGCCGACATAGGCATCGTCGGTGCTCTCGCGCGAAGGCGCGAGCAGTGTCGTGATGCCGTAGAGGATCGCCGCGATGGCAACCACGGCGCCGAGAATGAGAAATCTCCGTCGGCGTTTCCGGGCCTGAGACGAGCGCTCTACATCAACTTTGGGTGTGGTGAGGGCGTCGTCGTTCACTGCCTGGTCGCGCTTCAGGGCAACGGTCGTATGGGCGTTCATGGCTGCATCCCCTTCAAGGGCTGGTTCGGAGAATTGGTGAGCGATGCACTTGCCGCGGCCGCACCGAGCGGCCGCGCCGGATCGAAACCGCCGCCGAGTGCGGCGACGAGCTGGATGCGGCTGGTAAGTGACGCAGCCTGGAGATTGACGAGATCCTGTTCCGCTTCGAGCAGGCGGAAGCCGGAATCGATCGCATCGAGCTGCGAGCCCAGACCAGTGCGAATGCGTACCTGATCGAGCCGCACAGTCTCACGCAGACCAGCCACCACCCGTCCCTGTGCCGCGAGGTCTTCGTCCGCCGAGCGAACATTGGTGGCGGCATCCGCGGATTCGCGGACTGCGCCGATCACCGTCTCGTTGTAGCTCGAAACCGCGGTATCGAGATCGGCAGTTGCGCGAGCATATTGCGCCTTGAGCTTGCAGCCCTCGAAGATCGGGACGTGGATCGCAACGCCGCCGCCACCCTGGAGTGCTCCGGCGGAGAAGAGGTTGCCGAAACCGAGCGCCGAAAGGCCGACCAGGGCCTGGAGGTTGACGTTGGGCAGGAAGTCGGCCCGGGCGACTGCGCGGCCCTGGACCGCGGCCGCGATCCGCGCCTGACCGGCGAGCAAATCGGGGCGGCGGCCCAGCAGATCGGCGGGCAGGACCGCCGGGACCGCTGGCGGGCTATCGAGTGCGAGGGTCGGCGCGGCAATGGACGGATAGAAATCCGCGCCCCGGCCAACCAGAGCAGCCAGCGCATGGACGAGCAGGTCGCGCTGCTTGCGGGCGCGGATGTTCGCCTGCTCGGCCTGGGCGGCCAATGTCTCGGCCTGCCTGAGCTCGAACTCGCTCGAAAGCCCGCTCTTGATCCGCGATCGGACATAGCGAAGCGCGTTCTGGCGGGTGGCGATGAAGCCATCCGCGACGGTGATGAGGCGCTCGGCGCGTGCCAGACCGACATAGGTCTGCGCGATCGAGGTCGAGATTGCGAGCCTTGCCGCCGCTGCATCCAATCTAGCGGCATCGGCATTGGCCGCGGCTTGCCGCACCACCGAACGCTGTCGGCCGAACAGATCGAGATCCCAGCTCAGTGCGCCTTGCACGGCTGAAATGGTTTGATCGGTGCCGCCATAGGGGGGCGGGATCAATGACTTCTCGCTTAGTCGCTCATGGACAACGCTGGCGTCAGCACCGATCTGCGGCAGCTGGTCGGCTCGGCGCACGCGTATCAACGCCTCGGCGGAGCGTAGTCGTGCCAGCGCTGTGTCGAGCGATGGATTTCCCGCGAGCCCCATTTCTTCGAGCCGGTTGAGCTGCGGATCGCCAAAGCCCGACCACCAGCTCGCATCGATCGATGCAACCTGATCCCCGAGGCCAAGCGTATCCGCCTGAACCGGCGCCAGTTGCGGCTCGAGATGGGGAACTGCGGCGCAGCCCGCGAGCAGCGAGGCGACGAGCATCGTCAGGGTCGATTTGGTTTTCATGATTATGCCTCCACCACGGGCTGGCGCGATGCGATGGCGCTTCGTTCGATCGAGTCAGCGAACCTGCCGAGGAGCACGGCAAGGTGCGCAACCTCGTCAGCGGAAAGGTCGGTCAGGAGTTCGTCCCATCGCTGCATGACGACAGGTCGGATCGCCTCGTATTTTCCCAGGCCAGCTTCGGTGAGACGGAGTATCACTACCCGACGGTCGACAACTCCGCGATGACGGTCGAGCAAGCCACGGGCGACAAGACCTTCGACAATCCGGCTCAGGGCTCCCGAAGTTATCTCCATCGACGCCGCCAGATCGCTGATGGTCATCGAGCCTGCTCGCTCAACGAGATCGAGCACCACCCATTGCGTGAAATTGAGGTCGGCCGCACCGAAACGCGCCTCTATGGTCGATTGAACGGTCCGGTTGGCGCGCCGCAGCAGGCGTCCGAGCGAGAGTCGAGCGCATCGCGTCGGCTCGCTCGTTTCCGACGACGCGCCAGGTTGGCCAGTACCGGCAGGTTGAATGGCGAGACGGTTCATCCCTGTCCTTTCCGCGCGCCTCCGCGGCCGTCCCGAAAGGGACGTCCCGGCGAAAGCCTTGATCTCAAAGGAGCCGGTCCGCGCCTTTCCGAGGAGGGAGGAGAGGCGCGGACCGTGGCAGGAACCTTCCCGGAGGGCCGGGGATAGGTGTCTCCGCTGACACTTATCTAGAAATCGCTGATCACCCGGTCCAAGACCATTGGTCTTGGGCTCCCAACCTTTTTGGTATGATGGGCCGTCGAACAGCGGCGCGCGCGCAGGATAATAGACGATGACCGTTGTCGCAGGACGCGACCGACTTGGGTCTCATTGAATTGATAGTGACGTGTCTGGAGGCAACACCACGCGAGTCAGAAGACGAAACTCTCCCAACTTGAACCAGCCGCTCGAGCGAGAGCATCTTCAGCGTGATTCGGGACATTCGCACGGAGTGGATATGCGAGCCGCCGGACATCGCGTCGGCCGAATGCCATCGGCGGGGTCGGTGCGAGCTCGCCTCTCGGCGCTTCATATTCGCCGGATGCGCGCCGCGTCGCGTATCCGCGAGACATCGGCATAGTGCGGCTGGCAGCAGTGACGCCGGATACCTCAGCTCGTTCGAAAGAGCAGCCGCGCGCGCCAATGGCGTTCGAACTCGGCAACTATCCTGCCGGCACCGGGAAGCGGCGCGTCTAACTTGCGGCCTCCCGTAGGAAGCCTGTCCGCTTCGACCACCGCCAGCAGGACCTGAATCTCATCGAGATGATCACGTCCCCTCGTCGTTGTGGCAGGACAATACATGTCTCGAGGTGTAGCGATCAGCGAAATCGAACTCAGTGGTGTCTCACCATAGCGTTCGAAGCGTTCACCGGCGGCGAGATCACCACGGCTCCACGACCACCTCGCGGAGCGCATCGACATAGGCACGCAGGCGAACCAGTTCATCCTGCAGGGGCGCCAGTTGCCGTGCCACGATCCATTCGATCCCACCGTCGAGAGCGCGCTCGTTCTGGTTCGGCGTATTCTGAATTGCGTTCGTCATTTGGGATTTCCTTCCTTGAACTGGGGGACACCGCCTGAGGCAGTGCCACTCCTTTTGACGCACCAGGCGCCGCGGGCTGACGTTTGACTAGGAGGAAAAATCTAGAAGGAACCGGCCCCGGGCGGCAGCCACAGAAAATGATAATCAGCCTCTCGGAAAATGCAGGTGGAAGCGCCGAACCGCCGCCGCCGGATGGCCGCGAGGCGCTATCCGCAATTGCCGCGGGGCGATCAGGATACCCTGAGGGCATGCGCAGGCTGGTGCGCGTCGCCCGACAATCTCGGCGAAATAGAAACGCGATCCATGCCGCATATCGCCGATGATCTCGCTGCATAAGCCGGCTATCGCGCCTTGCCGATTGCCGTCTCTACCTTGCGCCTGGTGAAGTCAGATGACCTATCCGAGCAGGCGCCGGTCGTCGATGAGGACATAGCCCCGGCCGCTGACGGTTTTGATCATATCACGATCGTTGCCGAGCAATTTGCGCAACGCTGCCATTTGAAAGCGGAGATTGCCTTCATCGACGACCGTCGATGGCCAGACCTGGCGCATGATTTCCTGCTTGGTTACGATCGTACCACGTCGCCGGAGCAGCGCGATCAACAGGTCGAATGCACGCCCGCCGATGTCGATCGGCTCTCCCCTACGCGTAAGGGACCGCGCCGCGGGTATCGCCAGGAATTCGCCAAAAGCGATGGTCTTCCCGCCGGGGTCACCAGCCGGAATTGGAAGCGAAAATGGCGCGATCGACACCACCGGCCGGACCAACATGGGCTGATAGTACATGCTTCCAACTCCCGCGCCTTTTGCTCTCCTTTCGACTGGCAGGCGCGACCTTCGTGCGCCACCCCCGGTCGTGGAGCGATGGAACTCCACCATTGGGTAGCCGCTAGCGCGGAAGGTGGATCGTGGAACGCCCGAACAGTCGCGCGTCGCCCGAAAAGGCGCCTGGACCTATCAAGGCCAATGCGACCGCATCGAGAATTTGGGGAAGAAATTCCGTTTGGGGGCATGCCCCTGCCAACTGAACGGCAATACCTGCAAGGGCCGCGACCGCGGCAATGGAGCGGGTGGCAAAACCCGCTGCCAGCGAAAGCGCCAGCAGGTCGAGAATAAGCGCCAACCACGGCAGCAGTGCGAACATGCCGGTTGCTGTCATGGCAATGAATAATGCGAGCGCGCAGCGGAAGAGCAGTAGCGCGATGCCAGCCGACCCGCCAGGATAGGCGGAAAACAATTGTCTCATGAGAGCTCGTTTATCCGAGCAACGCTACCGAGCGACACATCCAGACGGGGTAGCAAAGCATCACCTCTTTGAGGGCCGGCGCTTCCGTCGAGTCCATGCCGTCCTGCCGGATCGATGTGATTCCGCAGGACGGCGAAATGCGCGCTGGTCGACCGGCTAGCGCAACGACTTGAAGGCCGCCCGCATTTCCGCGGCGAACAGCTCGGGTTGTTCCCAGGCTGCGAAGTGGCCGCCCTTGTCGACCTGGTTGAAATAGCCGAGCGTCGGATATGCCCGCTCGGTCCAGGTCTTCGGCGCGCGATAGATCTCACCCGGGAATACGGTGACGGCGACGGGAATTGTGATTTCCCCGGTCCTTTGCGCGGCCGAGCTGAAATTGTTGTTGTTATTCTCCCAATAGAATCGGCTTGACGACGCGCCGGTGTCGGTAAGCCAGTAGAGCGAGATGGCATCCAGAATCTCGTCCCTGGTAAGAACCCGTTCCGGTTCGCCGCCGCTGTCGGTCCATTCCGCGATCTTCTCGTACATGAAGGCTGCGAGCGCGGTGGGCGAATCGCAAAGCGCATAGCCGATCGTTTGGGGGCGTGTGACCATGAGCGCGCCATAGGCGGCGTTGCGCGCGAAGAACTTGCTGAGGGTCTCGAACGCGACGCGCTCCGGCTCGGACAGGTTTGGCGGTGGCGGATCGCCGGCGTTGATGCCCTTCACCAGTTCGGGAGGGATCGTCGGGGGCATGTTGACATGAATACCCAGCAGTCCGGCTGGCTTCTGGCGGGCCAGAGCATCCGAGATGACCGAGCCGTGATCGCCGCCTTGCGATACATAGCGGCTATACCCGAGCCGTTTCATGAGCACGTCCCAGGCGCGCGCGACGCGGTCGGGTCCCCAGCCAAGTTCGGTGGGCCGCGACGAGAAGCCATATCCGGGGATCGAGGGGATAACGACGTGGAACGCATCTTCCTCCCGGCCGCCGTGCGCGACCGGGTCGGTCAGCGGCGCGATGGTCTTGATCATTTCGAGAATCGAGCCCGGCCAGCCATGGGTGATGATGATCGGCAGTGCGTCCGGATTGCGCGAACGAACGTGCAAAAAGTGGATGTCCAGTCCGTCGATCTGCGTGACGAATTGCGGCAGCGCATTCAACCGCCCTTCGATCTTCCGCCAGTCATAGGATGTCGCCCAATGGTTGCACAGCGCCTGGAGGCGGGCCAGCTGCACGCCCTGGGAACTGTCCGGGACCGTTTCGCGATCCGGCCAGCGCGTGTCGGCAATGCGACGCTTCATGTCCCGCAGCGCGGCTTCCGGCACGTTGATGCGGAAGGGGCGGATAGTGCTTGGCGGCCCCTTAGCCGCCACCCCGAGCTGTCCCGCGATCGCGGGATCGGCGTTCGCGATTGCCATCAGCCCGACCGCGGCGGCCGAGCCAGCAAGAAATCTGCGACGGTTCGCATCCGTGCCGGCCGGTGACACCGGGATTCCATTGTCGCGCATAGTCTTCTCCTGGTGTGCGTACGCTCGGCGCCGCGGCGGTCGCGGGGCCCAGAGCGGTTCATGATGTTGCTTTGTGCTTCGCAGAGCAGCGGGGAGCCCGGTAGCCGCTCGAATTGATAGGCAGCCTCTCATCTGCTTGGCGGTGGCTATGAAATCGCTGCCAGAGGCGCACTGCTCGCGCGGTCCATCAGCGCCGGCTCGGCATCGTCCCAGGGCGCCACCCCGGATATGTCCTTCAGTGCGGCGCGCAGTCTCGGGGTCATCCAGTCGAGAAACGCCCGCACTTTCTGCGGCAGCTTGCCCTGGCGCAGATAGACGAGATGGACGGGAAACGAACGTGTATCGAACTCGTCGAGGATGCTGACCAGCGCGCCTGAGCGCAGTTCGCGCCTGACGTGGTGGCAGGGAGCGCGGGCGATTCCGATGCCATCCACCGCGGCGGTCACGGTAGCCGTGCTCGTGTTGGTTCTCACCCTTGGGACCGGTCTGGCTTTGATCGACCGCCCGTCGCGTTCGAAGGTCCAGGCGGTATCGAAGAGCTCCTCGAACACGGCGGCGTCGTGATTGACTAGGTCCTCGGGATGTACCGGCCGTCCCTTGCGCGCCAGATAGTCCGGGCTGGCGCACGTCATCAGGCGAAATTCGCCCACCTTGACGGCGAAAAGCGAACTGTCGGCAAGGTCGCCGAGATCACCAAGATGAATCGCGACATCGATCTGTTCCTCGACCAGCTGGACAGCTCGATCGGCGGCAATCAGGTTCAGTGATATTTCGGGATGGTCGCGCAGGAATTGATAGGCGAGCGACAATATGCGTTGCGGCTCAAAGGCCATCGGCACCGTCATGGTGAGTACGCCTCTGGGCGCCTCATATTCTCCGGCGGCCCGAAGCTCGGCCTCCTCGATCCGCGCGACGATCTGCCGGGCCGCCTCGACATATTCGCGTCCGGAATCGGTCAACTGAATCTGCCGGTTCGTGCGGATAAGCAGCTGCGCTCCCAGATGTCGCTCGAGTTCCGCGACCTTCCGGCTGACGCTCGCCAGAGGTGCATTGAGTCTGCGACTTCCCGCCGACAGACTTCCCGCGTCGACAACTGCGAGCAGGATTCGCATTGCTTCCAGTCGATTCATCGAAAGTCTCGAGCCGAGCGCAGTACGCAGCCTCTCGACAACGGGGTTTCGTGTCCAGGCAGCGAGCTCCTGACGGCCGACACTGCATTGATCGCTTTCAGCCAACGCATATCCATCTCCGTTCCCGCACGGGGAGCGCGACGCTCCCGCCGCCAATTTCAAAGAGGGGGTGAGGACGCGGGCGTGCTGGGGGAGAGGACTGCCCGCGTCCTCGGGATCAGCGCAGACCAGGGTTCCTGCGCCGAATTCTCCTATCGGTGGCGTCGATCCGGCGCGGATGCCGCGGTCGGCTCGCGCGACGAGCTACTGGACATGGCAATTCTCCGTCGGGGTGTCGGTGAGGAGCGATAATCGCTTCCCTCGAAGAGTTATGCGCCGGCGTTGCGGGTCGACCCAGTTGGATGAGCTGAGAAAATGTTAGATGCTGCAAGCTGCAGGCAGCGCGGCCGTTACAAGGTGATGATCCCGCGGCGCAGCGCGGTTGTTACGGCTCGCGTGCGATCATTCACGTCAAGTTTGGTGAAAATGCTCTTGAGGTGCGCCTTCACCGTGTCTTCCGCGACCGACAATTGCCAGGCGATTGCCTTGTTCGCGTTGCCGTCCGCGACCAATTTCAAAATATCGATCTCACGTGTGCTCAGAGGATCATCGGCGGCGTGGAACGCAATCTCCTGCGCAATTTCGGGCGGGATATAGCGTTGTCCGGCGTGTACTGCGCGGATCGTATCGAGGAGTTGCTTGCGCAGCGTATTCTTCAGCAAATAGCCAGACGCCCCCGCCTTTATTGCCTGCGCCGCTTGAGCGTCACCATCATAGGTGGTGAGCACGATGATGCGGGCATTGCGCGATTCCTTGCGGATCGCGGCCATCGCTTCGATGCCGCCCATGCCTGGCATTTGCAGGTCCATGAGCGTTACGTCCGGGCGCAGATTATTGAAGGCCGCGACTGCCTCCGCACCGTTCGATGCCTCGCCGACCATCACCATGTCATTCTGCAATTCGACGATGGCCGCGATACCCTCGCGCAGGGCCGGATGATCGTCGACGGTCATAACCCGGATTTGCTTCTGCGCTTCCTGCATTAGTAGCCCCCTCCGCCGGCGCTGAAAATGGATGCCAGCCGCCTGCGCTGTCGCGTGTCGGCATAGGCCGAGCGCGCGGGCACCGATAACGCCACTTCGGTGCCCCCCTTCTCCCGACTGCTGATCGTCAGCATGCCGCCAAGCCGCCTGGCACGCTCGCGCATACCGACAAGGCCGAAATGCCCTTCACGCCCGCCACGCTCCATCACATTGGCTGGCAGACCGATGCCGTCGTCGCGCAGATCGAAGCGAAGCTCGTTCGCGCGATAGCTGAGCGCTGCCTCGATCTCCCGGGCCCTGGCGTGCAGAAACGCATTTCGGATCGCCTCTGCCGCAACTTGCTCGATTTCGTCGCGCGCAACCGGTTGGAGTGCGCGCGGATGACCCTCGATGGTAAGGTTGAAGCGGATCGAGCCGTGGCCGCCATATTCCTCAGCGCTACGAACCAGCGCCTCGGCGAGATCGCCGCTGACCGTCCGCAGTTCGAGAACCCGTTTGCGTCCTTCGGCAAGAGCGTCGTCGGCGCGATCGAGCGTATGGTCGATCACAGAACGTAGCGGCTGGTCGGCCGGAATCCTTTCCGCCACGGCCTGAAAGCGCAGCACCAAGCCCTGAAAGGTCTGCAGTAGCGTGTCGTGCAATTCACGCGCGATCCGCTCGCGTTCCGCGAGCCGCACCTCGAGCCCTGCCCGGATGCGGGATGTGACCTGCCGCACGCGAATCGAATAGGCCAGCCACGCGAGCATGGCGACACCGATGAGGCATAGGAGCAGGAACCAGTTCGACTGGAAGAAGGTCGGAGCAATAGTAAATTCGAGGGTCGCGCCTTTGCGGTTCCAGACTCCGTCATTGTTCGCGGCGATAACTCGGAAGCGGTACGTTCCGGGGCCGAGATTGGTGTAGAAGGCCTGGCGGCGCATTCCGGGATCGATCCAGTCGGTATCGGCGCCCTCGAGCCGGTAGCGGACCTCGACGCGCTCCGGGACAGCGAGGCTGAGGGCGGCATAATTTATCTCGGCGGTCGACGTCCCCGCCGGGAGACTGAGCCGCGCAGGGTCGCGATAGATCGCGCCTCCCGCCTTCAGAGCGGTGATGGCGAGTGGCGGCGGCAGGTTGTTTCGCCTGAGACGCGCGGGGTCGATCCACACCGTCCCGGCCGTGGTCGCAAACCAGATCCGGCCGTCACCACCGCGTACGGCGTCGCGCTTGCCGTCGCGCGAATTGAACGCGGGGATGCCGTCGCGGTAATCGAATACCTCGTAGTGTGGGGGAAATCGGCTCTTGTCGAACGCGTAGCTCAGCGCGGCGGTGGAAATACGAACGATCCCACGACCGGTCATGAGCCAAGTCTCGCCTGCTGGCGTTTGGACGATGCCACTAACGTTGGCGAGAATGGATATTTGTTTGCTGCTTAGGAACCGAGCCTGGTCTCCATCCAGCCTTGCGAGCCCGAAGGAGCCTCCGGCGAGAACGGCGTTGGGACCTTCATAGATGGTCCTCAGACCATTCAAGGCCCCGGCACGCGCCAGAAGAAGATCGGTGCTGCGCGGAAAGGAAATGCGTCGAAGCGACCGGGCCGTCGCATAGACCAGCAAGCTGCCATCGCGTTTGGCGATGATCGGCATGTTGCCGCTGCTATCCTCGTTTTCGGGCATCGGATGAAGAGACCAGCCCGCGCCGATGCGCCGATAGAGACCTTCGGCCGCCGTCAGCCACAAGACGTTGTTACTGTCGACCGCGCAATCGATGATCGCCTGGTGCGAGGCCGGACGGGGTAAATTGGTGCGCCTGCCTTCCATGAAGCGGACGACACGCTGTGCCTGGATCATCCAGACCGCGCCATCGGGCCCTTCGCACATCGCCTCGGACTCGCCCGCGCCGCTCAAGACCAGATGTGGGTGTCCGCCGGGGAGGATCCGGTAGACCCCGGGGGCTTCCCCGACATAGACACTACCATCAGAGGCGCCGAGGAGCACCTCGCCCCATCGCGGAACTTGGGTGAGCAAAGGCTCATTGATGATGCTCGCGCTGCGAAACCTGTCGAGCCCGCCGGTATGGGCAATCCAGATATTGCCTTCCCGGTCCTCGAAAATGTTGCGGGTATTCTGCGATGTCAGACCATCGAATCGCCCGAACGTTTCGGTCTTGGCGGCCGCCTGGGCGAGCGTGGGCTCCCCACCCGGACGCGGCGAACGGACGCGGAAAATGCCCGATCCACTGCGCGTCGCGCCCCACAGCACGTTATCGCGATCGAAGAAGGTACGGGCCCCACGCGGAAACGGAGGTGTCGGATAGGCAACGCCCGCGGTCGTGCCGCCAGCGATGGCACGCGAACCACGGCTATCGGAAAGCCAGATATGGCCGGAGGCATCCTCGCTGAGCGCGGCGTGCCCTCCAAGGTCCACCGACAGGCGCTGGAATCGCCGACTTCCCGGCTTCAGGAAGAAGACGGACCGGATGGTCGTCATCCAGAGACTGCCGTCGCGCGCGGCCAATGCATCGACGTTGCCCTCGTTCGGCAGATTCCAACTCTCTCCCAGGGCTTCCCAGCCACCTTTGGCGAAGCGAACACGAGATGGGAGACCGCCGCCCATCTGGGCCCAGATCGCACCGTCGGCCGTCTGCACCAACGACATCACATAGCCCTGTGCATTCGGCACCCTAGTATCGACCAAGGCCCCTCGGCTGTAGCGAGCGATGCCTCCGGTTTCGAAGCCCGCCCATATCGAGCCATCGCGTGCCGCTAGAAGGGCGGTCACCATTGAGGGGCTGCGTCCCGGGAGGCTTGTTGCGACATGCTCGAAGCGGATTCCGTCGAAGCGAAACAGTCCGTCCCGTGCGCCAATCCAGAGATAGCCGTCCGCGCCCTGCGCGAAGGAGGAAATCGATTCAGGCGCACCGTCTTCGACCAGCCATCTGCTGTGCTTGTATTGTGCTATTGTCTTTGCCGGATCGAGCGCGGCGGCCGGCGCGACAGCCAGCCCCGCCACACAGAGGGTCAGCCATTTGAGCCAGCCCCCTATCCTCACAATGCTTCCCCCAAGGATGTTTCTCTCCTTCCACGCCATTCCTCACGCAATCGTGGGCGCGTGCGATCTGGTCACCCGGCGTTGTGCCACCGCTTTTCCAACCGTTCTGCGAGGGCACTCCGGCCCGTGGCACGGAGTCCGGAAATCGTTCCGAGATAGTCGCGCTCTTCCCTGTTCTGGCTGAGCTTCGATTTGGCGAGCGTTCGGGTCACCGTGATGCGGAACGCGACAATGTCACCGAGCTGTCGTTCGATGTAATCGGGCGGAGCATCGGCCATGCGCCACGCGTCCTTCCCATTCAGCCTGCGCTCGTGTTCGCGCGTCAACAGACCCACAGCGGCACGTTTGGTACGCTCGTCGTGCTGGAAGCCGATATCGCCATAGACATGGACGACCTGGTAGTTCCATGTCGGCACGTGCCGATGGTGCTCGGCCTTGGACGGATAGAAGTTCGGCGAGATATAGCCGTCTTCGCCGCGAAATATCGCCAGCACCTCCGAGCCTTCGGCGATCAACCGATGCATGTCGTTTGCAAGGGCTATGTGCCCGATAAGCGAACCGTCCGGACCAAGCAGCAAGGGTATGTGATTGGCGATCAACCCCTCGTCCGTCTGCACAACGATACAAGCGAGCGGAGCGGATGCGATGATTTCCCCGATGGTATCGGGGCTGATCTCGCGAAAATGCGGCGGGATGTACGTAACCTGGTTCCTCCGGTCTTTGGGGGGCAGCTTCAGACGAGATAGCCCGAGACACCGTCCCACAAGAGTTTCAACGCGGTCACGACCAGCAAGCCGTAGCAGACGCGATAGACTTGACGCTGATCCAGCGCGCCATGGAGCCGCCAGCCCGCCCACACACCGGTCGGAATGGCGAGCAGACAGATCGCCATCAGCTCCCAGGTCCTTGTCGTTGGCTGTGACAGGAGCAGCCACGGTACCAGCTTGGTCGCGTTGCCGACGGTGAAGAACAGGCTCGTGGTGCCGGCATAGATTTCCTTGCTGAGACCGAGTGGGAGCAAATACATTGCGAGCGGCGGGCCGCCGGAATGCGCGACCATGGTGGTGATCCCGGAGGTGAAACCTGCGGCGATCGCCTTGGGCGTCGAGCGCGGGCGAGGTGTCACCTCGGCGCCGCGGACAAGCCAGAGGGCGACGAAGGCGAGCGTGATCGCCGCCATCAGGATCGCGATGGCCCGATGATCCAGCACACGGAACACGAGATACCCCACCCCGATGCCGACCACGAGACCCGGTACGAGCAGCACCAGATCGGGTTTCGACCAGGTCGATGGCTTCCAGTATCGCAGCGCGACCAGATCCATCGCGATGAATAGCGGCGCGAGGAGGCCACCGGCGGTCACTGGATCCATTACGATCGACAGCAGCGGAATGCCGATGATCGCGAAGCCGCCGCCAAAGGCGCCGCGCATGAAGCTGATCAGGAATACGCCGGCAAAGGCGACCAGGATCGTCGCAAATGTCAGTTCCATGCCGGCGCCTTTCGCCTGTTCGGTGCGAGTGGGTTGATGCAGGGGAAATGATCCGACATAACTATCGGTGCAATCGAAACATTGTTCTAGGAGCAATAAATGCCCACCTCCGAATATGCGAAGCTGGCCGATGCGATCGCTGCCGATATCGCCAGCGGCGCGCTCAAACCGGGTGATCGCCTCCCACCCCAGCGTAGCTTCGCTTATGAACATGGCATCGCCGTCTCGACGGCGAGCCGGGTCTATTCCGAGCTGCTGCGCCGCCGCCTGGTCGTCGGCGAAGTCGGCCGGGGCACTTTCGTCTCGGGGCAAGCGGGCCGTGGGACCGAAGCCCTCGGCGAACCGCGCGGCATCAAGATCGACCTCGAATTCAATTATCCCATCCTGCCCGAACAGACCGTGCTGATCGCGAAAAGCCTGAACGGCTTGAACAAACCTGCGGCGCTGGATGCGGCGCTGAGACAAACGACCAGCACCGGGACCGCGGCGGCCAGAAGCGTCGGCGCCGCCTATCTGTCGCAGGACGGATGGACGCCCAGCCCAAAACAGCTTGTGTTTACCGGAAACGGCCGACAGGCCATCGCAGCTGCGCTCGCCGCTCTGGTCCCGACAGGGGGGCGATGCGGCGTGGAGGCCTTGACCTATCCCTTCATCAAGGGGATCGCGGCCCGACTGGGTATCAGCCTGGTGCCGCTCGCGATGGATGTTGACGGGGTGCGGCCGGATTCAGTGCAACGGGCGCATCGCGAGGCCCAATTGTCGGCGATCTATATTCAGCCGGCGATCCAGAACCCGCTTGGGATAACGATGCCTCCGGCGCGCCGGGCTGATCTCTTGCGGGTGGCCGAGGAACTTGGTCTCACGATCATCGAGGACCGGGTCTATGGCTTCCTCGACGAGGCGCCGCCGCTAGCAGCACTTGCGCCGGAATCGTGCGTCGTCATCGACAGCTTGTCCAAGAGGGTGGCGCCAGGCCTATCACTGGGCTTCATCGTCTCCCCTGCGCGCTTGCGCGAAAGCATCATGGCCATGGTTCGCTCGGGCGGCTGGACCGCTTCGGGATTTGCCTTTGCGGCAGCTCAACGGATGATTGGCGATGGAACCGTTGCGGAACTGGTCAGGCTGAAGCGCCTTGACGCCCGCGCCCGTCAAAGGCTGGCGGCCGATCGCCTCTCGGGGTTCGAGGTGCAGGCAAACGGGAATTGCTATCATCTCTGGCTATCACTGCCGCAGCATTGGCGTTCGCAGAGTTTCGTCGTCGCGGCAGCCCGGCGCGACATCGCCTTGACCCCCTCGACAACCTTCGCGGTTACGCCGGGCCATGCGCCAAATGCCGTCAGGCTGGCGCTGGCGACCCCGACGATAGACCAACTCGATCATGGCCTGCGAATTCTGGCTTCCCTGATGAGCACGAGGGAAGAAGATGTCGATTCGACTGAATAAAGGGCATGAGAGGAGGTTCCGGCGCGCGACGAGCGACGACGCCGAAACCTCCTGACGGTAGAGGGAGACTATCTGATTTCCCACAAACACCGGGAAATCATATCCCTCCGCGCGTCGATGCGTCCGCTCAGTGGCGCTCCCACCAGGAGATAATCTCCGCAGCATAGTCGTTGGCGCCATCCTCCCAGATGAAATGGCCCGCATCGATCAGTGCGAGATTCGCGTTGGGGAGGCGTTCGACGAGGAATTCGGCGTTGACCCGCGGCACCACGGTGTCCTTCGCTCCGGAGACGACGTTGACCGGGATCTCGATCTTCGAGAGCAGGTCACGAAGCACGGGAAGTTCCTGCGGATACTTCCGAACATAGGCCAGCGACTCGTAGAAGCGCTCGCCGGCATAGGCCGACAGATAGTCCTCGCGCGCCGTCTCGGAGGGCGTGTAGCTCTCCAGGGTACCGAGCGCGACCTTGACGACTTCGCGACCGTCGATGCTGCGATAGCCCTCGACATCCGGATCCTGGACCCAGCCCTTCAGCGGCTCGCCCAGCTCCAGCGGCACCGCTGCACCACCCGTCCCGATCGACAGGGTCCGGAAGCGACCCGGATGCCGCGCGGCGGCGAAGAGCGATGCCGCCGTGCCGACGTCCGGCCCCACGACGTGCGGACGCTCGAGACCGAGTGCATCGGCGATCTTCACGATGAAGTCGCCCATCGCGCTCGGCGACATAAGGGATTCACGTCGTTCCGAGTGACCGAAACCTGGAAGATCGACCGCGATCAGATTGGCGTGTTCGGCAAGGCGGGCCCAGGTCGGCTCATAGGCATAGAGACTTTCGGGCCAGGGGCTCAGCAGGAGAGCCTCCGCGCGCAGCTTCGGGTCCCAGTCGCCCTTGGCGACGCGAATGGCGAGCCCGTCGATCGTCTTGATCTCGGGGCGGATCAACGTGGCAACATCTACTGACATCTTATTTCTCCTTCACCGCCGGATTGGCTGGAAGAAGACATAGTTCGGACCCGTCTCGTCTCAAATGTCATATAAACGGCGTTTTAGGACAAGTGTTGCCACGGTCAGGCTTCGATGGTGCTCGACCTGATATCGATGGCATCGCCGGTGGCGGCACGACGGATTGCCTGGGGCGGTTGTCCGAAAGTGCGCAAGAAAGCGCGACGCATACGATCACGATCGGCAAATCCGGTTTCCCGCGCGACGACCTCGATGGGATGACGACTTTGCTCCATCATCAGGCGTGCTGCCTCGACGCGAATGCGCTCGACTGCCTTGGCCGGCGACTGACCGGTTTCAGCCTGGAAGGCACGGCTGAACTGTCGAGGGCTCAGATTCGCGGCTTGGGCGAGCTGCGGCACTGAAAGCGGCGTCTGCAGGTTGCGCCTGGCATAGGTCAGCGCCTTCTGAATGCGATCCGATTTCGGTTCGAGATCGAGCAGTTCGGAAAACTGAGACTGCCCCCCCGCCCGCCGATGATAGACAACCATCTGCTTGGCAATGGTGCGGCTTATCTCCGCGCCTAGGTCTTGTTCGACCAGCGCGAGCGCCAGATCGATGCCTGCCGTCGCGCCGGCGGACGTCCAAACCGGCCCATCCCCGATGAAGATTCGATCATCTTCGACCTTGATCTTGGGGAATCGGTTTGCGAGCTCGCGCGCATAGAGCCAGTGCGTCGTCGCGCGGCGGCCATCGAGCAAACCTGCCTCAGCGAGCAGGAAGGCTCCCGTGCACGTCGCGACAACCCTACGGTAACGATCAGGTGCCCGGCGCAGGAGTCCGACAAGTGCCGGAGACGGCACCGCTATGCCGGTGGCCCCGGCAATGATGAGCGTGTCGCAGGCCGACTCATCCATCGCCGCCGTTTCGACGACGACCCCCATTGAACCTCTCACCGGTCCACCACCTTCCGACACGAGCCTGACCTCATAGGCCGGCGTCTCGCCTGCGAGATTGGCGAATTCGAACACGGTCAGCATCGAGAGGGAGAGGACGTTGAAGCCCGGATGGGTGACGAAATCGACGCGCAGCATGGCGATCTCCGTAAAATGTCTCAAATCGCCGTTTATATGACATTTGAGACGAGGCCAATCAATCCCATCCTAGGACCGCTCGGCAATCTCGCCGACCGATCAACGGCGAACAAGTTTCCGGCGCCGCATATGAAGGATGGTATCATCATGAGAAATTACACGAAATTCTACATCGACGGTCAGTGGGTCGATGCGAATGATCGCCCCACCCTCGACGTGATCAATCCTGCTACCGAGGCCGCCGTGGGCCGGATTGCGCTCGGGACGGCGAACGACGTCGATCGTGCGGTCACGGCTGCGCGGGCGGCGTTCCGCAGCTTCTCTCGCTCGACTCGCCAGGAGCGGATCGATCTCCTCGGCTCGATCCTCCAGACCTATATGACGCGGCGCCAGGATCTCGCCGATGCGCTGGTCGAGGAACTGGGCGCGCCCGCGCGACTTGCCTTCGATCATCAGGCGGGCATCGGCGCGCTGCACCTCCAGCAGGCGCTCGAGACGCTCAAGGACTATCCGTTCGAGCAGTTGGCCAGCGATCGCACCCGGATCCGCATGGAACCGATCGGCGTCGTCGGCATGATCACTCCGTGGAACTGGCCGATCAACCAGATCATCTGCAAGATTGTTCCGGCGCTGGCGACGGGCAACACGCTTGTTCACAAGCCCTCGGAGGTGACGCCCTTCTCGGCTCATATCATCGCCGAGATCCTGCACGACGCGGGAACGCCGAAGGGCGTGTACAATCTGGTCGACGGCATGGGACCGGAGGTCGGCGCCGCAATCTCGAGCCATCCGGGCATTGCGATGGTCTCGTTCACCGGTTCGACCGGCGCGGGGATCGATGTCGCCAAGCGGGCCGCGGACACGGTCAAGCGCGTCCATCAGGAACTGGGCGGCAAGTCGCCCAATGTGGTCCTGCCGAGCGCCGACCTCGCCAAGGCCGTGACCGAGAATGTCCAGCGCCTGATCCGCAACAGCGGCCAGACCTGTCATGCTCCGACGCGCCTGATCGTCCCGCAGGATCGCCTCGACGAGGCCAAGGCAGTCGCCGCGGCGGTGGCGGCATCGATCAAGGTCGGTGATCCCAACACCGATGTGGACATGGGCCCCCTCGTCTCGCGTCGTCAGCACGAGCGCGTCTCGCATCTGATCCAGACGGGTATCGACGAAGGCGCGACCGTGGTCGCCGGTGGAATGGGCCGCCCCGACGGTCTGGACCGGGGCTTCTACGTCCGTCCGACGATCTTTGCGGACGTCACGCGCGACATGACGATCGTGAAGGAAGAGATCTTCGGCCCGGTGCTCGTGATCCAGACCTATTCGGACGTCGATGAAGCCGTCGAGATCGCCAACGACACCATCTATGGTCTCGGCGCCTATGTGCAGGCGGCGACCGATCAGGAAGCGTCCGACGTCGCGGCCCGGATCGAATCCGGCATGGTCTATCTGAATGGTGCTTTCGAAGATCCGACGGCGCCGTTCGGTGGCTACAAGATGTCGGGCAATGGTCGCGAGTGGGGTCGTATCGCGTTTGGCGACTTCCTCGAGATGAAGGCCGTCATTCACCGCGAAAAAGCCTGAGAATGCGCGTGGCGGGCCTGAGCCATGGTCGCTCCGGCCCGCCACCCTTGGCTTGATCCAGCCCAATGCAAGGAAAGTGGTCGGTCGAAGGCCACTGACGAATCCGGCGGGTGGGCCCGAGCTGCGGGTGTCGCCCCCAAAGGCCTGGACCGTGGCGCTTCGCTGGCTGGCCGCTCAGGAAATGAGAGGGTCGCTCTCATTCTCCAGCGCTACCCCGCCGCCGCTGCGCCCTTACCTCTCATTCCAACCAGACAAAGGAGTATCATCGTGGCGCTCAAGACACTTTACACCGCCCAGGTTCATACCATCGGCGGCCGCGACGGCGCAGCCCGTAGCTCGGATGGCCAGCTCGATGTTCAGCTCGGATCGCCGGGGACGAAGCGTCCCGGCACCAATCCGGAACAGCTGTTCGCCGCAGGCTGGTCGGCCTGTTTCGAAGGAGCGCTGAGCTTCGCCGCCGGCCAAGCCGGCATCAAGCTTCCGGCCGACACAGCCGTCGATGCCGAGGTCGATCTGAACGTCGATGACCAGGAGGGTTTCATCCTGTCCGCGCGGCTCAAGGTCAGCCTGCCGGGCCTGGATGCGGATACCGCCCAGGCCCTCGTCGATCGCGCCGATGCGATCTGCCCCTATTCGAAGATGACGCGCGGCGGGATCGCTGCGGACGTCTCGCTCGCCTGACGGGAGAAGCACAGTGTCAACTGTCCCTACACAGATCGGCCGGCGCGGATTCCTAGCGACGTCGCTGGTCGGTGCTGCCGCCCTCAGCCTGCCGCGCGCCGCCACCGCAGCGCAATCCGCCCTCGGCGGTGCTGCAGTACGCCCGTTCAAGATCAACATCCCCGAAGCGGCGCTCGCCGACATGAAGCGCCGCGTCCTGGCGACCAACTGGCCGGATCGCGAGACCGTCGGCGACACCTCGCAGGGGCTGAAGCTCTCGACGATGAAAGCGGCGGCCGACTATTGGGCCAACGAATATGATTGGCGCAAGGCCGAGGACTATCTCAACAACTTGCCCAACTTCATCACCGAGATCGACGGTGTCGACATCCATTTCATCCATGTGAAGTCGAAGCACCGCAACGCACTGCCGATGATTATCACCCATGGCTGGCCGGGCTCGATCTTCGAACAGCTCAAGATCATCGACCCGCTGACCAACCCGACTGCCCATGGCGGGACCGCGGCGGATGCGTTCGACGTGGTGATCCCCTCGCTGCCGGGCCATGGTTTCTCGGGCAAGCCGACCGAGCTCGGTTGGGATCCGATCCGCATCGCCAAGGCCTGGGCGGTGCTGATGAAGCGCCTCGGCTACACGCGCTATGTCGCCCAGGGCGGCGACTGGGGCAATGCGGTCACCGAGCAGCTCGCGCTGCTGCTTCCGCCGGGCCTTATCGGCATTCACACCAACATGCCGGCGTCGGTACCGGACAATATCGCGCAGGCGCTTGCGACAGGCGGTGCAGCCCCGGCCGGTCTCTCAGCCGACGAGCAGCGCGCCTATGACCAGCTCGACAGCTTCTACAAGAATGGCCTCGGCTATGCGACCGAGATGGCGAAGCGCCCGCAGACACTCTACGCGCTCGCGGACTCGCCGATCGGTCTTGCCTCATGGATGTTCGACCATGACCGCGCGAGCATGGAGCTGATCACCCGTGTGTTCGACGGCGGCGAGGAAGGTCTCTCGAGGGAGGACCTCATCGACAATGTCGCGCTCTACTGGTTGACGGGAACCGCGGTTTCGTCCGCACGGCTCTACTGGGAGAGCAAGCTTGCCTTCTTCGCGCCGAAGCACGTCATGCTGCCGACCGCGATCAGCGCTTTTCCGGATGAAATCTACCAAGCGCCGCAGGCCTGGGTGGAGAAGGCCTATCCAAAGCTGATTCACTATAATCGCCTGCCCAAGGGCGGCCACTTCGCGGCCTGGGAGCAGCCCGCCGCCTTTACCAGCGAGATGCGTACCGCGTTCCGATCGCTCCGCTGATCCCCGGCGCGGAGCCGGGCGGCGCGCCATGCCCCGCGCGCCGCCCAACCCTCTTTCCCAAGATACAAAGGATTTGTCCCATGCCTTTCTTCAAGTCTGCAGCGATGGCCGCCGGCCTCTTGCTCACCGCCGCGGCGCCCGCGTCCGAGGCGGCGCCGAAGCCTACCATCGTACTCGTCCATGGCGCCTTCGCTGATTCCTCGAGCTGGAATGGCGTCATCGCCGACCTGACGCGTGACGGCTATCCGGTCGTCGCCGCCGCCAATCCGCTCCGCGGTGCCGCCAGCGACGCCGCCTATGTCGCCTCGATCGTCAAGTCGATCAACGGCCCGGTGGTTCTCGTGGGCCATTCCTATGGCGGCACCGTAATCACCCAGGCGGCCGCCGGTTCGGACAATGTGAAGGCGCTGGTCTTTGTTGCCGCCTTTGCGCCGGAGGTCGGCGAGAGCAGCTTCGAACTGGCGGGAAAGTTTCCGGGATCGGTGCTGAATGGCGTGCTCGCGCAGCCGGTTACGACTCCGGACGGCAAGCAGGATCTCTATATTCGCACCGATAAATTCCCCGCCGCGTTCGCCGGCGATCTGCCGGTCGCTCCGGCGCAGATTGCGGCCTATGCGCAGCGCCCGGTCACGCTTCAGGCCGGCGAAGAGAAAGTGGCGGTCGCGGCTTGGAAGAACCTGCCGTCCTGGTTCATCTATGGCGCGAAGGACCTTGCCATTCCGCCGGCCTCCCAAGCGTTCATGGCCGAACGTGCACATGCCCGAAGGGTCGAAGTCGTGCCCGGCGCGTCGCATGTCGTGATGATTTCGCACCCGCATGAAGTCGCAAACATGATCGAGCGCGCCGCGTCCGCGACCGCGACGAAGTAAGACGCCGACATGCCCATCGCCGATTTCACCCGGCGGCGCTTGATGGGGGTCGCGGCGGTCGCCGCCGTGGCCCCCCTCGTTCCGGGCGCTGCCCTCCACGGAGCCCCACTCGCCATGTCGCCGCTGAAAACGGTTCGCACCGATCTGCTCGAGATCGCCTATGCGGAATATGGTCCGGCAACCGGGCCGGCGGTCGTCCTGTTGCATGGCTGGCCCTATGACATCCATAGCTTCGCGGAAGTCGGGCCGATCCTCGCCGCCAGGGGATATCGCGTCATAGTCCCGTATCTTCGCGGCTATGGCGCAACACGCTTCCTCTCGGCGGCGACGAAGCGCAATGGTGAACCTGCCGCACTGGCGGCCGACACGGTTTCGATGATGGATGCGCTCGGTATTCCGAGCGCCGTCATCGGCGGCTTCGACTGGGGTGCCCGCAGCGCCGACATTATCGCGGCGCTATGGCCCGACCGGGTACGCGGACTCGTCGCGGTCAGCGGCTATCTGATCGGGAGCCAGGCCGCAGGAAGCCTGCCGCTGCCGCCCCAAGCCGAACTGCAATGGTGGTATCAATTCTATTTCGCCACCGAACGCGGCCGCGCGGGCTATGCCAAATATCGTCGCGACTTCGCGCGGCTGATCTGGCGCCTCGGGTCACCCAAATGGGCGTTCGACGATGCCACGTTCGAGCGGTCGGCCGCGGCGCTCGACAATCCGGACCAGGTCGAGGTGGTGATCCATAACTACCGCTGGCGAATGGGCCTGGCGGACGGCGAGCCGCACTATGCGGATCTCGAGCGCCAGCTCTCCGCCGCGCCGGTCATTACCGTTCCGACCATTACCATGGAGGGCGACGCCAACGGCGCGCCACATCCTGAACCGAGCGCCTATGCGAAGAAGTTCGCTGGTCGATACGAGCATCGTTTGATCACCGGGGGCATCGGCCACAACCTGCCGCAGGAGGCGCCGGCGGCGTTTGCGCAAGCCATTGTCGATCTCGCTGGGACCTGACGCTCAGGCGCTTAGCGCAGGCAGGAGATCTTCGATCTCCTGCAGCATGTCCCGCAACCGTGGCGCCATCCAGTCCAGGAAGACCCGCAGCTTCACCGGAAGCAGACCCTGGCGGGCATAGACCAGATGCACCGGGTATCTCCGGCTGTCATGCTCATCGAGAATGGACACGAGCGCGCCCGTCCGCAACTCGTTCAAGACCATGTAGCTCGGCACGCGAGCGATCCCGATCCCTCCGACCGCTGCCGCGACCGCGCCTGGATTGGAATTGACGCGGAAGCGGCTAATCGGCGTCAGCTGTATGGGCTGACCGTCTCGTTCATAGGTCCAGGCGGCCTCTTCAGTGGTGGTGCAAATCGCCGCGTCGTGGTTGCGCAGATCATCTGGAGTGGACGGATATCCCTTTCGCTCCAGATAAGCGGGACTGGCGCAGGTCAGGAAACGAAAGCTACCCACCTTGGTCGCGTAAAGCGAACTGTCGGCGAGTTCTCCCAGCCGGAGGCCGACATCCACCTGCTCGTCGAGAAGTTGAACCACGCGATCCACCGCGAGCACATTGATGTCGACTTCGGGATGTTCGGCCAGAAAGTCGAACGCCAGCGGCAGCATGCACAATTGTCCGAACGCCAGCGGGGTTGTTACCGTCAATCTGCCTCTCGGTACTTCATATTCGCCGGACGCCCGACGCTCGGCCTCGTTGAGCTGTACGACGATCTGCCGGGCCGCATCGACATAGTCGCGGCCCGCAGGGGTCAGCTGCACATTCCTGCTGGTCCGAATGAGCAGACGAGTGCCCAAGAAGCGCTCGAGCTCCGCGACCTTTCGGCTGACGCTGGGAAGCGGCGCACCCAGCTTGCGGCTTCCCGCTGAAAGGCTGCCGGCGTCGACGACGGCCAGGAAGACTTCCATCGCATCAAGGCGATCCATGCTACCTCCAGTTGATTTCGTCGGCCGGCGGGCACCGTACCGCAGCGGCGGGAAGAGCGGCCGGCTTCCTAGAAATATCTCACGTCATCGAGATCGATCGCGACCATCAGCAGATCGGTCACCGGCTGGCCGTCGGGTCCGCGAACATAGGCGCGTCGCTTGGTCGGAACGCGCAGCCCTTGGACTTCGACATAATCGCCGATCATCTGCGCAGACGGCAAGCCGCCAGCGATATCCACGCGATAATCGTGACGCCGCAGATTGAGCGCACGGTCGAAATAGAATTCCTGCTGCCGACTGTGGGTGACGATGGTACCCGGGAAAAAGGCCCGCAACACGCGCCATTCCTCATCGCCCTCGATCCACGGATCGATCTCCTGAACCTCGACGCCTTTCGCTGCCAGCGCAAAGGGCGAGTTGAGATAGAGCCACATCGCATAGCCGTTGAAATAGGCACGCTGAAGCGGCCCCCACTGCGTGTTGAGCCCATGTCCGGCGAAAAGATATGGGAGGTCACGATCTTCGGCGACGATCGCGCCGTCGAGCTTCTCGACCGCCACGCGATCGGCCGTGAAGGCAGTCCGTTGATCGGGAGCGCCAAATGGCGTCACCGACGCGCGCTGTTCGTGAAGCCAGACCGTCATCCACCTGCGCGTGGTGTCGGTGGGAAACCCCTTGAGGGGAAACAGGCCTCCGGTGGTAACAGCACCAGCCTCGACCCGTTCAAATGCCTTGCGCCGGCCAAGGCCGCCATGCGCGTCGATCACGTCGTCCAGAAGCGACATTTGGCAAACTCCTCTCATGGTTCGTCGGCTCGGTGCGCCGGCACGCGCCCAGGATGAGGCGGTACGGTCAGGGCAAGGGGCCCAGGCAGTTCATCACCAATCCTGCACGAGCGTTCCGCCGGCGCTCATTTTGGGGCGGTCCGCGCCTCCAGAGGCGGGGGGAAGCGCTGGGGGCGCGGACCGGAGCGACGGCTTCCCCCGGGGTGGTGGGATCTGCGCCGCTGAACGATATCTAGAAATCGCGGGCTGCTCGGTCCAAGATCATTGGCCTTGGGCGCCCAACCTTTTTGGTATTGCGCATCTTTTCCGACCTTCGCGGCCGAAGGGCCCTAGCCAAAGGTGAACGTGTAGGCGCGCGCGCCCGCGTCGAGGAATCGTATCTCGAAGGTTGCATCTCTCACGGAGGCGGATTGACGCACGAGCTGGTAGAGCCGGTCTTCCGTCACTCTGCCGAAGCCCTCGGCGTCGACATCAACGCCGTGATCGGCCGCGGGCGGTCGGCCGTCGAGCGTGACCCGGAAACGGACCGGCTTGCCGTCGGCGCGCGCGCCCAGCACCATGTGAAGGTCCCGCGCCCGGAAGCGGTATCGGATGCCCGCCGATGGTGCATCCGTGCGAGCGGACTCCGCCCCTACCGTCCAGTTTCCGATGAAATTCCATTCATTTGATGCGATCGCCGCCGACGGTTCATAGTGCTTCGAGCCATCGGCCTCGATGCGCTGCGGGGCGGCGAGACGGTGCGCCTGCCGATAGCCGATATAGGTTTCGGGCGAGCCTAGGCTTGCCCAATCGGGCGACGCTTCGATCCCGGTACCGAGGTCGCCGGTAAGCCCGGCCTTGACGGGCGCTCCATTCCTTTCCGACAACAATTGCTGGATCAGCCGCTCGGAAGCTTCATAGCCGCCCTCGCCGATGTGATGATCGCGGATGCGTCGCCGCGCGTCGATAATGTAGAAACCGGGCCAGCCATCATTGCCGAACCTCGTCCATGTCGCGTAGGCGCTGTCGAGCTTGACCGGATAGGAGATGCCGAGTTCGGCCACGGCGCGCCGTACTTTCGCAACGTCCTTTTCGAAGCCGAATTCGGGCGTGTGCACGCCGATCACGACCAGGCCGTCATCTTTGTACTTGCGTGCCCAGTCGCGAAGATACGGCAGTGGCCGGAGCGAATTGATGCACGAATAGGTCCAGAAATTGACGAGGATCACCTTTCCGCGAAGCGACTGCGGGACTGGAGCGCGACCGCCCAGCCATTGATCGCCGGCGATCAGCGCATTGATCGGTGACACTGATAACGCCGCCGCATTGGCCGGTTGGACCGAGCTTGGGGTCGCCCCGTCGGCCGGATTGCCGACGGGAATGTCGCTGAAGCACCAGGCGACGGCACTGGCTGCTCCGAGCAGGCAAATGCCGATGAAGCGCCAAGTGGGCCGTTTGGCTGCCATGGCTAGTCCTTTGGTCTCGAGAAGGGCGCGCCCGCCTCTGAAGCGGACGCACCCGCTATGGTCTACGAATGCGGGCCCGCGTGACGATGGACCAGGCGTCCTTCGATCTTGCCGCCGCGCAGCTCCGCCAGACCCTGATTGATCGTGTCGATAGGCGCGACCCGCGTGGGGATCGGCTTGATCCGGCCTGCCTTGGCGTGCTCGACAAGCGCCCTCAACTCCGCCGGCGAGCCGCAATAGGACCCCTGCAGGTTGAGCTGGCGGGACGCGAGGACGGCGAGGGGCAAACGAACCTCGCCACCGAACAGCCCGACGCCGACATAGGTGCCGCCGTTACGGAGCAGCGAGATACCCAAGTCAGCCGTTTGCTGGGAGCCGACGAAGTCCAGCACGCCAATAAAGCCGCCCGTCTCCTGCTTGATGGCATCGGCGGCGCCTTCTTCCTTGCTGTTCACCGTTCTGTCCGCGCCGAAATCGTTGGCAGCGGCGATGAGCTTCGCGGGGTTGATGTCGAACACCGCGACCTTGGTGTTCTCCAGGCCTTTCTCGATGGAAAGCGCCATGGTTCCGACGCCGCCTGCACCGATGATACCGATCCAGCCGTCACGACGCGGCAGCTTGGCGAGAGCGGCGTAGGCCGTAAGGCCGCAGCAGGCGAAGATGCCCGCGTAATCCTCATCCAGGCCATCGGCGGGCACCAGATATTTGGGCTCGCGGACGACCACCTTTTCCGCATGCCCCCCGGACACCTGCAGGCCGATCGAGCGCGGGTTCGGGCATTCATTGTCGCGCTCCGCCAGACAGGCTTCGCAGGTGCCGCAGCCGATCCAGGGATAGACCACGACCGGTCGACCGACATCCTCTTCGGAAAGGCCCGCATCGGGACCAAAGCTCGCAATCCGGCCGAAGATCTCATGACCCAGCGAAGTCGGCAGGCGGATTCCGATCATATCCACCGGGAGCCGGGCGTCGCCGCCGAGACCGAGATGCCCCTCATGGAAATGAGCGTCGGAGTGACACAGCCCGCAAGCGACCACGTCAACCACGACTTCGGTCCCCGTTGGAGTCGGGTCGATCACGTCATTGCGGACAATTGGCGTGCCGAATTCAACAACCTGATACGCGTGCATGATCCTTACTCCCGATGATGCTGAGTGGGGGAATGCGAGGGCGTGCCGGGCTTCATCTCGCGGCTGGCCCGAAATTCGGAGAGAGAAGAAGGCGACGCCGGTCGCCCCCCCTACGCCGCTCTGCACGGCGCGCTTTGGGAAGGACCGGCGTCGCCACGACATTGCGACTAGGCCGATTTGGTGCCGCCGGAGGAGAGCCGGGCAACGGCCTCCGCGACGCCAGCACCATAGTCGGGATCGGCTTTGCGGCAGTTCTCGATATGGCGTTGCTTCACCTCGGATCGTGCGTCGCCGAGTGAGCGGGCCGTGTTCTCGAAGAGGCGCTGCTTCTCGTCCGCGGTCATCAATCGGAAGAGGTTGCCCGGCTGCTCGTAATGATCGTCGTCAATCCGGTGATCGTAGTGGGCGGCCTCTCCTTCGAGGGGGAGCGCCGGCTCCCGCAAGGCAGGCTCATGGTCGATCCATTCGCCCTTGCTGTTCGGCCAGTAGCTGGGCGTCGCGCCAAGATTGCCGTCCGTGCGCATCGCGCCATCGCGATGATAACTATGATAAGGGCACCGCGGCGCGTTCACCGGGATATGGTGGTGATTGACGCCGAGACGGTATCGCTGCGCGTCGGGATAGGAGAACAGGCGGGCCTGCAGCATCTTGTCAGGCGAGAAACTGATCCCCGGCACCACGTTGGATGGCGAGAAGGCCGCCTGTTCGACTTCGGCGAAGTAATTGTCCGGATAGCGGTTGAGCTCCATCACGCCGACTTCGATCAGGGGATATTCCCCCTTCGGCCAGACCTTGGTCAGATCGAACGGATTGTGCTTGTGCGCCTTCGCCTGTGCATCGGTCATCACCTGGATGAACAGCGTCCAGCGCGGGAAGTCGCCCCCGTCGATCGCGTCGAGCAGATCGCGACCACTGGTCTCGCGATCGCCCGCGACCAGCGCCGCAGCTTCTCCGTCGGTGAGATTCTCGATGCCCTGCTGCGTGCGGAAGTGGAACTTCACCCAGACGCGCTCATTGGCGGCGTTGATCATCGAGAAAGTGTGGCTGCCAAAGCCGTGCATGTGCCGGAACGTGCGCGGCATGCCGCGGTCCGACATGACGATCGTCACCTGATGCAGGGCCTCGGGAAGCAGCGACCAGAAGTCCCAGTTGTTATCGGCAGACCGCAGGCCCGTGCGCGGGTCGCGCTTGACCGCGTGATTGAGGTCGGGGAAGCGCAGCGGATCGCGGAAGAAGAAGACCGGCGTGTTGTTCCCGACCAGATCCCAGTTTCCCTCCTCGGTGTAGAACTTGATCGCGAAGCCGCGGATGTCGCGCTCGGCGTCCGCCGCGCCGCGCTCGCCGGCGACCGTCGAGAACCGCACGAAGAGCGGCGTTTCCTGGCCTACCTTCGAAAACAGATTCGCCTTGGTGAAACGGGTGATGTCATGCGTCACCGTGAATTTGCCATAGGCACCCCAGCCCTTGGCGTGCATGCGGCGCTCCGGAATGACTTCGCGGTCGAAATGGGCCAGTTTCTCGATCAGCCAGATGTCCTGCAGCAATGCGGGGCCGCGCGGACCGGCAGTCATGATGTTGAGATTGTCGGCCGTGGGCGCTCCATGGGCATGAGACATGGCCATTTTGCGATTATCTTTGTCGTTCCCCGAATTCATGGTCGCATTCCCTTGCTTTGATTGTTGGACATCGGGAGAAGAGCGGCGTGCCTGGCCATTTGGCGGGCGGCGAGCCGCCGACCCGGGTTTCGAGCACGCGACGCTTCGCGGCCTGATCCGTTGATGAAGCCGCCGCCGTCTCGATCTCCCATTGTATGAGAGGGGTTCTCAGGCTCCGGCCCGGTAGCGGGTTGCCGGGGTGGAACTGGAGAGCTGTCCGGCCATCGCCCGGCGCGCCGTCTCGTAGGTGTCGAAGAGATTCGCGTCTTCAAGCGACGGGATGGTGATGAACTCGCCACGGCCGAGCCCGACCATTGCCGCGTCGACCATGTCCTCGCCGCTCATGACCATGGCGCTCGGCAGCAGCTCCACGGGGTGGCCGGCGATGGCCCAGAAATCGGTCGCGGTCGCCCCCGGCAGAACGACCTGCACATGGACCCCTGAGCCCTCCAGCTCGTGCCGGAGGTTCTGGCTGAAGGCGACGACGAACGCCTTGGTGCCGCCATAGACTCCATTGAGCGTCTCGGGACTGATGGCGATGACGGATGCGATATTGATGATCGTTCCCGAGCGGCGCGCGATGAATTGGGGCACGATCGCATAGGCCAGCCGTGTCAGCGCGGTGACGTTGAGCGAGATCATCGACGTCATCTGCTCGACATCCGAATCGACCAATTTAAGCGCGCCGCCCAGACCGGCATTGTTCACGAGCAACGTGATATCCGGCGTGTTCCTCAGAAAGTCCTCGACACTGGCAAGGTCTGCCGCGTCCGTGAGATCCGCGGGAAAAACGTCGACCTGCTGATCGGTCCCGCTGCGGATATGCTTGGCCACTTGCTCCAGCCTGTCGGCATTACGGGCGACCAGGACGAGGTCATAGCCCTGGGCAGCGAGCCGATCCGCATAGATCGCGCCAATTCCTGTCGACGCACCGGTGACGACGGCGGTTCCCATGGTGCTTGCCATTTTTGTAACTCCTCATCGATCCGCAGGGCGTCGCGGTGGGCGGCGTCCGATAGTGGATGGGGATCTAGTCGGGCGAAGCGAGAGGCGGCAGCCGCTCAGAATGATAGCCAGCCTCTCGAAATGCGGCACTTGGAAGACCCGCGCTAATCAGCTCGGATTTCTACGCTGCGGAGAAGTGACAATGCTCGTCGAGCATAAGCGCCAGTTCTGTTCAGTGATTAAATGGGCTCAGAACGTTCAGCTTCGTATCACCGGTGCCAACTCGGACGAATAGCGGTCCTTGAGAACGGCGCAAGGCAACCAAATGACCGTAATTAGAGCCTTTCCGGACGGACAGTTCTCGAGTGACCGAGCGTGAGAAGTAGACTCACTGTCCGCTTCGCTGATGGCGAGACACGGGGTACATGGGTCCTGTTCTCGCAGCAGTAGCGCTTAAGCTGGCCTCTCCTGCCTTGCAGCACAGCGCGAAAGGGTTAGCGAAGGCGGCGGAACCGTGGATGGAGCGTCAAGCTCATCGTTTTTCGCCAGTTCTCGAAATCAACGTAGGACTCGTGATTGCGATAGGCGGCTCGGTCGAGTTCCGATTCACCGAGCATTGCTAGAACCCCGGGCAGATCGACCAACTCGATGTTGTGACGTGAAAACGGACCGTCGACATAGTTCTTCCGGACCGCGTAGGCTTCGCGGATCGCATCGGGTGAGAAGGACTTGGAGGTCGTGATGACCATCCCATACGGCGAGCGCTCGCGCAGCAGCACCCCGTTCATGGTCCGCACAGTGGCTACCGACTCGCAGCGATTCAGTTTGCTGCGGCGCTTTACTTGTACGAAAAGCGGGTCATCGCCGGCTTGGGCTACGAGCATGTCGATACCCATATCCTTCCGTCCACCGACCTTTCGCACCTGGGTCGGCCCAAACCGCTCTTTCAGAAACTGAGCGATCAAGTCTTCGAAGCGGAACGGGTCGACTTCGCTAATGCTCTGATTGTGCCGTTTCAGCCAGTAGACGAGGTCCTCGAGCGCCGCGTCGGGTGCGCTCACATCGAAGTGGCGCAGAACCCCCTGAACATAAGATCGATTCATTGAGCGCCCAAGCAAGATCGTCATCTGACGGGGCAGTGTACGCGATGTCTATCAGCCACCAACCGCATTCGTAGCAATTGTAACCAGTACGCTCGTAGCCATCCTTCTCCGGCATGACGCGCGTGCTGAAGAAGCGGTCGAGGGCTTCTTCATACCCCTCCTCGTGAAAGGTGAAGATTGGCGCCATTCGCTCACTGCAATAGAGGCAGCGGAAGCGGGTATGGGTCGGATGCTCGATCGAATAGGGAACCTCGCCCCCGGAGTAGGTTGCCTCGCCCCAGTCGTCCATGTCGGTGGCGCGCAGATAGCAGCTTTCGGGGTTCGACCAGACGAACTCTTCGCCACCGATATAGTAGCTCGACCGCGCACCATGACGGTTACTCTCTTCACATTCCTGGACGATTTCGAAGTCGTTGTAGGCATAGGGGCTTCGCAGATCCCGCATCGCTTTCCCCATAGTATCAACGCAACGATCGACCGAACGACCGCCTTTGGGAATGCTAAGCTTGTGTTTGAACGACAGCAATGAGGGGCGCGAAGCGGGCTCCGCTACATGTAGGTGAATTTGTGACATACCCTTGGTGATGGACGCGCAAACGCGGTTGCGGATTGTAGAGTCCTTAAGCTCACGGATGCCCTCTTAATCAGCGGGTCCTAGGTTCGAGCCCTAGTGCGTCCACCATTTTTTCGCCGCTTGCCGGGCGCGTGCCGCCGTTGATGGCGACCCCGGTCAGCGCCCCGTCGCGGTCATAGCTGTAGCTCGAGCTGCTCGTGCCGTCGCGGTTGGTCAGCTGCACCAGCGTCTGCTGCGCGCCGTCGCGCCAGGCATAGGACTGGCTGGTATAGCTGTCGGCATAAAGCCTTAGCTTAGGACCCTACGGCCTTAACTATCGATGCCTCGATAGATGAGGCGGACAACTTCTCTCGCAACCATTCCGCTTCCGTCAAAGTGCCCCGAAAAACAATTGGGAAACGACGCAGTTGCTCGACAGCTTCGACGTTTGAAAGATTAAGAGCGCCCTTCACCACCTTGATTGCCGCAGCGCCATTGGCCTCCTGCGCGACAACATCCCAATGCCCACCTTCGTTCAGAATTAGTTTCCTTACTTCCTCAGGCGGCATGCCGATACCGTCCTCTTCGACATTTCCGCAATCCGGGCACGAGGTTGATCGATACCAACGTAAGCGGCCTGACACGACAGTTTCACCGACGCGCGCGATCCCACCATGAAGGCATTCTTCAGCCGGCACTCTGACTTCTTGGCTCATGGTCACCACCCTCGCATCCACTCGTAGCGTTCTATGGTATTGTAAAACTTGGCTTCCTTTGCGCTACCCAACGGATGATGATCGTAGACCCCATGCGACCGCCATCGATGGTGAAGCTCCTCATGTACGATGGTATTTCGCAAATCAGCCCTGGAACCGAATACCTTTTCCCATCTGAGTGCCGGTTCCCTTCATGACGACGCCATGTCCAATGAAAGGGCTGTATTCAGGAGCATGGGTTAAGCGAACACCGCTAAGATCTTCGCTGATCACTGCATTGATGGCGCGATTTCTAGCTATGGCTGTCTTTCCAGTTACGTTGGAAATATCAGCAGTGAATGCCTGCTGTCCCGCAGCAAACTCAACAGCGCTGCCCTCTACGGCCACACCCGCGCGAACGCCGCGCACCACTCTGCCGGCGCCCTTTGTCAGCAGGATCTCACCTACGGTTTCGGTGTAGAGCGCCGCCCCCGCCCGAGCGAAGCCTTGTTGCCCGTGAGGCCGGCGTCGATGACATAGGCCGTACCCAGGACCGGCGCCCTCACCACGCTTGTCGTCGCCCAGCCGGTGAATTGCGTCACCGTCTGGGTCCGCTGGCCGGCGACATCGTAATAGATGTCGACGCCCTGGCTGCCGCGCGCGATCGCGCCGCCGGACAGGATACCCTTGGCGGTCACCACCCGGTTCATCGCGTCGTAGCGATACCAATAATCCTGGGTGCCGGCCGGGCCGGGCGCGCCATATTGGTCGAGCGTCCGGAACGTCGCGACGCTGCGCCGGATGTTCGAATTGGCGTCATATCCGTAGCTGGTCGACGCCGCCGGCAGCGTCGCGGTGGCCAGCGCCGACCAATAGGTCAGCCGGCCGAGCGCATCATAGCTCGCCGACTGGCTCGAGATCGTCTGGGTCCCGGTCTGGTACTGCCAGGAAGACACCCAATAGGGAAGATTATGCCCTAGCGCTTGCTCTATCGCCTCGCCGCGAGGTCCAGCGCCCAGCTTCCAAACTTTGACCCCTCCACTCTCTGCGGCAACAGAGCATTAGGTTAGGCGGCTAAGAGAGCCATCGCCTCATCTAACGAAGCAGGCTGATCCGAGCGACAAAGAGCTATTATCAGCGCGCGCATGAGCGAGCTGAACATGATGGGTGCCGAGCCGATCTCACCGTGCGCCATACAAGTGATATTCAGAACCCCACATGGCCGAGCACCTATGCTCACCTGCTCTACGCCCGAGCAGATCGCGTCAGCATATTCCGGTAGTCCGCCGATCGTTACCATGTCTAACGAGCCAGCAAGCGCATTCTCATACAGGCACTCAGAGAAGGGAGTATCGAGCGGGACGATGACCTCTAGTTCACCTGCCTCGGTCGATTGATACTCTCCGCTCAACAAACCGTAATGGAACGAAGGTCCAAAGGGCTGTAGGAATTCGATCGCACCACACAGGCTCATTTCCCTAGCCCTATCAGGTACTTTCCACGGATGTGTAGAAATTGTGACAACCACACGCCCTTCAGAGAAAAGACAACTGCCATCGACTGCCCCACGGCACCAAAATGGTCGCAAGACTCAGGCGATTATAGCTTCCACTTCTCGGAATAACCCGGATACTGCACCACAGATGCGTATTGGGGGATTCGCATGTTGCGCTCGATCATTTGCCTTTTACTGACTCTGCTCGCGATTGAGCCTGCCTGGGGTCAGCCTCTTCAGACATTCACATCGAATTCCGGCGCGATTGCCTTTCGCTATCCCCAAGGGTGGAATGTGATCGCGACGGATCGTCAGCCAAGCCGCTATATTGAAAACTATGCGGTGCAACCGGCCGGACAGGACTTCACCGGCCGGCCGGGGCAAGTGGTCGTTCGGATCTTCGATCCGATGTATGTCGTCGAGGAGGCACGCGTTCGATTGCCGGCGTCGCCGGACGTGCTGTTCCAGCGTTTTGTCCAGGCCATGCCGGGCGGAAGCGGCGCGACCTTCGGCCGGCGCACCTATGGCGGCGTGACCTATCTCTTCGCGAGCGACACGAGCAACGGGTTCGAAACCGACTATGCGGCGGTTTCGGTGGGCGGATACCTCAACGTGGCGGGCATGGCGGCGAGCCTGCGCGACGCACCGGGACGGCTCCCGCTGCTGTTTCAGACGGTCGCTTCGATGAGCATGCCCTGGCCGAGCCGTCCGCTTGATGGCGCCGGCGCAGCGGTGAAGAACTGGTATCGCGTCCTGCGTCTTGGCGACTCCCGCGCACTCCCTCCGCTCGCCTGCAGCCAGGCACAGATGTCGATGTTGCTCATGTCGTTTGCGAGCCCCGGATCCATGGATCTGGTCGCACGCGCATCCCATGGGTTCGACTTTTCCGGCTTGCGCTTTCAGACGGTCGCCTCGGGTGCACGAGGCTCGGTCGTTCGCGTCGGAGGCAATATCGCGGCGGCCAATGGCAGCGTGACACCGATCTATCAGAACGGACGGATCCTGGGCGGCTCGAACAGCCTGTTCGTGAAGCTGGAAAATGGCGCCTGGAAAGTGTGCGGGCCGGTTCGCGGTGGCTATCGCTGAGCACCGCGACCAAGATATTCGCAACGCTCGGGGCCACGCCGGCGGCAGGAGCAACCGCGGCCTCTCATGCGAATTCTGACGGGAATCCCGACGGCGCCATTGCGGTTCGCAAGCGCGCCCGGCCAAGGCAGGCCGCGGGGGCGCGAAGCCGTCGAATCCGGCTCCATCCCCGTTCCGGGACAAGGCATCTCAACTGGATGACATCTCAACTGGATGACATCGCGCCGCGATATACCGGTTCCTCGAGTGCGCGTCCGGCGCCGGTCGCCACGCACATCAACGCATTTTCCGCAACCATGACGGGCAATCCGGTCGCCTTCGACAGCACATCGTCCAGATGCGCGAGCAGGCTGCCCCCTCCGGTCATCACGATGCCCTGATCATAGATGTCGGCGGCCAGTTCGGGCTCGGTCTTCTCCAGCGCGCTATGCACTGCCTCGACGATCTGCGCGGTAAGCTCCGCGAGCGCATGTGCGATCTCGGCCTGGTTGACCTCCACTTCCGAAGGCATGCCCTTGACCAGGTCTCGACCCCTGACTTTCCGGACAAGGCCGATCCCGTCTTCCGGAACCTGGGCGGTGCCGATCTCGACCTTGATATGCTCGGCGGTGGCTTCGCCGATCATGAGATTGTGCTTTCGACGGATGGACGACGCGATCGCCTCGTCCATCCGGTCGCCGCCGACGCGGACCGAGGCGCTGTACGCAAGGCCGTTGAGCGAAAGGACGGCGACCTCGGTGGTGCCTCCGCCGATATCCACCACCATGGCACCGACAGGTTCGGTGACGGGCAGGCCCGCGCCGATGGCCGCGGCCATGGATTCCTCGATGAGATAGACCTTGCGAGCACCGGCATTGGTGCCCGCCTGCTGGATCGCGCGCCGTTCGACCTGGGTCGCGCTGCTGGGGATGCTGATCGCGACTTCGGGGCGGCGGCCGAGCCGCCTCGTGCCGCCGCGTACCTTGTCGATGAAATATTTGATCATCCGCTCGGCGACTTCCAGATCCGCGATCACGCCGTCGCGCATCGGCCGGATCGTGCGGACGTTGTCGGGGGTCTTCCCAAGCATCAGCTTCGCTTCCGCGCCGACAGCGCGCACCCGGGAAATGCCGCCGACCGTTTCCATGGCCACCACCGACGGCTCGCTGAGCACGATGCCGCGGTCCTTCAGATAGATGACGGTGTTCACGGTGCCGAGGTCGATCGCGAGATCGTACGAGCCACCTGGAATTAGACGAGGAAATCGCATCAAGTTCAATCTGTTGGAATCGCTTGCGCTTCGCGGGTTCACGGGGGGCGATATCGATTGCGTGGGGCCCCTGCGGTGGGTCCGCGCCCAGCCAGGGTCAAGCCATTAGCGGCTGAACGACCGCTCCGGGCGCCGATGCGAGCCGCTCCCCAGTCTCGTGCCGCTTCCATTGTGCACCCGGGGCCGGCCGGATCCCCGCCTCCGGCACGGATCAGGCCCGGCCGATGGCAGCTTCAGCCAAGGGCGCGCACGCGGCGGGCCGGCACGTCACCGCGCATCGTCCCGATGGGCGCGGGAGCGTGTTTCAGGCCGCGCGGCTGACGGCGGACCGCAACGCCGCATAGGCCTGGAACAGCTCGGCAAAGTGCATGTCCATCGTCCGCGGCGCCTCTTCAAGGGCACGAGGCGCGACGGAGGAGCGGCCTGCGACGAAAGCGAGGATCGCATCGCGCAGCGCCTGCACGTCGCCCGCGCGGTATCTCCGGCTCGGCGCGCGGTCGGCATGGTCGGCGGCGCCGCCGCGATCGGGCACGATCACCGGCAGCCCGCTCGCCCGCGCCTCGGCCGCGACCATGCAGAAGGTCTCGGCCTCGCAGCCATGGACCAGCGCATCCGCGCTCGCCATCAATCGCGCGAGGGCGGCGCGGTCGGCGAGCGGCCCCGGGATCCGGATATGCGGAGAACCGCCCGCGCGGGCCACCAGCCGCCCCTGCAGCCGCCCCTCGCCCACCAGCAGCAGCGCGATCGGATGCAGCGTGCCCGCGGAAAGGGCAGCGTCGATCACCATGCCCCAGCGTTTCTCGGCCGCGTGGCGGCCGATTCCCACCAGCAGCGTGGCGGAGGGATCGAGGTCGCATTCGGCAAGCAGCGCGGCGCGATAGTGCGGGTCCCGATGCCAGGGCGCGAATATGCCGGGCTCGACGCCCATGGGAATGGTGACCACGCCGGGCATCCCGCCACCGCTCAGCCGCGCCGCGAACTCCCCGCTGGCGCTGACGACCAGGTCATAGGCCTCGCCCAGCCGGCGCAAATGCCGCCAGAAGAAGTCGAACCCGCGATCGATCGTCTCGATGCTCGCGACCGGCCCGAACCAGCGATAGGCATAAGCGGAGAGCGGGTCGGCGTGCATGACCAGCGCACGCGGCGCGGCGCCGTCCCAGCGCGCCACCATCGAGGCGCTGCCCCAGGGTGAGGATGCCTCGACGAAATCGGGGCGCCAACGATCCAGGGCGCGATGGAGCGTCTTCTCATTGTCGAAGTAGCGATAGCGCCGATCGAGCGGAAACGGTGGGGACGCCAGCGTCTCCAGCACCGCGCCAGGGCCGCGCCGGATCACGGCATCGTGCTTGCCCGGGGCCAGCACGATGATCTCATGGCCCAGCGCCGCCGCGGCCGCCAGCTTCCGATCGACATAGGCACGCACGCCCCCGCCCTTGGGCGCGTAGAAGGCGCTGACATCGACGATCCTCATCTTGCACCAACTGCGCCGCAGGTGCGATTCGAGCCTGATTGCCGCAGGACAGGCATGAACTTCGCTCGCTTCTCCATCATTCGAAGCAAGGACGCCGCCGATTACGCTGCACCGCAGTAGGGCGCGAACTTTTTGTATTCCGTCCCCGCTTGCCCGGCGGAGGGACATCGGGCAAAGCCCGCGATCGGAAGGAGTCGACCGATCCATTCTCCTGCTTCCGGGCTAACGCAGCTTTACCAGGAACTGCGCGGCGAATTGCTGCGCTTCCTCGTCGCGCGTACCGGCAATCCGGTCGAAGCCGAAGACCTGCTCCAGGAACTGTGGCTGCGCACCCGCGAGGCGCCCCCCGGCCCGATCGCGAATGGCCGCGCCTATCTCTATCGCGCCGCACAGAATCTCGTGCTCGACCGCATCCGCGAGGCGCGCCGCCGCGAGGCGCGCGACAAGGACTGGAGCGACAGCCAGGCCGAGACCATTGCCGGCGACCGCGTCGATCCGCAGCCCCGGGCGCTCGATGCGATGATCGCCCGCGAAGACAATGCGGCGCTGCATGCGGCGATCGCGCGCCTGCCGGAGGGAGCGGGACGCGCGTTCCGGCTCCACAAGCTCGAAGGCCTGCCCCATGCCGAGGTGGCCGCGCGGCTGGGCATCAGCCGAAGCGGCGTCGAGAAACACATCGCCGTTGCGATGGCGCATCTGCGCCGCGCGCTGGAGAACTGAGGTGCCACCGATATGGTGGCGTCTCATACGATAACAGGGAGGCATCGGCTCGAACCGGTGCCGGGAACGGGCGATGAACGAGGATATCCACGAGGCTGCGGCGCGCTGGCACGTCGCGCAACAGCATGACGACATGAAATGGTGCGGCTTCACCTGCTGGCTGGAGGCAGATCCGCGCCATCGCCTCGCCTATGACGAGATCGCGCTGCTCGACGCGCGGATCGACGCGACGCTCCCGCGGCCGGCGGCCCGTGGCGGAACGTCGGAGATGCCCATGCGCGGCTTCCCGCGCTGGGCCGTCGGTTCGGGCATCGCCGCCGCGGCGACGATCGCCCTTGCCCTCGGCATCGGCTTCCAGGGCGAGCAGCCCGAAGCACCGGCGGCGCGGGAATTCGCCAGTGCCGCCAGGACGACGCGCACCGTGCAGCTTGCCCATGGCGTCACCGCGTCGCTCGGCGCCGGCTCGCGGCTGTCCGAGCCCGAGGCAGGCGGGCCGATGCGGCTGCGCGGCAGCGCCTTCTTCAACATCCGCCACGATCCCGCGCGGAGCGTCGTCGTCGAGGTGGACGGGTATCGCATCCGCGACGTGGGGACCCGCTTCGCAGTCAACTCCGCCAACGGGGTGCTGAGCCTGTCCGTCGAGGAAGGCGCCGTCGCGCTCCAATTGCCCGGGCAGACCTCGGAAACGCTGGTCGCGGCCGGCCAGGAGGCGATCGCCCAGGCCGGCAGGGTCACCCTGCGCCCGGCACGGGTGGCGAACATCGCGTCCTGGCGCAGCGGACGTTTCGTCTATGATCAGACCCCGCTCGCACTGGTCGCCGCCGACATCGCCCGCTACACGGGGCAGCCCGTGTCGGTTTCCGGCCCCGCTGCCCAACGCCCATTCTCGGGCGTGCTCGCGCCCGGCGACCGACAGGCAATGGTTTCCACCCTCACCCAATTGACGGGGCTGCATGCGGAGAGCGATGGTCAGACGGTCCGGTTGGTCGATCGTACTGGCGGCTAGCGCCCGGTTGCCGCCTCCCGCCCAGGCGCGGGACGAGCGTTTCGCGATTTCCCTGCCCGCCGGCAACCTGGCCGACATCCTCGAGGCGCTTTCGGCCCAGACCGGCATCTCGTTCGTCTATGACGTCCGCCTGCCCTCCGCGCGCACCCGCGCCGCACGCGGACACATGTCCGCACGCGACGCGCTGGACCGCATATTGCAGGGCACGCCGGTGCATGCGGTGCGGATCGGTCCCCGGGCCTTCCGGATCACGGCACGCCCCCGCGCCGCGGCACGCCATACCGCGCGGCCCGCGCCACCGGAACCGCAGGCCATCGCCACCGCCGACGAGGAAATCGTGGTCACCGCCCGCAAGCTGCCCGAGGCCCTGTCCTCGATCGCCGGGTCGATCGCAGTCTATGTGCCGCGCGATCCCGCGCGGCAGGACCGGGCGACTCGCGCCGGCGACGTGGCGCGCGGCATCGAGGGCCTGAACGTGGCCAATGGCGGCCTGGGCCGGGAAAGGTCCTTCATCCGCGGCCTTGCCGACAGCCCCTTCAACGGCTTCAGCCAGTCCACGGTGAGCGTCCAGATCGACGAGGGCCGCGTGACCTACGACGCCGCCGAGCCCGGGCTCTATCTCACCGATATCGCCCGCGTCGAAGTCCTGAAGGGACCGCAGGGGCCGCTCTACGGCACCGGCGCGCTCGGCGGCGTCTATCGCATCGTGACCAATCGGCCGGTGATCGGCGCCACATCGGGTACGGCGACCATCGGAGCGCAGATGGTCGGATCGGGCGGCCTGGGCGCAAATGCCGAAGCGATGCTCAACCTGCCGCTCGTCAGCGATCTCGCGGCGCTGCGCCTGGTCGGTTATGCGCGCAGCGACGCGGGCTGGGTCGATGACGCCGACGGCCCGTCGGACGTGAATCGCACGCGCATCGCCGGCGGACGCGCCGCGCTCCGTCTCGCATCCGCGACCGGATGGACCGCAGATCTCATCGGCGCCTATCAGGTGAACCACACCGCCGACAGCCAATATGTCGATCGCGACTATGAAGACCTGACGCGCAACATCTCCCAGCGGGAACCGCGCCGCGGCGTCTTCGGGCTCGCCCAGGCGATCCTCTCCGGTCCGATCGGTGCGTTGCGGCTCACCGCAGTCACCAGCCATGCCTGGCAGGACCAGCATGACGTGTTCGATGCGAGCGCCGCGGCCACCCAGCTCGGCGTGCCCGGCGCACTGCGCTACCTCGACGGCCGCGCCTATCGCGTCTTCGACCAGGAAGTGCGGCTGACCTCGGCGCCCGGCAGCGCCTTCGCCTGGACCGCGGGCGTCTCCTACATCTCGGCGGTGACGCGCGCGACGGGCGCGATAGAAACGGCGACCATCACCGTACCCGACTATTTCGCGCTCCATCGCCGGGTTACCGAGACATCCCTGTTCGCCGACGGCGCCTATCCGCTCGCCCCGCGCCTCAAGCTGGCGATCGGCATGCGCCTGTTCCGCGCCACGACCGAGGATGAGCGCCAGGAGGAGCTCGACGCGCGGAGGGTCAATCACGCGGTGATCGGCTTCACGCCCAGCACCTCGCTTTCCTATCAGCTCGCGGACGATCGCCTTCTCTATGTCCGGCTGGGCACCGCCTATCGACCGGGCGGCATCGATCCCAGCAACAGCCGGACCGGCCGCTATGTCGGGGATTCCGTCCGCAGCATCGAGGCCGGCGGCCGCGCGAGCTTCGACGGCGGCCGGCTGGACCTCAACTTTGCCGGCTTTCATGCCGTCTGGCACAATATCCAGTCGGACTATCTCGAGCCCGCGGGCCTGGTCGCCACCCACAATGCCGGCGACGCGACGATATTCGGCGTGGAAGGAAGTGCGACCTGGCGCCCGGGCGGGGGCTGGCAATTGCGCGGCGGCTTCACCATCCAACGCCCAAGGCTGACAAACGCGGCGGACGGCACGCGCCTGCCCAGGGATCGTCGCCTGCCTGTCGTCCCCGACCTTGCCGGCGACTTTGCGATCGCGCGCACCATCCGCCTGTTCGGACACGAGGTCACGCCCTATGCCGCATTCAACTATGTCGGCGCCTCCCGGCTGAGCTTCGACGACGGCCTGGATCGCGGCATGGGCGACTATGCGCTGGCACGCGCCGGCGCGACGACGATGATCGGGCCGTTCACCCTGGCACTCGACGTCGACAATCTGTTCGACGCGCGCGCGGACAGCTTCGCCTATGGCAATCCCTTCTCGATCCACAGCGAACACCAGTACACGCCGCTTCGGCCGCGCACCTTTTCGCTTTCCCTTTCCCGCAGTTTCTGACGAAAAAAATCGCGGCATGGCTGTGGCGCCGGCCCGCGGCGGCGTCTTGCCCATGTGACCCGAACCGGAACAACACCGCCCCGCCGGCTCCTCGCCTCGATCCATGACGTGTCGCCGCGCCACGAGCCGGCGATCGATCGGCTGGTCGAGGAGCTTGCTTCGGCAGGCGTGGAGCGCCCGGCCATGCTCGTGGTGCCCGATTTCTGGCGGGAGGCGGAAATCCGGCCCGGCTCGCCCTTTGCGGCCCGCCTGCGCCGCTGGGCCGAGGATGGGGTGGAGATGTTTCTCCACGGCTACAGCCATCGGGACGAGGCCGAGCATGCTTCCTGGCAGGATCGCGTCAAGGCGAGCCGCATGACGGCGGGCGAAGGGGAATTTCTCGGTCTGGATGCCGAAGAGGCCGAGCGCCGCATCCGTGCCGGCCGGACCCTGATCGAGGACATCACCGGCCGCCCCATTGCCGGCTTCATCGCACCGGCCTGGCTCTACGGCGATGGCGCGCATAGCGCCATGAAGACGCTCGGCATCGCACTCGCCGAAGACCATATGCGGGTCTGGGCGCCGGATACCGGGCGCATATTCCTCAAGTCTCCGGTGATCACATGGGCAACGCGCACGCGCGCGCGCATGCTCTCGTCGCTCGCCGTCGCCAGCGTCGCCAGGACGATCCCGCTGCCCCGGGTGGTTCGGCTCGGCGTGCATCCGGGCGACGTGACGGTGCCGGCGACGCTTTCGAGCATTCGGCGGACCGTGGCGAAGATCGCACGGACCCATGTCCCCAGCCAGTATCGCGACATGGTCGGAGACCTTGCGTGCGCGTCCTGACGTTTCTGCACAGCTTCGAACCGGGCGGTGTGGAGCGAGTCGCGCTGCGCCTCGTCCGGCACTGGCGCGCGATGGGCGTGGAGGCGCCGCTCTTCCTGGGCCGCGAGGATGGGGCGCTTCGCGCCGAACTGGCCGACGGCCTGACCTATACCACGCCGTCCCAGCCTTCGATCGGCACCGCCTGGTGGGAAACCCTCTGGATGATCGCAAGGCTGCCCGCCGAGATACGCCGGACACGCCCGGACGTGCTGTTCGTCTCCGGGAGCACCTATACCATCGTTGCGGCCGCGATGCGGCTGCGCTTCGGCAAGCGCTGCCCGGCAATCGTCGTGAAGATCAGCAACGACCTGGCCCGGCGCGACCTGCAGCCGACGGGGCGTTTCTTCTGGCGGCTCTGGCTGGGCATGCAGGCGCGCTTCGCATGGGCCTGGGTGATCATGGACGAGGCGATCGCCAAGGACCTGCCCCCCGGCATGCGGGGGACCTTTCGGGTGGTTCACGACCCGGCGATCGAGGAATCCCGCATCCGTGCGCCGGCGCCGCGCCGCACCGGCGCCCCCCGCCGGTTCGTCGCGATCGGGCGCCTGGCGCCGCAAAAGGATTATCCGTTGATGCTCCGCGCCTTCGCGCACGGCGCCTGCACCGACGAGACGCTGACGATCTATGGCGACGGCCCGGATCGTGCGGCGCTGGAGGCGCTGGCGGCCATTCTCGGCGTCGCGGAGCGCGTCGATTTCGCCGGCCACGTATCCGACGCCGCGTCGCAGCTGCCGGGCTTCGACACCCTGCTGCTCTCCTCCCGCTATGAAGGCGTCCCCGCTGTCCTGATCGAGGCGCTGGCAGCCGGACTCTCGGTGATCTCGACCGACAGCGGCGCGGGGGTGCGCAGCGTGCTCGGCGATGGCCGTCACGGCATGATCGTGGCGCGCAACGAAGCCGCGTTCGCCGCCGCGATCGCGGACGCGGACTCCGCGCCGGCGCCGCATGCCAGCCGAGGGGAGCATGTACGCCGCTTCACCATCGAGCAGTCCGCCGGAATCTATCTCGATACCTTTGTCGCCGCCGCACGCGGCGAGGCGCACACGACCTCCGCCCCATCTCAAATCGACGAGTTCGCATGGCCAGTTCCGCCAGCCAGATGAACGCGCGCGCCGATCAGGCCGCGCTGCTGTTTCCCCCCACGCCGCCCGTCCGCGAGTGGCTGCTGACGCTTGCAGGCCTCGGCCTCTCGGCGGCGATCCTGCTCGCCGTCCTGGTGCAGCTCGGCGGGATCGATACTTCGCGCTTCGCCGCCGCGCCCGCCAATCCCTGGTTCTGGCTCTGCTTCGCGCTTTTCTACGCGCTGGGCCCGGCGATGGAGTGGCTTATCCTCCATCGGCTGTGGAAACTGCGCGCCGCTGCCCTGCCGGCCCTGTTCCGCAAGCAGGTCGCGAACGAGATCGTCTTCGGCTATTCGGGCGACGCGCAATTCTATCTCTGGGCGCGGCAGCACCAGCCGCTCAAGGGTTCCGTATTCGGCACGCTGCGCGATGTCGCCGTCCTCTCCGCGCTTGCCGGCAATCTCGCCACGCTCGCGATGATGGTGATCAACGCTCCCCTGCTCTATGCGATCGCCGGCGGCACGCTTCTCAACAGCTTCGCGGCATCCGTCGCCGTCATCATCCTCTCCTCGCTCGGGATCCTGGTGATGCGGCGGTTCGTCTCGCTGCTCACCCTTTCGCGGCGCGATCTGATCGTCACATTCTGCCTGCACAGCCTCAGGATCATATTGAGCCTGGTGTTTACGGCATTGCTCTGGAAGCTGTTGTTGCCCGGTCTTTCGCCCATGATCCTCATCGCGGTGGCGACGCTGCGCATGATGGTCCACCGCCTGCCGCTGGTGCCGGCCCGCGACGCGCTGCTGGCGCCGCTGGTCCTCGCATTGCTGGGGCCGGGCTCCGGCCTTGCGGCCGCCACCATGCTGGTCGCGGCGCTGACGCTGGTCACGCACCTGGCGGTGGGCGCGCTCACATCGATCGCCTCGTTCCTGCCCGCCTCCCGGACTTCTCTCTGACGTCCGTTCGGCGGGCGTCTCCGGGGGCAGCGCGACCTTCGCATCTCGTATAGTTCCGGCGGAAATCCGCGAAGCTGCCGGCCGCTAGACCCGCGACCACGAATTCCACGTGGAGGGTTGCCGGATGCTTCTCGAACTTGCGCGCCAGACGCCGGCCGGTGCGCGGCAGCGTTTCGGAGAGCTCCCGCGCGCCCGGCCGCGCGACGCTGCCAGACGGATCGCCCTGCGTGGCGCCGCGCCGTGCCTGGCTCTGCTGGCTCTCTCCGCCTGCGGCGGCCCGTCCGATACCCATGCCGCGATCAAGCCGGCGAAGGTCGATCCCGTCGCGCACGAATCCGAGCTGATGCGGATCACGCTCACGCCCGAGGCGGAGCGCCGGCTGGGCATTGCCGTCGCGACGGCCAGCCTCGCGCCCGCGCAGGACAGGGTGGCGACGCACGGCGAAGTGGTCGTCCCCCCCGCCGCGCGCGGAGGGGTCCCGATCACCACCGCGACCGATCTGATGACGCTCGCCGCCAGCCAGGCACGCGCCGATGGCGACATCGCCCGCGCCGCCGCCCAGGCACGGGTGGCGCACGTCAATGCGCAACGCGCCGATGCCCTGGTCCGGGAGGAAGCGGGCAGCGTCAGGGCGCGCGACGACGCGCTCGCTACCGCCGCAGTCGCCCAGGCCGATCTGGCAGCCGCCCGCGCGCAGCGCCACCTGCTCGGCGCGCCGGTCGCGTCGCTCGGGCGCCAGGACATCCTGTGGGTGCGCGTGCCCGTGCTGGCTGCGGACGTGACGCGCATCGATCGCGGCGCACCCGCCGCCATCCGGCCGCTGGGCGGAGGGGCCGGAACCCTGTCGGGGCGCCCCGTGGCCGCGCCGCCTTCTTCGAACGTCGCCGCCGGCAGCATCGATCTCTATTATGCGATCCCGAACACGCGTACGCTCGGCATCGGCCAGCGTGTCGCCGTCGCGCTGCCGGCAGCGGGCGACGGCGCGCAAGGCCTCACCGTCCCCGCGTCCGCGATCCTGCACGACGCCTATGGCGGCGAATGGGTCTATGTGCGGACCGCGCCGCGCACGTTCGAGCGACGGCGCGTCCAGCTTGCCGGGATCAGCGGGGGCACGGCCATGCTCGCCATGGGCCTCAAGCCCGGCGACCAGGCCGTGACCGCCGGCGCCGCCGAGCTGTTCGGCACCGAATTCGGCGCGAAGTGAGGGCCCGGCCGTGCTGAACTGGCTCATCGCCGCCGCGCTCAGGCAGCGCGTGCTCGTCATCGCGCTGGCGCTCGTCCTGGTCTTCTTCGGCGTCCGCGCCAGCCAGGACGTGCCGCTCGACGTATTTCCCGAATTCGCGCCGCCGATGGTCGAGGTGCAGACCGAGGCCCCCGGCCTGTCGACCGAGGAGGTCGAAGCCCTCGTCACCACGCCCCTCGAATTCGCAGTGAACGGCACGCCGGGTCTCAAGACCCTGCGTTCGAAGTCGGTACTCGGCCTGTCCTCCGTGCAGCTGATCTTCCAGGAGGGCACCGATGTGGTCCGCGCCCGCCAGCTGGTGCAGGAACGCGTCGCGATCGCCGCGCCGCGCCTGCCCGCGAACGTCCGCCCGCCGACGATGCTGCCGCCGCTTTCGGCGACCAGCCGGGCGATGAAGATCGGGCTCACGTCTTCCCGGCTGAGCCAGATCCAGCTCTCCGAACTGGTGCGCTGGACGATCCGGCCCAAGCTGATGGGCGTTCCGGGCGTCGCCAATGTCGCCGTCTGGGGGCAGCGGGATCGCCAGCTCCAGGTGCTCGTCGATCCGAACCGGCTGCAGCAGATGGGCGTGACCATGGCCGAGGTGCAGAAGGCCGCGGGCGACGCCGCGGTAACGCTGGGCGGCGGGTTCGTCGACACGCCCAATCAGCGCCTCGCGGTGCGCCATCTCTCGCCGATCGCCGGCGCCGACGATCTGGGCAATACGGTGATCAGGCTCGCCGGTACCGCCCCCGTCCGGCTCCGCGACGTCGCCACGGTGGTCGAGGGCCATGCCGCACCCATCGGCAGCGCGATCATCAACGATGGATCGGGCATCCTGCTGATCGTCGAGAAGCAGCAGGGCGGCAACACGCTGGCGGTGACGCGGGGCGTCGAGGCCGCGCTGAAGGAACTGCGCCCCGGGCTCAAGGACGTCCAGATCGATTCGACGATCTTCCGCCCGGCCACCTTCATCGAGCGCTCGATCGGAAACCTCACCGAAGCGCTGTGGATCGGCTGCATCCTCGTCGCGGCAGTGCTGATCCTGTTCACCCGCGACTGGCGCTCGGCGGCCATCAGCCTGACCGCGATTCCCCTCTCGCTGCTCGGCGCCGCGCTCGTCCTCGCCAAATCGGGGATGAGCATCAACACGATGGTGATCGCCGGCCTGGTGATCGCGCTGGGCGAGATCGTCGACGACGCGATCATCGACGTCGAGAATATCGGGCGGAGGCTGCGATTGAACCGCGAGGCCGGATCGCCCCGCACGCCCTTCGCGGTGGTGCTCTCCGCTTCGCTCGAAGTGCGGACCGCGGTGGTGTTCGCCAGCCTGATCGTCATGCTGGTGTTCCTGCCGATCTTCTTCCTCGACGGCGTGTCGGGGACCTTCTTCCGCCCGCTCGCCACTGCCTATGTCCTCGCGATCGGCTGCTCGCTGCTGGTAGCGCTCACCGTTACCCCGGCGCTCTGCCTGATGCTGCTGCCCAACGGCACGCAGGTCCATCGCGAGACCCGCCTGGTCGCCCGCCTGAAGGCCGCCTATCGCCGCTTCCTTCCCCTCGCCATCGCCCGGCCGGGCGCAGCGATCGGCGTCGTCGCGGGCGGGCTGTTGCTCGCGGGGATCGGCTATGCGGGGTTCAAGGACCAGTTCCTCCCCAATTTCCGCGAAACCGACTTCCTGATGCACTTCGTCGAGAAGCCCGGCACTTCGGTGGAGGCGATGGAGCGGATCACCATCCGCGCCTCGAAGGAACTCCGCGCCATCCCCGGCGTGCGCAATTTCGGCGCCCATATCGGCCGCGCCGAGGCGGGCGACGAAGTCTATGGCCCCAACTTCACCGAGCTGTGGATCAGCCTCGACGAGAAGGCCGACTATGACGGCTCGGTCCGGAAGATCCAGGAAGCGATCGACGGCTATCCCGGCCTCTATCGCGACGTGCTCACCTATCTGCGCGAACGCATCAAGGAAGTGCTGAGCGGCGCGGGCGCCAGCATCGTCGTGCGCGTCTACGGCCCCGACATGGCGACGCTCCGCCAGACCGCCGACCGGCTCAAGAAGGAACTGGAGGGCATTCCGGGCACCAGCGAGCTCAAGGTGGAGATGCAGACCGCGATCCCGCAGATCCAGGTGCGTCCGCGCCCGGCCGACCTGGCCGCCTATGGCCTGACGACCGGCGATGTCCGCCGCACCGCGGCAACCCTGATCCAGGGGAGCAAGGCCGGCGAGCTCTACGAGGGCAACCGCTCGACCGACGTGGTGGTATGGGGCGTTCCCGCGGCACGGGCAGACCTGCGATCGATCCGCGATGCGCTGATCCAGCTGCCCGGCGGCACCGCCGTTCGCCTGTCGCAAGTTGCCGATGTGCTGGTCATGCCCGCGGCGAACGAGATCAAGCGCGAGAATGGCTCGCGCCGCATCGACGTGACGATGAACGTGTCGGGATCGGACCTGGGCGCGGTCGCCCGCGCGGTGCAGGCCAAGGTGGACGGCTTCACGTTCGGCACCGGCTATCATCCCGAAGTGATCGGCGAGTTCGAGGCGCTGCAGAAATCGCGCCGGCAGCTGGCGACGCTGGGCGCGCTCTGCCTGATCGGCATCCTGCTGCTCGTCTGGCTCGAGTTCCGCTCGTTCCGGGTGACCGCGCTGGTCGGCATCAGCCTGCCCTTCGCCCTGGTGGGCGGCGTGGCCGCGGTGTTGCTGTCGGGCGGCGTCCTGTCGCTCGGTTCGCTGGTCGGCTTCGTCACGGTGCTCGGAATCTCGGCGCGCAACGGCATCATGCTGATCAGCCATTATCGCCACCTCGAGAACGAGGAAGGCGAGGCATGGGGCCCCGAACTGCTGCTGCGGGGTGCCGAGGAGCGGCTGGTGCCGATCCTGATGACTGCCTCGTGCGCCGCGCTGGCACTGCTGCCGCTGGTCGTGCGCGGCGACGCGCCGGGGCACGAGATCGAGCATCCCATGGCACTCGTCATCCTGGGCGGCCTGGTCAGCTCGACCGTGCTCAACCTGCTGCTGATGCCGTCGCTGTACGGGCGCTTCGGCCGGGAACGGCGCGAACCCCGCGACGCGCAGGGCGCGGCACTCGAAGGAAAGGTTGTTCCGGCATGAATATCCGTTTCCCGCAGGTCGCGCTTGCCGGTGCGCTGGCGCTGACGACGGGCTGTGCGGTCGGGCCGCGGCATGTCGCTCCCGTTGCGCCGCTTCCCGCACAGGGGGCATTTCTCGGCGCTTCGGAGGCGGGGATCGCCTCGGCCCCGGTGCCCGATGACTGGTGGCGACTGTTCGACGACCCGGCACTCGACGCGCATGTCGGGCGGGCACTGGCCGCCAATGCCGATATCCGGGTGGCACTCGGCAATCTCGAAGTGGCGCGCGCCGCGGTGCGCGGTGCCCGGGCGGCGCAGCTTCCGAACACCACGCTCGAAAGCGGTGCCGGCCCCAGCCCCGCACAACGACAACCGAGCACCGGCGCCGTGCCGAAATCCAGCTACGACCTCGCCGCGACCATTGCCTATGAAGTCGATCTGTTCGGCCGGCTGCGGGCGACCGCCGAGGCCGCCCGCGCCGATCTCCAGGCGAGCGAAGCCGCGCGCGACACGGTGCGCGTCGCCGTCGCCGCCGATACGGCTGCCGCCTATGCGGCGGCGTGCGGCGCCGTTGCGGGGAAGCAGATCGCCGAGGCACAGCTTGCGGCGCAACAAAGGGGCTACGACCTGATTGCGCGCCAGCTCGACGCGGGCGAAGCCTCCCCCTTCGAACTCGCCCAGTCGAAGACCCTGCTCGAGCGCACCCGCGCCGCATTGCCGGCATTCGATGCAGACCGCGCGCGCGCCCTGTTCCAGCTTGCCACGCTCGAGGGGCTGCCGCCGAAGGAAGCGGCACGTCTCGCGCTGCCCTGCACGGCCGCACCGACCGCGCGCCGGGCCCTGCCGGTGGGCGACGGCAATGCCCTGCTGGCCCGGCGCCCGGACATTCGCGAGGCCGAGCGCAAGCTCGCGGCAGCCACCGCGCGGATCGGCGTCGCCACCGCCGATCTCTATCCCCGTTTCCAGCTGGGCGGATCGGCCGGCCTGCTCGGCGGCGATTTCACCGGCTTCCTCACGCCGCTGATCAGCTGGGCCTTCCCCAACCAGAGCGCCGCGCGCGCCAGGATCGCCGCAGCCAGGGGAACCCAGGAAGCCGCCCTGGCCAGCTGGGATGTCGCGGTGCTGCGCGCGCTGCGCGAAGTCGAGACCATGCTTGCCGACTATCAGGCGGAGAAGCGGCGCAATGTCGAGCTGCGCGGCGCGCTCGCGGAAGCCGGGAAGGTCGTGACCCGCGCCGGAGCGCGCTTCCGCCTGGGCGCCGACAGCTATCTGCAGGTCGTCGATGCCGAGCGCACCCGCAACGACGTCGAGGCCCTGCTGGCCGCGTCGAACCTCAGGATCGCCCTGACCCAGGTCGCGCTGTTCCGGGCGCTCGGCGGCGGTTGGGCTTCACAGCCCGATACGGCATCCACTAGGGGAGAAGCGCTTCCCGTCGGCAGCAGATAGAGTCGCACGTCGCCATGAAGATCCTGATTGCCGAAGACGACCGCGAAACCGCCGATTACCTCGCCAAGGGACTGACGGAATCCGGCATGAACGTCACCGTCGTCGCGAACGGCCCCGATGCGCTGTTCCACGCGACGCAGCAGCAGTTCGACGCGATCATCCTCGACCGGATGCTGCCGGCGATCGACGGACTCGCGGTGCTCCGGATGATCCGGGCCGGCGGAATCGCCACGCCGGTCCTGCTCCTCACCGCGATGGCGAAGATCGCGGACCGGGTCGAGGGGCTGGAGAGCGGCGCCGACGACTATCTGGTCAAGCCGTTCGCCTTTTCCGAGCTGCGCGCCCGGCTCAACGTGCTGATCCGCCGCCCCGCGACTTCCGCCATGCCGGCCGAAACCGTGCTGCGGGTCCGCGACCTCGAACTGGACCTGCGGCGGCGGCGCGTGACGCGCGGCGGAAGCCCGATCGATCTCCAGCCGCGCGAAGTGCTGATGCTCGAGGAGCTGATGCGCAATTCGGACCGGGTGATGACCAAGACGATGCTGCTCGAACGAGTCTGGGAGTTCGATTTCGATCCGCGCACCAACATCGTCGAGACGCATATCAGCCGGTTGCGCGCGAAGCTCAACGCCGGCTTCGATACCGATGCGATCCTCACCGTTCGGGGTGCCGGCTACACGATCCGCACCGAATGAAGCCGCATCTGCCCCGCTCCACCTTCGGCCTTGCCGCGCTCGCCAGTTTCGCGCTCGCCATCGCCACGATCCTGCTCGGCGGAATCGTCTATTTCGTGTCGCACGAGGCGCTGGAACAGCAGCTCGACCACCGCATCGCCGCCGAGACCGGCAGCCTGAAGGCCGTCGCCGAACAGGACGGGCTCGGCGCGCTCGCCATGGCCATTGCGCGGCGCGAGGACGGCCACAACACCAACGGGCTGGGCTATATGCTCTTCGCCGGTTCCGGCACCAAGGTGGCGGGCCGGTTCGACGCTGCCTTGCCGCGCCCGGGCTGGCACGAACTGCTGCCGTTCCACGATGCCCGCGAGGGCGCGAATGTGGCCCAGGCCCTGGCGACGCCGCTGCAGGGCGGATATATGCTGGTGGTGGCGGCGGATCGCACGCCGATCGACGAGATCGACCGCTCCATCCTCATGATCTTCTCCGCGGCATTCGGCGCGATGCTGTTGATCGGCATCGTCTGCGCCTGGGGGCTCGGCTTCGTGGTCCGGCGACGCCTGGGACGCATCCATGCGACGGCGGAGGCGATCATCGACGGCGATCTGAGCCGCCGCGTCGATCGCGACGACGTCCCGAACGAATTCGACAGGCTGGCCGAGACGCTCAACCGCATGCTGGATCGCATCGCATCGCTGCTCGACAATCTGCAGCAGGTCACCACCGACGTCGCGCATGATCTGCGGACGCCGCTGGCGCGCCAGAAACAGATACTGGAAACCGCGCTCGAGACCGATCTCGACGCCGATGGCTATCGCGAAGCCATCCGCCGCGCCGCGGATTCGAGCGAGGAGATATTGAACATCTTCACGGCGATGCTGCGGATTTCGGAAGTGGAGACCTATCAGGTCCGCGAAGCGTTCAGGCCGGTCGATCTGTCGGAGGTGGCGGAGCGGGTCGCCGATGCCTTTCGCGCAAGCGCGGAGGCGACCGGCCACGAAGTCGCTCTCGATGTCGATGCGGGCGCGACGATCGCGGGCGACCGGCACCTGCTCGCGCAGATGTGCGCGAACCTGGTCGAGAACGCGCTACGGCATACGCCTTCCGGAACGCGGATCGCCATCTGCGTGCAGCGGCAGGCGGATGCCGTATGCCTTGTCGTTGCCGACACGGGGCCGGGCATCCCGCCTGCGGAGCGCGCGCGCGTCCTCCAGCGCTTCGTCCGGCTGGAGCGCAGCCGGTCGACGCCCGGGCACGGCCTCGGACTCAGCCTGGTGGCGGCCATTGCCCGCGCGCACTTCGCGGCGATCGAATTGTCGGACGCGGCCCCCGGCCTGCGGGTCGTCATCCGCTTCGACGGCTGAACCCGCCGTCCGGGGCCAGCCGCGCGGCAAGCGGGTGCGGCGGCCTCCTGGCGAGGCCGCCGCACCTAGCTTCAGGCGAAGATCGCCTCGAGATCGGAAGGCGCGATGCCTTCCTTGAGCTGGCGCAGCTCGACATAGATGCTTGCCTGCACCGCCACCATTACCATGCTGCCGAGCGCCCCCACGGCGGCGCCGACGAACGCGGTCAGCAAGGCATTGCCGGTCGCGATCATCGCCGCGGTGAGGAAGCTCACCGGGATGCTGAGCACCCAGAGCAGGACGACGACGATCAGCATCGTCAGGAAGATGCGCCAGCGCGCGCCGCTGGTCAGCGCGGCGCTGCGGCTGAAAGCCTCGAGGATCCCCACCTTCTCCTGGACATAGGCCGGCGTGACCACCGCCCAGACCAGCCAGAGGATGACGCCCGGCACGATCAGCAGCAGCATGCCGATGCCGACGCCGATGCCGGCGATCAGGCCGATCGCTATCATCGGCAGGATCATGCTGATCCCCACCGCCAGAAGCGCGCCGAACTGCGGCGTCTCGCCCGAGAGGTGCATCACCGTGGCGCGGGTGAGCGCCGCCTGGAGGATCGCGCCGGTGACGATCGAGACCAGCCAGGTGAGGCCCGCCATGCCCCAATAGGAACCGCTGTAGAAGATCGCAGCGTCCGCTGCGCCGCCGTGCAGGTTGAAATTGATCGCCTGCCAATATCCCAGCACGAGCTGGGGCGTGCCCGCCAGCACCAGCGCAAGCCCGCAGAATAGCAGGAAATTCGACCCGATCGTTTCGAACGCGCGTGAAATGACCGCGCCGATTTCGTAGCGCGCTCCACCAAGATCCGCTTCAGCCATGATTTCCCCTCTTTCATCGAAGTGCAATCGACGCTGAGGAAAAACTGAACAAAAACGGGTGCAAAGTCCAGTCTTGCCGGGTTTCCTGCGGCGCGCTGTTCCGGTAGCACTGGGCGCGTGGGGGATTCGACGTGACCGTACAGGGATCGACTGCACAGTCCGTCGCCAGGGCGCACGAGGCCTTGCGCGCGCGCTCCGACATCCAGTTCGAGATGAGCGCGGCCAAGCCGCCCGAGATTCCGCCCTGGATGCGCTGGCTGGCCAGGCAGCTCGGAGAAGTCGCGCCCTATATGGGTTGGGTTCTTCTCGCCTGCGTGGTGATCGGCGCGGCGATCATTCTCTATCTCGTCGTCAGTTCGCTGATCCGCGCCCGGCCCTCGGGCGATGCCGAGGCGATGGCGACACGGGATGTCGCTGCCTGGCGCCCGAGCGAGAAGGCCGCGCGCGCGCTGCTTGCCGATGCCGAGGCGCTGGCGGCCCAGGGACGTTACGAGGAAGCCGTGCATCTGCTGCTCCAGCGCAGCCTGGAAGACATCCAGCGCCATCGCCCGCGCCTGCTCCGCCCCGCCCTGACCAGCCGCGAGATCGCAGGATCCGAATGGATGCCCGGCATCGTCCGCCGCGCCTTCGCCGCGATGGCCAGGCCGGTGGAGCGCAGCCTGTTCGGCGGCCGCAGCCTGGCCCGGGCCGACTGGGAGGAAGCGCGCGCCGCCTATGGCGAGTTCGCGCTGCCCGGGGCTTGGCGATGAGCAGCGAAGGCACCGCCACGCCCTTCACTCTGCGCACCGTCCTGGTGCTCGTGCTGCTCGGCGTGGTCGGCTTCGTCGCCTTCCTGCTGCTCACCGCCTATGCCGACGACCTGCAACCCGCGCAGCGCCCGGGCAACCATGCGCTCGCCACTTCGGCAGTGGGCTTTGCCGGCGCGGCCGACCTGGTGCGGCGCGTCCACGGCTCGGTGAAGATGGTGCGGCGCGACAGCGATCTCGACACCAGCGACATATTGGTGGTGACGCTGGAGCCGACGACCAGTCCCGACATGGTGAAGCGGATCATCGATCGCCGCGCTTCGCAGCCGACGATCCTGGTGCTGCCCAAATGGCTGACCATGCCCCGACCCGACAAGCCGGCCTGGGTGAGGTCGTTCGGCCGCCTCCCGCCTCGCGAGGCCTCGCGGCAGATCGCCCAGGTCACCGAGGCCCAGGTGCAGGAGAACGCAGAGGGCCTCAGGACCATCTCGGGCCAGGCGCTCGAACCGGTGATCGGCGACGGGCATGGCGGCACGCTGGTCGCCACGCTGAAGAGCCAACCGACGCTGATCGTCGCCGACCCCGACCTGCTCGACAATCAGGGCCTCAAGACGCTTGCGGGCGCCGAGCGGGCGATGCAGCTCCTCGACTGGTTCGACGATGGCGATCGCGGCATCGCCTTCGATCTCACGCTCCACGGCTTCGGGAGCAATCCCAACCTGCTCAAGCTGGCGTTCGAACCACCGTTCCTGCCGCTCACCCTGTGCCTGCTGATCGCGGCGCTGCTCGCGGGCTGGCATGCGCTCATGCGCTTCGGCCCCGCCCTGCCCGAGAGCCGCGGCGTCGCCTTCGGCAAGCGGGCGATCGCGGAGAATGGCGCGGCGCTGCTGCGGCTTGCCGGGCGGCGGCACCGCACCGGCGATCGCTATGCCGCGCTGATCCGCGACGCGGCGGCGGGCGCCACCGCCGCACCGGCCAACCTGCCGCCCGATGCGCTCGACAACTATCTCGACCGGCTCGACAAGCAGGGCGAACCCTTCACTGCCCTCGCTTCCCGCGCGGGCCATGCCCAGGACACGCGCGCGCTGCTCGTTGCCGCCCGCGCGCTCTATCAATGGAAAAGGACCGTCACGCGTGAACATTGAGGAAGTGAAGGCGCTGGGCGACGCGATCCGCGCCGAAGTGGGCAAGGCCGTGGTGGGGCTGGACGAGGCAGTGGAGCTGATGCTCGTCGCGCTGTTCGCGTCGGGGCATATCCTGCTCGAAGGGCCGCCCGGAACGGCGAAGACCTTCCTTGCCCAATGCTTCGCGCGCGCGGCGGGGCTCGACTATGGCCGCATCCAGTTCACGCCCGACCTGCTGCCGGGCGACATATTGGGCTCCAACCTGTTCAATTTCCAGACGAGCCAGTTCACCCTGACGCACGGCCCGATCTTCACCGAGCTGCTGCTCGCCGACGAGATCAACCGCACGCCGCCCAAGACCCAGGCGGCACTGCTGGAAGCGATGCAGGAGCGCACCGTCACGATCGACGGGATCGACCACAAGCTCTCCGAACGGTTCATGGTGGTGGCGACGCAGAATCCGATCGAGAGCCAGGGCGTCTATCCGCTGCCCGAGGCGCAGCTCGACCGCTTCCTGTTCAAATTCGAGGTCGGCTATCCCAGCCTCGAACAGGAACGCGAGATCGTCGCCAAGCAGGGCAGCCGCTTCGGCATGCCCCGGCCCGAGCAATGGGGCGTCGCCCAGGTCGCCGACCATGCGACGATCAGCGCCGCAGCCGATGCGGTGGCGGCGAACCGCCTGGCCGACGAGGTGGTGGACTATGTCGTCCGCCTCGTCCGCGCGACTCGCACCACCGGCGACCTCCAGATCGGCGCGAGCCCGCGCGCGGGCGCCACGCTCGCCGCCGCGGCGCGCGCGCATGCCGCGCTCGACGGGCGCGACTTCGTGCTGCCCGACGATGTGAAGAAGCTCGCCCCCGCGGCCCTGCGCCACCGCGTGATTCTCTCTCCCGCTGCCGAGATCGACGGCCGTACCGCCGACGCAGTGATCGCGGGCCTGGTCGAGCAGGTCGAGGCGCCGCGTTGATCCGACCCAGCATCCGCTGCGTGCTGCTGACCGCCGCGGGAGCGCCGCTGGCGCTGCTCGTCGGCGTATTCGCGCCGCAGCTCTGGTTTGCCGGGCTGATATGGGTGCCGATGATGCTCGCCTTCGCCGCGGTCGACGCCCTGCTCGCGCCGCGCGCGCCGGTGCTGAAGGCGTCGTGCCCGGGCGCGATCGAGATCGGCGCGCCGCTGATCGTCGAGGTGATGGTGGCGGGCCGGCCGATCGACGGGCTGGAGCTCGCGGTGGCGACGGGGCCCAGGCTGGCGCCGCGCGCCGAGGGGCGCATCCGGCTGGCGCGCGGCGAGAACCATGCCGCGATCGCCTTCCTCCCCGTGCGGCGCGGCACCGACAAGGTGGAGGCGCTGTGGAGCCGCTGGACCGGTCCGTTCGGCCTGATCTGGCGGCAGCGCGTGGAGAAGCTCGACCGGCTGGTGGTGATCACGCCGGACATCCGCCCCGTGCGCAATTCGGCCCATCTGCTGCTGCGCGACGCGCAGATGGGCGAGATGGCGCGCGTCGATCGCGGCGAAGGCAGCGAGTTCGAAGCGCTGACCGAATGGCGCTCGGGCATGGAGCGCCGCACGATCGACTGGAACCACAGCGCCCGCCACCTTCAGCTGCTCGCTCGCGAGAACCGGATCGAGCGCAACAACCAGATCGTCTTCGCGATCGATACCGGCCGGGTGATGTGCGAGCCGGTCGACGGCCTGCCGCGCGTCGACCGGGCGATCACCGCGGCGCTGCTCGGCGCCTATGCCGCCTTGAAGCTCGGGGACCGGGTGGCGCTGTTCGGCTTCGATTCGCAGCCCCGGGTCGCCTCGGGCGCGGTGTCGGGCACCCGCGCCTTCCCGCTGATGCAGCGGCTCGCCGGGCAGCTCGACTACAGCACGGCCGAGACCAACTATACGCTCGGGCTCGCCACGCTGGCGGGCGACCTCACCCGGCGCTCGCTGGTGGTGATCTTCACCGAGTTCACCGATCCCACCGGCGCCGAGCTGATGCTGCGCGCCGCGGTGAACCTGCTGCGCGGGCACCTGGTGCTGTTCGTGATCCTGGCCGATGACGAACTGGAGGCGTTGGCCGCGGCAGAACCGATGGCGATCGACGACGTCTCGCGCGCGGTGATCGCCGCGTCGATGCTGCGCGAGCGCCGGATCGTCCAGGCGCGGCTCCGCCATGCCGGCATCCATGTGCTGGAAGCGCGGCACGACCAGGTGGGGCCGGCACTCGTCCGCCAATATTTCGATTTCAAGCGGAGGAATCTGCTGTGAGCGGCGCCGCATCGTCCCAGTTCGCCAGCGCCCGCTTCCGCGAGGCGCGCACCGTCGACTGGCTGGAACTGGAGCAGCGCATCCTCCAGATCGAGCGCGGCCGTGCCGGATCGCTTTCGGACGAGGACCTGTTCGAGCTGCCGGTGCTCTATCGCGCCGCGCTCTCCTCGCTCTCGGTAGCGCGCGAGACATCGCTCGACGCCGATCTGGTCGCCTATCTCGAGGCGCTGTGCGCGCGATCCTATTTCGTGCTCTACGGCGTCCAGCCTCCCCTTCGCCGGCGCATCGCAGCATTCTTCGGGGCAAGCTGGCCGCTGGCGCTGCGCAGCCTGGCACGCGAGACGCTGATCGCGGTGCTGATGATGCTGCTCGGCGGCATCGCCGCCTATTGCCTGGTTGCCAGCGATCCGAGCTGGTATCATTCGATCGTGCCCGAGGGATTGGCCGGCGGACGGGGGCCGCAATCGAGCGCGGCGGAGCTGCGCCAGGGCCTTTATGACGGCGGGGGCGACGACAGCAACATGCTCGGCGCCTTCGCTACCTATCTGTTCACCCACAATGCGCAGATCGCGCTGATGTGCTTCGCGCTGGGCTTCGCATTCGGCGTGCCGACATTGCTGCTGCTCGTCTACAATGGCTGCATCCTCGGCGCCTTCCTCGCGGTGTTCGTCTCCAAGGGGCTCGGTCTGCCGCTGGCCGCCTGGCTGACGATCCACGGCACCACCGAACTGTTCGCCATCGCCATTGCCGGCGCGGCCGGGCTGCGCGTGGGCATGGCGCTGGCCTTTCCAGGCAAGCTCTCGCGCACCGCCGCCACCGCCAGGGCCGGGCGCACCGCCGCCTTCGCCATGATCGGCGTGGTGCTGATGCTCGCCGTGGCCGGGCTGCTCGAGGGCGTGGGGCGGCAAACGATCACTTCGGACCTGATCCGCGTGGCGATCGGCGGCGCTGCGCTGCTCGGCTGGCTGCTCTATTTCTACGTGATGCCGGTGCGCAGCGGTGACCTGGATGGCTGAGGCTCGCGCGACGCAGGGATCGGGCCGGCAGCGGGGCACCGACCGCCGCACCTTCGTCACGCCCGAAGGCGTGGACCTGAAGCTCGACATCGCCACGATCGGCGAGCGCGCCGGCGCCTTCATGCTCGATCTGACGGTGATCGTCCTCACGCTGGTGGTGCTCACCATCGTCCTGCTGCTGGTGCTGATGGGCACCGGAAAGGCGCTGGCGCAGATCCTGCTGATGATCTGGCTGCTCGGCTTCTTCGCGCTGCGCAACGGATATTTCGCGATCTTCGAGCTGGGCCCGCGGGCGGCGACACCGGGCAAGCGGCTGATGCGGCTGCGCGTAGTGGCGCGCGACGGATCGCGGCTGCGCGGGCACCAGGTGGTGGCGCGCAACGCCATGCGCGAACTGGAACTGTTCCTCCCCCTATCCTTCCTGGCCTATCAGAGCTCCGCCGGGATGGCGACTTTCGCCACCGGCCTGTTCGGGCTGCTCTGGACCGGCATCTTCCTGCTCTTTCCCTTCTTCAACCGCGATCGGCTGCGCGTGGGCGACCTGATCGCCGGCACCTGGGTGGTGCGATTGCCGCGCCGGAGCCTGAACCACAGCGTCGCGTCGCGCGCCGAGCCCGAACAGGCCCGCTACGCCTTCACCGATGCGCAACTGAGCGTCTATGGCGAGTTCGAGCTGCAGAAGCTGGAGGAAGTGCTGCGGCGGAACGACGAATATTCCATGATCGTCGTCGCGCGGACGATCCGCGAGCGGCTCGGCATGGCCGGCGTCGAGGGCGACGAGCATGGCTTTCTCGAAGCCTATTACACTGCGCTATGCCAGCGATTGGAACGCAACATGCTGTTCGGCAAGCGCAAGAAGGACAAATATCAGCACTAGCTGGCGAATAGCTGGCCAATGTCACGGAATGCCTTGAATTCCAGTGCGTTGCCGGCAGGATCGAAGAAGAACATCGTCGCCTGCTCGCCGGGCTTGCCCGGAAAGCGGATATGCGGCGTGATCGCGAATTCGGTGCCCGCGGCGCGCAAGCGCCCGGCAAGCGCCTCCCATTCCTCCCATTCGAGCACCAGCCCGAAATGGGGCACGGGCACCGCGTCGCCATCCACGGAGCCCCGCGCCTTCACGCCCGCGCCTTCCGCCTTGTGGACGACCAGCTGGTGGCCTCGGAAATCGAAATCGATCCAGTGGCCGGGATCCTCGCGCCCCTGCGGGCAACCGAGCGTGCCGCCATAGAAGGCGCGCGCCGCCTCGATATCGTCGACGGGGATGGCGAGATGGAAAAGCGGCACGGTCATCCAAGCGAGCATAGAAAGGCCCGGGCGATTGCGGAAGACCGTCAGGGCGGGTGATGGAAACCGGTTTCCATAGCTCGACCACGGCTCTATGTCGGGCATATGACTCCAGCCCTGTTCCGTATCGCCCCCGAGGACAGCACCGCCACGGCGCTACGCGACATGGCCGCCGGGGAGGAAGCGCTGGGCGTCACGCTCGCCGGGCCGGTGGCGAAGGGGCACAAGGTCGCCGTGAAGCCGATCGCGGCGGGCGACCCCGTGCTCAAATTCGGTTTTCCGATCGGCATGGCCACCCGCGCGATCGCGCCGGGCGAACATGTCCACACCCATAATGTCGCCACTGCGCTCGGCGGCAGCGGCGACTATGCCTTTGCGCCGGCCGCGCACGACGATGCCCGGGTCGAGGGGCCGGCGTTCCTCGGCTATCGCCGCGCCAACGGCCGGGTGGGCACCCGCAACGAGGTCTGGGTGATCCCCACCGTCGGCTGCGTCGCGCGTACCGCACAGAAGATCGCCGAACGCGCCGCGGCGCGGCATGCGGGCAAGATCGACGGCATCCACGCCTTCCCCCATCCGTTCGGCTGCTCGCAGCTGGGCGACGACCTGCAAGGCACTCGGGCGATCCTCGCCGCCCTGGCCAGCCATCCCAATGCGGGCGGCGTGCTGATCGTCGGGCTCGGCTGCGAGAACAACCAGATCAAGGGCATGCTGGAAGGGATCGACCACCCCAATCTGCGCACCCTGGGCGCGCAGATGGCGGAGGACGAAGTCGAGGAAGGCGTGGCGCTGGTTGCCGAGCTGGTGGCCGCCGCGGCCGCCGAACGAACCCCTGCCCCTCTCTCCGAGCTGGTGCTCGGCGTGAAATGCGGCGGTTCGGACGGCTTTTCGGGGCTCACCGCCAATCCGCTGGTCGGGCGCATGGCCGACGCAGTCACCGGGGCGGGCGGCACCGCGATCCTCACCGAGATTCCCGAGATATTCGGCGCCGAGCAGCTGCTGATGGCGCGCGCCCGCGACGAAGCGGTGTTCGAAGCGATCGTGGCCCTGGTCAACGACTTCAAGGCCTATTTCACCCGGCATGGCGAGCCGGTCTCCGAGAACCCTTCTCCCGGCAACATCGCCGGCGGCATCACCACGCTCGAGGAGAAGTCGCTCGGCGCGGTGCAGAAGGCCGGGCATGCGATCGTCACCGACGTGATCCCCTATGGCGGGCGCGTGCGGCACCACGGCCTCACGCTGCTCGAAGCGCCCGGCAACGACGCCGTATCTTCCACCGCGCTGGCGGCGGCGGGCGCGACGGCGATCCTGTTCACCACCGGGCGCGGCACCCCGCTCGGCTTCCCGGTGCCGACGATCAAGATCGCCTCGAACAGCGACCTGGCCGCGCGCAAGCCCGGCTGGATCGATTTCGACGCCGGCCAGGTGCTCGAACTGGGCATGGATGCGGCCGCCGGCGCGCTGCTGGAGACGATCGTCGCGATCGCATCGGGCAGGGAAACCGCCGCCGAGCGCAATGGCGAACGCGAAATCGCGATCTGGAAGCGCGGCGTCACGCTCTGACGGGCGGAGATTTTCTCAGGGATTGAAACATCTCCGTTTCGAAACGGGCGAGTCATGACTGTGCGGCCCGTCGGTTTCTGTTAACCATATCGCGCGCGACTCAGGGGGAATAGCGTGGCGATCATTCTGGCTTCGATCGGCAATCTGGCAGCGGGCGCGGCGCATGCCATGGCTGTCCGGCCGATCAGCGCGGAGGCGATCTACTGGCCGGCCTGGATCCTGGTGGGCGGCGTGCTGATCGCGCTGCTGATCGTCATCGGCGTGCTCGCGTCGCTCAAGGCCGCGCTGCTCGCCAAGCCGAGGAAGCGCGACGAGGAATTCACCCGCATGCTCTGCAAGCAGGTGTGGAAGCACACGGCCACGGTCACCGACATATTCGCGCAGCGCCTGCGCCAGCCGCAGCGCGACCTGGTGACGCTGCGGGTTCTCCTCCGCCTGCTGCGCGAGGACATCGCCGGGCCGGTCAACTTCGTCGAACAGATGCGCCCGCACGCGCCGGCGACCTGGCCGGACTATGAACTGTTCGCCGCCTTCAACAATTGGGGCGGCCAGATCTGCGCAATGGAATCCCAGCTGGCGGACATGCAGCAGATGCTGAGCTATCCGGCGGTGAAGGAGCCGGTGGATGCGCACCGCGACGCGATGCTTGTCCATTTCTATGCCACCGAGCAGGTGGCGATGGGCCAGACCGTGTCGACGCTCGGCAATCATGCGATAGCGGTGTGCGAGGCGGCGAAGAAGGTGCTGAAGAAGGCACCGGGCGGCTTCCGCTTCGGCGGGGGCGATCACGATCCTGACGAACAGGATCATGGCTGCCCCGCCTGCGGCGCGAGCCAGCATGGCGTCTATGCCGGCGCCAATACCCGCGACCTGTTGCCGCTGCCTGCCCTGCCCGATCTGCCCGAGAAGCCGAAGAAGAAGGAAGAGGCCAAGCCCGCGGCGCAGATCTGCGGTTGCGCAATGCCCCGGCCCTGCCGTTGCGCCCCGGTGCCCTGCGCCTGCGCGTGCAGCTGCAAGACGGCGAGCGCTCCGGCGCCGGCCCATCCCTGATCGTTTCGGCGACGACGGAACATTGCTGCACTGCGATAAACCGGAGGCGCGGGGCATTGAAGCGTTAACCCTCCTCCCGTAGGTTCGCGCGCAGGGGTTTTCCGGGTGGGTTGATGACCGAGTTTATCGTCTTCGCATATGCGATGCTGGCAATGTTCGTGATCCAGTCGATGCAGCGCAACAAACGCGCGCAGCGCGCCGATTCGCAGATGGTCACCATGGTCGGCTGGGGGTTGTTCTCGCTCTCCTCCACGCTGGCGGTATTGCTCGGCGCGGTGGCGCTGGCGCTCGCGCTGGGCGCCAATATCCCCCTTCCCCCGGGCTTCGAAGCGCCGCTATCCTGAGCGGCATGCCGCTCTACGAATTCGCGGGGCATCGCCCCCAACTCGCCGAGGATGCCTGGATCGCGCCAAGCGCCGACCTGATCGGCGATGTGCGCCTGGCCGCGCTCGCCTCGATATGGTTCGGCGCGGTCATCCGCGCGGACAACACGCCGATCCTGGTGGGCGCCCGCTCGAACATCCAGGACGGGGCGATGCTCCATTCCGATCCGGGCGCGCCCTGCACCGTCGGCGAGGACGTGACCGTGGGCCATCACGCCATCCTGCACGGCTGCACGATCGGCGACCGCACGCTGATCGGCATGGGCGCGACGATCCTGAACCGCGCGGTGATCGGCGAGGATTGCCTGGTCGGCGCGGGGGCGCTGGTGACCGAGGGCAAGACGTTCCCCGCCGGCCATCTGATCGTCGGCTCGCCGGCCAAGGCGATCCGGCCGCTCGACGACATGCAGAAGGCGCTGCTCAAGGCCAGCGCCGCGCTCTACGCCGCCAAGCAGCGCGAATATGCCGCAGGACTGAAACGGGTCGACTGATCCGCCGCCTGCCGCTTGGACAATCGTCATATTGCCGTTCTAGCCCGGGCCTCTTTCGAGTCGGGTCGGGGGTCGTGATGGGTTTGTTCGACTGGTTGAAGCGCCGCGCCAGGGCACAGGCTCCGATGCCGGCACCGATCGCGCTACCGGCCCCTGCCGCTGCGCCCGAAATGGAGCCCGAGGGCCTGTGGCAGACGGGCGTGGAGGCCGATCGCCTCTGGGTGCGCGCTCCCGAAGGCGATCGCCAGGCCGTGACGCTCGAGGCGCTCGCGGCAGTCGCGATCGAGACCAGCGATACCGGCCCCGACGGGCGCGGCGCCTGGTGGCTGTTCTACGGGCCGGACGAGGATGTCGCCTTCACCCTGCCGCTGGGCGCGCGGGGCGAAGGTGCGATGGTCGAGCGGATCGCCGCACTGCCGGGCTTTCGCCACGATGCCTATGCCACCGCGATTCGATCGGCCGGCATCGATACCTTCGTGATCTGGCAGCGGCCGTTCGACTAATTGTCGAGGCGACGCGTCACCTCATAGCCTGCCTTGCGCAAGGCCATCACCGCGGCGAGCGCCTGGTAATGGCTCTCCTGCCCTTCCTCATAGAGCTTGCCGCTCTGCAGGGTTGCGGCCTCGATCGCCTTGCGAACGATGACGTACATCTCGTTGGTGACCATATGGGGCTCCCCGGGGCCGTTGCGCGGAACGACAATGGGGAATCGCGCCGCTCGCTTCAATAGGGGTACGGCCGAGTCGGCCCTGTCACCGGAATGATTGCGCCGCGTGCAACCATGCATGCCGTAGCGTCGCCGGCATCGGGCTGGACGGCCATTCCGGTTTCGCTACAAAACTGGTCCATGGCTCTGCCCCCGCTCTTCGATCGCCTGCGCCTTCCCGTCATCGGATCGCCGCTGTTCATCATCTCGGTGCCCGACCTGGTCATCGCCCAGTGCAAGGCGGGGATCGTCGGCTCCTTTCCGGCGCTCAACGCCCGGCCGGACACCAGGCTCGACGAATGGCTCCACCAGATCACCGAGGAACTGGCTGCCTGGGACCGCGATCATCCGGACACGCCGGCGGCGCCCTTCGCGGTCAACCAGATCGTCCATCGCTCCAATCCGCGCCTGGAGCATGACGTGGCCGCCTGTGCCAAGTGGAAGGCGCCGATCGTGATCACGTCCCTCGGCGCACGGCCCGAGCTCAACGACGCCGTGCATGGCTGGGGCGGCATCACGCTGCACGACGTGATCGACGATCGCTTCGCCCACAAGGCGATCGAGAAGGGCGCGGATGGGCTGATCCTCGTCGCGGCCGGCGCCGGCGGCCATGCCGGGCGCCTCAGCCCCTTCGCGCTCGTCCAGGAAGTGCGCGAATGGTTCGATGGGCCGGTGGTGCTCTCGGGCGCGATCGCCAATGGCCGCTCGGTGCTGGCCGCCCAGGCGATGGGCGCCGACCTCGCCTATATCGGCTCGCCGTTCATCGCCACCGACGAGGCCAATGCCGCGCCCGCCTACAAGCAGGGCATCGTCGAAGGGACCGCGGACGATATCGTCTATTCGAACCTCTTCACCGGCGTGCACGGCAACTATCTGAAGGCGTCGATCGTCAATGCCGGGCTCGATCCGGACAATCTTCCGGAAAGCGATCCCAGCGCGATGAACTTCGGCGGGGCAAAGGCCTGGAAGGATATCTGGGGATCGGGCCAGGGCATCGGCGCAGTACATGCGATCGAGCCTGCCACGGCGAAGATCGAACGGATGCAGCGGGAATATGCCGCGGCCAGGGCGGCGCTCTGCGGCTGAGCGGGCGCTGCCCGGCCCAGGCCGGCGTGCCGAGGATCAGAAAGCGGCGGCCAGCCGGTCCATCATCGAGCGCGCGGGGCTTTCGATCACCGACGCCTCCCCCAGCGACTCGTCGAGCCGTGCCACGCGGCGATACAGGTCGATGCTGGTGTTGATGATCGCCACCGCCTGGGGCGGCATTGCGTCGAGCAGCGCCTCCTCGGTTTCGGGCGCGTCGCCAAGCCGGCGCGAGGAGGCAAGCGCGTCGTGCGGCGTCAGTTCGCCGGCATCGACCGCGCGCTGGGTGAGCAGCCAGGCGATGATGTGCATCAGCCGCGTCGTCACCTTGAGCGACTCGCAGGAGAAGGCGACTCGATTCAAGGCCTCCAGCGCTTCGCGCTCGTCACGGCCCAGTTCGTCGAAATAGGCGCGCGCCTCGTCGGCCAGCAGCATCGCCTCGACATAGAGCGTGTCGATCAGCTTGCGATGGATCGTCGTCGTGCCCTGTTTGCCCATGAAAACAACGCTGCCACAGCCCGCATGGTAACGAAATGCTTAATTTCGCAGTGATTTCGTCCCGATCCGGATCAGGCGATAATATCGGGGATCAACTGGTCCTCGAGCTGCACGATCTCGTCGCGCAGCATGAGCTTGCGCTTCTTAAGGCGCGCGATCTGGAGCTGGTCGGAGGTGCCCGTCGCGAGCAGCGCGTCGATCGCCGCATCCAGGTCGCGATGCTCGGTCCGCACCGCTTCGAGCCGTCGCACAATCTCTTTCTCGTCCATCGCGAAAGCCCCCGTAGCGGGATCTCCCTGCACCAGCCCGAGAGGCTCCGCAACGGATCATCGCGCTATTTCCGCATGCTGTCGATTAGCCGCCGGTTAGCCGCGTTTCCCCCGCGACAAAGCTGTGGAAAAGTGATCTAGTCGCGGGTTCCGGCCACCCGAAGAAGGAGACTGCTTCGATGCAGAACGCGCATTTCTCGGCACTTTCGGCCAAGCACTCGGTGCTCGACCAGCGAATCGCCGCCGAATCGCAACGGCCCCGCCCCGACCAGATGGTCCTGGCTTCCCTGAAGAAGCAGAAGCTTCGCATCAAGGAAGAAATGGCGCGCTAGAAGCGCCGCGCAAAAGGGGTGTGGCCCAAGCCGCACCCCGACTGCGCGAAATCTCCGAAACCTGGTTCCGAAAAGATTCGAGCCGATGGATATCCGGCTCGGAAAGACGTCAGCGGCGCGTGAAGATCGGCTTCACGAAAGTCGGCGTCTGCGTGCCCCCGCCCACCGGCTTGCGGGCGAGCAGCGGGTCGATCGGCGTGTCGAAGGCAATGCCGACGCGGCCATCGGTCGCCCAGGCGATGCGGCCGCTGACCCAGCCCACGCCGCGCACCTCCACTTCCACCGGCGAGCCCCGTTCGATCGGCTGCGTATATTCGGCCATCAGCCCGCCCTGCGAAAGATTGCGCACGCGCACCTGCTCGTCCGGGCGCCCCGCCACGCGGAACTGCGCGGCCAGCATCAGGCTGTCGCGCGAACCGTTGCGCTGGCTGGCGGCGAAATCGTCCGCCGAGAGCGCAGTGAGAGGGTCGAAGGGAAACTGGTCCATCATGTCGCTCGAAACGCAAGGAGTTACGCGCGCAGAATAGAGCAGCAAACCTTGTCGAAACCGTAAACGAAGGCGTCGAAACCGTAAACGAAGGCCGAAAATGTGCCTCCGCCGCCGAACGGAGGAGGCACAAAAAAGGAGGCCCTCAGCCCCCTGTCATTCGTCCCGCGATACCTTCTCGTTGCGCTCGTGGCGTTCCTGCGCCTCGACGGTCATCGTCGCGATCGGCCGCGCTTCCAGCCGGCCGAGGCTGATCGGCTCGCCGGTCACCTCGCAATAGCCATATTCGCCGTCCTCGATCCGGCGCAAGGCCGCGTCGATCTTGGAGATCAGCTTGCGCTGGCGATCGCGCGTGCGCAGCTCGATCGACCAGTCGGTCTCGCTCGACGCGCGATCGGTGAGATCGGCCTCGCGCAGCGAGTCGGTCTGCAGCTGGTTGAGCGTCCCCGCGGCCTCGCGGTAGATGTCGTCCTTCCACGCGTTCAGCTTGTTGCGGAAATATTCCAGCTGGCGCGGGTTCATGAAGGGTTCGTCGTTGCTCGGCCGATAGCCGTCGTCGCCGTCATTTGCGGCGGGAGGAACGCGTTTACCCGGTTCGTCGAAGCGATCCAAAACAGTAGCCATCCCCACTCTCCACTACGGTCCTCAGTAAGGCCCGAGCCATACGGAGACCGTTTGCCCTGCGCGGCCCTATACTTACGCGCGGCGGCGTTAACAAGCGCGCCGTCATTTTAATCCACAGGCGTAATACCCCGTAAATGGAGGGAAATTAGCAGCGGGTGAACCGCGGCCCGATCCATCGGAAATTAACCGGGAATGTTCATGAACCGGCGGCCACGAAACACTCGCTTCGTGCCGAAGTAGAACATTAACCACGCCAACAGAAATCCGGGGCGCGAAAAATACGCGCAAATATGGTTAAGCCGTCTTAACGGCATTGCACTTAACAATTTGTTTTGCACTTTTCGCGCATTGACGAGTGTGAAGCTGCTGACGGTCCCGCGGGGAGCGACACGCCAGCAACGGGAAGAGTGGGAACAATGTCGGTTCGCATGGCCTTGGCTAAACTGTGCGCCTGCACTTGCGGGGGCGCGGTGATCGGCGGCGGTGGCGTCTACGTCACCGAACGCATCCATCAGCCGCGCGTGGTGAAACACGTCACCGTCACGAAGAAGCGCGTCGTGAAGCGCACCGTGGCGCGTCCGGTGAAGCGAGTCGTCAAGCGCACGGTCACCACCACTACCCAGGGCCAGCCCCAGGTCGTCGTCGTCACTGCGCAGGGCGCGCCGATCCCGGTGCCTCCGCCCTATGGCGAGATGCCGGTGGTTTCGTCGAGCAGCAGCGGCTCCTCCTCCTCGGGCGTGATCGGCGGCTCGGGCGGCGGCGGCTTCATGGGCGGCTTCTTCGCGGGCGGCTTCTTCGGCGGGTCGACCAGCTCCGGCAGCTCGAGCGGATCCAGCGGCATCAACATCGAGATCTCGTCGTCCAACTCCTCCTCATCGGGCGGCTCGACCTCCACCTCGACCGGCGGTTCGTCGACTTCCACGTCTACCGGCGGCTCGTCCACCTCCACATCGAGCGGCCAGATCAGTTCGACATCGACCTCGTCGTCGAGCGGCGACGTCTCGTCCTCCACTTCGACGAGCTCGAGCACCTCGTCGTCCAACAGCTCCTCGACCAGTTCGTCCAACTCGTCTTCGACATCGTCCTCGTCGAGCGGCCATTGGAGCAATTCGAGCGGCTGGAGCTCGAACGGCGGGCACGGATCGAGCAGCCATGGCGGCTGCCGGCGCGACTGCGGCGGCAGCAGCTCGGGCGGACCGGCGCCGGTGCCGGCCCCACCGATGATCCTGCTGTTCGGCGGCGCCGCGGCGGCGCTGGTCGCCCGCAAGCGCTTCCTGAAGAAGAAGGCGCCGGACGCGCAGCCGGAAGGCTGAGCCGCCCTATTCGGCGTTGATCAGCGCTTCCTCGATCTGCGGGACGGTGTGGCGGGTCAGGTCCTTGGCGATCTCGGCCGTCAGGCGATCGCTCACTTCCTTGTGATAATGTTTGCGCAGCGCTCCCAGCGTGCGCGGCGGGGCGACGATGATCAGCGATTCGAATTCGTTGCGCAGCGCCCGCGCCTTGAGCAGGGCCGCGGCGTCGGCCGCGAAGCGATCCTCCTCCAGCTGGTGGAAATCGGTCTCCTCATAGGCGCTGCGCCGCGCGCCGACGCTCTGGAAGGAACGGCCGGGCGCATCGCTCGCCTGCTCGCCATTGGCCGGGTTCTCCTGTTCCTCCTTGCGCTCCAATTGCAGGTTCGGGCGCAGCGCGTCGCCTTCGTTGCGCAGCATCAGCAGCTTGCGACCATCGGCAACCAGAACGATCGCATCACGGGGAACCCGCATATCCTGTCTCCTTCGTTGATCCTGCCACACTGAACGCTGCCACGCGCGCCAGGGTTGCGCGCGGGCGGGAGCCCGGTCATACGCCCGGCCATGCACGATATCCGCGCCATCCGAGAGAATCCCGCTGCCTTCGACGCCGGTTTGGCGAAGCGGGGGCTGGAACCGCAGGCGGCCGAGCTCGTCGCCCTGGACGAGAAGCGCCGCGCCCTGATCACCGAGCTCCAGGCCGGCCTGGCGCGCCGCAACGAAGCCTCGAAGGCGATCGGCGCGGCCAAGGCGACGAAGGACGAAGCCACCGCGGCGGCACTGATGGCCGAAGTGGCCGGCCTCAAGGAGCGCCTGCCCGCGCTGGAGGCCGAGGAGAAGGAAGCCGGCGAGGCGCTGGAGGCCCGGCTCGCGAGCCTGCCCAACCTCCCGTATGACGACGTTCCCAAGGGCGCCGACGAGGATGACAACGCCCTGATGGCAACCGTCGGCGCGCCGACCGTCCTCGCCTTCCCGGCCAGGGAGCACGACGCGATCGGCCCGGCGCTCGGGCTCGATTTCGAAACGGGCGCGATGCTCTCGGGCGCGCGCTTCACGCTGGTGCGCGGCGCCGCCGCCAAGCTGCACCGCGCGCTCGGCCAGTTCATGCTCGATACGCTGGAGGCCCAGGGCTATGAGCAGACCATCCCGCCGCTGCTGGTGCGCGACGAGGCGGTGTTCGGCACCGGCCAGCTGCCCAAATTCGCCGAGGACCTGTTCCGGACCACCGACGGCCGCTGGCTGATCCCCACCGCCGAGGTGAGCCTCACCAACATCGTCCGCGAGCAGATCCTGGCCGAGGAGGAGCTGCCGCTGCGCTTCACCGCGCTCACCGCCTGCTTCCGCTCCGAAGCCGGCGCCGCGGGCCGCGACACGCGCGGCTTCATCCGCCAGCACCAGTTCGAGAAGGTCGAGATGGTCTCGATCACCACGCCCGAACAGAGCGAAGCCGAGCATGAGCGCATGACCCGGTGCGCCGAGGGCCTCCTCACGGCGCTGGGCCTGCCCTTCCGCCGCATGAAGCTGTGCACCGGCGACATGGGCTTCACCGCCGCGCGCACCTATGATCTGGAGGTGTGGCTGCCCGGCCAGGGCCGCTATCGCGAGATCTCGTCCTGCTCGACCTGCGGCGATTTCCAGGCGCGCCGGATGAATGCGCGCTGCCGCCCGGCGGGCGAGAAGGCGACCCGCTTCGTCCACACGCTCAACGGTTCGGGCCTGGCGGTGGGGCGTACGCTCGTCGCCGTGCTGGAGAACTACCAGCAGGAAGACGGATCGGTGGCGATCCCCGAGGCGCTGAAGCCCTATCTCAACGGCCTGAACCGGCTGGGACCGGCAAACTGAGCACCTCCGCATTCAGACGTACCTGACGTGCGCGGAAATGCGCGATATGGTACGACCGGATATGGTTAATTTGGGGGTCGGGATGATGGGGGCAAGGCCGATGGCGCCGCTGGCGCTACTGATGCTGGCCGCCTGCATTCCGCAGACCGGCGGCGGCTATCGCGACTCCGGCTATGACCGGCCCGCGCCCCGCCAGGACCGCCACTCGCAGCCCCAGTCGCAACAGGATGGCTGGGAACGCCCCGCGCTCGGCAACGAACAGGACGTCCGCCGCCTCCCTGCCCCGCCGCCCGCCTGGCAGGCGCGCAAGGTACAGGCGGATTCGCGGGTCGTGGCAGGCACCAGCTACACCGTCCAGCCGGGCGATTCGCTGCGTTCGATCTCGATGAAGACCGGGGCCGGATCGGAAGCGATCGCCCGTGCCAACAACATCCCCTCGCCCTTCGTGATCCGCGTCGGCCAGAAGCTGACGATCCCGGGTGGCCGCTATCACCTGGTCCGCGACGGCGAGACCGGCATCGCCATCGCCATCGCCTATGGGGTCGACTGGTCGCGGATCATCGCAGTCAACGACCTGGAGGAGCCGTACATCCTGCGCACGGGCCAGCGGCTGCTGATCCCCGACACGGCGTCGCCTTCGGGCCGCCCCGAGACGATCGAGCAGCGCGCGGCGCGTTTCCATCTCGACCTGGGCGTCGACGATATCGTCACCGGCGGCCAGCCCGCCATCGCCGAGAAGGCCAAGCCGGCCCAGCCGACCGCCTCTTCGGCCCGCGTGCTGTCGCCCACCACCCCGGTGGCGGCGCCGGCCCGGCTCGCCGGCGGTTTCCAATGGCCGCTCAAGGGCACCGTGATCCGGCGCTTCGGCCCCGGCGCGAGCGGGGAACGCAATGACGGCATCAAGATCGCCGCGCCGCTCGACACGCCGGTGCTCGCCGCGGCGGATGGCGTGGTCGCCTATGTCGGATCGGACATCCCGGCGCTGGGCGGCCTGGTGATCCTTCGCCATGGCGATGGCTGGACGACGGTATATGGTCATGCCGGCCAGCTGCTCGTGCAGCGCGGCCAGGCAGTGAAGAAGGGCCAGATGATCGCGCTATCCGGCAATTCGGGCTTTGCGGACCGCCCGGAACTCCATTTCGAGATCCGCCAGGGCCGCAGCCCCGTCGATCCGCTGCCGAGGCTGCCCGCGCGCTGATGGCGCTCAGGCCGCCTTCCACGCTGAAGCGCAAGTCGAGCTTGCCCGTCTGGGCCTCGATCGGATGGCGGGTGCTGGCGGTGCTGGCCCTGCTCGCGCTGGCGGTGGGCGTTCACTGGATCGAACGCGACGGGCTGAAGGATTCGGCCGACGGGCATGTCAGCTTCCTCGACATCCTCTACTTCACGTCGATCTCGATAACCACGACCGGCTATGGCGACATCGTGCCGGTGAGCAATTCGGCGCGGATGTTCGACGCGTTCGTCGTCACGCCGATCCGCATCTTCGTGGTGCTGCTCTTCCTCGGCACCGCCTATAATTTCGTGCTCAAGCGCACCTGGGAAAAATGGCGTATGGCAGTGATCCAGCGGACCCTTTCGGGGCACATCATCGTGGCGGGATACGGCACCACCGGTTCGGAAACCGTGGACGAGCTGATCGCGCGGGGCCGCAATCCGGGCAACATCGTCGTGATCGACCAGAGCGAAGCCAATATCGCCCGTGCCGAGGAGCGCGGCTGTATCGTCCTGCAGGCGGATGCGACGCGCGACCAGGTGCTCCAGGACGTGCACATCGCGAGCGCCGAATCGATGATCGTCTGCGCCGGGCGCGACGATACCTCGATCCTGATTACGCTCACGGCGCGGCACCTGGCGCAAGCCGTGCCGATCAGCGTGATCGTGCGCAACGAGGACAATGAGCTGCCGGCGCGGGCGGCGGGCGCGACCACGGTGGTGAACCCGGTGAGCTTCGCCGGGCTGCTCCTGGCCAGTTCGTGCCAGGGCCGCCACCTTGCCGACTATCTGACCGACCTCGCCTCGATCCACGGCACGGTCGAGCTTGCCGAGCGCAAGGTGCGGCCGGAAGAGGTCGGCAAACCGCTGTCGGCGATCGCGACCGGCCTGGGCGTCCGCATCTATCGCAGCGGAGTGGCGCTTGGCCACAAGGCGCCCGAAGCGCACGCGCTGCAGGCCGGGGACACGATCCTGGAGATCGTGACCGGCTAGACGCTCGCGCGCGCCTCGTCGCACTCCTCGCAGCCGTCCTCGGCGCCGTGGAGGAATAGCAGCGGATCGGCCCGCACCTTCGCCGCTGCGATCCGCACCAGATCCTCGGCATCCATCAGCCGTGCCTCGGCATGGCCGACCCTGCCCTCGCGCAGCAGGCCCTCCGCCTTCAGCCAGGCATTGGCCAGCTCGAATTTCTCGCAGCAGCTGTCATTCTCGCCGTAATGCACTTCGGCGCCACTGGCATCGATATAGTGGAAGTCGCTGCGATAGGGCGCGCCGCCGACGAGCTCGGCCAGGTGCAGCATCGTATTGGCGTGATGCCCCACCCCGAGCAGCAGCACCTGCCCGCCGGCCTGGCGAATCCGGTCGATCGCGCTGCCCGGCGCGGCGGGCGGCAGCACGAACGGGCCCCCGGCGATCCACTCGGCCTGGGGTCCGCGTGCCGAGACCGCGTCGAAATGCGCGCTGCGCAGCACGCCGGGCATGCGCCAGAACAGGTCGGCGACGACGCCCAGATCGTCGCGATTGGGCGTGGCCGCCGGATCGAAGGGCGCGTCGTCATCGCCGGTCGCCGAGGGCATGGCGAGCGTGCCCTCCGGCCCCAGCACCTCGGTGAGCGCTTCGACCAACCCCTCTGGACCGCCCTCGACCGGACGGACGGCGCGATAGCTCATATGGACGAGCAGCACGCCGCCTTCGCGCACGCCCAGCGCGCGCAGCTGCGCGTGCAGCGTCTCTCGGGAAATCATCTCCATCCTGCCCTGATGCCATTCCGGGCGGGCGCCCGCCATACCCGAGAGGCTAGCCGGCGGCGGGAATCCGCCCCTCCAGGGCGATGTGCCTTCCGGAAGCATCCGCCCTGCTTCGATCCATCGCCCTGGAAAGCTGCCGGAGGCCGGCCGGAATTTCCCGGAAGCCGAACTTCCCCAGCAATTTCAGCCGGGCCAAGACTATTTCGGCAGCAGGGTGCCCGGCATCGGCGGCACGCTCCAACAGGGGCCGCACTTCCCGGCAAGTCGCGGCGCTACGAGATCGCTTCAATCGATACCATGCGAGCCAGAAGCACGCCGGAACGAAATCCTGCTCGGCACAGTCTCGCAGCAGCGTGTCGCAAGTATCGAAATGACCATGGCGGGCCAGCAGCTTGGCGTAGCCGATCGTCGCCGCCCAGGAGCCGGCCTCGATCGCGCGGCGATACTGGTCCTGCGCCTGCCCGAAATCGGCAGCGACGACAGTACCGCGTTCATAATAACCCGCGACCGCTTCCATCGCCCAGGGCATTCCCGACTCCGCCAAGTCGAGGAATGTGCGCAGGGCCGTTTCAGGATCCGCGTCGAAGATCGCAAGCGCGGCCTCCGCCCGCTCGCGCGTCTCCACAGGTGCTTCGAGCCAAAGCGCATAGTCATTGGAATGCGCGCGTTCCCAGTCACCGGACCGTTTCAAAAGGGAGTCCGCCAGCCCGGCACAGAGCCAGCGACACAACCATGCGCACAACTTGCAGGCCACCGTCCAGGCTCCTTGCCGCCCCGCACCAATGCTTGCGCAACCAGGCTACCAGCTGCTTGCAACCACGTAAATGAAGGGGATGACAGGCGTCGCGGTCCGGATGCGAGGCCAAGAGGATTGGATACCCCTGGAAACCGCGCCGGCTCCATCTTGACCGCTGCCCCATCGCGGCCATGGTCGCGCCATGCCCGAAATGCTCTTCGCCCGCCTCGTCCCGATCCTGCTGCTGATCGGCTCGAACGTCTTCATGACCTTCGCCTGGTATGGGCATCTGAAGTTCAAGCAGGCGCCGTTGCTGCTCGTCATCCTGGCAAGCTGGGGCATTGCCTTCGTCGAATATTGCCTGGCGGTGCCGGCCAATCGCTGGGGCAGCGCAGTCTATTCGGCGGCGCAGCTCAAGGCGATGCAGGAAGTGATCACGCTCACCGTGTTCGTCGGCTTTTCGCTCCTCTATCTCGGACAGAAGATCACGGTGAATCACTTGATCGGCTTCGCGCTGATCGCGGCGGGCGCGTGGTTCATCTTCCGCGCGCCCGGCTGATCCGGAACGCGGGCCGAATCGCCCCCCGGAAAGCACCGGCCTAGCTTTTTCGGCGAAAATCCCTATGTCGCCCGCCAATCATGGCAACCAAACTCCCCGAGGCGCCCCGCGTGGGCATGGTGTCGCTCGGCTGTCCCAAGAACCTGGTCGACAGCGAGCGGATCCTCACCAAGCTGCGCAGCGACGGCTATGCGATGTCGCCCGACTATGCCGGCGCCGATGTCGTGCTGGTCAACACGTGCGGCTTCCTGGACAGCGCCAAGGAGGAATCGCTCGAGGCGATCGGCGAGGCGATCGCCGAGAACGGCCGGGTGATCGTCACCGGCTGCATGGGCAAGGAGGCCGAGACGATCCGCGCCCGTTTCCCCAACGTGCTCGCCGTCACCGGTGCGCATCAATATGAGGAAGTGGTCGGCGCGGTGCACGAGGCGGCCCCGATGCCGCCTTCACCCTTCGTCAACCTGGTGCCTGACGCGGGCCTGAAGCTTACGCCGCGCCATTACAGCTATCTGAAGATCTCGGAGGGCTGCAACCATCGCTGCGCCTTCTGCATCATCCCGGCGCTGCGCGGCGACCTGGTCAGCCGCCGTCCCGACGCGATCCTGCGCGAGGCGGAGAAGCTGGTCGAAGCCGGGACGAAGGAACTGCTGGTCATCAGCCAGGACACCTCGGCCTACGGCGTCGACATCCGCAAGGAGCCGCGCCTGTGGAAGGGCCGGGACGTGATCCCCCACATGACCGACCTCGCCCGCGAGCTCGGCAGGATCGCGCCCTGGGTGCGGCTGCACTATGTCTATCCCTATCCGCATGTCGACCAGGTCATCCCGCTGATGGCCGAGGGGCTGATCCTCCCCTATCTCGACATCCCGTTCCAGCACGCCAGCCCGAGCGTCCTGCGCTCGATGAAGCGCCCGGCGAACGAAGCCAAGGTGCTCGAGCGGCTGAAGAAGTGGCGCGAGATCGCGCCGGACCTGACGATCCGCTCGACCTTCGTGGTCGGCTTCCCAGGCGAGACCGAAGCGGACTTCCAGTACCTGCTCGACTGGCTCGACGAGGCCCAGCTCGACCGGGTCGGCGCGTTCCGCTTCGAGCCCGTCGAGGGTGCGGCGGCCAACACCCTGCCCGGCGCGGTGCCGGAAGAGGTGAAGGAAGAGCGCTACGCCCGGATCATGGCGAAGACCGCGGCGATCTCGGCCGCCAAGCTCCAGGCCAGGATCGGCCGCACGCTCGAAGTGATCATCGACGAGGTCGGCGAGGAAGGCGGCGCCACCGGCCGCAGCCAGGCCGATGCCCCGGAGATCGACGGCGAGGTGTTCCTGCGCGACGCCGGGCATCTCGGCCAGGGCGATATCGTCCGGGTCGAGATCGAGGATGCCGACGAGCATGACCTCTACGGCGTGCCGCTGGCCTAAGGTCTCTTCCGCCACAGGAGCAGCGCGTTGTCCGCCTCGTAGCGGCGCTCGCTGCGCTGGCGGCCGACAGAGGGATCATCGCCCAGATGGCGCGTCGATAGGGCTTGCTCGACGACCGCGACCTTCTCGCGCCTCGCGTCGTACGCGATATCGATCCGGACGGCCCAGTCACCGGGGCACTCCGGCGCGAGCCGGTTGTCGCGCTCACACGCTCCAATCGCGATTCCCTGCCGCCGGTCATTGGGCGCGATCATCCGGTTGTCGGCAAAGACCTGCACGATCGGGAAAGCCGGATAGGCGCCCAGTTGCCCCTCGACATTGGCGTTGTAGAAGCCGCCTGTCAGCCGGATCGAATAGGGGCCGCACTGGAAATAGCGAGTCAGCGCCCCGCGATACTGCATGTCGCCGCCATGATTGGGGAGCGGTTGGATGAGCGCCTCGGCGGCAACGGTCGCTCGCCGGGGATAGCTGCGATCGAGCGAGTCGCCGTCCGCCGCCCGGATCGAGAGCCGGAACGTGCCGGGATCGCAGAGGATTGCCGCGGTGATGTCACCTTCGACACTCGTCATGACGTTTTCGTCATAGCCGGTGATGTCGATCGCACTCTGTTGTGCCGCCTGTCCCGACAGGAACAGGGGTATCAGGACTCCGGTCAGCCATGCCTGCACGCTATGTCCTCCCCGATATGCGGCAATGACATCTTGCCTGCCCCGGCGTAATTCTCAACAAACGACTGCACCGCAATCGTTACGGGAATAGCCACACGTGCCCTGGTCTCGCTCCGCCCTCGCCGCCGCCCTTCTCGTCGCCACTCCCGCCGCCGCGCAGCAGCTCACCGCCGACGAAGCCGCCAGGGTCGATACGATCGTCGCCGATGCGCTCAAGTCGTCGGGCGCCCCCTCCGCCTCGGTCGCGATCGTGCGCGACGGCAAGATCGTCTTCGCCAAGGCCTATGGCGATCAGGGTCCGGGGATGAAGGCGACCAGCCCGGCGGCGAAGTACCAGATCGCATCGATCTCGAAGCAGTTCACCGCGGCGGCGATCCTGCTGCTCGAGGACGAAGGCAAGCTCGGCCTCGACGACAAGGTGTCGAAATGGGTGCCCGACATCACCGGCGCCGACCGGATCAGCGTCCGCCAGCTGCTCAGCCACACCGCCGGCATCCAGGATTACTGGCCGCAGGACTATGACTTCGCCGCGATGCAGAAGCCGGTCACACCCCAGCAGATCCTCGATCGCTGGGCGAAGAAGCCGCTCGATTTCGAACCGGGCAGCGCCTGGCAATATTCGAACACCGGCTATGTCGTCGCCGGCCTGATCATCGAGAAGGCGTCGGGCATGAAGCTGCTCGACTATCTCCAGAAGAAGATCTTCAAGCCGCTCGGCATCGACGCGATGGATCAGGACTATGCGGTGGGCAAGGGCTTCCCGCAGGGCAATCATCGCTTCGCGCTCGGGCCCGTCCGTGCGGCCCGTCCGGCGGCGCATGGCTGGCTATGGGCGGCGGGCGAGCTCGCCATGTCGGCCAGCGACCTCGCCAAATGGGACATCGCCCGGATCGACCGCAAGATCCTGAGCCCCGAGGACTGGGCGACGCAGGAAACCGCGATCAAGCTCACCAACGGCACCGATACCCATTATGGCCTCGGCGTCTCGGTCGGCAACCGCGCAGGCGACAGGACCGTCGAGCATGGCGGCGAAGCCGTGGGCTTCCTTTCCGACAATTTCGTGATGCCCGAGAAGCGCTTCGCCGTGGTCGCGCTGGTCAATGCCGATTTCGGGGGCGCGCAGGACGCGATCACCGGCGGGATCACCGATCTCCTCCATCCGCTTCCCCCGCCCGTCCCCGTGATCTCGACGGACCTCTATCGCGATCAACTCGCGCGCAAGCTGTTCGACCAGCTCCGCACCGGCACGCTGGACCGGTCGCAACTCACCGAGGACGCCAGCTACTATTTCACTGCCCAGGCAACCGGGGATTACTACACCAGCCTCTTCGCGCTGGGCGATCCGGTGAGCTTCACGCCGCGTGGCAAGCCGCGACTGCGCGGCGGGTTCGTCAATCGCAACTACGACATCGTCTATGCCGATGGCCGCAAGCTGATCGCCATCACCTATGCCGAGCCGGATTTTCACGGAAAGTTCGAGCAGTTCCTGATCCAGCCGAGGGACTGATGCGCCTTCCCGCCCTGGCCGCCGCCGCGTTGTTCGCCGCCAGCCCGCCCGATGCGGCGACGGTACGGCCCGTGGACCCGCTGACCGTGCAGGACGACGACTTCGCCCGGCATCGCGACCCCGCGGCGTGGCAAGGGCTCACTGTCTCGGCCCTGGAATTTCGCGAGGAGCGTGCGCGCTGGCGCCTGTGGCGCATCGCCAATGCGAAACACCCCGGGGGACCGCTCTTCTTCGTGCCGCACGACAACGAGAATGCCGGGTTCGAAGCCGGATTGGTGGCCGTGCGGAAATATGGCGGCGTGCTGATCGCGATCGACTCCGGCATCGCGCCCGGCGGCGACGGCAGGCGCCTCAACGAAGCCGTCGATTACGGCAGGCCGATCGACCCCAATCGCAATTTCGACACCGCGCTCCCCGGCTATGCGCACAATATCCTGGCCGATCTGGCGCACGGTGCCTGGCCGATCATCGCGCTCCATACCAACGCCAGGGGTTTCGAAACGGCGGGCTCGTACTGCAACAAGGGCGATCCGGAGGGCAGCGGGATCATCTCGATCCGCTATTGCGACGATACGCTGATCCCCAGCCCCTCGATATCGAAGGCCTGGCCGTTCGACGATGACGACACCGTCGCATTCGCCACCTTCCTCGCCAGGGACCCGCCGGGCGCCGCCTTTTGCCGAGACGCGATGGTCGGCGCGGATTTCAACGTCGTGCAGGAGCGCGTGGTGACGAGCGACGGCTCGCTCTCCAACTATGCCGTGCTGCACGGCCTCGCCTATCTCAACTTCGAGACGCTCGACCGGGGCCCGGATCCGGCCGAGCTCGCCCTGGCGCGCGACCGGCTGAGCTTCATGATCGATCGTGCGATCGCCCTGTGCGCGCCGCAGGTGAAGGCGCTGCGCTGAACGCCGGCGCCGGCCGGCCTGGCCCTTACCTGCCCTTGCCGCCCCGCATGATCGGCGGACTCCGCATCGTTTCGACGAACGCATCGCTTGCCTTGCGGTCTATGGAAAGGCGAAGCAGGCAATAGGAGCAGGTCGCCTCCCCGGTGCGCAGAAACTCCGCAAAATCGATATGGACGAGCTTGCCGCACTGGGGACAAGGGAATCCAGGGACCTCATTTACCTTCACGGGGACCTCTCCTTCCTACGGCAAGGAGCGTAGCGCGCGCCCGCGGTCCTGCAAGACCGCGAGGCGCTCATGGCAGCGCATAGGCCACTACCTCGTCCCCCACCGGCGTCTCCATGAAATGATGGCCGCCGGCATAGATGACCAGATACTGCCTGCCGTTCGCCTCATAGGTGATCGGCGTCGCCTGCCCGCCCGCCGGCAGCACCGCTTTCCACAGCGTCTTGCCGGTCTTCAGGTCGATCGCGCGGATCAGGTTGTCGGTCGCCGCCGCCACGAAGATCAGCCCGCCCGCCGTCACCACCGCGCCGCCATTGTTGGGCGTGCCGATCGTCACCGGCAGCATCGAGGGAATGCCGAACGGCCCATTGGTGCGCGCCTCGCCGAAGGGGCGGTCCCAGATCGTCTTGCCGCTGGCCATGTCGATCGCGCGGATCCCGCCATAGGGCGGCCGCTTGCAGAGCAGCCCGGTGAACGGCATCCGCCAGCCGGCATTGACGTTGATCGCATAGGGCGTGTTCGCCTGCGGATCGCCCGCACCCTCGGCGCCGCCGATCCTGCCCCGCGCCTGGTCGCGCGGCGCCCAGCCGAGCCTGTCGGCCTCGGCGCGCGGCACGAGACGGACATAGTTGGGCATGTCGTTGTAGTTGGCGACGATCACTCCGCGCTGCGGATCGACCGCGACGCCACCCCAGTCGGTCCCGCCATTATAGCCCGGATACTGGATCGAATGCCGATCGGCCTCGGGCGGGGTGAAGAAGCCCTTGTAGCTCGCCCGGCGGAAATTGATCCGGCAGAGCATCTGGTCGATCGGCGACATGCCCCACATGTCGCGCTCGGCAAGGTCGGGCTTGCGCAGCGTATGCCACAGCGACACGCGCTGGGTGGCCGTGCGCTGCTCCGGCTCGACGCCGCCGCCCGGCACCTTCATCTCGCCCACCGGTGTGAGCGGCTGGCCGCTGCGGCGATCGAGGATGTAGATATCGCCCTGCTTCGACGGCAGGATCAGCGCGGGCGCGCCCTTATAGTCGACCAAGGTGGCCTGAGCGCCGAAATCATAGTCCCACACATCATTGCGCACTGCCTGGAAGCGCCATCTGGGCTTGCCGGTGGTCACGTCGAGCGCCACCAGCGAAGTCGCGTAGAAATTCTCCTCCGGCCGGCGCAGCGACGAATAATAGTCGGCCGCGGCATTGCCCATCGGGAGATAGACGAGCCCGAGCTGCTCGTCGCCGCTCGCCATCGTCCACATGTTCGGCGTGCCGCGCGCCCATTCCTGCCCGGCGGGCGGCGCGCCGTTCCAGTCCGGATGCATCATGTCCCAGGCCCAGCGCAGCTGGCCGGTGACGACGTCGAACCCCTGGATCACGCCCGACGGCGCCCAGCGATCCTGCCCGTCCAGCACCTGATGGCCGGTGACGAGCACCCCGCGGACGAGCGTGGGCGGCGAGTTGATCGAGACGAAGCCGGCGGGAACCTTGCCCATGCCCTGCTTGGCATCGACCTGGCCATTCGTGCCGAAATCGGCACAGGGCTTGCCGCTCTTCGCATCGACTGCGATCAGCCGCGCATCGAGCGTGCCCTCGATCACCCGCGTCGCACAGGCCTGGTTCGCCGGCGCATTGGGCACGGCGTAATAGACCACGCCGCGGCACGCCGCGGTATAGGGGATCGCATCGTCCGGCACCTTTGGATCGTAGCGCCATTTCTCCATGCCCGTCGCCGCGTCGAGCGCGAGCAGGATGTTCTTGGGCGTGCAGATGTACAGGCTGTCGCCCACCTTGAGCGGCGTGTTCTCGGCGCCATAGGTCTTCCGGATCATCGCGGAGGACGGCAGGTCGCCGGTATGGGTGAGCCATGCCTGCTTGAGCTTCGACACATTCGCCGGCGTGATCTGGACGAGCGGCGAATAGCGCCTGGCGCTGGTGGTGCCGCCATAGACGGGCCAGTCGGCGCCGGTCTGCTGGCCGGAGGGGTCGACCATCCCCGCGGTCCCCGGCGAAGGCAGGCCGGCAAGTACAGGATCGGGTTGGCCGGCCGCGGCGGCCCAGAAGTTGATCACGGTGAGCAGCAGCGCCACCCCGACACCGCCCAGCGCCAGCCGCCACTTGCCCGGCGCCGGGGTGAGCGTCGGCAGCACCAGGATCACTGCGACGGCGAGCACTATCGGCGCGACCACGCGCGGCACCTGGGCCCAGGGATCGGGCCCGACTTCCCACCAGGCCCATAGGATGCTGGCGACGACGATGGCGAGATAGAGCCAGCCTCCGCTCATCCGCCCGCGGATCAGCAGCCAGCCCGACCACAGCATCAGCGCACCGGTGAGGAGATAATAGAGCGAGCCGCCCAGCACCGCGAGCCAGACCCCGCCGATCGCGAGCACCAGCCCGATCAGGCCGATCGCCGCGCCGACGATCGTCGCGGCGATGCTGCGGAGACGCGGCTTTTCCTCCACCGGCTCGAGATAGGGGATGCGCTCCCCTTCATAGCGCGTGTCGGTCATCGCTTGCTCCCTGTTGCCCGCGGACGAATTGGAAACCGGGAGCGCAACGATTGAGTTCCATCCCGGGGGAAAATTCTTGCCCGGCCACGGACTGCCCGCGCGTATCGGCCGTCACCCCTGCCAAGACGGGAACGGCCGCGGCTGGATAGATCGCGGAAAGGAACAAAAGCCCCCTAGCCCTCGCCGCCGCCATTACCTAGATCAACGCCCATGCCTGATCCCAACACGCTCGTTCAGCCCGACAAGGGCCAGCCCGCCCGCACCATCCATGTGATCGACGCCAAGGGTTTCGATGCCTGGCTCGCCGCCCAGCCGCCGCGCCACCGCACCACGGCCACCGCGCAGAAGCTGGTGCCCAGTGCCTATGCCAGCGCGATCCTGCCCGGCGACGGCGCGGAGGACTGGTCGGTGGTGAGCGTCGTCGCCAATGCGGAGCGCCTGTCGGTGTGGTGCCTCGCCAAGCTCGCCGAAACGCTTCCGGAAGGGACATACCGCATCGAAGGCGTCGACCCCGGCAAGGCGATCCATGGATGGCTGGCCGCCCAGTACAAGTTCGATGCCTACAAGAAGGACGAGAAGGCGCCGGTCGGCCCGCGCGTGCTGCTCACTTCCGAGCCTGCGCGGATCGAGGAAGCGGTGCGCATGGCCAATGCCACATACAAGCTGCGCGACCGGATCAACACCGGCGCCAACGACATGGGCCCGGCCGATCTCGAGGCCGCCGCCGCCGAACTGGTCAAGGCCCATGGCGGCCAGCTGACGGTGGTGAAGGGCGACGAGATCGAGAAGGGCTATGGCCTGCTCTGGGCAGTCGGCAAGGCCGCCGGCAAGGGCCGCGAGCCGCGGCTGATCGAGATCGAATGGGGCAACCCCGAGCATCCGAAGGTCGCGATCATCGGCAAGGGCGTGTGCTTCGATTCGGGCGGGCTCGACATCAAGCCCGCCGCCGGGATGCGGCTGATGAAGAAGGACATGGGCGGCGCGGCGCACGCGCTGGCCACCGCCGAGCTGATCATGGCGTCGCGCCTGCCGGTGCGGCTGCACATGCTCGTCCCCGCGGTGGAGAATTCGATCAACGGCGAAGCGACGCGCCCGGGCGACATCATGCGTTCGCGCAAGGGCATCACGGTGGAGAACAGCAACACCGACGCCGAGGGCCGCCTGATCCTGGCGGATGCGCTGACCAAGGCCGAGGAAAAGGGCCCGGAACTGGTGATCGACTATGCGACGCTCACCGGTGCCGCCCGCGTCGCGCTGGGGGCCGACCTGCAGGCGCTGTTCGCCAATGACGACACGCTGGCGAGCGAGCTGCTGGCCGCGGCGGAGACCGAGGCGGATCCGATGTGGCGCCTGCCGCTCTACGATCCGTACAAGGAGATGCTGAAGTCGGACGTGGCCGATATGGTCAATGCGGCCGAAGCCCCGTTCGGCGGCGCGCTGACCGCCGCGCTGTTCCTCAAGGAGTTCGTCCCCGAAAAGGCGCAATGGGCGCATCTCGACATCTTCTGCTGGAACGGCAGCCACAAGCCGGGCCGTCCCAAGGGCGCCGAGGCAGTGAGCCTGCGCGCCGTGTGGAAGGTGCTGAAGGACCGCTACGCGAAGTGAACCCGGCCCTCCCCTCCCTTGCCGGGAGGGGCTATGGGTCCGGCCGGGCCCAGCTCGGCGGGGCGACGATATTGCGGCCCGGCCTCGCCGAATATAGGCTCGGCGGGTGAAGGGCCGCTTGACAAGATATCACCGGGTCGCCGCGCTTGCGGAAGCGCCCACGCCAGCCCGCAGGCTGGTGGCCGCATGCACGGCCGGCGCGCTCGCCTTCCTCATCACCTTCTTGCTCCTGGGCGCCTTGTGGGGAGCAAGGGAGCTTGTCCTGCTGTGCGCTTCCGCTGCCTTCGGCATCGCGGCTGCCGCCGCCGCGGGGAAGACCAGGCGCGGACTGGCCGTGGTCTATGGCGTCCTCGGGGCCCTTTGGCTGCTTGCGGAGATTCTGGCCCTGGCGCTGGGGAGCATCGCGGCCGGACTTGGATGAGCATCGGCACCCGAAGCACCTGCCGCGCCCGCGGCCCACTGGCGCAAACCGCCGCTAGATATCCATCCGGACAAGGGCGCGCACGGTGAAGAAAGCCTGAAGAGCGGCCACGCCTGCGAATATGGCCAACGCGAACATCTGATAGCTGCTGCCGATATCCCCGCGAAAGATACCGGCCATGAACACCAGCCAGGCGGGCAGCCCGATCAGCGTGGTGATCCATTTCACCCAACGAGGCAGCATCTCCCACTGGCCGATCCGGCGGGTGCGGAAATCCTCGTCTTCATCCGACATCGGAAGATGCTCGCATGCCGCGGGCGATGTCCGCAAGGGAGCATTCGGTGCCCCCGGGGCATATCCTAGAACACCAGCTTGCGGGCGAAGAACGGCAGCATCTCGGTGTAGATGCGCCCCTCCTCGCCCCAGTGCCGATCCCCCCAGCCGCCACGATATTCCTCGGCTTCATAGGGTATGCCGAACGCATCGAGCGTGCGGGTGAAGGCCTGGAGCGAGACGATATGGTCGGGATTGGCGTCTCCCCGCCCCCAGTCGAACATGAAGCCGCGCAGGCGCTTCAGATTATCCGCATGCGCCGGCACCTGGCGCTCGAGGAAGAAACTGGCGTTGAGCCGCTCGGTGAGCGCCGGATCCACTTCCAGCCTGCCGTTCTTCAGCCGCGCCGGCGGGTCGAAGAACAGCGGCGCGCGCGCCGCATCGGGCAGATGCGCCTGGAAGATCGAGGTGAAGATCAGCGAGAAGCCGTCGCCGCGCAGGTCGTCGATGCCCTTGGCGTCCCGAAGCAGCTGCCAGTTGGGCCGCGAGAACATCGTCTGCAGCCCCGGCCCCATGCCGATCGGATGCAGCGCATAGACCGCGCCGAAGACCTCGGGATGGCGCATCGCCAGGCGGATCGCGCCGTGCCCGCCCATCCGGTCGCCCGCAATCCCGCGCGAATCCCGCGAAGCCAGGGTGCGATAGCGCGCATCCACCCAGGCGACGAGCTCGCCGGAGAGGAAGTCCTCCCAATTCCCGGTCGCCGGCGAGTTGACGTACCAGGAGCCGCCTGCCGGGGTGGTGCAGTCGACGGTCACGACGATCACGCCGCCGATCACGCCCCGCGCCACCGCCTGGTCGAACAGCGCCTGTGCCCCGCTGTTCGCCCAGGGCGCCCGGTCGTCCTCGAAGAAATTGCCGAGATAATAGACCACCGGGAAACGCTTCGTGCGGTTCGCGGCATAGCCGTCGGGGAGATAGACGGTGACCCCGCGTGCGCTCGGCAATCCGGCGGCATTGCCCCTCAGGCTGGCCGCGTCGATCCGCCCATGGTCGAGCGTGCTCGCGCCGGCGGGCGCGGCGACCAGGGCGAGCAGGCAGGCGAACCAAGCGAGAAGCGGCATCGGACCCTCCCGTGAACCGCGCGCATGCTATGCGGATGGCGGCGCGGCACAAGCCTGCTCCACCATGGCGGTGCGATCTGCTAGGGATGCGCCATGCAGGCCAGGCACCCCAATCTCACCCTCACCGCCTGCATCCTGGCCTCCAGCCTCGCGTTCATCGACGGATCGGTCACCAATGTCGCGCTGCCGGCGATCGGGGCGGACCTGCACGCGACGCCCGCCGAGCTGCAATGGACGATCAATGCGTACATGCTGCCGCTCTCGGCCCTGCTGCTGATCGGCGGCGCGGCGGGGGATCATTTCGGGCGTCGCCGCCTGCTGGTGCTCGGCATCGCGCTGTTCACGGCGGCCTCGATCGCCTGCGCGGTGGCGGCCGACCTCACCCTGCTGCTTGCCGCCCGTGCCGTGCAGGGGATCGGCGCGGCGATCCTGCTGCCCAACAGCCTCGCGACGCTGGGCCATGCCTTTACCGGCGAGGCACGCGGCAAGGCGATCGGCACCTGGGCCGGCGTCGGCGCGATCGCAGGTGCGGTCGGCCCGCCGCTCGGCGGCTGGCTGGTCGATGCGATCGGCTGGCGCGCGATCTTCTATGTCAACGTGCCGGTGGCACTCGCCGCGATCTTCATCGCGATGCGCTATGTCGAGGAGAGCGCCGAGGGCGACCTGCCGCTCGACCTGCCCGGCGCCGCCGCCGCGACGCTGGCATTGGGCGCGATCACCTGGGCGCTCACGCTCTGGTCGAGCCATCACGCGCTGGACGCGCCGGTGGCGATCGGCCTCGTCACCGGCGCGCTCGCCATCGGCCTGTTCCTGTGGGTCGAGCACGCTCGCGGCGACCGGGCGATGATGCCGGTGGCGATGTTCGGCTCGCGCGCCTTTGCCGGGCTCACCCTGCTCACCTTCCTGCTCTACGGCGCGCTGGGCGGCGTGCTGTTGCTGCTTCCCTATGTCCTCATCCAGGCGGGCGGCTATTCGGCGCTCCATGCCGGCTTCGCGCTGTTGCCGATGCCATTGGGGATGGGAATCGCCAGCCGCGTGATGGGCAAGGTGACCGCTCGGATCGGCCCGCGCTGGCCGCTCACCATCGGCCCGTTGATCGTCGCCATCGGCTTCGCGCTGCTGCTGCGCGTCGATGCCGGCGCGCCCTACTGGACCTCGGTGTTTCCCGGCGCGCTTGCCATCGCGATCGGCATGGCGAGCGTCGCGGCGCCGCTCACCACGGCGGTCCTGGCCTCGGTCGACGAGACGCATACCGGCACGGCGTCCGGCTTCAACAGCGCGATCGCGCGCACCGGCGGCCTGATCGCCACCGCGATCGCCGGCGCGGTGATCGCTGCGGCGGGTGCCGGGCTGGTCAGCGCCTTTCACATGGGGGCGCTGGCCGGCGCCGCGGCGGCGGCGCTCTCGGGCGTGACCGCCTATCTGACCCTCGGCGAAATCAGGAAACCGACGCAGCCCCCCGAAGGATCGGCACGAACTTCTCTGCGGTGAGGCTCGCGCCGCCGACCAGCGCGCCGTCGACATTGTCGAGCGCCAGGATCTGCGCGGCATTCGCCCCGGTCACCGATCCACCATAGAGGATGCGGATGCCGTCGGCCTTGGCCTCGCCGATCATCATGCGCAGCTTGGCGCGCAGGATCGCGTGCATCGAGGCGATCTCGTCGGGCGTCGGCGTCTTGCCGGTGCCGATCGCCCAGCGCGGCTCATAGGCGAGCGTGAGCCAGCTTGGATCGGCATCGTCGGGCAGCGATTTCTCGATCTGCGACTGGACGATGCGCTCGGCCCGCCCCGCCGCCCGCTCGGCCTCGAGCTCGCCGCAGCACAGGATCACCCCAAGGCCGTGCCGATGCGCGGCGGCGGCCTTCATATAGGCATCGTGGCTGGTCTCGTGCTGGTCGCCACGGCGTTCGCTATGGCCGACGATGGTCAGGGTCGCCCCCTCCTCCACCAGCATCGGCGCGGAGATGCAGCCGGTATGCGCACCCTGATCGGCCTCGTGCAGGTCCTGCGCGCCGATCGGCAGGCTGCCGGCAACCTGCGCCGCGGGATGGATCAGCGTGAAGGGCACGCAGAGCGCCACGTCCACCGCCGGCGTTACGGCGGCCGCGGCCGCGATCGCTTCGATCTCCGGCAGTTGCGCACGCAGCCCGTGCATCTTCCAGTTCCCGGCCACCAACTTGCGGCGCATCACCCAACCTCCCGTTTTGATTATTTCGTTCGCGGATAGCAGGCGCGGGCGTTCGCACAAGCTTGATGGCGGCGGATGAGCGCCCTAAAGCACCGGGAAACGCGTCTCCAACGATCGGCCCTTCATGCTCAGCTTCTTCCGCAATTTCACCAAGTCGCGCTACGGCCTGATCGCGGTGTTCCTCTTCCTTGGCCTCATCGCCATCGCCTTCGCCGCCGGCGACATCACCGGCATCCGCAACTCGGGCGGCGGCGCGACGAGCAGCACCCTGGCCACGGTAGGCGGCGAGAAGATCAAGGACACCGACGTGAAGGACCGGATCGACCGGTTCATCCGCAACCTCCAGCGCGAGGGCCAGAGCGTGACGATGGCGCAGTTCCTCGCGCAGGGCGGGCTCGATGTCGCGATCGACGAGATGATCAACCAGGCCGCGCTGGTGGAATTCGCGAAGAAGTCCGGCATGCAGGTCTCGAAGAAGCTGATCGACACCGAAATCGCCAGCAACCCGTCCTTCGCCGGCATCGACGGCAAGTTCAGCCAGCAGAATTTCGAGAAGGTGCTCGCCGACAATCGCCTGGCGCCCGCCCTTTTCCGCGAGAGCATGATGCGGGAGCGCTTCGGCAACTGGCTGATCAACCGGGCGACGATCGGCACCGACATTCCGAACGGCGTGGTCGCGCCCTATGCCTCGCTGCTGCTCGAGCGCCGCGCCGGCATCGTCGGCATGGTCAACACTGCCCAGATGGATCCGGGCGCCGATCCCGACGACAAGGCACTCAACGCCTATTATGTCAGCCACCGCGCCCGCTATCTGGTGCCCCAGCGCCGCATCGTCCGCTATGCGACGGTGATGCCGGACCAGATCCGCGCCCAGCAGACCGCGACCGAGGCCGAGATCGCCGATGCCTATAAGAAGGCCGGCACCCGCTTCGCCGCGACCGAGAAGCGCGGCGTGCGCCAGCTGGTCGTGCTCGACCAGGCGACCGCCAACAGGATCGCCGGCGAAGTGAAGGGCGGCAAGGCGCTGGCCGCCGCCGCCCAGGCCGCCGGCCTCGAGCCGAGCAACTTCGAGGGCGTCGAGAAGGCCGAGCTCGGCCGCCAGACCACCGCCGCGATCGCCGATGCCGCCTTCGCCGCCGCGCAGGGCGGCGTCGTCGGCCCGATCAAGTCGCAGCTCGGCTGGCATATCCTGGTCGTCGAGAAGATCGAGAAGATCGCCGCCAAGTCGCTCGACCAGGCGCGCGAGGAGCTTTCGACCGAGATCACCCAGCGCAAGACCGCGCAGGCGCTGGCGGACATCCGCCAGAAGATCGAGGACGGCGTGGGCGACGGCAAGAATTTCGCCGAGCTGCTGGCCGATGCCAAGCTGACCGCGCAGGTCACTCCCGCGCTCGCCGCAGGCGGCATCGATCCCGACAACGAAGCATATAAGCCTGACCCCGCCACGGCCGCGATCATGCGCGGCGGCTTCGCGATGGAGAATCCCGACGACGATTCGCAGATCGTGCAGGTCTCGCCCGAGGGTGGCTTCGCGATCGTGAAGCTCGACCGGATCGTCGCTGCCGCCCCGCGCCCGCTCGCCGGCATCCGCGACAAGGTGAAGGGCGACTATCTGACCGACAAGGCGCTGGAGAAGGCGAAGGCCGTCGCCACCGCGGTCGTCGCCGCGCTCAACAAGGGCGTGCCGATGGAGAAGGCGCTGGCCGATGCGGGCGCCAAGGGACCGCCGCCCAAGCCGTTCGACTTCAAGCGCCAGGAAATCGCGCAGAAGGAGAACTTCATCAAGATGGCCTTCAGCATGCAGCCGAAGACCGCCCGCATGCTCGACGCGCCCAACCGCAGCGGCTTCTACATCGTGTATCTGGGCACGGTGGAGCCGCATGATGCATCGGGCGACGCCATGGCGATGGCCGGCATGCGCAGCGCGCTGCAGCAGCAGATTCCCGCCGAATATGCCCGCGAGTTCATCCGCGCGATCCGCGGCGACCTGAAGGTCACCCGCAACGAGGCGGCGATCGCTCGCCTGCGCGCCGACCTGACCCGCCAGGGCACTCGTTAAGGACGTGCCGCACGGCGTCGAGGGGATCGAAGCCGCCCGCGCGGCACTTGCCGCCGGGCGGCCGGCGCTGCTCTGGCGGCGCCAGATCGCGGACACGGAGACCCCGGTCGCCGCCGCGCTCAAGCTGATCGAGCCCGGCCGGGGCGATTTCCTGCTCGAATCGGTCGAGGGCGGATCGGTGCGCGGGCGCCACAGCCTGATCGGCCTGGCGCCCGACCTCGTCTTCCGCGCAACCGGCAACGAAGCGGCGATCAATGCCGAATGGCTGACCGACCGGCATGCCTTCCGGCCGTGCGCCGAGCCCGCGCTGGACGCCTTGCGCGCCCTCGCCGCCCGCTGCCGCACCGACGTGCCGCCCGAACTGCCGCGCGCGCTCGCCTGCTTGGTCGGCTATTTCAGCTACGAGACGGTGGGCCTGGTCGAGAAGCTGCCGCGCCCGCCCGAGAACCCGATCGGCGTGCCCGACATGATGTTCGTGCGCCCCACGGTGGTGCTGGTGTTCGACCGGCTTGCCGATGCGCTGTTCCTGGTGGCCCCGGTCTGGCCGGACGGGAATGTGGACCTGGCCGCCGAGCGGATCGATGCGGTGGCGGCGCAACTCGCCGGGGCGACGCTCCCGGCCCCGGTCCGCGCCGAGCCCGAGGAGGTGCGCCTCACCCCCGTGCTGCGCCCGGGCCGCTATGGCGAGATGGTCGCCGCGGCGAAGGAGTATATTTCGGCGGGCGACATCTTCCAGGTGGTGCTCGCCCAGCGCTTCACCACGCCCTTCGCGCTGCCGCCCTTCGAGCTCTATCGCGCGCTGCGCCGGATCAACCCCTCGCCCTTCCTCTACCATCTCGACCTGCCGGGCTTCGCACTTACCGGATCGAGCCCGGAGATATTGGTGCGGGTGCGCGACGGCGAAGTGACCATCCGCCCGATCGCCGGCACGCGCCCGCGCGGCAAGACCGCGGCCGAGGACGAGGAGAACCGCGCCAGCCTGCTCGCCGACCCCAAGGAGCGCGCCGAGCATCTGATGCTGCTCGACCTGGGCCGCAACGATGTCGGCCGCGTGGCGGAGGCAGGCAGCGTGCGGGTGACCGACAGCTATACGGTCGAATTCTACAGCCATGTGATGCACATCGTCTCGAACGTGGTCGGCCGGCTGGCACCGGGCAAGGACGCGCTCGACGCGCTGTTCGCGGGCTTCCCCGCGGGCACGGTGAGCGGCGCGCCCAAGGTGCGCGCCTGCGAGATCATCGCCGAGCTGGAGCCCGAGACGCGCGGCCCCTATGCCGGCGGCGTCGGCTATTTCTCGCCCGACGGCTCGATGGACAGCTGCATCGTGCTCCGGACTGCGCTGGTGAAGGACGGGACGATGCACGTCCAGGCCGGCGCCGGCATCGTCGCGGACAGCGATCCGGCATATGAGCAGCGCGAGTGCGAGGCCAAGGCGGGCGCCCTGTTCGCGGCGGCGCGCGAGGCAGTCAGGCAGGCCGGCGAGGCCGGGTTCGGGCAATAGCCGACTCCCTCTCCCCCGAGGGAGAGGGAGAGACGAAGATCACGGCACCTGCGCGGCCTTGGCCTTCTGGTCGAGCCGCTCCTGATACCATTGGCGGATCATCTGGCGGGTGCAGCCGGTCTGGCCGCCCATGCCCACCGGCGAGCAGCTGTTGGGCAGCCCGGCGCGATTGACTTCCTCCACCGTCTCCACTCGGTTGGTCCAGGCCTGGGACGCCGCATCGTCCTTGGGCTGGTTCCGGAAGCGCTTGGGAATGCGATAGGGCGATTCGCCGGCATTGGCGCACACCACGATCTCTTCCTCGCTCTGCGGCTTGGGGCATTCCTCCTGTCCGTAGAGCAGGATACTGCGCACCCGCTTGGGCGGGCCGCTGCTATCGGTATTCTGCGACTGCTTGCCGTCCTGCGCCATGGCGGGCCCCGCGAGCAACGCGGCGGCAACGAGCAAACGAACGATCATGAGCACTCCTTCCGGCGCAACAACGCCCCTCGCCGCCCGGCGTGCCGTCTCACTATGGCAAGCCCAAGGCACGCGGCGTCTTGCCTCCGCGTCTTTTGCCCCTAAGTGGCACGGATGATCCGGCCGATCGCCCCCGCCGGCGCCTTCCTGCTGCTTGCCGCCTGCGCCTCCAACGGCAGCATCGACGCGGCGTGCCGCGACATCCGCTTCGAAGGCAGCCGCTTCACCGTGTGCCGCGCCGATCCGCAGAAGCACGAGCTGATGCTGGTCGACAAGGGCAAGGACGGCCGCCCGATGCGCGACTTCACCGGGCTCGAGCCGCGGCTGGGCCCGCGCTACCCGCGCATCGCCTTCGCGATGAACGCCGGCATGTTCGATGCGTCCGGCCTGCCGATCGGCTATTATGTCGAGGACGGCGCCGAGCAGAAGCCGCTCAACCGGCGCCCCGGCCCCGGAAATTTCCACATGCAGCCGAACGGCGTGTTCTGGGGCGATGCGAAGGGCTGGCACGTCGCCACCACCGACGATTTCGCGAAGAACAAACCCGATCACGTCCGTTTCGCCACCCAGTCGGGGCCGATGCTGCTGATCGACGGCCAGCTCCATCCCAAGCTGGCCGAGAACGGCACTTCGCTCCAGGTGCGCAACGCAGTCGGGGTCGGGCTGAACGGCAGCGCCTGGTTCGCGATCAGCAACGAACCGGTGTCGTTCGGCCGCTTCGCCCGGCTGTTCCGCGACCGGCTCGCCGCGCCCGATGCACTCTATCTCGATGGTGCCGTCTCCCGCCTGTGGGACCCGGTGTCCGACCGGCTGGACGGCGGCGCACCGATCGGGCCGATTGTCGTAGCGTTCCAGACGCGGTAGCGCGTTCCACCATGATCCTCGTCATCGACAATTACGACAGCTTCACCTGGAACCTGGTCCATTATCTGATGGAGCTGGGCACCGACGTGCAGGTGGTGCGCAACGACGCGCTCACCGCGCGGGACGCCGTCGCCAGCAATGCCCAGGCGTTCCTGATCTCGCCCGGCCCCTGCACGCCCAACGAAGCGGGGATCAGCCTCGATCTCGTCGCCGCCTGCGCCGACCTTGGCAAGCCGCTGCTCGGCGTCTGCCTCGGCCATCAGGCGATCGGCCAGCATTTCGGCGGATCGGTGGTCCGCGGCGGGCTGATGCACGGCAAGACGAGCCCGGTGAGCCATGACGGCACCGGCCTGTTCGAAGGCTTGCCCTCGCCCTTCACCGCGACGCGCTACCATTCGCTGATCGTCACCGACATTCCCGAGGATCTGGTGGTCAACGCCACTGCGGACGACGCGCATGTGATGGGCTTCCGGCACAGGACGCTGCCGATCCACGGGGTACAGTTCCATCCGGAGAGCATCGCCACCGAACATGGCCATGCGATGCTGGCGAACTTCCTCCGGATCGCCGGGATCGAGGCGGGCGCGCTCGCCTGACGCTAGGATAATTTGCGACAAATTCGGCCGTCCGCCGACATAGTCGCGCGACGTTCGCCCGCGATTTTCTCCAGCCTGGCCCGATTCCGGGCGGGAAGGAGAACGCAATGGACCACAAGCTGCAGCTGGTCAGCGCGACGCTCGCTGGCGTGTTGGTCACCGTGGCGGCGGGCGGCATCGCCTCCGCCAGCATGGGTCACGCCCGAAACGGGGCCGGGGGCCAGTTCGCCCGCGCCGATGCCGATGGCGACGGCACGATCACCCGCGCCGAATGGATCGCGGCGGCCACTGCCCGCTTCGACAAGCTCGACGTCAACAAGGACGGCAAGCTCACTCCCGACGAGATGCCGCCGCGCCATGGCCGCCACCATGGCGGATGCGCCCTGGATGGCGACGGCGACGCGCCCTCCGACAACGCGAGCTGATCGATCCGGAGGCCATTGCACGCGACCTCGCGATCGGCCCCGAGGGCCGCCGCCCGATCGAGGCGGGCTAGGGAAAGGCCACGATGCTGCCGTCGAGCGGCAGTTCGTCGCGGTGGACGCGCGCGCCGGGCGCCCGCACGGGAACCGGCACCGCCGGGTCGAAACTATCCTCGATCGTCGCCCCGCCGAGCAGCGTGAACCGATCGATGACGAAGGGAAGCCCCTCCGATCGCTCGAAGCCCGGCCGGTCGCTGATGTGGAAATGGAGATGCGGAGCGCCCGCGCTCCCGGTCTGGCCGAGACGGCCGATCGCCGTGCCGCGGCGCACGCGCTGGCCGGGCCGCACCTGCACGCTGCCGGCCTGCAGATGGGCGTAGTGCGCATAGACGCCCGGCGCGATCCGCAGGACGACGAAATTGCCGTACAGGCTCCGCGCGGTGAGGTCGTCCGGCACTTGCTGCGGCGCCAGCGGCTTGCCGTTCGGAACGCCGTCGCGCGCATCGACCACCACGCCGTCGCCCACTGCGAACACGTCCCGGCCATAGCCGATCCAGTCCGCATCCACGGTGGCCGCCGGCGAGGCATGCACACCGCGAATCGAATGGCTGCCAGCGTCCAGCCCGAACCAGTCGATCGCATAGCGCTGCGGGATGCTCAGCGTGCCGTCGATCGCGACCATGCTGCCCCAATGATGCGACAGATGATTGCCCGGCCCCTCGACCGCCAGCCAGCGCCCGCCGCGCAGGGGCGGCCCGATCCGCACCGGCGCCGCCGCGACCACGGGCGTCCGCACGTCGTCGGCGCGCTGGACCGCGCCCTTGTCGGCACGGAAGGTCAGCTGATGCCGCAGCGACGCGGGCCGCATGCCGGGCGGCAAGGCGAGCCAGAGGAAGAACGTCCGGCTCGCGCCGTCGGCGATCGGGATGCCGTCCTGCCGCGCCTCGTCCGCCGCCTGCGGGCCGAGCAGCGCCCATAGCGCCGCGCCTTCCAGCGTCTTCAGCGGTGTCCGCGCATCGCCCGCGAAGATCGCCAGGCGAGTCAGCCGGAGCGGCGCGTCGCCCGAATAATGGCTGGTGACCTGTAGCTCATAGGCGAGGTGACGCGCACCGTCGCTGCCGGCAACCGGGCGCGGCGCCACGCGGATCCGCGCTTCCATCTGCGCCTGATGGACCGGCTCGCTCCGATCCTGCCCCGTCGGCGCGGCGATCGTCAGCAACAGGGCCAGCGCCTGCACCAGAGGGGAGACCATATCGACGCGAAGTCCCAAGGTTGAACGCCTTCAAGACGATGCCCCGGCGATCCGGTCAAGCCGCTTCCGCTCCAGCCGGACTTCACACCGCCTCCAGCAGGATTTGCTCGACTTCGCCCCGCCCAAGGGCCGATAGAGCCCGCGTGACGCCATTTGCCCTCCTTCCCGATCCCGCGACGCCGCTTGCCCGCGAATCCGCCGCCCAGGCCTTTGCCGACATTCTCGACGGCAATGTGCCCGAGCCCGAGATCGAGCGCTTTCTGATCGACCTGTCGGTGCGCGGCGAGACCAGCATCGAAATCGCCGAGGCGGCGCGGGCCATGCGCGCCCGGCTGATCCCGATCACCGCCCCCGCAGGCGCGATCGACGTGTGCGGCACCGGCGGCGACGGGCACCACACGCTCAACGTCTCGACCGCGGTGAGCCTGGTCGTCGCCGCGGCGGGCGTGCCGGTCGCCAAGCATGGCAACCGCGCCGCCTCGTCCAAATCGGGCGCCGCCGACACGCTGGAGGCGCTTGGCCTCGATCTCGACCGCGCCGGCGCCCGGGCCGAGGAATCGCTCCACGAACTCGGCATCGCCTTCCTGTTCGCCCAGGCGCATCACCCCTCGCTGGCGCGGATCGGGCCGCTGCGCCGCCGCATCGCCCGCCGCACCATCTTCAACCTGATGGGTCCGCTGGCCAATCCCGCCCATGTCCGCCGCCAGCTGATCGGCATCGCCCGCCCGGACTATGCGCCGATCTATGCCGAGGCGCTCCAGCAGCTCGGCGTGGATTCCGCCGCGATCGTCTCGGGCGAGGAAGGGCTGGACGAACTCTCGACCGAGCGGGCCAGCGTCGTGGTCAGCATCGGCAGTTCGGGCCTGCCGGCGCGGATCGTCCCCGAGGATGCCGGCCTGCCCCGCCACCCCCTGGCGGCCATTCGCGGCGGCGGCCCGGAATACAATGCCCTCGCCCTGCACCGCCTGCTCCAGGGCGAGCACGGCCCCTATCGCGACGCCGTCCTGCTCAACGCCGCCGCCGCGCTGGTGGTCGCCGGCCAGGCGAGCGACTTGCGCGAAGGCGTCGAGGAAGCCGCCGAAGTGATCGACAAGGGGCTTGCCAAGGCCCTGCTCGACTGCTGGATCGCCTTTTGATGTCCACGATCCTCGACAAGATCATCGCCACCAAGCACGACGAGGTCGCCGCGCGCCGCCGCGCCACCTCCGTCGCCGACCTGCACGGCCTTGCCCTCACGCGCACGCCGCCCCGCGGCTTCCGGGCCGCGCTCGATGCCCGGGCCGCAGCGGGCGGCTATGGCCTGATCGCCGAGATCAAGAAGGCCAGCCCCTCCAAGGGCCTGATCCGCGCGGATTTCGATCCGCCCGCCCATGCCCGCGCCTATCAGGCCGGCGGCGCCGCCTGCCTCTCGGTGCTCACCGATCTCGAATATTTCCAGGGGCATGAGAAGTATCTGATCGCCGCGCGCGCCGCCTGCGACCTGCCGGTGATCCGCAAGGACTTCATGGTCGATCCGTGGCAGGCGCTCGAATCGCGCGCGATCGGCGCCGATGCGATCCTGATCATCGTCGCCGCGCTCGAGGATGCGCAGATGGCCGAGATCGAGGATGCGGCGCTCGGCCTTGGCATGGACGTGCTGGTCGAGGTGCACGATGCCGCCGAGCTCGAACGGGCGCTTCGGCTCCGCTCGCGATTGATCGGCGTGAACAATCGCAATCTCAAGACCTTCGAAGTCGATGTCCAGAAAACCTACGAACTCGTCGCCCATGCGCCGGCCGACTGCACCTTTGTCGCCGAGAGCGGGCTGAACGGCCGCGCCGACCTGGACGCGATGGCCGCGCACGGCATCCGCTGCTTCCTGATCGGCGAGTCGCTGATGCGCCAGGACGATGTGGAAGCCGCAACCCGGGCCCTGGTGGGATGAGCGGGGCGCGCGCAACTTCCCTCTTCCCCTTGGGGAACGGGAAATGACGGACCTCACCCATCTCGACGAAACCGGCGCGGCGCGCATGGTGGATGTCGCGGGCAAGGCCGTCACCCTGCGCGAGGCAGTCGCCACCGGGCGGATCGCGATGTCGGCGGAGGCGGCCGCCGCGATCCGCGCCGGGGCGGTTAGGAAGGGCGACGTGCTCGCCACCGCCCGCATCGCCGGGATCATGGCCGCCAAGCGCACTGCCGAATTGATCCCGCTCTGCCATCTCCTGCCGCTCACCCGGGTCGCAGTCGACCTAGCGCCCGACGAGACGGGCGTGACGGTCACCGCCACTGCCGCCGCCGAGGGACAGACGGGCGTCGAGATGGAAGCGCTCACCGCCGTCTCCACTGCGCTGCTCACGCTCTACGACATGGCCAAGGCGCTCGACCGGGCGATGGTGATCGGCGAGATCCGCCTGCTCTCCAAGAAGGGCGGCAAATCGGGCGACTGGGCGGCCTGAGGTCGCGCTCGGATCAGCGGATCCCGTCTCAATCAGCAAACCCCGTCATCCCGCGCTGGCGGGGATGACAAGCGATGTCAGGACGAGGCAAGGAGGACGAGGCAAGGGCGAGAAAATGCGTGACAGCGCCGTCGAATCGAAATAGTTAGCCAATAACCTAACTATTAGAGGATGCCATGACCCTTCAGCTCTTCGGCCACCCCTTCTCGTCCTACACCTGGAAGGCGCTGATCCCGCTCTACGAGAACGGCACCGCCTTCACCTTCCGCAACCTGGAGGACGCCGAGGCCAATGCCGAGCTGGAGGCGCGCTGGCCGCTCAAGCTCTTCCCGGTCCTGGTCGAAGGCGACCGTACGGTGCTCGAGGCGACTGCGATCATCGAATATCTTCACGTCCATCACCTCGGCCCGGTGCCGATGATCCCCGCCGATGCCGATATCGCCGTGCAGGCCCGGATGCTCGACCGGATCTTCGACAATTACGTGATGGGCACGATGCAGAGGCCGGTGCTCGACGCGCTGCTGCCCGAGGAACGGCGCGATCCCGTCGGCCTCGGCGAGGCGATGGCGCGGCTCGACAAGGTCTATGCCTGGCTCGACGCCCATCTGGCCGGGCGCGCCTGGGCGGTGGGAGACAGCTTCACCCTTGCCGATTGCGCCGCTGCGCCCTCGCTCTTCTATGCCGATTGGGTACGCCCGATCCCCGAGGCACTGGCCAATCTGCGCGCCTATCGCGCCCGCCTGCTCGCCCGCCCCTCGGTCGCCCGCTGCGTCGAGGAAGCACGGCCCTATCGCGCCTATTTCCCGTTGGGGGCGCCGGATCGGGATTGAGGGTTCGGCGCGCGCATTAGGAATTCCGCAACCCTGCGGATTAACCCCGCCTTCAGATCCTGGGCTCCACTATCCGCATGGGCCGGGGCGGGAAAATCATTTATGCGACAAGGACTTGCGTCCTCCACCATTTTCAGCCTGTCGGCCGAGCCTCCGGGCACGCAGCTTCTTGCCGAACCCGGCGAGCATGCCGCGTTCGATTCGGCCTTCCTGGCCGGCGAGACCGGCCGCCTGGCCTGCGCGATCCGCAAGCTCAGCGCGGTCGGCGCCATGCTCCAGCTCGATGACGAGGTGGTGGAGGAAGAAGGGCTCCGGCTCGAACTCGCCAACGGCCAGTCGCTGCCCGGCCGCATCGCCTGGACCGAGCAGGGCTCGGCGGGCTTCCTGTTCGACTTGCCGATCGACGTGATCGGCACGCTCGCCCGCAATCTCGCCGCCCTTCCCGCCGAGCGCCGCTCGGTGCCCCGCGTCGAGCTGCACCAGACGATCTGCGTGCGCCGCGGCAACCAGGTCGAATTCACGCGCAGCCGCAACCTCTCCCAGGGCGGCTGCGGCTTCGAGACCGATATCGCGCTCCAGCTGGGCGATCTGGTGCAGATCAACTTCGACGGCCTGCGTCCGCTCGACGGCGCAGTGAAATGGTCGCAGGGCAATCTCGCCGGCGTCGCCTTTGACGAGGACCTGCCCTGGCAGGTGCTGATGCCGTGGCTGCGCCAGGTGCAGCAGACTCCGTCGCATCACACGCGGGTCGCGATGATGCACGAGCCGACCGGGCTGATCCCGGACAAGCAGGCGATCCGCCTCGACGCGCCGGCACGCGTGCGCGAGGGCGTGCGCTGGTGGAACGTCAAGCTGCGCGCGATCACGCCCCAGCTCGTCGAGTTCGAGACGCGCGCGCCCTTCGCCACCGGCGCCCAGCTGTGGATCTCGCTGCCGAACATCGGCGGCGGCCCGGCTTCGGTGATCGAAACCGACGACCGCCACCGCTTCCTGTGCGAATTCCGCCTGCCGCTGAAGCAGCACGACCTGGGGCGGATCGCCGGCCGATCCTGAGGCTGGCGCCGTGCGCGGCGCTGGCCTAGGCCGGATCCATGTCCGCCCTCCTCCCCGTCGCCGAAGCCCAGCGCCGCCTGCTCGCGCGCGCCATGCCGGTGGCGGAGGAGACATGCCCGCTCGCCGAGACGGCAGGGCGATGGGCGGCCCGGGACGTGGCGGCGCTGCGCACCCAGCCCGCCTCCGATCTCTCCTCGATGGACGGCTATGCCATCCGCTTCGCCGACCTGCCCGGCCCCTGGGAGGTGATCGGGGAAAGCGCTGCCGGCCATGGCTTCGGCGGCGGGATCGGCCCCGGCCAGGCGCTGCGCATCTTCACCGGCGCCCCGCTCCCGCCCGGCGCCGATACCGTACTGGTGCAGGAGGAAGCCGCCCGCGACGGCAGCCGCCTCGCGCTCGCCGGCGAAGGCCCGCCGCATCCGGGCAGCAGCGTCCGTCCGCGCGGGCTCGATTTCGCCCAGGACGACCTGCTCATCCGCGCCGGGGAAGCGATCACGCCCGCCCGGATCGCGCTCGCCGCGATCGCGGGCCATGCCGCCCTGCCCGTCCGCCGCAAGGTGCGCGTCGCGCTGCTTTCCACCGGCGACGAGCTCGTTCCCCCCGGCGCGCCGCTTGGCCCCGACCAGATCCCCGAGACCAACCGCCTGCTCCTCGCGGCACAGCTCGCCGGGCTGCCGGTCGAGCTGATCGACCTCGGCATCCTGCCCGATCGCCAGGACGTGCTCGAAGCGGCGTTCCGCGCGCTCGACTGCGATTTGCTCGTCACCACCGGCGGCGCCTCGGTCGGCGATCACGACCTTGTCCGCCCCGCGCTGGAGGCCGCCGGCGCAGCGATCGATTTCTGGAAGATCGCGCTGCGGCCCGGCAAGCCGATGATGGCCGGTCGGCTGGGCGATGCGGCGGTGCTCGGCCTGCCCGGCAATCCCGTCTCTGCCTTCGTCACCGCGACCCTCTTCGTCCGTCCGCTGGTCGCGCGTCTCGCCGGTGCCGCCGATCCGCTGCCGCGCACTCGCACCGTTCCCCTGGGCGAGCCCTTGCCCGCCACCGGCCCCCGCGCCGATTATCTCCGCGCCGAGCTGATCGACGGCCATGCCCGCGCCGCGACGATCCAGGATTCCTCGATGCTGCGCACGCTGGCGCGCGCCACCTGCCTGATCGTCCGCCCGGCGGGCGCTCCTGAGGCGAAAACCGGCGACTCGGCGGAAATCCTCGACATCGCTTGACAAGCAAGCGGAACATTGCAAAAACGTTCCCAGTCTGTTCCAGACCGGGAGAAACTGGATGCTCACGCGCAAGCAGCACGAGCTCATCTGCTTCATTGCCGATCGGCTTGCCGAGACTGGCGTGTCACCTTCGTTCGAGGAAATGAAGGAAGCGCTCGACCTCAAGTCGAAGTCGGGTGTCCATCGGCTGATCTCGGCACTGGAGGAGCGCGAGTTCATTCGCCGCCTGCCCAATCGTGCCCGCGCGCTTGAAGTGCTGCGCATGCCGGAACGGGGCGAGACCAAGAAGGCTTCGGGAACGAAAACCGCGTCTCCCATGGCCTCGACTTCCGCAACTTCCGCGCCGTCGACACTCCCGGCTCCCGCCAATGACGTGGTCGAGATTCCCCTGCACGGCCGCATCGCCGCCGGCACGCCGATCGAGGCGCTGCAGGATTCGGCCATGCTGCCCGTTCCCGCCGCGCTGCTCGGCGCGGGCGAGCATTATGCGCTCGAAGTGGCGGGCGATTCGATGGTCGAGGCCGGCATTCTCGACGGCGACTATGCCCTGATCCGCCGCACCGAGACTGCCCGGGACGGCGAAATCGTGGTGGCGCTGATCGACGAGAATGAAGCGACGCTGAAATATTTCCGCAAGGAAGGCGCGATGATCCGCCTCGATCCGGCCAATCGCGATTACAATCCCCAGCGCTACCGTCCCGACCAGGTCCGCGTGCAGGGCCGCCTTGCCGGGCTGCTTCGCAAATATTGAGCGCCCGGCCCGGCTGAAAGCTAGGGATTTCGCGCCCCGGCAATGGGAGTGCGGGCCGGCTGTACCCTGGACGGATCTAGCCAGGGGTGCCGCCCCGCCCCGCGCACCATCGTCACCCGCCCGCTGGCAAAGGCGATCGCCACCCCGCCGGTCTTCGCCAGCGCCGGCCGGTCGAGCTTGAGCCAGCGCGGCATGCAGCCGGGCGGCAGGCGCCGGTCACTGATCATCACGTCGACGCTGCGGCACAGGGCGATGAACTCGGCCCAGGGCAGCGCATAGCCGCTCCGCGTCGCCGCCACGCGCCAGGCGCGGCCACCAGCCCGATGCTCGATCATGCAGAGGTCCAGGCTGCATCGCGCGCCCGGCTGGTCGGCGAGCGCAACCGGCTCGGCATCGGAGCCGCCCGTCTCGGCCAGCATGTCCCGGGTATAGTCCCCCGCCCGGTCGCGCAGCAGGGCCATGCTGCCATCGGACATGCGAATCGCGAGATGCCGCCCGTCCCCGGTGACGATCAGATCGGGCGCGGGCGTGGCGAGCATCCAGGCCAGCCCGATCGCCAGCGGCGCCGCGCCCACCCAGCGCACCCGGGTACGCCACAGGGCCAGCCACAGGCTGCCTGCCATCGCCAGCGCGAAGGCGCCGTGCGGCATTGCCGGCAGCGCCGCCACCGCGCCCGGCGCCGAAGCGGCGGTCCGGGCCAGCCAGAGCAGCAGGTCGAGCGTCCGCGCGGTGAGCCACCAGGCGGGATCGCCGAGCCCGATCAGGTCGAGCAGCAATGCCAGCGCCTCGAGCGGCATGATCACGAAGGTCGTGAGCGGGATGGCGACGATGTTGGCGAGCGCGCCATAGAGGCCGGCCTGGTGAAAGTGGAACAGCCCGATCGGCATCAGTGCCAGTTCGACCACCACCCCGGTGAGCAACAGCGAGCCGGCACCGCGCAGCAGCGCCGCGCCCCGACCCTCCTCGCGCTTGCCGAACCAGCGATGCATGCGCGGGCTCTCGTGCAACGCGACGATCGCCGTCACCGCCGCAAAGCTCAGCTGGAAGCTGGCCCCCGCCAGCGCCTCGGGCCAGAGCAGCAGCACGAGCAGCGCGCCCGCCGCGACGAGCCGCAGCGTGATCGCCTCGCGTCCCAGGCTGAGCGCCAGCAGCACGAGCAACGCGGCGACGCAGGAGCGGATCGTCGGCACTTCGGCGCCGGTGAGCCAAGTATAGCCGATCGCGGCCAGCGCCCCCGCCCCGGCCGCGACCAGCGGCAGCCGCCAGCGTCGGGCTCAGGGCGAGCAGCTTGAGCACCAGCAGCATCGCCGCCGCGGTCACTGCCGTCACGTGCAACCCGCTCACCGAGAGAAGGTGCGCAAGGCCCGAGCGCTGCATCGCCTCGACATCGGCTTCGGCGATCGCGCCTTCGTCCCCCGTGGCGAGCGCGGAAGCGATGCCGCCGCCGCTGCCCGGAATACGCGACTGGATATGCGCCGAGAGCGCGGCGCGCAGGTCCGCGCCCGATGCTTCGGCGGGCGCCACCACGTCCACCGGGGCGAAGCCCTTGCCCGTCGCCCCCAGGCCGTTGAACCATGCCGCGCGGGCGAAGTCGTAACCGCCCGGCACCGACGCGCCCGCGGGCGGCATCAGCCGGGCCCGCAGCCGCACCGTCGCGCCGCGCGCCACGCCTTCGGGCACGTCCTTCGCCGCCAGGTTCACGCGCACCCGCGGCGGCAGGTCGCGCCGGCCCGGCAACAGCGTCACCCGCACCAGCGCGCGCGCCGGCAGCGGCTCGATGGCCGCCACGCGGCCGGTCATCTCCACCACTGCCGGCCGCGCCAGCACGGGCGCCGCGACATGTTCCGCCCGCCACCAGATCAGCGCGCACCCAGCTACCAGGGCAAGCCCGCCGAGCAGCAGCACCCGCCCCAGCCGCCCGGGCAGCACCAGCCCCAGCAGCGCCACCGCGCCCGCTGCAAGCAGGAACGCGATCCAGCGCGTCGCGTCGGAGAGCAGGAACCAGGCGGTAATCCCGCCGCCCAGCGCCACGGGCAGCCAGAGCGGCAACTGCGCCCGTTCCGCCTCGAGCCAGCGCTCGACTGCCTCCCCGGTCTGGCGGAACAGTGCCGCACCCCCCATTTGAAGGTGGGAAAACCCCGTGCTAGGGGCGCCTGCGGCGGCTGAATGGGCCATCGGAAATCTAGTCTGGGAGCAAGCGCGGTTGGGCGCAACATCTGATACGGGTGCGAAACGGGTCGTCACGCGGTTCGCGCCGTCGCCTACGGGTTTTCTCCACATCGGCGGCGCGCGCACCGCGCTGTTCAACCTGCTGTTCGCCCGCCATCATGGCGGCAAGTTCCTGCTGCGCATCGAGGATACCGATCGCGCGCGCTCGACCGAGCCGGCGATTGCCGCGATCCTCGACGGGATGCGCTGGCTGAACCTCGATTGGGACGGCGACGAAGTCTATCAGTTCGCCCGCGCCGAGCGGCACGCCCAGGTGGCGCACGCAATGCTCGCGGGCGGCCATGCCTATAAGTGCTTCGCCACCGCCGAGGAGCTGGAGGCGATGCGCGCCGAGCAGAAGGCGAACAAGCAGCCCCTGCGCTATGACGGCCGCTGGCGCGACCGCGACCCCGCCGAGGGCGGCAACGCGCCCTATGTCATCCGCCTGAAGGCGCCGCGAGAAGGCGCGGTGACGATCGAGGATCATGTCCAGGGCCCGGTCACCGTCAACAACAGCGAGCTGGACGATCTCGTCCTGCTCCGTTCGGACGGCACGCCGACCTATATGCTCGCAGTGGTGGTCGACGATCACGACATGGGCGTGACGCATGTGATCCGCGGCGACGATCACCTCAACAACGCGTTCCGCCAGCTGCCGATCTATCGCGCCATGCAGGCGATCGAGGGAGGCTGGGAAGAGCCCCAGTACGCGCACATCCCGCTGATCTTCAATCCCGACGGCACCAAGATGTCGAAGCGCAAGAATGCCGTCGCGGTCGACGAATATCGCGACCAGCTCGGCATCCTGCCCGAGGCGCTGTCCAACTATCTGCTCCGGCTCGGCTGGGGGCATGGCGACGACGAGATCATCAGCCGCGAACAGGCGATCGCATGGTTCGAGCTGTCCGGCGTCGGCAAATCGCCCTCCCGCTTCGACCTCAAGAAGCTCGAGAATCTCAACGGCCACTATATCCGCGCCACGGACGATGATCGCCTCGCCGATCTGGTAGCCGCGCGAATCGGTTTCGAACTTTCGGAATCGCAGCGGGATCTTCTGCGCCGCAGCATGGCTGCACTGAAGCCGCGCGCCGCGAATCTCCTCGAATTGGCGGACGGAGCGGCCTTCCTGTTTCGCACCCGCCCACTGGAATTGGACGACGGTGCCCAGGCTCTGCTAGAGGGCGACGCGCGGGCGCTGCTGGCCCAGCTGCACGCCGCGCTTGACGGCGTGGAAAGCTGGGATACGGAAGCGCTCGAAGCGGCGGTACGCACCGTTGCGGAAGATGCGGGTGTCAAGCTCGGTGCGGCCGCGCAGCCTTTGCGCGCGGCGCTCACCGGGCGCCGGACGTCCCCGGGCATCTTCGACGTCCTGGCTCTGCTGGGGCGCGAGGAGAGCCTGGCCCGCATCGCTGATCAGATGACCGTGCCGGCCTGATTCCAGGCCCGGCCCAAAGATAGGACGACGTTTATGAGCGATACCGCGAAGCTGCAGGTTCCGGGGAAGGATGTCGAGTATCCGGTCCTGTCGGGCAGCGTCGGACCGGACGTCATCGACATCCGCAAGCTCTATGGCCAGACCGGCATGTTCACCTACGACCCCGGCTTCACGTCGACCGCGTCGTGCGAATCGGGCCTGACCTATATCGACGGCGACGAGGGCGTGCTGCTCCATCGCGGCTATCCGATCGGCCAGCTCGCCGAGCATTCGAGCTTCATGGAGGTCAGCTACCTCCTGCTGAACGGCGAGCTGCCCTCGCAGGACGAGCTCGACAAGTTCAGCCACACGATCACCCGCCACACGATGCTGCACGAGCAGCTGGCGACCTTCTATCGCGGTTTCCGCCGCGACGCGCACCCGATGGCGGTGATGTGCGGCGTGGTCGGCGCGCTTTCGGCCTTCTATCACGATTCGACCGACATCACCGATCCGCAGCAGCGGATGATCGCGTCGCACCGGCTGATCGCGAAGATGCCGACGATCGCGGCGATGGCCTACAAGTACAGCGTCGGCCAGCCGTTCCTCTATCCGCAGAACGACCTGAGCTACACCGGCAATTTCCTGCGCATGACCTTCGGCGTGCCGGCGGAGCCCTATGAAGTGAACCCGGTCGTCGAGAAGGCGCTGGACCGCATCTTCATCCTCCATGCCGACCATGAGCAGAACGCCTCGACCTCGACCGTGCGCCTCGCCGGTTCGTCGGGCGCCAATCCCTTCGCCTGCATCGCGGCGGGCATCGCCTGTCTGTGGGGCCCGGCGCATGGCGGCGCCAACGAGGCGGCGCTCAACATGCTGCGCGAGATCGGCCGTCCGGAGCGCATTCCCGAATATATCGCCCGCGCCAAGGACAAGAACGACCCGTTCCGCCTGATGGGCTTCGGCCACCGCGTCTACAAGAACTACGATCCCCGCGCGACCGTGATGCAGAAGACGGTGCGCGAGGTGTTCGACGCGCTCAAGGTCAACGACCCGGTGTTCGAAGTGGCGCTGCAGCTCGAGGAAATGGCGCTCAACGACCCCTATTTCATCGAGAAGAAGCTGTTCCCGAACGTGGACTTCTATTCGGGCGTGATCCTCTCGGCGATCGGCTTCCCGACCACCATGTTCACCGCGCTGTTCGCGCTGGCCCGCACCGTGGGCTGGGTGGCGCAGTGGAACGAGATGATCTCGGATCCCGAGCAGAAGATCGGCCGTCCGCGCCAGCTCTACACCGGCCCCGTGCAGCGCGATTACGTGCCCGTCGGCCAGCGCTGAGCCGCCCTTCCCGATATCGGCTCGAAAACGCCGTCCCTGCCTTCGCGGGGGCGGCGTTTTCGGTTAACCATCCGCGACCTTCGCTTCGGAGTCGTGGAATGCGCCAGAACATCCTGATCCTCGCCGGCATCCTCGGCATCCTCGCGGGCGTGGTATTCATGCTCCAGGGCCTCGGCATCCTCCATCTGCCTGCTTCCAGCCCGATGATCGGCAGCCAGACCTGGGCGATCCGCGGCGGCATCATCGCCTTGCTGAGCGCGATCCTGGTCGGCGGGGTCCGCCTCGTCCCTACCAGCGCCGAGCGCAAGGCCGCCCGCCGCGCCGAGCGCGGAGAGCGCCAACCTTAACCGCAGCATACGAACGGGTTCAGCAACGCGACTCAATCGCTTCTCTATCGTTCTGCCCATGCGGGAAGAGAGGAATGGAGACTCGAAATGAACCTTGCCAAGCTGATCGCCGCGGCCGCGCTCGCCACTGTCGGCATCGCCAGCGCCGCAACGCCGGCCGCTGCCGCGCCGGTACCCACCACCAGCGTGATCGCGCTGGCCGCCGCCGCGCCGGCGGCACAGGACTGGCGCCATCGCGACCGTGACCGCCGCCATTGGGATCGCGGCCGCCATCGCGGTTGGGATCGCGGCCGCGGCTGGGACCGTGGTCGCGGCTGGGATCGCGGCCGCTATCATCGCGGCAATCGCTATTGCCGCACCGAATGGCGCCATCATCGCCGCGTGACGGTCTGCTATCGCCGCTGATCGAGCCTGAGGAGGCTGCTGGGGCGTCCGCCGGGTTCCGGCGGGCGCCCTATTGCCGGATCGGCAGGCTGAACACGAAGCGGGCGCCCTGCCCCGGCGCGCTGTCCACCACCAGGTCGCCGCCCATCGCCCGGGCAAGCCGGCGGGCGATGTAGAGGCCCAGCCCCGATCCGCCGGGCTCGTTCGGATCGACGCGGCCGAACTTCTCGAAGATCTTCTCCTGATCGGCCTGGGCGATGCCCTTGCCTTGATCGGCGACGATCACATGGCCGCGCGCCTCGTCGCGCTCCAGCCGGATCCACACCATCCCGCCCGGCGGCGAATAGCGCACCGCATTGCCGATCAGGTTGACCAGCACCTGCAGCGCGCGGCGAAACTCGCCCTGCACCGGAATGCTCTCGTCCATTGCCGGCCGGTCGATCCGCACCTCGGCCTGGGCGGCGCGCACCGCGAGCAGCCCGGCGGCGCGGCGCGCGACATCGGCCAGGTCGATCTCCTCGTCCGCCGTGTCGAAATCGTCGCGCTCGATCGCCTGCAGATCGACCAGGTCGTCGACCAGCCCGAGCAGATGCCGCCCGGCATTGGCGATATCGCTCGCATATTCCGCATAATCGGGCTTGAGCGGCCCTTCGGTCTGCGCGCTGATCGAATCGGCATTGGCGATGATCTTGCCGAGCGGTCCGCGCAGCGCCCGGTCGAGCCGCTGGCTGAACGAATCGGGGAAGCCGCCAAAGGGCACGGCGGCGGCGGGCACCGGCGCATCCACCTTGGGCGCGGCCGGCATCGCCTGGTCCAGCATGTGCGCCGCCCCCACGAAACCGGCGAAGCGGCCGCCCGGATCGGTGCGCGGCGTGGCGGCCAGGCGCACCATCCGGCCGGTGCCGCGCAGTTCGGCCTTCTGCCCATCGAACCGCCCGTGCGCCGCGACCGCGGAAAGGATCGGCAATTCGCCGGCCTCGTCCTGTTCGAGCCGGAAGAGCCGAGTCAGCGGCTGGCCGAGCATCATCGAACTGTCGAACCCGTAGCGCGCGCCCGCCTCGATCGAGAGGAAGGTTATGCGCAGCGACGCGTCGGTCTCCCACAACCAGTCGGCCGCCGAGCGGAAGAAGTCGCCGTCGCGCTCGGGCTCGCCCGCCGGCGCGCGCCAGCCCGGCCGCAGCCGCCAGCCGCTGACTTCGAGGCGCACGCCGCCCTGCTCGGGCTCGGCCCGCACCCACAATTCGAGATCGTCCTCGCCATCCGCGGCGATGACGTTGCGCGAGATTGCGATGCCCAGCCGCTGCGAGAGCCGTGCGAGCGTGGCGATCTGCGGCACGGCGAGCGGGGCGCCGATCGTGCCGCCGGCACGCATGTTGAGCTCGAACAGCCGTGCCTCGGCGTCGATCAGCCGTCCTTCGGCGTCCAGCCTGGCGATCGACAGCGGAAGATTGGGGTCGATGACGTTCACTTCGCCCCACCCTGCTGCAATGCGATCCGCGCCGCGCGATAATCGGGATCGAGCCGGAGCGGCGCCAGCGCATTGCGCGCCTCGGCCGGGGCAATCGCGGCGATCGTATCGAGCGTGTCGGCGAATTTCTCCAGGTCGCGCCGCGGATCGGCCTCGCTCAGCGCATAGCCGATCTGGGCCACGCCCTCGCGGCCGATCTCGAGCGCACGCAGCGCCAGCCACAGCCGCTCGGCGGCGGGATCGAGCACGAGATCGCGGGCGAGCGCATAGGGCACGCCCATCGCATGGGCGAGCAGCGCGATGAACAGCACGACCCGCCGGTCGCCGAGCGATTCGACAAGCATGCCCGAAAGCTCACCCGGCTGGGCGTCGATCGCAGCGGCGAAGCGCATCGCGGCGGCCTCGAGCCGGTCGCCCTCGTCATAGGCGGCGAGGCTGCGCTGCGCCGCGTCGCAAAGTGCCCGGTCGAGCGCCTCGTTGATGCCCTCCACCCCTTCGCGGAGCGCGGCGGCCGTCCACCACACCAGCTTGTGGTGCAGTTCGGCGGGAAGCTCGGTCTGGAATTGTCCCACTTCGGGACTCGTCCTGCGGCGACTTTCGGCGATCAGCACGGCCATGGCGCTGGCGGCGACCACCCGGTCGGGGTGCTGGACGAATCGGTTGATCAGGCTGGGCCGCTCGGGGTCGTCCGGCGCACTCATGGGCAGCGCCGTGCCCAGCATCTCCTGGCGCACCCGGGCGATCAGTTCGGCCATCAGGTCGCCGTCGCGCAGCAGGCCGGACGACCATAGGCGCGCGAGCACGGCAGTACCCGGCTCGATCAGCGCGCCGACCAGTTCCGCTTCGCCGCGCCCGGTGAGCAGGCGCACCGCATGCTCGCGAATCTCGCCTTCCACGGTCTCCACGAGCCCGCGAAGCAGCGCGGCCAGGCCTGCGCGGCTATGCTCGTCGAGCCGTGCCTCCTCGGGCAGGAAGAAATCTTCGACCGCGACCATCAGACCCCTATAGGCGCGCAGCTCCGCAGCCGCCGCACGTGCGAGCAGCTCCCGGGCGCCGACGGCCGAACCATCGCGCATGTCGACGGGATTATCCGACATCGACCTCAAGCTAGCGGAAATGTCCTTAAGACGAGACTAAGCTTTTTCGCGTGCGCCCTCAACCGCCGCGGCGAGCGTGGCGAAGGAATATATCGCAACCGCAGCAAGGCCGATCGTGGCGAATCCGGCCAGCGCGAACGGCGTCAGGATGAGCAGATGCGCCGAGGGGCTCGACCACCAGCGCTTCGGCCGGGAGGGCGCGCGCTCGACGAGCAATTGGGCTGCCATGGCCACCAGGGCGAGCACCGGCGGCGTGGTGCTGGCCGTGGCGGCGAACTCGCCCCAGCCGATGAGCAGCGCGATCAGGGCGAACAGCGCGAAGATCGCCCATTCGAGCAAGCGCGCGCGCTTGTCCTCGCCGCGCAGCACCGCCATCGCCGCGCCGGTGGCCAGCGTCGCGGTGCCGACCAGCGCGGCGACGGTGCCCGCCCCGGGCCAGCGCATCGCGGTGAGGACGAGCGCCAGCGCGGCGATCGCGCCGCCGGCGATGCTCAGCGACCAGCCGGGCACGTTGCGGCCCACCAGCTCGGGCAGCGCGATCCGTGCGGCGCGGGTGAACACCCAGCGGTCCGCCCAGTCGGTGCGTCGCTCGGTAAGCGCAGCGAGCACCCCGGTGTTGCGTGCCGCCAGCCCCTCGACGCTGCGCTCCACCGCATGGCCGCTCTTGAGCCAGCCCGCGGTGAGCGGGACATGTTCGGCGCCCGATTGCGCGGCGACCCGCAGCAGCGCCGACTGGAAGTCGTAATCCTCGGGCATCTGCGCGATCTGGGCGAGCTGCTCCACCGTGATCCGGGCGACGCCGGCCCAACTGTCGCGCATGTCGAGGCGCTCGATCGCGGCGGGCGAGGCCGGATCGTCGGTGACGAGCAGCGCCTCGCCGCTCGCCGTCGCCATCTTGTCCATCACCGGATCGGTGGTGACCAGCCCGTCGGCCATCACCAGCACCTGCGCACCGGGCGCGATCTTCTCGGCCGCTTCCTCGGCCGAGCGGACGATCTCGATCCGGGGATGGCGCTTGGCGGCGCGGTTGACCGCGGCGAGCAGCGCCGGCGTCATCTTGCCGACCGCGACGAGCACCTGCTCGGCCCCGGCGCCGAACAGCAGCCGCGCCTGATATTCGAGCAGCGTCATCCCGCCAAAGGGCAATGTCGCCATCAGCGTCCCCGGACGACCCTCGGCCTCCTCGACTGCGAATATGAGCCCCGCGAGCATCTTGGGGTGGTTAAGGGGTTCATGCACGACAATCAAATCCCCGCTGATCCCCTCCCTGGAAGGGCGTGAAGTCAGTAAAGCAGATGCCCCCGCCGCGCCTCTTCCCAGGCCGCCTCGTCCGGCGCGGTGCGCGCGTCGAGATCGCCCGGCTCGGCCCCGGCATCGTCGACCCATTCGCGCAGGTCCGGGCCGCCGTTGATTACGTCGATCGCCAGCTTGTCGAAGACATATTCATAGGGGAAGTCGCGCCACAGCGGGTAATCGCCATACAGCTTGCGGATCGCCTTGAAGCCCAGGGCCTGGAGCCGCCAGGGCCGGAAGGCGCGATGGTCATAGGCCTGCCCCTCGGCATGGATGAACACGCCCGAGCAGAGCTGGCCCACATGCTTGTGGAACGTCGGCTGGAACCAGAGATCGCGCAGCGAGCAGCCGGCGAGCCATGCCGGTGCCAGCGCGCGCATCTCGGCGATCACCGCCTTCGCATCGATGTCGGGCGCGCCGAACAGCTCGAGCGGCCGCGTGGTGCCCCGCCCTTCCGAGAGCAGCGTCCCCTCCAGCATCACCGTGCCCGCATAGGCACGCGCCATGTTGACATTGGCGGCATTGGGGCTCGGGTTGATCCAGGGCCGCTCGGGCGGCCAGCCGAAGCCCGGGGCGGCGTCGGGCTGCCAGCCTTCCATCGCGATCACCCGATAGTCGACGTCCAGCCCGAACTGGGCGATGAACCAATGCCCCATCTCGCCCAGCGTCATGCCGTGGCGCATCGGCATCGGCCCGGCGCCGACAAAGCTCTCCCAGCCCGGGAGCAGGGTCGTGCCCTCCACCGGCCGGCCGGCGGGATTGGGCCGGTCGAGCACCCACACGCTCTTGCCGTGCGCCGCCGCCGCCTCGAGCACGTAGAGCAGGGTCGTCACGAAGGTGTAGATGCGGCAGCCCACGTCCTGGAGGTCGACCAGCAGCACGTCGAACGTGCCCATCGACTGGCCGGTCGGCCGCCGCACCTCGCCATAGAGGCTGAACACCGGCATGCCATAGGTGGGATCGGTGAAGTCGGGCGACTCCATCATATTGTCCTGCAGGTCGCCGCGCACGCCGTGCTGCGGACCGAATACCGCCGAGACGTCGAGCCCGGCGGCGACCAGCGCGTCCAGCGAATGCGTCAGGTCCGCCGTCACCGAGGCGGGGTGCGCGAGCAGCGCCACGCGCTTGCCCGCGAGGGGGCGACGAAGCTCAGGGTCGGCGAGCAGCCGGTCGATGCCGAATTTCATGGCGCAGCAGGTGCCGGGAGTTCGGCGGCGAAGCAAGCCGGATCGTCGCACCCGACCGGCAGGCTATCCCGCCGGCACCTCGATCACGAAGCTGCCTGGCGCATGGAAATCGGGCGCCCCCGGGCCGTGCGCGGTGGACCAATAGGATTTGGCGCCATCCGTCTCCTCGATCACTGCGGTGATGGCGACGTGCCAGACGCCGCCGGGCAATGCGCCCAGATCGACCCGCACGCGGATGCCGTCCTCCAGCGGCTCGATCACCGGCGCGACGAGCGGCTGGTCGCGCATGCCCTCGCGATACCCGTCGAACCGGTACGCCGCCCACTGCGTCGAAGGCGAGAAATTATACTCGAAATAGCCCTCGCCGCCCGCCGGCTTCACGAACAGTTCGAAGCAGGTGTGCCGCCATAGCCCGTCGGTCCGCTCCGGCATGGCGGGCGCCGGCAGCTTCGGCATCGATCCCATCACGCGATAGGCAAGGACGCTCGGGCCGCGCCGGATATCGGCGGTGGCCTCGACGCGCTCCACCCCATGCGGCGGATGGGCGGGATGCGGGACCAGAGGGACATGGCGTGGCATGCGCCCCGCCCTAGCCCAGTTCGCCCGATCGGCGAAACGGGTTCAGAACCGGAAGCTGACCCAGCCGGACAGGAAATCGGAGCTGCGATACCCGGCCTTGGCGAGCGACGGGCCGGCCGCCAGATGCTCGTACCGGCCGGTGACGGAGAGGCGCGGCGAGATCGTCCAGACCAGCTGCGCCCGGCTCACGTCCGCGATCTTGCGATCCGCGACCTTCTGCGTGCCGGCAAAGGGCTGGCCGTTGGCGCGGTACACCGCATCGCGCGCATCGTCGCGCCAGGCCAGCTCATACTCCGCCGTCAGCCGTACCCCCTTCACGGGCGAGAAGGCCAGCGTCGGCGCCACCGTGATCAGGTTCGAGGGGGTCAGGAACAGCTGGTAGCTGTAATAGATGTTGTTACCGAACGGGGCATAGGCGTTGCGCAGCCTGCCGTCGCCATAGCCGCCCCCGCCGCTGGCATAATCGGCATGGAAGCCGATGCGCGGCGCGGTGGCGGATTTGCCGAGGCGATAGCTCTGGGCGAAGAATGCCTGCCACGCATCGATGTCCTGGCCGATATAGCGGCCCCATTGATGGTTGACCGACCAGTCGACCGCGACTCGCCCCACATCGCCCCACAGCCGCGCGCCGGCATAATAGCGCCGCGCAGGGCCCACCCGGCCGCCCCAGGCGCCCACATCGTTGCGCCGGCGCCACAGAAAGGGATCGAGATAGAGCTTCGAGCCGCCCAGCCAGGTCTTCGGCAGCGCGATGCCGAAGGTCACGCCCGAGAAACGGCGCGCGGGATCGTTGACGTCGTCGTCGGGACCCAGATCGCCATAGGCCGTGGGCCGCAGATCGAACAGGTCGACCCGCAGCGAGCTGCTCCGTGCCCAGGCCCGGACGCCGTTCAGCGTATAGCGGATCGTGTTGTTGTCGCGCTGCGAGACCAGCAGGTTGGGCCCGTCGGTGAATTCCTGCCGACCATAACGGGCACCGATCGCCACCCCGCCCAGCTCGGCGGTCGCCTCGACGAAATATTGCTGGAAGACGAGGTCGTTGCGCAGCGAAGCCGCCGGCACGCCCAGCTCCCGCCCCGAAATGCCGCCATGCGCGACTTCCCCGTACAGGCGCAGATGCGGGCCCAGATGGAGGTCGGCCCCGGCGACCAGCCGGTTGATGTCCTGCCGCTGGTGCGGCGCCGCGCGCAGGCCCGGATTGCTCGTCAGGTTGACGCGCAGCCGCGCCTCGCCGGACAGCGTCAGATAGATGTCGCCATCCGCGTCGAGCGGCAGGAATTTCAGCCGGTCCAGCGGATCGTCGCGCCGCGCCGGGTCGCGCATCGCCCGCCAGTCCTCGGCCCAGCGCGACAGGCTGTAGCCGCCGGGGAC